>RCUH01000010.1_pt1 | contig 478271 bp, 397 predicted proteins | sample 2166191 | NCBI WGS metagenome assembly RCUH01 (sample SAMN09932848, study PRJNA488358) | compost metagenome | feature: garden; material: soil; isolation source: compost soil in an enriched community after 214 h of incubation | place: Germany: Experimental Botanical Garden Goettingen | collected... | reverse complement strand
TTGAAATATTATCTAAATGTCCACGGAAACGCAACCAAGGTCCAGCCATAGAAATATGGTCAGTTGTACATTTTCCGAAAGCTTTGATAAGCAATTTAGCTCCGATAATGTTTTCACCGTTCCAAGGTTCGAAAGGTGCTAATAGCTGCAATCTTTCAGAAGTCGGGCTCACAACAACCTGAACACCAGAACCATCTTCAGACGGCGCTTGAAAACCAGGATCTTCAGCATCAAATCCTTTTGGAGGCAATTCATTACCAATCGGCTCGTCAAGCATTACTTCTTGTCCATCTTCGTTGATCAATTTATCAGTCAACGGGTTGAATCCTAAATCACCAGCAATCGCCAATGCAGTAACCAATTCCGGAGAACCTACGAATGCCAAAGTATTCGGGTTACCATCGGCACGTTTTGAGAAGTTACGGTTGAACGAGTGAACGATTGTATTTCGTTCTTCTTTTTCAGCTCCTTCTCTATCCCACATACCAATACATGGTCCGCAAGCATTTGCGAAAACGGTAGCACCAATCTTATCAAATGTGTCGATAAATCCGTCTCTTTCGATAGTATAACGAACAACTTCAGAACCTGGAGTGATCGTGAATTGTGCTTTTGTTTTTAATTTTTTGTCAGCTACTTGCTTAGCCAATGAAGCGGCACGAGAAATATCTTCGTATGAAGAGTTTGTACAAGAACCGATCAAACCTACTTGGATTTGCAATGGCCAGTTATTTTTTTCAGCTTCTTCTCTCATTTTAGAAATTGGCGTAGCCAAATCCGGCGTGAAAGGACCGTTCAAATGCGGCTCTAATTCAGAAAGATTGATTTCGATAACTTGGTCAAAATATTGTTCCGGATTTGCATAAACTTCAGCATCTCCAGTCAAGTAAGGAGCAACTGCATCAGCGGCTTCCGCTACATCAGCTCTTCCTGTAGATTTTAAGTAACGACGCATTGAATCGTCATAACCGAAAGTAGAAGTCGTAGCACCAATTTCTGCACCCATGTTACAGATAGTACCTTTTCCAGTACAAGACATTGCTGTTGCACCTTCGCCAAAATATTCTACTATAGCGCCCGTTCCACCTTTAACGGTAAGAATTCCTGCTACTTTCAAGATAACATCTTTTGGAGCTGTCCATCCAGACAGTTTTCCTGTCAATTTAATTCCGATTAGTTTAGGGAATTTTAATTCCCACGCCATACCCGACATTACGTCAACAGCATCAGCACCACCAACACCGATAGCAAGCATACCCAAACCACCAGCATTTACTGTATGTGAATCGGTACCAATCATCATTCCTCCTGGGAAAGCGTAATTTTCAAGAACTACTTGGTGGATGATTCCTGCACCTGGTTTCCAGAAACCGATTCCGTATTTATCTGAAACTGATGAAAGGAAATCAAAAACTTCATTACTTTGTGTTTTTGCTCTCGCCAAATCGGTTGCAGCATCAACTTTTGCTTGAATCAAGTGATCACAATGAACTGTAGTAGGGACGGCAACTTTATTTTTCCCGGCGTGCATAAATTGCAATAGCGCCATCTGTGCCGTTGCATCTTGGCACGCTACTCTATCTGGAGCAAAATCAACATAATCTTTTCCTCTTGTAAAAGCTTGGGTCGGGTTTCCTTCCCAAAGATGTGAGTACAAAATCTTTTCTGAAAGCGTTAACGGGCGACCCACTAGCTGACGTGCTTTATCAACACGTTCTGCCATTGTCCCGTATGCTTTTTTAATCATTTCAATATCAAAAGCCATAATGTGTAATTAGTCTATTTTGTTTATATTTTAGTTTGTTTCTTTGCACTGCAAATTTACTGAATTCCACTCACATTTGAACTATTTTTAATAAAAGCGGGGTTTCAAAAGATTATTATTCCTAAAATCTAATTTTTAGTGATTATTATTAAATTATAATTAAAATTGAATTAATTTTTTCCGTTTTTGTTAATTTAAAAAGTTTTTTTTGTCAAATTCGAAATTGAAATGGACTGAAATAGTAGCTTTAAAATTAAGAATGTTTCTAAATTACAGGCACTATGCAGAAAACTGTAAAAAAGCGCAATTTGGGGCATTATTTTTTTGATTTCTCCCTCAAATCCATAATAGGTTTTTCATAAAAGATATATAGTCCAAAACTGAAAATTATCGTCAGTAGAAGATATACAATTGTAAAAATATGCAATTGAATTTCCGAAAAATCATTAACAGGAAAAAAGTATTTCATCAGCTGAAGTATTACGCTATAATGCAGTAAATAAATCGAATAGGAAATCAGGCTGATATAAACGATTGGTTTCTTTGCTATTGAGTTTTCAGATTTCCATCCTGACAAGAAAGGAAGAAATAGCGCTATGCATGCAGAAACTGCCGGAAGGTATATTGTATACAAAATGATGTTCTGGCTTTCGGCAGTCAAGGCCATTTTTCCAAACCCAAAAAAGATAAACAAGAGACCGATTATTCCAATCAGTAAGAAGACTGCTTTATTTTTCTTCCAGAAATCATAGTATTGACAATATGTCCAGCTTGATAGTACACCATAAAGGATAGCGTCTAGTCGATAGACAACTACAGCTTTTAATGAAACATTCCAATCGTTTAGGTTAGCAACCGCAGTATTTGCATACAAATACATCTTTGCTACTAAAGACAGGATCAGCAACAAGCACAAAAGGATTATAAAAAATAGTGATTTGTTTTTTGGCTTTGTGATATAGGCCACAGAGAGCAGTAACAATGGCAATACCACATAGGCCCATTCTTCGACGGATAAGCTCCAAGATTCAGGAAAAAAAGCCGGCATAGGCCCTGAAAAATTTTGGAGGAAGAAGAAATATTTCCACAACGACTCAATCTTATAGCCTATGATTCCTGCTATTATTATATTGGCAAGTAGAATAAGAAAATAATTAGGAAGTGTTCTAAACCATCTTCTTCTTAGGAATTTTATCGTGTGGGAAAACGAAAAATCGTGTTTCAGAAAAGATTGTAACAGCATCTTACCAATAAGAAATCCGCTTAAGACAAAGAAAATTTCTACTCCTAAAAAACCGAATAACTTCAGCAATTGCGCAAAAAAGCTATTGCTTTCAGGATAGATCCAAAGGCAATGCGAACTCAAAACCATTAAGATGGCTACGGCTCTCATAAGATCCAAACCGAAAATGCGACGGGAATCGTTTAGTTGTTTTTCCAGCAATTGTATTTGTATTTCTACTCAAATATAAATACAAATTGTGAATTAATCTGATGCGATAGAATTTGTTATTACAAACAAACTTACATTAGCTTTTGGATAATCATTTCTTCTGTAATTCCTTCCGCATCTGCCTTGTAATTCTTGATGATTCTATGACGAAGAATTCCAGTCGCAACTGCTTTCACGTCTTCGATATCTGGAGAAAATTTCCCATTGAATGCGGCATGAGCTTTTGCGGCCAATATTAAGTTTTGCGAAGCTCTTGGCCCTGCACCCCAATCTAGGTAATTTTTGATATATTCATTAGACAGCGGATTGTCTGGACGTGTTTTGCTTACTAAAGTCACGGCATATTCAATCACATTATCTGCTACAGGAATACGGCGTATGAGTTGCTGAAAGTCGATAATTTCTTGTGCAGAAAAAAGCGGATTTATTTTTTCGGTAAAATCTGTCGTCGTGCTTTTTACTACTTGGACTTCTTCAGAGAATGATGGATAATCCAATTTTATTGCAAACATAAAACGGTCAAGTTGGGCCTCCGGAAGCGGGTACGTTCCTTCCTGCTCGATTGGGTTCTGTGTTGCTAAAACAAAATAGGGCAATGATAATTTATAGTGCTGACCAGCAATGGTAACCGCTCTTTCTTGCATTGCTTCTAAAAGCGCTGCTTGCGTTTTAGGAGGCGTTCTGTTAATTTCGTCTGCTAAGATTATATTGGAGAATATCGGTCCTTTTATAAATTTAAACTGCCTGTTTTCATCAAGGATTTCGCTTCCGAGAATATCAGAAGGCATTAAGTCTGGCGTAAACTGTATACGTTTGAAATCTAGTCCTAGTGCTTGAGAAATAGTATTGACCATCAAGGTTTTCGCTAATCCGGGAACCCCTACCAAAAGGGCGTGTCCTCCAGAAAAAATACTTAACAAGATTTGGTCAACAACGACTTCTTGTCCTACAATTATTTTTGAGATTTCTTTCTTTAGCTCTATTCTTTTCTGAACTAGATTCTGTATTGCAGCGACGTCTGACATCCTATGAATTGTGTTAGTTAAAATTTCGGTTTTACTATTGCAGTACGCTAAATTATTTTTTAACCCAGTTGTTTACAAAAGCACAGTCTCTGTATTCACCGTTGATTTTGATATAAGTTTCCTTGATTTTTTCTTCTGTCCAATCACCAATTGCCTTAATCTGTTTTTCTTTTAAAGCCAAGTCTTTTATTTTCAAATAATCCAAGGCATAATCGGCAGTATGTGCATCATAGCGCTTTGTAACTGTAATTAGCTTATAGGTTTTACGACCCAATCTGTCTTCATCAACAATAGGCTGTGACACTTGTCCTTCTTGCAAATCAGAAACTTGAACATACAGAGAAGGATCCATTTTTGTCAAATCAAAACGCGGATCTAATGTCTGAGGATTTGTAAGAACCCCGCCATTTGCTCTAGTTTCTTTTTCATCAGAAGAACTTCTCGCTGCATCAGCAAATGTAATATCTCCATTTACTATTTTATTCCTGATTCCTACGATTTCGTCTTTAGCCTCTTGCATTGCTTCTTCAGAGATTTTCGGGATTAATAAGATGTGTCTCAAATCGACATCCTGACCACGAATTTTTTCGACCATGATGATGTGCCAGCCATATTCTGTTTCAAAAGGTTCAGAAATCTGGCCTTCTTCAAGACTGAACGCTCTTTCTTTAAATTCTTTAACCAAATTATTTTTCCTGTTGACCCTCATGAAACCACCGTTGGATTTCGTCCCTTCATCTTTACTGTACAATACCGCCTTACTAAAAAAGCTACCATTTCCAGAAAGCACATCGGTCCTGAATTCATTGAGCTTGTCGATGACTTTTTGCTTTTCTGCTTTTGTAACTTCAGGGTTTATGACTATTTGAGAAACCTCAATCTCAGCTCCAATTTGCGGCAAGTCTTCTTTTGGAAACTTTTTGAAAAAAGTTCTTACTTCTTCTGGAGTGATTTCTACAGCTTCAATGATCTTATTCCTCATTTCGGAAGTAAGCTTGCCCATTTTCAAGATATCAAAGAAATAGGTTCTAAAATCTTCTTCAGTAGGTCTTTTGTATATCTTAAGCAATTTTTCCATTGATCCTGCACGTTCCACAAAAGCATCAATCCTTTCTTCCATCATATTATTGATTTCGGCATCGGTCACAACGATACTATCTTGGATTGCTTGGTGAGCATATAATTTATCTTCCAGCAATTTTCCAAGAATCTGGCAACGAGTAATATCTTTTGTCGGATTTCCTTGACTTGTAATTTCTATATAAGCAATATCAATATCAGAATCTAAAATCACATAATCACCTACTACGCCAATAACGCCATCGATTTTCTGTTTTTGGCTCACAGGCTTCGGGGCAACAGTTTTTACTGTATCGCTCTGAATAATTTCCTGTGCATTTGCAGCATTGAAAAACGCAGCAAAACCAAAAACCAGGCAGGCATTTTTAATTATAGATTTCATACTTCTCATTTTTAATGGCATCATCGGTAATATCTTTTTCAAATTTTTTTATTAATTCTAATTTTCTTTTGTTTAAAATCACTTGCTCCAATGTGGGCTTTATATATTCGTACGGGCTTACTTGGTTTTTATCTAAAACATTCGTGACTTTTACAAGATAGACGTCTAGAGAATCTTGCTTTTCAATAGATTTCCCGCTTGAAATATATTGTGCCCTGTTGTCTGGAGTGATAAAAGGCAATTTTCTATAGATCTGATTCATTTCCACCCAAACGGAGTCATTCAGCACGAAGCTTTTGAACTGCATCCCATATGTATCCCAAAATTTCTTGTCTGATTTTCTATAATCAAAGAATTTGCTTTTTATGGTCTGGAATTTCGGATGATCTTTCGGCAAATGAATATAACGCAGTTTGACCAAAGTTCCGTCTGTCTTGAAATTCTCTTTATTTTCTTTATAATATTCTTTTAATTCTGCTTCCGAAATTATGGTATCAACTGTTGTTTTTACAATTTCTTCTAGATAGCCTTTTGTATATAAATCAATTTTATACTGCCTGATCAGCTCATTGTATTCTGCTTGTTTTTCAGAACTCAAGTTAATCTCTGCCGCATTCATCATCAGTTTTTGTGATGCCCATCGGTCGATAAAACTTCTTACGATGACAATACTGTCTTCTTTTGAAGTTCCAGGCGGTACCAGATCCTTGATTTCATCTTTGAACAAGTAGGAGTCATTTACTCTTGCAATTGCTTGTGGCTTTGCTTCCGGCTTAAAATAGCTGCATGAAACAAAAAGCAATAGCAAAACTATGACTGCGTACCTTATCATTTATGATTTGATCTGCTTTTTCACTTTTTCAAAAGCAGGCTGGTTTACGTTTACCTTAAATTCCTGTTTTAAGTCACCTACCCATTTCTCTTCGAGATACTGCTGATAATCGTTGATTACCTTTCCTCTTGCTTCGTCCAGCGTTTTTGGTCCAGCTTCCAGATGCTTGTTTATTTTTACGATAAAATAATATTCACCATCTTTTATGATGTCAGAAACTCCGTCTTTTTTCACCAATCCTTTTGGCAATGCATCGCTATTTTCTTCGAAAATCCCAGCATTTGACATTACATCTACTTTGCCATTCAGGTTCAATTTTTCTTTTATAAAGTCAGCTGTTTTTCCTTGTTTTAATAATTTCTGTGCTTTTTTGGCAACATCCATTTTTGTAGAAGTCAGCACTACAGCGTCTAACCTATTTCCCCAACGGTAATTGTTTATACGAGATTCATAAAAATTCTGCAATCCGATAGTATCTGTTTTTGCTTTTTCCCAAATTTCTTTTTCCATAAGGTCAAAAAGCAACAGACCGTCACGATACTCTTCCATTACGGCAGCAAAATCAGGAAACTCGTTCTCTAAATTATTATTATACAATTCATTGACTTTTACATCAACAAATTCTTGGTATTTCTTATCCACCAATTTACCAATTGGTTTAATCGTATTTTCGCCTCGCTGTTGGGTTGCCAAAAACTTAAGAAACTCTTCTCCTGTAATTGCTTTTTTGTCGATTGTAACTAAATCTCCAGCAAAAGGTTTTGTGTTTTCAGGAAGTTTCCACTCTCCCATGTAGAATTTATCAGTTACTGTTTTTGAAAGCGCAGCGTAAAGCTTGTCGTTTTTCTTTACAGCATATTTCTTTTTCAGTTTTTCTGTCAAGGAATTGGTAATCAACCTTGAACGCTCGTCTTTTCTAATCTTGTTATCCAAATCAGATTGCATTTCTTCCAACGTCTTTACTGGATGTCTTTCAATCAACTTTATGATATGCCATCCAAAGTTACTTTCTATTGGAGTCGAAAAATCATTAGGATTTTTCAATGCAAATGCAGCGTCTTCAAACTCTTCAGAACTTAGCTGTCCAGAGCCAAAACGGTTTAACAAACCTCCTTTAGAAGCAGAAGATTTGTCTTGAGAGAATTGCTTTGCAAGGCTTTCGAAGTTCTCGCCTTGCTGTAATTTAGTATAAATTTCTTGTATTGTGTTTTTTGCTTTTTCAGATTCTTCAGGATTCTGATTCTGTGGCTTCAAGATCATGATGTGCGCAACGGTAAGTTCGCCACGGTTGTCTCTCACGTCTTCCACTTTAATTATATGATATCCGAAACGCGTTCTTGTGATTTTAGAAACTTGTCCTTTTGGAGTTTTATAGGCTGCCGATTCAAAAGGATATACCATTCTGAAAGCAGAAAAATAACCTAGTTCGCCTTTGTTTTCTTTAGCAGATGGATCTTCAGAATATTTAACCGCTAGCTCTCCAAAATCTTCTCCTTTTAAAGCTTTCTCTCTTACCTCAACTGCTTTTTTATAGGCTTTCAAGGTATCTTCAGGAGAAGCATTTTCATCGACCATAAACAAAATATGAGCGGCCTTGATTTCTTTTAGCGATCTTTTGTAGCTTTCTTCAATAAGTTCTTGAGTCACTTTTGAATCGGTCAGATAATTTTTAGAAAGCTGATTTCTGTAAGATTTCAATTCAGCTTGGTAAGCCTGTCCATTTTGAAGACCAAGTTTGTTTGCTTTGTTAATCTTCAGTTTGTAACCAACGAATAAATCGAGATATTGATTCAAATCTTTTTGAGATTCATCTTTTACCAAATCAATATTCTTGTTGTAAACCCTTGCAAACTCGTCAGTATAATAAGGCTTATCATCAATTGTAAATAAAACTTCCTTATTGGCATTTTGAGCAAAACTCGTAAAATTCGCAGAAAGCAGTACTCCGAAGAACAATTGTTTTAAATTCATTATGTAAATTCTATAAGTTGGAAAAAAATTAATTTAACGCCTAGATAGCAATCAACAAAAGTAACAATTCAATTGCATTAAACAAGTACACCCCTTACTATTAACAAAAATTTATTAACAAATTATTAGAGATATTTTCATCAATTAACAAGCTGTATTTGCAAAAAAGCATAACTCCGATTTTCTCTTATTATTATACGCTGATTATTTGTTTAATAAATAGTATTTTTGCAATCCATTTTTATACAGGATATGAGTTTTCAAAAAGAAATAGAAAGAAGAAGAACTTTTGGGATTATTTCGCATCCCGATGCCGGAAAAACGACACTGACAGAAAAATTGCTTTTGTTTGGAGGGGCGATACAAGAAGCTGGTGCCGTAAAAAACAACAAGATCAAAAAAGGGGCTACTTCCGACTTTATGGAAATCGAGCGCCAGAGAGGAATTTCGGTTTCTACGTCTGTATTGGCATTCAATTACAAGGATAAAAAAATCAATATTCTCGATACTCCCGGCCACAAGGATTTTGCTGAGGATACTTATAGAACACTTACAGCAGTCGATAGCGTTATCGTCGTAATCGACGTCGCAAAAGGGGTTGAGGAACAGACGGAGAAATTAGTCGCTGTCTGCCGAATGAGAAATATTCCGATGATTGTTTTCATCAACAAATTAGACCGCGAAGGAAAAGATGCTTTTGACTTGATGGACGAAGTGGAACAAAAATTAGGCTTGACTGTAACACCATTAAGCTTTCCAATCGGAATGGGATATGATTTCCAAGGAATTTACAATCTTTGGGAGAAAAACATCAACCTTTTCAGCGGAGACAGCCGTAAGAACATCGAAGAAACAATTGCTTTTTCTGATGTACAAAGTCCTGAATTGGAAAAAATCATAGGTCAAAAACCGGCTGACAAACTTCGCGAAGAATTGGAATTAATCGATGAAGTCTATCCTAAATTTGACAGAGGAGCTTACCTGGAAGGAAAATTACAGCCTGTGTTTTTTGGTTCTGCGTTAAACAATTTCGGAGTACGAGAACTTTTGGACTGTTTTGTAGAAATAGCGCCATCGCCAAGACCAAAAGAATCAGAAACAAGATTGGTAGATCCTTATGAAAACAAGATGTCAGGATTTGTATTTAAGATCCACGCTAACATGGATCCAAAACACCGCGACAGATTGGCTTTCGTAAAAATCGTATCTGGAACATTTGAAAGAAACAAGCCGTACTTGCACGTACGTCAAAATAAAAACCTGAAGTTTTCAAGCCCGAATGCTTTCTTCGCAGAAAAAAAGGAGATTGTCGACATTTCATATCCAGGCGATATCGTTGGATTGCATGACACTGGAAATTTCAAAATCGGTGATACGTTGACAGAAGGTGAATTGATGAGCTTTAAGGGAATACCAAGCTTTTCACCAGAGCATTTCCGTTACATCAACAATGCAGACCCGATGAAATCCAAGCAGCTCGACAAGGGAATCGACCAATTGATGGATGAAGGCGTTGCACAGCTTTTCACCTTAGAAATGAACAACAGAAAAATAATAGGTACCGTTGGAGCTTTACAATATGAAGTTATCCAATACCGACTAGAACACGAATATGGCGCTAAATGCTCTTATGAGAATTTCCCGGTACACAAAGCTTGCTGGGTAAAACCTGATGATGCCAAAAACGAAGAGTTCAAAGAGTTTAAGCGTATAAAGCAAAAGTTTTTAGCTCATGATAAATACGGACAATTGGTATTTTTAGCGGATTCTGATTTTACCATCCAAATGACACAGAGCAAATATCCGACAGTGAAATTATTTTTTACTTCGGAATTTGAATAAAGACAAGATTACAAATAAAAAAAGGCTGTACGATTTGTACAGCCTTTTTTTTGAACCTTAATATAAAGCTTACGCTTTTTTGGTTTTTCCTTTGATGAAAGAATAGCCCAAGATTACGCCTGCTAAAAGCATAGGAACGACATAATCATTAATTGGCGCTTGTGGTCCATCTTCGTCATCTGGTGCTTCAGAAGGATTTTGTGCAAAAGCGGCAGTACTTAAGAATAATAGAAATAATAAGCTTGCTATTTTTATTGTAATTGAGTTTTTCATATTCCCTATATATTAGTAAACGATTTTTTTGTTAGCCGTTCCATTTTCGGCAGTAGTAATTTTTACAACCAATACTTGGTTTGCGATAGCAAGATTTGAAATCACGGCAGAAGCAGCATCAACATTATTTCTTGAATAAACTAGACGGCCGCTGATATCATAAAGCTCAATTTTGTTCATGATATAAGCTCCTGAATTGATAACAAGGCTTCCATTCTGCTTATAAACAACGATATTATTTGCAGCGATAGTTGGAACATCAACACCAAGCAAAGATCGGTATGCAATTTCGAAACGGTTGTTGAAAACGCCTGCTTCAGTTGCAAAAGAATATCCTGATGCTTTAATGTTATGGATTTGTCCTGTGAAATTATCTTTCAAGAATATATCTTGGCTTCCCGCAAAAAGACCGTCAACATGATCAATCGTTATAGAATAGTTTCCTGCTACGTCTGTCTTAAAGCTCATTGGAACAACATCTTCAGTGGTAAACGGAAGGCTTCTTCCTTGGATGGCAAATTCTTGATTTTCTAGGTATGATGTAAATGCAATTGGACTATCGTTAAAATATTTTCCTTCAATTCCATAATCAACTCCAGCAGTCGCACCAGTCATATATCCTAACAAAGTCTGCCCGATTACTTCTGAACCATTAGAAAGGTTTAGCCAGATTCTGTGTCTTTCCACTTCATCTGAAGAGGCATTAGAATTTCTAAAGAAAGAACCTCCTGTTACACTAGAACGAAGCGTATTATCAAAATTCAAGGTAGTTTGAGTAGGTGCAGATTTTACTTTTACGAAAAATCCTTGGCCAGCACCGATTACTCCATTTGGATTGAGTGCAGCAGCTTCTGGCTGAGCACTAGTCACTCCCATTCCTGTTGAAGTAGCATAACCGCTTCCTGAGGCTCCATTTCTTTTTCTCCAGAACCAGATTGTTCCGTCAATAGCGTTAGAGTTTAGAGTAAACAATTGTGAGATAGAGATTGCTGATGGATATGGATTACCAACAAGATTAAATCCAGTATTTGCAGCTGAAAGTGCCACGTTAACACTTTGGTTGTATGGCGTTCCTATAAATTCTGCATTAATTGCTGTTCCAGGATTTCCTTCAACATAGGCCGGATGCGAATCTGGAGTTCTGATTAGGTATCCTTTTCCTGCTTCAAAACTATAAGTTCCTTCGCTTTGTGTTGGAAAAACAGCCTCATAATCGCCATTAGCTCCTGTTGCAGTATTGTAAGTATAAAACCTGTTTGAAAGCGTTCCTGAAGAAAAAGCCTTTAGATTCTGTCCGATTACTGGAGAAGACCATAAGGTATAATCCGAACGATATAATGGATTACTAGTTCTTTTAACTTTAATCGCACCTGTATTGGTCACAGCATTCGTCTGGATCAAGTTTGCTGTATTTTCAACTACAAAATTATTTGATGAGCCAGCGTTATTCGTAATCGCATTTTCAACAGTCACCGAAGTACCAGAAGCGACTGTAAATACGCCAGAGCTTACCGTAAGTGATTTTGCAGTAAATGCTCCTTGTGGAGATGCAGCTCCAGTAGAGTAGTTTCCTTCTATAATAGCATCAAGAGAAGCTGTTGGAGTACCGTTTGACCAAGAAGTTCCGTTCCAGGTTGTGGAAGTTGGAGTCGCATTGATTAATATATTATCAAGCCTATTGTTTCCTGATGCATTTGTTGCTCCAGAAACAGTCAATCTTATATATAAGTTATTTGCATTATCTACACTATTTATAGCCGATAAGTCTAACGTTTTAGTAACAAATGCTGAAGTATTTACAGCTGTATTATCTCCAAAATTTGTAAATGACGTACCATCAATACTCCAAGCCCATTGGTGTGTTGTAAATCCTGTAGAAGTTCCTCTCGTACTAAAACTTAATATAGGATTTTCAAATCCAGTCATTGAAACTTTTAGTATGATTCTCTTAGAATTCGCATTACTATTAGCAATAGAATATGCATTACCCGCAATAGGAGTTGTTCTAGGATCGTTAACTGTTGATCCTGCAAAAGTAGTCAATTCTGGATTTGTACTTGGAGTCAGCCAGTTAGAAGAACCATTAGTACCATCAGCATATATAGTCGCTGTGGTTTGACTACCAATATTAGCCGCAACTACCTTCGGCGTATTAGGAGCACTTTCTGTTGAATCAAATGTCCATCCTGCAACTAATGTCTGCCCCCAGCTTGCATTAAAAAATAATCCAAACACCAAAATCATCAGTGCCCGTAAAAAAGTAAAGTGTAAAGTTTTTTTCATTATAATTTTGTTTTCCACAAAGTTAACAATTCGTTAATCAAATATTAAACAAACGCATTATCTTTTTGTTAAGAAATAACATTTTATGCATTTTATCAAACTAATTGAACTTTAGACGATTAAACCGATTAATTTTTAACAATAAATTTCTTTAATAAAATCGAAGATTTTACTTTTCGATAACTTTTTACAAACAAAAAAAGCCTCCCGAAGGAGGCTTTTAATACTATCTATAAAAACTAACTATTGATTTTTTATCAATTTAACCATTTTAGATTTACTACCTACAGATACTTCTAATAGGTAAGATCCAGCTGGCAAATGAGACATATCAATTTGAGTTTCATTTGAATTTACAGATTTTGTGATAAGCTGCTGTCCAACCATGTTATACAATTTAAGACCTGTGATAGCCTCAGTATAAGACACAGTCAAAATATTGTTGACAGGGTTTGGATAGTACTTAAAGTTAGCATTATCAAATCCATCAACTTTAAGCATCGTACCTGCTTGTACAGGCAATCTTAGCACACTCTCGCAACCACCAACGGTTTGAGAAGCATAGTATGTAGTTCCGGCAACGATTGGAGTCGAAGCTGGCAACACTGTACCTAATGAACTTGCAGTATACCAAATGATTCCAGTACCATTAACTGTAAAGCTAGCCAACGTTGCTCCTGCAGGGAAATTTTGAGGAGAAGTACCAGTCGGAGCTGGAGTTGTTGTTACGATTACATTTAATGTTTGAGTTGTTGCACATTGACCTGTAGTTGGTGTAAACACATACGTACCATTTGCAGTATTGCTTACTACAGCTGGCGCCCAAGTTCCTGTAACTCCATTTGGAGAAGTCGTTGCTAGAGTTGGAGCTGTAGATCCTTGGCAAATAGATCCGATTTCAGCGAAATTAGGAACTGTAGCAGGAGTAACAACAACATTCAATGTTTGAGTTGTTGCACATTGACCTGTTGCAGGCGTAAATACGTATGTACCATTTGCACTATTGCTTACTACAGCTGGTGCCCAAGTTCCTGTAACTCCATTTGGAGAAGTCGTTGTTAGAGTTGGAGCTGTAGATCCTTGGCAAATTGTTCCAATTTCAGCAAAGTTAGGAGTCGTGCTAGGCGTAACAGTAATCAAAGTACTGTCTGTTGACGAGCAAGTTCCAATTGCAACAGTAGCCGAATAAGTCGTGTTACCTACTGGCTTAGCATAAACTTTCGCCGCACCATTTCCTGAAACATAAGGAATTGTACCCGCTGCATCCGTAAATAAATCTCCTGAACCTGTTGAACTCCAAGTTACTTTAGGCAATACGTCAAAGGTAACGTCAGTTCTAGCACTATAAGTATAGCTTGCAGCACCAACATAAGCATCAACAGTTGCTGCAGTTTGGGTATCTACTCTGTAATAAATCGTACTTACGAAAGTTGTAGGACTATGCTTAGCTGTGTTATAAGCTACCGTACTACCACCATTATTATTACTATAATTCATCTCAATGATTAAATTATCAGTACCATTCCATGCAAAAGGAGTATCTAACACAAAGTTATTTACACCAACAGATGGAGTATGGGAAGCTGCTGCTTTAACAATGACCATACCTGATTCCCATGAAGTTGTTGTAGCAAAACTTGCCGTAGGTGAGTTTTTCATTTTCACAACAACATTATTAAGTACATTGGCTGGATTAGCAGTAACTAAGTTTAGTTTTATAGCACTAATTTGTGCGTTTGCTTCAAAGCCTAAAGCCGTCAGTTCAGCAGCAGTATAAATCCACTGTTGTTTTGTACCTCCGTAATAAGCTTGTAATGGGTTTGGCCCTAGAGTTGCTCCAGTAGCATTAGTACCTGATGTATCTGTTCCTGCTCCCGACACAATAGGTCGTGTAACAGTATTTCCTGACACAGTCAACTCTTGAATACTTCCTTGACAGATTGTTGGCAAATCTGGCACAACTGTAATTGCTGGCGGAGTTGTATTTATTGTAACAGCAACAGTCGCAGTTGCAGCACAGCCAGACACAGTATTAGTTGCAGCAAGAGTATAAGTAGTCGTTGTCGCTGGATTAAATGTCCAACCTGTAACAGCATTTCCAGAAACACCTGTAGCTGGTGTCCATACATAAGTATCATAATCTGCAGCACCCGCAGTAATAGTTACCGCTGCAGTTGAAGTTCCTCCACAAACAGAAGCCGGGTTTCCACTCAATGTAAAGGCCGGTGCTGTAGTTACAGTAGCAACTACAGGAACTCTTGGAGAAGAACAAATAGATTGTCCGTTGATTGTAAATCTCGGTCTGAAACTGTCAGTAGTATTTACACTAGTTTCAGCTAACATAGCTGCTGGAGTAGCACTATCTCTTTGTCTGTAAGCCGAAGCCACGAATCCTACATTGTCAACCTTCATAGAAGTACTTGTAGCCGTCGTAGCACTTGGAACACTGCTCCAAGAGATAGAAACAACAACATTTGAAGTACCATCCCAGTTGAATACTGACGATGAGCCTGCACCTGTTCCAAAAGCTAACGTATTAACAGTATTAGCCACAGGCGTAATACCACCATTAGTTCCAGTTCCTGCATACACTTGAGTCAGTCCATCACTAATAAAAGTAGTTGTAGGAGCTGTTGTAGCTGTCGTATGCGCAAGATGTACTGTAAAACCTTGATATGATTGACCCGAATTTGTAGGCTCAAATCCTAAGCTACTCAAATTAGTTGTACCATTAAATCCTGCAGCAGTAAGCTCAGATGCTCTGATAATATATTGAGTCTTAGTTCCACCCCAGCTTCCTGGGAAGAATGTTTGGGCTACAGTCGATGAAGTTGTTGCTCCTGCACCTAAAGCAGATGTTACTGGAGGAGTAGAAACTTCAGCAGCAGCATAATAAGTAGTCGTTGCAGAAATCGAAGGAGTTGTAAAAGTATTTCCTGTTCCAACTGGAAGACCTCCAGTTGCTGCAGCATACCAATTGATGGCAGCACCTGCACTTGGCGTAGCCGCTAACTGAACCGTTCCAACACCACAACGTGTGTTTGGTGTGTTTGTAGCAACTTCATTAGCAAAAACAATATGTACTGGAGTTGAAGTTCCTGTAGCTGGTCCAGCTGAACAAGTAACCACACATTGGTAGTAGGTAGAAACAGTTGGCACTACAGTTAGCACAGGTCCAGTAGCTCCTGAAATATCATTATACGTTGTTCCGTTTGTAGAACTTTTCCATTGGTAAGAAACACCAGAGCCAGAAACTGCATTTTGCAAGCTTAATGCTACTGAAGCACCTGCACAAATTGAAGTACTAGAAGCTATTGTATTTCCTGGGTTAGGAGTACCGCTACAAGAATTCGAATCAGCAAAAGATATATATCCTGTGAAATTTGCTGCCGATATTGGTGTATTAGACTGCGTCGTATTAGGAGTTCCTGCAACATAAGTAGCCACACTTCCAAAAGCATTCGAATAAACACCTGCAGGAGTAAGTCCTTGAACCGGAATACTAGTGCTTACAATTGAAGCATCTCCTACTCTTACATTCATATCAGTAATTGTACCTGACATTAAAGGAATTTCCCATCTTCTTGTCGCAGACAAGTTAATCAAGCTCACATCTGCAGTACCTGAATTCGAATCAAAAGCTTCTGCTTTAAAATTTGAAACCGCTGTAGTAGTAGGAGCTAACCAAACTGGTGCATAAGCTGCTTTTCCTACAGGGAAATATTGGTACGTTGTATTAGAATTTCCGCTTATGATTGTTCTTGCAAGCGGTCCGTTTACATAAGCTGTAGCACTTCCTCCAGAAATAGTTCCAGAAGCCGTAGCTGTACCCATTGTCAACAAATTAACATTGGTCGTATTAACTTTTCCATTTGTAAGAGTTAATGTTCCGCTAAGTGATAAAGGAACATCTAAAGTTAATCCAGTTGCATTAGTATTGTTAACCGTTAACGATGTCAAATTAGCTGTTGGGCTAGTCGCAAGATTTCTAAAAACACCAGCACCAGAAATAGTCTGAGGGTTTGTAGATGCAACTGCAGCACCATTATAGTCATTAATGTTTAATGTACTTCCAGCAGTTAATATTCCATTATTAGTAAGATTACCTCCTAAATGCGTTGTACTACCCAATTGGTATTCTCCTGATATAATGTTCAAGTTATTTTTGATTGGCACAGTAGAAGTTGTTCTTACAAATCTATTAGTACCAATAGTTCCTGCATCCACAACAACATTTCCTAAACCATAAAGGAAACTTCCTGGGAAAAGATAAACGTAAAATCCGTTACTTCCCGTTGTACTACTATCGTTAGATACTCCATCTCCAAATTTAATTGTATGGTTAACACCTGCCGTGTTGTAAGCCCCACCTTGAGAAACTCTCAAAGCATAAGTTGAAGTACTTGAACTTTGAGGAGGATCAACAATAGTAATTGTACCGCCTGTCAAGCTCAAGTTAGACACTGCTGTTGCAGTAATATTCATTAAGTGTGTTCCAGAAGCAACAGAGTTTGCCGCATTACCAGCGTCATTTCCATCTATATTGATGTTACCACCACTTTGATTGAAAGTAGAACCGCCATTATGAGCCATATTACCAAAAACATTCACTGTTCCAGACGTAACCGTCATGATTCCGTTGTTTGCGAAAGTACGGTTGTTCGCTCCCGCAGCAGATAAGATGATTACACCACCACCAACAGTAATTGTACCAGATGTTGCGTTTGTAATACCTGTAGTACTCGCTCCTGTAACATTTAAGTTACCACCTGTAACATTTAATATACTATTATTTGTAACTGTACCAGAAGCAGTCAAGTTAGCACCAGAGATGTTTACTGTACCACTGTTTGTAAGTGAAGTAAAATTAAGAGCTCCAGTTGCAGCTGTCAAAGTACCTCCAGTTGCTACAGTTAAGCTTGTGATAGTATTAGTACCATCTAAAGTTACGTTAGTAGCATTAGCGATAGTAACCGTATCTGTTGCACCAGGCACTGCATTTTTATTCCATGTGGCCGGAGTAGTCCAGTTTCCGTTAACAACAGAAATAAATGGAATATCAGAAGATGAAACTCCTACATATAAAGGGCCTGAAAGCAAATCTGTTTGGGATACCGTTATTCTTTGCGCGCCAGGAGTTATCGTACCATTTTGGTGTGCTCCTCCAATTGCAGCATTAGCAAACATAACTCTTGCATTTCCATTCGATAATCCTGAGAATGCGTTTTGTGCTAATAGAACAACTGTATATGAACTTGAAGCGATAGGAGTTCCTTCATTTGAAACTACCCAATTTCCATCATACCTTTCATTTACAGTATATGCACCATCGGCTACTGACAATCCTGAAGTAACTCCAGCAGCATCGTTATATACAACCGCTAGCTCTCCAGCAACACCGCCTGTAGCATTGGTTCTTGAAATGTACATTGCTCTGTTTGCGCCAGCAGCATTAATAAATGGATATCTGCTCGTTGCATTTGTTGGATCTGTTCCAGCTGTAACTGACGTTCCTGTTGCAGCTGCCGTCCACCATCTAGAGAATTTACCTCCTGACAAGAAACCAGTACCTACAGGAGCCGTAAGAGTACCACCTGCAGCACCAGCACCAAAAGTCATTTTATTTGTTCCTAAATTGACTCTTGCTCCAGTAAGGTTTAAGTTATTAGCTATTTTAACATCATTAATAAGCCAATTAATATTTGGAGTAGCCGTATTCGTATTACTGAAGGTTAAGTTTCGGATTACACCTGTATTAAACGTTCCCGAACCACTTACTGTTTGTACAGCTGTTCCAGTCAATGTCAGTGTTGCTGCAGTTGTAGTACCTACAGAAAAATCAAGTATACCATTGTTTTGGATATTTCCTGCAACCGTAAGCGTTTTACCTGTTGTTCCATTAAAGGCATTAATGATTCCACCATTCGCTACAGTCAAGTTATTGTTAACCGTGAAATTTGTAGGTGTGGTCGCATAGGCTAAAGTTCCTTGAACAGAAAGATTATTTATAGACAAACCAGTCGCATCGATTGTAACTGTATTCCCTGCAGATATTACTGCATTATCAAAAGAATTTGGAACACTTCCTGCATCCCAAGTTGTTGGAGAATTCCAGTTTCCTGTCGCGACTGAAGTATAAGTCCCAGGAGGATTAGTTGCCTGAACACCATCTAAATTAGTACTTAAACCTCCTTCACTAATAGCATATACACGCCATGAATAAGAAGTACTTGGCGTTAAACCTGTAGCATTATATGTAGTAGTTCCTACATTTACACTACCTGCTAGCGTATAAGTAGCGCCACCGTCTGAAGATCTCAAAATAATGTATTTTAGCACATCTATGTTTGGAGAAGATTCTGCCCAATTTAATGTCATACTACCTCCTGCAACACTTGAAAACGATAGAAATGTTGGCGGAGGGATAACCGTAGCCAATGCATTACCTGGGTTTCCAGGAGGTATCAATTGGTATACTCTTCTGCTTCCATCGGCAGAAGAACTTAAATTAGCAATAGCTCCCAAAGCAGCAACAGCTGGATTGGCAGCATAAGGTGTATTTACTGAAACTGTATTACCTGCATATAAAATTGAAGCAAAAGCTCCTGAAGCCGATCCTGTGTAGAAACCAACAGAAGGAGATCTATTTGCTGCGCCATTTCCAATGTCAACAGCAGAAACAGTTCCATAAGCATATTCTATGTTTCCTTTTTCATAAAGACGCATTTGCCAAGTAGAAGTTCCTGCCATTGCCGCACTCGTATAGAAAAGCTGCATATTAAAAAATTCTACAACCAACACACGGTTTGGCGCAGTTCCTACGACTTTGTAGTGGATTTTTCCTGTAGTCGAACCTGTTCTGAAATCAGCATTCAAAGCTGATAGCCTTGGAGATGTAGCTGAACCTCCACTTATTGTATAAGTATTAGTTGGAGCTGCTGTAGCGCCTAACTGCAAGATACCATCTTCCTGTACAGAAAATTGCGTAAATCTTGTACCCATAAAGTGGAAATCGAATCCGATGTTAGTGACAGCAGATGCTGCTGCATCAAGGCCAGGGCCTACTAATTGTGTAGTACCTGTACTCATATCAATGGCCGTACCATTCATATCAAGGGCTAGTGATCCTGTCGTATTCGTGGCAAAAGTATAATTTGCCGAAGACTGGGCCCAAACTGAATGATTCATAGCCATTAGCATGACTATAAAAAACAAGCTAATCCACGAGGGCCTAGCTAAGCGAGAAATAGAATCAGGCCGAGGGGCAGCCGAATTCGCAATCTCTTTTTTGAGCCTAGACGGTTGTCTGAGACCCGAAGGATTGTAATAATTCATCATAGTTTAAGTAAATTGATTAAAAATAAGGTAAGAACGTTTTGTTAATTAAAAGGCATTAATTTACAGTAATAAGTGTCGAAACAAATCAAATGATTCATTAAGACATCCTTTAATATTTATATAAAAAAATGCGATTCAATCAACACGGAAAATTAATATAAAATTTAACACAAAATTATAGTTTTGATAAAAAACTTATGAACAAAGGAAAAATCACCTGCAATTAGCCATGAAACATCCTTTTTTAAACACTTTTAGTAACAATAATTTATTCTAAATTGCATAAATAAATCCATAACTTTTAAACAGATTCTAGTGATTTTACTGATTCCCGTATTTAACGGGAAAATCTAGGCACAAAAAAACTCTCCATCTCTAATTTGGCACAAATAGGAAGAAGAGTGTTTTTTACTTAACTAAAAACCTTTATAATTATTTAAGCAGTTATCCGAAAAGACCAGCACTACTCAATATAAACAAAACCATAAAGACAAAAAACCTAATAATGGTATTGTTTGATATTGCCGAACCATTTTCTCGGTTTGCAACTTGCGATTCTCTATACAAAATTTTCATTACAAATAATTAAATACATTAACGCTAGTCTTAGGAATAACGCATTGACATGTGGCAGTATCAACAGTATTTGTTATGAAATTTTAATTCTTAGATAAACTTAAGCAAAACCCTGTCTATAAAAAAATAAATCCGATGAAGTTCAATAAAAAACGTTTAAGGTAGTTAATGCAAACAGAATGGGATGGAAATAAAAAAGCCTCCTAAAATTAGGAGGCTTTTTTTATCTATGCTTGCCCAGCAGGACCAAAATTCAAAGGAATCGGAGGCTGTTCGGTGTCTTTTATTTCGCCATGGGCGCTTTCAAAACGGTGAATGTTTTCTCCTATCGCCTTTAGTAGTCTTTTGGCGTGCTGCGGCGTCAAAACGATTCTAGATTTCACTTTTGCCTTTGGAATTCCTGGCATTATGCTTACGAAATCTAATACAAATTCTGATGCTGAATGGTTGATGATTGCCAAATTAGAATAAATTCCTTCGGCTGTTTTTTCATCCAATTCAATGTTAATCTGACCTTGTGGTTGTTTTGAATCGCTCATATCTTAATAATTATATTCTTCTTTTGCGGCCATTAGCTCATTGTATTCTTCTTTAGAACCTACGATCACGTTATCATAGTCTCTCATACCTGTACCTGCAGGAATTCTGTGACCAACGATAACATTTTCTTTCAATCCTTCAAGTAAGTCTACTTTTCCAGCAACAGCAGCTTCGTTCAATACTTTAGTTGTTTCCTGGAACGATGCCGCAGAGATGAATGATTTAGTCTGCAACGAAGCTCTAGTGATACCTTGTAATACCGGAGTTGCAGTAGCCGTGATAACGTCTCTTGCTACAACTTGATTTTTATCCGTACGCTTCAATAGTGAGTTTTCATCACGCAATTGGCGAGGAGAAATAATCTGTCCTGGTTTCAAGTTTTCAGAATCACCAGCATCTTCAACTACTTTCATTCCGTAAAGCTTATCGTTTTCAACGATAAAGTCTTTGGTATGGATCAATTGATCTTCTAAGAATAGCGTATCTCCTGGATCTTCAACTTTAACTTTACGCATCATCTGGCGGATTACAACTTCAAAGTGTTTGTCGTTGATTTTTACCCCTTGCAGACGGTAAACTTCTTGAATTTCGTTAACCAAATATTGCTGAACAGCTGATGGCCCTTGGATTCTCAAGATATCATCTGGAGTGATAGCACCGTCAGACAATGGAACACCTGCTCTTACGAAGTCATTTTCTTGTACAAGAATCTGGCTTGAAAGTTTTACAAGATATTTCTTGATTTCACCAAATTTAGATTCGATAACAATCTCACGGTTACCTCTCTTGATCTTACCAAAAGAAACAACACCATCAATCTCAGAAACAACAGCTGGGTTCGAAGGATTACGAGCTTCTAATAACTCTGTAATTCTTGGAAGACCTCCCGTGATATCTCCTGCTTTTGAAGAACGACGTGGTATTTTTACCAAAACTTTACCTGCTTTAATCTTCTCACCATTTTCAACCATCAAGTGGGCACCCACTGGCAAGTTGTAAGAACGGATCAATTCGCCATCTTTACCGTAAATCAATAAAGTTGGGATTAATTTTTTATTTCTTCCCTCAGAAATTACTTTTTCTTGGAAACCAGTCTGCTCATCGATTTCAACTTGGAACGATTGTCCTTGTTCTAAATCTTCGTAAGCTACCTTACCCGTAAATTCAGAGATGATTACACCGTTATATGGATCCCATTTACAGATAGTCGTTCCTTTTTCAACTACATCACCGTCTTTAACGAAGATACTAGAACCGTAAGGAATGTTATGTGTATTAAGGATGATTCCTGTTTTAACGTCAACTAATTTCAATTCTGTCGAACGAGAAATTACGATATCAGTCGTGTTTCCTTCAAGATCTTCACCTTTTACAGTTTTCAAATCTTCGATTTCAAGACGACCACTGAATTTCGTAGTAATGCTTGATTCTTCAGAAAGTCCTCCCGCAACCCCACCGACGTGGAATGTACGAAGTGTCAACTGTGTTCCTGGCTCACCGATTGACTGTGCAGCAATTACACCGACAGCTTCTCCTTTTTGAGTCATTTTTCCAGTTGCTAGGTTTCTTCCGTAACATTTAGCACAGATACCTTTAGTAGCTTCGCAAGTCAATGGTGAACGAACTTCCACTTTTTCGATTGGAGATTCGTCGATCAATTTAACGATAGCTTCTGTAATCTGCTCTCCAGCTGAAATTAAAACTTCGCTAGTAAGTGGGTTGATTACGTCTTGTAATGCCACACGTCCTAAGATTCTTTCGCCTAGAGTTTCTACGATTTCTTCGTTCTTTTTCAATGCTCCTACTTCAACTCCTCTCAATGTACCGCAATCTACTGTATTTACGATAACGTCTTGAGAAACGTCGTGCAATCTTCTTGTCAAGTAACCCGCATCGGCCGTTTTCAAAGCCGTATCCGCAAGACCTTTACGAGCACCGTGAGTAGAGATAAAATACTCAAGGATCGAAAGACCTTCTTTAAAGTTCGACAAGATCGGGTTCTCGATAATTTCACCACCGCCGGCAGTTGATTTTTTAGGCTTAGCCATCAAACCACGCATACCTGTAAGCTGACGAATCTGTTCTTTAGAACCCCTTGCTCCAGAGTCAAGCATCATATACACAGAGTTGAAACCTTGCTGGTCTTCTCTAATGTTTTTCATCGCTAATTCTGTAAGCAAAGCATTGGTTGAAGTCCATACGTCAATAACTTGGTTGTAACGCTCGTTATTGGTGATAAGACCCATGTTATAGTTCATTGAGATACCATCTACTTGTTCGTTGGCATCGTCAATCAATGATTGTTTTTGTTCTGGAATCTTGATATCTCCTAAACTGAATGACAGACCACCACGGAAGGCGAATCGGTAACCCATATCTTTCATATTATCAAGGAAGGCAGCTGTTGTAGGAACATCAGTCACGCTCAAAATTCCACCGATAATATCTCTTAACGATTTTTTAGTCAATACCTGGTTGATAAATCCAGCTGCTTCTGGCACTACTTCGTTGAAAAGTACACGTCCTGCAGTTGTTTGGATGATTTTATAAACCAATTCTCCATTTTCATTGAAATCTTTAGCTCTGATTCTTACTCTCGCGTTCAATTCCAATCTTCCTTCGTTCAAGGCGATATTTACTTCTTCAGCAGAATAGAAAGTCAAGCCTTCTCCTAAAATTTTGTGCTCAGGAGTTGACAAACGCTCTTTGGTCATGTAGTACAGACCCAAAACCATGTCTTGAGAAGGTACTGTGATTGGAGCACCGTTTGCAGGATTCAAGATATTGTGAGAAGCCAACATTAATAATTGAGCTTCTAGAATAGCTTCTGGCCCTAATGGCAAGTGAACCGCCATCTGGTCACCATCGAAATCCGCGTTGAACGCCGTACAAACCAATGGGTGAAGCTGAATCGCTTTTCCTTCAATTAATTTTGGCTGGAACGCTTGGATACCCAATCTGTGCAATGTAGGAGCACGGTTAAGCAATACAGGGTGACCTTTGATTACGTTTTCAAGGATATCCCAAACTACTGGCTCTTTTTTATCAATGATTTTTTTAGCAGACTTCACTGTTTTTACAATTCCTCTTTCGATCAATTTACGGATCACGAAAGGTTTGTAAAGTTCAGCCGCCATATCTTTTGGCAAACCGCATTCGAACAATTTCAATTCAGGTCCAACGACGATTACCGAACGAGCAGAATAATCCACACGTTTACCCAAAAGGTTTTGACGGAAACGTCCTTGCTTACCTTTTAACGAATCAGAAAGCGATTTTAATGGTCTGTTTGATTCTGTTTTTACTGCAGATGCTTTTCTTGTGTTATCGAATAACGAGTCAACAGATTCCTGCAACATACGTTTTTCGTTTCTCAAGATTACTTCTGGAGCTTTGATTTCCATCAATCTTTTCAAACGATTGTTACGGATGATTACTCTTCTGTACAAATCATTCAAATCGGATGTAGCGAAACGACCACCATCAAGCGGCACCAATGGACGCAATTCTGGCGGGATAACTGGAACCACTTTCATGATCATCCATTCTGGACGATTTTCGCGGTTTTCGTTAGACTCACGGAATGACTCCACAACTTGAAGTCTTTTTAGAGCTTCAGTCTTACGTTGTTTAGACGTTTCGTTGTTTGCAGAGTGACGCAATTCGTATGACAATTCATCTAAATCAATTCTTGCTAACAAGTCCATGATACATTCAGCACCCATTTTGGCGATGAATTTATTTGGATCGCTATCATCAAGATATTGATTTTCCATTGGAAGCGTATCTAAAATATTTAGGTACTCTTCTTCTGTCAAAAAGTCTAGCCTTTGCAATGATTCTCCGTCAGGATTTTTAGCAATACCTGCCTGGATTACTACGTATCTTTCGTAGTAGATGATCATATCTAATTTTTTAGACGGAAGTCCAAGGATATAACCAATTTTGTTTGGAAGTGAACGGAAGTACCAGATATGAGCGATTGGCACAACAAGGTTGATGTGACCTACTCTGTCTCTACGTACTTTCTTTTCTGTAACTTCCACACCACAACGGTCACAAACGATACCTTTGTAGCGAATTCTTTTATATTTACCACAAGCACATTCGAAATCTTTAACCGGACCGAAAATTCGTTCGCAGAAAAGACCATCACGCTCTGGTTTGTGTGTTCTATAGTTGATAGTTTCTGGCTTCAAAACCTCACCTCTTGACTCGGCCAAGATAGATTCTGGAGAAGCTAATCCTATCGAAATTTTGTCAAACCTTTTCACTTGGTTTTTATCTTTATTTCTGTTCATCATAGTCTTTACTATTGATATTGTGATAATTGAAAACCTTTTATTTGTTTAAAGCCTAAAATTTAAGGCTATACAACCTTAAACTTTAGGACTAAAAAACTATTCCTCTAATCTGATGTCTAATCCAAGACCTTTCAATTCGTGCATCAATACGTTGAACGATTCTGGTAATCCTGGTTCTGGCATAGTTTCACCCTTAACGATTGCTTCGTAAGTTTTCGCTCTACCGATAACGTCATCTGATTTAACAGTCAAAATTTCTCTAAGCGTGCTTGACGCACCATAAGCTTCAAGAGCCCAAACCTCCATCTCTCCGAAACGCTGACCTCCAAATTGAGCTTTACCTCCAAGTGGCTGTTGCGTGATCAATGAGTATGGTCCGATAGAACGTGCGTGCATCTTATCGTCAACCATATGTCCTAGTTTCAACATATAGATAACTCCAACGGTTGCAGGCTGGTGGAAACGCTCTCCAGTTCCTCCATCATAAAGATAAGTATGTCCGAATCTTGGAATTCCAGCTTCGTCAGTCAATTCATTAATTTGGTCAAGTGAAGCACCGTCAAAGATTGGCGTAGCGAATTTTCTACCCAAGTTTTGTCCAGCCCATCCAAGAACCGTTTCGTAAATCTGACCGATGTTCATACGTGAAGGTACCCCAAGCGGGTTCAACACGATATCAACAGGTGTTCCGTCTTCTAAGAAAGGCATATCTTCGTGACGAACGATTCTAGCAACAATACCTTTGTTACCGTGACGTCCTGCCATCTTATCTCCTACTTTCAACTTACGTTTCTTAGCGATATATACTTTCGCTAGTTTCAAGATTCCAGCTGGAAGTTCATCTCCAACAGTAATCGTGAATTTTTCTCTACGCAAAGCACCTTGTAAATCGTTCAGCTTAATTTTGTAGTTGTGGATTAGATCGTTCACCATTTTATTGGTTTCATCATCTGCAACCCACTGACCTTTGCTTAAGTGAGCGAAATCTTCAACAGCGTTTAGCATTTTTTGAGTGTATTTTTTACCTTTTGGCAATACTTCTTCACCCAAATCATTCATAACTCCTTGCGAAGTTTTTCCGTTTACGATGTTGAAAAGCTTGTCAACCAATTTGTCTTTTAATTCTACAAATTTGGTTTCGAACTCCATTTCAAGGGCAGCCAAATCGTCTTTGTCTTTGCCTCTCTTGCGTTTATCTTTTACCGCTCTCGCGAATAATTTTTTATCTAAAACCACACCATGCAATGAAGGAGAAGCTTTCAATGAAGCATCTTTCACGTCACCTGCTTTATCACCGAAGATTGCTCTTAACAATTTTTCTTCAGGAGTAGGATCTGATTCTCCTTTTGGAGTGATTTTCCCGATCAAGATGTCGCCAGGTTTTACTTCGGCTCCAATTCTGATCATACCATTTTCATCTAAATCTTTGGTAGCTTCTTCAGAAACGTTTGGAATATCATTCGTTAATTCTTCGTTACCTAATTTAGTATCTCTAACCTCTAATGAATAGTCATCAACGTGGATAGACGTAAAAATGTCATCACGAACCACTTTTTCAGAGATTACGATTGCATCCTCGAAGTTGTACCCTTTCCAAGGCATGAACGCTACTTTAAGGTTTCTACCTAAAGCAAGCTCTCCGTTTTGAGTCGCATAACCTTCTGACAGCACTTGTCCTTTTACCACTCTGTCTCCTTTTCTTACGATTGGTTTCAAGTTGATAGACGTACTCTGGTTGGTTTTTCTGAATTTGATCAAATTATAAGTCTTGTCATCAGAGTCAAAACTTACCATTCTTTCTTCTTCAGATCTGTCGTATTTAATAGTGATGATATTAGCATCAACATACTCAACAACTCCAGGACCTTCAGCATTGATCAATACTCTAGAATCAGACGCTACTTGTCTTTCAAGACCTGTTCCAACGATTGGAGCTTCTGGTCTTAACAAAGGTACCGCCTGACGCATCATGTTCGATCCCATCAACGCACGGTTCGCATCATCATGTTCCAAGAAAGGAATCAAAGATGCAGAAATCGAAGCGATCTGGTTTGGAGCAACGTCAGTATAATGAACAACAGTTGGGTCAACAACCGGGAAGTCACCTTCTTCACGGGCAATTACTTTATCAGCAGTAATTTGTCCGTTATTGTCCATTTCAATATTTGCTTGGGCAATCATCTTGCCTTCTTCTTCTTCAGCACTTAAGTAAACTGGCGTAGATTCTAAATCCACTTTTCCGTTAGTTACTTTACGGTAAGGTGTCTCGATGAATCCCATTCCGTTTACTTTAGCATACACTCCAAGAGATGAAATCAAACCAATGTTTGGTCCCTCTGGTGTTTCAATTGGACATAAACGTCCGTAGTGCGTATAGTGAACGTCACGTACCTCGAAACCAGCTCTTTCTCTCGAAAGACCTCCAGGTCCAAGGGCAGACAATCTTCTTTTGTGCGTGATCTCAGCTAATGGATTCGTTTGATCCATGAATTGAGATAACTGGTTCGTTCCAAAGAAAGAGTTGATAACTGACGATAATGTTTTAGCATTAATCAAGTCAATTGGTGTAAACACCTCGTTATCTCTAACGTTCATTCTCTCGCGAATGGTTCTTGCCATACGAGCCAAACCAACACCGAATTGAGCAGAAAGTTGTTCACCAACTGTTCTAACACGACGGTTTGACAAGTGATCGATATCATCAATCTCTGCTTTAGAGTTGATCAATTCAATTAAGTATTTAACAATAGTAATGATATCTTCTTTGGTCAAGACTTGCTTTTCCATTGGGATATCCAAACCAAGTTTTTTGTTCATTCTGTAACGACCTACTTCACCTAAGTTGTAACGTTGGTCAGAGAAGAACAATTTATCGATAATACCACGAGCGGTCTCCTCATCAGGCGGTTCTGCATTACGCAACTGACGGTAGATATGCTCAACGGCTTCTTTTTCAGAGTTCGTCGGGTCTTTTTGAAGCGTATTGTGAATGATAGCATAATCACCTTGATTCGCATCTTCTTTATGCAACAAAATAGTTTTTACGTTCGCATCAATAATTTCTTCTACGTTATCTTTATCGATAATCGTATCACGGTCAAGGATGATCTCGTTACGCTCGATAGAAACTACCTCGCCAGTATCCTCGTCCACGAAATCTTCGTGCCAAGTATTCAAAACACGCGCAGCCAATCTTCTGCCTACGTATTTTTTAAGACCTGTTTTTGAAACTTTGATTTCTTCTGCAAGGTCAAAAATTTCAAGAATATCTTTATCTCTTTCAAAACCAATTGCTCTAAATAGAGTTGTAACTGGTAATTTTTTCTTTCTATCGATATACGCATACATTACGCTGTTGATATCGGTAGCAAATTCTATCCAAGAACCTTTGAAAGGAATTACTCTGGCAGAATATAATTTGGTTCCATTTGCGTGGAATGATTGTCCAAAGAAAACACCTGGCGATCTGTGTAATTGCGAAACAACAACACGTTCAGCACCATTGATAACAAATGTACCACTTGGCGTCATATAAGGAATTGTACCAAGATAAACATCTTGAACAATCGTTTCAAAATCTTCGTGCTCTGGATCTGTACAGTATAATTTTAGCCTAGCTTTTAAGGGAACACTATATGTAAGTCCTCTTTCTATACATTCTTGAATTGTATAACGTGGTGGATCAACAAAGTAATCTAGGAATTCCAACACAAATTGATTTCTTGTATCTGTGATTGGAAAATTTTCCATGAAGGTGTTATAAAGTCCTTCGTTGCCTCTTTCGTCAGATTTGGTTTCCAATTGGAAAAAATCCTTAAAAGATTTAACCTGAATATCCAAGAAATCTGGGTAGTCAGGAATATTTTTTGTTGAGGCAAAATTCAATCTTTCAGTCTGATTTGTTATCATCAATGGACAAAATTTTGATTAAAAAAAAGTGATTTTTTGTGTGCAAACACTAAGTAATCCTTACTTTCTTTTATAATCTGTACATCTTTAAAAATAAACCAAGTTGGAGTTTATTTCTTTCTTCGTACGGATTAAAAGCTTTTCGTATTCAACTCAATGACTAATAAAACCGGATATAATTTTATTATACGAAAAATGGTTTAGGCCATTGAGCATCAACTCAAGACCTAAACCTAGTTCTTAAAACCGAGTAAACTTATTTAAGTTCAACTACAGCTCCAGCTTCTTCTAAAGATTTTTTAAGACCTTCTGCTTCGTCTTTAGAAACACCTTCTTTAACGTTTGCAGGAGCACCGTCAACTAAGTCTTTAGCTTCTTTAAGACCTAAACCTGTAAGTTCTTTTACAGCTTTAACTACAGCTAATTTAGAAGCACCAGCATCTTTCAATACTACAGTGAATTCTGTTTGCTCTTCAGCAGCTGCACCAGCATCACCACCACCAGAAACTACAACAGCAGCTGCAGCTGGTTCGATACCATACTCGTCTTTTAATATTGTTGCTAAATCGTTAACTTCTTTTACAGTTAAGTTAACTAATTGTTCTGCGAATTGTTTCAAATCTGCCATTTTTTCTATCGTTTAAATGATTTTGTAAAATATAATTTATTTGTGCGTACTGATTAAGATTCAGCTCCTTCTTCGTTTGCGAATTGGTTCTTAAGAGCAGAAATAACTCTTTGAGCCGGAGACTGAAGTAATCCGATGATTTCTCCAATAACTTCTTCCTTAGATTTAAGTGAAGCAAGAGAATCTAAAAGGTTATCTCCAATGTAGATTTCACTGTTGATATAAGCCCCTTTAAAAACTGGTTTATCAGATTTTTTACGGAATTCTTTGATAATTTTTGCAGGAGCGTTCGCCACGTCTGCAATGAATATAGAAGTGTTTCCTTTCAAAACTTCTGGTAGCTCACCGTAGTTGTTTTCAGAAGCTTCCATTGCTTTTGTAAGCAACGTGTTCTTAACAACTTCTAATTTGATACCAGCTTTGAAGCAAGCTCTTCTTAAGCTTGAAGTAGTTTCTGCATTTAGTCCAGAAATATCTGCTACATAAACAATATTTGTACCAGCTAACTGTGCAGTTAAATCTTCAATCGCGATTGATTTTTCTTCTCTAGTCATACTAAAAATTTTTAACTACCAATTATACAGCTTTAGGATCTAAAGCTATAGCAGGGCTCATTGTTGATGAGATGTGGATACTTTTAATATAAGTACCTTTCGCTGCAGTTGGTTTCATTTTGATTAATGTTTGAATAATTTCATGCGCATTTTCAGTAATCATGTCAGCTCCAAATGAAACTCTTCCGATTCCTGCATGAACGATACCAGTCTTATCAACTTTAAAGTCGATTTTACCAGCTTTTACTTCTTGAACTGCTTTCGCAACATCCATAGTAACTGTTCCTGTTTTAGGGTTTGGCATAAGACCTCTTGGTCCTAAGATTCTTCCTAATGGACCTAATTTACCCATAACAGCTGGCATAGTGATGATAACATCAACATCTGTCCAACCATCTTTGATTTTTTGTAAATAGTCATCCAATCCAACGTGGTCAGCACCAGCTGCTTTAGCTTCAGCTTCCTTATCTGGAGTAACCAATGCTAAAACTCTAACGTCTTTACCAGTTCCGTGAGGCAATGTTACTACACCTCTTACCATTTGATTTGCTTTTCTTGGATCTACACCCAATTTAACAGCGATATCAACAGACTCATCAAATTTTGCAGAAGCAACAGTCTTGATTAATGCAGAAGCATCTTTCAAAGAATATAGCTTGTTTTTTTCAATTTTAGATGCAGCCTCTTTTTGTTTTTTTGTCAATTTTGCCATGTCTTTTCTTAATTAGAAGGAGCTTCTCCAGTTACAGTTATACCCATAGATCTAGCTGTTCCAGCAATCATGCTCATAGCAGACTCAATTGTGAATGCATTCAAATCAGCCATCTTGTCTTCAGCGATAGCTCTAATCTGATCCATAGTAACTTTCGCTACTTTTTTACGATTAGGCTCTCCAGAACCAGATTTCAATTTTGCAGCTTCTAATAGTTGAATAGCAGCAGGTGGTGTTTTTACAACGAAGTCGAAAGACTTATCTTTGTATACAGTAATTTGTACTGGTAACACTTTGCCAGGTTTATCTTGTGTTCTTGCATTGAACTGCTTACAGAACTCCATGATATTAACACCAGCAGCACCCAGAGCAGGTCCAACCGGTGGCGACGGGTTCGCAGCACCTCCCTTAACTTGTAGTTTAACTACTTTACTAATCTCTTTAGCCATTGTTTAAAAAATTTAACGCATCTTCATTGGAAGCGATAGATGCGGTTCTATTATGTGTGTAACAAAAAATTATACTTTTTCAACTTGCATAAAGCTTAACTCTAATGGTGTTTTTCTTCCGAAAATTTTCACCATTACTTCAAGCTTACGCTTCTCTTCATTGATTTTCTCAACAGTTCCATTGAAACCATTGAAAGGCCCATCAACCACCTTAATTGTCTCGCCAATAGTGAAAGGAATAGAATGATTGTCTGTTTTCACAGCAAGCTCATCTACTTTTCCTAACATTCTATTTACTTCCGACTGTCTTAAAGGCACAGGATCTCCTCCTTTTACTTCACCTAGAAAACCGATAACGCTAGTTATAGACTTAATAATATGAGGTATTTCGCCAACAAGATTAGCCTCAATCATTACATAACCAGGAAAATAGACTTTGTCTTTGCTGATCTTTTTCCCATCTCTTACTTGCACTACTTTTTCAGTAGGCACAAGTACTTGAGAAATATAATCTGCCATTCCCAATCTGTTGATCTCAGTTTCGATATAAGCTTTGACTTTATTTTCTTGTCCGCTTACCGCTCTGACCACATACCATTTTTTCACATTATTATCCGCCATCTCAAAAATTAACCTTTTATCAAATTAAAGAAACCAGCTAATGCTTTTGCGAAAACAACGTCTACTCCCCATGTTGCCAAGGCGAATATTACAGAGAAAACAGCAACTACAATTGTCAAGCGCTGTACTTCTGCCCATTCTGGCCAAGTAACATTATTTTTTAATTCACCGAAAGCTTCGGTTATGTAATTAACAACTTTTGTCATTGTAATTTATTTTTGCACGGGCGGAGGGATTCGAACCCCCATCAACGGTTTTGGAGACCGCTATTCTACCCTTGAACTACGCCCGTAATTAAAAGCCAGTGATTTCGATTAAGAAAATCAACTGGCTTTTTATAATTTTTATAGGATTATCCTACGATTTCAGTCACCTGACCAGCTCCAACCGTTCTACCACCTTCACGGATAGCAAAACGAAGACCTACGTTCATAGCGATTGGGCTTAACAAAGCCACATCGATAGTTAAGTTATCACCTGGCATTACCATCTCTACACCTGCTGGCAAAGAGATAACTCCTGTTACGTCAGTTGTACGTACGTAGAACTGTGGACGGTAGTTATTGTGGAATGGCGTGTGACGACCACCTTCTTCTTTTTTCAAGATATAAACCTCTGCTTTGAATTTAGCGTGTGGTTTTACTGAACCTGGCTTAATAATAACCATACCTCTTTTGATATCAGCTTTATCAATACCTCTTAACAATAAACCTACGTTATCTCCAGCTTCACCTCTGTCAAGGATTTTACGGAACATTTCAACTCCTGTAATTGTAGAAGTCAATTTGTCAGCTCCCATACCGATGATTTCAACAGCATCTCCTGTATTAGCAACTCCAGTTTCGATACGACCTGTAGCAACAGTTCCACGACCTGTAATTGTAAATACGTCTTCAACTGGCATCAAGAATGGTTTAGCAACGTCACGAACTGGCTCTTCGATCCAATTGTCAACAGCTTCCATCAATTCCATAATTTTAGGAACCCATGTAGCATCTCCGTTCAATCCACCCAAAGCAGAACCTTGGATAACTGGACCGTTATCTCCATCATATTCATAGAAAGACAACAAGTCTCTGATTTCCATTTCAACAAGCTCTAACAACTCAGCATCATCAACCATATCCACTTTGTTCATGAATACAACGATTCTAGGAATACCTACCTGGCGACCTAAAAGGATGTGCTCACGAGTTTGTGGCATTGGTCCGTCTGTAGCAGCTACAACCAAGATAGCACCGTCCATTTGAGCAGCACCAGTAACCATGTTTTTCACGTAATCCGCGTGACCTGGACAGTCAACGTGAGCATAGTGACGGTTAGCTGTTTCGTACTCAACGTGAGATGTATTAATTGTAATACCTCTTTCTTTTTCTTCTGGAGCATTATCAATCTGATCGAAAGATTTTGCAGCTGTTTTAGAAAAACCTGCTTCTGCCATTACTTTAGTAATTGCAGCAGTCAATGTAGTTTTTCCATGATCCACGTGTCCAATTGTACCTATATTTAAGTGCGGTTTGGAACGGTTAAAATTCTCCTTTGCCATTTTACTTAATTTTAATCTTAGTTATATATTAGTGTTCAAATTCTTTCTTACTTGAGCCAATGACGGGATTTGAACCCGTGACCTCTTCCTTACCAAGGAAGCACTCTACCCCTGAGCTACACCGGCAGGGAATCCTGATTAAAGGATTTATGATTTCAGATTTAAGACCTAGATAAATCAAAAATCTTAATTCACAAATCTTTTTTGTGGGGAGAGCAGGATTCGAACCTGCGAAGTTTTCACAGCAGATTTACAGTCTGCCCTCGTTGGCCGCTTGAGTATCTCCCCTTAACCATTTTATTGTCAATCTAATAAAGAACTGAGCCGATAGAGGGACTCGAACCCACGACCTGCTGATTACAAATCAGCTGCTCTAGCCAACTGAGCTACACCGGCAAACTCAATAAAAAAAGTCCGCTATTTCTAACGGACTGCAAATGTATATCTTTTTGTTTCTTAATCAAAATATTTTTGAAAAAAAATTATATTATATATGTGTTCTTATCTTTTCTTTTCGTTTCAGCAATACTCTCTCTAAGGCTTCTGACGAAAGCTCCACACCTTCCTCAAATGTTTTACACTGCTTTTTAACAATAAACTCATCTCCAGGAACATGAATTTTCACCTCTACTATCTTATTTTCCTTATCGCTCGTCTTTTCTACCTTCAAAAAAACGTCTGACGAAACCACTCTGTCATAGTACTTTTCCAACTTATCCATTCTGTCTTGAATGAATCCTACAAGTTTTCCGTCAACATTAAAGTTAACTGCATGAACGTTTACCTTCATAATAAAATTTTTATACGGTTGAACATTTTGAATTATTTCCGGTTCCTCGGATGCGCATCTCCGTAAACTTTTTTCAGCTCTGCTAAACTGCTATGCGTATAAATCTGCGTAGATGCCAAACTAGAATGCCCTAATAATTCTTTTACTGAATTTAAATCTGCTCCATTGTTTAGCATATGAGTCGCAAAGGTATGTCTTAAGATATGCGGACTCTTTTTTACTTTCTCGGAGACATTACTAAAGTACATATTTATTAGTCGATACACAAGGGAATCATTTAATTTAACGCCTTTTAACGTAAGAAAGAAAAACGACTCATCCTTAATATCCTTCAAGCTAGCTCTTTCCGAAAAACAAAGCCTAAACTGATCTTGTATTATTGGTAACAACGGAAGGATTCTTTCCTTATTTCTCTTCCCAAGCACCTTCAACACTCCTTTTGAAAGGTCTATGTTTGATACTTTTAGATTAATCAGTTCCGCTCTTCGAATTCCTGTCGTGTAAAACAAATCGACAATAAGCTTGTCACGGACACCTTCGTAACCTTCAGGATACGTTATAACATTCAGCACATTGTCTAATTCCTTTTCAGAAAAAGGAATCTGTAGTTTTTTTGGCGTCTTTAAAGCTTTATGCTTCAGCAGCGGACTCGCATCTACTTGCTTTATTTTTAAAAGAAATTTATAGAATGACTTTAGCGAAGAAATTTTTCGGTTTACAGAAGTATTTGAAATTCCAGCATCGACCAGCGAAACAATCCAGCTTCTGATCTGGCTGTAATTTACTTTGTTCAATTCATCTTGGTCGAAATTCTGTTTTAGAAAAAACTCAAAATCAGATAAGTCGTTACAATAAGCCGTAACGGTATGAAGCGAATAGTTTTTCTCTTTCTGAAGATAATCCTTGAATGATTCTTTGGTAGTAAGCATAAAAAACCGTTAGCATCAAAGGTATTAAACTTTCATGACTAACGGTTTTGTATCCTGAAGAAAATTAATTCTTAATTTTCTAATTGATCTCTTAGGTTTTGGATGTAACCAGCTTTTTGAATTTGAGCTCTCTTGATTACAGATGGCTTAATAAAAGCTTGACGTGCTCTTAATTGACGAACTGTTCCAGTTTTATCAAATTTTCTCTTATAGCGCTTTAATGCTCTATCGATATTTTCTCCGTCTTTAATTGGTATAATTAACATAATATGACACCTCCTCTCGTTAAGGGTGCAAATTTATAAAATTATTACGAATTATGAATCACGAATTACAAATTATTTTACAGCAGGTTTATAATTCTGCTTGTCAATTATCATTTTTGACAAAATTTCTTTCAAAATTTCTGAAGTTCCGCCACCGATTGGCCCTAAACGGCTATCTCTGAACAAACGCGCCAAAGGATATTCTTCCATGTACCCATATCCTCCTAGCATTTGCAGGCAGCTGTAAATTGTTTCGTCGGCTACTTTTGTAGATTTCAATTTTGCCATCGTGGCTTCTTTAACTACATATTCTTTCTGATTTAGTCGTGCGACTGCTGCATAATTAAACAGCTTGCAGTGCTCCACATCGGTTGCATGCTCTACAATAGTGTGTCGTAAAGCCTGAAATTTATCTATTGTTTTTCCAAACGCTTCACGTTCTGACATATATCCGATAGTATATTCAATCGCATACTCTGCTCTAGCGTGGGCATTTATTGCCATAATTAATCGTTCTAGCGCAAAATGCTGCATAATATAAGGGAAGCCTTTTCCTTCTTCGCCCATTAAATTTTCTTCAGGAATTTCAACATTGTCGAATGCAATTTCGGCAGTATCAGAAGCTCTCCATCCTAATTTATCTAATTTTGTAGCCGCTATTCCTTTCAGATTTGCATCCACCAAAAACATACTGATTCCTTTATTACCAGATTCTGGATTTGTTTTGGCTGCAACTACATAATAATCGGCATAAACTCCGTTTGTGATAAAAGTTTTCGAACCATTAATAATGTATTTATTGTCTTGTTTAACCGCTGTCGTACGCATTCCTGCAACATCACTTCCGCCAAAAGGCTCCGTAATACATAGTGCCCCTATTTTGTCTCCCGAAATACTTGGCGCTAAATACTCTTGTTTGATTCTCTCGCTGCCTTCTGCATTTAAATGGGTCATTGCTAAGTAGGCATGCGCCCACATTGCTGCGGCAAAACCAGAAGATTTAATTTTTTGAAGTTCTTCTAAAAAGACTACAGTATAGAATAAATCCAAGTTCATCCCTCCATAGGCTTCAGGATAGTTGATTCCGAAAAACCCCATTTCACCAAATTTTTTCCAAATAAAACGCTCGATTGTTCCTGTTTTTTCCCATTTTTCAATGTGCGGGACTACTTCTTTTTGCAAAAAATCCTGTAAGCTCTTCCTAAATAATTCGTGCTCTTCAGTAAAATATATTGAATTCATATTTATAACAAGGGTATTTTTATATCTTATTTTTTTAGAAATCCAAATATAAGGCAATTGTTTTTTTCTTTTCAACAGAAAAGCTATTATTTTTTATCAAATCCGCAATTTAACAAATCATTTAGTACTTATTTAAACAAAATTCACAATTAGAGTTTCTTATACTGCTTGCATTTCAATTTAAGTATTACATTATTCCAATAATTAATACTCTAGATATTTTTCGATTATTTTCACTTTCTCTACAGGAAAGCCTTTTATCTTTATTAGATCTTCACTACTAGAAATCCCTCCATTCATACTTCTATAGGTGACAATCTCTTTACTGATTGGATATCTGAAATAAGGAAATTGGGAAAGTTCTTTTACGGAAGCATCGTTGATTTTTATTTTCTTGACGTTTGGAATAACTCCTATCTTAAATTGGGCGTTTAGTTTTTCTATAACTTCAGGCGAAAGTCCCCAGACATCATCCATTTGTTCCATGCTTACAAAGCCTCCCAAAATTTCTTTCTGCTTCAAAATTCTTTCTGACAAGCCAGGCCCGATGCCATATATCTTTATCAAATCTTCCTGTGTCGCTTTATTAATATCGATCAGGATAATCTTTTCATTTTTTACAAATGATTGTTTTTCATAGGAAGTAAAACTGCTTTTTTTATTTTTAATCCAATCCGGAAATTTAAAATAAGGCGCAATTGCATTCAGCAACGAGTCTGAAACTTTTGTCACTGCTTGGAATTCCTCGGCCGAATTGACATATTTATTACCTTCTCGGAATTTCAAAAGCCTGTCTATTTCAACTGTAGACATCCCTAATTTGTAGCCTTTAAAATCGGTTATGAAATTTGGGTTGAAAGGATAAATTTTGGGCTTGAAATCAATCTTGGCCTTTTTCATCTTGTCAATTTCTGGCTGTAGCGAAAGCCATTCTTGCTTTTCGACAGAACTATCTTCTTCGATTTCTACATCGATACAATAATAGGCTAACTGTATTCCTGCGATAATAAGGATCAGTACAAAAATGCCGGTACGTTGTTGGGAATCAAACTTGAAGAATGAGTTGGTTGGCATGGAATAAAAATTTTAAGTGGCGGAGAGATAACATAATGGAATAATAGGATTACAAATCAAAGACGGAACTTCGCTTCGTATAGACTAGATCTTTTAATCTGACGAGAAAGGCAAGCGTCAGGTACACACCAAACCAGAGACCAACAGTAAAAAAAGAAATATAGATGAAAAACAAACGTACGCTCGATGCTCTCATCCCCAAGCGGTCAGCCAAACGGGACGAAACTTCAAAGCCGTGCTTTTCAAAAAAGTGCCTGATGTTGGTTATAAATGACATACTATAAAAGTCAAAGTTCAAATTTAAGAATTTCCGATTTCAACAGCTAATAAATTTTAACTTTTCATCAGTTCCATTCCTATAGCACATTCGAGGCAACGTTTCTTATTGCAATATTCGTTCTTAAGTTGCAATAAGGACTGTGTTTCATAAGCGTTCTTAGCCGTTATTCCAAAGCCATGAAATTTATCAATGATGCTATTTTTCTCGGCAGGAATGTCTGCAAGCAATCGTATCATCTGTTCCGAAACGTCATTTCCCTGAGAACTGGCATAAGCAAACTTCAACGGAACAACCGTATTGATAAGCAAAAGGTCGATAAAAGAATTCGTGAGTTTCTTTTTCTTTTTAGGGCTTCGCTTGTCAAACTGATAATGATCATCCCAATAGTCAGAAGCGGCAATATTGAATATGTTATAGAACTCCAAGAGCGTTTCCGCTTTCATCATATCTGAAAATAAATTTTGTCTCGAATGATACAGATTTGCCAACTGAGAAAGTCTTATTGTCGGAAAATTATCAGGACGGTGCTTAAAAAACTGCATCGGCTCCACATAGGCTTTTTTCAAGTCGTGCTTTTGCAAAAGATATTCCCAGCGTTCTTTCAGTTCTGTAAAGTAAAAATCTTCGCATTCTTTCATAAACAGGCCTGCCCTGCCATAGAACATAGCTTCCAGATTCTGGACATCGAAACTTTCTTTTCTGATTTTCTGAAACGGAATAGAATTGGCAATTTTGAAAAAAGTCTCTCCGTTTGTATTCAATCCAAAATTTTTAGCCAGCAGGCTAAACAGCACAGCCTCCCAATCCTTTATAGTTGCTGAAAATAGTTTCTCAATAGGCTGATATTTCTTTTCAAGTCTTTCAAAAAACAGCCGTTCTTGCCAATTTTTAAAAACAAACTCATCAATAGAGCCAATTTCATTCTCACAAAAAATCCATGTCTTTGATGCAATAAGAGATTGATAATTTTCAAGCATTTTCTTAGAAACATATTCCTTGAGTTCCAAAACCGCAATTTCGGTATTGTCTTTTCTGAAAACCTCGGTATCATGTTCCCAGACTACATGCAGAATGACATTTTCATAATTGGGATCGGTTTCATGGCGATGAACATACCAATCGGAAGACTTGAGATGTATTTCTATGTTTCCGGCCCATTTCTGAGTTCCAATCACAATCTGAGCATTAAAGAAATCAGGCCCGGCTTTTTGAAGGTATTGTCCGGAATTAATAATCAGTAGTTTTTCACCTTGTGTAGTATGCAGTTTTGTAAAATCAAAGTTTTTAAACTGCCAGATATAATGCAGAAAGTCTTCTTTCATTTTGTATGGATTTTAAAAAATTCTAGGCGTTTATCATTCAAAAGATTAACTAATGTAGCAAAATTTATTTAACAAACATATATTTGCTATTCTAACTATCATAATCACCCATGAGATACTACATTTTATTGCTCTTTGCTTTTTTTACAATTGCTTCTACAGCCCAAAAGAATAACAAGGCTTATAAAATAAGCTACTCCAGATCCTCCAACGGAAAAACAATCGAAGGCCAAGATCCAATTTTAGTTTTTTCTGATTCGAAGGAAACGATTATCACTTCACAAAATAATATTACGGGCAAAGCAGATTTTCCATTTGAAGAAACTTTTATTGCTCAAGATTCAAATGCTATAGTCCAGTCAGCACAACTTTCGACTTCGAAAAAAATAGTTACGATTGACAGCTTATCTTTAGGAAAACAGACATTTGAAATCAGCAATGAAACAAAGACCATTTTAGGCTACAAATGCAAGAAGGCAAAAACAATCGTAAATTCAAACACCATCGAACTATGGTTTACCAATGACCTAAACGCAAAAGGCGCTCCATCAGTTTTAGGCCAAAAATTAGGTTTGGTATTAGAGATGGTCCGCAACAACAATTATGTGATTACGGCTACCAAAATCGAAAAGATTAAAGCCATTCCTGACAACCTATCGCCTTTAAAAACAAAATTCACGGCTATTGACTTGCTAACGTTTAGAGACTTGCTATGGAAAAGCCGATTTACGACTATTCCTGTTTTTGAAAACGAGGTTATCAATTTTTCGGAAGAGTCAAAATCAAACGACAGTATTTTTCGATTCGCTAATGGAACCATCATCCTAAAGAAGATTAAATTTCCAGAAATCAAACCTGGAAGCCAAATATTTGTTGACCTGAAAGAACAGTCTAATGGTGATGCGTATGACAGGACAGGTTCAGTTTTCGCAATTCCGGCAAAAGAGAAATTCTCTTTCTTAAACGGATTGCAAGAAGGAGCCAAAACGCTTCCTATTTATGAAAATGGAAACGGAAAGCAATATCAAGGTGTCGTAAAAACAGACAATTATCTTCCACTATTAGAATTGATGCGTTTTTTCACACCTTTCGGTATAAAACAATACGGACACATTCAGTTGAAAGACAAAACTTGGCATGAAAGCGTTCCATATCGCCAAGATATTTCCGAGTTGCAATCAGCGTTGAGCAATCAAGAAATATATGTAGGTGCTTTTATCGGGAACTACGATAAAGGCGGGCATAAGATAAGCTTGAATATTACAATCCATAGCGAAGAAAAGCAAAATCCAAAAAACACTTTCTTACTGCCTCTTTTCAACACGACCAATATCATGGAAATGGCAGGCCAAGAATATGCTACGATGTTCAATAACGAGAAAGGAATCGAAGCTAGCTTTACTTTGGAGAAAGACATAAAAAACGCAAAGCTTCGCTACATTACGACCGGACATGGCGGCTGGGAAAACGGTGATGAATTTGTCCCAAAGAAAAACACGATTCTTTTAGATGGCAATGAAGCTTTTAGTTTTGTGCCTTGGCGAATGGATTGTGGTTCTTACCGTCTTTTTAATCCGGCTTCTGGTAATTTTGGCAACGGATTGTCATCATCAGACTACAGCCGTTCGAATTGGTGCCCTGGAACGGTAACCAATCCTAACTTAATCGACTTAGGGGATTTGAAAGCAGGAAAGCATACAATTCAGGTGAAAATACCGCAAGGAGAAAATGAAGGCGGAAGCTTTAGTTCTTGGAATGTTTCTGGCGTTTTGATTGGAGAATAATTTAGTTGATATAACTAAAAAAGCCTAGCAATGTGCTAGGCTTTTTTTATATGATAGGATTGTTATTTTATAGAACCAATAATATCGTATTTGGTAATGATATGATGTTTGCCATTTCCTAAATCAACCAACACCGCTTGATTGTCTTTGCTGAACAATTTGGAAACTTCTTCGATCGAAGTTCCAGTTTTTACAATCGGGTAAGGTTTTCCCATGACTTCTTTGATTGGCTTTTCAGCCACATTTTTATCCGAAACATAACTTTGGAACAAATCCGTCTCATCGACAGAACCTACAAAACCATTAATATCGATTACTGGAATCTGAGAAATTTTATACTTGCGCATTCTTTCAATTGCATGAGAAACCAATTCTTCGGTACGAACAACTACAAGCGGCTTATCAATATGGTCTTTGATCACATCTTCTGCTTTGGTAATATCTTCGTCTAAGAATCCCCTTTCGCGCATCCAGTCGTCGTTGAACATCTTGCCTACATAACGGCTTCCTGAATCGTGAAAAAGAACAACGACTACGTCTTCTGGTTTGAAATGCTCTTTTAATTGCAACAGTCCTTTTATAGCCGACCCTGCAGAGTTTCCGACAAATATTCCTTCTTCCAAAGCAATCTTTCTTGTATAAACGGCCGCATCTTTATCGGTTACTTTTGTAAAACCATCAATTAGCGAAAAATCAACATTTTTTGGAAGGATATCTTCACCTATTCCCTCAGTGATATACGAATAGATTTCGTTTTCATCAAAGATTCCTGTCTCATGGTATTTTTTGAATACTGAACCGTAAGTATCTACTCCCCAAATCTTGATGTTTGGATTTTTTTCTTTTAAGAATTTTGCAACTCCAGAAATTGTTCCTCCAGTTCCAACACCTACTACAAAATGCGTGATCTTGCCTTCGGTTTGTTCCCAAATTTCAGGACCCGTCTGCTCATAATGCGCCAATGAATTTGACGGATTGTCGTATTGGTTTACATACCAAGAGTTCGGAGTTTCTTCTGCCAGCCTTTTCGAAACTGAATAATAAGAACGTGGATCTGTAGGCTCAACATCTGTCGGACAAACCACAACTCTTGCGCCAACGGCACGAAGAATATCCATCTTTTCCTTTGACTGCTTGTCTGAAATTACGCAAATCAGCTTATATCCTTTTACTATTGCACCTAGAGCCAATCCCATTCCGGTATTTCCTGAAGTCCCTTCAATGATAGTTCCTCCCGGTTTCAGACGTCCGTCTGCTTCAGCATCTTCTATCATTTTCACGGCCATTCTATCTTTTACAGAATTGCCGGGATTGAAGGTTTCTACTTTTGCCAACACCAAAGCATCGACCTCTTTAGTTACCTTGTTTAATTTTACTAGAGGCGTATTTCCAATAGTTTCTAATATATTATTTGCGTATTTCATTTATAATTCGTGATTATTTAAGTCGCAAAGATAGGAACTACAAAATTAATTACGAATTATGAAGCATAAATTATACATTCCGTAATTTCATTAAATTACAGTTTCGCAATAAACGGCTTGAAAAAAATTATGAGAAGAAGTTCCATACCAATCCAAAGCGCACGATAAAGTCGCGGTAAGGATAGTTAGGAGCCGAATAGAAATCATTGCCCGTAAAGCTAGAGTTGAAATGTTCTGCTTTTAGATAGACTCTTGTCTGGCGGATTTTAGCATTGATAAAAAAGTCAAATGTTGGAAAGCCACCGATTTTTCTTTGATTTTGGATATAAAAATCACCAATAACCGGATTATAATCATTTGCATAGTATTTAGAAAAATAGCTAAATGTAATTCCGGTCTGCAAAAACAAAGCTTTTTTGAAAAGATGGTCTGAATAGTAAAGCGTATTTCTCATAACCAACTGCGGAACGTTCAAGATATCATCTTCTTGATCTGCTTTTTGGTAAAGAACAGTATTATCAAGTGCCCATTTCCTGAATTTAAACTCTTTAGAAACTTTTAAAGAGACATAGTTAATCGTTTTAGAATATTGGCCTGGTTTTACGGTAAGCGTGTCTGCAACGGTACTTTCATTAAAGAAATACAAATGGTTCTTCAAGCTTGAAACCTGCAATGAAGCGCTTGCCCATTGTGTATTCGCGTTAACTGTCAAGCTGTTTATCTTTTCGTTTTTGAAATTATTAGACCAGTTATAATCTACGTAGCTGCTTTGAAAAAGATTAAACAAATGGTCTGGCACTTTGCTTAAATTTTGGTATTGGAAATGCACATTGTTTCTGTCATCAAATTTATACGACAGATTGGCGTCAAGAGTAGACATTTTTTGGTCGGAAATGGAACTTGAAAACAAAAATCTTCCATTCCAATTATTCTTCTGATAGGTATATTGGCCGCCGACTACATTAAATTCATCCGACAGAAGGTTTTGTACCGTATTTGTAGGATTCACAATGATGCGATTGTAAAAATAATTATACCTGAAATCTTCTATAAAAAACTGGAACTGTCCGAGCGTGCTGTTCTCATACGTTGCTCCGACTTTATTATACATACGGTTGTATCGTGTCTTGTCGTTTATATTACTAGAGCGATAGGATGTTCCAAATCTTGATAACCTAATAGTCCCTTGTGCAGGAGTAGTTATCGTAGTAATAATTGTCGGCTGAGTATATTCGAAAAATTTATTTTCGTAATTAAATTGATGATTAATATAGAGATTGTTTCCTCCTTTTTCTTTATTAATCCTAAAATAATGATCGAAAAAATAGCGATTCCCTTTTAGGATCGAAGTAGCATCAAGCGAATATACATCCAATCTGGCTCTATCGTCAAACTCACTATCGCCTCCTTCAAAATCTTCCAGACTTACGATTCCGCCATTTTCGCCATTAGTCAAATCCTGACCCGTAAAATGGGCTTTCAAGAAATACCGTTCGTTTGAAGTATTATAGCTTGTCATGAATTTAAAATTCCCATTACTCGAAAGCTGATTCACATACTTTCCGAGAGAACGAAGTCCACGATAGCCGATTGAAAAATTTAATCTTTCGGAAGTATTCAACGTAATAAAAGCATCAATCATCTGGCCTTGTTCCATAACCGTCTTGAAATATAATTCAGTCATCGGAGTGGCAACGTTATAGTATTTTATGTCATCGACTTCCAAGTAATTGAAATGTTTTCCAGCAAAACCAAAACTTGGATAGGCAGTACTTTTATTGAGTCCGTATTGAAGCGTATTGAATGTCTGCCCTTCATTTGCAAAAGGAAGCAATCCAAAATTATCCTTTCTTAGATAATTAAACTTATATTCTTTTTGAATGGTCAGCGAAGTATCTACATACGTAGTATCATGTTGCAAAGTGATTATCTTATACAGATCAATCGTAGCAATCGAGTCATTTTTAGACGGTTCGGCTAATTTAGATTTTTTGGTCTTATTTGCAACAGCGACATTTTCTTTTGTCGGCAAATCTTTCTCTTGTGCAAGCGCAAACAGAGGTAATAAAAATATCGCTACATAAAAAAACTTTGCCATCTAAAAAACAATTTGAGCAAAGATACTTTTTTTAAGTAAAATAAAAACATAAAAAAACCCGCTTTAAAAGCGGGCTTTAGAACATCATATAGAATTATTGTTTGATGAATTTTCTTGTAACAGTTTTATCTTGGCTAGAGAACTTAGCAAAATAAACTCCTGATTGAAGATTAGAAACATTAACAGAATTCGATGAAAAGTCTTTACTTGAAATAACTAATTTTCCTGTAATATCAAAAATAGAGATATCCGACAACACAATATCATTAGCTATTGAGAAATTAAGATTGTTTGCAACAGGATTCGGATATACAACGATAGAATTATCAGCAATAAAATTATCTCTATTCAATGTCACTCCATTTGTACTGCTTGCAATTAGCGAAAAATCTTGTGAACTAGTCACTAGATTTCCTTTGTGAGTAACTTGGATAGTGTAAGTTCCTGGCTGCGCCATATCAATTTCCACTTTTTCGACATTATCTACATTATTATCAGAGTCACGAGTTGCAGCTGCAAATTGATCATCTGGGTTCATTTTCCATGGGTAGTAGGTAACTCCATCTTTCAAAATCTTCAGATCCAAATTATTTCTAAGTCTTGGAACCCTGTTATTTAAAACTCCGTTTGTATTTAACGCCCCGATAGGATCTGTCCAGCAAATAGTAACTTGTAATTTTTGAGGGCTACTTATGCTGATATTTTTAGTAAAGGTTTGAGTATTTGGCAAATTATTTTCTTCTAAGATTGCTGTTGTACCTTTAGCAGAAATAATTTTTGCAGCTTCTTCAGCATTAGCCAATCCCCAGCCAAATTCATAATCTGGGCCAGGAAAAACTCCAGCTTCATTAGCAGAATGACAAATCAAACCTCTAACTGTTGCAGCCTTCATATAAGAGGCATTAAGGTTATTATAATGCTTTTGCAAAAGCACAATCATACCTGTAATAGCAGGAGCCGCCATAGAAGTTCCATTCAATATGCCATACGAAGTATCAGAGTTACTCACAGTAGAAAATACACCTACTCCTTTCGCAGCGATATCTGGTTTAATACGCCCATCATCCGTTGGTCCATAATTACTAAAATCACTCATCACAACACTTCCAGCTCCTGTATAATTCAATAACTCATTTACTGCAGCGACAGTTATTCCGTTTTTTGATGTTCCAGTTCCTGACAACAGATCATACCCTCCATTTTCAGTAACGTGAGCAAATGATTGGTCTCTATCATTACCTGCAGCAATAACTATTTGATAAAAAGGATAAGCATTAGATAACATATCTATTTCTCTTGAAGAAGCATCATATTGTCCGAATAACCAAACTGGCAATGAAGCAGAAGCATATCCATAGGAATGATTAGAAACTAGATAACCTAAGCTTCCAAAACTCACCATCTCATCATAGTCGTTATCCCAATCATGTGTAAGTGCTTTTGCTTCGTAAGCAATACCTCTACGGGCAGGGTTTGCTCCCCTAGCAACAATAGTACCAGTAACGTGAGTAGCATGAACGCTTAAAGTACTTGCATCGTCGTTTGGTGTTACTCTTCCTGTTTGAAATTCAAGATGAGTATTTCTAACTTTACCACCATCCCAGACACCTGCAGTAATTCCTGCACCTGTTACACTAAGACCCAATGTTCCTCCAGGATATAATAAATTAGTCTTGATTGTTTTAGAGGATCCATCATTGGAAGTAGTAAAAAATATGGGAATACCATTATAAATTCTTTGTAAAGAATATGTTTCACTTTCCTTAAAGAAATTTTTTGATTTATAATCATCAATTAGTTTCTTTTGTTCTAAGGCTTGTGTTTTTGAATATTCTTTTAGTTGCGTAACTTCTTTTTTATCATAAGAAGCTATAATTTTCTGCCTTTCTTCTGCATTTTGAGAAAAAACATAGACAGGCATCAATAAAAAAAGTAGTAATCCCTTCATTGTTATAGTATTATTATTTTTAGATATAACAAATGTAAAATAAATAACGGTTGCAAAAAAAAAAAGCTGTTAAAATAACAGCTTTCTTTTTTTTAAATATTAGAATGTTTAGTATCCAAGATTTTGCTTAATAGTAGGATTACCTATAATCTCATTTTGAGGAATTGGTAAGTACTTAAGCTTATGATCTGTCAAAGGCAAATCACATCCTGTAGCAACATTACAGTCTCTAGAAAATCTATCGATAGTAACATTAGCTAAAGGTCCTAAACGTCTTAAATCAACATAACGGTGACCTTCATAACAAAGCTCTAATCTTCTTTCTTTAAGAATATCTGCCCAAGCTTCAGCAGGAGAAGCATACACAGGAAGTGGCTGAGCAATGTTTCTGTAGTTTCTAACATCTCTGATTTGTTTTAGAACAGACGCAACAGAGTTAGTAGCACCATTAAGATTTCCAGTAGAAGCAAAAGCCTCAGCTCTAATAAAATACATCTCAGATATCCTAAAAACTTTTAAGTCATTTGTCAAATCTGCTCCAGTTTTTCCAGGATATTTATCAATACACAAAACATCATTAGCTATATAATCTACCGCTGGATCTAATGGATTAACCATAGCAATGGTAGTAGGATCAAGAAAAGCTCTACCTCTAATATCGCTATTATCAGTATTTCTATCTCCACTTCTACCCAAAAGACCAAAAAGAGATCTACTCATATCATGCAATACAGCTCCAGATAAATTTGTTCTATTAGTATAGAAAATATCTGCAATAGTTCCTTTTCCAGCCGGTCTTCCTAAAGCAAATAACACTTCACCTTGTTCCTGATCATTAAACATTCTTCTATATGGGCTAGGAGAACTTGTACCATAGAAAGCAGCAGGGAAAGTTGCTCCATTTGGAGGAGGAGTACCTGTCCAAGCAACAGATAACGAAACTCCAGAAGTAGCTATAAGATCATTAGCATATTGAGCTGCCAAACCATATTCTCCTTTATAAGCATACATTCTTGCTCTAAAAGCTTTGAAAAAATTAGGGTTTATAAAATGATACGGTCTAGCTGCTGCTGGCAAAGTTGGCAAAACTACTGGTACATTCTCAGAAGCCGCTAAATCTGATTCAATTAAAGCAAAAACTTCTCCAGTTGTGCTACGTGGCAATTTTTCACTAGTAGCAGGAACTCTATCCAAAAGAATAACCCCTAAAGAAGCAGGATTTTTAATATCTTCAGAGAAGTAAGTAAGCAACTGAAAGTGTCCGAAAGCTCTTAATGCTTTAGCTTGAGCAATGATAGAGTTATATCTTGCAACTTCAGCAGGATCCCCCGCATCAGGAGTAACTCTACTTGCACCTCTCAATACTCTATTTGCATAATTGATTAGCGTATAGTGTGTCAACCAGATGCCTGATGCTAAACCATCCCTGTTGTTCAAAACAAAGTTGTATAATTCTACATTTTGTCCAGCATTTGCATTACCAATAGCCACTTCATCTGTAAAATAAGAAGTAAGAGCAATTTCATCATGGATGTTTACCTTATCATATGTTTCCATTAAATAATCCTCCATGTCTTTAACAGACAAAAAGGTTACATCTTCACCAAACTCACCATCTTGTTCTATTCTATAGGCATCTTCGCAAGAAAAAAGCAAGGCACCTACTGTAAGAACCAAAAATAATTTTATTTTTTTCATATTTTTTTTTATTTTAGAATTGTAAATCAACACCGAAAGATATTGCTTTTGGCGCAGGATAACCACCTTGATTACTAGCATTTAATCCTTCAACATCGTATCCTCTCCATTTAGACCAAGTAAAATAATTTTCCAACTGCGTATAAACTTTTACGTTTTTAAACATAGTTCTATCCAATAATTTAGCCGGAACATCATAACCTACAACCAAGTTTTTCAATCTGATGTAAGAAGCATCTTTTAAAAATTTATCAGAAATATCAGCAGCAGCGATATTCGCAGTAGGAGCATCTAATCTTGGCACATTGCTATTAGGATTTTCTGGAGTCCAAGCATTTAGCAAATCAGAAACAACTGGGAAGTTACCGATATTGATAGGATTTGACATATTATTTAAATCAAAATCAAATCTATAAATGTCTTTTACAAAAGAGAAGCTAGAATTAACAAAGAATCCTTTGTATGAAGCATTCAATCCAAAACCTCCTTGATACTTTGGTATTTGGTTTTTATCCATTAGCCTTCTATCCTCATCTGTAGGATCTTCAGTAGGATTGTTGTTTCTATCAAGGAATAACATATTTCCATTTTCTGGATTAACTCCGATATAAGGAACTAGGTAATAAGAATAGATTGGAGCTCCATTTTGATGAGCCACGTTTCCAAGAAAAATCACATCTTCTCCATCAGGATAGATTAGATTTTTCATTTCATTTTTATTGTATGAACCGTTTACAAATAAATCCATTTTAAAATCTCCTTTTGTAAACAAATCATATCTAAGCAATACTTCCACACCAGAATTTAACAATTTAGCGCGCGTATTTGCAGGCATTGTATATACAGTATTAATCGCTGAGATGTAGTTTGTATCAAACAAATCTTTAGTTTCTTTTCTGTACACGTCAATAGTTCCTGACAGTCTTTTCTTGAAAGTAAAGTCAATACCAATATTAGCCTGAGCAGTAGTTTCCCATTTCAAAAGTGGATTACCTAAAAGAGGATTACCATTTGGATCTACAGCCACACCTAATGACGGCAATCCCATATAACCTGTCTGAGAAGAGTTCAAAGCACGTACCAAAGCATTTGATGCATATAGCGCATTACCACCTAATGCAACAGCTTCAATGTTTTGATTACCAGTAGTACCATAAGAACCTCTTAATTTCAACATATCGAAACCGCTGTTTTCCATAAAGCTTTCTTGGTCGATATTCCATCTCGCAGAAACAGACCAGAAAGTACCCCAAGTATTATCGCTAACAAATTTATAAGAACCATCACGACGAATTGTAGCTTCAATTCCGTATTTAGAATCATAATCATAATCAGCAGAAGCAAAATAAGAAAACAATCCTGCTTTAGCTTTAGTAGCTGAAGATGTTCTTTGATAAAAGTTAGGAGTTAAAGGATTAAATGGAATATAACCACTACCTTGACCTAAAGACCATGTTCTAGGATCTAGACCTGTTTGTTGATATTGGAAAGCATCAGCATTAGCTTTAATATACTCAGAAAACACAGCAACACCCAATGTATGTTTGTCATTAAACGTTTTGCTATATTCAAGTTTATTTACGAAGTTAAAAGCAAAATCTCTATTTCTTGATTGTAACTCAATACCTCCGTATTCAGCTCCAGCTGGAGTAGCAGCGATTGCCAACCAAGAGTTAGGGTTTCTAGCAAATATTCTATCACTGTTATTATAATCAATACCAGCAGTAGTTGTAAAGCTAAAATTATCATTGAATTTGTAAGTTCCAGAAGCGTTAGCCAAGATTTTAATCTCATCATAACGGTTTGGAATTTTACCTTCTTGCAAATAATCCAAAAGGATAAGAGGAGTTACCGTAAAGTCACCTGTACCAAACGTATCAAATAAATCTCTACTTCCTCTATAATCAAGAGGATTGATATATGGTAACGAAGCTAACGAACCTTGTAATGGATTCTGTACAACATTCGCATTTAAAGCAGATGTTGTTTCTTGTTGAATTTGGTTTCTTCTAGAGAAAGATCCTGTAAAATTAGTAGAGTAAGTAAATTTCTCATTACTTGATTTTCCAGTAAAGTTAGTTCTAAAAGTAAATCTCTTAAAGTCTGTAGTTGGCAAAACACCTTCTTGTTCAAAATAACTAAACGATGTAAAATTACTAACATTTTCGCTACCTTGAGAGAAGCTAAGGTTATGAGATTTTGTTATACCTGTTCTGAAAAAATAATCTTTCCAATCTGTATTTACTCCCCAGTTTCTAATCTGATCTGGCGTTAAACCTTGTGCCAATTCAGGAGTCAAAGGAGAATTATAGCCTGCGATTTGCTCTAAAGACATAGAAGCTCCTCTACCTCTACCTGCTCTATTTTCGATAAGCAAAGTATTTTGAGCATTTGTAAGATCATAATCTTCATCTTGCATAACCATAAAACCAGTAGAACCACTATACCTTACAGTCAATTTAGAGTTATAAGATCCTTTTTTAGTTTTTACCAAGATTACACCGTTAGCACCTCTATTACCATAAATAGCAGTAGCTCCAGCATCTTTAAGAACAGTAATATTCTCAATATCTTCATTGTTCAGACCTCTAAAAACGTTCTGATTAGCAGGCACTCCGTCAATAACAAACAAAGGCTCAGTGTGTCCGTTTACAGAAGAAAGACCACGTAAGATGATATCAATCTTTACCGTACCAGGAGAACCTGAAGATGTTGCTATGTTCAAACCTGCAACTTGTGATTGCAATGACTGAAGAAAAGAAACGTTAGGTCTCCCTTGAACCGCCTCAGCCGTTACAGTCGTAGCAGCTACAGCAGATTTTCTTTTACTTGTAGTTCTATAGCTATCTACCACAACAACGTCTAAGACAGTAGAATCTTCTACCATCGTAACATTGACAGAGCTTGAAGCCCCAACAGTTACAGTAGAAGTTTTGGAACCCACATACGTAAATTCTAACACTTCCCCCTGTTTTGCAGCGATGGAATACTTACCATCAAAATCAGTTTGTGTTCCACGAGTTGTCCCTTTAACTACAACACTAACGCCAGGCAATGGTAAGCCCTGACTATCGGTAATTGTACCAGAAATAGTTTTCTCCTGTGCGAACGAAAACTGCATTGAAAACGCTAGTAAAAGCGCAAAAATCCATTTGAACTTCGATCTCATATTTAAATTTATTTGAGTTAGTTATCCTGCAAACTTCTTAATAATTTCTTAAATAAACAAATATTACTCCGGAATAATATTCTTACGAATGTTAAAAAAGACCATTACTTCAGATTTTTGCACATAATCTATCTATTAGATACACAAAAATCAAAAGGTTGCGTTATTTTTTATAGTTTTGCTAAAACGCAGATATGTTACTTACTAGTTATTCCAATTTAACATTTGAATGTGGCACAGACGAAGCCGGCCGAGGATGCCTTGCAGGCCCTGTGACTGCCGCTGCCCTAATACTTCCAGAAAACTTTATCAATGAATTACTGAATGATTCCAAACAGCTTTCAGAAAAAAATAGAGGCTTTTTAAGACCTATAATAGAAGAAAATGCGCTTTGCTTCTCTGTAACACATATAGAGCCTACAATTATTGACGAAATTAACATCTTGAACGCTTCGATACATGCCATGCAATGCTGCATAAAAAAATTAAGCCCTATACCTAATTATATAATAGTAGACGGAAATCGTTTCAAACCTGTAGAAAATATCCCACACAGCTGCATCATCAAAGGTGACAGCAAGTACTTAAGCATTGCCGCCGCTTCTGTTTTAGCAAAAACATATAGGGATGAATACATGAACCAAATTCATGAAGAATTTCCAATGTATAATTGGAAACAAAACAAAGGCTACCCAACAAAAGAACATCGCGAAGCCATACGAAAATATGGCACCACAAAATACCATAGGATGTCATTCCGTCTATTGCCAGAACAATTAGAAATCGATTTTCAAGAATTTTAGACTGTTTCTTTTTGGAAAGACACAAACTGAGATTCGAAAAGCTCGGTAAAATGCTTCTTGATCTTTTCTTTCACTTCGGCCACATCTACTTCTTCAACGCCAAGTTCGACATTTAAAGAAGTTACCGCTTTGCCTCTTATTCCGCACGGAATAATATTATCAAAATAACCTAAATCAGAATTTACATTCAAGGCAAACCCATGCATCGTAACCCAACGGGAAGCGCGAACGCCCAAAGCACATATTTTTCTAGCAAATGGCGTACCGACACCCAGCCAGACACCTGTCTCTCCTTCGCTCCTAGTGCCTGTCAAGCCATAATCAGCTAAAACCCGAATAAAGACTTCTTCTAAAAAACGCAGGTATTTATGGATGTCTGTGAAAAAATTCTCCAAATCCAAAATAGGATAACCTACAATTTGCCCAGGTCCATGATAGGTGATATCGCCACCTCGATTGATTTTATAAAAAGTAGCCCCTTTGTCTTCCAGTTGCTTTTCGCTCAACAGCAAATTGCTCAAATCGCCACTCTTTCCTAACGTATATACATGCGGATGTTCTACAAAGAGAAAATAATTTGGAGTTTCTAGTTCCAGCTCTTCTCTTCTGTTCCTGATTTTTAGATCCAGTATGTCCTTGAACAAATCTTCTTGATATTCCCAAGTTTCTTTATAATCTTTCTGACCTAAGTCTAGAAGTTGAATTTTCTTGTTCATTTCGATTTAACCTTTTAAGAATACAAAGTTACAAACTAAAATGCCATGATTTATAAAACTCATTCCTTACTTCTAAACCACAAAAGCACACCTGATTGTCAGATATTTAAATCTTTTTATATATTTACAATAACGTAATATTAACATTAACCCCTAAAACTTTACATTTATGATTAGAAAAACTACTCTTAAAAACCAAAATCCACTATTTGGTAAAAGCTTTTTTCGCAACTTGAAATTCATTTTCGGAATTGCTTTCTGCTCTCTGGGATTTGAAGCCCACTCACAGTACTGCGAGCCTTTTTTAGACTGCACGGATGACGATCTGATCCTAAATGTCTCGCTAGCAACATTAACGAACGCGAGCACATGCGGCGGTGGCGGTTACAATGATTTTACAGCCATGGCTGCGCCAACTCTTACTATGGGAACCTCCTACCCTATTTCTGTAACAGTTGGAGACGGATGGTCAAATGAATCTGTCAGCGTTTGGATTGATTATAACGGAAATGAAATTTTTGAAACTTCAGAATTTACCTATATCGGTACCGGAAGCGGAAGCGTCGTTACAGGAAATATCACAATCCAGACTGCAACAGCAGGTAATAAGAGAATGAGAGTTCGTGTAGCAGCAGTTGGAGCAGTGGCAGCAACAGGCGAGCAAGCCTGTGATGAAGAGGATGAATATGGCGAAACTGAAGACTACACTGTAAACATCCAGCCTCTTTTAAGCATTGATGACGTAAATGCGGCAAACAAACTGGCAATTTCTAAATCAAACGGCATGTTAAACATCAACAGCGCTGCCGACTTAATTGAGCAGGTTGAGCTATATGATCTTACAGGCAAACTGATTTATTATAAAACAGGCATCAACAATAATTCTTCAAGCTTGGACAGTTCGCTTTTTGCCAATCAAATTTTAGTATTAAAAGTAAGGACTGCCGATCAAATTACGCATATCAAAAAAATAGCAAACTAACCCTTACCCAATCCAAAATCATAAAGGCTGTCGCTCAAACGTGACGGCCTTTTTATTTTATCTTTTCAACTTTTTGATTTTCTGACTTTCCAACTTTTAACTATCTTTGCACGCTTAAAATTAATACGATATGCAACTTTCAGAACAAGAAATCATCAGAAGAGAAAAATTGGGCAAGTTGAGAGAACTCGGCATCAACCCATATCCGGCTAATTTGTTTCCAGTGGACCACACTTCGAAACAGGTCAAGGACGCTTTTGAAGAAGGAAAGAAAGTGATTGTTGCAGGCCGCGTGATGAGTACCCGTATTCAAGGAAAAGCTTCTTTTGCTTCCTTGCAAGACAGCGAAGGACGCGTACAGATTTATATCAATCGTGATGAGCTTTGCCCTGGTGAAGACAAGACCTTATATAACGAGGTATTCAAAAAACTGGTAGATTTAGGGGATTTTATTGGAGTTGAAGGTGAATTATTTACTACGCAGGTAGGCGAAAAATCAATCCGCGTCACGAATTTCACCCTATTGAGCAAAACCCTTCGTCCGTTGCCTTTGCCAAAAACAGATGCTGAAGGCAACCTGCACGATGGTTTTACCGATCCAGAATTGCGTTACCGCCAGCGTTATGTAGACCTAGTCGTGAATCCGCAGGTAAAAGAAGTTTTTGTAAAAAGAACAAAATTGTTCAATGCGATGCGTAACTTCTTCAATACGGCTGGTTATATGGAAGTCGAAACTCCTGTATTGCAATCTATCCCTGGAGGTGCCGCTGCAAGGCCGTTTATCACGCATCATAACTCTTTGGATATTCCTTTATACATGAGAATTGCCAACGAATTGTATCTGAAAAGATTGATCGTAGGTGGTTTTGACGGCGTATACGAATTCTCCAAAAACTTCAGAAATGAAGGAATGGACAGGACACATAATCCTGAATTCACCGCTATGGAAATCTATGTAGCCTATAAAGACTATAACTGGATGATGGAGTTTACTGAAAATCTTTTGGAACATTGCGCCATTGCCGTAAACGGAACTGCCGATGCTACCTTTGGAGAGCACCACGTAAGCTTCAAGGCGCCTTACGCAAGAGTTACAATGACCGACGCCATCATAAAATATACTGGTTTTGATATTTCTGGGAAATCGGAAAAAGAAATATTCGAAGCTGCAAAATCTATGGGAATTGCTGTAGATGAAACTATGGGTAAAGGAAAGCTGATCGACGAAATTTTCGGAGAAAAATGTGAAGGAAACTTTATCCAGCCGACTTTCATTACCGATTATCCAAAAGAAATGAGTCCGCTTTGCAAAGAGCACCGCGACAACCCAGATCTTACAGAGCGTTTTGAATTAATGGTATGCGGAAAAGAAGTAGCGAATGCGTATTCTGAGCTAAACGACCCGATCGACCAAAGAGAACGTTTTGAAGCACAGTTGAAATTGTCAGAAAGAGGCGATGACGAAGCAACTCAATTCATCGACAATGACTTCCTTAGAGCTTTAGAATACGGAATGCCTCCTACATCAGGCTTGGGAATCGGCATGGATCGCTTGATTATGTTCTTGACCAATAACGCTTCCATTCAAGAAGTCTTATTCTTCCCTCAAATGCGTCCTGAGAAAAAAGCAGTAGAGGTAGAATTATCTGCTGAAGAAAAAGGAATCATTGAAATCTTGAAAGCCAATGAAAACGCCATGCCTTTGAACCTATTAAAAGTCAAGGCTGACTTAAGTGGCAAAAAATGGGACGCTGCCATGAAATCTTTGTCCAAACATGCCTTGGTAAAAGTAGCCGTAAACGGCGAAGACAAAATAGTAGAACATATAGGATAATTTTCCTGACGCTAACCAAAAAGACCGTTTAATGAACGGTCTTTTTTAGTATAATCAACCGCCAAACAGCAAAATCTTTAACGCACACTAAAACCTTTAACCAAATTAATAAAGCCTTCAATCCAAATAAAAAAAGGCTTTAACCCCATACCTTAATACTATTTTAGCATAAACTTTCGAAACTCATCCTACTCAAAGACAGCAATCCTGTTAAAAAACTTTACAAGTCATAATTTTACCATTATATTTCTTTGATTTTATTTTTAAATGATTTAGATTTGGTTTCTTAAACCTATTCAAATCAACAATTATGAAAAAAATATTCGCTATTCTTGCTCTTTTCTTAGCATTCTCAATCAGCGCAGTAGCTCAGGAAGGACAAAAAAATCCTGATACGGCAGCAGCGGCAGATCTTGCAGCCTTAAACAAGGTAGTTCCAATATCAAAAGCATCAGAAAGAGAAATCAAAGAAGCGTTTTATGCGAAACATAAATTCTTAACGCAGACAGATCTTACTGCAGAGCAAAAAGCACAAATTTCTACAGAAACAGAGGCAAAACTAGCAGAACTATTGTCGCCAGAGCAGCTTAAAAAACTAAAAGCAAACAGAGAACTTTACAAAAAATTAGTTCAATAATATACAAAACCAAAAGCCCGCTTATAAGCGGGCTTTTTTTAGCTCTTGTTTTTCTGAAAGTCTTAAATAAATCAGAAAAAACACCTTCTCATTAAACCTTTTATTTTTATCAAGGTCTTATCATCAAACTAAAAATTAATAAAAGGAAAAATTATGAAAAAAATGTTTGCACTTGCAGTATTGATGATCGGAATGACGTCGTTTGCACAAGAAAAGCCAGCAGAAGGCAAAAGAGCAGAAAAAGCTAGAATGGAAAAATTGACTCCAGAACAGCGTAATGAAAAACACCTGAAAAAGCTGACTGCCGATTTAAGCTTAAGCGAATCACAACAAAAGCAGATGGCCGCGGTACTTTCTGAACAATCTGCAAAAAGAGAAGCTAAAAGAGCCGAAAGAGAAAAAGTGATGGAAGCGAAACGTTCTGAAAGAAAAGCCGAAATGGAGACCACAGACGCAAAAATCAAAGCCATTTTAACTCCAGAACAGACTAAAAAATGGGAAGTTATGAAGACGGAAAGACGCGAAAAAGCCAAAGAAAAACTGCAAGACAGAAAAAAAAGAGCTGAAAAAAAGTAAGCAAAAGTTGACTCTTTTTTGAAATTATCTTAAATTGGCTTCAAATTTGATATACTATATCAAAACAAATTCATTTATTATGAAAAAATTTATTGCTATTCTATCTGTATTTTTTGCCTTCACGATCGCTTCTTTTGCACAAGCAAATCCAGCCGAACAAGCAAAAAAAGATGTTGCTTCCTTATCTGAGGCGGTAACGCTGAGCGAGCAGAATAAAGCCACATTCTTGGAGCTTTTCAAAAAGAAACATGAAGCGCTGTCAAAACCAGGACTTTCAGATGATAAGAAAAAAGTCATTTACAAATCGATCGATGCTAAATTGAGAGGCACTTTAAATGCCGACCAGATGGCCAAAATCGACAGCAATCCTGCATTATTAAAACAATTGACTCAATAATAACAATTGAGCATGTAATAGAAAAAAGGCTTTCCGATCGGAAAGCCTTTTTATTTTAGAACTGTTTTGTTACTTTGTCTACAGCCTTGATAGTAAAATCTAAGTCTTCGTAAGTCAAAGCATCGGTTATGAACCACGTTTCATAAGCAGAAGGAGCAATATAAATACCTTCTTGCAGCAATCCGTGGAAGAATTTCTTGAAATATTCATTATCGCCTTTTGAAGCCGATTGCAAATCGGTTACAGGACTTTCGTCAAAATGAACCGAAATCATCGAGCCTACCCTATTGATGGTAAACTTGATGTTATTTGCCGTCAATTTTTCTCGTATTCCTTTTTCAAGATAAGCCGTCTTTTCTTCCAAACGTTGAAAAATTCCAGCATCTGTGTGTAAAGCTTTCAGCATTTCCAGACCTGCCGCCATCGCCAAAGGATTCCCAGACAATGTTCCTGCCTGATACACAGGCCCAAGCGGTGCCAGATGATTCATGATTTCGTTTCTTGCCGCAAAAGCTCCAACCGGGAGTCCGCCGCCAATTACCTTTCCAAAAGTCACGATATCTGCTTTAATACCAAACAATTCTTGCGCTCCGCCTTTTGCCAAGCGAAATCCGGTCATTACTTCATCAAAGATAAGTAATGTGCCGTTTTTATCGCAAAGTTCTCGTAAAGCCTGCAAAAACCCTTTTTGAGGAGGAATACAGCCCATGTTTCCAGCTACTGGCTCTATGATGATAGCCGCAATTTCATTTGGGTTAGCCGCAAACAATTCGGCTACATTCTCAAGATCATTGTATTTCGCCAACAACGTATCTTTTGCAGTGCCTTGCGTCACGCCTGGACTATTTGGAGCTCCAAAAGTAATCGCTCCGCTTCCAGCTTGTATCAAAAACGAATCCGAATGTCCGTGATAACAGCCTGCAAATTTGATAATCTTATCTCTTTTGGTATAGCCTCTTGCTAAGCGGATTGCACTCATGCAAGCTTCTGTCCCTGAATTTACAAAACGAATCTTGTCAATATTAGGCACCATCGAAACGGCCAATTCTGCAATTTCTGTTTCTAAAGCTGTCGGCATCCCGAAAGATGTCCCGAGCATGGCCCTTTCGATTACGGCATTCACAACCGGATCAAAAGCATGGCCCAAAATCATCGGTCCCCAAGAGTTGATGTAATCGATGAGCTTGTTTCCGTCTTCGTCGAACAGATAAGCCCCTTTAGCAGATTTGACAAAAATCGGCGTACCGCCAACGGCTTTAAACGCACGGACTGGAGAATTGACTCCTCCAGGAATTACTTTTTCAGCCTCAGCAAAAAGCTGGCTGCTTCTTTGGTATAGCATATTTTTCTGTGAAAGAACCCGGAAAGGATTTAAAAACTCCGAGTTGAATTATTTTACTTTTATGAATTGTCCGATCGAAATAGCATTATCCGAAAGATTGTTCAATCTTTTCAAATCGTCGACCGTAGTGTTGAATTTTTTAGAAATCGAATACAAAGTATCTCCCTTGGTTACTTCATAAAAACCTTCTGAATTATTCGGAATTGTTGTGTTTGAAGCTATCGGCTGACTTTTTTGGATCGGCGTAAACGTGGTACCCAAAACTTCAGAATCGTATTGGTGCAGATTATAGCGCTCGATATAGCTGATTAATTTGTCTGGGTATTTTGGATCGGTAGCATATCCTGCCGCTTTCAGTCCTTTTGCCCACGCTTCATAATCGCCTTTCTCTAACTTGAAAAGACTTGCGTAACGGCTTCGCCCTGTCAAAAATTCAGCATGATCTTTATAGGATTCTGCTGGGTCATTGTATTTTCTGAAACATTCTTGGTCCGAATCATCATCATGACGCACGCTTTCTCCTGTCCAGCCCGTATGGCATTTAATTCCAAAGTGATTGTTTGCCGTTTTGCTCAAGGTTCCTGAGCCAGCACCCGATTCTAAGATGCCTTGTGCCAAAATAATACTCGCAGGAATTCCGTACTGTCTCATGTTGCTTTTTGCGATTTCCTTGTATTGGGAAACATAATTGTTTACCACTTCGCTATAAACGACTGTTCGTGAAGTAGATTCGATGACTTCAGTAGCGCGATTGTTAGAAGCAGAACTCGATTTTGTAGTTGCCACTGGCTTTCCAGTGTGAGATTTCCTAGTAACCACTTCTCTTTTCGGCTTATAAGCCGTTTTTTTAGTCGTTGCTACTTTTGACTTTGAAGAACCGCAGCTTGCCAGTGTTACGATTGCCAATAGAAATAAGATTTTTTTAAACATTGATTTTTATTTTGGGTAATTGTTTCTTCTCTAATACCTTGTTCATCCCCTCGATTCCTTGCAATCCGCCTGTATGGATAATCAAGATTTTTGAATTCGCCGGAAAATAATCTTTCTCAATCTTATCCAAAATTCCGAAGGTCAGTTTACTAGTATAAACGGGGTCTAGCGGAATATTATTATTTTGATTGAAATTATTTATAAAATCGATCAGTTCTGCATTCACCTTTCCGTAACCGCCGAAATGATATTCCGTAACCAGCTCCCAATTTTCATTTGTGGCAAATTTACGAATTTCTTCTTTTAGGAAATCCCCTTTTAACGCTGGAAAACCTAAAACCTTTTGGTGCGGCAAGGCCGAATTACTAATTCCCGAAATCGTGCCTCCTGTTCCAACGGCACAGCAGATATAGTCAAATTGCGAATCTTCCTCTGTCACTATTTCTTCACAACCTTTTACTGCTAACGCATTTGTGCCTCCTTCTGGAATCAGATAAAAACCGCCAAACTTATGTCTCAATTTTTCGATGAATTCGGGATTTTCCTTGTCCGAATACTGCGTTCGCGAAACAAACTCAAATTCCATACCGTTTTCCTGGGCAAATTTTAAGGTCGGATTTTCCGCAATCTTATCCCTTAATTCGTCTCCTCGGATAATTCCGATCGTTTTAAAACCATTCTCCTTTCCTGCAAAAGCAACAGCAGCGATATGATTCGAAAAAGCACCGCCGAAAGTCAATAAAGCAGCATGACCTTCTTCTTTCGCTTTTAGCAGATTGTATTTTAGCTTTCTGTATTTATTTCCCGAAACAAAAGGATGAATAAGGTCTTCTCGGCGAATTGCGACCGAAATTCCATTTTTTGTTATGGGCAGATAGTGTGTTGGGATTTTCAAAATTGTTATTTGCTTAAATCGGTTTTGCTTTTAGATATTTAAAGGAACTCCAGAATTTTCGCGACGGCAGATACTCTAAATTTCTTTCGTTGCCATACGCTTCTCTTTCAAAACTGATATTCCTGTAAGCTTCATTTTTGTTTTTATACTGCATCAACCTGACCAAGTACTCCAAAAAATACCACACAAAAAACGGAACAATCAAGAGTTCCAGCTGCTGGCGGATGTGGATACTTTCATGATTTACCAATACTTTATTTTCCTTGTCAAAAAGATTTTTGAGAATCACAAAAGGAAACACCGTCAGGCCTCGATATCCTTTAGGAATTAAATATTTGGAAACGATTAGAAACATTCATTATAAAGTTTATAAATTTGTATTTATGAATGAGCAAAATAATGAAAATAAATTAAAAGAAGGCGAAGATTTTTATTATACACCCGAAGGTTACAAGTGCTTTACTGAAAAATTTCACCTAAAACGCGGCTACTGCTGCAAAAGCGGCTGCCGCCATTGTCCGTATGGCTTCGACAAAAAGACGGGCACAAACAGAAAACCTTGACGTTTAATTTAATTATATAAAACTAAATTTGCTGAGCCTTCAAAAATAAAACCTTTGAAAATCAGCAACTGAAAAACTTAGCAACTACAAAAAAATGACTTTCCAAGAACAAATACAGCAAGGAATTCCTTCCGTTTTGCCACAGCCGAAACCTTACGAAACCACTATCAACCATGCTCCAAAGCGAAAAGAAATTCTTTCTGCCGAAGAAAAAAAACTAGCCGTCCGCAATGCCTTACGTTATTTTGACGCTAAAGACCATGCGGTTTTGGCAAAAGAGTTTTTAGAAGAATTGGATACGTACGGCAGAATCTACATGTATCGCCTTCGTCCGGAGTATAAGATGTATGCCCGTCCGATTTCAGAATATCCTGGAAAATCAGAACAAGCAAAAGCCATCATGCTGATGATCCAAAACAACTTGGATTATGCCGTAGCACAGCATCCGCACGAATTGATTACCTATGGTGGAAACGGTGCTGTTTTTCAAAACTGGGCACAATACCTTCTGACCATGAAATACCTTTCGGAAATGACTGAAGAACAAACGTTGGTCATGTATTCCGGACACCCGATGGGACTATTTCCTTCGCACAAAGAAGCACCAAGAGTTGTTGTTACCAACGGAATGGTCATTCCAAACTATTCCAAGCCTGACGATTGGGAAAAATTCAATGCCTTAGGCGTTTCACAATACGGACAAATGACAGCGGGCAGCTATATGTACATCGGACCACAAGGCATTGTCCACGGAACCACGATTACCGTTCTAAACGGATTCCGAAAAATAAAAAAATCCCCAAGCGGCAGCTTATTTGTCACTTCTGGATTAGGAGGAATGTCTGGAGCACAGCCAAAAGCCGGAAATATCGCCGGATGCGTTACCGTTTGCGCCGAAGTCAATCCTAAAATCACCCACATACGCCATTCGCAAGGATGGATCAACGAAATTATCGAAAATATAGAAGAACTCGTTCCAAGAGTCAAAAAAGCGTTAGAAAACAAAGAAATTGTTTCTATCGCTTACTTAGGAAATATAGTAGATGTTTGGGAGCGCTTTGACCAAGAAAACCTGCATATCGATTTAGGTTCCGACCAGACATCATTACACAATCCTTGGGCCGGAGGCTATTATCCGATGGGCTATTCTTTTGAAGAATCCAACGAATTGATGGCCAACGATCCTGAAAAATTCAAGACCGAAGTACAGAAAACATTGCGCCGTCACGCAGCAGCCATTAACAAACACACCGCAAAAGGAACTTATTTCTTCGATTACGGAAATGCCTTTTTATTAGAAGCTTCCCGTGCCGGAGCAGATGTGATGGCCGAGAATAAAATCGATTTCAAATACCCGAGCTACGTACAAGATATCATGGGACCTATGTGTTTTGACTACGGATTCGGTCCTTTCCGTTGGGTTTGTGCTTCCGGAAAACCCGAAGACTTGGCTAAGACAGATGAAATTGCCTCAAAAGTGCTAGAAGAAATGTCGAAAACAGCACCGATCGAAATCCAGCAACAGATGCAAGATAACATCCAATGGATTAAAGGCGCACAAGAAAACAAACTAGTCGTAGGCTCACAAGCAAGAATTCTCTATGCCGATGCTGAAGGAAGAACCAAGATTGCAGAAGCCTTCAACCAAGCCATTGCCAAAGGCGAAATTGGATATGTCGTTTTAGGCCGCGACCACCATGATGTTTCTGGTACCGATTCTCCTTACCGAGAAACCTCAAACATCTATGACGGCTCTAAATTTACGGCAGACATGGCCATCCATAATGTTATTGGCGACAGCTTTAGAGGCGCTACCTGGGTTTCGATTCACAATGGCGGCGGCGTGGGCTGGGGCGAGGTTATAAACGGTGGTTTTGGTATGGTTCTTGATGGCTCTAAAGAAGCTTCAAGACGCTTGGAATCAATGCTTTTCTGGGATGTAAACAACGGTATTTCTAGAAGAAGCTGGGCCAGAAACGACGGAGCTATATTTGCTATAAAAAGAGCCATGGAAGCGCAACCTTTATTAAAAGTTACCATCCCTAATAAAGTTGATGATGCGCTTTTAGACTTTTAATATTTTCATCAAGCAATTATGAAGAAGCTGAATAGTATTTCATTAATGTTTATGAGCCTCGGATTTTTTATTCTAGGTCTGCTTTTTGAAAATATACGATTAAAAATTGTAGTCTTATCGGCTGCCGCAATCCTAAGTATTGTTGCCGCCATAAGAAGCTTTCAAGAAAAGAAAAAGAATAAATAACACATTCATCAACACTAGGTATTAAAATAAACTGCTATGAAAACTATTAAATTATTACCCCTGCTTTTTCTATTTGCTGTCGCCTCTTGCTCCTCTGTTAGAGTTGCTACTGATTTTGACAAAAACGTCGATTTTACGAAATACAAATCGTTTGCTTTTTTCAAATCAGGAGTCGATAAAGTAGAAATTTCTGATCTGGACAAAAGAAGAATCCTAAATGCTATTGATGCAGAATTGACCGCAAAAGGCTTTACAAAAAGCGAAAGTCCAGATCTATTGGTAAACATTTTTACCAAATCGCGCGAACAAGTCGATATCAACCAATTTAACGCCGGATGGGGTTACGGTTGGGGTTGGGGCTGGAGCCCTTGGATGTGGGGCGGACGAAGCACTACTGTTTCAACTTCTACAGAAGGAACACTATACATCGATTTGATCGATGCTAGAAAAAAAGAACTGATCTGGCAAGGTGAAGGTGTCGGCGTGCTGACACAGAACATGAACAAAAAAGACGAGCGGATCCAAGAATTCGTCAAAAAAATATTGGCAAAATACCCGCCTGAAAAAAAATAAGCCAGAAATAACGCAAAACCAAATCAAGACCGCAATCCTATTGCGGTTTTTTTATGCTAATAACAAGACCGACAAGCATTTTTTATGTTTTTTTAAGACTTGTTTCTGCTAAAGATTTGTAATTTTACCAAAACTACAACGTTTGAAAATATGAATGCAGCATTTGAAAGCAACCCTTTGATTGACAGACTTCCTGAACATTTAAAGCAATTTATTAAACCACAGGATTATGCAGACTATACGCCTATAAACCAAGCGGTTTGGCGCTATGTCATGCGCAAAAATGTAGATTACCTTTCAAAAGTAGCACACCATTCGTATCTCGACGGACTGAAAAAAACAGGCCTAGAGATTGAAAACATCCCAAACATGTACGGAATGAACCGCATCCTAAAAGAAATAGGATGGGCTGCCGTTGCAGTCGACGGATTTATTCCCCCGAATGCCTTTATGGAGTTCCAAGCCTATAACGTCTTGGTAATCGCTTCAGACATTCGACAGTTAGAACACATCGAATATACTCCCGCTCCAGACATTATCCACGAAGGAGCCGGCCACGCCCCTATTATTGCCAATCCGGAATATGCTGAATATTTAAGACGTTTTGGTGAAATCGGCTGCAAGGCGATTTCCTCTTCTAGAGATTATGAAATGTATGAAGCCATTCGTCTCCTTTCTATCCTGAAAGAAGCCGAAGGAACACCTCAAAATGAAATCGATGCCATCGAGAAAAAAGTAGACGACCTGCAAAATGATATGGGCGAATTATCCGAAATGGCTCTTATCCGAAACCTGCATTGGTGGACTGTGGAATATGGCCTGATTGGCGATATTGACAATCCTAAAATCTACGGTGCCGGATTGCTTTCTTCTATCGGAGAAAGTGCTTGGTGCATGACGGATAACGTAAAGAAAATACCTTACGACATCAATGCAGCGTACCAAAGTTTTGATATTACGAAACCGCAGCCGCAACTATTCGTGACCCCTGATTTTGCACAATTAAGCTTGGTCTTGGAAGAATTTGCCAATAAAATGGCACTCCGAACCGGAGGTCTTTCAGGCGTCCAAAAACTCATCCAGTCAAAAGCATTGGGCACGATCGAATTGAGCACCGGAATTCAGATTTCTGGTGTTTTTACGAATGTAATCGAAAGCGACGGCAAGCCTGTCTATGTGCAAACTACAGGAAAAACCGCGCTATCTTACAGAGAAAAAGAATTAGTAGGCCATTCGACATCGTATCATGCTGAAGGCTTCGGTAGTCCTATCGGGAAATTGAAAGGAATCAACCTAGCGATAGAAGACATGAGTCCTAGAGACCTGCAAGCTTACGGCATTTATGAAGGCGAGCGCGTTTCGTTAGAATTCCAAGGCGATATTACCGTTACTGGAGAAATTATTACGGGAACCCGAAACATTCAAGGAAAAATCATCCTGATCAGCTTTAAAAACTGTACAGTAACCCACAATGATACCGTATTGTTCCAGCCAGAATGGGGCATCTATGATATGGCAGTAGGCAAAAAAGTAATTTCTGCTTTTTCCGGTCCGGCCGATGTCAGAAGTTTTGACCTCATCAGCCATGTGCCTTCAAGCCATACCATAAAAGCTAAAAAAAGCTCAGAAAGAGAAGAACTCGAAAGCCTCTACCTCAACATTCGAAACATACGCGAAGGAAAAACATCCTTCATGACTATCGAGAAAACATTTGAAACCCTAAAAGAAAACCATCCCAAAGACTGGCTTTTAGCTGTTGAAATAGCTGAACTTTTAGACAAAAATCACCAGACCGATTTCTTGCAGAAAGTCATCATCTATCTGGAAAAACAAAAACAAAATCGTCCAGAAGTAGCACACCTGATTTCAGGAGGACTCGAACTGATTTTTGAAAACGAAAGCGTTTAAAAAGAAATAAAAAAAGAACAAGAATCGATTGGCTAAAGCAACACTTTGTCAATCGATTCTTCATTTATAGTCTTTCCGTCATATCGCAAGGTCCAGCCCATTGAATTGGTCGTAATCAGAATCTTCGAAAGCTCGCTAATCAAGCGATTTTGAGCATTCGTCTTTAAAGTCGATTTTTCAATCTTTTTCGCCAGATTAGCCTTCACCGATTTGCTGATTTTATTATAATCGTCGCCCGTAAACGGATTCATTCGGCTCTGATTCACATCATAAAACTTGATATCCGGATTAATCTTGATCTCTTCCTTTGGAATATACGTAATCGTAATCGTCTTATCCTTCTCATCAATATCATATTTCATCTGGCGCAGGTCATACGCAACCGTAACTTCAGCATTAACGATAACCAACGCCTTTTTCTCAAAAGAAATCAAGTCCATCAAATACTTGTCCTGATCTTTATACGTCAGCACTTCGGCAAAATGCCCTTCTGTCACGACCAATTTGCCAACATTTACGATACGTTCCTGAATCAGATTCGTATCATATTCTATCGTAGCGCTATCCCCTTTCTTGAATTCGCAAAAGCGAAAAGCCAAAATAATAACTACCACAATTCCCACAAAAATGAGGATTCTTCGCATCGCTTTTTTTTATAAAGTTAGAAAAATAAAATCAAGAAGCTAAAAAGAAACAAACATATCGTCCCTAAAAAGAAGTTAAAACCGAATAAAAGGAAACTGATATTGCACCGCCTGCATGCTGTTCTGCAAACCTTCCAGAAACTTCCGGTGCTGTTCAGAATCCGGATGAAAAGAACGATGCGCCAATCCCCTCTGAATCCTTTCCACTTCCTGCATCATTGAAAAAGCCGATTCTGCTACCCACGTTTCCGCAAATCGCTTCCAAATATAATCAATAGCAGTCGCGCTCGGATGAATCATGTCCTCCGCATAAAAACGATAATCGCGAAGCTCGTCCATCATGATTTCATAACTCGGGAAATAATATGCGATTTCAGGTTGCTGCGTTCTGACTTGATGGACAGCCGAAATCAAATTTGCTTTGCTCCACTGGTTTTCCACAAAACCATCCTTGATATGGCGGACCGGAGAAATCGTAAAGATTATTTTTGCCTCCGGATTGATAGAAGAAACCGATTTGATCATTTCCTCAAGTCCCTGCGTAATCTCTTCTACTGAAAGAAGCATCTTTTTAAATTCCTTTTGAGGCACTTTGTGACAATTGGCAACCAATTGTCCGTTTTCGACCTTGCGGTATACCCAAGAAGTCCCGAGCGTAATTATCAGATGCGAACAGCCTACTATAGCTTCATAGAGAAGCTTTACGTTCGAATTGAGCAGTTCTAGAAATTCATCTTTAGAAGCCCGGCTCAAATCAGAATGAACGTCAAAACAATGCCATCTTTCGTTGTGGAAGAAAACAGCACTTTCGGTAAACTGCTCCTGCAAGACAGCCTTCTGGATTATCTTATTCAACGCTAGAGGATGAAACAAGATGCCAAACGGATTAGCTACATTCTGGAATTTAAAATAATCCAGCTTTTCAGCCATATTCACCGCAAAACACGAACCCAAAGAAACAATCTTAGAATGATAATCTATCGGATGATTGCTTTTTAATATCGGAATTGGAGTAGTGAAATGCATGGGTTGAAAAATTTTAACTCAAAGATACGAAGTTGAAAAATGTAATGACTAAAAAAAATCCCCAGCTACTAAAGCTAGGGATTATAATGATTCTAATGCAGAAGCCTATTGCAATACCGGCACATAACGTCGAGGCGCTTCTCCTGCCAGCACTTTAGCTATCTGGTCTGATATGGCTCCATCAATCAAGCGATCCAGCCAGAAGAACTCTCCAGCCGAATTGATTTCCAGAAAATAATGCTCATTCTCCGGAGTAACGATAATATCTACCGCTCCATAATTGATCTGATAGATATCCATCATCTTTAATAATTTTTCCTGTACCGATTCAGGCAGCTCATAAGGCTCCCATTGATCTAGCAGTTCTACACCTTCCCTCCGCCAGTCTACTTTGGCATTCTCCAGTTTTTGAGAATCCACGGCAAACGAAAAAACAGCGTCACCTACAATCGTAATGCGCAACTCCTTCTGTTTCTCGAGCTTTTCCTGAAACTGCATCGGGCAATACTGCAGGCTATCTATCGAATCCAGATTATCTTCCGTGATAACATTCGTAAAAACCACATGTTCTACTCCTTCCTTATCGATAGCAAAAGAACTTTGCATTTTCGTAATTGCGCCCTTAGGATGCGAGCGAACAAACCTTTTCGCCTCTTCTGGATTATTTGTAATGCACGTTTCCGGAATTTTCAGTCCCAAAAAAGAAGCAATTTTCATCTGCTCCTCTTTGCTGTCCAGCCTTCGGTATTGGCTGAATTTGCCAATCTGAAAACAATTCATGCTTTCCAGCATGCCAAAAAGCGTAGCCCTCACCTCTCCGTGCACAGAAGCCAAATATTCTCCTTCAAGCACGCTGCCGAGGCCGCTGCCCAAATTATGGCTCCTTCTGTACCATACTGCTACAATATCATGCAACGATTCCCTTTCTCCGTTATAATCAAGATAGACCTTCCATTGGCCCTCTTCATAACAGCTTGACAAGCCGTAATACAGCGGATATTGGTCTACATTAAAACGTATTCCCCTTGCATTGTATTTTTTTAGCTGTTCAGAAACAGTCGCTATAGATTCGTTATCGTTGCTATGTGTAATGATTAATATTTTCTTCATAATTTGATTCAGGGGAAAAATTTAAATAAATATAAGCCCTATTTCTTATCAGGACAATTTTGAAACTAATTTTTCAGCGATAGTCTCGCCAATAGGATACCCAAGATCCCTTTGCAGCATGCCCCACTCGCCTTGAGGATTCACTTCTAAAAAAACATAACGCCCATCCTGATGACGGATCATATCGATAGCCCCAAAAAAGAGACCCAGCTCGCGCATCATTTTCGTGAGCGAAGCCGCAATCCCATCAGGCAATACATACGGTTCCCATCCCAAATAAATATCAGTCGCAATGCGCCAGTCCGTCTTGCCCCGTTCCGATTGGCCCGCGTTGATTTTTCCGGCAAAAAACGCACCATCCACATACACAATCCGAAGCTCGTATGCTTTAGGAATCATCTCCTGAAAAATCATCGGACAATAAATCAAGGTAGCAAGATCATCCAAATTAGATTCTTTAATCAGCGTAGTAGGAAAAAAAGGCGTATCCCCCAACATGCTGCGAGACAAAGCACCATGCAGCTTGCCGATCATCTGACTGTTGCATTCTTCATAAAAAAAAGCCTTGACCTTTTTCTGGTCGTTCGTAAAAAGACTTTTGGGCACCTCAATGCCATTACGAGCCGCTACAGACAATTGCTCGAATTTATTGTTGCTGACTTCATGATCGCGCGCCATAGGATTAAACCAAGGCACTTCTTTCAAAGACTCAAAAAAGATATTCCGCATCGTAAAATACTCTTGGAAATAAATCTCTTTAAAATCATCGTCAAGCTCTTCAGGAATCTCTGCCGTCCATAATTTGCGATACCAAACCGCTTCAATATCGGCAACGGCAATACTTTGCTCCCCTATTTGTATGTGGACATTGCTTTTGGCAGTGTCAAGCGAATAGTCAAAAGATAATTTAGAAGAAAAAAGGTCTGTATTCATTCTATACGCCTCTTTCCCTAACTCTTTCAGCCTTTTCATTACTATATCTATCGTATAGTGATCATTGCTGTGTGTAAGACAAAGTATCATCAAAAAATCTGGAATTATTAAATAAAAAAAAAGCCCAAGACATTCAAATCCCGGAGCTTAAAAAAAGAAGCAACAGCATTCCTTATCAAGAACACTGTTGCTATCAATGCATTTTAAGACTTAACTCCATCCTCATCATTATCCGATGGATACTTCATCGTCTGATAAAGATCTTTGATTCTGCTAGTGATGATTTGGCCTGGACCATCTTCACCATCAGATGGAAATTTTAAAGTTACGGCGTCAGTACCACCGTTAATTTTTTCTAGCTCCTTCTCAGGCACTTGGCTTTCCAAGAAATTGGCAAAGAAAGGCTTCTTTAATTTTTTTTCATTTTCCATAGTAATACTAATTTGGGATTAATAATATGTTTATTTTTCAGTCCTAAGATAAAAAAAATTACACTACAAAAACTACCTGAATACAGGTAAATTAAAAATTTAACATATTTATTGACAATTAGTTAGTAACACACAAGTAAGAAATAGCCCACAATCCCTTTATTTAGTCAACTCCCATAAAATTCTTCTGTTGTAAAAAATAATTACAACCTCCGGAAATTATTTTTCCTCTTGCGAAACCCTTTTTCCTCCCTTCCGGCACTAATTTGCCGCTTTCCGAAATCAACTATCCTCCTTCCGAAATTCCTTTGCCACTTTCCGAAGCTCATTTTGCGCCTTCCGAAACTAGTTTTACCCTTACGGAAATTACTTTGTCGCTTTCCGAAGCCTATTTTCCACCTTCCGAAACTTCCAAAATCAAAAATCTTCCCTCCTAAATCTCCCCCTGTCCTATTTTGCCCCCAACATTGTCTAATATGCAACCTTTCGGTTTACTTAATTGCAGCTACATTTGTCATAACAAAAACAAAATCAATCATTAAAAAAAGTAAGCAATGGAAAATCCAAAACAACCTATTACAGTAGCAGCAACCGTAAAAGCACCGATTCAAAAAGTATGGCAAAGCTTTACGGCACCAGAACATTCCATAAACTGGAGCTTTGCCTCAGACGACTGGCATGCGCCGGAAGCCGAAAACGATTTAAGAACCGGCGGAAAGTTTAGAACCAAGATGGCCGCAAAAGACGGCAGTATGAGCTTCGATTTTGAAGGAGTGTACACCAATGTAGAAAACCACAAAAAAATCGAATACAAGCTAGGAGACGGCCGTTTTGTAAGCATTTCCTTTGAAGACCTCGGAGACAGCGTAACCGTAACCGAGACTTTCGATCCAGAAAACACCCATCCTGTCGAATTTCAAAAAGCAGGCTGGCAAGCTATCATGGACAATTTCAAAAAATACACAGAAACATTATAACCTTACTAATCAAAAAATAAAGACATGGCAAAAGAATTTTGGGTCAATCTTCCCGTAAAAGAGATAAGCAAATCAAGAGCCTTTTTCAAAGCAATTGGCTTTACAGAGAACGCGCAGTTTAGTGAAAATCCTACCATGGCCTCCTTTTTCTTAGGAGACAAGAACGTAGTCGTTAACTTCTTTCCTGATGCCCTTTTTAAGAGCTTTAGCAATGCTGAAATTGCAGACACAGCAAAAGGCACCGAAGCCCTCTTTTCTATCGACACACAGTCTCCCGCCGAAGTAGACGAAGTCGCGAATAAAGCAGTAGCAGCCGGAGCAAAATTATACGCAAACCCAGGCGAGAAAGACGGCTGGATGTACGGCTGCGGATTCAGCGACCTCGATGGCCACCGCTGGAACGTACTCTATATGGATTTTAGCAAAATGCCAAAACAATAAACTTACTACCAATAAAAAAGCCACAACGTAACTGTTGTGGCTTTTTTTATATTCAGACGGATCTCTTCTATTTCACAAAATCTTTCGCTTTCTCTAAAGCCTCAGGAATGCCTCCAGCGTTCTTTCCTCCCGCAGTCGCAAAGAAAGGCTGTCCGCCCCCGCCGCCTTGGATGTATTTACCCAACTCACGTACGACCTGTCCAGCGTTAAAGTTCTTTTCGGCCACCAACTCTTTCGAGATATAGCATGTCAGCATCGGCTTTCCTTCCTCTGCCGTAGCCAGTACCAAGAAAAGATTGTTTCCAAGAGTTCCCAATTCATAAGCCAGATCTTTAGCCCCTTCCGGATTCAGATCGACCTGTTTTGCCAAGAATTTAATACCGTTGATTTCCTCTATTTCTGAAGCCAATTCCCCTTTCAGGTTTTTCGCTTTCTCTTTCAATAAAGCTTCAAGCTGTTTTTTCAGCCTGGCATTCTCTTCCTGCAACGAAACCACTGCCTTGATAGAATCCTGTGGATTTTTCAATGCCTCTTTTATCTCTTTCAGCATATTTTCTTGCGAAGCAAAAAATTCTTTTACGCCTTCATTCGTAATCGCTTCGATACGGCGTATTCCTGCCGCAACAGCACCTTCGCTCACGATCTTGAAGTACCAGATGTCTGCCGTGTTTTTCACGTGGATACCGCCGCAAAGCTCCATGCTTTCTCCGAATTTTATCGCTCTTACGTTATCGCCATACTTCTCTCCAAACAAAGCCATAGCACCTTCTTCCACAGCCTGCTTGAACGGAATGCTTCTTCTTTCAATCAGCGGCAATTGTTCTTGGATTCGTGCATTGACAAAATCCTCCACTTCCTTTAATTCCTCATCCGTCACTTTAGCAAAATGCGAAAAGTCAAAACGAAGATGGTTTGGCGCCACCAAAGAACCCTTTTGTTCCACATGCGTTCCTAACACATGTCGCAAGGCTTGGTGCAATAAGTGAGTAGCCGAGTGATTGCTCGCCGATTCGCTTCGTAATTTTGTATTGACCAGCGCCATGAATTTCCCTTCTGGATTCTCCGGAAGTTCTTTTGCAAAGTGCAAGATCAGGTTATTTTCTTTTTTCGTATCGATGATTTCGATTGCCTGATTAGGTGTAAATAACGTTCCTTTATCACCAACCTGTCCTCCGCCTTCTGGATAAAAAGGCGTAGCGTCTAAAACGATCTGGTATAATTTACCGTCCTTTTTAGAATCTACTTTTCTATATCTTGTAATCTTGACTTCCTTTTCCACTTCGTCATATCCTACGAAAGTTTCCGTATTTCCATCTACCAAAATCGTCCAATCGTCTGTAGAAGTTTCTGATGCCGCGCGCGAACGATCTTTCTGCTTTTGCAATTCGGCATCGAACTCTTTTTCGTTATACGACATTCCTTTCTCTTTCAAGATCAAAGCTGTCAAGTCTTTCGGGAAACCAAACGTATCATACAATTCAAATGCCTTAGCACCTGAAACCTCTTGTCCTTTAGTTTCTTTCACTACATTTTCAAGCAACTGTAATCCCTGATCTAACGTTCTCAAGAAAGAATTCTCTTCTTCTTTGATGACATTCGTAACCAAATTCTGTTGTGTCTTGATTTCCGGAAAGAATTCGCCCATCTGGTTGGCTAAAACAGCCACCAATTTATAAATGAACGGCTCTTTTGTATTCAAGAAAGTAAATCCGTAGCGGATAGCACGACGCAAAATTCTTCGGATTACATATCCCGCACCCGTATTCGAAGGCAGCTGTCCGTCAGCAATTGCAAAAGCAACGGCACGAACGTGATCCACGATGACGCGGATTGCAATATTCGTCTTGTTTTGCTCTTCGCTTATATCCTTAACTTCGTTGGAAGTATACTTGTAACCTGTAATTTTCTCAACTTCTTCAATCAATGGCGTAAAAACATCCGTATCATAATTAGACGTTACCCCTTGCAAAGCCATGCACAGGCGCTCAAATCCCATACCCGTATCCACGTGCTGCGCTGGCAATTTCTCAAGAGAACCATCCGCTTTACGGTTGAATTCCATAAAAACGTTATTCCAGATTTCCACTACTTGAGGATGGTCATTATTGACCAAGCTTTTTCCTGAAACCTGTGCTTTCTCTGCCTCGCTTCGTAAATCCACATGAATTTCTGAACACGGTCCGCATGGTCCCTGCTCGCCCATTTCCCAGAAATTGTCTTTTTTATTTCCAAGAATGATGCGGTCTTCATCAACCAACGTTTTCCAGATGTCCCAAGCCTCTTGGTCAAACGGCACGTTCTCGGCAGGATTACCTTCAAAAACAGAAACGTACAAATTCTCTTTCGGAATTTTATACACCTCCGTCAGCAATTGCCAAGCCCAGTTGATGGCTTCTTTTTTGAAATAATCGCCAAAGCTCCAGTTTCCCAACATTTCGAACATCGTATGGTGGTAAGTATCAAAACCAACATCCTCCAAATCGTTATGTTTTCCAGAAACACGAAGGCATTTTTGAGTATCGGCAATTCTTTTGCTTTTCGGTACGGCATTGCCCAAAAAGTATTCCTTGAACTGGGCCATCCCAGAATTGTTAAACATCAAGGTCGGGTCGTCTTTGAGCACGATTGGCGCAGAAGGCACGATCAAATGGCCGCGTTCTTCGAAAAATTGTAAAAATTGCTTTCTGATATCCTGTGATTTCATCTGAAATTGGGTTTTATGATCTTTAAGTTAGGATTCAACGCTTTAGGAAGCCATCGTACCCTTCACCATTTTAAAATTGCTTTTCTAAAAAATAAATAAGGCGAACCAATGAAACATTTATTAAATTTGTTCGTCTAACTAAATACTCATTTATGAGTAAACACAAATATTATTCATATTAAATATTAATATATATTAATATTTTCGTGCAAAAATAGCATATTTTAAAATATGAAGAAGGTAAAATATTATTACGATACCGAAAATTTAGCCTACCGAAAAATCAAGCCGAAGAAAGGACAAAAATTAGGCGTAATTGCCTTATTTTTATTAGCTTCCGGATTGTTTGGGTTCTTGTGTTTCGTAATCTTGATTAATACCCCGTTCTTTGAAACGCCTAAAGACCGATTGCAAGCGCGCGAAATCGAAAACATGAAAATCAACTACGCCATCTTGAACAAAAAGATGGATCAGATTGACGAGGTTTTAGAAAATGTTGCCGAACGCGATAACAATTTATACCGTGTGTATTTCAACTCTTCGCTTATTCCTGAAGAACAGCGAAAAGCAGGCTTTGGTGGTGTCAATCGCTATAAAGCTCTTGAAGGATATGACAATTCCGAACTCGTTGTCAGTACGACAAAACGCGTCGATGTCATATCAAAAGAATTAGTAATCCAGTCCAAATCTTTAGATGAAATCTTGAAATTGGCGAAAGAAAAAGAAAAATTATTATCTGCAATTCCAGCCATACAGCCTGTCAAGAATGAACAGCTAAAGCAGATGGCTTCTGGGTTTGGATATAGAAGCGACCCGTTTACGAAAATTAGGAAGTTTCATGCCGGGATGGATTTTTCGGCTAAAACAGGAACTCCGATTTATGCTACAGGAGATGGCGTTGTGGAACGCGCCGACAATACCGCGTCAGGTTATGGAAACCATATCGTAATTCGGCACGGATTTGGATATGAAACTTTATACGGACATTTAAGCAAATATAAAGTAAGAGCCGGACAGCATGTGAAACGAGGCGACATCATCGGGTATGTAGGAAGCACCGGACGTTCCGAAGCACCGCATTTGCATTATGAAGTGCATAAAAACGGAGAAGTCGTGAACCCTTTGAATTTTTATTACGGAAATATTTCGGCGGCAGAATTTGCAGCCATATCAAAATTAGCGAACCAAGAAAACCAATCTTTAGATTAATGCATTTAGACTTATCGCCAGACAAAAGATATTACAGCATTGGAGAATTAGCCAAGGCATTTGACGTGAACGCTTCGCTTATCCGCTTTTGGGACAAAGAATTCGATATTCTAAAACCCAAAAAAAATGCAAAAGGCAACCGCATGTTTACGCCCGAAGACGTAAAAAACCTCCAGCTGATCTATCATTTGGTTAAAGAACGCGGCTTTACGCTCGAAGGCGCCAAAACGCATTTGAAAGAAGGCCAGAAAAAAACATTGGATAAATTTGAGATCATCAGCAAATTGGAATCAATAAAAATGCAGCTGACCAACATTAAAAACGAATTATAGCGCTGTTACGCTTTAGTAAATAGAAAACAAATCAATAAATAAACTCTAAAAACAAAAACAAATGAGAAAATGGATTATTATCGGGGTGATTTTAGTTGTAATCTTCGGAATCTACAGCTGGGCTAAGGGAATCAACAATACGGCTGTTTCTCTAAATGAAAACATCAGAGAAGCTTGGGGTAATGTAGAAACTTCTTACCAAAGAAGAAACGACCTTATCGGAAACCTAGTAAACACTGTAAAAGGTGCGGCAGATTTTGAGAAAGGAACGTTGACAGCTGTTATCGAAGCACGTTCGAAAGCAACTTCAACTACAGTTGATCCAAGTAATATCACGCCAGAACAATTAGCAGAATTCAGCAAAGCACAAAGCGGTGTATCTTCTGCCTTATCAAGATTATTGGTAACTGTTGAAGCCTACCCAGAATTAAAAGCAAACCAGAATTTCTTGAAATTGCAAGATGAATTGGCTAGTACTGAAAATCAGATTTTAACAGCTAGAACTAGATTCAATGAAGCCGTTAAACCGTATAACAATCACGTCTTGACTTTCCCAAATTCTATATTTGCAGGAATGTTCGGATTTAAAGAAAAAGCGTATTTCGAAGCAGCAGAAGGCGCTGAAAAACCTGTAGAAGTAAAATTCTAAAAACAAAAACTCAATGTCAAAAGTAGAAGATTTCCTAACTCCAGAAGAGGAGAGCGAGATTGTGAAAGCCATTTCGCAAGCCGAAAAAAACACTTCGGGAGAAATAAGAGTCCACATTGAAAATCATGATGAAAAACCTCCGCTCGAAAGAGCCCAGGAGGTTTTTAATTTTTTGGGTATGGACAATACGCTGATGCGAAACGGCGTACTGTTTTATGTAGGCGTTTCAGACCATACCTTTGCTATTATAGGCGACGAAGGGATTCACAAGGTGGTTGAAGAGGATTTCTGGGACTGTACAAAAGACACCGTTATTTCTCATTTCAAAGAAAAGAAATACAAAGACGGGTTGGTTGCCGGAATTTTAAGAGCCGGTGAAAGATTACAGCAGTATTTTCCTTTTAGCAATGACGACTCTAATGAATTATCTAACGAAATATCTAAAGGATAAATGAAACTTTTCTCTATAAAAAAAACCTATTCCTTATCCTTTCTTTTAGTACTGCTCATTCAGGCTGTCGGATATTCGCAGTTTAATATTCCGCCCAAACCTGATTTCCAGACTAGCGTATATGATTATGCTAAAATTCTGAGCAACTCTGAAAAAACCGATTTGGAAGCAAAGCTTATTCGCTATTCCGATTCGACTACTACGCAGATTGTAGTCGTTACCGTTGAAACTATAAATGGTGAAGATATCGGCCTCCTGGCTCCTAAATGGGGGCACGCTTGGGGCGTTGGACAAGCAAAAGAAGACAACGGTGTTTTTATCCTTTTGGCAGTAAAAGAAAGAAAAATCTGGATTGCACCAGGCTATGGCGTTGAAGACCGTCTGACAGCAGGGATTACTGGAGAACTGACCCGAAATATAATCATTCCCGAATTTAAAGCTGGGAGTTATTATAGAGGGCTAGACAAAGGCGCAGACGCTATTTTTGATGTCTTAAAAGGAAAATACAAAGGAACGCGGAAACAAGACAAAGAAGAATCTAACCCGGGAGGGCTGATCTTTTTTATAATTATTTTTATCGTGATCATCGTTATCATTTCTAAAAATAAAAATAACAGAAACGGAGGCAATCGCGGAGGCGGATTAGACCTATCCGACATCATTATCTTGAGCAGCTTGGGCCGTGGCTTTGGAGGAGGTTCTTCCGGAGGAGGCTTTGGCAGCGGCGGTGGTTTTGGTGGCGGAGGCGGTGGCTTCGGTGGAGGTTTCGGCGGCGGCGGCTTTAGTGGCGGCGGCGCTGGAGGAAGCTGGTAACATCTAAATCATAAAGCAAAAAAGACTGCAAATTGCAGTCTTTTTTTATAGCTAAATCGTTCTAAATTAATACAACAACGTTTGGATGGCATGAGCTGGAATCACGACTTCTGATTCTGATTCGTTTACAAACAATTTATATTTTATTTCATTGTCTGATTGGTTCATCACGACAGTTACCATTTCTCCGTTAGCATTCTGGAATGAAGTGCTCAACAATTGGCTTCTACTGGCTGCCGTACTTACTCTTTTTGCTTCTGGGCGGATAAATTTTGAGAAATGCCCGATGTAATAATACGATGGCGTATAAATCAATTTACCAGCGGTTATATCCCCGTGGATTGGCGCAAAACAAAAATTAGAAACATGGTTAGGCCCTCCTTTTTCATCTAAAAGAATATTCCAATCTGTCCAAGCAACGGTTCCGTTGTTGAAATCATTGATCATATTGATTCCGTAACGCTCAGCATTCGCCCAAAATTGATAACGCGCTGGATTAAAAGCTTCGATGCAACCTTCGGTAAACATTAGTTTTTTATCCGGAAATGAGTCGGCAACTAGTTTTACATTATCAAACATCGGCTTGCCGCCATTCCAAGTTTCATACCAGTGAAAACCCATTCCCCATGCATATTTCGATGCTTCAGGATCTGAATAAATAGTATTGGCACGCTGTACCATCAAATCTCTGTTGTGGTCCCAAACGACTATTTTTTTATTTTCGAAGCCATTTTTTTCCATGGTAGGGCCAAGATACTTTTTCAAGAAATCTCTTTCTTCTTCTGCCGTAAAAATACAAGATTCCCATGTCTGGGTTGCCATTGGCTCATTTTGCACGGTTATTCCCCAAATCGGAATCCCTTCCTTTTCATAAGCTTTGATGAATTTCATATAATAATTTGCCCAAGCCTGATAAAATTCTGGAGCCAACTTGCCGCCTTTCAGCATGCTTTTCGAATCTTTCATAAAAGCTGGCGGGCTCCAAGGACTTGCATACAGCGTCATCTCTTTTCCGGCTGCTTTCAGCGCTTCCTTGATTAAAGGAATCCTGAACTTTTTATCGTGATCGATCGAAAAAGACTTTAATTCTTTGTCATTTTCATCGACATAGGTATAGCTCGCACTGCTAAAATCAGAACTGTGGATGGTCGTCCTGATTAAAGAATAGCCAATACCTTTTTCCTTGCTGTAATAGGCGTTCAAGAATTCTTTCTGCTGTTCTTTTGTAAGCTTTGCATACACTTCGGCGCTGGCATCGGTAATAGCCCCGCCAATTCCCATAAAAGTCTGGAATTGCTTGTTCGGATTTACAAAAACCGAAACTTCGTTTTCTAAAGGTTGTTTTGAAGGCCTGAATTCAAGATTTGTTGCTGATGGTGACAGCCTCAACTCGGTATTTTCTGCCGTGGTATACACCTTGATTTTTTTTCCGCTTGCTGAAAATGGCTTGTTCTTCGAATTCTGGCTGAATCCGGCAAAACAAGTCAGCGCCAACAAGACACTTACTACTTTTTTTCTCATTTGAATATTTAATTTTGGTTTGCTAATTTACCAAATTGAATATTAAAATTTCTTAAAAGCTGACCTTAAAAACCAAAACCGCCTTCCTCTTTTTTCTTTCCTCCAAATTTTTCAATCTTATACGTCAGCGAGAACATGGCATACCTTTTCAAAACCGTATTTTGGATATCTTGAATTGATTCTGGATTGATATACCTTACGGCACTTTGATTCTGATTCAGCACATCATATACTTTTACCTTAAACAGCAGCTTGTCGTCCATAAAATTATAGCCAAGGCTAGTATTCAGCAGGTAGAAGTCTTTTTTGTAACCATCCGAAATATTCGAATTGTAAGTATATCCGAAGTCATTCCCGAAAACAAAATGCTTTGGCCAATGGCTCGTTGTCTGTACCTTGAAGTTATGAGTAAAATTAGAAGAGCTCTTTACCGAATAATTCGTGTAATCTGTCATATTTAAAGAATAGGTATATGACGGCTCTATTGTCAGCAATTCGCCATAATCCCATCCTACGCTAACTTGTTGTTCGAGGGTAACTCCTCTTGCTTCGTACAAAGCATTATTTGTCAATCCTTTGTTTAGATTAAAGTTTGTGTTGGCGCCTAAACTAAACCTGAATGTATTTTGTTCTTTTTTTATAGACTTGCTCCAGTTCAAACCTCCATAGCTATAATACGTATCATTTATGTTCTGGTAGTCCGCTCGATTTATCAGATCTGTCGGATTGAAAACTCTTGAAAAAACAATCTGCTGTTCGTAATAATTAAATCCTGCGTACAGATAAAAACCTGATTTCGAAGCGTAGTCGTAGTTGTTGAAATTCAAATGAAAATTATGGTTTTTTGTCGGCTTCAAATTTGGATTACCCGTAACTTGATACAACGGATCCGTCAAATCGACAACAGGAAGAATCTGCGCTGCTGTAGGCAATTGAACATCAAAATTATAGTTTATATACAACGATTTTGATTTGGAAATCCTATAATTGAACCAAGCATTTGCAGACGGATATACATAATTTTTATCTATGTTGCTTGTCGTTCCATTATACAGCGACGTATTTTCCATCGTGATGACTTTCGTTCCGAGCGTAATTCCTCCTGCATATTTGTTTTTTCTTAAGCTCAAGGAAGCATTCGGATTCAGCGTGCGTGTCTTTGACATGAGATTATAAGAAAGTAGGTTATTAAACTCTGAATACTGGCCAGAGGCTTCATTCAGGTTGAAGGTCGATTTGCCATTATCATACTCTTTCCACTCATAAGAAGTCCTGACTGTCAACGTCAAAGAATCCGTTATCGGTTCTGAATATCCTATTCGAGTATAATAGGTATTATCTTTTATGTCGTCGAATACTCTTTGGCGACGAATATCCTCTGTCCTGTCGGGATCCTGAAAGAAATAGGTTTCAGAGTTTGTGATATTGTCTCTGTCATTACTTTTGTTGGTATTGTTAAAAGTAAAACCAAAGTTTCTTCCTTTCTTCTTGAATCTTTTGTGAACGTACATTTCGTTTCCGAAACTAGACGACGCGTTGTTAGTCTTTGCAGAGTTGGTGCTTTCGTTCACCAAACCTAAATTATTAGTTGAAGATTGTTCCGAGAAATCTTTCGAAATCGAATTGCTTTTCACCAAACTTGGACGTACAGACAGCGTCAATAATGAGTCGATTTTGTACTCAAATTCAAGATTAAAATTATGTCCGTCACTTGTTTTTCGTGTCGTACCTTTTGATTCTGTTATAAAAGTGCTGTTCGTTCCGTCTTCAGATGTTAGAAGATTTTCCGTCCTGCTTCGAGTATCGTTATCGGTTTTAGAATTGGTGTAAAAATAACTTCCGTTAGGCTCCAATTTCTTGAACCATTCATCGGCAAAATTAAGGCCTATCATGCTCGACTGCGTAATTCCTTCATTGCCGCCGCCGAAATTCATCCCGTCTATTCCAAACGAACCATTGCCGTTTACATATGTATTTCGCCCGCCGCCCATGGCATCGAAAATCTCGTCCATGGAAAAGCCTACTGAATTGATATTATTTGAAGAAGCCAGTACGCTGATTTTCTGCTTGTCCTTGAAATAATTTACAAGACCGCTGGATTCGTATCTTTTATCCGTTCCATAACCGCCCGTAAATTTCCCAAACAAACCTTTATTCTTGTCTTCTTGGATTGTAATGTTGATACTTTTGTTATTGGAACTTGCACCATCGCCGGACAATTTTTCTTCTTTAGTTTTCGTATCCGAAACTTGGATTTTGTCAATGATTTCCGAAGGAAGATTTTTTATGGCTACTTTTCCATCTTTCCCGAAAAACGATTTTCCATTCACGAGAAATTCGTTTACCTCTTTTCCGTTTACCTTGATCTTTCCGTCCTTGTCAATTTCCACTCCTGGAAGCTCTTTCAGTAAAGCTTCTACATTGGAATCGGGACGAACCTTAAACGAAGAGGCATTAAATTCTAACGTATCGTTTTTGATTCGGATTGGCGGTGCTTCGCTTACGATAACAACTTCTCCCAAGTTTGTGACAGCGTCAGAAACAAAAACATCGCCCAAGTCGATATCCGATGTCAATTTTGGATATTCCTTTTCCCAAGTCTGATAGCCCAAAGAGGCTACCTTCACTATAAAAGGCTGATTGATTTTTTTGACTGTAATTAAAAAGTTACCGTTCTTGTTTGTAATCGTATAATCAATTACTGTGGAGTCTTTTGCAGAAGTAATATAGACCGTTGCTGATTCAATCGGCTTATTCACTTCTTTACTGATTGCTTTTCCTTTGATTGTAAAAGAATTTTGCCCAAATGCTGCATACGAAAGCAGGGCAAAGAGAACATGGAGGATGATTCTTGGCATTAAGTTAGTTTTTTGATTGATGATTGTAAGAAAATAAAACTGCGAATTACAACTTTTATTGTCAAAAGAAATAATTTCTTACATAATTTTTAACAAACTGTATAAAAAACCTCACATTCAAAAATAACTCAAAGATTTTTTGTATGGACAAAAAAAGGGACTGCTAGAAAGCAATCCCTTAATTCGTTTAAAATTTTAAACTATTATTTTTCTCTGATGTAAATATCAATCGGCACTCCTGAGAAATCCCAGTTTTCACGGATTTTATTTTCTAAGAATCGTTTGTACGGTTCTTTTACATATTGCGGCAGGTTGGCAAAAAATACAAACTGCGGCGTTGGCGTTGGCAATTGCATGCAGAATTTGATTTTCACATACTTCCCTTTTAAAGCTGGCGGCGGATAATTTTCTATGATTTTCAGCATGTGGTCATTGAATTTCGAAGTTGCGATTCGCTGCTTTCTGCTTTCAAAAACTTTTACCGTTTCTTCCAATGCTTTCAACAAACGTTGTTTTGTCAAAGCGGAAGTAAAGATAATCGGCACGTCTGTAAACGGCATTAATTCTTTACGGATTTTTGCTTCGTATTCTTTTGTCGACATGGTATCTTTTTCAACCAAGTCCCATTTGTTAACCAAAATAACGACACCTTTTCTATTTTTCTCGGCGAGCCAGAAGATATTCTGATCTTGCCCTTCAAATCCTCTAGTAGCATCAATTATCAAGATACAGACATCAGAATGCTCAATCGCACGAACAGAACGCATTACAGAATAAAATTCTAAATCTTCTTTTACTTTTGCCTTGCGTCGGATTCCAGCCGTATCGACTAAATTGAATTCAAATCCAAAACGGTCAAATTTGGTATCAATCGCATCACGAGTAGTTCCTGCAATATCAGTCACGATATATCTGTCTTTCCCAATCAAGGCATTGATAAAGCTTGATTTTCCTGCGTTTGGACGTCCAACAACTGCAAAACGAGGCAATTCTAATTCTTCTTTTGTAGGCTCTGGTTTTTCAGGAAACGCATCGATCAATGCATCTAACAATTCTCCTGTTCCACTGCCCGAAATACTGGCAAACGTATAATAATCTCCCAATCCAAGGTTATAGAACTCAACTGCATCTTTTTCGCGCATGGCGTTATCCACCTTATTTACGGCAAGCAACACTGGCTTTGTTACTTTACGAAGCAATTTTGCAACAGCATCATCCATCGGCGTAATACCTTCTTCGACATCAACAACAAAAATAATAACGTCGGCCTCATCGATTGCCAATTCGACCTGCTTTCTGATTTCGCCTTCAAAAACGTCTTCAGAACCGCGAACATAACCGCCAGTGTCAATAACAGAAAACTCTTTTCCATTCCATTCGCTTTTCCCATAATTTCTGTCACGGGTAACACCCGATACAGAATCTACGATAGCTTCTCTTCTTTGAATCAACCTATTAAAAAGTGTTGACTTTCCTACATTTGGCCTTCCGACAATGGCAACGATATTGTTCATATTATTTTTTGAAATATTTTGCAAAGGTACGTTTTTTGTTTCAAGTAAAAAGTGTAAAGTTAAAGGTTGTTGTTTTGGCCTCATTTCTAGACAGAGGTTTAACGACAATTTAGCATTTTCATCAAAATAAAAACAGTAATTTGGTGTTATAGATTTCAAGATGGATTTTGATAAAAACATAAAGCTTCGCCCTAAATTTGAGCAGTTTTCACCAAAGACAATTGATGAAATCAAGTTGTCGTATGAAAAAGTGAAAACGTTCGAATCGGAAGATTTTAAATTCAAAGATGCTGGAAACCACATCTGGCTGGGCGTTGGATTGTTCCGAAGAGAATACTGGTCGCCATCACTTCACATCGAATTAGACACGTATGAAGACGGCAGAACCTACGTAAAAGGAATGTTTGGACCTGACCCTGTCTTATGGTTTATCTTTTTGGCCATGCACTTTATTGTCGGCGGGTTGTTTATCCTTTTCGGAATTATTGCTTATTCGAAATGGACATTTTCACAGTCGAATGAATTTGACTTAGTCGTGATGTTCGCGCTTTTGAATGCGTGGCTCCTGCTCTATTTTATCGCACGACTAAACAGAAAAAAAGGAGCTACCCAAATGCGAGAACTCCTTTCGCTAGCCAATAAAATTATTGCCTGATTATCTATTGTTGTAGCCGAATCGTTTTAGCTGATACGCGCTATTTCTCCAGTCTTTGTTGACTTTCACATACAATTCAATATGAATCTGCTTTCCAAAGAACTTTTCTAAATCTTCTCGCGACTGCATTCCTACTTTTTTCAATGCAAGGCCTTTGTGTCCGATAATAATTCCTTTTTGCGTATCGCGTTCGACCATGATTACCGAACGGATTCGGATGATATTTTCATCTTCTAAAAATTCTTCCGTCTCGATTTCTACAGAATACGGAATTTCTTTTTCGTAATTGATCAAGATTTTCTCACGAATGGTTTCATTCACAAAGAAACGTTCTGGCTTGTCTGTCAGGGCATCTTTTGGATAAAACGGTGGCGATTCTGGCAAAAGATCGATAATTCGCGCAAATACTTCTTTTACATTAAAGTTTTCTAAAGCGGAAATAGGGTGAATTTCTGCATTAGGCACTTTTTCTTTCCAAAGCGCAATCTGTTCTTCCAATTGGTCTTGGTTCGATTTGTCAATCTTATTTAAAAGCAGTAAGACCGGAATCTTCGCATGAATGATTTTATTAAAAAAAGCTTCATCTTTTAGTTCTTTCTCGCCTATTTCGACCATGTAGATTAAAATATCGGCATCTTCAAAAGCAGATTTTACGAAATCCATCATCGAAGACTGCAGTTCATAAGCCGGCTTGATAATCCCTGGCGTATCCGAAAGCACCACCTGAAAATCATCTCCATTTACGATTCCTAAAATCCTATGGCGTGTTGTCTGGGCTTTAGACGTAATTATGGACAGCCTTTCTCCAACAAACGCATTCATCAATGTTGATTTCCCAACGTTAGGATTACCAATAATATTTACAAAACCTGCTTTATGTGACATCTCAAAAATAATTTATGTTGCAAAGGTAATCATATCAGTCCAATAGAAGAAATAAAACATTTTTCATAAAAATGCTTGTTTTTCAAGATAATCGTTGTAAATTTGCACCCGAAACATCGCGGGATAGAGCAGTAGGTAGCTCGTCGGGCTCATAACCCGAAGGTCACTGGTTCGAGTCCAGTTCCCGCTACTAAGAAAGCCACTAATAAAAATTAGTGGCTTTTTTTGTTTTCGATACTTTCTAACTTTCTTATTCTGAAACTTTCACGATTACTTTTCCAACACTTCTAGCCGTTTCAACATACAGATGTGCATCTGCTAATTTTTCAAAAGGAAACGTTTTTGAAACATGGGCTTTAAGGATCCCTTTTTCTAAAAGAGAGGCAATTGTCTTCATGTCTTCACCGCTAGAATGTACCATAATAAAATAGCCGTCTACATTTTTTGCTTTTGCCTTTTCAACAAGCTGTTCGTTTAATCCAGATGGGATGCTAATCAACGTACTACCTGGCTTGATTACTTCTAAGGAACGGTCGATGTTTTCTCCTCCAATAGTATCCAATACAAAATCGATATCTTTTACGACATCTTCAAAAGGCTGTGCTTTATAATCCAAATGTTCGTCAGCGCCAAGCGACAGCACAAAATCTTTATTAGCGGATGAAGACGTACCGATTACATAGGCTCCAAAATGTTTTGCAATCTGTACTGCAAAATGCCCTACTCCACCAGAAGCTGCATGAATAAGTACTCGATCACCTGCTTTTATCTTTGCATTCGTAATCAATGCCTGCCAAGCCGTAAGAACCGTAAGCGTTGCTGCTGCCGCTTCGTCAAAAGAGATGTTCTTTGGCTTTAGTGCCAATTGTGATGCCGGAGCCGCTACATATTCAGCATACGCTTTTCCGTGTCCGGGAAAATTAACCATTCCGAAAACCTCATCTCCCTTTTTAAAAAGTTCAGATTTAGAATCGACCACAATCCCTGAAACATCCCAACCAAGAATCATAGGGCTTTCGTCTTTTATTTTTCCGTAAGTCCCATTTCCCTTTCGCGTCTTGATATCTACCGGATTGATACTGATTGATTTTGTTTGTATTAAAACTTCACCCTGTATAATAGTCGGGATAGGTACTTCTAAAACAATCAAATTTTCAACTGTTCCAGGCTCTTTTAAAATTATTGCTTTCATTGTTATTGTATTTTAAAGCAAATTTATACTGATAAATTTAATACTATTGGTATAATATTTCCAAAATGCAGTACATTTGCAGCATGAGAAAAGAAAATCTACATCAGCCGTTTTCCATTACTTATATGACTTTGGATGTATGTCCGAAACAAGAACACACGCATACTTTCTTTGAACTCGTGTATATTATTTCCGGAACCGGTAAACAGTGCATCAACCAGAATAAATTTAACTATTTCGCCGGACATATGTTTTTGATTACTCCAGAAGATTGCCATTCTTTTGAAATTGAAACAACTACTGAATTTTTATTCCTCCGCTTCAATGATATCTACATCCAAAATGGTGGTTTGCCTACCGAAAACATAAAGAGGCTTGAATATATCTTGCAGAATGCCAACCATCAGCCTGGGTGTATCTTAAAAAACCAAATCGACAAAAGCTTGGTAAAGCCAATGGTAGATGCAATCGTAAGAGAATCCATAAACGCCGATCTTTTCAACAAGGAGCTTATTCATCAATTGGTAAATACGCTTATTATTATTGTTGCCCGAAATATCGCCAAATACCTTCCGGAACAAGTAAATACCAGCACCGAAGAAAAAGCAATGGATATTCTGCAATACATCCAGAGCAATATTTACCATCCTGAAAAACTCAAAGCAGAAAACATCAGTACAAAATTCGGCATCTCAAATACCTATTTGGGCAAATATTTCAAACGCCATACAAACGAAACCATGCAGCAGTATATTGCTACTTATAAAACCAAGCTCATCGAACACAGATTGCAGTTTAGCGACAAACGCATCAACGAGATAGCAGATGAATTCGGATTTACTGACGAAAGCCATCTCAATAAGTTTTTTAGGAAACAAAAAGGCAGCAGTCCGAAAGCCTACCGAAAGACAATCAGAATGTAATTGTTAGGGAATTTACGATTTGTAAAATTTAGGATAACTAAAAATATAATCACAAATTGAGATTCACATCCCTTTTTCTATTCGCAAGCCAGTGCCCGCCTTAAATTCTCGTTTTTTTGCCCTAATAAATATAAGCAAGAAATGAGAAAATCACACGCTTCATTTGTTATTAATACGTAATTTAAACACTTAAATACTAGATAGTTAGTAACTATTTTTTAATAAATCCTTATTCTAAAAATCCGTTCTTAAAAAATTATTAAAATTAAATTTGGAATGTTAAAGCGATAAACCCTGCAGGTATAATATCCTTTATAAAACGATTTCCTTCCAATCTTAAATTTTATAATTATGTTTAAAAAACGATTTTTATTAGCTTTAGTATTCGCAAGCATGTCGGGACTTTCCTTTGGGAAATCGTCTTCTGCCAACAGCCTGCAAACCACGAATGTTTCTACAGCTTCTACTGCAGCAATGCTTGCAAATCCATTCCAAGGATTCAACCTTTTTAATCCTTCTGCTTCTTTTGCTTGGAATTTCTTCGAATGCACAGGCGGTGGTTCTGAAACCTTTTCAAACCTAGGTGCTGCTTCTAGTACTTACGCAACCAGAACATGGACTGGCGACAACGGCGTAGCTTGGTCTGCAACAGACGCAAGAACTGACCAAGATCTTACAGGCGACGCTATCGCTTTAAGAACAAGTACTTTAAAAAACACAAGTATTGTAGCAAATGGTGTCGGTACGCTTTCTTTCAAATACAAAAGAGTTTTCTCTGGAAATTCTACTTTAAAAGTATTTGTTAATGGAGTTCAGTATGGTGGTGACATCGCTGTTACTTCTGATGTTACTGCAACTACATTCTCACAAGCTATCAATGTTTCTGGAAACGTAGTTATCGAAATCAGAAACAGCGGAAACAGAACTATTGTTGACGATTTATCATGGAACTGCTACTCAGCTGTTGCTGGTCCAGAACTTCAGCTAGCAGATGCAGCTGGAACAAACCGCGAGTGCGGAAGCCTTGCTGTTGATTTTGGTTCTCACCCTGTAGGCCAATATCACGATGCCGTTTTCTCTGTTAAAAACCTTGGCACTTCTGCCTTGAACGTGACTGCTTTGACATTAAGCAACACTACAGACTTCTCTATTATTTCACCATCAGTACCTTTTACGGTTGCTCCTTCAGGTTCAGGATTGGTTTTGGTTCGTTTCCAAGGCGCTGCTGCTGGAAACAAGATTTCTACACTGACTATTGCAAGCAATGACGCTGATGAAGCTTCTTGCGTAGTTAATTTGACTGGAACTGCTCTTCAGCCATGTGTTGCGCCAGTTATTACAGGTGCCGACGTTACTGTTTCTAATATCGCATACGCTTCTGCTGACGCAGCGGTAACTAGCGCGACAGCTGACAAATATCTTGCTGTTCTTTCTACTTCAAGTACTTTATCTGCTGCTCCAGCTAACGCTACAAGCTACAACGTAGGTGACAGCCTTGGAGGCGGAACAGTAGCGTATAACGGAACTAGTGCCAACTTCTCTCTTACTGGTCTTACAGAAAACACGCCATACTACCTTTTCGTATTCCCTTACAACAATACAGATTGTACTGGAGGTCCATTATACTACACAGAAGCTTCAATTGATGAAACTTTCACAACTACTGCTGCTCCATGTATTGGTGGAAACGAAACGTTCTCAAACTTAGGAACTGCTTCTAGCACATACACATCAAGAACTTGGACAGGTGATAATGGTTTGACATGGTCTGCAACTGACTCTAGAAATGACCAAGATCTAACTGGAGACGCTATCGCTTTGAGAACTGGAATCCTTACTAATACGACTCCTGTTGCTGGAGGTATCGGAACGTTGAACTTCAACTACAAAAGAGTTTTCAGCGGTGATTCTGTATTAAAAGTATTCGTAAACGGAACACAATACGGTGCCGATATCAATGTTACTTCTGACGTTACTACTGCTTACTCTCAAGCTATCGATCTTTCTGGTCCGATCACTATCGAAATCAGAAACAGCGGAAACAGAACGATTATCGACGATTTGTCTTGGAATTGCTACACTACACCTGACGGTCCAGAATTGCAATTATCTGACAGCGAATTGATCTTGAAATCATGTGGTGATTTTACAATTGATTTTGGTGCGGTATTGCCTAGCACAGACAAAGTTATCATCTTTACTATCGAAAACTTAGGTACTCAAGATTTAGAAGTTAGTGCTCTTACCTTAAGCGATGCTGTTAACTATTCTATCGTTAATCCATCGGTTCCTTTCACATTAGTACCTTCAAGCGCAATTGAAGTTGAAGTAAAATTCAACAGCGCTACATTAGGAAACAAACTTGGAACTCTTACTGTAGTAAGCAATGATGCAAACGAAGGTTCTTGCGTAATCGACCTTAAGGCTAGCGCTCAAGAAAACTGTGTGGCTCCAGTTGGAACTGCTGTTATCACTCCTTCTAACATTACTGATACTACTGCTTCTGTTGCAGTTTCTGGTGTTACAGCTACTGGATATCTTGCTATCATCAGTACAACTGGTGTAGTTGCAGCTCCAGTTAACGGAACAGCTTACCAAGTAAATGATATGTTAGGTGCTGGAAAAGTAGTTTATGTAGGTACAAATGCAAACTTTGCCCTTTCTGGATTGACTGCTAATACTAACTATTCTATCACTGTATATCCATACAATGCTGAATGTATCGGAGGTCCTCTATATACTACAACGCCTGCAAACGACGAAATCTTGACTACTGGCGCTCCATGTGTTGGAGGTACAGAAACATTCTCTAACTTAGGAAGCAGCGCTAGTTCTTATGCTACTAGAACTTGGACAGGAAACAATGCTATCAATTGGTCTGCAACTGACGCTAGAACTGACCAAGATTTAAACGGTGATGCTATTGCCTTAAGAGTAGGTACTTTGACAAATACCACTTTTATCACAACAGGTATCGGTACGTTGTCTTTCAACTACCAAAGAGTTTTCACAGGTGATTCTGTATTGAAAGTTTTCGTTAACGGTGTACAATACGGTGCTGATATCAATGTTACTTCAACTGCTACAGCTACTTATTCTCAAGCTATCAACGTGTCTGGAAACGCTACAATCGAAATCAGAAACAGCGGTAACAGAGTAATCATTGACGACGTAGCTTGGACTTGCTATGGTACTTCTCCAAGAGCAGCTGCAGAAGTTAAAAAAGGTACTGCAGCCTTGAACAACGAAGTAAAATTATACCCAAACCCTAGCAATGGCCAATTCCAATTGGATTTTGCAGGTGAAAATGCAGATATCACTGTATTCGATTCTTTAGGAAAAAACATCCTTTCTAAAAAAGTAGCTTCTCAAGAAGTTATCGATTTAGGAACTTCTCAAAAAGGAATCTACATCGTTGTTATCAAATCTGGGAACACTACAACTACTAAAAAAGTAGCTATAAAATAAGACCTCTCTTATTGAATTTGCCCAGCAAGCATAAAAAGAAACCATCAATTAAATTGATGGTTTCTCTATTTAATATATTCTCATCCTTTGGATTCTGACTGCGTTTACTATAGCCAGCAGTGCCACGCCTACATCGGCAAAAACCGCTTCCCATAACGTAGCCAGTCCGCCAGCCCCTAAAATAAGCACGACCACTTTTACGCCAAAAGCCAGCGTAATATTCTGCATGACAATTCTTCTTGTCACCTTGCCTATTTGTATCGAAGAAGCAATCTTGCTCGGCTGGTCGTTCTGGATTACGATGTCTGCAGTTTCAATTGTAGCATCGCTGCCCAGTCCGCCCATGGCAATTCCTGCATCGGCAAGCGCAATCACGGGAGCATCGTTTACGCCATCGCCGACAAAAGCTATCGTCCTTCCTTTATCCTTCAATTCCTGTACCTTTTCAACTTTGTTCTCTGGAAGCAAATCGCCATAAGCAGTATCAATCTGCAGCTCTTGCGCTACCTTATCTACGATGCTCTGCTTGTCGCCGCTTAACATGACAGTTTTGATACCCAGCTCATGCAGTCTCGAAATAGCAACGTGAGCATCTTCTTTCAGCTCATCAGCAATCGTAAAATAACCTACATATTCATCATTAACGGCTACGACAACTATAGTTTCCACTTTTGATTCGATAGCCTTGTCGTACGCAATGCCATATTTTTTAAGCAATTTCAGGTTTCCGGCCAGTACTTTTCTGCCTTCTACTGTACCTGACAGCCCGTGCCCCGCAATTTCTTCCACATCAGAAACCGAAGCCGACTTATAACTGTCTTTTGAATAACGGACAATCGCATTTGCAATAGGATGCGTCGACTTGCTTTCCAAAGCCGCCGTCAAAACCACCAGCTTGTCTTTATCAATCGTATGAGCTATCACTTCCTGCACTTCAAAAACACCTTTCGTCAAGGTTCCCGTCTTGTCCATGACCACCGTATCTATTTTTGTCATTACGTCGAGATAATTGCTTCCCTTAAACAAGATGCCATTTCGCGAAGCCAGTCCGATCCCTCCAAAATAACCCAGCGGAATCGAGATGACCAAGGCACACGGACAAGAAATCACCAAGAAAACCAACCCGCGGTACAGCCAGTCGTTAAAAACATAGTTTGCTACAAAAAGATATGGGAGCGAGACAATTGCAATAGCCAAGAAGACCACAATCGGCGTATAGACCTTGGCGAACCTTGAAATAAAAAGCTGTGTTTTTGATTTCCGAGCCGTCGCCTCCTGCACCATCTGCAGTATTCGAGAAAGCTTGCTGTCTTTAAATAAGGCTGTGACTTTTACATCGGCCAAAGTCTGCAGATTGATCATGCCCGCCAAGACCGCCTCCCCTTTTGTTTTGGTATCCGGCTTGCTTTCTCCTGTCAGGGCAGCCGTATTAAAAGCGGCCGTTTCGGATAACAATTCCCCATCCAAAGCGACCTTCTCGCCCGGCTTTATCTGGATAATCTCGCCTAGAACTACCTCTGACGGATTGACTACTACAGGCTCATTATTGCGAATTACAGTCACCTCATCAGGACGGATGTCCAGCAAGGCCTTGATGCTCCGCTGTGCCCTTTCGACTGCAGCATCTTGAAACAGCTCCCCTATCGCATAAAAAAGCATGACAGCAACACCTTCAGAATATTCGCCAATCAAGAAGGCACCTATCGTGGCAATCGACATTAAGAAAAACTCTGAAAAGATATTGCCGTTCCGGATTTCCTTTACCGCTTGATAATTGACTTTCAATCCCACCAAAAGGTAAGCAGCAATATACCAGACAAGCGTAATCGGATAGCTAAAAAATGCCGCTTCGGTTTGTTCCAGCAAGATTCCCGACACCAAAAGCAAGAAGCTGGCTGCAGCCGGAAAATACGTTTTCCATTGGCTGTCGTGGCTGTGCGAATGCCCTATTTCGCTATGATCGTGTGCCATAGTTGTATTTTTAGGTTAATGTTGGTGGCCTCCGCCCCCCTCGCTTTTCAGCAGGTGGCTCTGGATATAATACGCTCCTTTCAAGACGATTTTGGCGTCGGCATCAATTTTTTGCAAGACCGAAACTTGTACGAATCCCAATTGCGAAGTGCCCGTTTTTACTTCGATGCGCTGAAAATGGAACATCTTTCCCGCCTCTTCATGGGCATGCCCATCCTCATGCGAATGCCCCTCTTCTTTATCATGCGAGGCTTCTTCATGTCCCTCTTCCAGTATAAAGATAAATTCCCTTCCTTCCGCCTTTATCACGGCCTCTACCGGAAGCGCCTGCACGTCTTTGGCACCCACATCAATCAAAGCATTGACATACATTCCCGGAATCAGCGTCTGGCTTTTGTTCGCAATATCAGCATGAACTGCTACCGATTTGGTCTCGTTCTCAAAAGCCTTGCCGACATTAAAGACCTTCCCGCTAATCTCCGTATTGTCCTGATTGGTCAATACGAATCGGATGTTCTGCCCCGGCTTTACCTTCTGCAGATCCTTTTCATACACCAGCAGGTCGACATGCAATTGCGAATTATCCACAATGCTCAACAGCGGCTTGCCCACTTCCGCATTGCTTCCTATCTTGATATTGATCTCTGTAATATAACCTGAAATCGGAGCCAGGATAGGCATTACTGAGCTCGGGCTGTTGCTTCCGCTCAAGTTGAGCACCGCCAATTGCTGTCTCAAAGAACTGAGCCTTGCCTTTTCCATCTCAAATTCCGCCTTCGTCTTCTGGAAGACTTTCTTCGAATTCACGTTTTCTTCGCTCAGCGTCTTCTGCCTTTCATACTCCAGCGTCAGGAATTCCAGATTGCTTTTAGAAGTCAGGTAGGCTTCCTGCAATTTAGCAAATTCTGGGCTTTCTATAGTCGCCAGCACCTGTCCTTTTTTAACCGACTGCCCTTCGATGACGTTTATAGACTTTACGATTCCGGTTATGTGTACCGAAACATCAGCCTGGTTCTGAGGCGGCAGCTTGGTATAGCCGTTGGCATTCACGACCTCGCTTAAGTTTTTCATCGCAAAAGTCCCCAGTTCGATTCCCGAGGCTTTGTATTGCGCTTCATTCAGCTCTACTTCCTTGACCGGAGCCTGTTCTTTTGGTTTCGCTTCTGCTGTCGCTTCTCCATGACTATGCCCGCCATTTTCGGCAGGACGGAGCGAAAAATAGAGAATCAGGGCAATCGCAATCGCCGCAAGGCTTCCGTATACTATAGTTCTTCTGTTCATCTTGATATTATTGATTCGCCAGAAACTGCAAGTTGATTACAGTCTGGTTAAAGTTATTTACTGCATTGATATAATTCGTTCGGATGCCCAAAGCCGTTTCCAGCCCCTGCACGTATTCCACATAAGAAATGTCCCCATTCATATATGCCTTTCCTGCATTTTTAGTAATCAGGTCGGCATTAGGCAAGGCTGTGGCTTTATAATAATCGACCAGCGACTGAAACGTATGCAGCTGCTGCAGCTGCTGTTCGTGTTGATTGATCAGCTGCGACTGCATATAGTCGGCATTTTTCTGCTGCATTTCAATGTTGGTCTTAGAAGCCTGTATCTTAGCAATACTGCTGCCTGCAAAAATCGGCAGCGAGATGCCTACCGAAAATCCTTGAAAACGCAGCGAACCGTCATACGAAACCGTTTCGCCGTTCACCTCCTGGCTTCCCTTGAAAGATTGTATAAAATAGCCTGCCGTAAGGTCTGGCAATAGAGCCGCCTTCTCCACTTTGCGACTTGCTTCTGCCACATTCACTTGTGCCGCCGCGAGCTTAAGATTCGGATTCTGCTTCACCAAAGCACTGTCTAAAACAGCTAACGAAGGCAAGGCTGCAAAAGCAGTATCGCTCACGGCAAAATCCTCTTTCCGATTCAAAAAAGTCTTGATTTTGGATTTTTCGACCCAGATCATGGCTTCGTTCTGCTTGATTCGTTGTTCCAGTTCCTGCTGCTTTGCTACGGCTGTCGTTTTCTCTAGCGAATTCGTCTCGCCCGTATCAAAACGGAGCGAAGCCGAACGCACGAACTTTTGCATAAGGCTGTTCTGCTTAGAAAGCATCTTGTTCAATTCAGAATAATACAATATCGCATTCCACGACTGACGGATGTTGAACGTAATTTCCTGTCGGGTCACTCCCGCTTTCAGCTGGCTCAGGTTGCTGTTCTCGATCAGCAGTTTTCTTCTTGCGCCATATTGAAACGGACTGAACGTTTGGGATATGCTGAAATTCTTATCCTGTGCATTCGAATTGATCTGTCCGAACGTTCCCGTCACTTCCGTCTTCGGCAGGTCAAACGCAGTGCCTTTTAGCTGCGACTGCATCTTGCTCTCCAGCTCAGACGATTGGATCAGCGAATTGTTCCTTATTCCCGACTCGATGGCTTGTTTTAAATCAAGGCTTTTCGGAACTTCTTGGGCATTGGCATTGGCCGTAAAAAGCGCCAAGATTACGATTGAGAGCAATGTCGTGTTTTTGTTCCTTTTAAATCCTTTTTCAAAATAATAATACAAGATCGGCAGTACAATCAGCGTCAAGATCGTTGCAGTCAATAAGCCGCCGATTACTACGGTAGCTAACGGCTTTTGTACTTCTGCTCCGGCACTGCTGCTGATCGCCATCGGAAAAAAGCCCAGCGAAGCTACCGAGGCTGTCAAGATTACCGGCCTAAGCCTTACTTTGGTTCCCTCTTTGATACGTTCATAAATATCGTTCATTCCTTCTTTTTTTAATTGATTGAAATAGGCTATCAGTACGATTCCGTTTAATACCGAAACCCCAAATAATGCGATGAATCCGACTCCCGCCGAAATGCTGAACGGCATGCCCCGAATCCACAAGGCAAAAATGCCTCCGATGGCCGATAACGGAATTGCCGTAAAAATCAACAGCGACTGTTTTACGGAATTGAAGGTAAAATACAGCAAGATAAAAATCAGTCCCAACGCAATCGGAACCGCCACCATCAAGCGCTTGTTCGCATCGATCAGGTTTTCAAACTGTCCGCCATACGTAGTATAATAACCCTCAGGAAGCACGAGGCTCTTGTCTAGCTTGGCCTGGATTTCTTCAACAACGCCCTTCACGTCCTTGCCTCTCACGTTAAAACCGACAACAATCCTGCGCTTTCCATCCTCGCGGCTGATCTGCATCGGGCCATCTTCATATTGGATATCAGCCACCTGCTCCAGCGGAATCTGGTTGCCAGACGGCAGCGTAATAAACAACGATTTCAAGTTGGAGATATCCTGTCGGCTGTCGGCTTCCAGCCGCACTACCAGATCAAACCTTTTTTCTTTTTCATAAATCACCCCTGCCGCCTCTCCGGCAAAGCCGATGCGGATGACTCTGTTCAGGTCGCCGATATTCAATCCGTAAAGCGCCAGCTTGTCTTTGTTGTAGCGTACCGTAATCTGCGGCAGCCCTGCAACCCGTTCGAGCTTGGCATCAGAAACCCCTTCCACGCCTTGAATCAGCTGCAGCGCCTCATCGCCCTTGCTCACGAGCATATCGATATCGTCTCCGAATATCTTGACGGCCACATCGCTCCGCACGCCTGTCATCAGCTCGTTAAAGCGCATCTGTATCGGCTGCGAGAATTCGGTCGTAGCGCCCGGAATATCCTGCAGGGCTTTTTCCATCTTTTCCATCAATTCCTCTTTGGTCTTGGCCGATGTCCACTCTTTTCGGTCTTTCAGCAAGATAATCATGTCTCCTGCCTCAATCGGCATCGGGTCGGTCGGAATTTCGGCGCTCCCTATCTTGGTCACCACCATCTTGATTTCCGGAAACTTGGCCTTGAGCAGCTGCTCCGCTTTGGTTGTCGCTTCGATTTCCTGCGAAAGCGAACTGCCAGAGGCAATAATCAAATGGGTTGCAATGTCCCCTTCATCTAACGTAGGGATAAACTCTCCCCCTAACGAACTGAACACGAACAACGATACGGCAAACAATCCTACAGCCGCAGCAATGATAGTTCCTTTGATCTGTAGCGCTTTCTGCAGTATTGGACTGTAGAATCGCGTAATCGCCTCAATAATCCTGTCGCTTATATTTTTAGTATGCCCCGTCTCTTTTTTCAAGACCAGCGCGCTCATCATCGGTACATAGGTAAGCGAAAGTATAAAGGCTCCCAAGATGGCAAACGAAACCGTCTGTGCCATCGGGCTGAACATCTTTCCTTCAATGCCGACCAGCGCCAAAATCGGCAGGTAGACAATCAAGATGATAATCTCGCCAAAGGCCGCACTGCTTCTTATTTTTACCGAGGCTTGGTATACCTCATTGTCCATCTGTTCCGCCGTAAGCACCTCTCTTTTCCGGACCTGCAGCCTGTGGATGATGGCTTCTACGATAATCACCGCCCCGTCGACGATGATCCCGAAATCGATCGCTCCCAAGCTCATCAGGTTGCCGCTTACGCCGAAAAGCCGCATCATGGCGATTGCGAACAGCAAAGCCAGCGGAATCACGGAAGCCACGACCAGTCCGGCACGCCAGTTTCCGAGCAGTAAGACCAATATAAAAATGACGATAAGCGCTCCCTCAATCAAGTTGGTCTGCACCGTATGGATGGCCTTGTTGACCAATTTCGTACGGTCCATAAACGGCTCGATAGAAACTCCTTCCGGGAGCGATTTCTTGATCTGTTCCATCTTCTCCTTTACTCTCTTGACGACTTCGCCGCTGTTCTCGCCCTTGAGCATCATGACCATGCCGCTCACCTCTTCACCTTTGCCATCTTTGGTCACGGCGCCATAGCGGATGCTGCTGCCTATCTGTACCTTTGCGATGTCGCGTATCAGGATCGGAATCCCGTTCTGGTTTTTTACTACAATCTTGCTGATGTCGTCGATATTGCTCACCATCCCGATACCGCGTATAAAATAAGCGTACGGCTTTTTGTCGATATAAGCGCCTCCCGTATTCTCATTGTTCGATTCCAACGCCTCAAATATCTCAGGAATGGTAACATCCATGCTCTTCAGCTTGTCGGGCTGCACGGCAATTTCATACTGCTTGAGGTTGCCGCCCAAGGTATTCACTTCCGCTACGCCCGGCGTTCCGATCAGCTGCGGCTTGATGATCCAGTCTTGTATGGTACGCAGGTCGGTTGCATTGTATTGGTCTTCGTAGCCCTTTTTAGGAAATACGACATACTGATAAATCTCCCCCAGTCCCGTGCTCACAGGTGCCATTTCGGGTGTGCCTACGTTTTTCGGAATGGCATTCTCTGCCTCCTTGATGCGTTCCGATATCTGGGCTCGGGCCCAATAGATGTCTACATCCTCTTCAAAAACGACGGTCACGACGCTCAGCCCGAAACGGCTGATGGAACGCAATTCGACGATTTTGGGAATCGGCTTTACAGCCTGTTCGATAGGATAGGTGATAAACTGCTCTACTTCTTGCGTAGCCAAAGTAGGCGAGCTCGTAATGACTTGTACTTGGTTGTTGGTAATGTCTGGCAGGGCATCGATCGGAAGGTTGTAAAGCGAATAGCCTCCCACAACGACCAGTGCCAGCGTAAACAGTCCGATAATAAATTTATTATGGATGCTGAAATGGATAATCTTGTCTAACATAGATTATAAATTACTATAATGTTGATTCTATCCGAAAGTATCCGGATTCATTTGCGGAAATCCCGCGAAAAATCAGCCGACTCTCATCGGCAAAACATTATACTAATTGCGGCGGCTGCCAGATCGACCCGAAGAAACTGGATGCGATCGATTTGTAAAAACTTGGCGTTTTTGTATAGGAATTTTCAAAATAAGGCACTTCAAAAACAGCAACCGACTGCATGATAATTGGGGTAGTACAGCAGGCGCAGATGCAAAACGGCGTACAGAAATCTTCATGATGCTGTTCGTTCTGCAATTGCGAAACATGAGACAAGGCCGCCGATTCCGGATGCGCATGCGCATCATTGCACGGCAAGACCATCAATACCAGCAGATACACTGATAAAAAGGACGTTAGTATATGCCTCGCTTGTTTCATGGAGTAAATGTAGGAAAAAATAATTTACAGACAACCAAATCAATGCTATAGAATCATCTAGCTACCCTATAGCGGCTAGGACTTGCCGAAGCTGCCCTAAAACAATGCCATTTTCCTGCGGATAGCTCATACAACCCAATACGACTGCTCATACCACTACACTATGCGACAGCCACCATAAAAACCAATACATTGAAGAACAGAACACTACCAACAAAAAACTAACTTTTTTCTTACTTTATTATTCGCAAAACGAGAATTTGTTACATTTCCTATCTTTCGATTAACGGTACTTCTTATTATTTAAATTTACAGTATTAACCTATTAAATTTTATGTAAAATGAAATCCAAATCACTATTCATTGGCCTATTTGGCCTAAGCGTTTTATTTGCGAATGCGCAAAATGTTCAATCCAACAGCCTCTTAACGAGCGGCGGACTCAATGCCGGAAGCGGCGGTGCCGGACAAAACACCTATTACGGATATGAAGCCGGTATGACCAACACATTGGGCAACCACAATACCTTTATCGGTAACTTCAGCGGAAAGTATAATGCCAACTGGGGAAATACCTTCCTAGGGTCTTATGCCGGACAAAGCAACAGTTCCGGTTTTGCAAATACCTTTGTCGGTATTGCTGCAGGAGATGAAACCAACGGGCACTCCAATACCTACGTGGGCGCCTATTCGGGTTATTTAAACAACGACACGCACAGCACGTTCCTAGGCCTTGAATCTGGAAACAACAGTTCTGGAGGCTACAATGTCTATGTGGGCGCTGGTGCAGGAGAAGGAACCATAGGCGAAGGAAACGTTTTCTTGGGCATCCGATCCGGATTCAGCCAGACTATAGACGGCGCTTTTATCGTAGAAAACTACAACTATTCCCAGCCTAATCCGCTTATCAAAGGAGAATTCGCAACTGGAAAAGTCGGAATCAACGTTACAGATTTCCCTTCAACTGCAGGTTCTGTAGATGTATCAGGCTATAAATTCTTCGTCAAAGGAGGACTTCTTGCAGAAGAAATCCGCGTAGCTACTACTTGGGCCGACTATGTTTTTGAAGAAAGCTACAAGCTTCCAACCCTAAAAGAAGTAGAGCAGCACATTGCCGAAAAAGGACATCTTATGAATGTGCCGTCTGCAAAACAAGTCGAGCAAGACGGTATTTCTGTAGGCGAGATGGCAAAAATCCAGCAAGAGAAAATAGAAGAACTGACGCTTTATATCATCGAGCAGAACAAAATCAATGAAAAACAAGCCGAAGAGCTGAAAGAATTGAGAGAAATGGTACAAAGCCTAGCCGCTAAAAAATAAGATGCTATGAGAAAATGTATACTCTTTCTTACCTTCATTCTTGGGACAGTACAGCTGCAGGCCCAAGGATGCGTGCCCGACATCACCCTCACTACCTATGAAACAACGACACCTGTCTTGCATCAGGCTTCCAATACCGTAGTGGGTTCCACCGGCTATGGAGTGAGCCCGGGCTACGACAGCACGCTTCGTGCAGGAGTCTTGGTAGAGCTCAAAGACGATGTCTATATCAAATCGGGTGCCTTGTTTCTGGCTCATATTGCGCCATGCGGCAAGCCAAAAGCAAGACAGCAGGGACTCTCTGACAAGTCTGCCGCTATATCAGCCCTTATGGCCTACCCGAATCCGGTACAATCGACACTGAACCTTTCTGTAGACAATGCAGAGTTATCAAAAATAACGCTGGCCACGCTCGACGGAAAAGTGATCGCAACGCACGAAGCCAAAAACGAAACGTCGTTGCAATTAGAACTCGGCAACTATTCCTCTGGAATCTACCTGATTACGGTAGAGACCGTTGACGGACAAGTCTTCCGAGACAAAATAGTCAAGAACTAAAAACAGAAGCCCTGCCCATGCAGGGCTTTTTTATTGGCCCGTTAAGCCCGACACGCCAACCCATTTTTTTGCTATATTTGAATCTCATAAAAGCAACCCTGCAGCACTATCTGGTAGTATGGATAAAATTCCGGTACGGCATATCCCCGAAACCCAAAAAGAACCCGGACTGTCCGGCGGCTTCAGCATACGGGATATCCAAGAGCTGCTGGCAGAAAAAGACATGGTGCAGGAACTCCACAGGCACGATTTCTTCTTTATCCTGGTCCTTAAAAACGGCACGGGCTTCCATGAAATCGACTTTACGCCGTATGAAGTCTGCAACCATTCCGTGTTCCTGATGCGCCCAAGGCAGGTGCATAAGCTGACCTTAAAGGCAGGCAGCACCGGATACCTCATCCAATTCCGCAATGATTTTTTCTATTCCCAAAACAAGCTCTCGCAAAGGCTGTTGGGCAAGGCAAGCAACAAGAACTTCTGCTCGCTCGATTCCGAAACCTTCCAAAAGCTAGATTCCATCCTTGCGGCTATCCTAAAAGAGTATACCGATAAGCAAGAAGGCTATGACGAAGTCATCAAATCCAACCTCAGCATTTTCTTTATCGAGCTCGTCCGGCACCGCAAAAACAGAGAGACCGGCGCTGCTGCTATCAATCCCTATGTACAAGAACAGCTTGATAAGTTCCTAGACCTTCTCGAAGCCAACAGCACCCAGCACAAGCAGGTTTCTTATTATGCCGACCTGCTGCACCTTTCTGCCTACCAGCTCAATTCCATCACAAAAGCAGTAATGGACAAGACGCCTTCCGAATTGATCAACGAACACCTCCTGTTAGAATCCAAAAGGCAGCTGCTCGCTACCTCCAACCAAGTAAACCAGATTGCCTACAATCTTGGCTATGAAGATGTTTCCTATTTTATCCGTTTCTTTAAAAAACATATCGGCCTCTCGCCAGAAGCCTTCCGCCATAATTTCAAATAAGTCCTATTCAACTTTATTTTTGTCCTATCCTTCCCTTTTCATCCAGAAGTAACTTTGCACTTGTACTAACACTTCAAACGCAAGCTGTATGAAAACAAGAATGAAACTACTGGCTTCTCTCAAGATATGGATAGTCATCTATCCCTCTATCACGCTGTTTCTCTACCTGTTCGGAAAACCCTTATCCGTATTGCCCTTATACCAGCGAACCCTCTTGCTCACGCTCGCTCTGGTTCCGTGGATCATTTTTATCGGCGTTCCCTTGGTCGATTTTATCCTCCGAAGGCTTTTGCCCAAAGATTCTAAAAACAGTCCGAGATGAAGGCAGGAAAGAAACTCCCAGCTTCTCCCTCCCGACGCGAATTTATCAAGCAGGGCGGGCTCGCCATGACAGCACTGGCCCTCCCTTTTTCAATAACTCCATTTTCAAAACACGACGACATGAAAGACAACAGCACATTTGATGTAATCATCATCGGCGGCAGCTACTCCGGACTTGCTGCAGGCATGGCTCTAGGAAGAGCCTTGAAAAAAGTCCTGATCATCGACAGCGGCAAGCCCTGCAATGCGCAGACGCCCCATTCCCATAACTTTCTTACCCAAGACGGAAACACGCCTACGGCCATCGCAACCCTGGCCAAACTGCAGGTACAATTCTATGATACCGTTTCCTTTTTCATCGGGCTTGCTATTGGCGGCAAGAAGACGAGCAGCGGTTTTGAAATCAAGACCGCATCAGGCGAGACCTTCCATGCCGGGCAATTGATTTTTGCCACGGGCGTACGCGATATCATGCCCGAAATAAGCGGATTTTCCGACTGCTGGGGAATTTCTGCCATCCACTGTCCCTATTGCCACGGCTACGAAGTGCGCAATGAAACGACCGGAATACTCGGCAACGGAGAACACGGCTACGAAGTATCCCGTCTTATCTCCAACTGGACCAAAGACCTGACCCTATACACCAACGGCCCTTCCACACTGACTCCCGAACAGGCAGAAGCCATCCAGAAGAACCATATAAAAATAGTCGAAAAAGAAATCGAAAGACTAGAGCACGTAGATGGCTACCTCCACCATATCGCCTTCAAGGACGGTACAAGAGCACCGCTGAAAGCCCTCTATGCTCCCAGACCCTTTGAACAGCACTGCACTATTCCCGAAACCCTCGGATGCGAGCTGACCGAAGAAGGCTATATCAAGGTCGATGCCCTTCAGGCCACGACCATAGACGGCATTTTTGCCTGCGGCGACAACACTACCCGCATGCGTGCCGTAGCCATGGCCGTTTCGGCAGGAACAATGGCAGGCATAGCCGCAAGCAAAAAACTAATTTTCGAGGCGTTTTAAGACGCTCATCCTACCCACTTTAAAAAATCACAAGACATGAAAATCATAATCGTAGGCGCAACCGGAACCATGGGAAGACACCTGGCAGCCGCATTTGAAAAAGAACACGAAATCATAAGAGTAGCTTCCAAAGGCGGCGACATACCGACCGACATCACTTCTGCCGCATCCATAGAAAATATGTTCAAGCAGGCAGGCCCTTTTGATGCGCTCATCTCTACCGCAGGACCTTCGTATGTAGGCCCATGGAAGACCATGACCGGAAAAGAATTCCAAAAAGGAATCGACGGCAAGCTGATGGGACAGGTCAACCTGGTGCTCATAGGCCAGCACTATATCAACCCGAAAGGCTCCTTCACCCTGATTACCGGAGCGCTGGCACAAGAGCCGGTATTGAACTTTGCCAACGCATCGGTCGCCAACGGAGGCGTCGAGGCTTTTGTGCGCGCCGCCGCCATCGAATTAGAAAACGGCATCCGAATCAATGCCGTAAGCCCTACCGTCATCGAAGATTCGCCCCAGTATTTCCCTTTCTTTCCCGGCGATATTCCCGTGACCATGAAACAGCTGGAATACGGCTTCCGCAAAAGCGTCTTTGGTGCGAATACCGGACAGGTCATAAAACCCTATTGATGTCTTAGGCCATAAAAAAGCCCTGCTGTTGCAGGGCTTTTTTACTATCTATATCTCAGATAGGCTATTTGCGCGACCTTACGGCCTTTACTATCTTAAGATTCTTGTCGTTTCGAAACGCTTCATAAGTATCCGTTTCGCGTCCGTACAGCGCTACCTTTCCGTTGCTGTCGTTGTGGATGCCCCAGCCGTAGCGTTTTGTCAGCGGCGAAGTCCGGAGGCATGCCTGCCCTTTAGAAAAGAACTGTTCCCTTGCCGCCGCGAGCTCACTTGGAGACAGGTCGTTCCGCAGCGCATATACCTGAAAGAGTATATCGTCTGACGTAAATTGATACGGGTTCCTGCTCAACAAGTCAAACTGGATATTCGCTATCGTTTTAGCGTCTCCTTTTACAGGCGGCAGTTCTCCTTTTACGGCCGGACAGTCTTCTGCCGTCTCGATAAAAGTATCCTTGTAGTTGGTCGTATGCGTTTTCATCGGGTATTGCGTCTGTTGTTGTTTTATAAAGCATCCTGTACCAAATATAACCAAAAAGCCATTTCTTGGCAAGGTGCTCTCCTATTTTTTGGCCTTGAGATACGTCTCGATTTCATTTACATACTCCTGCAGCTCGTTGCCCTTCACCAGAATATCCGGCGCTATCCCTTCACCAACCACCTTATATTCTTTCTTGTTTCGATCTACCAGATTCCCTACCGTCAGTATCAGCATAGCGCCGTCAGAAAGCTTGTACTCCGTATTGGCAGACGTCAGCCCCTGCGTATTCTTCCCTACCAGCCTTACGTTTTTCTGTCCCACAAAACTTACCGCAGTAAACTCACCCGAACTTGACGTTTTTTTGCTCGTCAGTATAAAAATAGGCCTAGAAGCCGTTTTTAATTTTACTAGCCTGTTTTCGAACACATGATCCAGCTTGCCGTCATAAAATACCTTTCCGCCCGAATACGAAAAGTACCTTGTCTTGCCCTGCGGGTCGATATCGCCCACCACCTTTTTCTTGTCCAGAAACGGCTGTATGGCCGCATACATCGGATGGAACATACCGCCGTCGTTATCCCTCAGATCGATAATCCATGCCTCAGGGTTGGCCTTGTCGAGCCTTGCTGCTTTTTCATACACCAATCCTACGTATTCTTTCCAATCTTCCTTGTTGAAGTTTCCTATTGGCGGAATCGTAATATAGGCGTACTTGCCTGCTATCAGGCTGTCTTTTGCTTTCGGAAAATCGTAGCGTTGGGAATACTGCGCTACCATTTCGGGAACCGCAAAATTAGAATGGCTGTCTTCCAGGCTGTGAAGTGCCTGCACAAGCGACGGATAAGTCTCGCGTAGGGTCTTGCATTTTTTTACAGAATCATAAGCCGTGCGGTACAGCTTGTCCCAATCGAGCCGGTGCTTGTTTACAGAATACTGCTTCATCACGCCTAAAGCTTCGGTGACATAATTCTTGATGCTGTCGGCTTGTGAATAGCCATCAAGCGAGACAAAAAGCAATAGGGATAGGGCAATCATTTTTTTCATTATCGGTAAGTGTTGTTTATTGGATTGAGTTTGAACAAAGCAAATGCTGCCATTGTCTAGACAGCAAACCGTATCCTTGGCGCTGCCTACAAAAAGACAAGCCTGCGCTGCAGGCCTATTCCATTAATTTTAAAGTTATCGCAATCTGCCCCAGATGGTAGATATCGTGCTGTATGAGCCCCTCCAGGAGCCCTCTCCAGTCGTGATCGTTCCCATTATAGGTTTCTTCCAAAAAAGCATCCTCGCGTTTTTCCAAAAGGCCGACCAAGGTTTCAGCACTTTCATAAAACTCCCTTTTGAGCCGTTCCCAGCCCTCCTGCTTGAGCAGCTCGTTATCTTTCCAGTTCTCCGGACTCTCCATCGTCAGTCCCGTAGGCTGGCCTTTCAGCTTTCCGATAATCGAGTCCCTCCATACCGTGATGTGCGAGATCAGCTCTGCCACGGTATGCACTCTGGCAACCGGACGTTCAAAAGCCTGCGCTTCCGTAAGTGCATCGATCTTATTCTTGAAATTCTCCCCATACCAATTCTCCCCCCCGATCACGTTTCTTTGGGTCTTACTGATATGGCTGATGTCTTTAGTACCCATATATGCTGTTTTAAAGTTGTTTCAGATATCTTGCCTTCCGACTCTCAACCGCTAATGTATCAAAAAAAATAGCCTCCCCTAGTGCTGGCGGCCATTTTCTTAACGATGCGCCAGCAGCCAGGCAATCAGCTCCCCATTGTCTACGATACTCCACGAATGCGGATGCCTTTTGTGGTCTGGCTTCCTATAGCCCTTGTTTTCGCTCAAGACCAACGCCGCTTCTAGATTGCCCAGCCTTCTTAATTCGTTGACTAAGGCAGAACAGTCGAGCGCGTTCATGGCAGAAAAATCTGAGCCTCGGTTTTCGATCCACCAGTTCACATCCGGCTCGGCATACAGCCGTATCGGTACGTTGACAAGATGCTTTGCCGCCTTCTGCTCTTCATCCGAAAACGAATAAGGAGATATGGCATGATAGTTTTGCAGCGCCTTTTCTGGCGTTCCGCCCATGACCTCCTCGATCCTCCCGACCATATACACGTTTTCTTGATTCGGCTGCGAACCAGCTGATAGCCGGATATCGCGCAAGCTGGAATTATAAAAGCGCTCAAAATCCAGAGGCGGGTCAATGGCAAAAACCGCTACTGGCTTGGTCTTTCGGCTTTCGGCAGCCGACAGCTCGGCATATTTGACCGCAGCGCTGCCTCCGATAGAAAAACCGCCTATATAGAGCCGTTGGCCCGAAAGCTTGTATTTTTTTACTGCATCATCAATCACTGCTGCCAGCGACTGCTGGCTCGGCGTGTCTACGCCAAACGACAATACCCCGTCGCTCAAGGTCGGAATAATGACCAACAGCCCTTTTTCGGCACAGCGCAGCGGCAGGTCGGTCTGCTCCATTGCCCGCTCTGCGGTTTCGCCAAAACCAGGAATAAGCACCAAGAAGCCCGCCAGCGGCTGCTTTTCGGGCACTATGGCGGTATAGCAGTTTTTAGACGGGTCGCTTTTGTCTAAAGCTACTTTTTCTATTTTCTGTGCGTGCATTTTCAGTACACAGCACAATGCTATGGCAATAATCTTGTTTTTCATAAACGTATGCGCGTCTTGCTATTTCTTTAAAAATTCGAGTACTTCCTTGTTAAACAGCTCCGGATTGTCGGCTACCACGTTGTGTGTCTGCCCTTTGAGCAGCAGCAGCTGTGCGCCTGGAATGCTGGCGGCTATAAGCCTCGTATGCTCTTCCAGTATAAGGTCATGCTCTCCCGCCATCACCAGCGTCTGGGCCGTGATGGTGCCGAGGCTTTCCGTACTGATGTTCGGTTCCTTCAGCAGCATTTCCATCAGGCGGATAACCACAGGATCTGCATCCTTTTGGGCCTTCATCTTTTTCAGGTCCTTGGCGACCTGCTTGAGTATCTTTTTATCCAGCGCCTTGTCCGAAGGGTTGAGGTTGGCCCCCATAGTAACCAGCTTCTTGACATAATCTGGGTATTTGCTTGCCAGCAGCAGCCCCGTATTGCCTCCGTCGCTCCAGCCCACGAGGCTTACCTGTTTCAGATGCAGCGAGTCCAGCAGCACCTTCATGTCGTCGGCAAACTGATTGTAGGAAAAATAGTTTGTTGTCGTGTCTAGGCTCTTGCCCTGCCCCCGGGTATCTACTGCTATGACCTTATAATTTTTAGAAAACGGTTCAATCTGTCTCACAAAACTGCTGATCGAACCGCCGTTGCCATGCAGCAGCAGCAAAGGTTCGCCCTGGCCATAGATTTCATAATAGATTTTTGTGCCTGCACTCGTGACATAGCTGCCCGCTTCGACATTGTTGCCGTATAGTACACTGTTGACGATCGTGCCGCCTTCGGCATGGATGTGCAAGAACTGCCCTCGGCCGCTCTCCTTTTCCAAAGAAGCAGCGACCCCTTTCTTCGTGGCCGACTCGGTATTCTTGAATCCTTTGAGCGGATCTTTGGCAGGTGATTTTTCGAAATCGCCGTTCTCTACCGGTATGTCTGTCCATCCCTCGCCTTCTTTGATCTTAAACCGGACCGTATCAAACCAAAAGTCGCCATTGCCGTAGGTAACCAGCATCGCCCATATCTTATGCGCTTCGGCATCAATAGTACCGCTAATGGTATAGGTATTCCATCCTACGGTACCACTAGGCACCATGGTTCCTTGGCGGGCGCTGTTGATATAATCCCAATCTTGTTTTTTTGTCTGCAGGCTCATGACCGCGCTGCCGCTGATAGAATCAGCGGGCTGGCTTTTGATATCGACCACAAGCTGGAATTGCTTTCCTGCATATTTCTTGGCCTCGATAAGCTTGACGAGCCCGACATTGGTCGTTGTATATTTTAACTGTGAATGTACCTGCAGCTGGCACATCAGAAAAAAGCCTGCGAGTAGGTATTTCATCTTCTTGTCGTGTTTGTCCCTACAAAACTAAAGAGGCTGGCGCAGTAAAAATTGTAAAAATGGAAAGAGGCTTAGCCGCCAAACGCTTTTTCGGTCTCATACGGACTCTTGAAGGTCATCCATTGGGTGATGGCGCCTTGCTTTCCGTCAATGTTGGTCGGCGTAAACCGGACCTTGTAGGTTCCTTTACGGGCATACGAAAACGGTCCACCGCACATGTCAAATCCGACCAGCAGCTTGCCTTCTTCCAAAGGAATATAAAAAACAGTCTTTTCGCCCGTCTTGTTTTCTACCAATTCGGCCTTGTACCAGATTTCGTTTTTTCCGCCTTCCTTGCTCTTGAAGATGGCGTTTACGGCATCGCCGCATCCAAGCATCTGCCATTTATTGCTTACATAGGTTATCTTGGTGGCAGGGTCGGGCGCTGGCTGCTCGTTCGCTGTTCCCGTCTGCCAATAGACCCGTTCTCTTTTTCCGGTCGACGGATCGTTTCGCTGCATCTCCGCTGCCTCTGCTTCCGTCTCTCCTTCATAGTGCAAGGTATAGCGCCTGTCGGGCAATAAGGTTCCCGACACCTTGAAAAGAGCCTGCGATACGCCCCTGCGTCCTTTCAGAACTTCAACGAGCTGCAGTTCGGTAATCTGCCCCTCAGCATCCTTCAAGTAGGCCTTTCTGCTGCCAAAACTTTCGATGACTTTCTGGCTGCGGGAATAGCCTTGGACAATAAACATCGGATTCAGGGAGATTTCTTTCTGCCTCGGAAAAAAATCCATGCCGCTCATCGCGCAGTCTGCCTGCACGCTGCCGACTCCGATAAAAAGGAAAAGAAATGCAACTATATTTTTCATCTTGTTCTGGTTTTTTGCAGGCTGTCAAATGCTTCCGCTTTACAGCTTAAACGCTACGCCTGTGTTTTTTATTTTAGCTGGGTAGGCCAGCATGCCCTTTTATCCGTCCTATATAAAATAAGATCCCGGCACCGGGCTCTCGATCATAAAAACATACCTGCTGCTGCCTGCCTCCGAGCCTATTCCTTTCAGGTAGTCCCTTCGGGAAGCATAAAACTCAAGATGCGGGTCTGCTTCAAGCTCTTCGGATTCCGCGTTAAAAATATCGGTTGCGATTTCTTCGGGCTGACGGCTGTCTGGCTGCGTTTCTTCTAAAGTCCCTTGCTCTGAATCTGTCAACTTAAAGCCCCCTCCGTTCCACGGAAACACATACGTCTGCGTCATAAAGCCGATAATATCCGGCGTCACGGCCGCAGCATCCAGCCAGCTATGGTTCAGCGAAAAGACAATCTGGCCGTTGCGTATGGTGCCCAGCTTTTGGTACTCCATCAGCAGCGAGCTGTCTGCGGCAACAATAAGGCTGCCCTCATGCTCGCTTTCTGGACTGTAAGTATGGAAGTCTATGCCGAGCTGCCTCGCTAGCAGCCTTCCGATAATCTCAGAATCCCGATCCGGAAGTGCCGCAATGTCTCGGAAAGAAACCGAAAGCCTGTCCGCCAGTCGTGCCAGCTTTTCGGCTGTCGCCTTTATCGATTCGTTAGAACCCCAGCTTGCGACATACCTGCCGCCTGCCACATAATCGTCGCTGTCTTCCCTTTCAAAAAAGTCCAGCATCACGCCGCCGTATTGTATGTACTGCCAGTCGCGTATGTGCGTCTGCGCTTCGGCTACCGTATTGTAGCGCTGCAGCGTTTCCTCCAGTTCTACAATCTTCATTCTTGGTATTTCAATTTCTTCTTCGTTGGGATACGTATCGATAACAGCTCTCAGGCCTGCCACAGCTTCTGCTACTCCGTCTAATTGCCCATCCAGCAGCTTGCACTTGTTCAAAAAATACATATTCCAGAAGTCGCCAAGGTCTGATTTCTTTAGCACTTCAACGGCCTTCCCTACCTCAAACTGCCTTGCATAACAGATGGCAAGGTTGTGCCGCGCTTCTTCGTTATCGGGCTGCAGCTCGACCGCTTTTTCATAAAAGGCCTGTGCCATGTCATAATACTGCTGTTCAAAATAAAAGCTGCCCAAGACATCGAATCCTTCGGCATTACGCATGTCGCGATAGACAGCTTCAAAGAGTTCTTGTTCGTCATAACCGCCCAGCTGCTTGAGGCTGTCCGCTGCCAGCCTATAGAGCGGCTTATGGCCCGCGTCTTTTTTAAAACCCCAAGACAAGGCCCGCAGACTTTCCTGAAACTCGCCGTTGTCAAAATAATCTTTTGCCTTGTCCAGATCTTCCTTGGCAGGCGAATCGTTTTCTTTCTTGTCAAAAAAACCAAATAATCCCATTGCTGCTGTTCTAGTAATTGGTATAGCGGCCGACAGCTCGTGCTGCCCTGATGCCCGATGACCAAATATAGCAGCTTTCTTTATATGCCTACATTTTTACAACTAAAAAAAGGCTGCCGTCAAGAAACGGCAGCCCCATAAAAAAAGGTTTATCCTATGGCGCCCAGCAGCCAGATCGCTTATAGCGTAATCTTAAACTGCTTGTCGGTATACAATAACACGACGGTCAAGACGCACATCGCCAAGGAATCAAAGTAATGGTGGTATTCTTGATGCGCCATATGGGCCGTAAAAGCACCTGCCGCAAACGGAGCCAAAAACAAGATGCCGGCGTTCTTGAGCTTGGGCTTCCACAGTCCGGCCACGACTATCAAGACGCCTATCAGCTCAAAGATACCGATGGCAATCGTCCAGGCCGTGTTAAAGCCCAGCGATTGCATGCTGGACATCATGGATTCTTTCTGGAATACTTTAAAAAGCGAGGCATAGCCGAAAACATAGACATAATAGGCATAGCTCAGCCAATGCACGAAGGTGTTGATTTTTTTCATGATACTACTGTGATTTTGTTATTGCAAATATCTTTATTAGCTTGCAGGAATAACAGAACCTACAAAATTGTTGGGTACTAACAAATAAGTAAGTACGTATGCGCAAAGAGAATTCTACCAACAGTATCAACGAAAAGCACCTCAACCAAAATTGCGGCATTTCGGCCACGCTCTCCCTTATCGGCGGGCGCTGGAAGATCAACATCCTCAGCTACCTCCTTAACGAAGACAGGCTCCGCTACAGCGCGCTGCGCGCACGCCTTGAAGGCATATCGGAACGTATGCTGATTTCAAAACTCAAGGAACTGGAGCAGGACGGACTCGTAAACCGTATCGTCTACCCGCAGGTACCGCCCAAGGTAGAATACGAGCTGACGGAACTGGGCCATTCGCTTCGGGAAATCTTGGAATTGATGGACGAATGGGGAGAGCAGAAAGAGCCTTCTCACTAAAGCCGATACTCCAAAAAATACCCATAACCTAACTCGTATGCCCTCGATGACACCACAAAATAACGGCAGGCTGATTACTATAAACGGACAAGAACTTTATATCGAATTCCAGAATACGCGCAAAGACCGCCCTACCTTGGTCTTTCTGCACGACTCTTTGGGCTGCACGGCGCTATGGCGCGATTTTCCGCAAAAGCTGGCCGAAGCCGCCCAATGCAATGTTCTGGTGTATGACCGATTGGGCTATGGCAAGTCGGCCGCAATGCTCACGCACGAAAGGCCCGTGCGCTATCTGGAAACAGAAGCGGCAGTATTGGACGGACTGCTGGCCGCGCTAGACATTCATGATGCCCTCTTATTCGGACACAGCGACGGCGGTTCTATCGCCTTGATTACCGCAAGCCGTTACGGACAAAGAATCAGAGCCGTAGTCTGCGAAGCCGCTCATATTTTTGTAGAAGAAGTCACGTTGCAGGGTATCCGCGAAGCCATGGAAGCCTATAAGACCACCAGCCTGCCGGAACGCCTAGAGAAATACCACGGCGACAAGGTCGATACCCTGTTTAAGGCCTGGACCGAAACATGGACGCGGGATGATTTTAGGGAATGGAATATCGAATCTTTTTTATCGGGAATCACCTGTCCGCTTTTGTTTGTACAGGGCGAAGCCGATGAATACGGCACTATGGAACAGGCTAAAAAAACGGTCAGCCAAGTGAGCGGGAAGGCTTTGTTATATAGCATTCCGGAGGTCGGGCATACGCCTCATAAGGAAGAACCGAAATTGGTGCTCGCTGTAGTTAAAAAATTTATTGAAGATTTAGAATAATGCACTTTTTTCATTGAAAGAGCAAATATATATTTATGGTAATTATATATAATTTTACATCGAAATCCCAATATAAAAGCCCCAAATTATGGGGCTTTATTTATTCTTAGGATTGAATTTCAAGGCTTTGAGCAGAAGCTTGTCGAATTCCGACAGTTCCTGTTCTGGCAGTTCCAAATCCTTGAGCCTTATGCAATGTACAATCGCATTGTTCTTGCCACAAGGCAGAGGAATCGCTTTGCTTTCCTCTAGCTTTACGCCTAATAGTTTTTCTAGGTCTCTTATACAAAAATACCATTCACCGTTATATTCGGCTTTTGTAATATTGTCGTTTTTTAAAAGAGCCTCTTCGGTTATGTTATGCATCTATCAAGTCTTTATATTTTGTTCTTATTCCCGAATTCAAAATTAAGAAATTAAATCGTTCAGAATTTTGCATCCGTCTTAAATTATATCTGAACACGAATTCATCTACGTAAGCCTGTAAATGTTTACGAGAAACTGAATTGTACATATCCCTAAGACTATTCTTCATGATTTTCCAAGCTCCTTCTACGGTATTAGTATGGATTACAGAGCTATCATAATCATGCTTATAGCCTTTATCAGAATGCTTTATGCTATAATGATGTACATGGCTTTCAATACCATTATAGCCCATCCAGTCATCCGAAATAAGAATACTGCCCTTGGCTACATATTTTCTTATGATAGGCTGAATTGTTTCACGTTTAGTATCTTTTACAACTACTGCTGTCATTTTGCCGCCTCTTTCAATAAGACCTACAATAGGTGTCTTATCCTTAAAGCTTCTGCCTTGACTGTTTTTCACTTTTTTATCAGCGTGTCGGTTCTTATTCTTGCCTCCGTAAAATGATTCGTCAGCCTCAACAATTCCTTCTAAGTTGTTGTTATTTTCAATTCCAAAACATGCCCGTATGCGTTGAAGCATGAACCAAGCAGATTTCTGTGTTATTCCAAGTTCTTTAGATAGCTGAACAGAAGAAATGCCTTTCTTATAAGAGCATACCAACCAAATTGCCAAAAACCATTTCTGCAATTCAATCTTTGTATTGTCAAACATCGAATTGGTCTTTACATTGAAATACTTGCCTGTGTTCTTGCACCTATACTTATTGTCCTTGCATTTATAGACTTTCGATGTCGGGTCAAACGGGCTAACCACTCCTTTATACCAAAGGATTTTTTCTAGATGGTCAATACATGACTGCTCATCAGGGAAAGCCTTGATAAGCTCTAAAACAGTTTTGTATTCAGTAGTAAACATAGGCAATAGAATAGCTTGTAATTCACAATGCAAGTTACTACATTTTTACACAAAAAACAAATCTAGTGTAAAAATCTACTAATAATATTTTCTTAAAATTTCACTATATTTGAGCAGAAAATATTAGTTAGCGTTAGCTATTACTCTGTCATTTAGGAAATCTGGTAAATTTCAAACTCGTAACAGGTAATAAGTTCTACGCTCATGCTTAGGCGTGGGTGTACTTATTCCATTACGTAAGGTTTACCAGAGCCTCTAAAGGTGGGATATAGTTACAAACCCACGCTTTTTTAATTCTGGTAACTCACTTCGGGTTTGGGTGGAATAAAACATTTCACTTATGAAAAATTTCTTCCTATTTATTCTCTTATTTTATACCTTAGCAGGTGTATCACAGACGCTTACAAAGAAATACAACAGCCTGAACAATAGGTATGAGTATTTCGATAGTCGTGGCAACATGGTTGGCTATCAATATTATGATAATTTAGACAGGTCATGGAAGTATTACGAAGTTCCACAGAAACATCAAAGTACGTATGTCCAGCCTATAAATCATAACCGTGTAAATCAGGCTCTGGCTTCAAAGCAAAACCGATACGATGCCAATGTGCAGAAGATTCAGAATACAATAGAAGACATAGCTAATAAAATTATGAACCTAGAGATAAATGAGGGAGCCAAAGAACGAATATCAGAGAGGTTTGACATAATCCTAAACAATCTCAATGCTTCCAAGCCTAATTATTCAAGCACGGCATCAACACACAACATCATCAACTGGATGTATGATGAGATAAACAAAGCAATCAAACAAGAAACCGAATAGATATGACAAACCAAGAGATACTGGACAATTATATCAAACAGATTGAAGAAGCAATAAAAACTTTAAAATCTGATATAGATACTTTTTTTGAAGAAAATAAATCCAAACAGAACCTATATTATCTTCTCAATGAAAAGTTTAGCGACAGAATTACAGCCTTTACTAACAAATATAATTCATCCTATCCTGAAATTTTTGCTGATAGTGATGAATTAAAAACCCTCTCTATCGATAAGACTCTGATGATTTGTGGTTCTCTTATTCATTATCTTGATTCTCTGATGGAAACTTTACGGAAAAATAAGGGGCAAACTCCTTCCAGTTAGGGTCTTCAAAGTCAATTTTTGGTTCTAAAGATACAGGACAATCAAAGGCTTTTAGTAAAGCATTTAATTGCAATGTTTGGTTTCTTAAAAAACCAACTAACACGGATTTTTGAAAATCAAATTCCATAATTTTAAAGTATTAAAAAAGCCACTCCTTAACTGGGTGGCTTTTGGTTATTATTAGTATTATCATGTTGATTCCGATTTAATTACGTATCTTAGCTATTCACCTCTGCTTTAGTTGAAGTTTTTCAATCTTCCTCCCACTATCCCATAGGCGACCTAAAACAACAGCCTATGAAAAATCTAAAAATTTGTTTGGTCGATGACGACAAGGACGACAGGGAAATATTCCAAGATGCATTTAATGAACTGAATTCAGAAAACGACTTGATGACATTCAAGAACGGCTTAGAAGTCATCGACTACCTGAATGTCATTGAAGATGTTCCTGATATTATTTTTCTTGACTTAAATATGCCGATTATGGGCGGTCTTGAAACATTAAGGGAGATACGAAAAAATCAACGCTACAAATCTCTTTCTGTAGCAATATATTCTACCTCTTCATCGGAAAAGGATATTGAGGAGACACTTGTTTCAGGAGCTAATATCTATATTACAAAACCTTCAAATTTCCAATGCCTTAAAGATGCCATCTCCAAAATAATGAAGATGCAATTCCATATCTCTGAGCTAAACCGTGACACTTTCGTGTTTGTCGTATAGCGTAATAATATTTGTTATAAAAAAGCCACTCCAATTAGGGGTGGCTTTTGTTGTTAATAATTGTTTTTGTATACTTAGCTTACACTAAATATTATTTTTGATGTAGAATGGTATATAATTACCATATTTATTAGTACCTCCTCAGAGTATTTTTATTACAATGGAGCATCAATATGAATAAGTCAACAAATCATCTTTAATGCCTATTGATTGAATCATCATATAGATATCCTCTGCTATATCATTAGAAATAAATCTTCCTTTTCGGTTTGGATCATGAGTATTTAATGGTTCATCAACAATTCTTAATTGGATCAGTTTTTTTATTGTGACCTCATAAAGAAATAGTGAACCTAGACCTTCGTACTCTTTAATATTAACTTCTTTTGCAAGATTAGCGATGGAATAAATCTTTGCAAAATAAGAGAATTCAAAATCGTTAAGTTCTCTTATACCTTCCATAATAATTAATTCTTTAAAAGTAATGTCTTTTCTTTCTTTAAGTATTTCGCCTGCAAAATACCCAAGTAGCATAGCCCCATAAATAGATCTTGAATTAATTGCGCTTTCAATTAAATCATTTATAAAATTGAAGTTCTTTTGGTTTTCTATATATGCCTTTAAATCCTCAACTAATTGTGGATTTACTATGTTTCCGTCACTTATTCCTTTTGCGTAGGACTTTAAAAAACTCTTGAATTTCCTTTTTTTATTTAAAGTATATAAAGAGTGTACTATCTTAATAGGAGTAAAGATATCCTTTGCTGTATCGGTGAAATCTTTAATTGGATCAAAATAACTATCGATAAGAGAATCAACATTTTCTACATCACTAACAACTCCCTTTATAATTTCGAGAAATTCTTTTTTCATTATTTAATAATCATTAGTATTTATTAGTATTTCTTAACCATAATGACAATAATCCTAAACCTATTTACTCATTTATATATTGATATTTCCAAAACCTACTCCTTCCCGCTCAACAACTCAAATATCTTATCCTTCGGCTGGTATAATTTCTTAGAAGGAATGCGCCCAAAACCGTCGCCCCAAAAGCTCGGGTCTATCGGAATCTCAAACTTGGCAATCAGCCTGCGCGCAAAATCAAACTGAGGCACGCGCCTCGGGTTGTCTAGCTGGTAGTTCGGAAAAGGGCCCGCAAGGTAGCCTTCTTGAAAAAACGGACGCTGTGCCTGCGGCGGACATACGCCCAGCAGCTTCACATTCAGCAGCTCCTCATAGGTATTGTATCCTATGCCGTCGGTCTGCCAAGGCATGCCGAGCACATAAACAATGCCCGTCTCTCCTTTGTTTCGGTCAAAAGCAAACGAACAGGCCACATGCAGAGAATGGGTGATGTCTAACAGCGGCGTCTCGCAGATCTCATAATGCTGCAACAGCGACCAGGCAATCTCGGGATATTTTTTCAGCATCGATATGCCTTCATACCGTACCTCGCTTTCAGAAAACAGCCGCTTGATATCGCCGACCTTCTCCTCCAGCAGGGCAAACTTTTCCTTGAGCATCAGCCTTTCGCCTTCCTTTTTCCTGTAGATGGTAGGCAGCAGCGTTGTCATGCCGTTCTTTTTATAGTCCTTCGACTGCCCCCTGTAATACAAGGCAAGGTTCCGATTGTAGAACATGATCTGGGCAACATCGGTCACCAAGTCGTCATACGTCTGTACCTTTCGGGCCTCAGACCTGGCTATGGCATCCCAAGGCGTGGCAGCCGCCCACCTCCTGTCGTCAGGATGGCTACTTTTTTCGTCAAGATTGGTATGGGAAAAAGAAGAGGAAATTAGTTTCATACAAAAGAAATGATTGTGCCCTATAAAGATATAAAAACTATGATACGCGCCTCCTACTAAATGCATCCGCACCTAAAAATAATGCTTCTCTCCCCGTGCAGAACCCGTTGCGCGCGCCTATAAAAAAAGCCTCGGAGAAAAATCCTCCAAGGCCTCTTTCCTGCACTGCTGCCAGCGCTACACCACCTCAACCATGCCCAAATAGACGCTGGTCGAATTCAGCTTGCCATTTTCAGAAGCAAAAGCCATCCAGCAATGCACCTGCACTCCCGCATAATAGTCCGGAAGCGTGATTTCGGCGGCCGCCTGGTCGCGTGTTCCCACGGCCAGAAAAAAATCCGAGAAGCCGCTTTCGGCATCGTGCACGCCTATCATTAAGCGGTCGGTCGGCTTGGCCGTTGCCTGTCCGGAATTGTCTGCCCACGAAAAGCGCAGCAGGTTGCCAGCACTGGCAGTAACAACGGTCTGCGTCGTGCCCTGCAGATCGCCGCGGCTCAGCAGTACCTTGGCATAATTCATAGACAGCATGCTGCCGTTTAGCACCACCGCTTCCCTAAGGTGGTAGCTCGTAGCCTGATTGGTTCGCGAACGGCCGCCGCTCGGCTGGCCAAAATAGCTCGCCAGCATCGGCTTGAACGGCAGCAGGAAGCGCGCGACCAGCGCAAACTTTTCGCGCTGCTGCAGCTGGTTTTCTGTCGGCGCACTAGTGCCCGCTCTCGGAAGGCTGCGCAGCACATCCATGCCGCGCCAGCTGGCACCTACCACGTTTCCGACCTTGCCAGAAAAAGCGCCCAGGATACCCTTGTTGTATTTACCCATAATCTTACATAATTAGAGGTTGCTAAATCCTTTTACAGACCCACATCCGGCCTGCGGTAGCACTAAGTTAAGTCGCTTTGTACCAGCCTGTAGCAGTGTGAAAGAAGACAATAGGAAAAGGCCGTATTAAGTACCTCTTGAAGCCTTTTTTCGTGTTTTGGGCAGATTATGCGTCCCGATTCGGTTTTTTGATGCTTTTGCAGCCTTTCGAAAATGGGTACCGAAAGGCTAATTTTTGGCCTGTTTTTGGCACCGAATCGGTAGGGGTTTTGTTCGGGTTTCGTTCGGGTCTCGTTCGGGAAAATGACCCAAAAAAAGTTTCCTGCCGAACAAGTCCCGAACCACTCCCGAAGGAAGCCCGAACAGAGGGTTGCAGAACGGCTTTGCCGATTGCTCAAAATAAGGCATCGGAACGTAACGACAGCACAAGAAATAGCCTGCCTGAGCAGCGGCTCGGCAGCCGCTACGGCATAAAAAAGAGGGTGATTTTCAGACTGCGGAAAGCAGGAACGCCTATAAGCCCAAGTCTTTTAGCAAGGACGGCGGGTAATGGCTTAGGTCTGAGGTCTTGAAGTTTTTGTAGCTCTTGAGCACCAGCATGTGCGTAAAATGGATCTTGGGATAGATAAAGGTTCCGCCAAAATGCTCGTAAGGAATTTGCTGCTGCTTCCGCATCTTGGCAATCTTGGTGTCGCTGCATTTGAATATCCTCATCAGGTCTGAGGTGTCAAACCAGCATTCGTTTTCGAGGCGCTGTATCTTGGCCTTGAGTTCTTCGTTTTCTTTGCGCAGTCGGTCGAATTCTTCTTTCATTTGGCGTATAGTTTAACAGGTTTGTATCGGTTCGTATGTTTCTCCCATAACGGCAAAAACTTCGGGAAAGTATGCCTAAAATGTATTTTTTTTGGCGGGCTCAGGGGTCCTGAAGCGGGCCGCCGCCGCGATAAACAAAACAGTTTACCGGCCTAGCCGTGATGTTGCTTTTTGGAGTTATTTCTTGAACATGGGCAGCGGATTAAGCGGATGGCGCAGCAGGTTCTTGAACGTGCCTTTGGCCAAAAAAAGATGAAAGCCTAAGTTGGGCCATCTTTTGCGGTTATCGCGGAGGCGCCTGCCGTCGGTTCCAAACCGCATCAGTCCCAATGACACGTCAATCCAGTCGGCCTTGCGGAACGTTTCTACGGTGTGCTGATTTTCGCCCTTATAGGGCGTCATCTTGTGGTGCCAGTGGATCATCTGCGCAATCTCGGCTGCCCAGTCTGCCTTTCCGGCTTTGCTGAGGTAAGCTGCTGCCTGCTCGGCAGAAGGGCCGAGGTAGTCGAGCGTATGGTGCGTCCAGATGCCGATATCATGAAAGGCGGCGGCTATGGCATACTTCTCGCTATTCTCCACGGCACTGTCGAGCAACATACAGGCGGCCAGTACGCGGCACGTGTGGTTCTTGTATTTTTCGTAGTCGCCGCCAAGCTGCTGCCGGAAGGGCTGCAGCAGTGTTTCGATGGCCTGTTCCTGATGTTCCATAAGCTGTCTGTTGGTTTGTTAGGCTCGCTGTGCGACCTATAGTGCTCGCTGGATGCAAGATACGTATAAAAAGCGAATAGCGGCAGGTGGTTTTGCGCCGATTCGGGCCAATTTTGAAGCCAAAATAAATTAATACTGAACGGGTTAGGATTTTTTATTTTTATTTGCCTACTTTTGCGCCCGATTAAAAGAAAGTAGTATTTATGAAAAGAATTGTTGAGCACAGGAAGCTTTTGGGAGTCGACAAGACCGTTACGCTAAAAGAATTGAAAACGATCTACAGGAATGTGATGAAAGATTCGCACCCTGACAAGTTCGTAGATGATGAGGCTGGAAAGCTTGAGGCAGAAGAAAGAAGCAAGTCGGTGATCGAGGCCTACCACTTTTTGGTAAGCATCAATCCGGAAACACAAGAGCGTTTCCGCGACGAGTATACCGAGACTACGGCAAAATCGAACATCCATGATTTCTACTACGAAAAGCAGATCTTGGTCATCCAGCACCTGAACGGAAATTCGTATGAGTATATCGGGGTTCCGAGAAACACCTATATCAAGATGGTGAATGCAGAATCGCCAAGCCGTTTTGCCAGAAGACATATCTATGGCAGCTTTATCTACAGAAAATCAGGCGTTGCAGCCGAAGATTAATTGCTGCACGTTTTATAATAAGCAAGGCTCTTGGGATACCGAGGGCCTTTTTTTATGCTCGGCTGTTTTATGTCTACTCTTGCGCTTCTGGAGCTTCTTCGCAGGCAAAATGCGCCACATACCAATCCACTTGGGCTCTCAGCCCGTCTTCTAGGGTCGTCTTGGGGTCATAGCCCAGCAATCTGCGCGCTTTGCCAATTACGGCATGGGTACGGAGCTGGTCGCCGGGACGAGGCTCGACGGATTGGATTTTGATGGTCCTGCCTGTAATCTTTTCTATGGCATCGATGCCTTCCTGGGTCGTATGCTCTTCTTCGGTACCGATGTTGATAATCTGGCTCTCAACGGCAGTTTCCCTGCCGATAACGCTTACGATGCCGTCGATGATGTCCTGCACATACGTAAAGCTTCTCAGATGCGCGCCGCTGCCCTTGTAGAGCGGAAAGGCTTCTCCGGAAAAGGCGGCCGCAATCAGCTTGCTGTATAGTTTTTCGGGACGCTCTCTAGGACCATAGACGGAATAGAGCCGCAGCGAGCAGGCTTTGAGTTGGTGTTCGCGGCTGGCGGCTAAGATAAGTTCTTCGGCGGCCAGTTTGGTCACGCCGTAAAAAGAGACAGGTTCGGGTACCTTTTCTTCGTCAAAAGATGCCTGCACGCCATAGACGGACGAGGTAGCTATGTTCACAAAAAGTTTTAGGTTGCTGCACCGCAGCGCAAAGTCGAGCAGGTTCTTGGTGCCTATGACATTATTAGACAGGTAGTCCTCAAAAGTACAGTCGGTAGAAATGCCAGGTTGAGCTGCAAGGTGAAAGATATAGTCGAAGTCGGGTGCCAGTTGGTCGAGTCCTTCGGGAGCTCTAAGGTCGATCTTGTGTACGGCGATTCCCCAATTGCCGAGCGCGGCGGTATTGAGCTTCTTAAGCTCGGCGGCATAATAGGCCGCGAAGTTGTCAAGTCCCACGACAGAATGTCCTAAGCCGGCGAGCCGCTCGGCCAGATGGGATCCGATGAAGCCTGCGGCTCCTGTGATGAGCATTCGCATGATCCGTTTCGTTTTAGGTTACCATAAATTTAAGAAACAGATTGCGAAGCCCTTCTACGACAGTATTAATTTTAAGGAAAATTTAAGTTAAGCGGGTGGCTATTTAGCTGATTTTGAGTTAAATTTGAGAGACAAAACCACCACTGATGAATTTTGAACTCACCATTATAATTCCTGTTTATAATGAAGAAGACAATCTCCTTAGGGTACAGGAGGAGCTGTCTGCCTTTCTGCTGCTGGCTAAAAAAAAGGCCAAGGTACTTTTCATAAACGACGGCTCCAAAGACGGGAGCCAGAAAATCATAGAAGACATCTGCTCAAACCACGACGATTTCGGGTTTATTGCGTTTGACAAAAACTACGGACTTAGCGCCGCGATAAAGGCGGGATTCGACACGGCCGACACGCCTTGGGTGGGCTATATCGATGCCGACCTGCAGACCGACCCTATGGATTTTAACATCTTGCTGGAGCATGCCGACGGGCACGAGCTGGTAACGGGGGTACGTGCCGATCGCAAGGATTCTTTTGTCAAAAATATGTCGTCTAAGATAGCCAACGGCATCCGCAGGGCTTTTACGCACGACGGCATGGACGACACGGGCTGCCCGCTCAAGATCATCCGCACGCACGTTGCCAAAAAGATACCCATGTTCAACGGACTGCACCGTTTCTTGCCTGCCATGGTGTTATTGCAGGGCGGCAGGATCAAGCAGGTTCCGGTCAAGCACTTTCCGAGGACGGCAGGCGTATCCAAATTCCATCTTTGGAATCGGCTGATCGGGCCGCTGCAGGACTGCTTCGCTTATCTGTGGATGAAGAAAAAATACCTCAACTATACCATAGCCCGTAAAGGATGAGTTCCTGGCTTATATATGCGATCGGGTTTGCAGCCCAGCTCTTGTTCTCGAGCCGGCTAGTGCTGCAATGGCTGCTGTCTGAAAAGCACCAGCGCATCCTTACGCCTATATTGTTTTGGCAAATCAGCCTGCTGGCCGCCTTCCTGCTTTTTGTGTATGGCTACTTGAGGGATGATTTCGCGATCATGCTCGGTCAGGCGATCACCTATTACATCTATATCCGCAATCTGCAGCTGCAGGGCGAATGGAAGCGGCTACATGGGGCGCTGCGGCTTTTTATACTGCTGTTTCCTGTGCTGCTGATTGCGTATGGGTATAACAACAATACTTATGACCTCGACCGCCTGCTAAAAAACGAGGATATTCCGCTCTGGCTGCTGTGGCTCGGCATTACCTCGCAGGTGCTTTTTACATTCCGGTTTGTCTACCAATGGCTGTATTCGGAAAAGCGGAAAGAATCGTCGCTGCCGTTGGGCTTCTGGACCATCAGCTTTTTTGGTTCGCTGCTCATCCTCGCCTATGCCATCATCCGCAGGGATCCCGTGCTTTTTGCCGGACATCTGCTGGGCATTGTCATCTACTCCAGAAGTATCGTAATCGTATTGAAGAATGGAAAAGCTGCTGCAACATAATTACAAGCTGGTACTGGCTCTCGTGAGCCTTGCCTTGCTGCTGCCTCACCTGGATGGTATTTATGTCAATATCATGGAGGCCAGGAACTTTATTACCGCCCGCGAGATGGCGGCGAACGACAGCTGGCTGCTCACCACTATCAACGGACTGCCCCGCTATGAGAAGCCGCCGCTGCCTACCTGGCTTACGGCACTGGCAGGCCTGTTGTTTGGGTTTGAGAACCTGTACGGCCTTCGGCTGCCTGTAGTGCTGGCAACGGTTTTCTTGGTGCTTATGGCGTATGCTTTTTCAACGCAGCTCGGGTTGCCGAAAAAACAGGCTTTTCATAACGGGCTGCTGCTTATTACTTCGTTTTATATCTTTTTTGGCGGCAGGGACAATCAGTGGGACATGTATACGCACAGCTTTATGATGGGCTGTCTTTATTTTTTGTGGAGACTGCTGGAGGAAGACACGGGCAGGTTCCGCAATGCGGTGCTGTCGGGCCTGTTCTTCGGGCTGTCTTTCTTGAGCAAGGGCCCAATCTCGCTCTATGCGCTGTTCCTTCCTTTTCTAATCGCCTACGGGCTTGCCTACGGATTCCGTATGAAGGGCCGCTGGGGCGCTGCCGTGCTCCTGCTGCTGCTAGGTACGGCCGTGGGGCTATCGTGGCCGCTCTACGTGCGCTATGCAGACCCGCAGTCGTTTATGGAAGTGACGGCTCGAGAGGCTTCGCGCTGGGCGAGCTACAATACCCGTCCGCCGCTGTATTATTGGAACTTTTTTACGCAGAGCGGCATTTGGGCAGTACCGAGCCTGATAGCCCTGCTGTATCCGTATATGAAGACGCGCGTTGCCGACCTCAAGGCGTATAAGCTTACGCTGTTCTGGACCTTGGCGTCGGTCGTGCTGCTCTCGCTCATTCCCGAAAAGAAGGCACGCTACCTGCTTCCGGTATTGATTCCCATGGCACTCAACACGGGTTTTTATGTAGAATATCTTTTCCGCAGGTTTCGCGAGCTCGCCAAGGGCGAAAAGCGGCTGGCTCTTTTTGCGTTCGGCCTGCTCGGGGCTATTGCCTGCGTGCTGCCTTTCGCTCTGTTTTTTGTCTTAAAAAATCCAGACGGATTCTGGCTGTGGTATGGGCTGGTTGCTGCAGCCTGCCTCGTGTGTGGCATCCTCATACTGCGGGCGTTATGGCAGGACAACTTTGGGAGGGCCTTTTACGGCATTGTCGCTTTCCAGATTTCGGTGATCGCCTTCGGGCTACCGCTGGCGGGTGCCTTTTGGGGCAATCCCGATTATTATTCTCCTAAAGGGCTGAGGGTTCTGGAGGAGAAGGAGCATATCCGCATTTATGACCTGCAAGGCTATTCTCCCGAGATGATCTGGGAGTATGGAAAGCCGGTACCGATGGTATTGGATAATGGCAAGATCCGCATGCCGAAGGAAAGCCGTTTCGGGCTGCTGGCAAATGTCGACGACGGAAAGCAGCTGCAGGAAACCTTTAAGGGTTATACCATCGAAAAACGGCTGACGGTAGACCTGAATCAAGTTCCGAAATCAGAGAAGGGGTATAAGAAACGCTTATGCCGCGATTTCTATATTGTTTCGAGATAGGGCGCAGCACAAGAGCCGATGGCAATCTGAGTATCAGGATACCAGCACGTTCAGCGATTTCGGCAATATATCGATCTGTACCTTGTTGGTGTCGAGCCTATGGTATTCGCCATCAATCTGCACATCGGTATAGATTCTGTCCAACAGCTCGGCATTGAGGCTCTGGATCATGGCGTGTTCTGCCTTCTTGAACTTTTCTGAGCGCTTGGCCACGACGAGGCTGCCGAAAAGCATCTTTTGCAGAAAGTTGATCTTGGGCACATAGAGCAGGTCTAAAAAGCCGTCTGAAAGGCTGGCTTTTGGCGTAAGGCTCATGTTATAGCCCATCTCGTTAGAGTTGGAGATAAACAGCAGGAACGGGTCTGCAAGCTGTTCTTTTCCGTTATACCGCAGGAGTGCCTGCTGGGGCTTGTATTGGGAGCTGGCCTTGAGCGATGCGTTTACATAGGCAGACAGCGTGCGTTTTTTGGTGCTTTCGTATTTCTTGATAATCATGGCATCGATGCCGAAGCCCATGTTGCTGAAAAAGCAGTGCTGGTTGACTTTTCCGGAATCGATGGCGACCGATTTCTTTTTCTTGATGATTTCTATCGACTTTAACACGCACCTCGGGATGTCGAGGTTAGAAGCCAGTCCGTTGCCCGACCCTACAGGAATAATGCCCAGCTTGATAGTGGTATTGACAAGCTTGGAGGCTATCTCGCTGATCGTACCGTCGCCTCCGCAGGCCACGATAATATCGGGCTGCTGCGCAATGGCCTGCTCGGCCAGCGCTATAGCATGCTTCTTGTATTGGGAATAGTCTATCTCAAGCTTGTAGGCAGGTGCCGGGAAATGGCCTTCTATGAATTCTCTGGTAATCTTGTGCTTTCCTTTTCCTGAGATCGGATTGACAATAAAGTGAATGTACGTCATTCTTTATGCGGTTGGTTCGTAAATACATCATAGGGTGCCAGACGGGCCGAAATAGCGGCGGCTGGGATACCTTTTCCTTCAGTTCGGCCGGCAAATTATAAATAAATGATGGAATATAATAATTTAGTGTACCTATTTTGCGTTTTCTTCTGCTGGCGGCCCGATGCTTTTGAGGCCCATGTCCCTGCCTGCCCTTTGCGGCAGCCGAGAATGGCGCTTTTATGTTTCTTGCTGCCGATTACTTATATTTACCTATTAAAAATTGCTTATGAAACTACTTACGCTATCGCCCCTATTATCAGTCCTACTGCTTTCTTGTTCTGGAAAATCGCAAGAGCTGCCGACGAATACGAAGAAACTATCATTAAAAGAGGCTTCTGCCGTAGCGGTCTCGAAGGCTTCGCCTTATATCTGGGTGGCCGAAGACAGCGGCAATAAAAACCGAATCTACGGCCTGGATGCCGACGGAAAGATTGCGCATACGGTTACCGTAACCAATGCGGCAAACGTAGACTGGGAGGATCTTGCTACCGACGAGGAGGGCAATGTGTATGTAGGGGATTTTGGCAACAACGACAACCTGCGCAAAGACCTCTGCATCTATAAGGTGAATGCGGGCGACCTGCAGCACGAGACGGCGGTATCGCCTGCCAAAATTTCGTTCTACTATCCGGAGCAGCAGCAGTTTCCTCCGAAGAAGTCGGAGCTTTTTTATGATGCGGAATCGTTCTTTTTCTACAAGGGCAACTTTTACATCTTTACCAAAAACAGAAGCAAGGGCTTTGACGGAACTGTCATGCTGTATAGGGTGCCGAACCAAAGCGGCAACCATAAGGCCCAGCTCTTGGGCACATTCAAGGCGTGCGATAACTACCACAAATGCGCTATTACCAGCGCCGACATCAGCCCTGACGGGATGAAGGTCGTGCTGTTGAGTGCGAGCAAGGTGTGGCTGCTTTCGGGTTTTTCGGGAACTGATTTTCTGGGCGGGACAACCGAAATGTTCGAGCTGAATGACGTGACCCAAAAAGAAGGCGTCTGTTTTAAAGATAACGAGACACTTCTTATCGTGGATGAAAAAAGCAAAAAGACAGGCGGTAATCTTTATAAGATCAAGCTGGCCGACCTAAAATCCAAACCCTAGTCCTGCCGAAATTCTGACACCATCTGTTGAGTTGAACAGGGAGACTTTTCCAGTAACCAGATTCACGCCGTTGATCCAGATACCGCCACCATAAGCTTGGTGCCATTTGTCTGACTCTTCGCCCGGAACCCAAACGCGTCCGTAGTCGAATCCTCCAAAAACACCATAGCGCAAAGGCGCAAAGCCGTTGTCTACCTTGCCGAGATTCCAGCGCAGGTCGGTGCTTTGATAAAAGGACTGCTTGCCCGAAAAACGCTGGTTTCTAAAACCGCGCAGGTCGAAGTCGCCACCTACGGTAGCCGCTTGGTAGAACTCGTATTCGTCGTCAAACAAGGCTTTTCCTTTTAGCAGGGTAGCCAGTACCCAGTTGCCGCTGGTCGAAATCTTATAGGTAAAGCCTAACGAGCTTTCCGCATACGGGAATTTCTTGTCGGTTTCATTGATGTTTATATTATAGCCACCCATCAGCGAGAAGACCATCCCGAGGGTAGCATTCGACGGGTTGTCGTAATTTTCAAACGTATATTTGGCACTCAGGTCTACAAAGTTCTTGTAGTCGAAAACATCAGGGTTCACGACACCCGGCAGGGTGATAAAGCGTCCGGCCGTCTTGTCTACCTGTACGCGCTCAAAGCTGGCCTGCACTACGGCCGAACCGCCCATTTCTCCAGTCCATTGCAAAGAAGGAGTGGCTTTCAGCCTACGTATCTTCACGCGGTTATAATCCATGTCGATATCATCGTCTGGATTTTCAGTCTCGTTGCCAAAACCGAAATAGTTGATACTAAAATTAGGACTTGTATAGAGGGCATCGACTACAAAATTCCATTTCCCGACTTGGTGCGGAAAAATAGCTTTGTAGTACAATTCGAAGCCGCTGGTCGCGAAATAGTAGTTGGCGCCTACGACGTGTCTTTGTGAATATGGGAACCTGTTGAAGCCGTTTACGGTATAGTTGACCCTAGCTCCTACCTTGACACCGTCATCAGGGTTGAATCCTAATAAGGGATATCCTGCCAAGACGTTGTATTTCGGTTTTTCGTAATCGTAGGTATTGATCTGGTAGGAATCGGAAAGCATCTTTTCTCCTTTTCCGGTGCTGGTGATCGTATTGTCTTTGGTAGACGAGTCATAGATTCGCACTTTCTTGCCGCTTTCTACGTCATAGGTATCGTGGTTCTGTCCACCAAGGAGACGGATCTTGAGTCTTTTTCGGCCTTCGCCTTTTACTTCAAAGATATCATCATCGTCTAATCCGTATACCCATAGTTCTTTGGTTTCCGGACAGTGGTAGGTTCGTTCATGGATGAGTTCTTCTTTGTCTTTTTTTATACGGTACACTTCTACCTTGGTTTCATTGCCAGATCGGGTAATGACAAAGCGGTCTTTTTTGTCGGTACCGACAATGAGTACTGTTTTCTGCAGGACTTCATAGTATTCTTGTCCGTATTTTTCTAGGTATTTCTTTCTGGCTTTCAGGTCGGATTTGATCTTGTCTATCGAGGCGTCCTTCACTTCGTTCGGCAGCTTTTCGAATGCCTTGTCGATTTCGGCATTGGAAAGATTGTCGGTAATGTATTTGGCTTCTTGCTTCCAAACGTTTCCATCTGATTTGGTGATAAAGGCAAGGTCTAGCGCATAGGCTTCTCGGTTGAACCATTTTACGTTGTCGAGCTTGTCGTCAAAAGAGCGCATGTGGCGCAGCGCCGGAATGTTCATCAGTATCGACAGCAGCGTGCCATCGTATCTGGAGAAGGCTTGGTCTCTGTCACGCGGAATCGGACGGTAGATTACCTTTCCGTTTTCTTTGTATTCGCCCCATCTCCATTGGTCAGAATGCCTGTCCCAATCGCCAATAAGCATGTCGAACAGCCTGGCTCGGATATAGCTCTGCTCGTCTACTTCGTATTTTTCATCGGAGCGGACATTGGCCAGTACGTCATCTGTACTCACGATCTTACCCGGCTTGCCGAAACTTTTCAGGTCCTTGAATTCGTCCATCGGGCGTTCTTCGATCATATAGAGCTCGTCGCCGTAGTCTTCGTTGAACAGGGCCAGCCTGTTTTGTTTTGGCACATAGAACAGCTTAGGGTTGGAATGGCTTATGCCTACCCTGTCGGCCAATTCGGCCACTACAAAAGGCGTATACGGATGGGCCGTCGTGTAAAAGTCCATGATAAAGTCTTCTGCATAGGTGTCACGGAAGTCTTTTTCTACGGCTTGGTCTTTGAAAGCTACCGATTGCAGGAAGCGCGTAGCGCTTTTTCTCAGGGCCCTCATCACATATTCTTTTCCGTTTTTGTCTACCAGCCTGAGCGATTTAGACTGGTGTCCGCCGCCAGAAATGGTAGGCGTTAGCCCGCCGTATAATGTATCGAGGCTTACGGCTCTTGCTTTTATCGGAGTACTGTAGATCTTTCGGTAGTGCTTGCCCCAAAGGAAACGGTAGGCGCCGCCCTTGGTCGTCATTTTTGAAGTGTAGACAGTCGTGTCCTTATGGGTAGGGAAAGTATTCGGGAATTCTCTCAGGTTCGGTTTTGGCCTTGGAGACGTAGGCTGCTGTTTGTATAGCAAGCCTTCTTTTCCTTTGGAGTCGGCACCGTAATACGACACTTTTGAAGCACCGTTGTTGAGCACTTCGAGCACGGCATAGCCGTTGTTTCCGAAAGAGAAGTCGTTTTCATTGATTGCTCTGGCGGCCTCGTGTTTTGATCCGGCGCCGCTGATGATCTGCTTGACGTTGTCTTTGTCTATGTATTGCAGGTTGTGGTCATGGCCCGAAACTACGACTACATTGTTACGGGTCTGTATCAGGGTCTTGATTCTTTTTACAAAGGCATTGTATTTTTTATTCTGCAAGTCCTGCGGGCTGATGCCTGAGGTCTTGCGGAGCAGGTTGACGACCGTTCCTAAGACCGGCAACGGTATTTTTTTGCTGAACGGAAAAAGGTGCTTTTCTAGCGAAAACTCGCCGCCGTGCGTGCCGTTGCTCATTAGCGGATGGTGGATGGCAATGATGGTGGTCTTTTTTTGGTAGTCGTTGAGCTTGTTTTCTAATTCTTCAAAAAACTGCTCGCGTGTCTTGATGTCGCAGTCGTTGTTGATGGTAGGATGCTGGTCCCAGTCTTCTAGATACCACTGGCTGTCGATTACGATCAGTCCTAGGTTATCGTTGATATTGATGTGGTCGATCCCACAGTTCTTTCTCGGAAGGAAGGATTTTTTCTGCTTGAGGTATTCGTTGACCAGCCTTTCTTGCTCTTTTAGTCCTTCTACACCGTTATACCAGTCGTGGTTGCCGGGGATGAATATGGTCTTTCCTTTGAAACTCTTGGAGAGCGCCAGCTGTATGTCGAGCTTTTCTTCTGCCGTCTTTCTGTCGGGGCTGTCTTTTGGCGGCATGCCCAGCGGGTAGATGTTGTCTCCCAGAAAAAGCAGGGTACTGTTGGTATCGGCCTTTTTGAGCCTTTCTTCAAACAGCTTTAATAGCTGCTGCGATCTCACCTCATCGGCATTGCCTGCATCGCCTACAAGATAAAAGGTATGTGAAATGGTTTTGGGGTTATCAAAGTTGTCTTTGATCGTAACGGGGGCCTTGCTTCCAAACTGCGAGTGGTTCGTGGCGCAGGACTGTAAAAAAATTATCAAGCAGGCATACTTGAATAGCGTTATATTTCGTTTACTAGTTACATTAAGCCAAAATAATTTCATAATTTGGTAGTGGATTTAATTCAATTGATATTTGACATGAATATTCTTCAAAAAGCCGAAAATTTTATATTCCAGTTATTCAAAGATAGCTTATCTTCTGATTATATTTACCATAATTTTAATCATACTTTACGAGTTGTTAACAGCGTGAAGATACTGATTAAAGGCGAAAATGTGTCTGCAGAAGATGCTGAAATGCTGGAAATCGCGGCTTGGTTTCACGACGCGGGATATATTGAGGGCGGTGAGAAGCACGAAGAACGGGGCGCTTTGATTGCGGCCGACTTTTTAAAAGAAAACGCGTATCCAGAGGAAAAGATAGACAAAATCAAGTCGCTTATCATGGCGACTGAGCTGAAAAGCACTCCTATAGGCCATCTTGAGACAATCATACGCGATGCGGACTGCTCTCACTTTGGGCATAAGGAATACCCTAATTTTTCGGAACTGCTGCGCCAGGAGTGGAAAATCATCTGCGACAAGCAATATACTGACTTGGAATGGGCGAAAGAAAACCGTACTGTTTTCTTGAAATACCATCGTTTTTATACGGATTTTGCCAAGCAAAACTGGCAGCTGCAGAAAGACCTGAACCTTTCTGACATACAGGACAAGATTACTTCGCTTGAGAAAGGCAAAAAGGAAAAGCCGAAAGACATCTTGAATAAGAAAAAGCTGGAAAAGCTGGAAAGTCCGGAACGAGGCATCGATACTATGTTTCGGGTGACGCTGAACAACCATACAAAGCTCAGCCAGATTGCCGACAGCAAGGCAAACATACTGCTTTCTGTCAATGCGATTATTATTTCGATTGCGTTATCGACCTTGATTCCTAAGCTGGACAGCCCGACGAATGCACACTTGATCGTGCCTACGTTCGTAATGCTGCTGTTTAGTGTGATCTCGATTATTTTTGCGATACTTTCTACGCGCCCAAAAGTCACCAGCGGGCTTTTTACGCGAAAGGATATTGAGGACAAAAACGTGAACCTTTTGTTTTTCGGAAATTTCCACAAGATGCCGCTGGACGAGTACCAGTGGGCCATGAATGTGCTGATGAAAGACCGCGAGTATCTTTATAATTCGATGATCAAGGATCTTTATTTACTTGGGCTGGTCTTGAACCGAAAATACAAATTGCTGCGCATTACCTACACGGTATTTATGTTCGGCATCATTATTTCGGTGATTGCCTTTGTGTGGGCATTCAAGTCGGTTTAGTTCTTAAGGGCTAATTCTTTCAGCAGGTCTTGGTAGGTATAGCTTTTCTCTGATTTTTCAGGTTGCGTATATAGAATTTCTACACGCAGTGCTTTTAGTCCTGTGACACCCTGCAAGTCTTCTACTTCAAAAGTCTCGATAGCACCCAGCTTGTTTTTGTGCTGCAACAGGCTGATGTATCTTCTGTATTCTGCTTCTTCTTGATGCTGTGAATAGACGATGGTAATCTTGCCTTTTTCTGTAATCCTTTCGTTGGTGCCTTTGATATTCGACTTGTCGATTCGTTTTTTCACGACTTCATAACGGGCATTGTAGGTACCGTCTACATCAAAGCGTTTTTCGTCCATACGGAATCGGATGGATATCGGCGTGCTGAACACGAGAATCAGCGAAGTCACATCGAGGTCATACGGCAAGGAAGGACGCAGGTGGTAATATTCGTTTTCTAATTCGCACAGGGCCTGAAGCTGCCACAAGCGCAGGTTGCTCAGATAGACAGGACTAAAGGATAATTGCGGAGCTATAGAGGCTCCGATATAGAGATTGTGCTCTACGCCGTCTGTCTTGAAGCGCTCGTAATAGTGCGGAAAGAACGATTGGGCTTCTTCTTGCTTCTTGTCTAAGATAAAGGCCATTTTTTTATTGATCAGCGAAAGTGTCTGGTCAAAATCTTTCCTTGCATCATAGACCATCATAATCTTAGGGTCGAGCGATTTGAAATAGGCTTCTATTTTCTCGCGTACCTTGTCATTAGAGGTCTCGAAATGGTGCAGCATCGGATGGATCTCATTCAGAACATAGCTTTGGATAAGCGACTCGGTATCGGCTTTAAGGGTTTCTTTAAGCTGCTTTTCGAGGTCTTCAAGCTCGTAGATGTTCTGGTAGATGACCGGCAGTTTCAGGTTGTCGCTTATGAAACGGAGCAGCTGGAGCAGCAATTCGATCTGGGCCGTCAGGTCTTTTTCGATGGACTCGTTTCGGGCAACAGAAGAACCTTTGATGTCTATCTGTCCGTATAGCGGATAGACTTCCTTAAACACGATTTCTTTGAATGGCAGGTCTCTTGTATTTTTGTCTGTAGTATGCAGCGAGGCTTCTTCCCTGAACTTCCAATAGACGCTCGGATGGATAGCAGTGTATTCTTTTTGGATGATCGCATCGATCTGATTCTGCATGTCGGAGAAATACCTATCGATCGTGTCTACCAAGAAAGGCATGACCAGATCGAGCTTGTTGGCATTGATACTGTTTAGCTGTTTTGGCTCGGAGGAAACTAATTCTACGATGCCCAACAGCCTATCGTCTTTAACGACAGGTGCAAAAATACAACTTTGTACGTTTTGCGCGAGCAGGTGTTCTGCCAGCTCTTTTTCTTCTGGATTTGTGACTAGAAATTCTTTTACGTCAGAAATAATAAAGTATTTCTTCTCTCCTACAAGGGTATCTAGCGGGCATTGTCCTAGGGCGTTGAGGCATTCTTCTTCGTAATCTTTTGTCAAGATGAAACTGTGCATCTCATCTTCAAAATCGGCTTTTTTCAATCGGGTACCGTCACTGCTGAAAGCGGTAAAGCCCGTCCTGAGGTCTGCAATTTTGTAGATGGAACGGAATATGGTTTCAATAGTCTCTTTCTTGAATTCGGAATCTTCGTTGTTGCTCAGCAGATTGCTTTTCAGATTAGAAATGGCACTTTCGACCGAGTTGTCATAAAGTGTCATGATTCCGAAGCCCTTGAGTATCCAGCTTTCTGGCGGAAATTTTTCTTTCCACAGGTCGAGGTCGTCATAATTATCGATCAGCTGATTGATGTCTTCTTGCGTAAGTGCCACTGATTTTTCTGTCGGGAACACCTCAAGGAAGTCGGCATTGTAAAGAATCCTGTAATGTTTTACGATGCCTTCCGCATTGGGAATGTCATAAAAGATAGGACTGCTGAAATCAATCTTGCAGCCGTAATAATAGTTTAGTATGATGGAACAGTTCATGACATAGAACCGATGTTCGTCGAAATCTCTAATAATGATCTCAAAATCGTCGCCGGCTTCCGTAAGAATCTTGTTCAGCCTTTCTGTCGTATTAAAAATATAATTGTCAAACGGAACGGTTACGGCTTTGATTTCGTTATGCGTTAGGGCCGTAGGAAACAAGTCGGCCAAAAGGTATTTGATTCTGTTGTAGTGCTTTTCGATCTGCTGGTACGATTCGATACCGTCTCTCAGTTCCGGAAAGGGCTCTATTTCCTTCAAGAGTCCCTTGGCATAAGCCGCCCGATAATCAACATCAGAATCAGCTATTTGCTCTAAAACCTCAATGACTTTCTGAAAAGAAATCTTGATTTTAAACGGACTGGGATTCTCGTGAAGGGGATTCATATTTTGAGGATTCAAATTGTATGCAAATTTACGAAATAAATAGATTCGCAATTGTAAAAGAAAACAAAAAAGCCGTCGAAGGAATGACGGCTTTTTCAAATAAAAATCTAAAAACTAAATACTATTTATTTTGAAAAACAGAAAGCTGTTTTTGTGGGTTCGGTTTTAAATTTATTACTCTCGCTAATGTAGGAAACAAATCTGCTCGAAACAAATAAAATCGACGAAAAGCATGATTATTTAACTTTCATATTTTAGGAGTTGGCAGGCCTAAAAAAGCTAATTGCTTGTATATATGCTAAAAAATGTTAAATTATAGCAAAGGAGAAGTTGGGTTTGAAGAATAAAATTTAGTTTTGTTCGGTGCCAAATAGCGGCTTTTTTTAACTTAAAATTATAATTACCTCGCTCCTCATGAAAATAAAACATCTAGTTTATGCACTGCTGCTCCTCGGGATTGGGGGCATGATTGCCTACCGAATCTCCAGCAATAAAAAATCAGATTCAGAAAACGGAAAAGGACAGGGAAATAAAAAACCATCACGAGTAAGCGGCATCGTCGTACAATCTCAAAACTTTGCAGACAATCTTTCACTCTCTGGCTCTATCGAAGCAAATGAGCAGATTGATGTTAGAAGCGAGGTTTCGGGAATTGTTGAAAGCATCAATTTTAGCGAAGGTACTATGGTCGCTAAAGGACAAGTGCTTTTTAAAGTAAACGACATTGAGTTAAGAGCACAGCTGGCACAAGCAAAAACGGCACAAGGACTGGCTTCTGAAAACGAGCGCAGAGCCAAACTTTTATTGCAGAAAGAGGCCATCAGCCAAGAAGAATACGATATTGCCAGCGCCGATTTTAAATCTGCCAAAGCGCAATCACAGCTGATCAGCGCACAGATAGCCAAGACAACAGTACGCGCGCCTTTTGCCGGAAAAATAGGATTACGTTCAATTTCTGAAGGAACCTATGTCACGCCAACTACCATGATTGCAAAACTGGTAAACACAAGCCGACTGAAAATTACGTTTTCGATTCCAGAAAAATATGCGTCGCAGATGAAGGTCAACGGAACGCTTTCGTTCACGACCGCTGGTTCTACTGAAAAGTTTACTGCCAAGATTTATGCCATAGAACCTGAAATTGAAGTGGCTACCAGAACTCTTAGGCTCCGCGCTATTGCAGAGAATCCTGATGGCAAGCTTTATCCGGGAACTTTTGCGAACGTAACGCTTCCTTTAGACAACATAAAGGATGCTTTGCTGGTTCCTACGCAGGCATTGATTCCGATCCAAAACGGAAAGAAATTGTTTGTTTCTCAAGGCGGAAAAGCGAAAGAAGTAATCGTGAAAACGGGAGCCAGAACAGATAAAGATATCTTGATCACCTCTGGACTGAAAGTCGGAGATACGGTACTGACTACCGGCGTAATGACCTTGAAAGACGGAATGCCAGTGAGCGTCCAAATCCTTAAATAGCCATCAGATGAGCTTATCAACAACAAGCATAAAAAGACCGGTACTGACAATTGTCTTGAACCTGATGCTGATTCTTTTTGGAATAATCGGGTATACCTATCTGGGCGTGCGAGAATTTCCATCCATCGACCCTGCGCAGATTTCGGTAAGAACGAGCTATGCAGGAGCCAATGCCGACATTATCGAATCGCAGATTACCGAACCTTTGGAAAAAGCCATCAACTCTATTGACGGTATTCGAAACATTACGTCTTCGAGCAACCAGGGAAGCAGTAACATCACGATCGAATTCAACTTAGATAAAAATTTAGAGGAAGCTGCCAACGACGTACGTGACAAAGTTTCGCAAGCCGTACGAAGCCTTCCGCAAGATATTGATGCACCGCCTGTAGTTTCTAAGGCGGATGCGGATTCAGAGCCAATCATCACGATGACAGTTCAGAGCGACAACAAGAATGTCTTGGAACTTTCTGATTATGCGGATAATGTCATCGCGCAAAGATTGCAGACCATTCCGGGTGTCAGTAGCGTGCAAATCTGGGGACAGCGCAAATATGCAATGCGTCTGTGGATTGATCCGGTCAAGATGGCTTCTTATGGCGTGACCGTTTCGGATGTGAGAAATGCCTTGGAAAGCCAAAACGTGGAGCTGCCTTCAGGAAAACTGACAGGCGCGAATACGGAATTGACAGTAAAAACTATCGGAAACCTTTCTACGGAAGAAGAATTCAACAATATCATCCTTCTTGCCGAAGGAGAAAAAATAGTCCGTTTTAGCGATGTCGGGAATGCCTCGCTGGAAGCGGAAAATTTAGAGACTAAAATGAGCGATTCAGGTCAGGAAATGGTCGGGATGGCTATCATTCCGCAGCCAGGAACGAATTATCTTGACATTGCAAAGGCCTTTTATATACAATACGACCAGTTAAAAAGAGACCTCCCGAAAGATTTCAAACTAAATGTGGCAATCGACAATACGGTTTTTGTTGAAAAAGCGGTTGTTGAAGTTGCTGAAACCTTATTGATTGCTATCATATTGGTAGTACTGATTATTTATTTGTTTTTTAGGAATTGGGCGATTGCCTTCCGTCCGCTGATCGATATTCCGGTTTCCTTGATTGCGACCTTTTTTATCATGTGGCTTTTTGGCTTCTCTGTAAACGTACTTACATTATTGGCTATCGTTCTTGCAACCGGATTGGTTGTGGATGACGGTATCGTTGTAACCGAAAATATCTTCAAGAAAGTCGAAGAAGGAATGACGCCTATAGAAGCCGCGATTAAAGGCTCGAATGAAATTTTCTTTGCCGTGATCTCGATTTCGATAACGCTTGCCGCAGTATTCCTTCCGGTTATATTTTTAGAAGGTTTTGTGGGAAGGCTGTTTCGGGAATTTGGTGTCGTGATTGGCGCCGCGGTATTAATTTCTGCTTTTGTTTCCTTGACCTTGACGCCTATGCTGAACGCTTACCTGATGAAGGGCGGCGAGCAGAAAAAGTCTAAATTCTATAATTGGAGCGAGCCTTATTTTTTGAAAATGAATTCGGGATATGCTGGAGCATTGGCAAAATTCATGAAACGAAAATGGCTGAGTTTCCCTATCCTGGTTATCTGTATCGGATTGATCGCCTTGTTTTTTAGCACGCTGCAGAAAGAAACCGCGCCGTATGACGACAGGAGTTTTATTGGGGTAAACGTAACTGCTCCAGAAGGCGCTTCGTATGATTATATGGATCGCTTTATGACTGAGTTATCTGACCTGATTAATGATTCAATTCCTGAGAAAAAAGTAAGCTTGATAATCACATCACCAGGCTTTGGTTCTGCATCCGTAAACAGCGGCCGTGCCAGGATTGCTTTGGTCGAGCCCGGAGAAAGGGAACGTTCGCAGAAAGAAATAGCGGAAGACCTTACTAAATGGACAAAGAGGTATTCGGAAGCCAAAGTTTCTGTTTCTGAACAGCCTACCATTGCCGTAAACCGACGCGGAGGCTTGCCGATACAATATATCATCCAAGCACAGAATTTTGAAAAGCTGCGAGAGAAGATTCCAGAGTTTATGGACGAAGCGGCGCAAGACCCGACTTTTGCCATTACCGACGTAAACTTGAAATTCAACAAGCCGGAAGTCTATGTAACCATCGACAGGGAAAAAGCACAGAGTCTTGGCGTTTCGGTTATTGATATTGCCCAAACGCTTCAGTTGTCTTTGAGCGGACAGCGTTTCGGTTATTATATGATGAACGGAAAACAGTATCAAGTGATGGGCCAGTTTGACAAAAAGGACCGCGAGGCTCCTATCGACCTGACCTCTATTTTTGTAAAAAACACTTCGGGTGAGCTTATCCAGTTGGATAATCTTGTGACTATCGAAGAACAAAGCAGTCCGCCGCAATTGTACCACAACAACCGATATATGTCAGCCACGGTTTCTGCCGGACTTGCTCCAGGGAAAAGTATCAGCGACGGTATCGATGCTATGGAAAGAATCAAAGAGAAAGTGCTGGACGAAACGTTTACGACGGATTTGGGCGGCGAATCGCGAGATTTCGTAGAAAGTAATTCCAATACGGCTTTTGCTTTCGGATTGGCTTTACTGCTCATCTATCTGATTCTTGCGGCGCAGTTTGAAAGTTTTATCGATCCGTTTATCATCATCTTGACCGTTCCAATGGCAGTAGCGGGAGCCTTATTTTCGCTTTGGCTTTTTGGCCAGACTTGGAATATTTTCAGCCAGATCGGAACCATCATGCTTATCGGGCTCGTGACGAAGAACGGGATCTTGATCGTAGAGTTTGCCAACCAACTACGAGAACAGGGCAAAGACAAAATGGAAGCTATTATGGAAGCTGCCGAATCACGCCTTCGTCCTATCTTGATGACCAGTTTGGCGATTGCACTGGGTGCCTTGCCGATTGCATTGTCTTTGGGTGCTGCTTCTACAAGCCGTATCGGGATGGGAGTCGTGATTGTTGGAGGAACTTTATTTTCGTTAATCCTTACGCTTTTCGTAATTCCGGCAATTTATTTTATGTGGTCTAGACAAAAGAAACACAGGCCGGAATTTGACAACATAAAAGAATATGAAAAAGAATAATTGCATGAAACTTAAGATATTTTTCCAGATTGTATTCCTTTTCACAGCTTCGCTTATGGCAGAGGCTCAAGAACTATTGACTGTCGAAGACGCGGTAAAGATTGCTTTAGAGAATAATTATGAAATAAAAATTGCCAGTAACGACCTGAGGATCGACCAGCAGAACGTAAGTCTTGCCAACGCGGGCGTACTCCCGCAATTGAACGCTACGGTTACTGACAATAACAGCATATTGGACACCAAACAGACACAGTCTGACGGTTCTGAAAGAGAGCTCAACGGAGCCCGTAACATGAACCTAGCCTATGGTGTTGCGCTAAACTGGACGATTTTTGACGGACTACGTATGTTTGCCCGTTATGACCAGCTGAAAGAATTAGAAAAATTAGGCGATGCCGAATTAAAGCTTGCTATTTTTACTAAGGTTTCTGACGTCATCACGACCTACTATGATCTTGTACAACAGCAACAGCAATTGAAAGCGCTTGATACGGCTATTGTAATTTCAAACTTAAGAATCAGTACTGCCGATAACCGTTATAAGATCGGGAAAGCGTCGAAACTGGAAGTCTTAAACGCACAGGTCGATTTAAATACAGATACCACTGCCCTGCTCCGCCAGAAAGAATTATATGCTAATACCAAAATCTTTTTGAATGAAATTTTGGCAAGAGACGTAAAAACAGACTTTTCGGTAGTCGACGAAGTTACTATAGACGAAACGCTTCTGCTTCCGGAATTGATGACGTTAGCGGAGAAGCAGAATCCGCAACTGCAGTCGCAGATTATCAACAAACGGATTAGCGAATTGCAGCTGAAGCAGGTCAAAGCCAACCGTTATCCAACTGTCAATATCACATCTGGGTATAATTTTACGCGCACGGAAGCTTCTCTTGGATTTACGACACAGTCTACCGGGCAGGGATTTACATACGGCATCAACGCGACCATGAATATCTTTAACGGAGGGCTTCAGAATCGTAATGAGAGAGTGGCTAAAATACAAGTAGAGAATTCAAAAATCGTTATAGAACAGCAACTTAAGATGCTTGAATCACAGCTATCTTCTGCTTACCAAACGTATCTGACTAATTTGCAGCTGACAAAACTGGAAGCTAAAAACGAGGATATCGCAAAAGAAAATTTAGATATTACACTGGCCAAATTTAAGATAGGAACTATCGCTCCGTTAGAATTTCGTGAGGCACAGCTCAATTATGTCAATGCGAAAGTGCGAAACAGCAACGCTCAATATGCCGCAAAAGTTTCTGAAATTAATCTGAAAGAATTGGCAGGAAATTTATCGCTTTCTCAAAATTAAGCTCCCGAATTACCATATCCTTAATTTAATGTTAAAATTTTAATTATCTTTGAATGAGAAACCCTTAAAACAAATCAATCATGGAAGTAAATTTTTTAGCATTGGTAGTAGCAGCACTGTCAACTTTGGTTGTCGGCTCTATCTGGTACAACCCTAAAGTTTTTGGAACAGCTTGGATGAATGCAGCTGGTCTTACCGAAGAAAAATTAAAAGGAGCCAATATGGCTGTTATTTACGGACTAGCTGTGTTATTTGCCTTTTTTATGGCTTTTATCCTCCAGTTTTTGGTTATCCACCAATGGGGCGCTCTTGCAGCTACTGGAGGAGATCCAGATAAGGTTAGTCCAGTATATGAAGCTTATATGGCAGAGTACGGAACGGCTTTTAGAACATTTAAACATGGCGCTTTGCATGGCTTTATGACTGGCTTGCTTTTCACATTTCCGCTAATTGCTATCAATTCGATGTTTGAAAGAAAAAGCTGGAAGTTTATTTTTATCAATGCAGGCTACTGGCTTGTCAACCTGACCATTATGGGCGGTATTATTTGCGCTTGGATTTAATCTTTATATCACCAAAAAAAATCTCGCCTTAACGGGCGAGATTTATTATTTTCCACCCTTTGAAAACTACCTTACGCTTTACCATTTTTACGACCACAACAGCGCTTCCCGAAAATTGGGATAGCCTTGCTTCGAGTAACATATTTCTTTCAAAATCGTATCTAAAACTGTTAGAGACGGCAGCACCCGAAAACATGACCTGTCATTTTATTGGTCTTTTTAATGCTGAAAAACTGGTCGGGATCGCGCTTTCGCAATTTCTAGATTTGAGTCAGGTGAATTCATACGGCGAAAGAGACAATTGTGCAAAAACGTCTATCCGGAAATTTATTTTTAAGAATTTCAGCTCTAAAGTGCTGATTATTGGAAACAACATGCTTACAGGCCAAAATGCATTCGAATTTGACCCCAGCTTGGAATATTCTGAAGGATTAAAATTGCTAAGAAAAGCATCCATTGAAATCGAGAAAAAATTAAGCCTGAAAGGGATGAAAACTCATATCACGGTTTTTAAGGATTTTGAAAAAGACGAAGCCAGCCATTTTGAGATTCCAGAGTTTCAGGACTTCTACCAATTCAGCACCCAGCCAAATATGGTCTTTACTATCTCAAAGAATTGGAACGAGGCTGAAGATTATGTAAGCGCATTGAACAAAAAATACCGCGACCAATACAAAAGGGCACGGAAAAAATCGGAAGGACTTGTTAAAAAGAAATTGTCTTTGGCTGAAATTCAAGAGCAGGAAAAACTGATTTATGATTTGTATTATTGCGTAGCCAAGAACGCGCCGTTTAATACTTTTTATCTTCCGGAAAAGCATTTTTCTAATTTCAAGCTACAATTGCAAGACAATTTTTTGTTTTACGGTTACTTTGAAAACAACAAAATGATCGGCTTCAACACGCTCATCAAAAATGGCGATGTAATCGATACGTATTTTTTGGGCTATGACGAAAACTGCCAGAAAGAAAAAATGCTGTACCTGAACATGTTATACGACATGATCAGTCATTCTATAAACAAAGGTTTTAAGCAGATTATTTTTGCGCGTACAGCCTTAGAAATCAAAAGTTCTGTAGGAGCCATTCCTGAAAAGATGTACGGTTTTATCAAACACCATAATTATTTCCTGAACCTTTTTATCTCAAGGCTTTTTGGCTATCTAGAACCTCAAACGGTATGGAAAGAGCGCAATCCTTTTAAATAAGATTTTTAAGGAATCGCTACTTTCATCTGGTTGGGCAGAATCTTTACTTCTAATTTGCTGACTTCATCACAATATTCTCCATCAATCTGAAAGCTTACAGGTGAATCGGTAGTAATTGTCGCTTGGTCTGTAGAAATAATCTCCACATCGCCATTTTCAATAGGCATATTTCCTGAAAGTATCTTGCTGAAAACAATCAGGTCTAAGTTTTTGAGGATTACGATTTCAAATTTTCCGTCGTTCATAACGCCATGAGGATTGATCGTTACGCCGGTACCGTATTTCTGAGAATTGGCCACAACGACCATTCTCGCTTCTGTTTCTATTCTCCCTTTACTCGTTTCTATAACAGCATGAAAAGGATCTTTGAGTCCCGTAAGCGTGTTGATAGCTTGCAATGCGTAGCCTAATTTGCCGCGTATGTTGCTGTTTTCATAATTCTTGATCAGTTCGGCATTGATACCGATATCGCTCAAATGCAGGCTTTTTTTGCCATTGATAGCAATCATGTCCATTTCCATATAATTGCTATGAAAGGCAATTTCTAGGTTTTCTTCAAGATTGTCTGGAAGGTTTAAGTCAACCGAAAGCCCGTTGGCAGAACCGGCAGGTAATATTCCTAAAATCACATCGTGATTTTCGACAGCTTCGGCGACCATTTTTATCGTACCGTCGCCACCGGCAACTATTATTCTTTCGGCCTTATTTTCTTCAAGCAATTTTTGGATTTTGGCTTCATCATTTTTTCCAGTTGTTTCAAAAATTGCCAGATTTATGTTTTCCTTTGTTGCAAAATTTTTAGCTGTTTCAATAATTTCAGTCTTGTCAACGTCGCCTGATATCGGATTAACTACCAGAATATAATTCTTTTGCGTGCTCATAATTTCTTTTGTGCTATAAATTTTGTAATTTGTTATATCGTAATATAAATATAAGACATTTTATGAAGCCAATCCTAAAGTTATACCGAGGTTATGCAAATGATCAGGAACTGATTGTGATGGGGCATATTTTTAAGCCTACTACAAAGGAAGATTACGATTTTCAAAAGAAAAATTTCAAGAATGCGAAATCTGTTATTCGTATGTTTCGGATTAAGACGCAGAAAAATGCTTCTGTCTATTTGGAGCATAACGGCATGAAAATCCACACTAAAAGTCTAGACGACGGTTATTTTAAATTCTGCATTCCGCTGACAAACGATTTGGCTTATGGCTGGAACGAATATAAAGTCAGCATTTATCACAACGAAAGAGAAATTACGAGCAAAGGCAGCTACATACGTCCGCATGACGGAAACTGGGGCTTTATATCGGATATTGATGATACTTTTTTAGTATCGCATACTCGAAATCCTTTCAAAAAGCTCTACATCTTGCTTTTCCGAAACGTAAACGACCGCAAGATTTTTGAAGATGTCGTGCCTCATTACCAAGCCTTGAGTTCGGCAGGCAGAAACAGTGATACGGAAAAGAATGCTTTTTTTTATGTCTCCAGCAGCGAATGGAATTTGTATCGGTTTATCACACAGTTTACAGAATTGCATGAACTGCCAAAAGCCGTGCTTCTCTTAAAGGATATCAAGACGAGCCTTACTGATTTTTTTCTTACCGGACGAGGCGACCACAATCATAAGTTTGAGAAGATAAAGCATATTTTGGAGTTCTATCCACATCTGAAATATGTGCTTCTTGGCGACGATTCACAGCATGATCCTTTTTTATATGAGGACATTTGTAAAATATTTCCGGTTACGGTAAAGGCAGTTTATATCCGTCAGACTGGAAAGCATAAAAAGCAAAAAGCAATAGATGCTTTAGCTAATATGGAAACGATGGGCGTCGATACTTGTTATTTTAAAAATAGCAGCGAAGCTATCGAACATTCAGAACGAATCGGAATAACGGCAGATTCACTGTATTCTTTATAAAAAAAGCCAGACGATGGGTCTGGCTTCTTTTTTATGCATTTTCTATTTCCATCTGAATGGCTTCCCATTCTTCTAAAAGATTGTCGAGGTCTTTTTTCTTTTTGTTATAGGCCATAAAAAAAGAAGCATCTTCGATATGTTTGTCGTAATTAGAAGCCAATAACTTGTCATCTTTTTGGATATCAATTTCTAGCTGCTTGATCTGACTTTCGACTTTGCTCAATTTGTTTTGAAGTGCTTTGCCTTTTTTCTGTTCTTCGTAAGAAAGTGATTTGTCTTTTGGCACTTCTTTTTTGACAGCATCTTTCTTTTCGACTTCGCGCATATTTTCTAGATTACGCTGTTCCAAGAAGAAATTAATGTCACCTAGATATTCTTTTATTTTCTGGTCTTTGAATTCATAAACGATATTGGACATACCCTGAAGAAAATCCCTGTCGTGAGAAACTAGAAGCAGTGTTCCTTCGTATTGCTGCAATGCTGCTTTCAAGACATTTTTAGATTTAATATCTAAGTGGTTGGTCGGCTCATCCATTACCAACACGTTAATCGGCTGTAATAATAATTTACAAAGCGCCAGACGGTTTCTTTCGCCCCCTGAGAGGACTTTTACCTTTTTCTCTACATCATCTCCTTTAAAAAGGAAAGAACCCAGCATATCGCGTACTTTTGAGCGGTTGGTGTCATTGGCAGCGTCTTGCATGGTTTGTAATAGCGTAATTTCGCCATCCAAATACTCAGCTTGATTTTGGGCGAAATAGCCTAATTGTACGTTATGCCCTAATTTTATAGTTCCGGTATAGTCAATATCTTTTACGATTGCTTTGATAAAGGTAGATTTTCCTTGTCCGTTTTGTCCGACAAAAGCAATCTTGCTTCCTCTCTCTACTAAAAGCGAAATATCTTTCAATATGGTCTTTTCGCCATATTTTTTAGTAACATTTTCGGCTTCGATTACGACTTTACCAGGCGTTATAGAAACGGGAAACGAAATATTCATGACAGAATTGTCGTCTTCATCAACTTCAATCCTTTCTACTTTATCTAGTTTTTTAATCAGCGACTGTGCCATTGAAGCTTTGGATGCTTTCGCTCTAAATTTTTCAATCAGCTTTTCAGTTTCTTCAATTTTTTTGGCTTGGTTTTTCTGCGTTGCCAATTGCTTCTCACGAATTTCATGGCGTAATTCTAAATATTGGGAATACGGCTTATTGAAATCATAGGCTTTCCCAAGAGAAATTTCAATAGTTCGGTTGGTCACATTATCCAAGAACATCTTATCGTGCGATACGATTACTACAACGCCAGGGTAATTACGAAGGAAATTTTCGAGCCAAATAATCGATTCGATATCCAAGTGATTGGTCGGCTCATCCAGAAGCAGAATATCATTGGATTGTAGCAACAATTTTGCTAATTCGATACGCATTCTCCAACCGCCTGAAAAAGTTTCGGTCTGATTGTTGAAATCTTCTCTTTTGAAACCAAGTCCTAAAAGGATTTTCTCTGTGTCACCGACATAATTATATCCGCCAAGCAAATCAAAACGATGCGTATAATCTGCCAGATCTTCAATAATCTGGCTGTATTCTTCGCTTTCGTAATCGGTTCTTGTAACCAATTGGTGATTTATTTCCTCAAGCTTTTTCTCAACAATTTTAATATCTGTAAATGCTTCATAAGCTTCTTCCAAAACAGTTCTTCCTTGCTCAAAATCGATATCCTGACGCAAGAAGCCGATTTTGACTTCTTTTTCAGTAGCTATGCTTCCTGTGTCGGGAGCGATATCTCTGGCAAGAATCTTCAGCATTGTTGATTTTCCCGCTCCATTTTTGCCGACAAGTCCCACTCGATCACCAGCTCCTAACCTGAAAGTAATTTCTTCAAAAAGATAGGTTCCTCCGAAAGAAACTGATAAATTATGTATATTAAGCATTTATTGTATTTTTTGTAAATTGTATGTGTAAATTTGCACTGCCGAACTTGGCAAACTAAATTTTTTGCAAATGTTAAAAAAAGGATCCAAATTATATAGCATTTTAACAGGAACTTGTCCTAAATGTCAGAACGAGAGTATGTATGTAGACAAAAATCCTTATAATCTGTCCCGAATTTTTCAAATGCATGAAAGATGCAGTCATTGCGAGCAAAAATACAAGATTGAGCCTTCTTTTTTTTACGGAGCCATGTATGTTAGTTATGGTGTCGGAATTGCGTTTGGCGTTGCCGCTTTTATCATCTCGTATATTTTTCTAGGCACTAATCTCAAGGTCTCTTTTATAGCAATTATTGCTACCCTAGTTGCCTTTATGCCGGTTATCATGAGATTGTCAAGGAATATTTGGATCAATATGTTTGTAGACTACAATAAAGACTGGAACAAGAAATAAGCTACCATTTTACCTTTCTGAACCTTTTGATATCGACTGAGCTGTCTAGAGGTTTTCCAAATTCTATGTTTTCAAACAATTCTTTGGCCATAGCCGGTCCAAGCATAACACCGCGAGTTCCAAGTCCGTTTAGCAAATGAACATTTTTATGGTTGGGATGAGTTCCAACCATTGGCCTTCTGTCTTTAACCGTTGGCCTTACACCGGCCAAATGCTGAACAATTTCAAAATCACAATGAAGTATTTCTTTTATATTTTCAAGAAGCTCTTGTTTACCTTCTTCAGTCGGCTGATTGGTTTTATCTTTCCAATTATAAGTCGCACCAACTTTGTATAAATCATTTCCAAGGGGTAATACAAAAACAGACGTCTTGATAACAACATCTAAATTTAAGTCAGGAGCTTTAATTATTAGCAACTCGCCCTTTGTTCCATCTAAAGGAAGATGTCCGAAATATGGGTTTGAAATCATCCCATAGCCTTCTGCAAAAATTATATTTTTAGCTTGGATATCTTTATATTGGACATATTCTTCTTTTAACTCAAGAGCTGCATAATCAAAAGTATCATTTGCAAGCCATTCCTTTTCTTTAAGATACTCATGATAGCTTATTAACAAAGCTTCCGTATCTACATAACCCGTTTGCAGGACTTCGCCAAAATTAAAAGGAGAATCAATTCCGTTATACTTTTTAGAAACGAGCTTAGAAGAAAGAAAAGGCGCTAAACCAATTTTATCTGTAGCCAGAAACCAGTTGTTCTGTTCTTCTACAGAAAACAATTTTCTATAAATAGGAATTTCAAAATTAAATTTTGAACTTAATTTCGTTTCCAAATTCCCATAGAAGGAATGTAGCAAATCCAGTTGTTCTTGCGCTTTCCAGACTTCGCTAAATCTTTTTAGAATTACTGGATTATACAATCCGCCAGCAACTTTTGAAGATTGCTGAGAATTATTATCAAAGACCCGAATGGATTTGTTCTCCAGCAATGCAGTTTCAGCAAATGCAATACCTGCTAATCCGCAACCAACAATCAAGTAATCTACCATAGTGCAAAAATAAAAAAACTCTTGCCGGTTAAAGCAAGAGTTTTATTTGTATTGGAGAAATTTTTATTAATAATTCCACATATCTTGTTCGAAGTTGCGGATCTTATCTTTAACTCTTTCAGATTCTAATAATTGCATCTGAGCGTTGTCTTTCATGTACTCTTCAATTTTTCTATCGCCCATAACGTTTTCTTCTTTATAAATAATCGCACTAAATCTACGGGAATTTAACAAGTGGTCAAAAGTAATCGGCATTGCAGAGTTTTTATCATTAAAAGCTTTGCTCTCGTGCATGACATCTCGAATTGAAGGATAATAAACCCAAAACAATTCAATAACATCTGGATTTTCAGCACCTATATCTCTTGCTTCTGGAGCAACAGGACAGATAGCTAATAATCTGTATTTCAATTCGCCTTGTCTTTTATCAAAATACCAAAAACCTTTGATTCTGAAACCAGATATATCAAGAGCTGTTAATTCTCTTTTATCAATATATTGAGGATCTAAAACTTTTTTACCAGATTTATAATCATCATAATAATTATTTATCTCGTCAATACCAGCTGGGATTGTATCAATATAAGTAAAAGAAGAAGACATATCTTTTAAAGTCTTTTTAGTGTTGAAGTAATCATCACCGTAAACTTCAGTTATTCTACCATCTTTAATACCTTTTAATAAAACATTAAATAAAGAACGTCTGTCATGTCCAATATTGGCTGTATCCACAGGGAAGTAAAGAGGGAAATTAATTCTTTCGTCTAAGTCAATAGTTTCCCAAACAGTTTTTCCCATCAAAACGTCACGATCATGAACATATCCATAAGGCAATGGTTTATCATTGTCAGAAATAAGCTCTGCATCTGTTTTTTTGCCTATTTGGTCTGGCGTTTTTGCATTAAGTAAATTTGACTGGGCAAATGAAGCAAAACTCCCTGCCACTGCAAAAACAACTAATAAAAAGTTTCTCAATTTCATGTTATAATTTATAAGTTATTTAAGTAGATAACGTCTGACTTAAATCATTATTGTATTTCATAAACTACAGGAGCAGTTTTAGGAGGCATAACGCCAGCACCTACACCAACAATTTTTGTTTTAATATCAGAGATAATGATTTGGTCACCTCTTCCAGCTTTAGCTAAAGCTGCTTTACACTGAGCATTTACTCTGTCACCGTTAACGATTACGATTGGCTGTCCTGGCACTTTAAATGAAAACTGAGTTACTTGGAAGCTTAAGTCGTACAAGAAATCTGGCAATACTGCTGATATTTGAGACACTTCAAGACGAGATTTTGCGCCTTTTACGTTTCCAGTTGTTCCAGCTATAGCACCTTGTGGTCCAGGAATATTTTTGATTCTGAATGTTTTCTTATCAGAAACAGGTTTACCATCAGGTAATTTACCAGTAACACTAACAGTAACTTCAGTACCTTGACCAGGATTAAGATTATACTGACCTGGTTTTCCAGCTCTAGACAGACCAGGAGCAGAAGCAGTAACTTTGTCATCAGATATACCTGCAAACGATATCGTCATTGGGTTAGGCAATCCTCTGTATACTACGTTCATTTTATCAGCAGAGATATTAGCAGAGTTCGGTCTTGGAACAACTACATAATTTCCTTTGATAGGCAAGCTAACAACTTTTCCGTTTTCATCAAAATTGAATGAACCTGTAATTTCGTGGTCACCCACACTACCAGCTCCAAAAGAGAATTTAGCTTGTCCAGCTTCTGCTGCAACAGAACTTCCGTTAACAATAACAGATTTAGCTTTTAAGGTTGGATCAAATTTTCCAAGAATAATTTTACCAGTAACTGATTCTCCTTGAAAGAAAGCAGTTTTGTCTGGAACTACAATTGGCTGATAAGCTGTTAAAGAAGCTGCTGCAATCAAATCAGATTGGAACATACCCGCCATAACATCGCTTTCAGTAGTTTTAATATCAGCTTGTAATTGTGATAATTTAGTAATTGTAGCTATAAGAGGAAAACCTTTATAGTTGTAATCAATCCAAGATAAATTAGCACCTGCTTTTTCAGAATAAACTGGTTTAGTTGCAAATCTATTTTCAATTTTGCTCATTTCAGAAGCAGCAATTGAGCTACCTCCAATTTGTTTGATTTGAGCAGGGTAATTTTTAATTTTATCCAAAAACTCTTGTCCTTTAGAAGAAACTTTGTCACCTGTAAAAAACAAGTTATCAATCAAATCTCCTTTATCCATTTGTTCATATGGTAAATTTCCTTCTTTATCTCTTTCAAAACCTTTAGTTACTTGAGTTTTGATACCTTCAAGATAATCTGAAAATTCTTTTGATAAAGCTCTAATTTTGTCAACTTTCGCTTTTTTATCACCATATTGACCTGGTTGATCAGACGCTTTTTGTGCTAGTTGTTGAAAAGAAGATTCATTTCTAGCATCTGTAAGCGTATTTGATTCCACAATTTTATTGTTCAGTATACCAAAAGCAGATAAAACTTCTTTTGACATATTTAATGCTAACATCGCGATGAAAACCAAGTACATCAGGTTAATCATCTTCTGCCTAGGGGTTAATTTTCCTCCTGCCATTTTTTCTAATTAGTTTTAATTTATTTTGTTAATGAAAATATAGTTATAAACTAATTATCCTTTGTTACTCATTGCAGAAAGCATACCTCCGTAAACATTGTTTAATGAAGCAATGTTTGCAGTCATAGATTGCATTTGTTCTTTTAATTTAGATGCGTTATCAGCGATTTCTTTGTTAGCCTCAGCATTTCTAGAAGCACTTTCTAACTGTACTTTGTACAAGCTGTTTAGTGATTCCATTTGAGCAGCAGCCATAGATAATTCTTCACTGTATTTTTTTGTAGCAGCAATTCCATCAGCAGCTGGAGAGATTCCTTTTGCAGCAGATTCGAAATTTTTGATGCTGTTTCCTAAGCTAGCCATCAATTCGCCATCGATTTTAGCTTCTTTTAATAAGTTGTCTAATTTTTGAGATAATAAACCTTGAGCTTCAGCAGGGTTTTCTTTTTTAGGATCTTTCTTTTTTGCTTCTCCACCAGCCAATTCAGGATATACTAAAGTCCAATCAATGTCATTATCTACTGGTTCGAAAGCTGACAATGCAAAGATTAACGCTTCAACCACAAGACCTATCGTCAACATCAAGTTACCAGTAATAGGACCGAACTCAAGGTGAGTAATTTTGAATAATGCTCCAAGGATTACAACTGCCGCTCCCATACCGTAAGCGAAATTCATTGCTTTTTTGCTTAAAATTGCCATAATAATAAATAGTTTTTAGTTAGTTAAGTAAATATAAATAATATAAAGTTGGTTAAATTCTTATTTTGGTGTGTTTCCTGTATTTTGAACACCCATATAATCTTGTACGGTTCTGAAACCGATAAAGCTTCTTGCCGAATCAGCATATTCGAAATCTCTTGTACTTACTTGCAAGAAATAAGCAACATCTTTCCAAGAACCTCCACGAGTTACTTTACGTTGGTTTTTAGCATCTGGAACATTTGGATTCATAGTCGAAACGAATTCATAAGAACCTGCATCATAAGAAGAATTAGTCCACTCTGCTACGTTACCTGACATATTATACAAGTTATAATCGTTAGGATCGTAAGATTTTGCTTCTACAGTATATAAAGCTCCATCTGCTGCGTAATCTCCTCTGTTTGGTTTGAAGTTTGCCAAGAAACAACCTCTGTCATTTTTAGCATAAGGACCACCCCATGGGAAAGTTCCTGACTCTAGACCACCTCTGGCAGCATATTCCCATTCTGCTTCTGTAGGAAGACGGAAAGAGTTGATTTGGTTTCTTCCTTTTTTCTTTGCTTTGATAAATGCATTTTTGTATAATGTTCTCCAAGCACAGAAAGCTTTAGCTTGTTTCCAGCTAACTCCAACTACAGGATAGTCATCATAAGCTTGGTGCCAGAAATAATCATTATGCATTGGCTCATTGTATGAATAAGCAAAATCTTTAATCCATACCGTAGTATCAGGATAAATTTCGATTGGTTCTGTTTTTTTGTAGAAATCTTTTCTTCCTTTTTTCTTAACAGCCTCGTTTAGGTTTGCTTCTGAATAACGGAATTTTAATTTTGAAACATCAATAGTTCTTAAACCATTGTATGATTCAGCAGCTGGCAAGTACATTGAATCCATTACCTCAACATAATATTCATCCGGATATTTTTGAGGATCTGTAATCAATTTTACTTTTTTGTTCAGCTTTCTTCCCGCAAATTGATCATCATCTGTACCTAAACTATAGTAGTTCTCATACATATATTTATCATAAGGAGACATAGTTGCTGGATCTGTATCATCAAATGCGAATTCGCCGATACCACCGCTTCCTTTAGCCTGCCCCATCTCTTCTGCCAAGATAGCTAAACGCATTCTGATTGTTGAGTCTTTTACCCAATTCACAAATTGCTTGTATTCGCTGTTCGTAATTTCTGTTTCATCCATATAAAAGGATCGAACGGTAACAGTTTTTGTCGGAGCGTCCTGTACGTTGGCTAAATCATCATCTGATTTACCCATGATAAAAGCACCACCTGGAACCAGAGTCATACCATACGGTTTCTCTGGATGCCATTTTCTGCCTTTAACACCTACTAACTCCCCTTTATCGCTCGAACCACAGCTAGACAATACTGATGCTAATGCTGCTAATGCAATGAACTTCTTCATATAAATTTGGGTTATGATATATTCTTATTTTTTAAGGGCGTAAACCTATTTATTATTTTTCTAAAAAACAATTTTTTTATTAAAAATCCTTAAATAAAGTATAACATTAGTCTAAGGATGTGTTAAAAAAAATATAGGCTCGCCTGTTATATTATGTTTTTCCTTTGTGCCTTCCACCATCTTTCCGGGATTTCGTTGGCACAAGCACCTAGATAATCCTCATAAGTGCAAGGTAATAACGTATTTCTTTTTAATTTATTATTAACATTTGAAATAAAAGGTATTTCTATCCACCAACGCTCTGTTTTGTGGCTTTTAAAGAAAACCAATTCTTCATCTTCTAAAGGAACAATGTATTTTAAATAATTATCTCGACTTCCGAACGGATATTCATTCGAACGATAATGGAAACCTTCAATAAAATACCATATGATTTGTGCTACCAGGACTGCTTCTTGTTTCGAATTATTATGATTAAAAATGCCAAATATTGAAACTTTATCGCTTATCCCTGCATATCTTGATAAAGAACATATCTCTTTACCATTAAAACCGTTGGGTGTAAAAGTAATAAAATTACCGGAATCAGAAGATTTTACGGATGTTAAATCTACGCTCACAATATCTGCATCTCTAAAAACGGGTTCTGCGATCGAAATAGTATTGGAAACTTCGCCTAAACGGTAGGCATCGAAAAATAATTTTTCGACCAAATCAATTTCTTCTTGAGAGTTATAATAAGTCTGGAAGCCTAGATTACTGTAGTTAAAAAGATTATTCGGCTCTTCGACAATCATCTTCGTAAGATAGGAATTTGCAGACAGAGGCTTGTCGGCCGCTCCAAAATCAAACTTGCTGTCAATCGAAACGACATTCACCATCTGCTCCAATTCATCGTACGCTCTATACAAAGAATACGTCAGGTCTTGGGAACCTCCGATTACTATCGGGATAATCTTATTTTTAAGCAACGAAGCTACAACTTTTTTAAGAGCGAAATAGGTATCTTCTACTTCGTTCCCAGCCAAGATATTTCCTAAATCTGCAATGGATGCTTCCCAGTTTCCAGGGAATAGCCCGTACAATTCTTTACGAATATGGGATAGTTTGGTATTTTCAATTTCAATATGGGCACCGCGATTTTCTTTTACACCTATAATCGCCAGCCTGATTTTGCTCAAATCCGGAAAATCTTCACTCGTATGCAACACGACCTTGCTCCCTAGATTTTGGGAAGACAATCCGTTTATAAACTCCAGGATTTCATCATCTAAGGGCGATAGAAAATCAAATTCCATATATTATTTCTTTTTTACTGTAGTTTTTTTAGCCGCTGGCTTTTTAGCTGCCGTAGCTTTCTTTGCTGCTGTTTTCTTCGCAGGCGCTTTTTTCTCAATCATCTCTTGAACATCAGCAAGCGTCAATTTCGTCGCATCGACATCTTTGCTCAGCTCAATCTTGATTTTTCCTTTGGTGATAACTGAACGTCCCCAGCGTGCTTTTTCAACTCGGATTCCTTCTTCTTCCCAATTGTGAATGACTTTGTCAATTTCTTTCTGAAGTTTATCTTCAATCAATTCTGTAATATCAGATTGTGAAAGGTTGTCGAAATTATACTTTTTGCTGACATTGATAAACATTCCGTTCCATTTGATAAACGGACCAAAACGACCGACTCCTTTTTGTACCGGCTCATTTTTATAAGTCCCGATCGGAGCATCGGCTTGTTCTTTTTCGGCAATCAATTCTTTAGCACGATCAAAAGTGACATCCAACGGATCTTCACCTTTTGGAAGGGAAATGAACATTTTTCCGAAACGAACATACGGTCCAAAACGCCCATTGTTCACCTCTACTTCTTCTCCTTTGTGCGTTCCTAAGTTTTTAGGAAGCAAGAACAGATTCAGCGCTTCTTCTAGGGTGATATTTCCGATATTTTGGTCTGCCATTAGACTTGCAAATTGCTTATCTTCGTCATCTGGCTCGCCAATCTGCGCCATCGGCCCAAATTTGCCCAAACGTACGCTTACTGGTTTTCCAGTTTTTGGATCTTTTCCTAAAATTCTTTCTCCGGATTCTCTTTCTGCATTGGCCTCGACGTCTTTTACATTAGGATGAAACTGGTCATAAAACTCTTGCATCATTTTAGCCCAGTTTACGTTTCCTTCAGCAATTTCGTCAAAATCTTGCTCGACTTTTGCCGTGAAGTTATAGTCTAATATTCTTTCGAAATTTTTTACCAAAAAGTCAGTTACGATTACACCGATATCGGTAGGAACTAATTTTCCTTTATCGGAACCTGTGTTTTCTTTAAGCAATTTCTCGTCTAGCTTTCCAGATTTCAGAGTCAATTGTGTATAGTTTCTTTCCTGTCCGTCAAGATTTCCTTTCTCGACATAATTTCTATTGATGATGGTAGAAATTGTCGGAGCATACGTCGACGGACGGCCGATTCCTAATTCTTCTAATTTTTTCACCAGGGAAGCTTCGGTATATCTCGCCGGCGGTCTTGAATAACGTTCGGTTGCCGTGATATAATTATTTTGAAGCTTTTCATTCACCTTCAACGCTGGCAACATTCCTTCTTGTTCTTCGTCTTCATCATCATGTCCTTCCAAGTATACTTTCAAGAAACCTTCGAATAGCAATACTTCTCCTGTTGCCGTAAATAATTCTTGGTGATTGTTGGCTTCAATTTTCACATTGGTTCGTTCCAATTCCGCATCGCTCATCTGAGAAGCCAAAGTCCTTTTCCAAATCAAATCATACAAACGAGCCTGGTCTCTGTCAATATTCACGGTGTGACGGGACATATCTGTCGGACGGATAGCTTCGTGGGCTTCTTGCGCTCCCTTGCTCTTGTTGGCAAAAGTTCTAGGTTTTGAGAATTCCTTCCCGTATGATTTTATGATTTCTGCCTGAGCCGCATTCATAGCTTCATTCGAAAGATTTACGCTATCGGTTCTCATATAAGTAATCAGTCCCGCTTCGTATAATCTTTGCGCCAATTGCATCGTGATTCCAACCGGAAGGTATAATTTTCTTGCTGCTTCTTGTTGTAATGTTGAAGTCGTAAAAGGCGCAGCTGGTGTTTTTTTCGTAGGCTTGGTTTCTAAATCCGATACCTTATATATAGAACCGATATTTTTGCTTAAAAAATCTTCGGCTTCTTTTTTTGTATTGAAGTTTTTTGGAAGTTTCGCTTTAAATGTCTTTCCAGCTTCGTTAGAAAATTCTGCAACCACAGAATAAGAAGCAACAGCTTTAAAGTTTTGGATTTCTCTTTCTCTTTCCACAATCAGCCTTACTGAAACCGACTGGACTCTTCCGGCAGAAAGGCCTCCTTTAATTTTTCTCCATAAAACTGGCGAAAGTTCATAACCTACCAATCTGTCTAAAACTCTCCTCGCCTGTTGCGCGTTTACCAAATCGTAATTGATTCCTCTTGGATTGTCAATCGCTTTTAATATGGCCGTTTTTGTAATTTCATGGAAAACGATTCTTTTTGTCTTGGCAGGCTCTAACTTTAATTCTTCGGACAAATGCCACGAAATTGCTTCTCCTTCGCGGTCCTCATCACTCGCCAGCCAAACCATTTCGGCTTTTTTAGAAAGATCTTTGAGCTTTTTAACCAACGCTTTTTTATCTGGAGAAACTTCATACTTTGGTTTGAAGCCGTTTTCTACATCTACTCCTATTTCTTTGGAAGGTAAGTCTGCAATGTGTCCATAACTGGATTCTACCTGATAGTCGCTTCCTAAAAATTTTTCTATGGTTTTTGCCTTTGCAGGCGACTCAACGATCACTAAATTCTTTGCCATAATGCTTTTGTTTGTGTCGCAAAAGTATATGAATTTTTTAAATATTGCGTTTCAGAAAAATTTAAAAGTAAATTCACATCATAGAAAAACCTATTTCAAAAAAAATAAATAACTGATTTTAAACCATTTATTTAAGCAAAAAAGCCCTTTATAATTATTTTAGGCATAAATATCAAAAGCTTTTCGATTCCTATTACACTACCTATTTCTTAATCATTTTGTAAGAAATGCTTTTTAAGTTAATTCGTTAAACAATCTTTTATTTTTTTCTTTATTCTGTTAAACATTACAACTTGATAGCAGACTTTCATTTCTTATTTATAAATTTATACCTATATAAGACAAGATTTTTCCTACTCAAAATCTAAAATAATTTAATAAAAAAGAAAAATAGCGTGATTTCAGTCCTCAAAAAATACCTAGAGCGCAACCGGCATGGCCATGTAGTGGAGAAATTTAAAGACCTCCATCTTTCTCATCCGAATTACCCAAGCTTGTATTCAATAACCGACACCTTAGATGTTTTGGGAATTGAAAACATGGCGGCAAATGTGCCAAAAAATCAGCTTGAAAATCTGCCGGATTCCTTTATTGCTTCCATAAAAAGCGAGACGATGGAAGGTTTTGTATTTGTCAGCAAAAGCAGCGATATTATTACCTATGAAACAGAAAGCGACGAAAAGCACTCGCTTCCTATCGATGAATTCAGGGATTTGTGGGATGGCTTGATCTTGGCAGTCGAAAAAAACGAAAAAGCAGCCGAGCTCAAAAAATCGAATCTGATACTGCCTATTTCGTTTGGCTTATTAGTTTTGATTTTTTTAGTTTCAATTTTTGCTTATGGCTTCGAAATCTATGGTTTGATTTTTCGAGCCTTGTCTTTAGTCGGATTGTTTGTTAGTATTTTTATACTTCAAGAAAAGAATGAGGAAGCTAACGAACTCGTATCTAAAATATGCAGCTTTAGTGCGAATATTTCTTGCGACTCGGTTATAAAGTCAAAAAATAGCCAGATTACAAAATGGCTGAGCTTTACAGACCTGCCGATTTTATTCTTCTCTATAAATTTCATGGCGGTTTCACTAGGCAATTCTTCTTTCGGAATCATCGGACTGCTTAGTATTTTGTCTGTACCTGTCTGTTTCTATTCTATTTACCTTCAAAAAGCCACGCTCAAAAAGTGGTGCATCCTATGTTTGGTTATTTCTTCTTTGGTTATTGGGCAGTCAGTATTATACGCTTTCAATGCAAATCCCTTAGGCATTCATTTAACTGCAGTCATCCAATATTCTATTATAGCCGCAATCTGCACAACTATTTGGTTCTACACAAAAAAAATCATGGAAGAGCGCAAAGATTTAGCCAATAGAAATAAGGACCTTTTCCGCTTTAAGAGAAATTTCAACCTATTTGATTTCCTTTCCTCAGAAGTCAAAGAACAGGATGAATTGATAGCATTAAAGCCAATCAGCATAGGAAATCCAAATGCAGCTTTGACCTTGCGATTATTTCTCAGCCCTAGCTGCGGGCATTGCCATACTGCTTATAAAAAAGGAAAAGAATTTGCCAAGATGTATCCGGAAAAAGTAAAATTGGCTGTCTATTTTAATCTGAATATTGAGAATTCGGACAATCCTTATTTGGAAGTTGCTAGGAATTTGTTGGAGATTCATTTTAGCGGAGGTAACATTCTTGAAGCTATCGAAGACTGGCATGTATTGAATCTGGGACTTGAGAATTGGCTAAAAAAATGGAAACAGCAGACCATCAGCATGGAAGCCGAAATGGAACTAAACAATCAATATCGGTGGTGTGTAAAAAATGAATTTAATTATACCCCAGTAAAAATAATAGACCATAAATTATTGCCTAGAGAATATGAAATTGACGAGATAAAATATTTTCTGTCTGAACTAGAAGACCAAAAAACAGAAAAAATCCAGTAGAAAGCGGAATAATACTTTGGCCCACAACGCGCACAAGCATGAATTAATTAAAATATTGATTTTCAAACACAAGAACTTATGTTAATTCATTCAAAATAAGTTTGTAATCCATTTTTTAATTGTAATTTAACACGATAAATATTACTTATTTACATTCTAGATTCAAAGTACTAAAAATATTGTTGCAACGATAGTCAGATCCTCAACTGACTTTAAATGCTTGAGCCAATCAATTTTAATCTTTATTTTTATGTTAAAAGACACTTTAAATCTAAATGGTGTTCAAAAATTAGACAAACAACAACAAAAAGACACCGTAGGAGGGGATCTTGGTCCTATCCTACAAAATTGCTCTTATGACAATTATAGCGCAGCATTGTATGGATGTCCTGTACAACCTAACAATGGTTCATGGCAACAGGCTACCTGCCACTATGTTTGCGTTCCTGGTGGTCGTTGGGTAAGACAATAATTCATTTTCTTATTAAAACTTAAGATTGGATAAAACCGATCTTAAGTTTTTCTCCAAAAAGTAGGTTTTCGTTTACTCTTCCCTCTTTATCATACATCTAATATCATATATCTAAAATACCCCAATAGAGTCATTTCAGTCTTATCAAAGTTTTCTGCAAATTAAATACAACACTCGCACAGATATGATTTATTAAGAAAAAAGTATATCTTGTAAATAATTTATCCCACGCTACATATCCTAAAAAAATAAGAAATATATTTGACTAATATTCTGAAAATTAATGCAGAAATTTCCATTTTTTAAACAAGCAGACCAAAAAGACTGCGGCCCGACCTGCTTAAAAATTATTGCCAAATACCATGGCAAAAACATCAACATACAAAAGCTGCGAAGCCTTAGCGAAACCACGCGCGAAGGAAGCAATCTGCTATCGTTGAGTGAAGCAGCCGAAAAAATTGGATTCCGGACATTAGGCGTAAAACTCAGCTTAGAAAAACTGGAAGAAGCGCCGCTTCCTTGCATTCTGCATTGGAACAATAATCATTATATCGTACTGTACAAAATCAAAAGAGGAACTTATTATGTGTCAGATCCTGCTTTTGGGTTGCTTCAATACGGCAAAGAAGAATTCTTAAAATTATGGATCGGAAACAATGCGACCGAAGCCACAGAAGAAGGCATTGCCCTTCTTTTTGACACGACGCCAAAATTCTACCAGAACGAATTTGAGAAAGACACCAAGAATGTTTTTGGTTTTGGATTGCTTACCAGATACATACTGCGGTACAAATCTTTTATCATTCAGCTAAGTATCGGGCTTTTAGCGAGCAGCTTGCTACAACTGATTTTTCCTTTTCTTACGCAAAGTATTGTAGATATTGGGATACAGAATCAGAATATTCATTTCGTATACTTAATTCTTTTCGCCCAATTATTTCTATTTGTAGGAAAAACTGCTCTCGAACTTATCAGAAGCTGGATATTACTCCATCTTTCAGTAAGAATCAACATTTCGCTGATTTCGGATTTCTTCATCAAACTTATGAATCTCCCTATTTCCTTTTTTGATGTGCGAATGACAGGAGATATCATGCAACGCATCAACGACCATCACAGAATTGAGAGGATACTTACGACTTCTTCGCTAGATGTGCTGTTTTCTATGATCAATATGATTATCATGGGAGGTGTCCTAGCCTATTATAACCTAAAAATATTTCTTGTCTTTTTTGCAGGAAGCTTGCTTTATTTCCTTTGGATCATCTTATTTCTTAAACGAAGAGAAGCCTTAGATTATAAACGCTTTTCCGAAGTAAGCCAAGAACAAAGCAAAGTCATCGAGCTTATCAATGGCATGCAGGAGATCAAGCTTCACAATGCCGAAAAACAGAAACGTTGGGGTTGGGAGTATATTCAAGCCCGTCTTTTTAAAGTTTCCATGAAAGGATTGGTACTCGAGCAGACCCAAAATATTGGATCGTCGACTATCAATCAACTTAAAAACATTTTCATCATTTTCTTGTCAGCCAAGCTGGTAATCGACGGCGAACTGACACTAGGTATGATGATGGCAATTACAAGTATCGTCGGAAGCCTAGATGGCCCTATAACGCAACTGATTGGGTTTATTCGCGAAGTGCAAGATGCTAAAATATCGCTATCACGACTGTCTGAAATTCATGAGAAAGAAGACGAAAGCCAGCAGGAAGAAAATCAGACACACGATTTCCCTCTAGATTCGGATATCGTATTAAAAGACGTAAGTTTCAGGTATGTTGGTTCGGATGTACTGGTCCTTGAAGATCTTAACCTTATCATTCCCGCAAATAAAGTGACGGCAATTGTCGGCACCAGCGGAAGTGGCAAAACAACACTTATGAAATTGCTGTTGAAATTTTACGAAAGTAATAAAGGAGAAATTTCTATCGGAAACACCTTGCTTAAAAATATTGCCCAAAAAACATGGAGAGCGAATATCGGAGCTGTCATGCAAGAAGGCTATATCTTCAACGATACCATTGCAAATAATATCGCCATTGGAGCAGACATCATTGACAAAGACCGTCTTGTCTATGCCGCTGATGTGGCAAACATCAAAGAATATATTTCTGGATTACCTTTGGGATACAATACAAAAATCGGAATGGAAGGCATCGGGATGAGCACCGGACAGAAACAGCGCCTTTTGATAGCAAGAGCAGTCTATAAAAATCCTGAAATGCTGTTTTTTGATGAAGCTACGTCAGCCCTTGATGCCAATAACGAAAAGGAAATCATGGAAAAACTGGACGTTTTCTTTAAAAACAAAACAGTCGTTGTTATCGCACACCGTTTGAGCACCGTCATGAACGCCGACCAAATCGTAGTACTCGATAACGGAAAAATTATCGAGCAGGGCAATCACGAAGCATTAGTAAAACTAAAAGGAAGCTATTATCAGCTTGTCAAGAACCAACTGCAACTCGGAAAATAATATGCCAGACAACAAACACATAGAACTAAGAAGCGAAGAAGTTCAAGATATTTTGACGAAAGTGCCGCATTGGATGATCCGATGGGGAAATGTAGTCGTACTGACTGTGCTTTTATCCCTATTTCTCATGTCATGGATTATAAAATATCCAGATATCGTTACGACAGAAATCACAATAACTACACAGATTCCGCCGCAAAAACTTATTACCAAAAGTTCGGGAAGGATCGAAAAGATTTTTGTCAAGAATAGAGAAAATGTTTCTGAAAATACAGCATTGGCCGTTATTGAAAATTCGGCAAGATATGAAGATGTTTTCAAGCTCAAAAGTATAATCGACACTTTAAAAATTGATAAAAACTTCATCAAATTCCCTTTTGAATCGCTTCCTACCATGCAATTAGGAGAAGTCGAAGGGCCTTTTGCCCTATTTGAAAAAGATTTCATCGCTTACAGCCTTAATCGCGACCTGCAGCCTTATAAAGTGGAAGGCGCCGCGCAAAGCTATGAAGTAATCGAAATCAAGGAAAGACTGAACCTGTTACAGCAACAGAAGCAAATAAGCGAAACCGAAATACAGCTCAAGAAAAAAGAACTTGAGCGTTATAAAAAACTACACGAAAAAGGCATCATCTCTACTCAAGAATGGGAAACCAAAAGCTTGAATTATCTTCAAACCGAAAAAGAATTAAGAAGCCTAAGCTCTTCCATTTCACAGATGAAGTCTTCTTTAAACGACCTAAACAAAAGCAGCAAGTCGACAAAAATCAACGAGACTAAAGACGATGTGAGCCTTTTCCGAAATGCCATACAATCCTACAACCAGCTGAAAAAAGCAATTGCCGACTGGGAATTGGCATATGTACTCCGATCTTCAATCGCAGGCGAAGTTTCTTTCATGCAAATATGGACCGAAAACCAAACCATCACGGCGGGCGATAATGTTTTCTCGATCATTCCAAAAGAAGTTGACAATTATATCGGAAAAATCAAAGCCAAAGCCCAAAATTCAGGAAAAATCAAAGTCGGACAAAACGTAAATATCCGCTTGGCAAATTATCCCGATAGAGAATTTGGAGTCATCAGAGGAAAAATCCAATCCATTTCCTTGACTCCTGACAAAGACGGCAATTTGCTTATCGATGTTTCCTTGCCTAACAAGCTGGAAACTTCCTATCAGAAAAAAATTGCTTTCCAGCAAGAAATGAGCGGGACTGCCGACATTGTAACCCAAGATTTGAGGCTGATTGAGAGATTACTCTATCAATTCAGAGACTTATTCAAAAGATCCTGACAAATAGTAAGAAAAGATTCCAAAAACATTGTTAAATCTAAGTCTGACATCTTGTCATATTGCTTCAAATAATTGTATCTTTGCAAACTGATTAAATTCCTCTTTGGGAGACTATGGAAAAGACAATAGAAGAAAGCAAACAGGGCGAAAGTCTTGTTTTAGAACATAAAACGGAAAACACAAAAAAACTTTTTATCGAAAGTTATGGCTGTGCGATGAATTTCTCAGATAGTGAAATTGTCGCTTCCATTCTTTCAGAAAATGGCTTTAATACTACCCAAATTTTAGAAGAAGCCGATTTGGTTTTGGTAAACACTTGCTCTATCCGAGATAAAGCCGAACAAACCGTACGCAAAAGACTCGAAAAATACAATGCCGTAAAACGCACCGTCAATCCAAAGATGAAAGTCGGCGTGTTGGGCTGTATGGCAGAACGACTAAAAAGCCAGTTCCTTGAAGAAGAAAAAATCGTGGATTTGGTTGTTGGTCCAGATGCCTACAAAGATTTGCCAAACCTATTGCAAGAAGTAGAGGCTGGAAATGATGCCATCAACGTTATTCTTTCCAAAGACGAAACCTATGGCGATATTTCTCCTGTACGCCTGCAAAGCAATGGTGTTACGGCGTTTGTTTCCATAACACGCGGATGCGACAACATGTGTACTTTCTGCGTAGTTCCTTTTACACGCGGCCGCGAAAGAAGCCGCGAACCTCAAAGCATCATGGAAGAAATCACTGACTTGTCGAACAAAGGCTTTAAGGAAATTACGCTTTTAGGACAAAATGTTGATAGTTATTTGTGGTATGGCGGAGGCTTGAAAAAAGATTTTGAAAAAGCCAGCGAATTCCAAAAAGCAACAGCCGTAGATTTTGCCCAGCTATTAGAAATGGTAGCTTCTGGTTTTCCAAAAATGCGAATCCGTTTTTCAACATCGAACCCACAAGACATGCACGAAAGTGCTTTGCATATAATTGCCAAATATCCAAATATTTGCAAGCATATCCATTTGCCAGTACAATCAGGAAGCGACAGGATTTTGGCCGCGATGAACCGCCTTCACACAAGAGAAGAATATTTCAGATTGATTGACACTATCAGAAAAACAATACCAGGCTGTAGCATTACCCAAGACATGATTTCTGGATTTCCTACAGAAACCGAACAAGACCATCAAGATACGTTAAGCCTGATGGAATATGTGCAATATAGTTTCGGATATATGTATGCGTATTCGGAACGTCCAGGAACACTCGCAGGAAGAAAAATGGAAGATGATGTACCCGAAGAAACAAAAATGAGAAGGCTTCAGGAAATCGTTGATCTTCAAAGAAAACACAGTGCTTTCAGGACTCAAGAATTTGTTGGAAAAACAGTAGAAGTTTTAATCGAAAAAACATCTAAAAAATCCGAAGAGCAATTTTCAGGAAGGAATTCACAAAGTATTACCGTAGTTTTTCCAAGAAAGAACTATAAAATCGGTGATTTCGTAAATGTAAAAATCAACAGCTGTACGAGCGGCACCTTGATTGGTGAAGCCGTGGGATATAGCGACATGAATTAAAAATATAAAATTCATCATTTAAAATAATTTAAATGGAATCAGTTCAAGCCATAAAACAACGATTTGAAATCATCGGAAATGATCCGAAACTCAATCGTGCGATAGAAAAAGCAATTCAAGTTGCGCCGACAGACATTTCTGTTTTAGTTGCAGGAGAAAGCGGTGTCGGAAAAGAAAGTATCCCAAAAATAATCCACTCGCTTTCACACAGAAAGCACGGAAAATATATTGCCGTAAACTGCGGCGCCATTCCAGAAGGAACCATTGACAGTGAACTATTCGGGCACGAAAAAGGCGCATTTACGGGAGCGACATCTACCCGTGAAGGTTATTTTGAAGTAGCCGACGGTGGTACCATCTTTTTGGATGAAGTCGGAGAATTGCCTTTAACAACACAAGTACGATTGCTTCGTGTGTTAGAAAACGGCGAATTCATAAAAGTAGGTTCTTCTCAAGTCCAAAAAACTGATGTTCGAATCGTGGCTGCAACCAACGTCAACATGTTCGATGCGATTGAAAAAGGAAAATTCAGGGAAGATCTTTATTATAGGCTGAGTACTGTCGATATCACGCTTCCTCCACTAAGAGAAAGAAAAGACGACATCCACTTGCTATTCAGAAAATTTGCTTCTGATTTTGCCCATAAATACAAAATGCCTCCGATCAAGCTAGACGACAATGCAGTTCATTTCTTGTTACAATTCCGCTGGAGCGGAAATATCCGACAGCTTCGAAACGTGGCAGAACAGATTTCGGTTTTGGAAACCAATAGAGATATTTCTGCCGCAACCTTGCAATCGTATCTTCCGGCCGAAGGAAGTCAGCTTCCCTCAGTGATAAAAGACAAGAAAAGCGAAAGCGATTTCAGCAACGAAAGAGAAATTCTGTACAAGGTACTTTTTGACATGAAAAGCGACCTTAATGATTTAAAAAAGCTGACCTTAGAATTAATGCAGAACGGAAATGCTAAAGTTCAGGAAAACAATAAGAATCTGATTCAGAAAATTTACGGAAGTAATCCGTCTGACAGCGAAATTTCTTTTGAAGAACAGCCTAATGTAGCGCTGATTACCAAGCCTAAAGTTGAAGAACATTTTGAAGAAAACGACGACAACTTTACATTTGCAGAAACCGTCGAAGAAGAAGAAATCTTAAAACTCGAAGAAAAAGAAATCGAGCTTATCAAAAAATCTTTAGAAAAAAACAAAGGAAAAAGAAAAGCAGCGGCTGACGAACTTGGTATTTCAGAAAGAACGTTATATAGAAAAATCAAACAGTTCGATTTGTAAAAACTGCTATATTTGACAAAATAAATTATGAAATACATTAAATATATAATTCTTCCGGTCTTGTTTTTTGCCTTCAATAGCTGTTCGGTATATAATTTTACTGGAGCAAAACCTATAGATGCCAAAACCTTTCAAGTGAATTTTTTCCAGAATAATGCAGAGCTTATCGAACCTGGAATAGAACGTACTTTTACGCAGACTTTGCAAAATCTTATTCAAAATCAGACCAACCTCAGCTTGACAAATTCGGGCGGTGATCTAGTTTATGAAGGCGAGATTGTAGATTATAGAGTTTCACCGATGACTGCAACAGCAGACCAAAAAGCGGCCCAAAACAGATTAACAATTTCTGTAATGGTGCGTTTCACCAATAAAAATAAAGAAGAAGACGATTTTGAAAAACGATTTTCTTTCTTCTATGATTACCCAGGAACCAACCAGCTTGTTGGATCGCAGCTGACAACCGCCTTAGATGTGATTTTTGAAAGAATTACACAAGACATATTCAATGCGTCTTTAGCAAAATGGTAAACAAAAACCGTTTCTAAAACATTTAAAAATTGAACCTAACGGAATTTACATCTTTGTTGAGCAACCCAAATGCTGTCAGTGAACGGCAGGTATTTGCTTTGGAAAAAATAGTGGAAGAATTTCCCTATTTCCAAAGCGCTCGAGCATTACGCCTAAAAGGATTGTACAACCAGGACAGTTTTAAATACAATGGAGAACTAAAAGTCACTGCTGCTCATACGACAGACAGAAGTGTCTTATTCGAATTTATCACTTCTGAAAATTTCATGGCTATCAACAAAGCTTTTTTTGAAGAAAAAGAAGCTCGCATTAATGAAATTAAGGTGAATGAAATTGAGATTCTTCGTCCAGAAATTGAAATAGAAGAACCGATCGCAAAAATCGACCCGCTAGAACAATCGATGCTTGCCTCTATTCGCGAAGCCACTGCCTCTCAGCCGCAACGTGAAGAAGACAATATCCTTGAAGCCCAGCAAGAAGAATTAAAAACGGAAATAGAAATTCCTGCAGAAACAATCGAAGAAAAACTAGAAATAGGAAAACCGCTAGATTTTTCAAAGGAAGAAAAACATTCTTTCCAAGAATGGCTCCAGCTGTCAAGTTTCAAGCCTATTGAAAGAGAAGAAATAACTGCTGCTACAGAAAAACCAGAAGAAATTTCAGAAATCGATCAAGAGAAAAAGAAGAAATTAGAAATTATCGACAAATTTATCGAGGCAAATCCGAAAATTTCTCCTGTCAAGAACACCTCTCCTATTTCATTGGTTTCGGAGCGAAATTCACAAGATAATTCCTATCTGATGACCGAAACTTTGGCTAAGGTTTATCTCGAACAGAAAAAATATCAGAAAGCAATTCAAGCTTATGAAATATTAATTTTGAAATATCCAGAAAAAAGTCATTTCTTTGCAGACCGAATTTTGGATATTAAGACATTACAACAAAATAACAATAATTAAACAATGAGCACATTTACAATTTTTTTGGTTTTAATCACAATCGTTTGCTTTCTACTAATCGTAGTTATTATGGTACAAAACCCTAAAGGTGGCGGTTTGTCATCTACACTAGGTGGTGGCGGACAAATGGGCGGAGTTCAAAAAACTACAGATTTCCTAGATAAAAGTACTTGGACGTTGGCAACTTTGCTAATCGTTTTGATTTTATTATCAAGCTTGAGTTTTACAGGAACTTTTGGTGACAGTTCATTAAAAACAATCGACCAAAATGCTGCTCCAGCTCCAAAAACAGCTCCTGCAGCAAAAACACCTGCGACTGAAGCTCCTGCAGCTACAACAGCACAGCCTGCAGCACAAGACACAGCAAAATAATTTCTTTTGAAAATAGATTCAAAATGCCAACATCTGACGTGTTGGCATTTTTTTTTGATCAAAATGGCATAAATAGCGATTGGCATAATTTCTGACTACTAGAAGAAAACTTTAAAAACACATATAAATATAAATTTTATAATTATGGCTTTAAACATTAAACCTCTTTCAGACCGTGTATTGGTTGAACCGGTTGCAGCAGAAACAAAAACTGCATCTGGAATTTTTATTCCTGACACAGCAAAAGAAAAACCTCAAAAAGGAACCGTTGTAGCTGTAGGAAACGGAACAAAAGACCACGATATGACTGTAAAAGTTGGCGATTCTGTCCTTTACGGAAAATATGCAGGAACAGAACTAAAATTGGAAGGAAAAGATTACTTGATTATGAGAGAAGACGACATTCTTGCGATAATATAATAGCCTTATGCTATAGGCTTTATGCCTTAAGCTATTTTTAGAATACAATATAAGCCGAAAACAATGAGAGATTTTAGAAAATACGACATTTGGCAATCAAGCCATGCTTTCACCTTAGAAGTTTATAAGATCACTTCTCATTTTCCGAAAGAAGAAATTTACAACTTGACAAGCCAAATGCGTAGAGCTTCCTCTTCTATTCCAACTAACATTAGTGAAGGCTGTGGTAGAAATAGCGATAAAGAATTCAATCAATTTCTCAATATAGCATTAGGATCAGCAAATGAAACTGAATATCTTTTGATCTTATCCAGAGATTTGCAATATATCAATAATGAAATTGCAGAAGATCTTCTAGAAAAAATCAATAGTATAAAAAGCAAAATTTACAATTTAAAACAAAAGTTAATTTCACCAACGGCCTAAAGCATAAAGCTTAAAGCCTAAAGCAAATAAAAAATGGCAAAAGAAATAAAATTTGATATTGAAGCACGTGACGGTTTAAAACGTGGTGTTGATGCATTGGCTAATGCAGTAAAAGTAACTTTAGGACCAAAAGGTCGTAACGTAATTATTGGGAAATCTTTCGGTGGACCAACAGTTACAAAAGATGGTGTTTCAGTAGCAAAAGAAATTGAGCTTCAGGATACACTAGAAAACATGGGAGCGCAAATGGTAAAAGAAGTCGCTTCAAAAACCAACGATTTAGCGGGTGACGGAACTACAACTGCAACTGTTTTAGCTCAAGCTATCGTAAAAGAAGGCTTGAAAAACGTTGCTGCAGGTGCAAATCCGATGGACTTGAAAAGAGGTATCGATAAAGCCGTAGAAGCTATCGTTGCCGACTTAGCAAAACAAGCTACAGAAGTTGGAACAAACACGGACAAAATCAAACAAGTAGCTTCTATTTCAGCAAATAACGATGACGTAATCGGCGAGCTGATTGCTACAGCATTTGGAAAAGTTGGAAAAGAAGGTGTAATTACTGTTGAAGAAGCAAAAGGAACTGATACGTATGTTGATGTTGTAGAAGGAATGCAGTTTGATAGAGGTTATCTTTCTCCTTATTTCGTTACCAATTCTGAGAAAATGGAAGCGGAATTAGAAAACCCTTATATCTTATTATACGATAAAAAAGTTTCTTCATTGAAGGAACTACTTCCAATTTTGGAACCAGTAGCTCAATCAGGAAAACCATTGTTGATTATTGCTGAAGATGTTGACGGAGAAGCTTTATCAACTTTAGTGGTAAACAAATTAAGAGGTGCTTTGAAAATTGCTGCCGTGAAAGCTCCAGGTTTTGGAGACAGAAGAAAAGCGTTATTAGAAGACATCGCAATCTTGACAGGCGGTACGGTTATCGCCGAAGAGCAAGGATATACTCTAGAAAATGCTACGCTTGAAATGCTTGGAACAGCAAAAAGAGTGACTATCAATAAAGACAATACAACATTGGTTAGCGGTGCTGGCGAAATCGATTTGATCAAAAATCGCGTGAACCAAATCAAAGGTCAGATGGAAACTACAACTTCTGACTATGACAGAGAAAAATTGCAAGAGCGTTTGGCTAAATTAGCTGGCGGTGTTGCTGTTCTTTATGTTGGAGCCGCTTCGGAAGTAGAGATGAAAGAGAAAAAAGACAGAGTTGATGACGCTTTGCATGCGACTCGTGCTGCTGTTGAAGAAGGAATCGTTGCCGGTGGTGGTGTTGCTCTTTTGAGAGCTAAAAACGTATTGAAAGACATCAAAGCAGACAATGCAGACGAAGCTACAGGAATCCAAATCGTTTCTCGTGCAGTAGAATCTCCATTAAGAACAATTGTAGAAAATGCAGGTCTTGAAGGTTCTGTTGTGGTGGCTAAAGTTGCCGAAGGTTCTGGAGATTTTGGATATAATGCTAAAACAGACGAATATGTTGACATGCTAAAAGCCGGAATCATCGATCCTAAAAAAGTAACTCGTGTTGCTTTAGAAAACGCAGCTTCTGTTGCTGGAATGATCCTGACTACAGAATGTGCTTTGGTAGAAATCAAAGAAGAAAATGCAGGTGGAAGCCCAATGGGCGGTGGTATGCCAGGAATGATGTAAGACTCATTTTCATAAATTTTATTTTAGAGGGGCGTCCGATCGGACGTCCTTTTTATTTTATACAGTTAAGAAAATATTATAATTTATTACATATATTGCAACAAATTATAACATTAACATCTATGCACCATACATTATTTCGATTCCACCTACTCTTATTATTTTTCTTGAACTTCGCCACCTCTTATTCTCAAGAAGCTAATCCTCAAAAAGACTCTATTTCAAAAAACATCGAAGATTACTTCTTTCTAGAAAGAGAAAATATACACTTACATTTCAGTAAGAATATTTTTTTTACTGGAGAAAAGACTTGGTTCAAGGGTTATGTTTATCATCGAAAGGTCAATCTTCCTTTTTTTACAACCACAAATATTTATGCTTCGCTTTATAACGAGAAAGGAGATAAAATTGAAGACAAACTTTTTTATGCTAATAATGGAACTTTTACAGGGAATTTTGACCTCAAGGATACCCTTTCTTCTGGAAAATACTATGTACATATCTTCACCAATTGGATGAAGAATTTCAAAGAAAATGAATCCTCAACCTATACTATTACTATCATTAATAAGAATGACACCTCCTATTCTAAAAACGTTCCTGACTATTCTAACATAGGCATTTCCTTTTATCCCGAAGGAGGAAATTTAATTGAAGGCATAAAAAACAACATCGGCATTAAAGTAAGAGATTGCAACGGTAATTTACTTTCAATTTCACAAGGTGAATTATTAAATGCGTCAGGCCAAGTTCTTCAAAAAATAAATCTTAACAAATTCGGTTTTGGGAAGTTTGAGCTGACTCCTGATTTAAAAACGTATAAGGCACGATTTGTCGTTGAGGGTAAAAATATTGAAGGAATAATTCCTATCGCAAATCCTAAGGGAATTTCTTTGGAAATTAACAGTTATGCAGTTAAAAACAAGACTATAGTAAAAATCAAAACCAACACGAAAAGTATCGACAATTATATCACCAAGCCTCTCTTTATGGTTGTGCATCAAGATGATAAATCAGCGATTTTTGATGTGGATTTCAAGAGTAAAAACTTAGAACAAAGTATCATATTTGCTAACGACATCCTTTTCCCTGGAGTTAATACTGTTAGAATAATCGATTCAGAAAATAATCAAATAGCAGAAAGGCAGATATTCAAATATCCGAACGAAAGCCTTGTTTTAGATATTGAAAATATAAAAAAAGAGAAAGATACCGTAACTGCAAGGGGCAGATTTAATTTTATAAATACGAACATCAGCATTTCTGTACTTCCTGAAGAATCGATTGCATTTGACGAGAAACACGACATTTATGGAGATTTTCTGATAAATCCGTATTTTGACGAAAAATCCCTTTTTTCAAAATATTATTTTTATGAAATCACACCAAAAAAGATTTATGAATTAGATTTATTGCTCTTATGTCAGGAAGCAAGCAAATACAAGTGGCAGGATATTAAAAGCTCTCCTCCAAAGCACACATTTGAATTTGATTTTGGATTGACATTAAAAGGAACCGTAAATCAAACTTTAAGCAATCCTAAGAATTTCAAGGTCAACATGCTTTCGTTGCGATATGGAATTAATGAGCTTTCTGCAATTGACGCAAAAAATGAATTTTATTTCAATAATTTAGTTTTGGATGACTCTACATTTGTAAACTTCAATCTCATTAATGAAAAAAACAAATCTATGCCTTTCAAGGTATATCCTCAGTTGTTGAATGGAAGAAGAGCTTTCAACAGACCTTTTCTGATTAAGAATGAATTTTGTCCTATAAAATTAGAAACTGTCGTCTTGGACATGCCTGATTTTGCCATCGGTTCCATCACTTTAGAAAATGTTGAAATAAATAAGACTGTAAAAAAGAAATTAAAACGATCTTCATTGCTCGGAAACGGAAATCTGAGAGGCTACCAGATTACCGAAAAAGAAAACCATATGGATCTGCTCCAATTTATTAGAATGAACGGCTTTGAGGTTATAAATGACCCTACATCAAATACTATTCAGATTTTTTCCAAAACAAGAAATTCGATAAATGGAAGCGTATTTACACCATTAGTATATATTGACGGTATTACAATGATGAACCCAGATATGCTATTAGGAATAAGGATGACAGAAATTGACGAAATTTATCTAAATCCCCATGCAATCGTGGCATCAATAAAAGGGAATATGGGAATTATAAAAATATATAGGAAAACAGGCATGGAAGGAGCGCCTCTAAAAAGTAATACCATGTCCTATACAGTATACAAAGGATTTTCTAAATATGAAACCTTTAAAAACGTTCAATATGCATCAACTTCTGATGCAGGATTCCGCAATTTCGGATTAATGGATTGGATTCCGAGAATCATTACCAACGAAACGAATAATTTTACGTTCAAATTCCCGACATACGGACAAAAGAAAGCAAGACTTCTTATTGAAGGGTTTTCAGCCGACGGAAAATTAATTTCAGAAATCAGGACAATTGATTTAGAATAAAAAGAAAATCCGGAGCTTGCGTTCCGGATTTTCAGCTATAAAACCAACCAACTAGGTTAAATAGAAACTTGATATTGAGCAATAAATGCTCCTTTATGATCGGTCAGATTACCTGAAGTATTGTATATCGGTCGGTTTTGGTAAGACACAGTAAACTTTGAAGTCTGACCATTCAACAGCCAGTTCACTCCAATATCATAAAAACTCATGTCCTTATTTAGCCTTTCATAATGAGCATGCTGGATAGCAACATACGGCATTAAAGTCGTAGTCCCGATTAAATTATCTTTGAGTTTATAGCCCAATTGAGCATATAGGACATTTCCAGTTCCATAAGCCGGGAAACCGTTGCCACTTCCGTTTAAAATACTAGAATCATTGCTTCCGTTCGCTGGATTCATAGGAGCTGCATTTCGGATATAATTTGTTCCGAAATCATAGTGTGTGAAATTTCCGTAGAAACTAATAGCCTCTCCTCTTGAACCTATTGGAGCATCATAAAAAACATCAGCCGCTAAGTGGAGCATGTCGGTTTGGATAGTATCATTTACAACATTTTTATGCCACATCGCATCTTGTTGGTACACGATTCCAGCTCCAATATTCAGCACCTTCTTTTTGCCTAGATAACTTCCTGTAGCATAAGGCGTCAGATTAGATTCTTGATCCTTAAATTGGTATTGGAAATAACCATTGTATTGCATCTGTGGTGGTTTTGGAGAAAAATTTGACCTTTCGCTTATTGTCGCAACATAACTAGAACTTTTCTGTATGGCTAATGGCTGCGCAAACGCAACACGGTAGTCCAATTTCCCTAACTTACCTTTGGCATAAAACGAAAGCTTTCTTACGAATTGGTCCGTCACGTCGTTTGTCGACTCCAAAAACAACGGTATATCAATCCCCATAATGGAACCTACAGAAGAAGCAGAAAACCGCGACAGCCCTGTCCAAGAAGACAATCCAGCTCCTAAAGACAATCTTTCTTTGTCGATTGCATACTCTCCTAGCGCATCGTGGATAAAAAATCCTTGCTTTCTGTCAGAAACATTATTGAAGTTATTCTGTCCGATTTGTCCATAAATGAAAACGCGATCCGCTACTTGCCCATACATCTGGATTCGGAATCTTCGGATGCCGATATCGATCCCGCCTGATTTTGGAGAATCAAAAATCGTAGTTCCAGGATTGTACTCCTGATTTCTGATCCACACTTGAGAAAGAAGCGCAAATTTTAAATAATTAGAACCGTCTTCATTCAAATATAATTTTTTGTCGTGCCAAAACTCGTGTTTTGTTTTTTGTGGTATTGGCTGTTGTTCTTGTGCTTTGGCTTCAGGCGACAAAAAGAGAGCGGATAGCCCGCAAAAGGCTACTGCATATTTTAATGGTTTCATTCTAATTATATTTATTAAACAGATTGTAATTCGTTGTATGTATTTCTAACAGAAAAAATGCCCTGAAACTTAGGGCATTCTATCCTTTAGTTCCTATCATACGCGCAGCAGGTGTGAAGCTTTTTGTAGTCATCATCTGTTGCTTTTACTTTTTCAGTATCATGCCCAACTTTTGCGATAGCTTTTTGGACTTCTACATCAGATGTTTTCTCTTCATTTAAAATCAAATGCAATAGCTTATCATCTGGGCTCCAAGTAGCCGATTTCACTCCTGAAACCGAAAAAGCAGCTTTCTCGATTCGTTTTTTACACATCTCACAATTGCCTTGTACTTCGACTGTGTGCTTAGCATTTTTGCTCTTTTTTTCTTGTGCCTGCGATGTAAATCCTATTAAGGAAATAAAAAGCACTATCAGTATTTTTTTCATATTTCTCTATTTTAATATTATTGAAATCGTTTTTTGAGATTATTTTATTTTAAATCGTAATCCTGCATAATACATCTGTCCGAAAACCGGCGCATAAATTATAGAAGTATCAAAATTGGGTCCAAACGGATTATCACTTCCCAAAATTGCTTTGTCTTGTCTATAATTTCCGATGTTCTCGCCCCCCACATATACTTCAAATGTAGAAGAAAAAGTTCTCGTGATTTGCGCGTTCATTAAAGAAAATGCTGGCGAATAATCAGGAAGCCTATCGGCCGCTGGATTAGAAGCTGTGTTTGGCAATTGCTGTTTTCCAAGCCAGTTGTAGGTAAAATCAAATTTCCATTGCTTTCCCTTTTCTCCAATATGAGTCGCATACTCTAAATTAGCAAAAAAACGATGCTTTGCCTGAAGCGACCTTTGTTCGCTGCCGCTTAGATAATCAGTTTCGATTTCATAGAACTTATACGCTGTCCTAAGATTGAAATGTGTCGCCAATTCATAGTTGAAATCAATCTGAAGGCTGTTGGCATACGATTTACCGTCGAGGTTATAAAACAAGGCCTGTTGCGGGCTAGCATACAAATCGACAACTGCTTGATTTTGGAAATCGGTTCTGTAAAAATCAAGAGTTACATCGGCTGGCCTGTTGAAAAGCGTAAAACCTTGCATAAAGCTCAGTCCGTAATTCCAAGCGATTTCTGCATCCAAACCATAGATTTTACCATTTGTATTGAGAATATCGAAAACTCTAGAACTGGCAAAAAGCTGCTGGTTTTCGGCAAAAATATTAGCCGAACGTTTTCCTCTTCCGACAGAAGCCCTCAAAACAGCTTTTTCCCAAGGATTATATCTAGCATGAAGTCTTGGTGTGATAAAAGTACCTAATCGATTATGATTGTCTACTCTTGCTCCTGCTACCAGACTGAAATTTGTGGTATTGTCATACGTGTATTCAAAAAAGGCTCCGACAGAATTATCAATCCTGTTGAAATCTCTAGAAATATTCGGAACGCCAACAAACTCATCGTATTTGTCATAAGTAAAATTCAAACCAGCGGCAAACTTATTCAGCGTATTGTTGATAATCGAATTAAAAATCAGGTTGGAATAAAAGCTTTTTTGGTTGATATCATATTGGTTCAATCCAAAATACGATTCTTGATCGTGACCGTTAAAAGCTGCCTGAAGGCCGATACTTTGGTATGGCATATCTGGAAAAACATAACCGAGCTTTGCCGAAATATCATAGCGTTCGGTCTTAATTTCTGAACCCCAATAATTGGTGGTTAGCTTGTCACGGTCTTTATCGAAATCCATCTCGCCTGTCTGTTTGGCATCGTTCATATACCTAAAATTCAAAAAGCTGACCCAGCCTTTTTCCATATCGGTATATTGCCAGCGATTCAAGACGTTAATTTGTTTTGCCAGCGGATTGTCCAAGAAACCATCATCGTTCATGTCGTTTTTTGCGACTCTTGCATTTCCGTGCAAAAACAAGCTCGTGCTCCATTTGTCGGAAACTTTTTTATTGAAATGGGTATTTAGCTCAAAACGACTGTCGGTCGAACCATAAGCATTTAAAAAGAACGGAATATCGTTGACAGGCTTGATCAGCTCGGTATTGATCTGTCCTGAAATGCTTTCGAAACCGTTCACGACAGAACCTGCTCCTTTCGTAATCTGGATGCTTTCGACCCAAGTTCCAGGCGTGAAAGAAAGTCCATATGCTTGAGAAGCGCCTCTGACAGAAGGGATATTTTCTTCGGTAATCATCAAATAAGGACTAGTCAAGCCCAGCATCTTGATCTGTTTTGTCCCTGTTAGAGCATCAGAAAAATTCACATCGATAGAAGGATTTGTCTCGAAGCTTTCTGCCAAATTACAGCAAGCCGCCTTTAGCAATTCCTTACTGGACATGGTCGTGACATTTGCCGTCTTCATATAGGATTTTTGAAGACTTTTTCGTTCTTTGTTAATCGTAACTACCTCCAAATCATTGTTCTGAGAAAGAGCATGATTGATGAAATTTGAAGAATTTACCGAAATCGTATCTGTCGTAAATCCGACATAGCTGATGACTAATTTTGTAAATTCAGGCTTATATGAAATAGAAAAGTTTCCATTTTCGTCTGAGGTTGTGCCTATTTGGGTGTCGAGCCATTGTATATTGGCTCCTATAATGGGCTGTTCTGTAGTAGCTTCGGTTATTTTTCCTTTTAACTCTTGTGAGAAAGAAACTGTGGAAGCCATGAAACACAACAGCAGAATGAATTGCTTTTGCATAAAAAAGATTTAATAGTGTAAATGAAAATTTGCCATGCAAATGGCTCGGTCATTACCTATCAAATCACGCGTAGAAAATATATTGGGAATACAGCTTGAATAGTGGCGGCGCATTGGCATCGCAGTAGTATTCAATAGTGTCTTGTTTTGTAGATTGTAACAGATTTTCAAACACTACAGGTTTCCAGTCTTGCACAATAAAAGGAAGCGCAACATGGAAAGAAAATGTTTTTACGACAACTTCTTCTGATTTTTTCTTAAGGTCTACTTTTTTATCAGAACAGCATTTTTTGCCTTCTTCCGCTTTTGCGGCACAGCATTTTTTCTGCGCAGATGCTTTTTTAGGCATCGCACAGGCTTCTGAAATTTTATAGTTTGTTGAAATCGAAGATACTTCACCTCCGCAGAAATGCACGTTGAAAGCCAATCCCATGTTGGAAACCAACAGGAAAAATACTAAAATCAAACTGGTGCTCTTTCTTAAATTCATTGATTATGAAGTTATCTGATGCAAAACTATTAAAATTGCGGACACAAAACTATTTAAGAATTGTTATTTTTTTTCGAAATTTTATCTTGATAATAAAATGCCGGTACGAAAAGTAATAAGAAAAGTGGCTGGATTAAAAATCTTCTCACATAAAAAAGCATCAGATTGTTGTCCTCATCAGAAAAATTAAGAATTGAAAAAAAGACAAGTATCAAAATCAGGAAAAAGATAAGATATAAGATTCCTGCAAATTTTGTCAGTGTAAAATCTTTAAACAATACTTGAATAATGGCAAGCGAAATCAGGCTATTTAATGCATACCTTAAAAAAAGGCTGAAAAACAACTTCAGGGAATCGTACTCCGGAAAAGCCAATTTCATGTAATCACTTTTGAAATATTCCAAAAATGGATCATAAAACAACTCTTCAAAGCTTCTAACCAAAGCCAGCAAAAAAACCAACAAGATCGAAAATCCGATTTCTTTTTTATAGTTAAGAAGCTTTTGCATGCGATGAATATTTTTGGACCCACAAAACCCACAAGCCAAATACGACTCCATAAATGAAGAGCGGAAAAATGACACCGTGTAAAACATGTTCATATTGCGGATAATGATACAAAGCGATTGCCAGAAGCGCGATTCTAAGAATATTTAATACGTGAATAATTAAAATTCCTGCCAAGACAAATAAGACGGTATGTTTCCATTTTCCTTTAAAAGCAATAACAAAAGCCACAAAAAGAATCATGACGCTCATCGCATTACAACCTTCTACGACCCTTGCAATAAATTTTTCATTCAAGAAAAGCTTAACAGAAGGCTGCGACGGATGTGGCAGCGTATAAGCATCTTGCCCGAAAAGCAAAAGACCATCATTGGTCTGAGTTGCTACAAACTTTGTAAAACCGTCTGTTTCAAAACGTGCGGCATCAAAGCTATTTAAGTACAATTGGTAAAAAAAAGTCAGCACTCCATAAGTCACGAAGAACTTCAGCAGAAAAATAAAAAAAGGCCGATATTGGACGAAGTAGCTTTTCAAAAAAATATTTTTAACAAAACTATACAATTTTAGCTTTACGCAATTAAATACCTTTGTATATAAATAATTAAATTATGACTTTCGAAGAATTAAGACCTAAGGTTCAAGATATAATTCACCATAAAGACACTTTGAGAGATGACAAACTGATGCAAATTTGCCACCTCTTGAAAGATAATATTGACTACTACGACTGGGTTGGGTTTTATTTTAGGAATGGCGAAAAAGAAGAGCTGATTTTAGGACCTTATGCTGGAGAACCGACAGACCATACTGTCATTCCGTTCGGAAAAGGAATCTGCGGACAGGTTGCTGTTTCCAATCAAAATTTCGTCGTTCCAGACGTAAAAGCCCAAGACAACTACATAGCTTGCAGCTTTACCGTAAAATCTGAAATCGTGATTCCGCTTTTCGTTGAAGGAAAAAACATCGGACAAATAGATATCGATTCTAATGTCTTAGATCCGTTTACAGAAATGGACGAACGATTTTTGGAATTTGTAAATGCAGAAATAGCTAAATTATTTTAGTTATTTAAAAATCCCTGAAAGTAAAGGCTTGAAAGATTCTATTGACTAAGCCATTAGTCTAGAATTGTATAGAAGATTTATTTTTTTTAATCTTTCAATCTGAAAATTATTTTTTCTAAAAATAAATATTACCTTTGCACACGAATAAGAAAAACTTATTCATACATAATAATCATTTAAATAATATTAGCATGTACTTAACTAATGAAGTTAAAGCAGAAATCTTCGCTAAACACGGAGGAAAAGCTGAAAATACAGGTTCAGCAGAAGGTCAAATCGCGTTGTTCACATTCAGAATCAGCCACTTGACAGAGCATTTGAAAAAAAATCGTCACGATTACAATACTGAGCGTTCGCTTGTCCTACTAGTAGGTAAAAGAAGAAGCTTGCTTGATTATCTTAAAAAGAAAGATATCAACAGATATCGTGAGATTATCAAAGAATTGAATATTAGAAAATAATTTCAATAGAAAAGAGGTGCTCACGCGCCTCTTTTTGTTTTTACACATATTGCAAGAAAAGTTTGGTTTTTCATTGGGTTTTAGACAACTACACACAACAACAACTACAACACAACTAAAACCCATTGTTTAATCAATTAGAGAATTAATTTATGATTCCACAATTATTTGTAGAAAGCATCGATTTAGGTGATGGAAGAAGCATCACAATCGAGACAGGGCGTTTGGCCAAACAAGCTGACGGTTCTGTAGTAGTAAGAATTGGAAAAACTGTTATTTTAGGTACAGTTGTTTCCGCAAGAAAAGCAAGTCCAGGTATCGACTTTTTACCATTAACGGTAGATTATCGTGAAAAATTTGCAGCAGCAGGTCGTTTTCCTGGTGGTTTCTTCAAAAGAGAAGCTCGTCCAAGTGATAGCGAAGTATTAACAATGAGATTAGTTGACCGTGTTTTACGTCCGCTTTTCCCAAGCGATTACCATGCAGAGGTTCAAGTTATGATTCAATTAATGTCTCATGACGAAGACGTTATGCCTGATGCATTAGCAGGTTTGGCCGCTTCGGCAGCGCTTGCTTTGTCTGACATTCCTTTTGAAACTTTAATTTCTGAAGCAAGAGTTGGAAGAATTGATGGAAAATTCATCATCAACCCATCACGCGCACAATTAGAATTGTCTGATATTGACATGATGATCGGAGCTTCAAGAGATTCTATCGCAATGGTAGAAGGTGAAATGAAAGAAATTTCAGAAAAAGAAATGGTGGAAGCCATTAAATTTGCTCACGAACATATCAAAGTACAAATCGATGCTCAAGAAAGATTAGCAGCGGCTTTTGGAAAAAAAGAAATTCGTGAATACGAAAAAGAAAAATCTGACGACGCTATTTACGCAAAAGTAAAAGAAGCGGCTTATGATAAAATTTACGCAATTGCAAGCAAAGGTTCGGCAAAACACGAACGTTCTGATGCATTTGATGCCGTAAAAGAAGAAGTAAAAGCATTGTTTACAGAAGAAGAATTGTTGGAAAATGGAGATTTAGTTTCTAAATATTTCTACAAAACTAACAAAGAAGCTGTTCGTAATGTGACTTTAGATTTAGGAACTCGTCTTGACGGAAGAAAAACTACAGAAATCAGACCTATCTGGAGCGAAGTAGATTATCTACCATCAGTTCACGGTTCTGCATTGTTCACGCGTGGAGAAACTCAAGCTTTGGCAACTGCAACTTTAGGAACTTCTAGAGAAGCAAACCAAATTGATTCGCCATCGGAACAAGGAGAAGAAAAATTCTACTTGCACTATAACTTCCCTCCATTTTCAACAGGAGAAGCTCGTCCTTTAAGAGGAACTTCAAGAAGAGAAGTGGGTCACGGAAACTTGGCACAAAGAGCCTTGAAAAACATGATTCCTGCTGATTGTCCTTATACAATCCGTGTGGTTTCTGAAGTTTTAGAATCTAACGGATCTTCTTCAATGGCTACCGTTTGTGCTGGAACATTATCTTTGATGGATGCCGGTATTCAAATGATTCGTCCAGTTTCTGGAATTGCGATGGGATTGATTACTGATGGAGATCGTTTTGCTGTTTTATCTGACATCTTAGGTGATGAAGATCACTTGGGAGATATGGATTTCAAGGTAACTGGAACTTCTGAAGGAATTACAGCTTGTCAAATGGACATCAAAATTGACGGATTGAAATATGAAATCATGGAGCAAGCTTTGGCTCAAGCTCGTGAAGGACGTCTGCATATCTTAGGAAAATTGATGGAAACTTTAGATCGCCCAAGAGCGGATGTTAAAGTTCACGCTCCTAAAATCATCATGCGTACAATTCCTGGTGCTTTCATTGGTGCATTGATTGGACCTGGTGGAAAAGTAATCCAAGAATTACAAAAAGCTACTGGAACGACAATCGTTATCAACGAAGTTGACGAACAAGGTGTTGTTGAAATCCTTGGAACAGACCCTGATGGAATCGCAGCTGTATTAGCTAAAATCGATTCTATCATCTTCAAACCACAAATGGGAGAAGCTTACGAAGTAAAAGTTATCAAAATGCTTGACTTTGGTGCTGTAGTAGAATATACTGCTGCTCCAGGAAACGAAGTATTGCTTCACGTATCGGAATTGGCTTGGGAAAGAACTGAAAATGTTTCTGATGTTGTAAAATTGGGCGATGTTTTCCAAGTGAAATACTTGGGCGTTGATCCAAAAACAAGAAAAGAAAAAGTTTCTAGAAAAGCATTGCTTCCTAGACCTCCAAGAGAGGAGAAAAAATAATTATTTTTTATATAAAGGTTAATTCAACTGAAGCCCCGTTTCATTAATTTGAAATGGGGCTTTTAAGTTGAATGTGTGCTTTGCCTCAAAATATCATATTCTTACAAAAACTGCCATTCCTAATTGTCAGGTTTATTCTCATTAATAGTTCATGTCTCTTTTTCTTCTTTCCGTGACATCTATTTTCTAGTTCATAGCATTTTCTTCCATAAAAAACCGAATTGCCTCTACTTTTACTAAGCAAAACAAGCAATCACGGCGGATTCCGAAAAGCTATATGAGTAGGAACAACCACAAAATCTAGAATCATGTCACAACAATTCAATTTAAAAACAGCATTTACAAACGAGCAATTACAAATCATGTATGCAACAGGAACAAACGTCGTTGTTGGAAAACCTTCTGACGGACGTTCAACAAATGTTGCATGGCAAGTTTTCAAGCCCATGCAAGCAAACCTATTTTCATGGAAAGAAGAATATGGAATTTACGCATCAACTACCGACATCAGAAATGGCGCAGTATTATCTCAATTATCAAACACTCCAATCGGATCAGAAATAGGCAAACAATACATATTACAAGACTATGGAATGATCGTTGGACCTATGGGTGGAGGATATCCAAATGCATTCGTATTATTAAACCAATTTGGAAGCAAACCTTATATGACAGCTGGTCTTTATCAAAATGCCACCATCAATGGAAGTGACAGAATTGGAAATGCTGTTTCTGCGACTCCAGTTTTAATGCAAAGTGCTGCGGTAATGTCCCCAAGCACGACACTTCATATCTGGTTGCAATCTCAAGTTGTCAGCAATTCAGTCGTTACTACTATAATCTCTCCTATTACTGAATTAAAATTTGGAGGCAATGTAACTGAAATTTCCGTTGCGTATGACTCTGCGACAGGAAAATTTGTTCCAGTAAAAAGTGGCGCATTAAAAAGTACTTCAGAACCATTAAATTATATTGAGCCTTCTCTATAACTATAAAGAATAAAAGTGGCTACCTAGAATTCAAGTGAGCCACTTTTCTTATTCCAGAATCTATCTTCTCTTATTCCAGAATCTATCTTCTCGTGCGCATTTTTTAGTATTTTTTTTATTGCCATCTAAAAATTCCAGCTTCCAGACAAACCGAGATTTATAGAAGAGGCCCCAAAATCTTTCCCTGCCCTTGGATTGAACAAATCATAAGGCGAATAATGGTAATTGCAATGAACCCCATACCCGTAAAACATAATTTTAATTCCTTGTGAGAAAGCAACCGTGTGAAGCGTCGGCTTCAAATCCATTTTATCAAAACGTTCTCCATCGGGCTTGCTATAATGCAAATATTTCCAACCGATTCCAGAATTTGACTCAATATGGAAATTTTCATTAGGAGATTGATATAAAAATCTCGTGTACCTTAAACCTAATAAAAAAGAAGATTTACTTCCTTCCAATAGTATATTTTCATTATCTACTTTATAAGAAATGCTTTTCCCTTTTACAATACCGCTAAGTTCAGCACCAAAATCTATAAATTGACGCTTTGCAATTTTTGTCCTCATGTAAAAAGCCGTGTTAATCGAACTTTCATATTTGTCGGCCAAAGCACCAAGCGGAATCCCATAACTCACTTCTATAATATTTCTTTTATATAAATCGATTTTCGGAAAAACAATAGTGTCTTGCGCATTCATCTCAAATGCAATCAAAACCAAAAAAAGCATTTTATTCATTTGGCAAAAGTTTAAATTTATTATCTGATTTGTGAGAATTTCCAGCTCCAAAAAGTAATAGCATCCCTTCGTTCACATTATGTTCCTCAAAGACTATTTCTTTTTGGCTAGGTAAGTAAATTGAATATTTGGTTATGCTCTTGGTTACAAAAACAATCGGAAAGGAAACCGTTTCGTAATTGGTATGAAAAACAAATTTGTTCTTATAATGCTTCCCATAAAATTTCAAGACATAGCGTTTTGCACGAATATCCTCAAAACTTAAAAACAGTTCCTTATTTTCTATATCTATTTGAATAGGCTTTGAATAATTGATATTATCTACATTTGAAATGTGTTTGATAAAACTCCTTGTAAAAATCTTATTATCATACTGAACATGCACGGTATCCAATTGATCATAAAATTTACCTGAAAAATTTTTAGGAATGTTTTTAAAATCTTCCCGATTAATTTGATTGTGAACCGTACACGAAGCGATACAAAACACAAATAAAAGTGGCCAGTTTCGTTTCAAAGAACGACCAATGCACTTTTGAAAGCTGTCAAAATTCTCAATGATTGTTTTCATGATTACTTATTTTTAGTAATCCAAAATTCTTTTATTTATCGCAAATAATATTGTGCTAAATAATATTTTGTACTTTAGCATTTGTGATAATCGCAAAAAAATGAATAATCAAGATCTTTTACTAGGGAATATCAGAAAACATTTGCCTAAGAATTCTTCTTTAATTGAAGAAATAGCTTCCGTCTTACACATAAGTTATGATGCTTCTCATCGAAGAGTCTCTTGCAAAAGCAAGTTTTCGATTGAAGAAACCGTAAAACTCTGCCAGCATTATTCGATTTCTATGGATAATGTTTTTAAAGGAGATACGAATAAGGTAATTGCAGAAAAGACAAAAGAAATACGTTCACTAGAAGATTTAGCGCTCTATTTTAAACAGTCAGCACAAAATCTGAAACCTTATGCCGCCAACTCGAAGATGTATTATTCTTCAAAAGATATTCCTCTTTTTTATACCATTGGAGGAACATTGCTTTCAAAATTCAAATTATATGTATGGCTGAATCTTTTGGTCGGAACAGAAAATCAGGAAAATTTTGAAAAGTTCACTCTAGATCAGTCACTTTTAGAATATAGTTCGCAATTGCAAAGCGTTTATGAAAATGCTGAAGTCCATGAAATCTGGAACGACACTACCATCAACAGTACATTACAGCAAATCTTATATTTTTTTGAATCCGGATTACTATCGCATTCCAATGCAGTACTTCTCTATGAAGATTTAAAAAGACTTTTACAGAAAGCTGAAGAAAAATCAAGCAAGAACTCGACAGGATATCATTTATATTATAATGAGTTGCTGATCTTGAACAACAATGTGCTTATGTCTAGTCCAGAAAAGAAATCCTTATTTATCCCATACACCATGCTTGGTTATTTTATTACAGAAGATGAATCGACTTGTCGAAACGCTTCGGAATATTTCATCCATCAAATTAAAAATTCGAAGTCGTTAAACTTGTCAGGAACACGCGATCGAAAAATTTTCTTTGGCAGAGGTCATCAAAAAATTGATTTTTATTTACAGAAAATCAACAAGTTAGACTTCGAAATATAACAAAAGACTAAAAATAGAAATATTTTTTTTACCTTTTTGTAACTTTTTGGCAACTCATTACGTATAACAACCTGAATACTTAAATTAAGGAGAAACTAAATGAGACAACTCAAAATTACCAAGCAGGTAACTAACCGTGAAACTGCTTCCTTAGACAAATACCTACAAGAAATTGGAAAAGTTGACCTTATTACAGCTGATGAAGAGGTAGAATTAGCTCAAAAAATAAAAGCCGGAGACCAAAGAGCGTTAGAAAAATTAACAAAAGCCAATTTGCGTTTCGTAGTTTCGGTTGCAAAACAATATCAAAACCAAGGGCTTACACTTCCTGATTTAATTAATGAAGGAAATTTAGGTCTTATAAAAGCCGCGCAACGTTTCGATGAAACGCGTGGTTTCAAATTTATCTCCTACGCTGTATGGTGGATTCGCCAATCTATCTTGCAGGCTTTGGCAGAACAATCACGTATTGTTCGTCTGCCTTTGAACAAAATCGGTTCTATCAATAAAATCAACAAGATGTATGCGTTGCTTGAGCAATCAAATGAGCGTCCGCCATCTGCTGAAGAAATTGCAAAAGAATTGGATATGACGGTGAACGACGTAAAAGAATCTATGAAAAATTCTGGACGTCACCTTTCTATGGATGCTCCTCTTGTGGAAGGAGAAGATTCAAACCTTTACGACGTTTTACGTTCAGGAGAATCTCCAAATCCAGACAGAGAACTAATTCACGAATCTCTTCGTACAGAAATCGAGCGTTCTTTGGAAACATTGACTCCAAGAGAAGCAGATGTTGTCCGTTTATACTTCGGTTTAGGCGACCAGCATCCGATGACTTTGGAAGAAATAGGCGAAACTTTCGATTTGACTCGCGAGCGTGTGCGTCAGATTAAAGAAAAAGCAATCCGCAGACTGAAACATACTTCAAGAAGCAAGATCTTAAAAACCTATTTAGGATAAACAATTGCAAAGTTTTCTATAATCATTTTGATTGTTAGAATTTATTTGTATATTGGTTTTCCAAAAAATTGACATTCATTTACTACAATATTTAACGCAACAACAGTTCAAAACTGTTCGTTTTTTGATTGATGATTGAAACTCCGGCTGATTACCGGAGTTTTGTTTTTTTATCAAACAAAACCTCGGTCTGTTCGCTTCGCTCGGGTCTCCGGAGTTTTGTTTTTTTATCAAACAAAACCTCGGTCTGTTCGCTTCGCTCGGGTCTCCGGAGTTTTGTTTTTTAGTTCAAAATTCTTTATTCCAAATTGAATATTCAACATTCAAAATATTTTTGAAAATAGTATCTTTGCCACACAACTGAAAAAGTCGAATATTGATTAACGAATTTTCAATTTTGAACTTTATACAACACAACTACAAATGAAAAATACTTTAATCGCACCTTCTGTGCTTGCTGCGGATTTTGGAAACTTGCAGCGCGACCTGGAAATGATCAATACTAGTGAGGCTGACTGGTTTCATATTGATATCATGGATGGTGTTTTTGTTCCTAACATCTCTTATGGCATGCCTGTTTTGGAAACTATCCAAAAACATGCAAAAAAAACAATCGACGTACATTTGATGATTATCGATCCTGATCGTTATATCAAGACTTTTGCCGCGCTTGGAGCCAATGTATTGAGCGTCCATTATGAAGCTTGTACGCACTTACACAGAACGCTACAAGCCATAAAAGCAGAAGGTATGAAAGCTGGAGTTGCATTGAATCCACATACAAGCGTTACCCTTCTAGAAGACATTATTAATGATATTGACGTGGTATGTGTAATGAGCGTTAATCCTGGTTTTGGTGGTCAATCATTTATTGAATCAACTTATAAAAAAGTAAGACAGCTAAAAGAAATCATATCTCGAAATAAAGCAACCACTTTAATTGAAGTAGACGGCGGCGTTACTAATAAAAACGCAAGACAATTAGCCGAAGCGGGAGCCGATGTTCTAGTTGCCGGCAGCTATGTATTCAAAGCAGAAAATCAACTAGAGACTATTGCTGATTTGAAGAAAATCACGGCAATTTAATATCTCTGCTATCCATAAAAAAAGACCTGCAAACAAATTCTGTTAGCAGGTCTTTTTATTTGGTTTATTCTCCATTAAAATTAATCATCACTTTTACTCTTTCGTATAGTTTAGGGAATTCTTTTTAAAAGTCTCTGGAGATTCAAAGAAATGTTCTAAAAGCAAACCTAGTCCCTTTAAAATCCGTGACCCCTCTTACAGATCGAACTCTTTACTGGAAAATTTAAGGCTATTAAACCAATTAAAAGATATTCAACATCAAACCAATACACCTTAACCAACTCCTGTTCCATCTCCATATCTCAAAATGGTAAGAAAACGAAAGTGATAGATCTGATTATTGGGTAATTTATAAAAACGCTGGGCTTATGAGTGAAAACAAAAACTGTAAAAAAATAAACTGTTTGATAAAAAAGGTGCTTTCTACTGATGGGTTACAGATCATAGATTGTTTTTAAAGCTGCTGCTAATGCTGTTGGCCTGCGACCCAAAAGATTTTCAAGATCAGGATAAACCTCTTCGAACTGGTTATTTTTAATATCACCCGAAAAACCTCCAGCAATAAATATACTTTTCTCTGGAACACCGTATTTTTTTAACTGCTGTATAAACGTTTCCATATCTGGGCTGGTGTAAGAAACCGTTTTACCAGACAGGTCCGATAAGGTTTCGGCAATTTCAGCAAAAGAGTAAGCAGCTGGCCCAGTAAGGTTATAAGTTTTCTTTTCGTTACTGTCCAACAACAACGAATTAGCAATCCCTTCGGCCATTTCACTGCGCAACGCACAGGATGTTTTACCATCGCCTGTAGGTAAAAAAATGCCCGTTTCCAATACTCGTTCGCCTGCAAAACCTGGCAATATATCCGTATACATTGAGTTACGGAAAATGGTATAGTTAATACCGCTGTCTTTAATATAATCTTCGGTTTTAGGATGTACTTTAATAAAATCCCCCATCACAGATTGGTCAAAATCTCTATAGCTCAAACTGGTATAGGCAATATGTTTTACACCCGCTTGTATGGCGGCATCTATTACGGTAATATGTTGTTGCAAACGGTTAGCATCTACTCCAGATACGAGCAAAACGGAATCAACTCCCTGAACAGCCTGCTGAATGCTGGCGGCATCATTATAATGCCCTACACGCAGGGTAACGCCTTTTTCTTTTAATGCTGAAGCCTTTGCTTCGTCACGTACCAGCGCAACAATTTGGTTGGCGGGAACAGTTTTCAATAAATTGTCAATAATGGCTGAGCCTAAATGGCCTGTAGCGCCTGTAATTAATATCATAAGAATTGTATTTAATAGGTTTTGAAAAATTTTACATGTGTGTTTAATTCCTCTAAATGTTTGTATACTTTAGAACAGCACTATCATTCATTTTTTTTAGCATAAGGCTAATTCCGTGAGTTGAATAAGGACATAAGTTTTTTATTATTTTATAACACAAAATTAAACTATATTTGATATACTTTAGTAAGCGATATACTTTAGTATATCGGTATACTCCAGTATATCCACCTTAAAATGAATTACTTAATGAATAGAAAAATCCAATTTGAACAAGTACAACGTTGCTCCAGCACTTATGTATTAGCTATTAATGATACTATAAATGCCATTAGCGGTAAATGGAAATTGCCGATTATCGGAAGTTTGTTATATGGAAAGACACGCTTTAAGGAGCTGGAGAGGGTAATACCCAAAATAACTCCTCGTATGTTATCAAAAGAATTAAAAGACCTTGAAATAAATGGTCTTATTACCAGAACAGTGATTGATACTATTCCTGTTACTGTTGAATATCAGCTTACCAAATCCGGTGAAGATTTTAAAAGAGTATTGGATATTATGGTAGATTGGGGAATGCAACACCGCAAATTTGCTATGACCAAAATTGAAAAGTCGTTAAAGGAACATAAGAAGACCAGCTAGTTGTATTTTAATTCCTGTTACTTTGCATCTTTCATCACTATCCAAGTAAAAAACAGAAGGCCACTGATTTACAGCGACCTTCTGTTTTTGAAGTGTGAACTTGTCAATGCAACGTTCGAACCCTTTTTGTTTGATAACCAAGTCTATACCAAACTTGCCATTTCCTAACAGCGGAAAAGCTATTGTACAAACTTTTAAATGCTAATCAGGCAGAAAGAGCAGCTCGAACTGGTTTTGCACAACCTCCATAGAAGCTGGCGCATCAGCCATGACAGGGCCATCAGCCGAAAATAAACTATTGCCATGTAGCGGCAGGGAATCCCAGGCTGCTGCCAGGTTTCTGGCGGCCTCGTCCCCAAAAAGTTTCCATACCAGGGCAATTGTGCTGGGGTGTACGGTGCCAGCGCCACCAGAAGTGAAAATTCTTTGCTCCTCATGAATACGCCATGCCAAGCGTGGCGACATTACGGCAGTACCCAAGGCAGGTAAACGCCTGGCAAGTATGGCAGTACTCGACACTTCCAACCCTCTTAATATGCCCGAACGGTGCAGGATACCAACACCAGAGCAATTGGCCGCTACCCATCGGCCTTCGTTGTGATGTGAACGGATCAGATCAAGGATGCGCTGGTCTTTTGAGGCTGCCCCACCACCAAGGCCTCCTGGAATATAAAGCACATCAAAACGGTCATTAGGCGATACCAGTCGTTGGCTTTCCAAAGCGGCTCCCATATGGGTATGGATGGGCCCTTCATCAAAACCTCCCAAGGTTACCTCAAGTTGATGACCGCTTTGCGATAATGTCCACGCCAATGACCGCATCAGTTCCCAGGCAGCCAAAAGATCCTGCTCGCTCACATGTGGAAACGTTAAAAAATGGATAGATTTTACCTGTCCTGCACTTTTACTTTGTTGTTCCATAGAAATTGTTTTTTAAATTGTTGTCAATAAGTATTCTGATTTATTGTGAAACGGCTTTATAACTACTCAGCTTTTTTCCAAACAGCGCCATTTTTGGTGACTGTTTTCTTTAGGAGTTCTTTTGATACAAGGCCGTCCAGCACCTGTTCGCTTTCGTTTCTTTGAACGCCCGATAGTTCGGAAAACTCCCTGGCGGTAAGCGTGTGATAAGCTGAAAACAAATCCTGCCAGTTTTTGGCGTAGGTGTTTTTGGTAGCTTGCGGAAGTAGTTTTATAATGGTGTTTTCATAAAAAGCATATGGTTTTGAGCCATAAATCAATTCTTTATGTCCTGTACTATCCATAAAAAACAGGGTGGGAAAACCTCTTACGCCATATTCACGGGCTACCTGCAGATCGTTCTCAAATGCGACGTTGGCCCGCCCTTCAAAATCGGTCTTTAGTTGGTCTGCATCCAAGCCTACCGTTACGGCAGCTTCGGCAAGATGTTTCCATTTGGTAATGTTTTTCTTATGCAAAAACACCATCTCTCTTATTTCCCGTAAGAACAGCACCGCTTTCTTCTGGTCCTGTAATTGTGCCGCCTTGAAGGCAACAGACGGCGGATAAGAAGAATTTAAGGGATCTTCCAACCATACATCCCCGTCAATGGGCATATCATAGTAAGCGCTTACTTCATCCCAATGATGGGCAACGTCTGCAGGCTTGCTGATGCCTCCGCTGTTATAATTCCAATTGGGCAACAAGCCTCCCATGCGATATTCAATTTCTATAACGTTGCCATATTCCAGGTTCAGTTTCCTTAACTGCGGCTCTATGCCCCAGCAGGATGAACAGATAGGGTCGGTAAAATAAATTACCCTGATCGGTTTGGTATTGGGTTGAAAATTATCCCTGGCTGTATCAGCAGATTGATTTCCCGGTATTTCGCAGGTTCCCGTTTCAGGATTGCATAAAAGCGGATTGGTTTGTGTTGTTTTGTCTGTCATTTTCTTACTGTTTGTTTGCTGTCCCATACAACTTGTAAAAATCATTAGCAGGGTAGTTGTTATGGCTGTCAATCGACTATTTAACAGTGTATTGGTTATCATTTTGTAATTATTTCAGAAGTGGCAAATTCTTCCATCCGGACAATGAGCCCATTTTTTATCGTATAAACCTGTACCCATTTCTGTTGTTGTTCCTGTCCGGTTTTCTTTACCCTTTGGTGTTCCTGCCCCAAAACCACTACTTTGTTGCCTTCAACAATGTATTCCAGCGGTTCAAAGCTGAGCATATCTGCATAACTCAGTATACCGGATACAAAGGAGCGCACCCCCTCAAACCCTTCATAGGTAGCCTTGGGTATGATCTGCGTACCATGATATATCCAAACGGTGTCTGCCGATACGGTTTTCAGAAAACCTTCCATGTCGCCATTGCCAAATGCGGTGAACATTTCTTCTACAATTGATTTTGCTGTACTATTCATTTTTAACTGCTTTTAATTAATGATGACGTCAAAAGTAAAACCATAACAGTTTACAAACACTATTAATTACCCTTTTGAAACTAATTACCTATTGGTAACCTGTAACAAAATTCAGTACCTTTATGCGGCTTAATAAACATTAAAAACCGAGATGAAGAAACAAGCTGTTTGTAATACGACTACCGAATGCCAGTCGAGGATATTAGCGATAAAGGACGCGATGGAAATATTATCGGGCAAATGGAAGTTCCATATACTGGGAACGCTCCTGCTTAATGAAAAAATGCGTTTTATGGATTTGCTACGGGAAATAGAAGGCATTGCTCCCAAAATGCTTTCCAAAGAATTACAGGATATGGAAATGAACCAGTTGATCACCCGTAGCGTTATTCATACAAAACCAATTACGGTGGAATATGCCCTTACGGCCGCGGGCAGAACCGTAAGTCCTTTGATTGATGAATTGGCGGGTTGGGGAGCTGCGTACCGAAATACACTTTTTAATAAGGAGAACCAGTGATTTTTATGCCCCGGTATTTGATTAAATATTGGATATTGCTCATGGCATGTCACTTTATTTTATTTCTAATTGTATCAATGAAAGCGTAAATGTAATATTTCTAATTACAAATAGTTTCTATAGAAACTACTGAAGGATTAGCGAAAGGGAATACATTTACGAGTTCTATATTAGTTCATTATAGCTTTCCGGCTTTGTCAGTATTAATTGATCGAGCATAAAAAAGCCTTCAAAATCAATGAATTTGAAGGCTTTCATTTTTTTATGTGACCGCGGAGGGGTTCGAACCCCCAACCCTCAGAGCCGAAATCTGATATTCTATCCAGTTGAACTACGCGGTCAGTTTTTATCGATTATTACAATCTTATGACAATAATTTCTTTACAATTGTAGAAATGGTCTTACCGTCAGCTTTACCAGCTAATTCAGCAGAAGCTTGGCCCATTACTTTCCCCATCGAAGCCATTCCAGAAGCTCCTGTATCGGCAATAATTTTTACCACAACAGCTTCTACTTCTTCTTCGCTTAATTGAGCCGGAAGGAACTTTTCGATGATAGAGGCTTGTAGCAATTCAGGTTCAGCTAAATCCGGTCTTCCTTGCTGTGTATAAATATTGGCGCTGTCTTTTCGTTGCTTCACTAATCGTTGTAAAAGCTTAATTTCTTCATCTTGAGAAATCTCTTCTTTTGCTCCAGATTCGCTCTGTAACAGCAATAAAGCCGACTTTACAGCTCTTAACGATTCAAGGCTGACAGTATCTTTGGCTCTCATAGCCGTTTTGATTTCTTCGTTGATTTGGTTTTGCAGGCTCATTTAGTATGACTCTTTTTATTAGGTTCTTCTCAAAAATGCTTAAAATCAAGGAGGCGTTTTCGAATTTAAATTGCCAATACCTTATTTTTTAAACTTGATGCGAAGATAAAAAAAATAACCCGAAAATCACATTCAATTTTCGGGTTATCGGGTTTTGGTTTGAGTTAGTTAATCTACGTTGTCGTGAAGAAACGAATTGTTTGAACGTAATTGTAAATCATCGTTACTGTCCGTTCCTAGTGACATCCTAGATTTGCTATTGTCAACTTGGGTATTATTTAAATCAATTCCCATTCTTTTGTATGCTGGTTCTTTTTCAAATTCATCAACTCTTGAAGGATTGTTATGGAATTTATAATTAAATTCTTTCATCTTCATCCTTCTTTCGTCAGCTCTTTTTTTCAAGGTCTGCTCGATGGTCATTTCAAGAGGCGAAATTTCTTCAAAAGCTGGATTGTTGAATTTTGGAGTTTCAACTTTCATCGTCAAATCCAATTCTTTATCAACTGGCTCCTCTACTTTTGCAGCTGGCTTCGATTGAAGCAATTCGTTTTCAACCTCCATATATTCTTCTAGAGAATATTTGATGATGCCTTTCTCATTCAATTCAGTCATCGGAACTACTTGAACAGGCTGATTTACCTTGATTTCTTTAGTTTCGTTTGACAATTCGAAAAGAATTCGGTCTTCTTTTGGCGCTTCTGTTTTTGCAATCGGCAAGTCAAAAGAAAAAGTAATCTGCTCTTCTTCTTTGTAAGCTACAAATTCTGGCTCGCGTACTTCCATTTCTCTAACTTCTGGAGTCGTGATGTAAAATTCGTGTTCGCTGATAGGAGAAACAATCTGGAATTCCACATCAATATTCTTGATGAATTCTGTCGTTTTTACCAAATCAGAAACGATTTCCGGTTCTTCTACTTTTGCTTCAAATACGTCGAAATCTTCCAAAGCAAAAACAATTTTTTCATCATTTACTGCTTCTTTTTTTTCTTCTGAAGGCGTAAGATCGAAAGACGGAATTGTTTGCTTTTGCATCAAGTCACGACCCATTTTTTGCTCATCCTCCAATGCGTGGATAATTTTTTTTGGCTCGGTATTGACGATTTCGTTTTGTTGTTCTACGTTAAATCCCGTAGCAATGATCGTTACAGCGATTGAGTCACCAAGCGTATCATCTTCGCCAACTCCCATGATGATGTTAGCATTAAAGCCCGCTTCAGCTTGGATATGGTCATTGATTTCTCCGATTTCATCAATCGTAATTTCATTGGTTCCAGAAACGATAAGCAACAATACGTTTTTGGCGCCTGTAATTTTATTATCATTCAACAAAGGCGAATCTAATGCTGAAACGATAGCTTCTTTAGCACGATTTTCTCCGATTGCCGTAGCCGAACCCATAATAGCCGTTCCGCTGTTTGACAATACGGTCTTTGCGTCTTTTAAGTCGATATTTTGAGTATAGTGGTGCGTAATTACTTCAGCAATACCTCTTGAGGCTGTTGCCAAAACTTCATCCGCTTTTGAGAATCCGGCCTTAAAGCCAAGATTTCCGTATACTTCTCTTAATTTATTATTGTTGATTACGATAAGCGAATCTACTTGCTTTCTCAATCTTTCTACACCCAATAAAGCTTGGTCAGAACGAACTTTTCCTTCAAATTGGAATGGAATAGTCACAATCCCTACTGTAAGGATATCTCTTTCTTTAGCCAATTGAGCAATTACCGGCGCAGCACCAGTTCCAGTACCACCGCCCATTCCAGCCGTGATAAAAACCATCTTGGTATTGCTGTCAAGCATCTTCTCGATATCAGCAATGCTTTCGATAGCAGACTGTTGCCCGACTTCAGGATTAGCTCCAGCCCCAAGACCTTCTGTAAGGTTAACCCCTAGCTGAATCTTGTTTGGAACTGCACTATTCTGCAAAGCTTGAGAATCTGTGTTGCAGACAATAAAATCCACTCCTTTAATTCCCTGCTGAAACATGTGGTTGATCGCGTTGCTTCCGCCTCCTCCAACACCAATTACTTTAATTACATTTGATTGATTTTTTGGTAAATCAAATGAAATGCTTCCAAAATCTGAGTTGCTCATCATAATATTTGGTTTTAATTTCTTTTCCTTTTCTTTTTAATTTTTCTGTCTGGCTATTAGGCCCTATTCTGCATTGTCTAAAAACTCCTTAATCTTGTCGATATATTTGTCAAAAAACGACTTTTTCATTCTTCCTTCTGTAGAAACCGTCTTGGCCTGCTCTACTTTTTTAGGAACTTCTTCCTCAATAATTTCTTCTTCGTAATGATTTGTTTCTGCAACAACTTCTTTCTGCTGCATCTGAACCGGAACGACCTTTTCAACTTCTGTTTGGTTAAACGGAACAGCGCTTCTGGTATTATTTCGGATGCTATTCATCACTAATCCGACAGCTGTTGCATAGAGCGGGCTTGAAATTTCTTCATCGGAATTTCCAGCAAGATGTTCGTTCGGATAACCAATTCTCGTATCCATTCCCGTAATGTATTCTACCAATTGCTTGATATGCTTCAATTGTGCTCCACCGCCTGTTAAAACGATACCTGCAATCAGTTTTTTACGCGGATCTTCGTGTCCGTATGATTTGATTTCTGTAAAAACTTGATCGATAATCTCTACTACACGAGCATGAATGATTTTTGACAAGTTTTTCAACGAAATTTCTTTAGGCTCTCTTCCTCTCAAACCTGGAATAGAAACAATCTCGTTGTCTTTATTTTCTCCTGGCCATGCAGAACCAAATTTCACTTTCAATAGCTCGGCTTGTTTTTCAATAATCGAACAGCCTTCTTTGATATCATCAGTAATGACATTTCCGCCGAAAGGAATCACTGCCGTGTGACGGATAATTCCATCTTTAAAAATTGCCAAGTCTGTTGTTCCACCACCGATATCGATTAAAGCAACACCAGCTTCTTTTTCTTCTTGGCTCAATACTGCATCTGCCGAAGCTAAGGGCTCTAATGTCAATCCGGATAAATCCAGGCCTGAACTTTTGATACATCTCCCAACATTTCTGATTGAAGAAGCTTGGCCTACGACAACATGAAAACTAGACTCTAGTCTTCCGCCATACATTCCGATTGGCTCTTTGATTTCGGCTTGACCATCAATCTTAAATTCTTGCGGCAACACGTGGATAATTTCTTCTCCAGGAAGCATTGCTAATTTGTGCACCTGATTGATCAACAGGTCGATATCATTTTCGCTGATTACTTCTTCAGGATTGCTTCTGCTGATGTAATCGCTGTGCTGTATACTTCTGATGTGCTGTCCGGCAATGCCGACAACAACGTCTTTTATTTTATAACCTGAATCTACTTCTGCTTCGTGTACTGCCTGCTGGATAGATTGAATCGTCTGCGTGATATTGTTTACAACACCTCTTGCCACACCAAGGCTTTTGGATTTTCCAACGCCCAAAATTTCAAGCTTCCCATATTCATTCTTCTTGCCAATCATAGCGACAATCTTGGTTGTCCCAATGTCTAAACCTACTGCAATGCTCTCTTTTTCCATATCCTAATTTTTGGTGCACACTACCTGTTGCGTAAACTTCAGATTTACTGTCTTGTATTTATTTATCAAACTGTCTCGAATTGCCTTCTGAAAAAAGGCTTTATAATTCTTGAACTTTTTATCAACATTAATGGTTCTGCCAAAATCGATGACATAATTAAAATTTCTGTTCATCATTTTTAGGCTACCATTTGGCAAAACCTGTATACCGATGATGTTTTTATGCAAAAACTCATCGTCATAGATGTAACGAAAAACCTCGTTTAGATTTTCATTATTTTTACCGTTAATCCCCCCCGAAACAATTGGAACTCTAGCTGTGAAATTGTCTGACAACGGCATCTTATGTCCTTCGTAATCAATATAAAAAGAACCGTTATCCTCAAACACTCTGGCAACAGGTGTTTTCTGTTTCACGACAGCTTTTAAGACGCCATCAACACTCACAAATACTTCACACTTTTCGATTATATTGTGATTATTGAGAGTTTTCTCCAATTTATTCAAATCTAACTCATCTTTTTGAATGCTCGTAGGGGCTGCATTATTTTCTATTAACAATTTATTAACCGCTTCTTGTGTAATAAACGGGCTATTTTCATTGACAAATTCGACTACGGATTTTTTCAATTTTCGCTGTTCATTTCTCTTCGAAGTAAAAGAATATAGGAAAATTACAAGCGCAAACATGAACGCTAGTTTGATATTTGTCCAGTTAAACTTTTTCATACAAAGCCTCTTTAATCGGTTTCACCAATTCACCTATATCGCCTGCTCCAATTGTAACGACAACTTTAGCATTGCTTTTCAAAATCTCTGAAATCAGATCGGTTTTTGAAACTAATTTTTTATTCGGATTATCCATCTTGCTTAAAAGCCATTCGGAATTCACTCCTTCGACTGGCAACTCTCTAGCTGGATAAATATCCAACAAAATCACCTCGTCAAAAGCAGACAAACTTGACGCAAATCCGTCGATAAAATCTTTTGTCCTGCTGAACAGATGGGGCTGAAAAATAGCCAAAACTTTTTCTTCAGGATACAACTCCGTAACCGCTTGATATACCGCATTTATTTCAGTCGGATGATGTGCATAATCATCGATATACACTACATTTTCTTCTTTAATCTGATAGGAAAATCTGCGTTTTACGCCTTTGAATGTAAATAATGCTTTGGCAATGCTTTCGGTCGGGGTGCCGTAGGTATTTGCCATTGCCAAAGCGATTAAGGCATTTGTCAAATTGTGTTTTCCTGGTAAACTAAATCGTATGTCTTTTATGATTTCTGAAGGCGTCTGCACGTCAAAAACATAAGCGCTATTTTCAATTCTGATATTAAAAGCCTTGTAATCGGCTTCTTCATTAACTGCAACAGAAATCCCTTCTAAAGGCAGTCCTTTTGCAATAAACAAATTGTTTTTATCTTCTACTTTGCCTGCAAATTCAACAAAGGAAGCTTCGATAGAAGCTGTATCTCCATAAATATCCAAATGATCAGCATCCATCGATGTGACGCAGGCAATATTTGGATATAAATGCAAGAAAGAACGGTCAAACTCATCAGCTTCAACAACAGTTACAGTCTTGCCGCTTCCGATTAGGTTGGAATTATAATTTTCTACGATGCCGCCTAAAAATGCCGTAACATCAGCTCCGCTTTCATATAAAATATGTCCTAAAATGCTCGAAGTCGTCGTTTTTCCGTGGGTTCCTGCTACGGCAAAACAGAAGGTATCTTTTGTAATTATACCAAGTACTTCTGCTCTCTTTTTAACTTGGTATTCTCTTTCTAAGAAATAGTTCCATTCCGAGTGCGTTTTAGGCACAGCCGGAGTAATGATTACTAAAGTATTTTCGGAATAATAGTCTTTCGGGATTAAGGAAATACTGTCTTCAAAATGAATTTCGATTCCTAAAGCTTCTAATTCTTTCGTAAGCTCTGTTTCGGTCTTATCATATCCACATACGTTTTTGCCGATGGCTTTGAAATAACGCGCCAGTGCGCTCATTCCGATGCCTCCGATTCCGATGAAATAAACGTTATGTATCTGATTCAAATTCATTTTTTTAGTCTTAATGTCGTAAAGTTTCAAGTCATAAAGTCGTCAGACTTTACATTTTTTGGCTTTCAACTAATTTTATTATTTCGTCGACAATGTCTTTTGTTGCATTAGGCATTGCCATTTTTTTTATGTTTTCGCTCAAGTTTTCTTGCAGGTTCTTGTCGCTTAAGAGATTGTTGAAAACTGAGGTGAATTTTGTATCCAGCTCGTTTTCTTTTATCATCAGGGCTCCATTTTTATCTACGATTGCTTTTGCATTTTTTGTCTGATGGTCTTCGGCAACATTTGGCGAAGGGATAAAAATTACAGGTTTCCCCACCAAGCACAATTCCGAAACTGAAGAAGCTCCAGCCCTAGAAATGATAACATCTGCCGCGGCATAAACCAAATCCATTCTATCAATAAACGCTGTCACTTGAACATTTTCTTTTTCATTAAAATGCTTGTACTCTTCGATATAAAACTTGCCGCACTGCCAAATAACTTGTACCTCTTGAGAAGAAAAATTCACTAATTCTTTCGCAATCAGTTGGTTTATTCTTCTTGAACCCAAACTTCCGCCAAGCACCAATAACACTTTTTTATCTGGATTCAGCTTAAAATAGTCTCGTGCTTCTTTTTTCTTCCCTTTTATATCGATCAAATCTTGACGAACTGGATTTCCTGTGAAGACAATCTTATCTTTTGGAAAAAATCGGTCTAGATTTTCATAGGCTACGCAAATCTTGCTTGCTTTACTGCTCAACCATTTATTTGTAATTCCTGGATATGAATTTTGCTCTTGGATTACTGTTGGAATTCCTGCAAAACCAGCTACTCTTAATAGCGGTCCGCTTGCAAAACCTCCAGTTCCGATAGCCACATTTGGCTTGAATTTGTTGATAATCGTCCTTGATTTCAACAAACTATCAAAAAGCTTGAAAGGGAAAAGCGAGTTATCCAGCGTAAGCCTTCTTTGCAATCCTGAAATCCAAAGTCCTTTTATCGGATAGCCTGCTTGTGGCACTTTCTGCATTTCCATTTTGTCTTTTGCACCTACAAATAGGATTTCACAATCTGGAAAACGTTCTTTTAATTCATTTGCAATAGCAATTGCTGGGTAGATATGTCCACCAGTACCGCCACCGCTTAATATGAATTTTAATTTTTGCATTTTTTTAAATCTTTTTTCACTGATTTCATCTGCAAACTGCCATCTGAAATCTTATATCTGCCATCATAAATTATTTTCCCATCACCGCTTTCATTGGATTGTCGCTTACATCCTCGATTGCATATTGTGGTTCTTTTTCATTTGTGATTTCTTCTTCCTCTTCGACATTTTCACCGTTCATTTCTCTTTCAATCAATCGCTGCAATGCTTCTTCTCTTTGGGCTTTTTCAAGATTTTCTTGAGCAATTTCCTCATCTTTTTTGGTCACGCTGAGAATAATCCCAAGCGATACACAAGTCATCCAAATAGAGCTACCTCCACTACTTATTAAAGGCAAAGTCTGTCCTGTTACGGGCAATAATTCAACGGCAACAGCCATATTAATTAGTGCCTGAAATACTATAGGAAACCCTAAGCCGACGACTAATAATTTTCCAAATAAGGTATTGGCTTTGTGCGATGCAATCAAGAATCGGATGAAAAGCATGATATATAGGAACATGACGACAACGGCACCAATAAGCCCGTTTTCCTCTACGATAATGGCGTAGATAAAATCGGAAGACGATTGCGGCAGGAAGTTTTTCTGAACGCTTTTTCCTGGACCTAAGCCACGTATTCCGCCAGTAGCTATTGCTATTTTTGCTTTTTCAATCTGATAATTATCTTCGTCTGGTTTGTCGCTCGTAAAGTTTTCAATACGGCTGACCCAAGTGTCTACACGGTTAGGAAAAGCATCTGGAAAAGCTTTTGCCACCAAGATGAAAAAAGTCAATCCGACAACTCCAGCTCCGATTACGATTCCGAGGTATTTCAAAGGATATTTGCCTACAAATACCAGCATTACGACCATTGAAAAAATCAGGGCCGCGGTAGAAAAGTTAGCCGGTAAAATCAGCAGTATTATTGCGAATACTGGAAGCCATAATTCGATTACCGATTTTTGGAACGTGTCTTCGACTTCTCGCTTTTTTGCCAGATATCTTGCCACATAAATCATCAGCACCATTGCGGCGAGTGTTGAAGTCTGGAAGCTGATTCCGACAAAAGGAATCTGGATCCAACGGCTGGCATTCGCACCGCCTATTGTTTTTCCTTGGAAAAGCGTGTACAGTAAGAGCAGTCCTACAATCGGAAGGGCAATCATTGAAATCGCCTTGAAATAATGGTATGGAATTTTATGCACCATATAAACAATCAGAAATCCGATTCCTACGTGCGCAAAATGCTTGATCAAAAAGCTGACTGTGTTTCCAGAGCCATTTGCACTATACGCCAAATTACTACTTGCGCTGTAAACAGGCATAAACGAAATCAATGCCAAAAGAGCGATGAACGCCCAGATGACCTTGTCTCCTTTAAGATTGTTTATAAACTCTTTCATAATTCCCTTTCTTTTACTTGTAATTTACTTTCCTGAAAACAGGTTTTAGTAGCTATAGATTTTGAACGGCTTGCTTAAACTGCCTTCCTCTGTCTTCGTAATTTTCGAATAAATCGAAACTTGCACAGGCCGGCGAAAGCAAAACGGTATCGCCTTTTTCTGCCATTCTTTGTGCATATTTTACGGCGTCTCTCATATTTTGAGCCTCAATCATTTCATCCACGACATCACCGAAGGCATCAATAATTTTTTTATTGTCAATACCAAGGCAGATGATTGCCTTTACCTTTTCGCGAACCAACGGCATCAATTCTGAATAATCATTTCCTTTGTCAACACCTCCAACAATCCATACGGTTGGCGTGTTCATGCTATCTAAAGCATAGAATGCGGCATTCACATTAGTTGCTTTTGAATCGTTCACATATTGCACGTTTTGAATTTTAAGCACTTTTTCCAAACGATGCTCAACACCTTGAAAATCAGAAAGGCTTTCACGGATTGTGGATTTTCTGATTCGCAGCAATTGCGCAACTGTTGAAGCTGCCATTGCATTTTTCACGTTGTGTTTTCCTTCTAGGGCTAGTTTGTCTTGTGGCATAACAAATTCTTCGTTATTGATGTTTATATTGATTGTATCTTCTTTTGCATAGGCTCCGTTTTCAATTGTCTTTGTCATTGAAAAGGGCAGCAGCTGCGCTTTTGTCTTGTTCATTTTGAGCCAATTCCCTATGGCTTCGTCGTCGGCATCATAAATCAGGTAATCTTCTTCTGTCTGGTTTTCGGTAATCCTGAATTTTGAGGCGATGTATTTTCCGTAATCATAATCGTATCGATCTAAATGATCTGGGCTGATATTTGTGATTATGGCAATGTGCGGCTTATAGTCTATAATCCCATCCAATTGGAAACTGCTTAATTCTAAAACATACACATCGTGTTTGTCATCGGCCACCTGCCAGGCAAAGCTTTTTCCGATATTCCCCGCTAATCCTACGTTTATGCCTCCTTGTTTCAGCAGATGATAGGTCAGCATCGTCGTGGTGGTCTTTCCGTTGCTTCCGGTAATCCCAACGGTTATTGCTTTTGTGTACTGGACGGCGAATTCAATTTCGGAAATCACCTTTATTCCTCGTTCCAAAAGTTTTTTTACGATTGGCGATTTATCAGAAATTCCCGGGCTTTTCATCACTACATCTGCGTTGAGAATCAAATCTTCTGTATGCTTTTCTTCTTCCCACTTTATACCATGAAGGCCAAGAACTTCTTTATAATTGTTTTTTATTTTTCCGAAATCAGATACAAAAACATCGTATCCTTTTTTCTTTCCGAGAATTGCGGTTCCTACGCCGCTTTCTCCTCCGCCTAAAATGACCAATCGTTGTTCCATTTATCTTAATTTTAGGGTTACGATTGACAGAATTGCCAGCAAGATTCCCACGATCCAGAAGCGGGTCACGATTTTGCTTTCGTGATAACCCTTCTTCTGGTAATGGTGATGCAATGGCGACATCAAAAAGATTCTCCGGCCTTCGCCGAAACGTTTTTTCGTATATTTAAAATAAGAGACTTGCAACACGACGGAAAGGTTTTCTGCCAAGAAAATACCGCACAATACAGGAATCATTAATTCTTTTCTAACCGCAATAGCCAAAACAGCGATGATTCCGCCAATGGTCAAACTACCTGTATCGCCCATGAATACGGTCGCAGGATAGGTATTGTACCAAAGGAATCCAACGAGCGCTCCGACAAACGAAGCAATATAAACCGTCATCTCTCCTGAATTGGGGATGTACATTATGTTCAGGTAGTTCGAGAAAATAATGTTACCCGAAACAAAGGTGAAAATACCAAGTGCTATTACGGAAATAGCAGAAGTTCCAGCGGCTAAGCCATCAATTCCATCGGTAAGATTGGCTCCGTTGGAAACAGCGGTGATGATAAAAATCACAACTGGAATAAAAATCAGCCAAGCGTAATCTTTATAGTCGTCTCCAGCCCATGAAAGCAATTCTGCGTAATCAAATTCGTTGTCTTTGAAGAAAGGAATTGTTGTTGCTGTCGATTTTTCTTCTAATGGAACTGCAGAAACAGTCGTCTGGTTTGTCGCAAAAACATTGGTATTTCCAGTATCTGTCCTCACGGTTACACTTGGATGGAAATACAGTACTGTTCCGACAATCAGTCCTAGTCCGACTTGACCGATAACTTTGAACCTTCCTTTTAATCCTTCTTTATCTTTTTTGAAAATCTTGATATAATCGTCAATGAATCCGATAGTTCCCATCCAAAGCGTGGTTACAATCAGCAAAAGAATATAGATATTATTCAATTTGGCCAGCAAAAAAACCGGTACCAAAGTGGCAACGATAATAATCAGTCCACCCATCGTAGGTGTTCCCGCTTTTTCGTTTTGTCCAGCAAGACCAAGCTCACGAACGGTTTCCCCTACTTGCTGTCTTCTTAAAAAGTTGATGATCTTTTTACCAAAAACAGTCGAAATCAACAAAGAAAGTATGATAGCCAAACCTGAACGGAAGGTAATATATTGAAAGACTCCAGTTCCTGGGACGTCCATTCGGTCTAAATAATCAAATAGATAGTATAGCATAGTTTCTCTATTTATTCAGTTGTTCTAATAGTTCAGTTACAATTTTCATATCGTCAAAATCATAGCGGACTCCGTTGATTTCTTGATAGGTTTCGTGTCCTTTTCCTGCAATCAGGATAATATCGTTTGGCTGAGCCAGCTGGCAGGCTGTTTTAATGGCTTGCTTTCTGTCGACAATTGCTATTGTCTTTTTATAATTTTGAGGCTCTACGCCTTGTTCCATTTCTAAAATAATGGCTTCGGGATCTTCGGTTCTTGGGTTGTCTGACGTGAGAATTGCTTTGTCACTTAATGTTGAAGCAATATTCGCCATAATCGGGCGCTTAGTCTTGTCTCTATCGCCGCCACAGCCGACAACCGTAATGAGTTGTTCGTTTTTTGTACGGATATCATCGATTGTTTTCAATACGTTTTCCAAAGCATCTGGCGTGTGGGCATAATCTACAACAGCGGTAATGTTTTCTTTGGAAACGATAAATTGGAATCGTCCAGAAACGCTTTCAAGTTCAGAAAGCAATCGTAAGACTTCTAAATTGTCAAGTCCTAATTCGATCGCAGTTCCATATATCGCAAGCAGGTTATAGGCATTGAATGTTCCGATTAGCCTAACCCAAACTTCTTGCTCATTTACTTTCAGCAACAATCCTGACAATTGGTTTTCTAGAATCTGCGCTCTGTAATCGGCGTATGATTTTAAAGCGTAAGTCAGTTTTTTAGCTGTCGTGTTTTGCAACATGACCATTCCGTTTTTATCATCAGAATTCACTAAAGCAAAGGCTGATTTTGGCAACTGATCGAAAAACATTTTTTTGACATCTCTGTATTCTGCAAATGTTTTATGGTAATCCAAATGGTCGTGCGAAAGATTGGTAAAAACGCCTCCTGCAAACTGTAAACCTTCGGTTCTTTTTTGAGCGATTCCGTGGGAGCTGACTTCCATAAAGCAAAATTCTACGCCTACATCGTTCATTTCTTTCAAGAACTTATTGATCGTGATCGAATCTGAAGTTGTCAGCATTGACTTGTATTCTACATCATCTACCACATTTTTTACGGTCGAAAGCAATCCTACTTTATATCCTGCTTTTTTAAATAGCTGAAAAAGTAACGAAGCTATGGTTGTCTTTCCATTTGTACCTGTAATTCCGACCAATTTTAAATTTGCGGAAGGATTTCCATAATAGTTAGAAGCAATAAAAGCCAGCGCTCGATTGGCATCTTTTACCTGAATATATGTCACGCCCTGTGCTATATTTTCTGGAAAAGTATCGCAAATAATAGCCACTGCTCCTTTGCTGATAGCGGTTTCGATATATTCATGTCCGTCTGCTACTGCACCACGGATTGCAATAAAAACATCGTTCGTTCCGATTTTTCTTGAATCGAAGTCGATCGCGTTAATAGCAATTTCCGTTGAACCTTTTACAGCTTCAATGGCGACTTTGTATAATATGTCTTTTAGAATAATCACGATAATTCTAATATTATGGTTCTGTTTTTTACTATTGCTTCTCCAGGCTGTATGGATTGTCTTTTTACTTTACCTATTCCGATGACTTTTACTTTCATCTTTAGGTTTTCAAAAAGCGCAACTGCGTCCATTCCTGCCATTCCGTGAACATTTGGAATCGTTTCTTTTGATACTAAATCAGAATATCTTCCGTAATCTTTGTCTTGGTTGATGCTCTTTTTGTTCAGGTTTTTAATTTCGTTGGTCGACGGAACATCGGTAAAAATCTTCTGTGCGATTCTCTTGAAAACCGGACCGGAAACGTCTCCTCCATAAAAGCCTTTGCTTTTACTTGGCTTATGAATGATCACGATACAGGAATATTTTGGCTTGTCGGCTGGAAAATATCCGGCAAAAGACGATGCATAATACATGGCGTCGGTATGTTTTCCTTTAGCATAATCCACCTGCGCTGTTCCTGTTTTTCCTGCCATTGAGAAATCTTTGGAATATAATTTTGAACCCGTTCCTTTTTTTACCGTATTCTCCAAAACTTTTCTCACTTTTTTAAGCGTTTCATCAGAGCAGATTTTCGGATTGATTACTTCTTTGTCAAATTTCTTGATGGTTTTGTTCCATTCTTTGATTTCTTTTACGAAAATCGGCTTTACCATTTCTCCGTCGTTAGCAACAGCGTTGTAGATGGCCAAACTTTGCAAAGGCGTCATGGAAACTCCATATCCGAAAGCCATCCAAGGCAGTGATGTCCCGTTCCATCTTTTGGTTCCTGGCTGCGGAATAAATGGCACTCCTTCACCTTCAAAAGGCAATCCTAATGGTTTGTTTAGTCCCATTCTGTTTATTCGGTCTACGAATTCTCTCGGATTGTCTTTATAATTTTCATACACGGCCTGAACCATAATCGTGTTGGAAGACAGCTCAAAACCTCTTGCTAAAGAAACTCTTCCATAACCTCCTTTTTTCGAATCTCTTACGTGTCTATTGTGATAGGTAATATCTCCGCCTCGGCTGTCATACACTTTGCTTGTATCAACTTTTTTATCATCTAAAAGAGCAATCAGGTCGATCAATTTGAATGTTGAGCCAGGCTCGTGCGATTCGGCTACAGCATAATTCAATGTTTCGGAATAGCTGCCGTCTTCTACTCTGCCTAGATTTGAAATGGCTTTGACTTCACCAGTTTTTGTTTCCATTACGACCACACAACCGTGTTCTGCTTCGTAATATTCTAATTGCTTAAGCAACGCATGGTGGGCAATATCTTGTATGTAGACATCAATCGTAGAGATAATATCATAACCGTCTTGAGGCTCTACCTGATTGTTATCGCTGATCGGCTTCCACTGTCCTTTTGCAATTTTTTGTTTCAGTACTTTTCCGTCCTTGCCATTGATATAGTTTTTGAACGCCCATTCGATTCCTTTTCCATCTACACCGCCGTCTACATATTCTCTTTCGTATCCGATAGTTCTGTTGGCAATCATCCCGATAGGATGTTCTCTTACCGTTTTTTGTTCCGAAATCAATCCACCTTTATTAGCGCCTAAGTTGAATAATGGAAATGTCTTGATTCTCATATATTCTGTGTAGCTCAAGCCTCTTGCCAAAAGCATATACCTGTTTTTATTGGCTTTTGCTTTACGGAACTCGTTCAAATAATGCGAACTTGGTTTGCCCAATAAGACTGAAAGCGAATCGGAAAGCGCTTCAACATTTTTATTAAAATCTTCTTTTTTTGGAGCCACGGCATCAAATCGGATTGTATAATTCGGAATTGATGTCGCTAAAAGACTTCCGTCGGCAGAATACACATTTCCTTTATTAGCAGGAATCACAAAATTTTTCACAGTGCGGTCTTTCGCCAGCTTCCTGTAATAATCGCCTTCCACCCACTGAATGTTCGTGAGCTTTACGAGTATTCCAGTAGCCATTATCACGACTGCAAATGCAACGAGATAAATTCTGTAAGAAATATTTTTTTCTTCTACTGCCATAACTTTTCAAAAAAGCCTTTTTCTTTTTCTTTTAATACTTTAATTTTCTTTGGAGGAACAGAAGAAGGAAAAATTCCCTTGACTTCCATTTTTTCTGAAATCGTCGATTCCATCTTTAATTTCATCAATTCCGAGCGCCTGTCGACAAATTCGGAACGGAGTTCTTTCACCTCTTTATCTAATTCTGTAATCCTGTATGTCTTTTGCTCATAATTGTGCGAATTTGCAATCATGATCAAAGCCAAGATGATCAGGAAAATGATAAACTGCCAGTTTTTTGCCGCATCATCATTTATCAGAAATTTTGCTTTTAATATGCTGTAAATTCCGCCTTTCATGTTTTTAGATTTTAGATTTTAGATTTCTGTTGTTTGCAACAGAATCCTGCCATCCGAATACTATATCTTTTCTGCAATTCTTAGTTTCGCACTTCTTGCCCTGTTGTTGATTCTGATTTCTGCATCGTCAGGAACAATGAGCTTTCCAATCGTCTTGAACGGAACAGAAAAATTTCCGAAGAAATCACGTTCTGGCTCGCCTTCAAACATTCCGTTTTTGATGTATCTTTTTACCAATCGGTCTTCTAAAGAATGGTATGAAATCACGCTTAATCTTCCGCCGGGCTTCAATATTTCTAGAGATTGTTCCAAAAATTCTTTCAAGACATCCATTTCTTGATTTACTTCAATGCGGATCGCCTGATAGATCTGAGCCAAAATCTTATTGCTTTTATGAGCCGGCAAAAATCGGCTCAAGACCGCTTTTAGTTGTTCTGTATTTTTAATTGGCTCATGTTCTCTAGCCTCTAAAATGACTCTTGCAATTGCAGGAGCATTTTTTAATTCGCCATAGTCATAAAACACGCGACGCAGGTTTGCTTCGTCATATTCGTTCACTACTCCGTAAGCGCTCAAATCATTTTTTTGACTCATTCTCATATCCAATTCAGCATCGAAACGCGTGGAAAAACCTCTTTCCGCCACATCAAACTGATGCGAAGAAACCCCTAAATCAGCCAAAATTCCATCAACGCTTTTCACATTATGGAACCTTAAGAATCTTTTTATGAATCTGAAATTTTCATTAATCAGCGTAAATCTTTCATCATCCAAGGCATTTGCCAGAGCATCTTCGTCTTGGTCAAATCCGAACAGCCTACCGTTTGGACCTAGACGTTTTAAAATTTCTTTTGAATGACCGCCACCACCGAACGTCACATCCACATAAACTCCATCTGGCTTGATATCCAAACCATCTACAGTTTCTTTCAACAAAACCGGATTATGATATTCCATTGTCGTCATCATTTATATTTCCCATTACGTCTTCCGCCAAATCTGCAAAATCTACATCATCGCCAGAAATTGATTTTTCATACAAATCCTTATCCCAGATTTCCACAATATTCACTGCCGAAGACAACACTAAATCTTTTGAGATATTTCCGAAAGCCACTAAATCCTTCGGGATTAAAAGCCTTCCCAAGTTATCGATCTCTACGACTTTTACGCCAGCCGTAAAACGCCTGATGAAGTCGTTGTTTTTCTTTACAAATCGATTCAGCTTGTTTATTTTCTGCATCATTAAATTCCACTCGGCCATCGGATACAGCTCCAAGCAAGGCTGAAAAACAGAACGTTTTAATACGAAACCATCGTTCAAAGAATCAGTCAATTGCTTCTTCAAAGGAGCGGGCAAAAGCACCCTTCCTTTAGCATCGACCTTGCATTCATATGTTCCAATGATGGTATTCAATGAGTTACGTTTTTTACTGTTTCATAGCAAATGTAGAAAAATAATTACCACAATCTACCACATTTTACCACTTTGTTGATAAGTTTTACCACTTTAGAATCAAAACAGATAATTAATAGCTTGCCAGAGATTTAGGATTTGTTGTAGATATTTTAACTAAATTTAACTTTAGCCAAAAATTTGATAAGAGATTTATGATTTTTGATGGAAATTTTAAATATTTCAGAAAAAAGAAATTTTAAATATCTGCATCAAAAGAGCTGACCGATAACACTTTAGAAGATTAGAAATCCAAAAATCTATTTTCAGACGAAATTCCTTACAGCATAATAAATTCCATTTAAAATTTAAAGGTAAATTATCAAGCCAAAAATTCGTTTTTATCTATAAAATCATATATTTGTGTGAATTTGAAACGTCCAAAAAGATCAATGGAAGAACACTTAAAAAAAGAAGGTAAATACAAATATTTTGAAACTGGCGAAGGAACTCCAATCATTATTCTTCACGGACTGATGGGAGGACTAAGCAATTTTGACGGAGTTGCAGAATATTTTCCAAAGCATGGCTACAAAGTCGTTATTCCTGAATTGCCGATTTACACACAAAACATACTGAAAACCAACGTTAAGGCTTTTGCAAAGTATGTGAAGGATTTCATCACTTACAAAGGTTTTGACCGAGTTATCCTTTTAGGAAATTCTCTTGGAGGACATATTGCCTTATACCATACAAAAATGTATCCTGAAAAAATGCTAGGATTAGTAATCACAGGCAGTTCAGGACTTTATGAAAGCGCTATGGGCGATAGCTATCCACGCCGCGGTGATTATGACTATATTCAGAAAAAAGCAGAAGATGTTTTTTACGACCCGAAAATAGCCACAAAAGAAATCGTTGACGAAGTATATGCGATGGCCAATGACAGAATCAAGTTAATCAAGACCTTGACTATCGCCAAGAGCGCCATTCGTCATAATATGGCGAAGGATCTTCCAAAGATGCACGTTCCTACTTGTATTATCTGGGGGAAAAATGACAAAGTTACGCCTCCCGAAGTCGCTGAAGAATTTGACCAATTGTTGCCTAACTCTAGTCTTTATTGGATTGACAAATGCGGGCATGCAGCCATGATGGAGCATCCGGATGAGTTTAACCGACTGATGCACGATTGGCTTCAGAAAACACACTTATAAATTTTAGTATAGTATAGTCTAACCGCTGTTTAAAGGATTTTTCCAGAAAAACAGCGGTTATTTTTTTTGACTACCTTTGCAGAAATCGAACATCCGTTATGAAAATCAATTCCGCTGAATTTGTTATCAGCAATTCCGAAGTAAGCAAATGTCCGCAAGAGCGTCTGCCCGAATACGCATTTATTGGAAGATCAAATGTAGGAAAGTCTTCTTTGATCAATATGCTGACCAACCACAAGAGCTTGGCTAAAACTTCAGGAAGACCTGGAAAAACACAGCTTATCAACCATTTTAAGATCAACAACAATTGGTTTTTGGTCGATTTGCCAGGCTACGGTTATGCCCGCGTTTCTAAAAAGACAAAAGAAGTATTCCAGCAATTCATTACGGATTATTTCGAAAAAAGAGAACAGCTAGTTTGCGCTTTTATATTGATTGACATCCGCCTGGAAGCACAAGCAATTGATTTGGAATTCATAACTTATTTAGGAGAAATAGAAGTTCCGTTTTGCATCATATTTACCAAAGCGGATAAAATCAGCAAGACGAAAATAGATTCAAACGTGGCTGCTTACCGCAAGAAGCTGCTGGCAAGCAATTGGGAAGAGATGCCTCCTTATTTCGTCACCTCATCGACCGAAGGCACCGGAAAAGAAAAAGTCTTGGCCTATATAGACGAAATCAACACCGAGGTTTTTAAAGACTTGAATAGTTTTTAGTTATAAATAAAAAAGCGAACCTAAAAAGTCCGCTTTTTTATTATGTTCCAAAGGCGCTATTCTCCTTTTTTTAATTCCATTTTTTCTGCAAAGTAATCGCAGAAATCTCTCATTGTATCCGACATCTTCTCATCGTCTGTCGCTCTCTGAAAAGTATCTGCCATCGCGACAAGGCTCTGGTGAAAGAATTTTTTCATTTCATCAACCGGCATGTCTTTAGTCCAAAGGTCGATTCTCATTGTTTCTTGAACATTGCTGTCCCAAAACGAAAGCATCATTGCTTTTGACTCCTCTTGAACAACGCCTCCATCTTGAGCGGCCCAGAAAAGCTTTTCTGGCACTCTGTTATCATCAAGCTCAACGGTTATTTTTATTTCGGAAGTTATTTTTTTAGGCATTACTTTTTAGGTTTGTATTTAGAATTATCAAAAATTTCTTTTGCATCGGTCTGCAATAATTGCTGCAAAGATACATCATTGTTTTTCATGTAGGAACGCACAATTTGCCATCCGATCCACATTCCGATCTGTCCGGGTGACTCATTATCGATTTCAAGATAAAACTTGGAAAACGGGGCTGGATTTATAAATCTTCCGGGCAATTTAGGATCAGAATCGTATAATAACTTCTCATCTACGAAATAGCGCCAAATGTATCCTTCATTTTCTTGGCTCCAAGTAATCTGCTCTGGCGTATAGCCTATCTTGTCTGCATCGGAAACTTGAGGAACCAGTACATCTTTCAAATATAGTTCTTTGCCGAAATAGATCATTTGAGAAAGCAGCGCCCTATCTGTCGGAGGCGCTATTTTTCGAAGCGAAAAATCAGAAACAACATCTGGAAGGATTTGTGATTTTTCAAAAGTTCTTCTTTGGTATTCTGGAAAGCCTGAGTAGAATTTATGGTCTTTTCCTAAATAAACATCCAATGAGATTAACAGCAAACTATCCGCATAAATTACTTTGCTTTGCGTATCGACTTCTGAAATCAGCGTTATGACTTTTGGAAGGCTGGTCTCTGGAAAATAATATTTGATATGGCGAAACAACTCTTCTAAATCGCCTCTTTCTTTTTGAAAATTGCCAAATGTTTTTTGAACTTCTGCATGCAATTCTCTCAAAAGCGGATTTTTCATCTTGTTTGTCCAAACCGTATCTTCATTTCCGGCTGGAAAAAAGTAAGGATACTGTCGTTTTATCTTGGAAAGATCTTCAGGGGGCGTTTCATAAAAAATTTTATCAAAACGCTCTACATCAAGCTCAACTGGCACTTCTTCTATTGCTTTTTCGACCTTGTCTTTTTTATCACAGGAAATAAAAAAAACAGTAAAAATCAATAATACAGTAAGTTTTCTCATTTATATTTTTGTTAGTATTTTTGTATTAAATCTTAACCTTAAATTATGAATTGTTTTTTTTAACTTTAATAGGCAAAAAAATAAAGTGCAAATATACACTTCACGTATTTAAATTAATAAAATTGTAATGCAAAAAAACAATACGCTCCAAGCCGATAAGATCACAACCCATATTGCAAATTGGCTAAAGGACTACGCAACAAACGCAAAAGTAAGTGGTTTTGTTGTAGGAATCTCTGGAGGAGTCGATTCTGCGGTCACTTCAACGCTGTGCGCGCTAACAGGACTACCCACTCTTTGTGTGGAAATGCCAATTCACCAAGCACCAAGCCATGTTTCAAGAGGACGGGAGCATATTGAGCAGTTAAAAAAAAGGTTTTCTAACGTAGATAGTATCGAAACGAATCTCACTTCTGTTTTTGAGATGTTTAAAAGTATAGTCCCAGCTGGCGACGACGAAAAAAAACTACATCTTTCCTTAGCAAATACTAGAGCGCGCTTGCGAATGACCACTTTATATTACCATGCAGGAATACACAGTCGCTTGGTGGTCGGAACCGGAAACAAAGTCGAAGATTTTGGCGTAGGCTTTTATACCAAATATGGCGATGGCGGCGTAGATGTGAGTCCGATAGCTGATTTGATGAAATCGGAAGTATTTCAGCTGGCTGCTTTCCTAGGAGTTCCGACTTCTATTCTGAATGCCGCTCCTACCGATGGGCTTTTTGGTGATGACAGAAGCGATGAGGATCAGCTTGGTGCCAGCTATGACGAATTAGAATGGGCAATGAATGCTGCAGAGGACGGAAAAGAAGCAAAAGATTTTTCCGGAAGAGAAGCTGAAGTCTTTTCAATCTATAAAAGACTTAATTACGTAAATCAACATAAAATGATTCCGATACCGATTTGCAAAATTTCGGAAGATTTGAAATGATTTTCATACAAACCTTATTTATTTTAAAAAAATTTAACTAAATTTACTAAAGGTTTATCAGTTTAAATTTAAAAAAATGCATTATGATTAAAATATGTTTAGCCGATAATCACCCTATCGTCCATTATGGAATAAAATCCTATTTTAAAGACAATTCAGAAATCAGTATCGTTGGACATGCTGAAGACTATAATACTCTGGAGGACATCCTGAGTAAAAAGTCTGTAGACATCGTTATCCTTGATCTTGATTTGGAAGGCCTTTCGAGTATTAATCTTATAAAAGGAATGGTTAAAGACTATCCTTCCACTAAGATTGTGATTTTCACAAACCTTTCGGAGCAAATGTACGCCCCAAACGCTCTGAAAGCCGGTGTTTCTGCCTACATTCATAAGACTTCAAAATTAGAAGGACTTGCATCTGCATTGACTAAAGTATACGGTGGAGCTGTCGTATTTAGCGAGACTGTGAAGAAAAATCTTGCGCTGATTGGAAAAAGAAATAAATCGGAACGTCTGTATAGAAAACTTTCAACTCGCGAGATTGAAGTATTGCGTTACCTCAGCGATGGAAAAAAGAACAAAGAAATTGCAAAGATTCTTGACTTAAACGAAAAAACAGTAAGTACTTATAAATTGAGGCTTCTTACAAAACTAAACGTGACAAACCTTGTAGATCTTGTCAACAAAGCTAAAACCCTTGAAATAGTCTAGGCTTAGCTATAACGCGACATTACCCTGCCTAGTTTAGACGAAAAAGAATTGATTAGTTTATAATAATCCATTGCCATAGACAGTGTTTCTGTATTGTCTGAATCTGGGCCAGATGTAATGCTGCCTTTCAACTCCTCTATAATTCTGTCTACGAGATACCACCTCAATGTCAGAATTGTCTCTGAAACATATTGGCCTATAGTCTGGTCTTTTTGTTTTACGATAATATTTTGTCCTTCCCAGTTATGAAGAAGCTCCCTTTCCTCATACATTAATATGTCCGTAACTTCTTGAGCCAGTTCTGGCGCAAGATGCATCAGGTAATGTTCCATGTTGAAAGATTCGTTTTGATGGAAATAATTCACCAAATCGTTGTAAATATCTCTGAAAAGTGGATTTGCGAGTTCTACTTCGTCTTCTTGAAGGCTCAAATATATTCTTTGGTATACTTTGTATTCTTTTTTTTCGATTGCTTCTTCAATTTCGCCTTCATCGTTGGTCTTGAGCAGTACATCTTCGAATTCTTCTTCCTTATTTCCATACAACAGGAGAATTTCGATTATTTTTCGCTCTAATTCATAAAGGACATCGATTTTTGGAGCCGTTTCTGAATTTTCGTTCTTTACGACTTCAAAAGCTTTCTGCTCTTGTTTTTGCTTTTTACCGGTATCCGTAACTTCTTTCTGAACAAGCTGTGCCAATGTATTGACCAAAACTTGTTCTGATATGTCCATTATTCTTGCCGTTTCCTGAAGATAGATTTCTCTTTGGATGCGGTCTGGAATTTTTGAAATGCTGGCCACCATATCGCGAATCAGTCCCGCTTTTTTGACAGGGTCATTCTTCGCTTCATCCATAAGCAGCGAAGCTTTGAACTGAATAAAATCTTTTGAATTGGCTTCCAAATATCGAACAACCTCATCGTGAGAATTTTTTCTGGCGAAACTATCCGGATCTTCACCGTCAGGGAACGTGCACACTTTGACATTCATCCCTTCTTCAAGAATAAGGTCGATTCCTCTAATTGAAGCTCTTAAACCGGCCGCATCGCCGTCAAAAAGCACCGTGATGTTTTTTGTCAGACGGTTGACCAAACGAATCTGGTCGGGCGTCAGTGCCGTTCCGGACGAAGCTACTACGTTTTCTATTCCGGCTTGATGAAATTGGATTACATCTGTATATCCTTCAACTAAATAGCAATTATCAAGCTTTGCAATGGCCTGCTTGGCATGAAATATTCCATAAAGGACTTTACTCTTGTGGTAAATATCGCTTTCAGGCGAATTCATATATTTTGCGGCTTTCTTGTCGTTGCCGAGAATCCTTCCTCCAAAACCAAGCGTACGTCCCGACATGCTTTGTATCGGAAACATCACGCGTCCTTTAAATCGGTCAAATTGCTTATCCTCTTTAACGATGGTCAATCCTGTCTTATCAAGATAGTCGAGCTTATAACCTTTGCCCAAAGCTTCTTTGGTCAAGGCATCCCATGATTCTGGCGAATAGCCTAATTCGAACTTTCGTATCGTTTCGTTGGTAAAGCCTCTTTCCTTGAAATACGAATAACCAATCGCCTGGCCTTCTTCGTTATTGAGCAATATGTCGTGAAAGTACTTTTTGGCAAATTCAGAAACCAGATACATGCTTTCCTTTTCATTTGCTTCTGCTTTTTCTTCTTGCGACTGCTCTGTTTCTTCTATTTCTATATTGTATTTCTTGGCCAAATAGCGGATGGCTTCCGGGTAAGTAAAATGTTCGTGCTCCATCAAAAAAGCGACGACATTTCCTCCTTTTCCCGAGCTAAAATCTTTCCATATCTGCTTTACGGGCGAAACCATAAACGAGGGAGAGCGTTCGTCAGAAAAAGGACTCAGTCCCTTGAAGTTGCTTCCTGCTCTTTTGAGCTGCACGAAATCGCCTATGACCTCCTCGACTCGGGCAGTTTCAAAAACAGTATCTATAGTTGTCTTGGCTATCAATTGTAAAGAAGTATTCGGTTTTAAGAGTTCAAAGATACGAAGATTTTCGGCTTGCATAAATACAAAAAGCGCTCACACCTTTTTGCCGGCATGAGCACTTTCCTACGTATTCACTAACTTAAACACTCTTTAATTTAAATCAAATCTAATTCCTACGGAAATATTATTTTGGTCTACTGGATTATCTCGGAAAATCGTATTCAGATCGTATTTGGCATACAAGCTTATTTCGCCGTATCCAATGTAGGCACTAAGTCCATAAATAAAATCATTTACATTGAAATCACCTTTGCTTCTTTCTTTTACGTTATGATTGTCAATTTCATAGCGCAAGATTTGTTTGGATTTTACATTTACTCCCCCATAACCTCCGATACCGAATCGGAAGCTTTCATGCGAACGGAAGTAGGTTCTTTTTTCGGTAACGCGTTTTTTCGTAAAATCGAATTCTAGATGCACCGGAACTACCAAATAGACATTTCTAAAACGCGAATCTTTCAGATTGATAGGGTTTGTCACCAAATTTGTCTGGTCGCCGTTTACCACAAAATTACGATTGTCTGTAGGGCGAAGATTGTTATACATCAACGACAGTCCGTATTTAGCATGCAAAAGGTTGTGGTTTTTCGCTAATCTCGTATTGAACGTGATTCCCCATTCGTAAAAATGCGATCCCCACACTCTATAATCAGAGCCTTCAACAGAACTCAGGTCTCCTTCTGTCAGGGCATTGTTAAGGCCAAAAGCAAAAACAAATTGTGATGTTGTTCTGGATTCGCTTCTAGTTCTTACGATAGAGTCTCTTTTTTTCGAGTCTTTATCCCAACTATCCCAATAAATACTGAAGGCTGTTTTTCTTCGTTCTGGAGGCAATTTACCATCTACTTTTTCTTTCACTAACGCGGTCAGTTTTGCTTCTTCGGTTCCGACTCTTTCTTCAATGTTTTTTGCTCTAGTGTCGGCAAGCGTGGCTTTTTGGCTATCCGCTTCTTCTTGCGAAATCTCCCCATTGTCAAGTTGTTTGTTTACGACTTCGACCTCTTCTTTTAGGGCATCTTTTTCTTCTTTTGTGATGGCTTCAATACGCTGTGCGATTGCTTTGGCTCTTTGTTCAAAGGTTTCTTGTGCAAATGCTTTGGATGCAAAAAGGCATAGCAATGCCGCTGCGTAAAAAATAATTTTTTGCATGATATTTGGTTTTAGTTTGTAAAGTCAGATTGATTTATTCGTTATTTCTGTTTGCAAGAGACGTCTTTACGTTTTCGTAATTCTTGCCGATGGATTTGACCACCTTGTCTCTAAAAGTTTCGTTCAATTCTCCTTCTACAGAAGAAAGCAAGCCTTTGGAATCTACTTTCACGCTCGATTTTGCAACGTATTTTTTGATAGACTGCGATTGGATTCTCGTTTCAGCTTCAGCTAAAAGCTGTTCTGATTCGATATACTTATTGGCTTTTGTCATCTCGTTTTGCCCAGCAGAAGCTATCATTTCTGTCTTTTCTTGCGTCGGTTGTAGCGCTTGGTCTTCTTTCTTCAAAGAAGTGGAAGACCCAGCTTTTTGATTCTTTTTTTGCACCGGCAACCTTGAAGCGATGGCTTCTGAATTAACTATCGTGATTTGATTTGATGATTTTGTATTTTGTCCTTCTGGGGTACTGTTTTCAACTGTTTTTTCAGTTTTTTCTTCAGTCACAACTACATCATTCCCTTTCTCTATTACCGCTTCTGATTGGTTGAAGAAGATTGTCCCGACCAATAAAAATCCCAAAAAACTTGCTGCGATATAGAGCCATGTTCTTTTTTTAGGTTTTTTCTTTTCGGCTACCGAAAGCATGGCATCCAATCTATCCCAGGCCATTTCAGAAGGCTGAATGGTCCTTTCGTCTAGTTTCTTTTTGAAATCCTTTTCTAGTTTATTCGGTTCCATTTTGAAAATTCTTTAGTTTGTTAATTTGTTCCTGCAACATTTTTCGAGCATGTGACAATTGCGATTTGGATGTTCCTTCGTTTATTCCGAGCATTTTCGCAATTTCCTGATGCTTGAATCCTTCAATAGCATAGAGGTTGAAAACCATCCTGTAACCGTCTGGCAGACTGTCGATCAAAAATTGAATATCTTCAACATTGAATTGGCTGTCTGTATTGTTATGAGTCTCTTCGAAATAAGTCTCATCTTCGATATATTTTACTTTTTTCTGAACCCTGATGAACGAAATGCATTCGTTGATCATTATTCTCCTGATCCAGCCTTCAAAGCTTCCTTTGTGTTCAAAGTTTTTAAGGTTGGCAAAAACTTTCATGAAAGCGGTAATCATCACATCTTCTGCCTGATGTATATCTTTTATATATAGCCTGCAGACACTCAGCATCTTCGGGGCATGGCCGGCATAAATCTTTTGCTGCGCATGACGGTTGTTTGCGACAGCCTGGCTGATTATGTCTTTTTCCTCTTGATGTAAAGCGATTACTTTCATTTAGTGTTTTTAATCTTTGACTTGAACATTTCAATCAGTGTTCTATTAGCATAGACGAGATTCGTTCGAAAAGGGTTGCATGGGGTGTAAAAAAAAATTTAAATTAAATTGCTTAAAGGTAGCAACCTCTTATAAAACAAGGGTTAAAGTTAAAATATTTTTTGCTTCTTGAGGATTATCTTTTGTGCCTGCCCGTTTTTATTTACGTCTAATGTAATTTCGTTCTTGGTTTCTAAAAGCATGCTGTATATTTTTTTGCATTGACAATAATCAAGGCAGTCTGCTTTTTGCCCGTCAACAGTCACTATTTCGTCATTGATCTGAAGTCCTGCTTTTGCGGCTTCGGAATCTTTGAGCAACGTGGCTACTTTTGATTTCCCGTCGTTATATTCTATTGTGAAGCCAAATGTACTCCAGCCTTCATCCACAACAGATTCATTTATAGGAAGAAAATACATCTCATCGTCCTTGAAATTCATTGTGACGATATAATCTTTTATGATTGGGTTGCCAATTAGTGGTTCGTTGTTTGTCGAAGTATAATAAATCGGCTTGTTCAGATAAAGGAGGTTTTTAATTTCGACCTTACCAGAGTTTATGATATAAATCGGCTCTTTGATAACACCGTTTCCGCCTTCAGTTCCGCCGCCTGTTAAAGTAATCGCATTTTCTATTCCGTGCTTTTTGGCTATTTTTTCAGTCATGCTGAATAACGTAGCGCTTCCTAAATCAAACATCATTTTTTCTTTCTTGCCGTTTATCTTTATTTCGATATAAGGCATGAGCCTGCTATTAAACGTAACGGGAACTTTCACGGCTTGTTTTAGATTCACTATCCTACTAATCCGGTCTGTTACTATTATTTTCTTATTTGGGTAATCAATCTGCCAGATATAATTTTTGATAATACTGGCTCCAATCAATCCGCCATCAATCGTACATTTTATAGTTGGCGATTCATCAAAATTCATCTGGAGCGCAGCTATATCATGAAATATAAGTTTTCCGATATGCAGGCTGTCCACTTTTACGATGTTGATTTCTTTTTTGATTTTGTTGCTGCTTCCGACCGTCTGTTTCGTCAGTATCGGAAAGTTGTTTTTCGCCTGAATAGCATCGGTTATATTATTATAGCCGCCGGTATCAAAAATATAATCATACGTCTGGCCTCCTATCCGAACTTGAATCACGATTTCGTTATTGCGATATTCAAAAGGAATTTCATAATAAAAATCTTTGTTTTCTGACTTTGCGGTGTTGATCCAATTCAGAACTTCTTTAGGTTTCTGGGCATGGACATACGCTGAAAAAAGGAAAAAAAACACATATAAGAATCTCATAGCAAAAGTATTAGGTTAGACATGCTATAGTCTAAGACGATACTGCTACAAAAAAGGTTGCATGAAGGATAAAATAATAATTGTCAACGGATTAACGGATTGAAAGAAATTATTTTTTTCTTTCGATAACGTAATTTACCATCAAGGTAAGCGCGTCTTTATAAGGAGAGCTTGGAAAATCTTGTATCAGAAGAAGGGCTTCTTCTTGAAATTGGATCATTTTTTCTTCGGCGTACGCCAAGCCATTGTTGTTTTTGACAAACGCGATTACTTCCTTGACGCGTTTTTTGTCTTTATTATGGTTTTTGATGGAATTGATTACCCAGCTTTTTTCTTTTGGCGAACAGTGATTCAAGACATAAATCAACGGAAGCGTCATTTTTTGCTCTTTTATATCAATTCCAGTCGGCTTTCCGATAGCGTCATCTGTATAATCAAACAAATCATCTTTTATCTGAAAAGCCATACCGATAAGTTCTCCGAATTTGCGCATCCTTTCAATAACCTCGCTGTTTTCCGGAAGCACAGAACAGGCTCCAAGCGAGCAGCAAGCAGCAATCAGAGTCGCTGTTTTCTGGCGTATGATTTCGTAATAAATATCTTCAGTAATATCAAGCCTTCTTGCTTTTTCGATCTGGAGTAGTTCGCCTTCGCTCATTTCGCGAACGGCTACGGAAATGATTCTCAGTAAATCAAAATCGCCATTATCAATAGAAAGTAACAATCCTTTCGACAACAAGTAATCGCCTACAAGAACGGCAATTTTATTTTTCCATAAGGCATTGATGGAGAAAAAACCACGGCGCCTGTTACTATCGTCTACGACATCATCATGAACAAGAGTTGCGGTATGGATTAATTCGATGACTGAAGCGCCACGATACGTCCTTTCATTGACTATACCTTCAGAAACCATCTTGGCTGTCAGAAAAACAAACATCGGACGCATTTGTTTCCCTTTTCGGTTGACGATATAGTAAGTTATCCTGTTGAGCAAAGCTACTTTTGAAGACATTGCTTCGTGAAACTTTTTTTCAAAAAGTTCCATTTCGGCAAGAATCGGCTGTTTTATTTGCTCGGTGATTTTCATTGGAAACAAAGATACTATTTAAGTGTTAAAGTGCAAGAAGTGTCATAAGATTATAAAGTTCTTCTTTTAAAAAGACGCTGTCAGGGTTTCAAATCCTGACAGCGTCTTTATATATTCTTTTAATCTAAATTATACTTCTTTATTAGCCAATTGTCCGCAAGCAGCATCAATATCTTTTCCTCTACTCCTTCTCACTTTAACTACAATATCATTTTTTTCTAAAGCTTTAATGTATTCGTTTATAGATTCTTCTGAAGCTTGCTGAAATTCACCGTCATCAATCGGATTGTATTCGATCAGATTGACCTTACAAGGAACATATTTGCAGAATTTCACCAGAGCATCGACTGAAGCTTTATTATCGTTGATGCCTTTCCAGACAACATATTCATAGGTAATCTTACTTCTGGTTTTGTTATACCAATATTCCAATGACTCGCGCAAGTCTGCCAACGGAAAGTTTTGGCTGAACGGCATGATTCGAGAGCGGATTTCGTCTATTGCGGAATGAAGGGAAACAGCCAGCCTGAATTTCACTTCATCATCAGCAAGTTTTTTAATCATCTTCGGAATTCCTGATGTAGAAACGGTTATTCTTTTTGGCGACATTCCGAGTCCTTCTGGAGACACAATCTTGTCAATCGCCTTGATAACATTATTGTAGTTCATCAGCGGCTCGCCCATACCCATAAAAACAATATTGGAAAGCGGACGATTATGATAGAGCTTGCTTTCGTTATCGATAGCTAAAACTTGGTCATAGATTTCATCTGGATTAAGGTTTCGCATTCTTTTGAGTCTTGCAGTAGCGCAAAAATTACAATCGAGACTGCAGCCAACTTGAGAAGAAACACAGGCTGTTGTTCTTGTGTTTGTTGGAATCAAAACAGATTCTACTACCAAGCCATCGTGAAGACGCACTGCATTTTTTACAGTCCCATCTTCGCTTTTCTGCATCTGGTCTACCCTGATGTGATTGATAACAAAGTTTTCCTCCAACATTTGGCGCGTGGTTTTTGCAACATTTGTCATGTCGTCAAAATTATGGGCACCCTTGCTCCAGAGCCACTCATAGACTTGGTTACCACGAAAGGCTTTGTCTCCGTTGGATACAAAAAACTCGCGAAGCTGGTCTTTGGATAATGCCCTGATGTCTTTTTTCTCGATTTGCATGGCGCAAAGTTATATATTAGAAGTGATAAGTACCTAATGAGTGTTAATATTTTATAATTTTGCAAAAACTTTTTTACCATGCATTTTATTTCTCCCGAACTAGAACTTTATGTTGAAAGGCATTCCGAAAACGAGCCTGCGCTTTTAGCAGCACTTCATAGAGAAACGTATCAAAAAATCATGCAGCCGAGAATGCTGAGCGGTCATTTTCAAGGGAGAGTCTTGAGCATGCTTTCTAAATTGATACGTCCAGTAACTATTCTTGAAATCGGAACGTATACTGGTTATGCGACTTTGTGTTTAGCAGAGGGAATGCAGGAAAATGGCTCAATTGACACAATTGATATCAATGAGGAATTGTCTAGCATCCAAAAAAAGTATTTTGACTTATCGCCATGGAAGGATCAGATTTCACAGCATTTGGGTGATGCTTTAGAAATCATCCCAACTTTGGGAAAAAGCTATGATTTAGTTTTTATTGATGCCGACAAAGACAACTATCTGAATTATTTTGACATGATTCTTCCCTTGATGAACAAAGGCGGAATTATCCTTTCCGATAACGTGCTATGGAGCGGAAAAGTACTCGAAACACCAGATCCAAGGGACTTAAGTACGAATGTTTTATTAGAATACAATAAAAAACTTAAGAAAGATCCAAGAGTAGAAACAGTATTGCTGCCTATTCGAGACGGACTAACCGTGAGCAGAGTTCTGTAACTTAATTTCGGATTGGCTCGTCGTTCGTCGGATTGTCGACATATTCTTTTTGTGGAAAATACTTATCTCTCAAATAAGCATATAATTTCAGCATAATCAAAGCCATCAGGATTCCCCAGATGTAACCGCAAAGTATATCGCCAGGGTAATGCAATCCAAGGTAGATTCTGCTATATGCAAAAATCAGAGGCCAAAGGAAAATGAATCCCATGTATTTCAGATAAGGCTTTAGTACCTTATACAGAAAGAAGGCTGCCGCCATGGAATTTGAGGCATGGCCGGAAATAAAACTAAAAGATTTTCTTTTTTGTACGGCCCTAATCAAGTCCGCCAGATCAGGATTGCTTCCCGGTCGCAGCCGTTGAAAGCCATTTTTAAAAAGATTTGTAGTTTGATCTGTCAATGCAATCAGCAAAGCCATGACCACTATTATCATCAAGGCATGTTTCCAGCCAAGGTGCTTAAACACAAGATACATGATAATCGCAAAGATTGGAATCCAATTTATCTGTTTTGTAATGAATAGCCAAAAACCATCGAATTGTTCCGAACCAAGGCTATTAAGATAAATAAACAGGTTTTTATCAAGTTCCAATATTGTTTCCATCTATTTGTCTTGTCTTTTTATTGGCCCCTCTCCTATGGTTTCGATATCTTCTTTGACTTTATTAATTTCGGCATCTACATCTTGAGTGATTTTATCTAAGCCAAAACTATTGTCGTTGGAATTTTCAATAATCTTGTTGAAATTTTCCTTTACTTTATTGATTTCATCAGAAAAACCGCCTGTCAAAGATTTTGTATCTAGACCGCTATCTGAGGCTGTTTTGTGAATTTCCGACTTAATATCTTCAGTCGCATTTTTAAGCTGCTGCATTCCTTTACCGAGTGCTCTTGCAACTTCCGGGATTTTGTCTGCTCCGAAAAGCATGATTGCGATGAATATGATGAATATAAATTCTGATCCTCCTATGCCAAACATAATCTTGTATTTTATATCACAAAGATACGGTAAAAAACTAGCTGCAGTTTCAGCTTTATCTTTTTACTAATCTATTTTAATATGATTTTAACTAACCTCCTAATTCGTCAAACTTTGATTTTATCTTCTCTTTCGGCCATGAATTATTCTCAAGATCGATATCGGCAGTCTGTAATTTTGGATCCAGTTTTATCTTAGCAACTTTCTTCTCAGTAGCAAAAACACGCGATACCGTCTGATTTCCTTTTCTCCAGATTTGTACTGGAAAATTATAATCTTCTGTAGATCCGTCATCGTAAGTCAACTGTACCAAAATAGGCATCAACATGCCGCCCGGCTTGTCAAAAGCGACTTCGTAAAAATATTTCGGAGATTTAAGCTTGCTTCTTTCTTCTTGCGTATATTTTTCTTGGATGAAATCGGCCAAAACTTTTATATCATTTACATCAAAAGACTTCATGTTCTTTTTATTGAGATCTTTTGAATCTCCAGAAACCATATACACAAATGGTCCGTCTTCTTTATTAAAACGGCCTCTTCGTATCGTTACGTCTTTAGTCTCTTTTGGAGCTTCAGATGACACATAGTATTCTTTCACGTCTTGGATTCCGATATCTACATAATCTGTCGAATAGAACCATCCTCTCCAAAACCAGTCCAAATCAACTGCAGACGCATCTTCCATCGTTCTGAAAAAATCTTCCGGCGTCGGATGCTTGAATTTCCATCGATTTGCATAGGTCTTAAATGCATAATCAAACAACTCTCTTCCCATAATAGTTTCACGAAGTATATTCAAACCCGTTGCAGGCTTGGCATACGCATTCGCTCCAAATTGTTGGAGGCTTTCTGAATTGGACATAATAGGCTCCAGAAAATCCTGAGGACCGCTCATATACGGAACAATTTTTGCCGCCGGCCCTCTTTGTGAAGGATAGCTCGAACTCAATTCTTGTTCGGCCATATATTGCATGAATGTGTTCAAACCTTCGTCCATCCATGTCCATTGGCGTTCGTCTGAATTGACAATCATCGGGAAGAAATTGTGTCCTACTTCATGGATGATTACGCTTTGCATTCCGTATTTTATTCTTTCGCTTATGAAACCATTTTCGTCTGGACGTCCATAATTCCAACAAATCATCGGATATTCCATACCTTGATCTTCGGCAGAAATCGAAATCGCTTTTGGATACGGGTAATCAAAAGTGTGCGACGAATAGCTTCTTAAAGTGTGCGCTACCGTTTTTGTGGAATATTCGCCCCATAGCGGATTGGCTTCTGGCGGGTATAAGGAAATAGCCATCACTGATTTTTCGGAAAGCTTCACAGCCATAGCATCGTAGATGAATTTTCTGGATGTCGAAATTCCGAAATCGCGTACATTTTTAGCACTGAATTTCCATGTTTTTTTCTTATCCGAAAATCCTTTTGATGCAGCTTCTGCTTCTTCTTGTGTAACTACTACAACAGGCTTGTCATAGGTCTTTTCGGCTAATTGGTATCTTTTTAATTGTTCTGCTGTAAAAACTTCTTTTCTATTCATCAAGTCGCCTGTAGCTTCTAAAACATGATCGGCAGGAACCGTAATATTCACATCAAAATTTCCAAAAGGAAGCGCAAATTCTCCAGCTCCCCAAAATTGCATGTTCTGCCAGCCTTCCACATCATTATAGACAGCCATTCTTGGATAAAACTGAGCGATTACATAGAGATTATTGCCGTCTTTTTCGAAATGCTCATATCCAGAACGTCCTCCGTCTACTCTATAATTGTTTATGTTGTACCACCATTTTATGGAAAATGAGATTTTTTCTTTTGATTTTAGCGGCGTGTCCAAATCAATACGCATCATGGTTTGGTTGATAGTGTATTTCATCGGTTTTCCTTTGGCGTCTTTTACGTATTCGATTACAAAACCTCCGTCAAAGCTTTCTTCCATGAATTTCTTTGAAAATCCAGAAGGAGTCATGGCTTTCTCCATTTTTTGATTTTCTACCAATGTGGATTTAGAGTTTCTTTCTTTTTGATTTTGATCTAGCTGCACCCATAAATATTCAAGATTTTCAGGCGAATTATTATGATACGTTATCGTTTCCGTCCCATAAACTTTCGTGTTCTTGTCATCCAATTCGATGTCCATTTTATAATCGGCTTGCTGCTGATAATAGGCCGGTCCTGGAGCTCCTGAAGCCGTTCGGAACATATTAGGTGTCGCCAAAAGATCATACATCTGGCTGAATTTATTGGTATCGTATTTTCCAGGCTCGCGCTTCTTATCGGTATTTTTTGTTTCCTGTGCGAAAACTACGGCAGGAAGCATTGCTAGTAGAAAAATTATTCTTTTCATTGAAAATCGATGATTTTGTTTTAAGGATTGAAATTTAGTCAATTTGGCGTAATGCAAAAAAAATTGCTAATAATTTAACACTCCGCGCATTTTTCCCGACGTAAGCAGCAAGCTTTGCTTATTCCCCGCAATATTGGTGTGGAAAATATGCTGCTGGTCGTACAACTCCATGAGGATGGCGTCTTTTATTTCTAACGAACTGACTTTTTCGATGTTTTTGATGGTGAAGTAGCAAATCAGCACATTGTCTTCGACTTCCTTTCCTAAAAAATGGATTTCTTTTTCTTGGCCATCTACCTTGATACTGAATTTTTCTTGAAAATATTTCTGAAGATACTCTTTGCTTTCTTTTAATTCTTTAGAGGTTCCGAGGTATATTTTTTTATTAAATTTTTTCTCGAGAGCCAAATCTATATCATCAATAAATAGTCGAGAAGTAATTTCTATCGCTTTTTTTTGCGGAACATAATCCAGCTGATTGACAGATACATAAAATTTGTGCAGTGACACGGAAGTCAATATCACAAAGAGAAATAGAAGAGAAATTGTCTGGATTACTTTTTTCATTTTCCAAAAATACTTAATCTTTCGGAACTTCTGAATTTTGCAGCTTATTGTATTCCACTGCAAGCTCATTAATCAAAAAAGTAGCCAGCGTTTTGTTTTTGGCCCTGACAGCAGTCACAAATTTCAAGTCTTCGATACAGAAATACTTGAATGCTCTTATATAATCGGGATGGATTTTGAGCGTTTCAGTGTAGAAAGTATCGTCATACAGATTGTCTACTTTCTCTAAAAGCATTTCTTTTTTTTCTACAGACACTTGTTGTTTAAGCCTTTTTGTTCTTCCAGACATGAAATTCAGCAACGGGTCAAGAAGTCCTGTCGTCGCTGTCCGTACCTTTCTTTCGGCAGGCGTATATACTTTTGCAGGCTTGGATAAGATACCTAGCGAAACAGCATTAATGTTATTATATTTGGTAATTTCGACCTCATCTAGTTGCGTCGCTTTGGGTATCATAGTGATGAGAACAGTTTCAGATTTCAAATCGTCAGCTTCTATAATTTTTCTTTTGTATTCTAGGCTGAGGGCAGATAGCACCAAAAGATCATCTTCTTTAGCAAGAATCCGGAATTCGCCTTTTGCATCAGTTTGCGCCGATTTTTCATTGACAAGATTGACCACGTTGATTCCTTCTACATTATTGCCGTCGGCCGTGACTTTTCCGTGGATCATTTTTTCTTGTGAAAAAAGAAACTGCACGACAAACAAGCCTATTAAAAGGAAGCTATTTTTCATCTGAAAGAATGTGGATGTATTTTGTTGCCAATTGGCCTAGCAAAAAATTCATCATCTGTTTGTTTTTATTGTTAAGTTCTTTTATAAACTGCGCGTTTTCAATAGCATAATATTGAAAGCCTTTTACATTTTCTGATGGAATTTTCAACGTATTTATGAGATAATCATCTTCATACAACTCTTGAAATCTTTTTATCAAAAGCTCCTTTCGCTCTACTTTTAATTGGTTTTTTAAATTTTTTGTACGTCCTGAGATTGCATTAATAATAGGATCAAGGCTAAATATAGCTCCAAAACCTATCGAAAGATTTAAATCAGTAGCCGTCTTGAGCTTTCTTTCTGCTGGCGTATATACTTTTGCTGGCTTTGACAAAATCCCTAAATCAACCGCATTGATATTGGAATACTCGGTGATGACGACTTCGTCGAGCTGATTCGTTTTGGGAACCATATGGATTGTGATTATTTCTGCCTTCAAATCTTCTGAAGCTATAATCTTTCTTTTATATTCAAAATTTATCGCCGAGAGCACGAGCATATCGTCCTCTTTTGCCAAAATGTGGAATTCTCCATCAGCATCCGTAATAGCTGATTTTTCATTAACAAGATTGACTACATTGATTCCTTGCACATAATTACCATCGGCTAGAACCTTTCCGTGGAGTAACTTTTCCTGAGATTGCGAAAACGCAATCCCTGTCAGCAGTAGAAAAAATAGGGCAAAATAATTATTTTTTCTCATCGGCTAGCAAGGCTTTATATTTTTCTGCTAACTTGATTATGGAAGCTTCCATGGCTATCTTATTATTTCCGTCCATAGCCTTCGCGAATTCTTCATCGCCGACAATATAGTATTTGAAACCATTAACGTAGTCTTTTGGGATATCCAAACTTTCAGTATAATAGCTTTCATCAAAATAATTATCGATTTTTTCGAGCCTGGCTATTTCTTTTTCAACTTGGACACCTTTTTTTAGTGTTTTTGTCCTTCCAGATAATAAATTAAGTATGGCATCGTTACTGATGCCCAAACCTTGAATGAGTTCTACAGGTTTTGAAGCTGTTCTTAGTTTTCTTTCCGCTGGCGTATAGACTTTGGTTGGCTTCACAACCGAGAATCCATCACTGTCTTTATTGACAACGACTTCATCAAGCACCGTAACTTTAAGTTGCATGACAATTTCAATAGTTCCAGTGGTAAATTCGTCGCGGGTAATGGTTTTTCTTTTATGCTCTAAATTTGTTCCTGATAATATCAATACATCACCCGTTTTTGCATAGATGACGAATTCGCCTTTTGCATTAGAACGCGCCATGGTAGCATTCGAAAAATTAATAACTTCAACATCTTCGACCAAAGCTTTGCCAGCCGTTATTTTTCCATGCATCTTCTTGTTGTCGTTTTTTTGAGAAAAGACGACTTGAGAAAGCATCATCAGCATTATAAAAAAGTAGTTATTTTTCATCGGTTATGGTTTGAATGTATTTTTTAGCTATCTCTCCTAATAAAAATGTCGTCATCGCTTTATTTTTACTGCTCAAGATTTTCACGAATCGTTCGTTTTCCACCGCATAATACAAAAATCCTCTTACATGGTCGGAAGGAATTTTTAGTTTTTGCGTATAATAGTCTTCATCAAACATATCCTCGAGCTGGCTCATCCATTTTTCTTTTCGCTCGACTTCTAATTCTTTTTTCAGCATGGCTGCCCTTCCCGAAAGCATATTAAAGAGCGGATCGATCGTAAGCGAAGAATTCAGTCCTATTTTTGGATCCAAACCAGTGGCTGTCCTTAATTTTCTTTCAGCTGGCGTATAGACTTTGGCAGGTTTCGGAATAATTCCCAAATCATAGGCGTTGATGCTCTTATATTGTACGACCATAACTTCATCCAGCTGGTTTACCATGGTTTCTAGTTTTACAAAAAGCAATTCCTTTTCAAAATCACTCGAATCGACAACAACGGTCTTTCCTCTAAACTGTATGGACGAAAACATTATAGAATCGCCTTCTTTAGCTATAATCGAAAAGTAACCGCCTTCTTTGGTTACTGTTTCTTTTCTAGAAGACAGATTCAGAACGTAAATCCCGTCAAGACTCGGCGTATACGCAGTTATTTTTCCTTTCAGCGTTTTCCTTTCAGAAGCTTGGGCAAGCACCGAAGGAGAAATGGCTATAAAAAAGGAGCATAAAAATAACTTTTTAAGCATAATCATGTGGGGGATACGTTTGTCTGGTAAAAATATCCTATCTGCCTCCAAATATATTGCCAAAGACGTACTAAAATTATGTTAATAATAAACTTTTGCAAACCAGCGCTCAATAATTTATAAACCTTGCTAACTTTACGGCTATTAAATCTAACGAAATGAAAAACCTGATTATCGCCAGCACTTCAACACTTCATGGCGGTGGCTACCTCGACTATCTGCTGCCTGAGCTTTCGGCACATTTTAAAAATATCACCACGTTGCTCTTTATACCTTATGCAAGACCCAGCGGCATTACCCATGACGAATATACTGAAAAAGTACGACAGGCTTTTTCCAAAATCGGCATCAAAGTCAAAGGATTGCATGAATTTGAAAACCCGAAAGAAGCTATAAAACAGGCAGAGGGAATTTTTACGGGCGGTGGAAATACCTTCTTATTGGTTTCGCAATTGTACCGTTATGACCTGATGACCTTGCTATCGGAAACTTTAAAAAAAGGAACGCCTTATTTAGGAACCAGCGCTGGCAGTAATATTACGGGACTGACCATGCAAACTACGAACGATATGCCTATCATTTATCCTCCCAGCTTCCAGACTTTGGGAATGATTTCTTTTAACTTGAATCCACATTATTTGGATCCTGATACAAATTCAACACACATGGGTGAAACCAGAGAAACGAGAATCAAAGAATTCCACCAATTCAACACTTTGCCTGTTTTAGGATTGCGAGAAGGAAGCTGGCTCGAAGTAAGAAACGAAACCATCACTTTGAAAGGAAATTTAAAAGCCAGGCTTTTTAGACAAAACCAAGAACCTGAAGAATTAGAAAGCGGAAGCGATCTGAGTTTTCTTAAATAATTTACAGAAATACTAAAAACAAAAAACCTCAAGCTTTCACTTGAGGTTTGATTTTAGAGCGGAAGACGAGGCTCGAACTCGCGACAACCAGCTTGGAAGGCTGGAGCTCTACCAACTGAGCTACTTCCGCATTACTACGGTGCAAATATAAGTAATAAGTTTTTTCAGTTGCAAGTTTTTTTCTAAAAAAAATGCAATCTTTTTTTCGCAACCTTTGCAGTGATGCGCTTTTTAGCCTCTAAAAGTTTTAGTATTAAAATGTTATATTTTCAATTCAATTAAAAAAATTTCAAAATAAAAATGCAATCGATAAAAGAAATACCCGCGCTAGAAACATTTTCGGTCCGACTTCCTGTTTTGAGGCCGGGAAAATCGATAGAAACTTGCCACTTTGAAGGCGATAATTTAGAAACAACAAAGCATTTCGGGTATTTTAATGATGAAAAATTAGCAGGTATCACTTCATTATTTAAACACCCTACTCCTTTTTTCAAAGAAGAACAGCAATTTCAGCTGAGAGGTATGGCTGTATTGTCAGAATATCAAAAAAAAGGAATAGGAGAAATTTTGGTCAAGCATGCCGAAAAAGATGCTATCGAAAGAGGCGGAAAACTCATGTGGTTTAATGCTCGAGAAATGGCCGTACCCTTCTATAAAAAGTTAGGCTATGAAATTATCGGCAATCCGTTCGACATTGAAGATATCGGAAAGCATTACGTCATGTATAAAAATCTGGATACGATATAAAGTTTATCCAAATTAGTTCGCAACTTGAAACTTTTTAAGTAATTTCACCAAAGAAGTTCCCTAAAGCTATTTTGGCCATGTATCGATTTGTTCTCATAACGACATTATTCTTGCTGCTGGTTTCCTGCAAGGAGAAAGAAATTGCATACGCTGAGCCTTCAAAAGATGTCACAAAGAAAACCGAAAATGAAGTTAAGCGTTATGCAGTCGATTCTACTTATGTCGCAACTTTTGAAAACGATTCGCTTACTTCGTTTTATAAAATGAATGGCTTCCAGACTGTATGGAACACTCCAAAAAATAGGACGATAATTATTGATGCGCTTTTAAGAGCCGATCAGGAAGGATTAGACCCTACAGAGTATAATATCAAAGATCTGAATCGTTATGGAGAAAATATCACTGCATTAACCGACAAAGAAATTGCTGGCTATGATGTTTTGATGACGCTTTCTATCCAAAAATACCTCCGGCATTTAACACAAGGAAAACTAAATCCTCGAGAATTATACACCGATTGGGATCTCGCTCAAAACAAGGCAGACATCAACCAGATGCTGACAACTGCGGCTAATGGAGATTCTCTGCAAGTCATTATCGAAAAGGCCAAACCGACTAATATCGTTTACAAGAAACTGAAAGACGCTCTGATTCTCATCAATACTTTCCCTACCGATACCTTAAAAAAAATTGAAATTGCGGTAAAATTAAAGGTCAATGACACCAGCTCTTCTTTGATAGATATCAAAAAAAGACTGATGTATTGGAGGGATTTAAAAGCCCCCGATTCTCTTACTTCGCTTTATGATCCGGAAACAGCAAAGGCTATAAAACGATTCCAGCTTAGGCATGGACTAGCCGCAGACGGAGTAATTGGAAGCGGTACCGTTATGGCATTGAATACTACAAAAAACACAAGAAAAGAACAGATTATCGCAAATCTTGAGCGCTGGAGATGGTTTCCGCGAGAAATGGGAGAACATTATATCATTGCTAATATTCCCGATTATAAGCTTCATACCGTTTTCAAGAACGATACGACGCGAACACACAATATTATTGTCGGGACTTCTAAAAGAAAGACGCCCATATTAAGTTCTAAGTTAAGCTATGCCGTTTTTAATCCAACATGGACTGTACCGCCGACAATTCTCAAAGAAGATATTATTCCTGCAACGACCAAAAACCGAAATTATCTGGCTAGCAAAAACATTACAGTCTATGACAAAAACGGAAAAGAAATAAGCGCTGCCAACTGGAATCCAGAAAAAGCCTTGAATTACCGATATGTCCAAAGTCCTGGAACTTATAATTCGTTAGGAATGGTAAAAATAATATTCCCTAACAATTTCACAGTTTACCTACATGATACAAATCATCGGGAATATTTCGACAAGACAAACCGCTCGCTAAGTTCCGGATGCGTCCGTGTGCAAAATCCGTTAGAATTGACCGAATATCTACTAGATGACAAAGCCAATTGGAGTCTTGAAAAAATTACGGAAACGCTAAAAAGAGAAAAAACACAAAGTGCTAAAATCAAAAATGAAATCTACATCTATCAGCTCTACTGGACCGCTTGGAGCCATGATAATGTACTCCAGTTCAGGCCAGATATCTATACTTTAGACAGCGAACTGTATTCTAAATTACGAAATTAATTTGGTAGCTGTTTTGTAATTTGCCGTAGGATGGTAAATAAAAAGACAAGACTTATCTTTAATCACATTGATAACTTCTTTTGTAATTCCTACTGGCAATGCAGGGCAACCTTGGCTTCTTCCTAATCTTCCATGACTTTTTATAAAAGATTCTGCCACATAATCAGCACCATGAATCACGACCGCTCTATTTCTAGCATTATCGTTGATTCCTTTTTCCAGTCCGTCAAGACGAAGCGAAAGTCCATGTTTTCCTTGATATACTTCTCCTGTTGCATAAAATCCAAGACTGCTTTTGTTTGAAGAAGATGCATTTGAAAATTCTTTTGCAAACTCTTCACCAGTATTTCTTCCGTGAGCAACAAGCGAATTGTAAAGGATTGTGTTTGTAGACATGTCAATAATCCAAAGCCTTTTCGCATTGGATGACAAGCTAAAATCAACAATCGTCAGGATATTTTTTGTAATCAGTCCTTTTTCTTTCAGCTGGTAAAAGCCTTGAAGTGCTTTAGAAAAGCTCTCCATTTTTGGTAAAGGAAGATTATTAGAATGCAGCGTGCTGTATATTTTTTCGGCTTTCATCGAAAAACTTGCTTCTGAAGTGGCTGCGATTAATTTTTCAGGTTCTGTAGGCTTGCTCACATTTGTCGAAAATGAAGCAATAAACAACATAAAGACGGGTAAAAACTTATAAATCATTGAAATTCTGATGGGTTAAATTGACTTGGGGAGCGCCAAAAGTATTAAAAAAAATTTACTCACAAAATTTATTATTCTTAAAATGAGGTATTTAACAAAAATAACCGTTTCTTAAAATTAATGTAACAGAGATACTAACGGAAAAAATTCAAAAATATTGTAAAGTAATTGTGTATCTATATTTTATGGCTATTTTTGTTACTCCAAACAAGCACTAATGGGCAAGCCGCTTTTATTGATTTTATTCTTTTTCTCAATCATTTTTACTTTTGATGCTTACGGTCAAAGAAAAAATTTGCAGACAAAATCAATTTCTGAAAGCATTACCATTGATGGAAAATTAAACGAATCCATCTGGAATAGTGCCGCTGTTGCTACCGATTTCTTAATGCTCGAGCCTGACAATGGACGACCAATAAGCTCCGAAAAAAAAACCGACGTCCGTATACTTTACAACAATGATGCCATTTATGTAGCCGCATTGCTCTATGACGACGACCCTAAAAAAATCCTGAAAGAAATGACCCAAAGAGATAATTTTGGGACAGCAGATCATTTTGGAATCTTTATTAACGGATTTAATGACGGCCAGCAAGATTTTCGATTTTTTGTAAGTGCTTCAGGCGTACAGATGGACTGCCTTGCTACCGAAGGCAACGAAGACTACAGCTGGGATGCTATTTGGGACAGTGAAGTTTCGATAACAGAATTCGGCTGGGTCGTTGAAATGAAAATCCCTTATGCCGCTTTGCGTTTCTCTAATGCCGAAAAGCAGACTTGGGGCGTTAACTTTTATAGAGAAATCAAAAGAGACCGCCAAAAATATACTTGGAACTTGATTGACATGAAAATCGGCGCGACACTTCCGCAAACCGGACAGCTCGAAGGTATTGAAAATATAAAACCTCCTACTCGCCTTTTCTTTATCCCCTATTCTTCTTTTTATGTGGAAAACAGCGAAGAAGGAACCGACAACAAATTCAAAGCCGGTATGGATATCAAATACGGCATCAACGACTCGTTTACGCTGGATGCTATCTTGGTTCCCGACTTCGGTCAGACCAAGTACGACAATGTAGTATTAAATCTTGGTCCTTTTGAACAACAATTCAATGAAAACCGACCTTTTTTTACAGAAGGAACCGACCTTTTTAACAAAGGAGAATTATTGTATTCCAGAAGAATCGGTGGAAGCCCTTCGGTATACTTATCTTCAACCGAGGAAAATATTATTGCCAGTAATCCGTCTTCTGTAAACCTCATCAACGCCGTAAAAGTCTCCGGAAGAACTTCAAAAGGATTAGGAATTGGAGTGCTCAATGCCGTTACCGAAAAAACCTATGGCAACTTCAGAAATACTCAAACAAACGAGACAACAAAAGTAGTCGTAGAACCGCTAACCAATTATAATATCCTAGTTTTAGACCAACGGTTCAACCAAAACTCGTCGGTTGCGCTTGTCAACACCAATGTAACACGCAACGGAGAATTCCGCGATGCGAACGTTTCTGCCGTAGTTTACGACCTAAATACTAAGAACAACAAATTCAACCTTACGGGTGATTTCAAATACAGCTACATCAACGAATATGGAGATAATGACAATCAAGAAGGCATCAATACAGCAATACAGATTGGAAAAAAAGGTGGTAAATGGAGGTATAATGCTGGCGGTTCTTACATTTCTAAAAGATACGATGCTAATGACTTGGGAATTACATTCACAAACAACCTACATAGCATCTATACAAATTTGGGATACAGAATTCTAAATCCAAATTCTGTTTTTAACACCTTCAAAATCAATACAAATTATTTTGCGGAATTCCAGAACACATCAGGCCGACTGCAAAAGGGAGAAATAAACATTGATTTTACCTCAACCAGCCGAAAAAACGACTATTATGCGATATCAGTCTATATCAGCCCAGTAGAAACGTATGATTTTTATGAATCAAGAGTAAACGGAAGATTTGTAAACATCCCGAAGAACGTTTATTCTTCAATTTATTTCTCATCGAATTACAACCGAAAATTTGCTTTAGATATAACGCCTTATTGTACGATAACAAGCGAAAAAAATCGCGCTTCTTATGGCTTAAAAATAGCCCCAAGATACCGATTCAGCAACAGACTGCTGATGAATTACATGATCGAAATTTACAATCAAAACAGCGACAGAGGTTGGGTTGACTTTGACAATGACGACATTATTTTTGCAGAACGAGATCGAAGAACGCTGACCAATGAACTTGGGTTGAAATACGCTATGAATCCAAAAATGACTTTAAATCTAGCGGCTAGGTATTATTGGTCTTATGCAGAAAATAACCAATATTTAACACTTCAAAACGACGGAACGTTAGCATCAAATAGTACATTTACAGTAAATAGAAATTCGAATTTCAGCACTTGGAATTTTGACCTTTCCTATTCATGGTGGTTTGCTCCAGGAAGCCAGATTTCTGTACTTTACAGAAACAACGCAACCGACTTTAGGACAGAAATCGACAGAAGGCTAGGAAATAATTTCAAGAATCTTTTTGACAACAATCTGAACAATATCTTCTCGATCAGCATCAGATATTTTATTGACTACAATTCGATTAAAAATAAATTTTAGATGAACAAGAAAGTAATCCTAATGATTCTGGATGGCTGGGGCAAATCTCCAGATCCGAAAGTTTCTGCAATTGACAATGCGAACACGCCTTTTATAGACAGCTTATATACACGATATGCAAACGCTCAGCTACGAACGGACGGACTGAATGTTGGTCTGCCAGAAGGCCAAATGGGAAATTCAGAAGTTGGACACATGAATCTTGGAGCCGGAAGGATTATCTATCAAGATTTGGCAAAAATAAATCTTGCTGTTGAAAATAAAACACTGGAACAAGAAAAAACATTGGTTGAAGCTTTCCAATACGCAAAACAAAACAACAAAAAAATACATCTTTTGGGCCTAGTTTCTGACGGCGGCGTTCACTCCCACATCAATCATCTAAAAGGTCTGATTGATGCTACGCAAGATTTCGGGCTAGAAAATGTTTTTGTCCATGCCTTTACCGATGGAAGAGATGTCGATCCAAAATCTGGAATATTCTTCATTTCGGCTTTAGAGAAACATATCGAAAATACGTCTGTAAAATTGGCCTCGATAATCGGACGTTATTACGCTATGGACCGCGACAGGCGTTGGGAAAGAGTAAAACGCGCTTACGACTTATTGGTCAACGGAATCGGAACTCATTCTCAAAATGCTGTCAGCAGCCTCCATGACAATTATGAAAAAAATATAACCGACGAGTTTATCGAACCTATAGTAATGGTCGATCAAAATGACAATCCCGTCGCAACAATCCAAAATGATGATGTCGTGATATTTTTCAATTTCAGGACAGACCGTGGAAGACAGCTGACAGAAGTTCTTACGCAGTTTGACTGTCATGAGCAAAACATGCACAAGCTGAACTTGTATTATGTTACGATGACCAACTATGATGATAGTTTTGTCGGAATGCATGTTATTTACGACAAAGACAACATCACCGAAACACTTGGCGAAGTTTTAGAAAAGAACCATAAAAAACAGATCCGAATTGCCGAGACCGAAAAATATCCTCATGTGACATTTTTCTTCTCAGGAGGAAGAGAAGCTCCTTTTGTTGGTGAAACCCGAATCTTAAAAAACTCTCCAAAAGTTGCGACTTACGACTTGAAACCCGAAATGAGCGCTTATGAACTAGCCGAGGTTCTGGTTCCAGAATTAGAAAAAGAAGAAGTAGATTTTGTATGCCTAAATTTTGCCAACGGTGATATGGTCGGCCACACAGGCGTTATGGAAGCAGCTATAAAAGCTTGCGAAGCCGTTGACAAATGTGCCGAAAAAGTAATTACTGCCGCTTTGGAACACAATTACACGACCATTGTTATAGCTGATCATGGAAATTGCGAGACGATGATTAATCCTGATGGAAGCCCAAATACGGCGCACACGACAAATCCGGTTCCGATTATTTTAGTCGATAAAGAATTAAAACATATCAGCAATGGTGTTTTGGGAGACATTGCCCCAACCATTCTTGATCTGATGGGCATCAAAAAGCCAGAAGCAATGACACAGCACTCTTTGCTGTAATCAATTGCAAATAAGACATCTACACTAAAACAGCAAAATTTCATCCAACAAGTGAAGTTCTTGCTGTTTTTCTTTGATATCAATTGTTAATTTACAGATTTACAGCAGAATATTGTTACAAATTATCATCAATTAAAAATAAACTGATTATTTTCGCGTTGAAAACATTTAAATTTCACAACGTTGTTTCTTTTTTAATATGACATCATTGAACAGAACACTACTCTTCATTTTTCTTATTTTAGCAGAAATTGCCTATTCACAAGGCGGAGCTTCTTCTTGCGCAGAACTGCAAGCTAATTTTGAGCAATACCAATCTTGCGCAACAAGCATTCCTTTTGAAAACTCGACCAATAATATTAGTGGCGAGGTTTTTAATACGACTTGTATCGGGGAACCTTTTCAAGGTCCGACATGGTTTTTCATGAAGATTAAAACGAGCGGTGATATTTTTTTACAAATTTCTCAAGTTGACAATTTCGGAATTCCTTCTGATGTAGATTTTGTCTTATGGGGACCGTTCAATAATTTGAACAATATCTGCAGCCAATTGGACTTATCGAAAGAAGTCGATTGTAGCTGGCTACCAGATGGAACCGAAAATGTAGCATTGCCGAATGCAGTTGCCGGGCAATTATACATCCTTTTAGTAGACAATTATTCTAACACGCCAGGCCAGATAACCATTACCCAAACTGGAGGCGATGGAAGTTCCGACTGTAGCTTTCTTTCTTCCGTGAAGATAAAAGACAATGCCGGAAATGATATCACGCAATTCAATTATTGCCAGCCTGCGACTAAAGACCTTGTTGCTACTATCGATGTCACAGATTTTCCTGGAAATGTCGCTGATTTACGATTTAACTACAAATGGTATAAAGACGGAATTTTGATTTCGTCCATAGCAAATTCGCTTTCTAGCACTAGTATCTTAACTGTTTCGGAAAGCGGCACCTATAAAGTCGAGACAACAGCTTACGACAGTACAGATCCGACAGTAGACCTCAATACGCTAGAAGTAAGCGATGCCGAAATTGCGCTGAAATTCTTTATTGCTCCAAACATGACATTGCAAAACACCAATACGCAATGCTTGAGCAGTACACCCGTTTTGCAAACGGTTGACAATAATACGGTTGTTCAGACTTATACCTATGAATGGTTCAGAAATGGAGTTTCTATTGCTGGAGCTATCGGCTCTACCTTTACTCCTACTTTGGCAGGAAATTATTTTGTGAGAATTTCAAATGACGGCTGTTCTCCTGTTGATTCAAATGTGATTACTATTTATGAGTCCCCTCAAGTTTCGATATCAGACAATCAGACCATCTGTGAGAATACTACTTACCAAATAACATCGGTTATTGCGAACAGCGCCAATCTTACAAGTATGACGTATCAGTGGTACAAAGACGGCAATCCGATTGCTGGTGCTACTTCAGCAACCTATACTGTTTCTGTTGCAAATCAAAATCCGAATACGACTTCTGCCTATGTTTTAGAAGTTACGGAACAAGGATTATGCATGACCGCTTCGAATTCAGTATCCATAACAATGAACGCTAAGCCAAGCTTAAGCACGACTCCTGTCCTGCTCCAGCAATGCGATTATATCTCTCCGAACAATGACGGAATCGCTACCGTAAACCTGACTCAAGCCTACAACAGCATCACGAACGGAGCTACGGGATTGACGTTAAGCTACTTTTTAGATGCAGGACTGACACAGCCTATAACTAATCCTAATGTATTTACAAATACACTTCCATTTGCCCAAAATATTTATGTTACAGGAGTATATCCTGCTCAAACGCCAATATGCACATCGAATGTAGCAATTATCAATCTGGTCATAAACCCGACAAGCGTTGCAGCCTATACCAATAGGACTCCTGTATGTCCTGAATTGAATGCGAACTACGGGCTGATTGATTTTGATTCGCAAAGAACCATCATAAAAAATACGTTCTTCCCTACAACCAATGTCAATATTGCTTTTTACAATAATGAAATTGATGCCTCTATCGAAGCAAATGAGCTGACAAATTCATCGCAACTACCAATAGGAATTTCAACCATCTATACCAGAGTAGAAACAAATAACAATTGCGCAGGAATTGGGACTTTTACGGTTGAAGTATATAGCACCCCTGCTCGAAATGCAATAACCCCTATCAATGTTTGCCAAACAGAAACCGTAATTTTGTCAAGCAAAGACATTGAAATATTAACAGGACAGAATCCTACGGTAAGTGTTACCTATTTCAACACATTTGATAATGCTCGAGACAATGTCAGCGCTATAAACAAAAACACGTCTCTCCCATTAATTGTAGGAACCAAAACAATCTTTGTGAGATTATTTGATACAGCAACACAATGTTTCTCCATAGCCGATTTCAATATAAACGTATTTGCAAATCCAGTAATAACTGCTCCTGATCCGATTACAATGTGCGGTACAACAACAGCCGATTTTAACCTTGACGGAAGGATTACACAGATTACTTCGGGCAATACCAACTATCAGGTATTCTTTTATGAAACACCAGCCGACTTAGCAACAGATACTCGTATACCTGTCACAAACGCCTACAATTCAGCCTCAAAAACAATCTATATAAAAGTTATTGACCCTACAAACAACGGCTGTTCATCAACAACTTCATTGCAATTGAGAGTTGTGGGAAGTCCCGGCAATACTGTCAATCCTGACATCCTTCAAGCGTGTGATGACAGCGGATTTTATAGTTTCGACTTGACCCAAAGACAAGGTCAGATGGCAGGAACGACTCCTTTGAATACCATTCAATTCCGATACTATACCGATGAGACGGAAGCCTTGGCCAACTCCAATACTACTATTCCTGTGCCTAGTGCTTTCACTAACAGAACAGCAGGCTATCAAAAAATTTATGTGCGATTGAACAGCACCGTAAACATTGACAGCGAAAGCGGAATCGCTTGCTTCAAGATACTCGAATTAGAATTGTTCGTAAGGCCGTTACCTGCAAATAATCTTCAGCCGCAACCCTACAGAATCTGTATCGACATCCAGAACAATGTGATCAATCCAGCATTTATTGATACACAGTTAACAGAAACAGACTATGATTTTGTCTGGTATAATGGATCAGACGCGAATCCATCAAACGAAATTCCGTCTGAAACAACAAGCACTTTTTCTACATCAGTACCTGGAAATTATTCTGTTAAAATCACGAATACAACCAACACGGCGCTCTGTTCTAGAATAATAAATTTCACGGTAAGGAACACATTAATTCCTTTTTCAATCCTAGGAGATCCAGCGGAGCAGATTACTTTCGAATCGGATAGCAAGGTTACTGCAGTTGTTACGCCGCAATCGCCCGATTTTCAATACATGATCGATGACAACGGCTGGCAAGACAGCAATGTATTCCATAATATCAAAGAAGGCATCCATATTCTGAAAGTCAGAAACCGTTTTGGCTGTGGTGAAATCAGCACACGAATCGTAATAGTCGATTACCCTAAATACTTTACACCAAACGGTGACGGATTTAACGATACCTGGAACATCGGCGGAAGGACTTCGCTAGATATTTCCAACATCTATATTTTTGACCGTTATGGTAAAATCTTGACAGACCTTCGCGTAAATGGCATCGGCTGGGACGGTATGTATAACGGACATCCGCTTCCATCGGATGATTACTGGTTCAAAATACTTTACGAAAAAGACGGAGTAAAAAAAGAATTCAAGAGCCACTTTACCTTGAAAAGATAAAATCACAAAAAGCTGTCTCTTATGGAGGCAGCTTTTTTATTTGGCCTAATTCGCATAAAAATAGTACTTTTGCAAACTGATAAATTCAAATTTATGATTATCCAAAAAACTAGAGAAGAAATTGAATTGATGCGTGAAAGTGCTCTTTTAGTTTCAAAGACATTAGGCATGATTGCCGCAGAAATCAAGCCCGGAATCACGACTTTGCATCTGGACAAATTAGCAGAAGAATTTATTCGCGACCATGATGCCGTTCCAGGTTTTTTGGGTCTTTATGGCTGTCCGTCTTCCATCTTGACTAGCGTTAACGATCAAGTTGTTCACGGCTTGCCGACAAATACTATAATTGAAGAAGGCGATATTGTTTCTGTGGATTGCGGTGTTTTAAAGAATGAATATTATGGCGACCATGCCTATACTTTTGAAATTGGTGACGTGGCTCCAGAAACTAAAAAACTGCTTCAAGTTACCAAAGAATCACTGTATGTAGGAATAAGAGAATTCAAGATGGGAAACCGTGTTGAAGATGTAGGAAATGCTATTCAAAAATATACCGAAGCTCATGGTTATGGAGTAGTTCGCGAATTGGTAGGACACGGTCTTGGCAAAAAAATGCACGAAGATCCAGAAATGCCGAATTACGGTAAACGCGGACGCGGAAAATTATTTGTAGAAGGAATGGTCGTGGCTATCGAGCCGATGATCAATCTGGGCACAAAAAATATCAAACAGCTAAAAGACGGCTGGACAATCGTTACTGCCGATAGGAAACCGAGTGCGCATTTCGAGCATGACGTGGCTTTGGTCAACGGAAAACCGGAACTGCTTTCGACTTTTTCTTACATCTACAAAGCATTAGGAATTGAAAGCAATGAAGAAAACGAATTCAGAAGTCAGCCTTTGGTACTTTCCTAATGAAAAAAATTTTCAGATTTGTCTTAAATACGATTCCGAGGCCGATATTGATTCGCCTTAGCTATGTTATACGCCCTGTCCTTGCCCTTGCTTTGAAAGGAAAAAAATATACGGATCCGATTGACGGAAGAAGCTTCAAAAAGTTTCTACCGTATGGCTATGGGACGCAGCGAAACAATGTACTTTCTCCAAGCACTTTATCTTTAGAAAGGCATCGTCTGCTTTGGCTATACTTAAAAAACGAAACTGATTTTTTTACGGCTCCGAAAAAAGTACTGCATTTTGCTCCAGAACAGGCATTTTATAAAATTTTCAGAAATCAAAAAAATCTGGATTATACGACAACCGATTTGCTGTCGCCATTGGCCGATGTAAAAGCAGACATCTGTAATTTGCCTTTTGAAGATAATTCATATGACGTCATTTTATGCAACCACGTTTTGGAACATATCCCAGACGACACAAAAGCCATGCAGGAATTATACAGGGTATTAAAACCTGGTGGCATGGGGATTTTTCAAATTCCGCAAGACCTAAAAAGAGAAACTACTTTTGAAGATAATTCGATTACTGATCAAAAAGAGCGTGCTAAAATTTTCGGACAATACGACCACGTTCGTGTGTACGGAAGGGATTATTTCGATAAACTAAGAAGCATTGGCTTTACCGTTTTCGAAGAAGATTATACTAAAAAATTAGGCTCCGAGCTCGTAGAACAGTATTGTTTAGCCAACGGAGAAATCATTCCGGTCTGCTATAAATAACGAAATTTAAAATAAAAAAGCCTGATGAATTTCATCAGGCTTTTTACATTCTTGCTTATTTCTAATTAGCTTTTTTCTGGCATCAAGATACCTACTACCTTATCTTTTGTAAGGTATTTTTTAGCTACGTCTTGGATGTCTTTTGCCGTGATGGCATTGATTTTCTCCTCCAGTTTCAAGATATCTTCTGGACTTGTTCCATTTGTGTAAGAACGGTTGAAATTTGTCAGCCAATACCTGTTTTCTTTGATGTCTTTTTTATAATCCAAAAGTTCTGCCTCTTTGAATTTCGTAACATCAGCAGCTTGAGGACCGTTGTCGATTATTTTCTGCAACTCTCTCAAAGCCGAAGCTGTCAATTTCTCTGCATTGTCTGGACCGCAAGGGAAACCAATCGTAAAGTTATAAGCTCCGTTTGGCACTTTGCTCATGCTTCCTCTAGCACTGATTCCATAAACACCGCTTTCGTTTTCTCTTAGCTCTTCAATCAGTTTGATTGTCAATACTTCGCCAAGAGCCTGCATTGCCAAGGCTTCTTTTGGGCTGTATTGCGCATCGCCATAGAACATAATCGAAACTGTACTTTTTGGATCTGTACCTTTGTTTACGATTTTCTTATGTTCACCTTTAAGCATTCTGTAACCTAAGTCGATTGCTTTTTCTTTCTTGTCACTAGATGGCAAAGCCGCTAAATATTTAGCTGAATATTCTTCGATTTTTTTATCATCGATGTTTCCTACAAAGAAAAATTCGAAATCGGCTGCATTCGCAAAACGCTCTTTATATTTATTATATGCTACTTGATAATCTGTAAATTCCCATGCTTTTTCATCAGGAATCATTCCAAAGAATCTAGGATTTTCTTTAAGCAAATAGCCATATAATTCTTGTTGGAAATAGAATCCTGGCTGCGATGCCATGTTTTTGAAAAAACCTGATTGTTTTTGCTTGTAGCCTTCAAAAGCGTCCTTGTCAAAATTCAAGTCGGTGATATACCCAACCATCATCTGGAATAGGTATTCCAAATCTTTTGGCGTAGCGCTTCCTCTAAGACCTTCTGTAGTATTACCGATGTATGGATTTACGCTGGCTACTTTCCCAGACATGAATTTGTTGATATCATTCTCTTTTAGTCCAGAGAAACCAGCCTGGGTCAAGCCTCCATTAGCAAACTGTACTTTTTTAAGTTCTTCGTTTGAATACAAGTTCGTACCTCCAAAACTGATAGCTTCCATCAAGATTTCATCGTTTTTGAAGTCGGTTTTCTTATAAGTTACTTTTGCTCCGTTAGAAAGGAATAAAGTTGTCGTTCCGATTTTGTCGTTTTTCTCTTTTTTTACTATGCTTCCCGGTTTTAGTTCCTTTCTCAAAAGGCTAGAGGCAATTTCTGTATCTTTATAAGGAGTAATGTCAGCGTCGTTTACTTTTAAAGTGTTTAACACTTCTTGTTCCGTCGGTTTTTTCAATCCGTCTTTTTCAGGACCTGTAAGGATTACGACTCTATTGTCTTCTTTGATATAATCTTTAACAAGGCCGTTTACATCTTTTAACTCAATGCCTGGCAATATTTTTTTCATGGCATTAAATGTCCACTCAATTCCAGGTGTTGGCTCTTTTTCTAGGAAATGCGACTGATATTCTCCTACAAATTCTCTAGAATCTGTTTTGTCTCTGTCGTTATACGCAGATTCTGTATTCGCTAAAAATTCAGACTTTGCTCTATCTAACTCGCCTTGCGTGAAGCCGTATTTTTTTGCTCTTTCGTTTTCTGTAACCAACACTTTTAAAGCTTCCAATTGCTTGTCTTCTTGCGACATCGCAAATGATTGGTATGCCTCTTTTGTTCGGGCCCAAGTGCCTCCATGATACGAATAGCCATAGGTAAATGGCGGTGTTGGTGAGTTGGTAAGCTCGTTCAATCTGTTGTTGATCATTGTAGAATACAATCCTTCAACCAAAGATTTTCTAAAATCATTGACATTTACAATCGGTTTTGGCGTATCGTAGTCTTTATAAACCAACTGAACTTGCGCTGCCGAAGCTTCTTTATCGCTCTCAACGGCTACAAAAGTTTCTTTGTGGTTCGGAACGTCATACACTTTTCTAGGTCTTTCGTTTTTAGGATTTTTATACGAAGCGAAATGCTCCTTAATTTTTTTCTCCATAGCTGCCACATCGATGTCTCCAACCACAATAACGCTCATCAAGTTCGGACGGTACCAATCTTTATAGAAACTTACAAGCTTATCATATTTGAAGTTTTCAAGGATTTCTTTCTTACCGATCGGAAGACGTTCCGCATAATGCGAGTTGTACATCATTTTCGGCATATAGCGTCCCATCATTCTTTTACCCGCTCCTAAACCGATACGATATTCTTCTAAAACAACCCCACGCTCTTTGTCAATTTCTTCTGGAGTAAGAACAGCATTGAAAGCCCAATCTTCGATAATCTGAAATCCTTTTTCAAGTTTTTCAGGATCATCAGATGGAATCGGAAGGAAATAAACGGTTTCGTCAAAACTGGTATAAGCATTTAAATGCTGTCCGAACTTAACGCCGATACTCTGCAGATAGTCTACCAATTTATTTTTCGGGAAACGCTTTGTTCCGTTAAAACACATATGTTCCATGAAATGCGCAAGACCTTGCTGGTCGTCGTTTTCAAGGATAGAACCGGCATTAATGACAAGCCTTAAATCTACTTTGTTTTCAGGCTTTGCATTTTTTTTGATGTAGTACGTCAATCCGTTCTCCAATTTTCCTGTTTTCACAGTGGAGTCAAAAGGAACGGGACTGTCGCCTTTAAGTTCTTGTGCAAAAATCGACATCGGAAATGCCAGTAAAAGCACAAATAGTTTGTTGTAATGTTTCATTTGGTTGCTATTTTTGTTGTTATAAAACTAAAGTTATAACTACAAATAAAACTATTTATTATAAAACATTTAACAGAAAATACGCACCTTTTTCTTATCTTATTAAAATTATTTTAATTATTCCTTAACACCCTCAATGTTTGGCATAATTCTCGTACAATTTATTATCATTATATTTGTTATTATAAATCCGATAAAATCTACTTTAAAGATGAATAAGAATTATTTTATTGTTTTGCTGGCCTGCTTATTTTGTAGCGTAAGTAAAGCACAAGTCCAAACAGAAATTGCTCCTCCTTTCAATATAAAAACAGTTTCATTTGTTCAAAACGGACAAAATGTAATTCCAATATTCAGTCTTCAAGATGGATTTCAGCTTCAATTTGACGATTTATACGGCAACGAGGCCAACTATTATTATGAGATCGTTCACTGTGACTATAACTGGACGCCTTCTCAACTTGTAAAAAGCGAGTATATCCAAGGATTCGACAACCAAAGAATTCAAGATTATGAAAATTCTTTTAATACGTTGCAACTTTACTCTCACTACAGATTGTCCTTCCCAAATAAATTCACACAATTTAGGGTGAGCGGCAATTACATGATCAAAATTTTAAATGAAGACAAAGATGTCGTCTTTTCTAGAAAACTCATTTTATATGAAGATTTGGTTTCTGTTCCTTTACAGATCAAAAGAGCCAGGGATGTCCGCGATATCAATTATATGCACAATTTAGATTTCGCAGTAAAATCGAATGCCATCACTTTTGTCAATCCGTTGCAAAGCGTAAAAGTCATGCTCTTGCAGAACGGGCAGTTTAACGAAGCTATCTACAATATCAAACCGCAATACACAATCGGCAATGACCTGATTTATAAATACGATAAAGAGACCCAGTTTTGGGGAGGCAACGAATTTTTATATTTTGACAATAAGGAAATCCGATCGCCGGTAAACAACATCAGTTATGTACAAGCAAAAGATTTGTATGAGCCGCACCTCTACGCCAACAAAGCAAGAGCGAGCCAAGTATATACTTTCAATCCTGACGTAAACGGAAACTTCGTGGTCCGTAATCTGAACGCACAAAACAATGAAGTAGAAGCTGATTACGCGTGGGTATTTTTCACGTTAGATGCACCTAATTATTTCGGCAAGAATAATATATACATCAATGGCATGTTTAACAATTATGCTTTGAATGACGAAAATCGTATGGATTTTAATACAAAAACAGGATTGTATGAAAAAGCAATTGTTATCAAGCAAGGCTTTACGAACTTCCAGTATGTCATTGCTGACAAAACCGGCAAGATTGATCATGCCAATGCAATTGACGGAAATTTTTATCAAACGGAGAACAACTATCAGGTAATTGTTTATTACAGAGGCATGAATGAAAGGTATGATAAAGTAATCGGAAGAGGAATCGCTAATTCTGAAAACATTATCAACTAAAATGCTAAAAAACTGTTTTTAAAACCATTAAGCAAAATTTAATAGCAAAAACAGCCATCCAATAGTATAAATTTGTAATTTTGAAACATTATTAGCAATTTATGGTTACGCAAATAACTCGAGGCATTAAAATTTCTGTCCTGACTAGTTTTGAAGGAACGTACTTCAAGAACTACAAGATTCACTTTGCCTTTAGTTATGAAATTACGATTGAAAACCACAGCAAAGATTCTGTACAGCTTATGTCCCGCCACTGGGAAATTTTTGATTCTTTAAACAACAAAGAATTCGTCGATGGCGAAGGTGTGATCGGCAAAAAGCCTGTATTAAAACCGGGAGAATCTCATACGTATAGCTCTGGCTGTCTTCTTTCATCGCCTTTTGGCGCCATGAAAGGCTATTTCAACATGATCAATTTTACATCGACAAGAAACTTTAGAGTAATTGTTCCTACTTTTAGATTGAGCGCTCCTTTTGCGTTGAATTGATCTTAAAAATTCTAGTCATTTCATCTTGCTTAGTCGGCATAAGCTGTTTCATTTAACAAAAATTACATTATTGTTATTGAAATGGTAATTCTTTCTATAATCCCTATTCATTTCGTATCTTTGCCACGCAAAAATTTGATATTATTAAATATAAAAACAAATCAGTATGCCAAAAGGAATTTACAATGTTCCGAGAGCTATTAACGAACCTGTTAGGTCGTATGCTCCAGGAAGTCCAGAAAGAGAACAAGTCTTAAAAACGTATAAAGAATTATATAATTCAATTGTCGATATCCCTTTATTTATCGGTGATGAAGAAATCAAAACGGGAGATACAAAAAGATTATTTCCGCCGTTTGACCATCAGCACAATTTAGGCCAATACCATCAAGCGGACAAGCCTTTGGTAGAAAAAGCGATTTCATCTGCTTTGAAAGCTCGTGAAAAATGGGCTACCATGCCATGGGAACACAGAGCGGCGATATTTTTAAAAGCAGCTGAATTATTAGCCGGACCTTACCGCGCAAAAATCAATGCAGCGACGATGATTGCTCAAGGAAAAACAGTTCACCAAGCAGAGATTGATTCGGCTTGCGAGTTTATTGATTTCTTACGTTTCAACGTACAGTTCATGACTGAAATCTATGCGCAACAGCCTGTTTCTTCTGAAGGAATCTGGAATCGCTTAGAGCACCGTCCGTTAGAAGGTTTTGTGTATGCGGTTACTCCGTTCAACTTTACTGCAATTTCAGGAAACTTGCCATCTTGCGTTGCCTTGATGGGTAATGTTGTGGTTTGGAAACCTTCTGCAACTCAAGTATATTCTGCGAATGTGATTATGGAAGTTTTCCAAAAAGCGGGATTGCCAAAAGGCGTTATCAATATGGTCAATGGAGATTCTGCCATGATTACAGATACGTTATTGGAAAGCCCTGATTTTGCTGGAATCCACTTTACAGGTTCAACTGGAGTTTTCAACAGTATGTGGGCAAAAATTGGTCAGAACATCAGCAAATACAAAACCTACCCAAGAATCGTCGGAGAAACCGGAGGAAAAGATTTCGTTTGGGCACATCCGTCATCCAATCCGATTGAAGTAGCTACTGCCCTGTCTCGCGGTGCTTTTGAATACCAAGGACAAAAATGTTCTGCGGCTTCAAGAGCCTATATTCCTGCTTCTATCTGGGGCGCTGTAAAAGAACGCGTTGTAGCCGACATCAAATCGTTTAAAATGGGTTCGCCAGAAGACACAACAAACTTTGTTTCTGCCGTAATTACAGAAGCATCATTTGATAAATTAGCGAAAGCAATTGACGATGCAAAAGCCTCTTCAGAAGCAGAAGTTATTGTTGGCGGCGGTTATGACAAATCAAAAGGATGGTTTATCGAGCCTACGATTATCGTTACTACAAATCCGAAATACGACACGATGTCGACCGAATTATTTGGTCCTGTCTTGACAATATATGTTTACGAAGATGCCGAATGGGAAGAGTCGTTAAAATTAGTTGACGAAACTTCAATTTATGCTTTGACAGGCGCCATCTTCTCTCAAGACCGCTATGCTATTGACTTTGCTGCAAAAGCTTTGGTTAATGCTGCCGGAAACTTCTACATCAACGACAAGCCGACTGGAGCTGTAGTTGGCCAACAGCCATTTGGTGGAGCAAGAGCTTCGGGAACAAACGACAAAGCGGGCTCTATCCTGAATTTGCTTCGTTGGGTTTCTCCAAGAACCATCAAAGAAACTTTTATTCCTGCAACAGATTACAGATATCCTTTTCTTGGGGAATAAATAAGTCATAAAGTTTGAAAGTCGAAAGCTGTAAAGACTTTTGATTGTAAACAAAAAAAGCCGAATCTAGATTTAGATTCGGCTTTTTACTTTATGACTTTAAACTTCTAAACTTTCGACTTCTACACTTTAAACTTCAACGGTAAATGAACCACTTTTTTAGTTTCGAAAAATTCATTATCGAAAAAATCGGCAATATTGTATTCTGTGGCTTTTGGAAAATCTTTCAACTCTTCGGTCAGGTCGCCTCCTTTGAGGTATAAGATTCCGTTTTTGAGTTCGTGTTTTTGCTGTTTTTTGATTTTTGATTTTACCCAAGACACGAAATCAGGCATATTAGTCACGGCGCGGCTTACGATGAAATCAAAATCGCCTTTGACATTTTCGGCACGAATCTGTTCGGCTTTTACATTTTTCAGTTCTAAAACCTCGGCAACAGCCTGAACCACTTTTATCTTTTTCGCAATAACATCAATCAGGTAAAATCGAGTTTCAGGAAACAAAATAGCGAGCGGAATTCCAGGAAAACCACCGCCAGTCCCTACATCCAAGACATACGTTCCAGGCTCAAATTCTTGAATTTTTGCAATTGCCAATGAATGAAGCACGTGTTTCGTATATAATTCGTCTATATCTTTGCGAGAAATAACGTTGATTTTAGCGTTCCAATCGTGATATAATTCCTCTAATTTCTGAAACTGTTGCTTCTGAATATCAGACAGATTAGGGAAATATTTTAGAATTTCTTCCATTTTAAAAATTTTCACAAAAGTAATCATTTTCAAATTGAAATTTTTTAGGTTTTTATCCGTTTACATTATTAAGAATATTTACCTTTGAAAACTTATTTTGATTAATTATAAATTATATATGAATACCACAATTCCAACATTTTCCAAACAAGACAGCCTGAAATTCTTCAGGACTCTAAATACGCGTGTCAATAATTATTTCAAGGAAAATAATATCAAGAAGACCGGGAACTGGAAATTGCACTTAAAAGCAGTCGTAATGTTTACGATTTTCCTGACGCCTTATTTCTTGATCCTGACTTTAGACATGCCGTTTTGGGTAATGTTACTTTTGTCTATCGTAATCGGCATTGGAATGGCAGGCGTCGGAATGAATGTAATGCATGACGGAAACCATGGCTCTTACTCCAACAAATCATGGCTGAATAAGTTCATGGGAGGCAGTATTTACATCTTAGCTGGAAATGTTTACAACTGGCAAGTACAGCATAATGTACTTCACCACACCTACACTAACATCCACGGACATGATGAAGATTTAGATGCTGGACGAATTATACGATTTACACAAGAAGCAAAATGGCACAAATTCCATAAATTCCAACACTATTACTCCGTTTTTCTTTACGGATTATTGACTTTCAACTGGGCAATCACAACCGATTTCAAACAGATGAAAAGCTACCTAAAAAGAAAACTTTCTTACGGAGAACCGCAAAGCCCGGCGAAATTATGGACCGTTTTAGTTATTACAAAAGTCATCTACGTTTCAATCTGGCTGGTACTTCCTATGATTTTAGGAATTACATGGTGGAAAGTAGTACTAGGATTTTTGGTAATGCACTACACAGCAGGTTTGATCTTGAGCATCGTTTTCCAATTGGCGCACGTTGTTGATGAAACGACAAACCCGGTTCCGAATGAAGAAGGAGAAATCGAAAATACTTGGGCCATTCACCAATTGTATACTACAGCGAATTTTGCGCCAAAGAATAAGATTGTCAACTGGTTTACTGGAGGATTGAATCATCAGATCGAGCATCATATTTTCCCTCACATCAGCCATGTCCATTATGGAAAAATTGCTGAAATTGTAAAACAGACAGCAAAAGAGTGCAATCTTCCTTATCATGAATTTAAGACAATGCGTAGCGCGGTTGTAGCTCATTTCAAGCATCTGAAAGAACTAGGGCAAAATCCTGCCATCGCATAATTAACTACAATACACACAAACAACAAGTTTTTCCATGAATCATTTATCGGATAGAATTAACAAATTATCAACTTCACAAACCTTGGCAATGGCGGCATTGGCAAGAGAATTAAAAGCACAAGGAAAAGACATTATCAGCTTAAGCTTAGGAGAACCGGATTTCAACACGCCGGATTTTATCAAAGAAGCCGCAAAAAAAGCAATCGACGAAAACTACAGCACTTATTCGCCTGTAGACGGTTATGTAGAACTAAAAGAAGCCATCTGCAGAAAATTCAAAAGAGACAATAACCTTGACTATACGCCAGCAAACATTGTTGTTTCCACTGGTGCCAAGCAATCTTTATACAATGTCGCACAAGTAATGCTTAATGAGGGCGATGAAGTAATCCTTCCTGCTCCATATTGGGTAAGTTATTACGAAATCATAAAAATGTCAGGTGGTATTCCGCTTGAAGTACCGACTTCTGTAGAAAGCGATTTTAAGATTACGCCAGAACAGTTAGAAAAAGCCATTACGCCAAAAACAAAAATGATTTGGTACAGCTCTCCTTGCAATCCGAGCGGTTCTGTTTACAGCCGTGAAGAATTGACAGCATTGGCGAAAGTATTAGAAAAATATCCAAATATTTTTGTAGTCGCTGACGAAATTTACGAGCATATCAACTTTTCAGGAACATTCTGCAGCGTTGCTTCTATCCCAGGAATGTTTGACAGAACTATAACGGTAAACGGTGTTGCTAAAGCTTTCGCTATGACTGGGTGGAGAATCGGTTACATCGGCGCTCCAGAATTCATCGCAAAAGCCTGTACAAAAATGCAAGGACAAGTAACCAGCGGTGCGAATTCAATCGCGCAAAGAGCTACGATTACTGCTGTTGATGCCGACCCAAGCGTATTAAACGATATGGTGGCTGCTTTCAAAGGCCGTAGAGATTTAGTTGTTGGATTGATTAAAGACATTCCTGGATTGAAACTCAATGTTCCAGAAGGTGCTTTTTATGTTTTCCCTGATGTTTCTTCCTATTTCGGAAAAACATTAAGAGGAACTGAAATCAAAAATGCAGATGACTTTTCTATGTATCTTTTGGCAGAAGCAAATGTTGCTACTGTAACAGGAGATGCTTTCGGAAATCCGAACTGTATTCGCTTCTCTTACGCAACAAGCGAAGAATTGCTGACAGAAGCCTTACGAAGAATCAAAGAAGCTTTAGCTTAAAACAAATACGCCTCAAGGAAACTTGGGGCTTTTTTAATCTACAACTCCAACCCTGTCAGAGTTTTAAACTCCGACAGGGTCATATAAAAAGATACGAATGTCAAAAATACTATTACTCGGTTCCGGAGAATTAGGAAAAGAATTTACAATCGCCGCACAACGCATCGGACAGACCATAATTGCTGTCGATAGTTATGAAAATGCTCCTGCCATGCAGGTTGCTCATAGTTTTGAAGTCATCAACATGCTGGATGGCGACGCTTTAGACAAAATCGTTGCAAAGCACCAACCTGACTTTATTGTTCCTGAAATTGAAGCCATCCGTACCGAACGTTTTTACGAGTATGAAAAGCAAGGCATTACCGTGGTTCCTTCTGCGAAAGCGGCGAATTTTACAATGAACCGAAAAGCAATACGCGACTTGGCAGCAAAAGAACTAGGATTAAAAACAGCCAATTACAGATATGCTACCTCATCCGAAGAATTACAGAAAGCAGTAAAAGAAATCGGAATTCCTTGTGTTGTAAAACCATTAATGTCGTCTTCGGGTAAAGGGCAATCCACAATCAAGACTCCGGATGATATTGAAAAAGCGTGGAATTATGCTGTAGAAGGCTCACGTGGCGATGTCGTGGAAGTCATCGTGGAAGCTTTTGTAAAATTTAATTCCGAAATCACTTTATTGACCATAACCCAAAATAACAATCCGACGCTTTTTTGCGCTCCAATCGGACATAGACAAGAACGTGGCGATTACCAAGAAAGTTGGCAACCGGCACGAATTTCGGACAAAGATTTATTTGAAGCGCAAGACATGGCTGAAAAAGTAACCGAAGCTTTAGGCGGCGCCGGACTTTTTGGCGTGGAATTTTTCTTAGCTGATGACGGCGTCTACTTCTCGGAACTATCTCCAAGACCGCACGATACTGGAATGGTAACTTTGGCTGGAACGCAAAATTTCAACGAATTCGAATTGCATCTGCGTGCCATCTTAAGCTTGCCTATTTTCGAAATAAAACTCGAAAAAGCAGGTGCTAGTGCTGTAATTCTAGCTTCAAAAGAAGGGTCTAATCCGAATTACGAAGGCTTGGAAAAAATTGCTGGCCTTGCTAAAACAGATTTCAGAATCTTTGGCAAGCCGACAACAAGACCATATCGCAGAATGGCTGTCGCACTGACCAACGACACTTTAGAAACTCCTATTGAAGAAATAGTTGAAAGAGCACAAAATGCTGCTAGATTAGTAACCATAAAATAATCGAGATATGAAAAACATAATTGCAATTGCCTTCTTGTTTTTGGCTTTCTCAGCGAATGCGCAAGACTCAAAATCAAAACAGAAAAAAACAGGGCCAAAACCACAAATAGTTGAAGCTTCATGCGGCCAATGCCAATTCGGAATGAAAGGACACGGCTGTGATTTGGCGGTACGAATTGACGGAAAGCCTTATTTTGTAGACGGCACTGGAATTGACGACCATGGCGATTCTCATGCTGGCGATGGATTTTGCTCCAAAATCAGAAAAGCCGAAGTTGTTGGCGAAGTTAAAAACAATCGTTTTGTAGCTACTTCTTTCAAATTACTTCCTGAAAAACCTAAAGGGAAATAGTCCTAAATTATTACATAAAAAAAGCGCTTGAAATTCAAGCGCTTTTTAGTTACATCTTATTTTTTATTTCCGATGTTCTTGTTTTCGAAACTCGAAACATCTATTACTTCTTCCAAATCTACATCGAAAGAAATACTGATGGAGTCTCCAATTGCTGTTACAGGTAATTCATTTGACAACTGTGACGATCCCACAAAAATATTCGGATAATCTTTTACGGTAAAATAGTAGAAACTGTTACCGTTTTTGACATCGTTTTCGATTCTTGTCACTATAGTTTTCAAACTTTTTTTGCTAGTTACACTTTCCGGATTGATACCATTATCTGCCATGTTATACACATTTTTATAAGCCATAAGTGTTTCCCGCATCGTATTACCAACGCCAACAATCGTATAATCGTTTATGGAAACCATGGCAAACATTTTCACCAAACCGCCATCGTCTTTCAAGGTCATTACATAAGTTGGTATATTGTTAATCACATACGGAATAGGCAACGAAGCATGGTATCCTTTTTCTTGGACTTTTCCTTCGGCAGAACTTTGGGCCGCATATTCAGTGGCACCACTTTGCTTGTAATAAGTAGTCTCTTTGGTTCTTGTATCTACCAAAACAAATCCTACGGTCGACTCTTCTTTACCAACAGAAGACAATCCTGTGTACCAATATGATTTATGGTTTTCGCCATACACAAGCGTCAATCCTTCGGTGGTTTGGAGTTTATTTTCATTCGAAAAATTCCAAAAGCCATGAACATATTCTCCCCAATCGTTTAGCTGTTCTTCGATAAAACTTATTGGCTGAATCCTATCTACCCAGAGCGGCGTATTATTGATATCGTATTCTTTAATTTCTCCGGTCTGTGCGTCAACTGTTAGAACACCTGTCGCGTCATTTCCGGCAAAGCCTATTCTTTTTTTGTATTTGGTAACAATCCAATACGGATTTCCTTTATCGTCAATCTCGAAATTAAAATCTTCTAATCCGACGGTTGCATAGCCATTAAAATAAACATGTCTGTCAATCCTAGACCCAAAATAGGCCGCTGGCTGGTATTTTATCGAAAGGCGTTTCCCATTTATATCTTGGATCAGCTTGACATCTCTTTCGTTTGTAGCAGAAACCATAACATAGCCAGGAGTACCTTCAGAATTATTATACCATTTAAAGAAACCTGTATGCAGCAATGGGGCAACCCAATACAATTCATCATTTACTTTTTGAATCGTAAACTCCCCTATTTCTGCCTGGCTCCCTAAAGACGGCTGCGAACCGATTATCTTTTCGCCTAAAAGCATGGCAAGTTCTTCATCTACCACTCTAATTTTATCGAGAGAAATCGGCGCGATGTGATTTTTAAGGTCTTCTCCATTTTCAACTTTCCCGATTAATTTTTGATAAGCACTGCTTCTGAACATCGGCAACGATGTCGCTAACGGCACCACCACAAGATAAACTAGGAGTCCAAAAGACAAAAAGAACAAAATTTTGTTCGTTTTGGAAAACATATTCAATTTTCTTGTCGTTGATGTCACTTCAATTTTAGAAAAAAGAACAATTGCAATAAGTAACAGTAATAACAGTAAAAGCGGCAAGCCCACAAAGCCATAATTGATTACGGGCAAGACGTTATAAAACAATAAGAATCCAATTAAAAGCAAGACTAAAATCAGGATAATTTTTTTCATGGTTGTTTTTCTATTTTGGTTTTATAATAAGTCTGTGAATGAGAAAAATGTTACAATTTTTGAACAGCAGATTTCTTTTAGAAAATTATGGATAATTTTTTATCTTTATAAGAAGCTAAAAAAGAACGCCATGGAAGAGAAAAAAGAATATTCAAATGGTGAAGTAACAGTTGTATGGCAGGCCGAAAAATGCATTCATTCGACAAATTGCGTAAAAAACAATCCGGATGTTTTTCAGCCTAAAATGAGGCCTTGGATTAAAATTGACGGTTCAACTACAGAGAAAATTATTGATACGGTAAACAAATGCCCGTCGGGAGCTTTGAGCTTTTACAAAAACATCTGACACTTCATTCAAGATACCCTAGCAAATAACTTTTATTTTTATGATTTTCATAAAAGCGACGGTTAAGATTTTTATTTTACAAAATTTTAAGAACTCAATCTCTATTTTTGTTTTTGAGCACCCTAAATCTACCCATTCATGAAACTACTCATTGTTGAAGACGAACCTAATCTTTTATCGATTATTCGAAAAGGACTTTCTGAAAAAAACAATGAGGTGAGCGTTGCTCTTGATGGCACAACCGCTCTTGAAATGATCCATAATCATAATTTCGACGTGGTCATTTTAGACATCATGCTGCCAGACATTAACGGGATTGAAATCTGTCGACGGTTGAGGGCTTCAAAGAATTTTGTGCCGATTTTACTGTTGACCGCATTAGGAACGACAGAAAACATCGTAACTGGACTAAATGCAGGAGCCGACGATTATCTTGCAAAGCCTTTTAAATTTTCCGAACTAGAAGCCCGAATCAGCGCTCTTGCTAGACGATCCAACCAAGACCATAAGCCAAACGACACTATAGTCATTGACGATCTGGAAATTGATTCTCGGTCAAAAACCGTAAAAAGAAATGGCGAAAAGATTCAGCTAACAGCAAAAGAATTTAAGCTATTACAGTATTTAGCCCGAAATGCCGAAGTTATTCTTTCGCGAGAAAAGATTTTGGATAATGTGTGGGATATCAACTTTGACATGAACACGAATGTTGTCGATGTGTATATCAATTATGTAAGAAACAAAATCGACAAGCCTTACCAAAACAAACTCATCCATACCATCAAAGGTCTTGGATATGTCATAAAACCATAAATCCGGATGCAGATACGAAAAAAAATTACGGTTACTTATATTGCGCTTTCCTGTTTCAGCACGCTGCTTTTGAGTGCCGTTATTTTTTTTCTGTTTAAGCAAAATAACGAGTATTATTTCCTGAAAAGATTACAGGACCGGGCAAAAATCGCTTCTTCCATTTATTACCAGAATGACCCGCTTAAGACGCGTTATTTTCAAGAATTTAAAAAAGAAGGCTTAGAAGAACTAGTCGAAGAAAAAGATTATGTACTGAAAGTAAATGGCGAAAATACTTTTGAATACAATACCGACTTACATCTCCCGCCTGATTTCTATTCAGAAATAATGAAGACAGGCTCCAGCTGGATTGAAGAAGATTATCGCTATTATTACGGACAGATTTTCAAAGAATCAGGACAAAAATATATGGTAATCGTTACGGCAAAAGACCGCCGTGGCAATACCAGCGCTATTTATATCGTACAGATTTTAGTTTTCGGAGGCATGGGATTCCTAATTCTAGCTTACTTTTTCGGAAGATTTCTGGCCCGCCGCGTTATCGATCCTATGGCACGGATTACGAAAGATGTCAAAAGAATCAGTGCCTCAAATCTTCATAACCGACTGCCGGACGTTGAAGGAAATGACGAGATTTCGGATCTTACGAAAACTTTTAATGACATGCTCGACCGATTGGAAACTTCATTCGAAATACAAGCCAATTTCATCAACAATGCTTCGCATGAGTTGAAAACGCCAATAACTACAATCATTGCCGAAACCGAAATCATGCTCCTGAAAGAAAGAGAGGTTGAAGAATATGTCAATTCTCTTGAAAACATAAACAGACAGGCTTCCAAACTTGGCAACTTGACTGAAAGCTTATTGAAATTAACCCAAACTGGCTACGATGGTACGAAACAAGTATTAGATGTTGCTCGAATGGACGAATTGCTCTTGGAAGCCAAAGCTTCAATCGACACTTTGTTTCCTGACAATCGTGTCAATATCAAATTGCACAACATTCCTGAAGACGAATCACTGCTGACTATTCCTTGCAACAGACCTTTGCTGGAACTCGCCTTGAACAATATCATTTCTAACGGCGTAAAATATTCCGATAATGACGAAGTATTCGTGACTCTTTCGGCCGACAAATCGAAGATTAAAATTGCCATTACCGACATCGGTATCGGCATACCGCCTGAGGACATTCCTTATTTATACGAGCCTTTCTTTAGAGGAAAGATCGCGTCTAAATACAACGGCTATGGCCTTGGGCTTCCATTAGCAATGAAAATCATACGCATGCACAATGGCGAATTGCAAATTCAGTCTGAAACTGGAAAAGGAACCGTCGTAAATATCACCTTCCATAAAAACAACATTAGAAATTCTAATCTAAAATCTTAAGAAATTCTAATTTTAATCTAAGTCCGTTCTAATCTCGAGCCCTTTATTTTGCATGTATAATTAAAAACTATACATATGAAAAATCTATTAATACCATCGACATTAGAACAAGACACTATCAATGCTGTTAAGACTGCTATCCAGCAATCGAGAGGAAAAAGCTGTACCATCTTTTTAGCATTAGTTAGCGAAATTCCAGATACTTTTTCTTCAGCCTCCTTTCTAAGAAACATAAAAAGCGACATGAGCGTTTCGCAAAAAAGCATCTTAACGACTTGCCGTGAGCTAACTGCGGCTTCAGGAAACTGTTCTTTAAAAATTCATAATCAATACGGAATTTCTGCACCGGTGATGAAGAATCTCATGGAGCACCTCAACATTGAGCTGGCCATCTTGACGCCTTCTTATAAAAATACCAAAAAGCGAATCCACAGCCAATTTCTACAGATTCTGTCCAATTGCAAATGCCCGATCCTTCATTTATGTCCAAATTTTGAAGAACAAGATTTAAGCAAAGCAATGTATCTGGAACAGACAAAATCAAGATTACAGATTGAAGACTTACAAGAATTAATTCAAGATCATTTTGATTTCAGGATAGTGAGCCAAGCCAAAATTTTCAGCGATCAAAAACCAGAAGAAATCCAACCATTGCTGAGCGAAGCCATCACAAAAAACAACATCAATCTTTTGATCGAAACCCGAAAACCTAAAAAGATCAAGATGAAAAATAAGGAAATCAACATTAACGAAAGCTTTGGACTACCAGTGTTGTCTTTATATGAAGAAATCGTCTAAAGCAATGAAAAAATTAATAAGAAATAAAACAATATTATATGCTACTAAAAAAGAAAATACCCATGAAATATGTCTTAGGAAAAATCAAGATCGAGCTTTTCCTAGTCATCCTATATGTTATCTCGTTTGAAATCTTTCTGAATTATTACGGAGCTAATGCCATTAATATACCGATTGCTATTCCAACAATTATCGGAACTATTATTTCTCTTTTGCTGGCTTTTAAATCCAACCAAGCCTATGACCGTTGGTGGGAAGCTCGAATTATTTGGGGCGCGATCGTGAACGATTCCAGAACGTTGATAAGACAAGTTATCGCCTTTTACAAAGACCCTGACTTTTCTGTAGAAGCTAATGACTTCAAAGAAAATTTTGCCAAAAGGCAAGCGGCATGGTGTTATAGCTTGAGTCAGTCGCTTCGTGGAAAAGACCCTTTAAAATCTGTAAAGCAAATCTTGAGTGATGAAGATTTTAAATATGTCAAAAAGCACAAGCATGTTCCCAATGCGATACTGCTTTTGCATTCCAAAGACTTGAAAAAAGCCAACGAGCAAGGAAAGATAAACACTTACCAGCAAGTTGAAATAGACAATACGCTGACACGTTTATGCGATTCTATGGGGAAATGCGAAAGAATCAAGAATACGATTTTCCCAACTACCTATAGTATGTACATCCGATTCACGCTATGTTTGTTTATCATCTTATTGCCTTTTGGGCTGACTGATTTAATAGGCTGGTTGCAGATTCCTTTGGTGACTACTATCGGCGCCGCTTTCTTCTTGATTGAAAAAATGGCTATCCATCTGCAAGATCCATTCGAAAACAGGCCGACTGATACGCCAATGACTGCTATCTCTAGTACGATTGAAAAGAATTTAGTGCAGATGGTAAACGAATTTCGTGACGAATTTGAAGACCAGATTAAAAAACCCGAAACGGAACTCCATCATATCCAGCCCGTTAAAAATGCTTACTTTGTACTGTAAATTTCGGGCTTCTGCTTACAAACTGACCTTCATACAAGGTCAGTTTTTTATTTTATACAAAACATTTTGAGTCCGTCTCTTTGTAATATCTGAAAAAATTCTACTTTTACATAAATCTAAACAAATCAATTTATGAAGACAAACACTTTCAGAAGTATCGCTGGCAAAGCATTTTTAATCTTAGGATTTTTATCATTCAGTTTTTTCGTTTCATGTTCTAACGACAGCAACCCAGAAGCGGTAGCAGAAAAATTCCTAAATCACGTAAATAAAGGAGAATTCGCAGAAGCAAAAGAATATTGCGACGAGCAAACAGCTTCTTTAATCGGAATGATGGAATCTATGGTAGCTGGTAAAAAAGACGAAATGAAGAAACTTGATGCAAAAGTAGAAATCATTTCTTCTGAAGTAACTGATGATAAAGCAACAGTAAAATATAAAACAACGAGTACAAAAGAGCCTACAGGAACTGAGCAAACACTTAACTTAGTGAAAGTTGACGGAAAATGGAAAGTAACTATCGACAAAGAAAACGCAAATAAAGAAGGTGGCGCAAAAGCTCCAGCTGGCGAAGTTGAAGCTACTGATTCATTAGCTGCTCCTGTTGATTCTCTTGCTACTCCTGCTGATTCTACAGTAGCAGAATAATAAAACACATTAATTAATTTAAAGCATTGTCGCAATGAAGAAACTTATCTTTTATTCGGCAATGCTTTTTATTTTGGCTGTTGTCGCCTATAAGCTGTTTTTCTATTTTGACCGAAAATCGGAACAGGAAGCCATCCTAAAAAATGAAGCTGTGACGCGTCTTTCCAATGAAGAACTTGCCAAAATTGAGGAAGGCGATTTTATCTTGCGTAGAGGTTTCGGCTTTTTCAGCGACTATATTTCCAAAGAACTCAACTCAGGAACTATAGATGTAACTCATGCTGGCATAATTATAAAACACAACGATTCCCTATATGTAATCCATTCCTTGTCTTCAGATGTGACGAATATTGACGGGTTGCAAGCACAGCCGATCGGTGATTTCTTGAAATATTCTTTCCCAAATAAAATCATCATCACCCGCGCTAAAAACTGCGACAAAGACATGGGCGCTAAAATTTCCCAATTAGCGCAAAAATATTTGGCCATGCATATTCCTTTCGACCATAAAGGAAATTTTGACGATGACGAAAAATTTTTCTGTACCGAAATGATATGGAAAATTTTAGAAAAAGACCTGCACTGCGTATCGCTTCCGACCGAAGCAGAGGCTCGAAAGAAATTCTTTTTTTCAATGAGCCCTATGTACGACACCAAATATTTTGACATTAAGATAAATCAATACGATATTGAGAATAAATAGTATTTTTGCGACATAACAAAACCGAGAACAAATGAAGGCATACGTATTTCCAGGTCAAGGCGCCCAATTCACAGGAATGGGAAAAGACCTTTACGAACAATCAGAATTAGCAAGAGAGTTATTTGAAAGAGCCAATGCCATTTTAGGCTTTAGGATTACCGATATCATGTTCGAAGGAACAGCAGAACAACTAAAAGAAACGAAGGTAACACAGCCTGCTGTTTTCCTACATTCCGTTATTCTTGCAAAAACACTAGGCGATAATTTCAAGCCAGAAATGGTGGCAGGACATTCTTTAGGCGAGTTTTCTGCTTTGGTTGCCAATGGCACACTGTCTTTTGAAGACGGACTGAAATTGGTTTCGCAAAGAGCGCTGGCAATGCAAAAAGCTTGTGAAATTACTCCTTCGACTATGGCTGCCGTTTTAGGACTAGAAGATCATATTGTTGAAGAAGTCTGTGCTTCCATAGACGGCATTGTAGTTGCTGCAAATTACAACTGTCCTGGGCAGCTAGTCATCTCTGGCGAGACAAAGGCTGTTGAAAAAGCTTGCGAAGCTATGAAAGAAGCTGGTGCAAAACGTGCCCTGATTCTTCCTGTCGGAGGTGCTTTCCATTCACCGATGATGGAACCTGCAAGAGAAGAATTGGCTGCTGCTATTGAAAACACTACTTTTTCAGAACCAATCTGTCCGGTGTATCAAAACGTTCCGGCAAGTGCCGTTTCTAATGCTGCTGAAATCAAGAAAAACCTAATCACGCAGCTAACAGCTCCAGTAAAATGGACACAGTCCGTTCAGCAAATGATTGCCGATGGCGCTACTTCTTTCACAGAGGTTGGTCCAGGGAAAGTCTTGATCGGATTAGTCAATAAGATTGATAAAAACGTAGCTACTTTTTCTGCTTAGTATTTATCGTTACATCATAAAAAAACCCGCAAGTGACTTGCGGGTTTTTATTTTTAGTATTTTTTAGCTTCGGATTTTCTTTTCCCATTTCCAAGCGCTTTCTATTGCTTGGTCTAAAGTAGATTCAGCCTTCCAGCCTAATATTTTATTAGCTTTCTGCGTATCAGCATACGCTTCAATCACATCACCTTCTCTCCTATCGACTAATTTATAAGGCAATTTCTGTCCGCTGACTTTTTCAAAAGATTGAATAACTTCCAAAACTGTGCTGCCTGTTCCTGTACCAACATTAAAAACTTCGACTTTAACCTCGTTTTTATTTTCGATAAGCCTTTTCAAAGCAATAACATGCGCTTTCGCCAAATCGACCACATGAATATAATCCCTGACGCAAGTACCGTCAGAAGTAGGATAATCAGATCCAAAAACAGACAGTTCTTTTCTCAATCCCATACCAGTTTGCGTAATAAAAGGCACTAGATTCTGCGGTACACCAATAGGCAGTTCTCCTATTTCTGCTGAAGGATGCGCTCCTATCGGATTAAAATAACGCAACAAGATTGCCCTTATATTTGATACTTTGGCAACATCTTGGATTATTTCTTCTCCTATCTGCTTGGTGTTGCCATAAGGTGAAATTGCTGGCTGTACAGAAGCATCTTCGGTAATAGGCATTTTTTCTGCCTGTCCATAAACCGTACAAGACGAACTGAAAATAAAGCTGGCATCTCTTTTTTGTTGCAATTCCTGCAACAGATACACTAGCGTATTGATATTGTTTTCGTAATAAAGCAACGGATTTTCAACCGATTCACCTACCGCTTTTGAAGCCGCAAAGTGAATTATTCCGGCTACATCGGCATGCTTTGTAAAAAATTCCTTTACTGAGTTTTTTTCTCTTAAATCCAGTTTTTCAAAAATTGGCTTTTTACCGGTGATTGCTATAATGCCGTCCAAAACTTTTTCTTCGGCATTGGAAAGATTGTCGATGATTACGACTTCAAAGCCTTCATTTTGCAATTCTACGACTGTGTGAGAACCGATAAAGCCCAATCCTCCCGTAACTAGTATTTTCATTCTAATTTATTTTTATGGCGCGAAAGTGCACGGTTTGTATCAATTATTGCAAAAATTCTAAAATCGAATCTGTTATGAATTTGATCTGCTCGTCATCCAGCTCTGTATGCATCGGCAATGAGATTACTTCTTTTACCAATTGGTTGGTTATCGGAAAGTCTTCTTCTTTATAGCGGACATCCAAATACGCTTTCTGGCTGTGCAACGGAATCGGATAATAAATTGCACATGGAATTTCTTTATCCAACAAATGTTGCATTAGGCCGTCTCTATCGGCATCCAAAATACGCAACGTATATTGGTGAAAAACATGCGAATCTCTTTCACCTGCAACATACGGCGTAACGATATTTTTATGGTTTGCCAAAGCCTGGCTGTATTTTTGTGCCGCCAATTGCCTTGCTGCATTGTACTCATCTAGTTTCGGGAGCTTTACGTTTAAGACTGCTGCCTGAATACTATCCAAACGTGAATTTACGCCAACCACATCATGATGATAGCGTACATACATTCCATGATTTACGATACCGCGAAGCTTGTGCGCCAAGTCATCATCGTTTGTAAAAATAGCGCCGCCATCTCCATAACAGCCTAAGTTTTTAGACGGAAAGAACGATGTTGAAGCGACATGGCCTATAACTCCTACTTTTTCTTTTTTGCCGTCGAAATATCTGTAATTCGCACCAATTGCCTGAGCGTTATCTTCGATTACATACAAATTATGCTCTTGAGCTAACTGCATGATGGCTTCCATGTTGGCAGCCTGTCCGAAAAGATGTACCGGAACAATCGCTTTTGTCTTTGGCGTGATTGCTTTTTTAATTGCTTCAACAGAAATATTAAACGTGTCGATTTCTACATCGACTAAAACTGGAGTCAGTTGCAAAAGCGCAATAACTTCAACGGTTGCTGCGAAAGTAAAATCAGCGGTGATTACTTCATCGCCAGGTTTTAAATCCATCGCCATCATGGCAATCTGCAAAGCATCTGTACCGTTTGCGCACGGAATCACGTGTTTTGCGCCAAGATATTCTTCTAGATTCTTCTGGAATTTATGAACTTCCGGACCATTAATATAAGTATTGGTGTCTAGAACTTCTTGAATAGAATTGTTTACTGTTTCTTTTATATTTTCATATTGACCTTTTAGGTCAACCATTTGAATTTTTTTCATCTAAATTAAATTTAAAACAAGCAAAACTACTAATAAAATGATGGACAACCAATGAAATTTCTAGAAACTAGCGTATTTTAGCGATTCAAAATCAGACTTATGTTTTTTCTATATAATCTACTGGTAATCATCACTGGATTTGCCTTAAAGGCGGTTGCTTTTTTTAATCCGAAAATGAAGCTTTTTGTTGAGGGAAGAAAAAATGTTTTTAAGACTTTAGGCAATAAAATACAGCCAAAAGACAAGACCATCTGGTTTCATTCGGCTTCTCTTGGCGAGTTTGAGCAGGGTCTTCCGGTGATGGAAAAAATTCGAACACTGTACCCGGACCATAAAATCGTACTGACTTTCTTTTCGCCTTCGGGTTATGAAGTCAGGAAAAACTCAACAGTTGCGGATGTAATCGTTTATCTTCCTTTGGATACGAAAAGCAACGCAGAAAAATTCCTGAAATTAGTCCATCCCGAAATGGCCTTTTTTATCAAATACGAATATTGGCCCAATTATCTGAACGGCTTAAAAGAAAGAAACATTCCTACCTATCTGTTCTCTGGAATTTTCAGGAAAGACCAAGTTTTCTTCAAATGGTATGGCGGATTTTACCGAAAAGCACTCACTGCTTTCAAACAGTTTTTCGTACAGAATGAGAGTTCCAAGCTATTGTTGCAACAGATTGGATTTAACAATGTAAAAGTAAGCGGCGATACGCGTTTTGACCGAGTTTTAAAAATTTTGGAAAGAGACAATTCGCTAGATTTCGTAGAAAAATTCAAAAACAATCAATTGACAATCGTCTGTGGAAGCACTTGGCCAAAAGACGAAGTACAACTGCTAGATTTTATAAACACCAATTCTTTTGGCGTAAAATTTATCATCGCTCCGCACAATGTCAAGCCAGAACAGATTAGCGAACTGAAAAATAGTATTTCAAAAAAAACTATTCTATTTTCAGAACTAAAAAACAAAAATCTAGCCGATTACGATGTCTTTATCATTGACACCATCGGCATCTTGACTAAAATTTACAGTTATGCTGATATTGCGTATGTTGGAGGTGGCTTCGGAACTTCAGGCCTGCACAACATCTTAGAACCTGCTACTTTTGGGATTCCGATTGTTATCGGCCCTAATTACCAAAAGTTTTCAGAAGCTGTCGCTTTAGTCAATATGGGCGGCTGTATTTCTGTGAAAAACAAAAAAGAATTGGAAGAAACGTTTTCTCTTCTAATCCAAAACGAAGATGAACGCTTTGAAAAAGGCCATATCTCGAGCACTTTCGTGCAGATGAATAAAAATGCAACAGAAATTATCTTGAAAAATCTGTAAACAAAACCATGACAACCTTCAAACCTTTACACACTTCAGACATCGATACTATTGTTCCGATGATGCAGGAATTTTATGCCATCGACAATTACCCGATCGACATTGCAATTTCAAAAGCTTTATTTTTAGAGTTTTTAGAAAATCCACATTTGGGAAGAGCATGGCTGATTTATTCGGATGATGAAATCGTGGGCTATGTAATCCTGACTTTCGTTTTTAGCTTTGAATACAAAGGAACGATCGCCTTCCTAGATGAATTGTATATTTCCGGAAAAGCACGCGGAAAAGGAATCGGAAAAAAAGCCTTAGATTTTATCCATCAGGAAGCCATTGCGCTTTCGCTGAAAATTATTTATCTCGAAGTCGAAGGCCATAATGAGATTGCTCAGAAACTCTATTTATCCAAAGATTTTGCAATCCATAACCGCAATTTGATGAAACTGACGGTAAAAAATAGTCTTGTTTAAAAACAACTAAAAATTCGAGAATCGTTAAATAATTCGGCTTTTTATACAAAAATTGTAACTTGCAACCACTAAACTTCAATCGTTATCTATGAAATTTTTAAGACTTCTTGTCCTTTTACTGGTTCTTCCTGCCTATTCACAGCAAGGCGGAATGTGGATCCCATCGCTTTTGAAAGGGATGAATGAAACAGAAATGAAAAATCTGGGAATGAAAATGTCGGCCTCCGATATTTATGATGTAAACAAATCAAGCCTCAAGGATGCAGTACCGCAATTTAACGGTGGCTGTACTTCGGAAGTTATCTCTTCTAAAGGACTTCTTTTGACAAATCACCATTGCGGTTTCGGAGAAATCCAAGCTCATTCTACGGTAGAACACGATTATCTGACTGATGGTTTTTGGGCAATGAGCTTAGAAGAAGAACTGCCAAATCCTGATTTAGAAGTAACTTTTATCGTAAAAATTGAAGACGTAACTTCTCAAATATTAAATGGCGTTTCTGATATTTCTTCAGAAGCAGAAAAGCAGAAAAAAATCCAAGAAAACATTGCATCGCTGACAAAATCGTCTCCAAAAGAAGCATGGCAGGAAAACAGAATTCGTACCTTTTATGAAGGAAACCAATATATTTTATTTGTTGTAGAAAGTTATAAAGATGTACGTTTGGTAGGTGCCCCACCTTCATCTATAGGCAAATTTGGTTCCGACACAGACAACTGGGTTTGGCCAAGACATACAGGCGATTTTTCATTATTCAGAATTTATGCTGATAAAAACAACCGTCCTGCCGCTTACTCAAAAGATAACGTTCCTTATACGCCGAAACACTTTTTGCCTGTTTCGATAAAAGGCGTGGAAGAAGATGATTTCACATTAGTATTCGGCTATCCTGGAAGAACTACAGAATACCTTCCATCTGTTGCGGTAGAGCAAATCGTAAACAATCTGAATCCAGCGAAAATTGAAATTCGCGACAAAGCGCTGAAAGTGGCTGATGGATTTATGAGAAAAGACAAGGCTATCAAGATTCAATATGCTTCAAAATATGCAAGTATTGCCAATTATTGGAAAAAATGGATCGGCGAGACTCAAGGCTTGAAAAAATCAAATGCTATTGAGATCAAGAAAAAATTTGAAAAAGAGTTCTTGGAAAAAGTAAACAAAGCGGGAAAACAAGCTGAATACGGCAACTTGTTTGCTGACTTCGAAAAAAACTATGCCGAAATCGCTCCTTATGCCTTAAGCAGGGATTATTTTACAGAAGTTGTATTGCGAAATACGGAATTGCTAACAATCGGCTACCGACTTTATCAATTAGAGCAGGTTTACAATTCGAGAGGAGAGCAATCGTTTAAAGATCGAAAAGAAGCAACTATCAAGGCTCTCGAAGAAACTTATAAAGATTTTAATGCTACGGTAGACGAAAAAGTATTTGAGCAATTGATCGAATTGTATGCGACCAAAGCGCCTAAGCAATTTTTGCCAGCAACCTTGAAAAATGCAGATTACAAAAAACTGACCGATAGAGTTTACGATTCAAAACTCACAAGCTACAAAGGACTAAAAGAATTACTTTCTGGCGATGCAAAAGCTGTTATAGCAAAAATCAATGCGGATAAAGGCTATCAGTTCGTAAAATCATTGGCTGACACCTATCTTAAAGAAGTAAGTCCGAAATACGATGAAATCAACCTAAAGATTGCGGTTTTGCAACGCACTTATATGAAAGGTATTTTAGAATTGAGTCCGAAAGAGGCTAGAATTTTCCCAGATGCCAACAGTACGCTGCGTGTTACTTACGGAAAAGTAAAAGGCTATTCGCCAAGCGATGCAGTGACTTATAGCCATACGACTTATTTAGACGGTGTGATGGAAAAATACATTCCTGGCGATTATGAATTTGATGTTCCAGCCAAGCTGATTGACTTGTACAACAAAAAAGATTACGGCCAGTACGGCAAAAAAGGAAAAATGCCAGTCTGTTTTATTGGGACCAATCACACAACGGGAGGAAATTCAGGTAGCCCTGCGATAGATGCAAAAGGAAATCTGATAGGACTCAACTTTGACCGCGTTTGGGAAGGAACAATGAGCGATATTTATTATGATCCTGCCATCTGCAGAAATATAATGGTCGACATGAGATATGTTCTTTTTATTATTGACAAATATGCTGGAGCGAAACACCTGATTAACGAGATGAAAATCGTTGGAGGAAAGAAATAATTCACAGTTTTTCGTCATAAAATTTAAGAATTACCGAAAATAGAGCTCTTAAATTTCAGAATTTGGCGAATTATCATAGCTGTTGTCATTTTTAACAAGTTTTAAATCACAAAGACATCGCTTAAACCCTTGTAATTCAAGGAATTTATTTTTAAAAAAAATCTTTCAAAAAAAATTACAATAAATATTTTAAGATATTAAAAAATTTATATCTTTGCTCCGAATTAATAATTAACCTTTATAATTTAGTAAGATGAAAAAAGTTGTATTAAGCTTAGCATTAGTTGCTACTATGGCATTTGTTTCTTGTAAAGAAACTGAAAAACCAGCTGAAGAGGCTGCTGTTGAAGCTACAGAAGTTGAAGCTACTCAAGCTGTTGAAGCTGCTGAAGTAAACGCTGAAGCTACTGTTGATAGCACTAAAGTTGCTGAAGAAGCTAAAGTTGAAGCTGCTAAAGCTGAAACTGCTGCTCCTGCTAAACAATAATTAGCAAACAGTAAAAAAAAATAACCCTGCTTTTAGCGGGGTTTTTTTATGGCTATTATTTAGCATCTTAATCTATATCTGCAAAGATATCAGCTCCCGTAAAATCAAGTGTTTCTGCTTTTGAAACATAAAGTGCTACTTCTGAAATTCCTTTCGCCAATCGCAGCTCGGTGTTAAACTTCCTGCTTACAGCATATATCTTACTGTTAATGATCAGCTTATAAAAATATTTACCGCTTGAAGCCCTGAATTTCAAGCAGAGTGCTGTTTCAGCATTCGCTTTAATGATTTCAATATCGCTTTCGCAATCCATTTTTAATTCATAAGTCATGCTCGTAAAGACGATTTTTCCTTTTCGAGAAGTATACACAAATTTGTAATGATCTTCGTCTTTCTTGCTAATAACAAATGCGCCCATAAATAATTTAAATAGAGTGTTTAAGACAAAAAAGCCTCCCGAAAGAGAGGCTTTTCCACTAAGTGATTAAAAGTAACTAATTCTTACCCGCTTAATGATTGATGCGCCAAATGTAAGAATAAATACTAAATCCTTCCACAGAAATTGCCAGTAAAGATTCTAAATAAGAGTAAAAAATTGCTAAAGCTTAACGATTTCTACGCGACGGTTTTTAGCCTTGCCGTCCTCAGTTCCATTATCTGCAATAGGAGCCGTCTGACCTAATCCTTTTGACTCCAAACGAGCACCATTAATTCCGCCAGCCACAAGCGCTGCTTTTACAAACTGCGCACGCTATCGTAAGACTCGTTAAAATACCAAAACAAAAATGTTAAAATTAACAAAAAAATAGTATTTTTGAATCTAACCTTGAATTATTCAAATTAACTTATGAAAAAATGCATTATCTTATTTCTTGTCATAATGCAAAGTAATTTGCATGCTCAAAAAAAATACCTTGATGAGCATTATGTAAATTCTGCAGCGTACTCCCTAAACACCAATTGCGGAATTGGTGAAATTTTCATTCTCCCTATCGATAAGCCAGTGGAGACACTTAAGGAAAAACCGGTAATTGAGCCCTTCTTTATAGCATATCCAAATCCAGTTTCAGACGTCCTCTACTTGTCTTCGTCGGTTAAACTCACAGAAGTCAGCCTTTTCTCGTTAGACGGAAAACTTGTTAAAAGTCAGGATGTATCGAAGGGGCCATTTTTAAATCTAGAAAATATAGCAAAAGGCTTATATCTCCTAATCGCAAAAAATGCTGAATTTCTACCTACCAAAATTTTAAAGGATTAAATTATGAAAAAAATTATACAAATTATTGCGTTGTTAACTACAACAATCGCCTTTGGACAAGCCCCTCCAGAGTTAATCAGTTTCCGCGCTATAGCCCTGAATAGTGGTGGTAGCCCAGTCACAAATACAACTATTGCCATTAAATTTAGCATTCTGGAAGGATCTGCTTCTGGAACTATTATCTATGAAGAAGTACACCATCCAACAACCGATGCCAACGGTGCTTATAACTTACGAATCGGTGAAGGAACTGCCACAACAGGCACGTTTAGCACCATTCCTTGGGACAGCGCGGCAAAATACTTAAAGCTCTCGCAGGACATTACTAATGGCACGACGTTTGTCGTAGTAGGACAGCCAACGCAGTTGGTCAGCGTGCCTTATGCTTTGTATGCAAAAAATGCACTACATGTACCGGAAAATAGCATGGAAACAGTTAAGACCGTTTATGAAGACTTAAGATTATACACAGATGTGGCCCCGGATAAAGTAATCTATGTTAAGGGATATTACAAAGAGGCTGATGGCGGAGGTGGATTTTTTATCTATAGAGAAAATGAGAATATGCCAGATAATGGCGGGATCTATATCCAGCCAAATACCGCAAATGCACATCAAGGAGGAGATTCATCGATAAAAGGCAGATGGGTAAGACTATATGATGGCTATATTAACGCGATGTATTTTGGAATCATGAAATACCCAGATGTTTACACAGCACCATACAACACCATCAGTAATTCTAGCAGAATCCAGACCGCAATTGATTACATCGCAGACAGCCGTAACCCAAATTCCAGCGCGCCTAATGTTCCAGCTCCGCCAATTTACAGCCAGCAGCGAGGAGCACTTGCACTTTACTTTCCATCAGGGCATTATTTTATCGATCAGCCTATAATACTCAAAAGCGAAGTGCATTTGATAGGAGAACAGGGCACATTGTTTGAAGTGGCATTTGGAAAAAATTATCCCTACATGTTCGAAATACCTGCTGGTCCGACAAAGCGTCTTTGTGTAGAGAATTTTCAAATCGATTTGGGAGGAGAACGAAAAGAGAATCCTACTACGGCAGGTGGGTTTCATTTCGGTGCCAAGTTTGAAGGAACTGATACGAAGTTTGGGGGCGGACTTTGGGGATGCTCATTCAAGAATATAAGAATAACGAGTGCAAATGGCCACGGAATTTGGCTTGAAGGCGGCGAGCACAGCCCAGGCAACAATCCCGGCGCTCTCGATAATCAGTATTTGCTTTTTGAACGGGTATGGATAATAAGGACTTCACCCAACGTAAACTGCCTTAAGATTACTGGTGCAATTAACACAACAACATTCCTGCAATGTAATTTCGAAATTCCATATGTTTACAATACTGATACGGTTCCTATACCAGTAGAACTTGGGACAAATATTCTTATAACAGCCGATGCCGATTATTCGCCGGTTAACGCGGCTGTGGTATCTTTTATCAACTGTGCGACTGGAGGCCATGTAGTATGCGGTTTCAAGATCGTAAATGCCGAAAACATAACCATCGACGGCTGTTGGATAGAGGATACAGAAATTGCTATTGACATTCAAAATTCACAAGGAATAAATGTACTCAACAGCAGGTTGGTAAATGCTGCTGGAATAGGTTCTCTCTTAGGTGCCGCTCTGCCTCAAGGTCAGGGAAAATGCATTTCAATATTGAACTCCCATGTTAACATCGAAAGAAATTTCGTCCAGATCACCGAACCTGATAATGTTAAACTGACCGAAGGCGAATTGTTTATCATGGCAATCGGCGACAACAATGTGGTCAATTCACGCAATAACTGTTTCAATGACATACGTCAAAGTGAAACCTTTGGAATTACGGAGCATGAGGAAATTAAAAACATCAAGGCCTGGAACTATCTCGGAACAGCAAACGAATGGAAATCAGGACTTGAACTTTCAGCTAAAAAAGTAGTTCTAGTAAATAAGGGCACTGACAAGCCAATTGATCGTATAAACTCAACAATCAATTCAGGAGAAACAATATTTATTCGGGCTGAGGAATCGGACATTATCTTTAATGCCTGGAATCCTGTAAATGAACTTACCGGTAGAAATATTTATTTGGGCGGACCTGCGTCGGTTACACTGCAGCAAGGTCACGCAGCAACGTTTATGAAATTGGACGGTGTCAATAACAAAGAGAGATGCGTCTATCAATTAGTTTCCATTTACTAATCATATATTTATAACATTCCAAAATAAAAAAAGCCCCTTAATAAGGGGCTTTTGTACTCAGAGCGGGACTTGAACCCGCACGAACATTACTGTTCACTGGATTTTAAGTCCAGCGTGTCTACCAATTTCACCATCCGAGCATGGACTTTAATTTGAGCGAAAAACGGGGCTCGAACCCGCGACCTCGACCTTGGCAAGGTCGCGCTCTACCAACTGAGCTATTTTCGCATTTCTGATTTGTAAGAACGGTAACACTTGAACCGTATTGCGGATGCAAATTTAATACATTAATTCAATTATACAAGAACTTTTTTCAAAAAAAGAAGATAAAAAATATAACTTTCTGATAACGTATTCTTTAAATCCAAATCATTTTTTTACTAGCATCCTCTTGATTTCATTCAGCTTCATCAAAGCTTCCACTGGCGTGAGGGTATTGATGTCTAAATTCAATATTTCTTCTTTTATTTCTTCCAAAAGCGGGTCGTCTAAATTAAAAATACTCAGTTGCATTTCGTCCTTAGACGGCTTTATACCGTTCAAGGCTTCTCCTGAATGATCTTTTTCAAGTTTTTTCAGCAGTTTCTGTGCTTTTTGGATTACCGTTTGAGGCATTCCGGCCATCTTAGCCACATGAATACCAAAACTATGGGCACTTCCTCCTTTTACCAACTTACGGATAAAAAGCACATTATCTTTTAGTTCTTTTACCGAAACATTGTAATTCTGGATTCTTTCCAAAATTTCGGTCATCTCGTTCAACTCATGATAATGTGTCGCAAATAATGTTTTTGGCCTTCCAGGGTGCTCGTGCAGGTATTCGGCAATAGCCCAAGCGATAGAAATTCCGTCATAAGTACTTGTTCCTCTACCAATCTCATCCAAAAGCACCAAACTTCTGTCGGAAAGATTGTTCAGGATCGAAGCCGTTTCGTTCATCTCGACCATAAAAGTGGATTCGCCCATCGAAATGTTGTCCGATGCACCTACCCTTGTAAAAATCTTGTCTATGACACCCATCCTTACGCTTTCGGCCGGGACAAAACTCCCCATCTGTGCCAACAATACAATCAATGCTGTTTGACGCAGGATAGCCGATTTACCCGACATATTAGGTCCTGTAATCATGATGATTTGCTGGGTATCTCTGTCTAGATAGACATCATTCGCAATATAAGGAACTCCAACAGGAAGCTGTTTTTCGATTACCGGATGACGTCCATTTTTTATTTCCAATTCAAAAGTATCATCTAGAACAGGACATACATAATTATTTTCGATGGCCAATTGCGTAAAAGACGTAAGGCAGTCTAACTGGGCAATCAAGTTCGCATTGAGCTGTACAGGCTTTATATACGTCGAAATCCAATTGACCAATTGTTCAAAAAGCTGGCTTTCCAATTGGTGAATTTTCTCTTCTGCTCCAAGAATTTTGGTTTCATATTCTTTTAGTTCTTCCGTAATATAACGCTCTGCATTTACCAAGGTCTGCTTACGGATCCATTCGGCGGGTACTTTATCTTTGTGTGTATTTCTGACTTCGATATAATATCCGAAAACATTATTGAAAGAAATTTTAAGAGAAGAAATGCCTGTTCTTTCTGATTCTCTTGTCTCGATTCCTTCTAGATATTCTTTTCCAGAAGTCGAAATGCTTCTCAATTCGTCTAATTCAGCATGAATGCCTTTAGCAATTGCATTTCCTTTGTTGATGGAAACCGGAGCTTCTGGATTCAGCGTAGTCTTGATTTTTTCTCGCAACAAGTCACAACTGTGTAGGCTGTCTCCTATCGTCTTAACCGCAACGTTTTGGCTTTCGAGAGTCAATGCTTTTATCGGAATGATGGCGTCTAACGAATCTTTTAGATACACAACTTCTCTAGGCGACACTTTTCCTGTGGCTATTTTTGAAATCAGACGCTCCAAATCGGAAATCTGTTTTATTTGATATTGAATGCTTTTCAGCACCTCGCTATTTTCTTTTAAATAAGAAACTACCTCATGTCGTCCTTTTATTTTATCTGCATCTTTTAGCGGCAGCGCCAGCCAACGCTTCAAAAGGCGGCCTCCCATTGGCGAAAGCGTCCTGTCGATAACATCTAGCAAGGTTACTGCATTTGGATTGTAGCTGTGATACAGTTCTAAATTTCGGATCGTAAATCGGTCCATCCAAACATAAGCATCTTCTGCAATTCGTTGAATTGACGTGATGTGCTGGACTTTATTATGCTGCGTTTCTGACAAATAATACAAAATAGCTCCCGAAGCAATAATTCCTTCCGGCAATTCTTCAATTCCAAATCCTTTTAAAGAATTGGTCTGAAAATGACCTGTCAGCGTCTCGAAGGCATAATCTTCTTTATACACCCAGTCTTCGAGATAAAAGTTATGATAGTCTTCGCCGAACAATTCTTTGAAATCGTTCTTATTCTGTTTTGGAATAAGTACTTCACTCGGATTAAAATTCTGCAACAGCTTGTCAATATATTCTTCGTTGCCTTGCGCGGCTAAGAATTCGCCCGTAGAAACATCTAAGAAAGAAATCCCTATAATTCTCTTTCCGAAATAAATTGAAGCCAAAAAGTTGTTTGATTTTGACTGAAGCACCTCATCATTCATAGAAACGCCAGGAGTCACCAATTCGGTAACGCCGCGTTTTACGATAGTCTTTGTCATTTTTGGATCTTCAAGCTGGTCGCAAATCGCAACTCGCAGTCCGGCTTTTACCAATTTAGGCAGGTAAGTATTTAAGGAATGATGCGGAAATCCAGCCAGAGCCGTTTCGGTTTCAGAGCCAGCGCCTCTTTTTGTGAGCACGATTCCTAAAATTTTTGAAGCACGGATCGCATCTTCTCCAAAAGTTTCATAAAAATCTCCCACTCTAAACAACAAGCAAGCATCAGGATATTTCCTTTTGATCTCGTTGTATTGCTTCATTAATGGAGTTTCTTTCGGAGTTTTATCTTTCGTGGCCAAGAGTATTCGGATTTTTAAATTATTTTTGCTAAAATAGAAAAACTAATAGTATTGCATCTGCATTTATGAGAAAACTTGCCAACAGCGAATTAGAAAGAAAAAGTATCGAAGATTTCAAGCAGGCCGAAAAAACACCGCTAATTATCATATTAGACGATATCCGAAGCCTACACAATATCGGCTCTGTTTTCAGGACGGCAGATGCTTTTTTGATTGAAAAAATTTATCTCTGCGGCATTACGGCTACACCTCCAAACAAAGAAATCCACAAAACGGCTCTTGGCGCAACGGAAACTGTTTCTTGGGAATATGCTAAAGATGTTTTGGAAGTTATTGACAGCCTCCAAAAAGAAAATGTTGCGGTCATGGCAATCGAACAAGTAGAAAATTCTATTTCTCTGCAAGAATTTATTCCGAAAAGCAATCAAAAATATGCTTTGGTTTTTGGAAACGAAGTAAAAGGCGTTTCTCAAGAAGCGATTAAAAAATGCCAAGGCACTATAGAAATTCCGCAATTAGGCACCAAACATTCGCTAAACATTTCGGTAAGTGCCGGAATCGTAGTTTGGGATTTGTTTCAAAAATTGAATTTTTAAAACCTTATCGTTTTCCCGAAAAAGCTTTGCTTTCGATTTCATCTAAAATCTGAAGATAATCGTATTGGTTCTTGACAAAATCTTTATCGGAAACATCAATAACCAAGACATTCAGGTCGGTTTGAGATTTTATATAATCGAGATAGCCTCTATTGATCTTGTCCAGATATTCTGCCGGGATTTCTTGTTCATAAGAACGGCCTCTCAGCCTTATATTCTCTAGCAGACGTTCTGTATTTTGATACAAATAGACATACAAATCCGGCTTTTTCATTTCTTTATAAATAATATCAAAAAGCGTCTTGTACAATCGGTATTCGTCTTCACCTAACGTAACTTTCGCGAAAATCAAGGATTTGAAAATATGGTAATCGGCAACAATAAAATCCTTAAACAAATCAAACTGCGCCAAATCATGCGACAATTGCTGGTATCGGTCAGCCAAAAAAGACATTTCTAACGGAAAGGCGTATCGTGCTTGGTCTTTATAAAATTTAGGAAGGAAAGGATTGTCCGCAAAACCTTCCAAGACAATCTTAGCATTAAAATCCTCTGCAATTTTGTGAGCAAGCGTTGTTTTTCCAGCGCCGATATTTCCTTCGATGGCGATATAATTAAAATGGTCAAAATGGTATTTTGCTACAGGAGATTCTAAATCAGAAACAATCTTGTAAACTGATTCGTCTTTACAATCTCTCAACAGCTCGACGACATTTTTATTGAACCTTGGATGGACAAAATCAGATTTCAAATCGTTCATCGGCAGCAAGACAAATTTTCGGTCTTGCATATGCGGATGCGGTACTTTTAAATTTTCAGTATCAATAATTTCTTCGTCAAAGCTTATAATATCTATATCGATTGTCCTAGATTGATACCTTGCCCCTGCCTTTCTGATTCTCCCTAAATCCAATTCGGCCTCAAGAACTTCTTCCAAAATTGAAGAAGCCGTCTTGCAAGTGTGCATCAATATAGCACAGTTGAAAAAGGCGTCGCCCTCAAAACCCCAAGACGGCGTTTCGTAAAGCTTTGAAACCTTAACAACGGTAGCAATCTCTTTGTGGATCAATTCGATAGCTTGCTGAATTATTTGAAGCCTGTCGCCTTCATTGCTTCCGATAGATAATATAACTTGGTGCTGCATTTTCATAGACTGCAAATTAAGGAAAAGTATTTCAGACAAAAGCACATTTTTAAGTTGCAATCCGAAATTATTAGGCCGAAATTTGTAACTTTTTGGATATTTATGTGACCTATAAAGAAATAACAATACTATGAATTTTTTAAAAAATGTACTTTCAACCGTAATCGGATTATTCGTTTTCCTATTCGTTCTATTTTTTGGATTTATAATCATTGCCGCATTATTTGGCGGTAACGATTCTAAGACCGTTGTAGTAAAAGACAATTCGGTAATAGAACTGAATTTAGAAGAAGTTACAAACGACTATGCTGGGAAATTTTTATACGAAGATTTCAGCTTTTTAAATGAAGAAAAAACAAACGGTCTTTCTGATGTGCTAAACGCGATTGATGCAGCAAAAACCGATGATAAAATCAAAGGAATTTCCATCCTAAACAACATGTCATTATTAGGAATGGCGCAAAGCAAAGCGCTTCGTGACAAATTAGAAGATTTCAAAAAATCAGGAAAATTTGTCGTGGCTTATGCCAATTCGTATACCCAAAAAGAATACTATCTGAATTCTGTTGCCGATACAATCTATCTTAATCCTGTTGGAGAAATGGATTTCAAAGGGCTTTCTTCGGAAGTCATGTTCTACAAAGATTTCCAAGAGAAAACTGGCGTTAAGATGGAAGTTATCCGCCACGGAAAATACAAAAGTGCTGTGGAGCCTTATCTAGCCAATGAAATGAGCGAAGCCAACCGCGAGCAGATTTCAGCTTTGTTGAATTCGGTTTGGAATTCGGTTGCCGCTGATATTTCAAAAAGCAGAAAAATTCCGGTTGAAAAACTAAATGAAATTGCAAACGGACTTTTGGCAAGAACGCCAGAAATGGCAAAAGCAGAAAAATTGATTGACAAGATTGCTTATGAAGACGAATACCACAACGGCATCAGAAAAGCGCTTAAAGTCAAAAAAGACGAAGAGTATAATACGGTAAGCATTATCGATTATGCGCATAAAAACTCGACCGTAGGAAAAAAACCAAGCAGTGAAAACACTATTGCCATCATCTATGCGCAAGGAACCATTCTTGGTGGCGAAGGCGATGTCAATATTATCGGCGAAGGCTCGATGAGACGTTCTTTACAAGAAGCTAGAAACGACAAAAAAGTTAAAGCAATCGTCTTGAGAATAGACAGTCCGGGTGGAAGCGCCTTGACTTCCGACTTGATTTGGAGAGAAATTGAGCTGACTAAAAAGGTAAAACCTGTCGTAGTTTCTATGGGGAACCTGGCTGCTTCTGGAGGTTATTATATCGCTTGTAACGCCAACAAGATTTTTGCAGAAGAAACTACTATTACAGGTTCAATCGGAGTCTTCGGTACGCTGCCAAACATTACAAAACTGACGAACAACATCGGAATTCATACAGAACAGGTAAAAACGCACCAGAATGCTGCCGGATATAGCATCTTCACTCCTTTAGACGATAACACTAGAAGTGTGGTTCAAGAAAGCGTAGAAAACATCTACAAAGTTTTTGTTGACCGTGTAGCCAAAGGAAGAAACATGAAGTTTGAAGAAGTCGATTCTATTGCTCAAGGAAGAGTCTGGACTGGAGCTGATGCGATTAAAATTGGCTTGGTTGACAAAATTGGAGGAATGGGCGACGCTATAAAAGAAGCCGCAAAATTGGCTAAAATCAAAGACTACAAGACTGCCGATTATCCGGAATACGAAAAGAAATTTGCAGATATTTTTGGTGGCATGCCATTTATGCAATCGAAAGAAAGCTTTATCAAAGAAGAGGTTGGTGAAGAAAACTACCAAATGATCGAGCAGATTCGAAGAATGAGCGCTCAAAAAGGAATGCAGGCCTTAATGCCTTATGAGATAAATATCAAATAATCTCTTTTAAGTAATAAACTAAATATCAGGGCCAAAAACCCTGATATTTTTTTATTTATATATTTCGAAAACATTAAGTTTTAGATTTCACTTCTTTAAAATTTTTCTTATTTATACTTTTATTAAGGATATTGGTTTAATTTTTGTTATAATTTCGCTAAATAAATAAATTTATTATGTTAAAAAAGATTTTAAAAGCCGTCGGTATATTTCTATTGGTAATAATCATTGCATTAGCTGCAGCGCCATTTTTATTTAAAGACAAGATTAAACAACTCGTCTTGAAATCAATTAATGAAAATGTAGACGCGAAAGTCGCATTTAACGATGTAGACTTAAGCTTGTTCAAGAGCTTTCCGCGCGCGAATGTTACCATTGATAAATTAAGTATCATCAACAAGGCTCCGTTTGAAGGCGACACTTTGGTATATGCCGGAGAAGTAAATCTAAAAATGTCTATCAAAGAACTTTTTAAAAGCGAAGGAGAGCCGATGAATATCGAATCCTTTTCTTCAAAAAACGGCGTGATTAATATTCTTTTTGACAAAAACGGCGTCGGTAATTTTGATATCGCCATAAAAGACAAGAAAGATAAAAAGGAGGATTCTAAAAGCAAGCCTTTTGCCATGAACGTCCAAAATTACGAAATAGAAAACCTACGTTTTACTTACTTCGACGAACGTTCCAAAGTCAAAATGGTCATCGATAGCTTGAATCACCAAGGAAAAGGAAATTTTGCGGCTTCAAAATTGGATTTGACAACCAAAACTACTGCAAAGGTTTCTTTGGATATGGACAAGACCAATTACATGAAAAACATCAAATTGGATTTAGACGCCGTATTAGGGATTGATCTGGAAAACAGCAAATATACGTTCAAAGACAATAAAGCTTTAATCAATCAACTACCGTTAGAATTTGATGGTTTTATCCAGATTGTTGATGCCGGACAAGAATACGACCTGACTTTCAAGACACCGACTTCCTCATTTAAAAATTTCTTAGGAGTCATTCCTGAAGCGTATGCTGGAAACCTGAGCACCGTTAAAACAACTGGCGATTTTAAAGTTTCTGGATTTGCAAAAGGTTTGTATAGCGACAAGACCGTTCCAAAATTCAATCTGGCCATTGCTTCTAACAATGCGTCGTTCAAATATCCTGACCTTCCAAAATCGGTTGAAAATATCGTAATCGACACAAAAATCATCAACGAAACAGGAATATTGAACGATACGTACGTAAACCTTGACAAGCTTTCTTTCAGAATCGATCAGGATGTATTTAATGTACAGGCGAATGTAAAAAACATCGTCGAAAATCCGTTGGTAGATGCCAAGCTGGAAGGAACCGTGAATCTTGCAAATGTCTCCAAAGCGTATCCTGTAAAATTAGATACTCCGCTTTCAGGAATTCTGAAAGCTGATGTTGAGACTAAATTTGATATGAAGTCGGTAGAAACAAATCAATACCAAAACATTCAAGCTGCCGGAAACGCAAGTATTTCAGGCTTCAAATATGTCGATGCCGATAAAAAAGCTTACACAATCAATACTGCTGTCGCTCAATTTTCAAACCAGAAAATCAATTTGCAGCAATTGGATATGACGACAGGAAAAACCGACTTAAAAGTAAATGGTATTTTAGAAAATTTCTTGGGTTATGCTTTCAAAAATCAAGAGTTGAGAGGAAATTTCACGATGAAATCCAACCAATTTTTGGTATCAGATTTCATGTCAAAAACCGAAACTACGGTAAACAATAAGACTGTAACTACAGAAGCTGTCAAGATTCCAAAGCTTTTAAATGTAACGTTGAATGCGTCTGCGAATACTGTAGTGTATGACAACTTAAACCTTAAAAACGTTTCTGGGAAAATTATCGTAAAAGACGAAGCAGTTTCACTCCAAAATCTAAAAACTTCAATTTTCAATGGATTAATCACAGCCACGGGAGATGTTTCTACAAAAGGCAAAGTACCTACATTTAATATGGACCTAGGCTTATCTACGGTAGATATCAATCAGACGTTTAGTCAATTGGACATGTTGAAGAAAATTGCTCCGATTGCCGATGCAATTAACGGAAAACTGAATTCGACCATCAAGCTTTCTGGTAATTTGGATGCAAAAACAATGTCGCCAGACCTCAATACGCTTTCAGGTGATTTGTTCGGGCAATTGCTTTCGACTACAATAAACTCAAAAAATTCTGCCGTTTTGAACAAGCTTGATGAAAAAGTAAAATTCATCGACCTGCAGAAATTAAATTTGAACGACCTAAAAGCAAATCTTACGTTCAAAGATGGGAAAGTAAACGTGAAACCTTTCGACATCAAATACCAAGACATCAAGATAAATGTTGGCGGACAACACGGTTTTGACCAGTCTATGAATTACAACCTGAAATTTGACGTCCCTGCAAAATACCTGGGAACAGAAGCAAATAAATTAATCGCAAAACTGAGCCCTGCCGAAGCTAACAAATTAGAAAACATTCCTGTAACGGCTATACTTACGGGTAATTTTAAAAATCCAAAAGTCTCGACAGATATAGAACAGGCTGTTACCAAACTAGCGACGCAATTAGTTAAAACCCAAAAAGACAAATTGGTTACTCAAGGAACCAACGCTTTAGGAAATCTGCTAGGCGGTACTAAAAAAGATACAACTAAAACACAGACGAATCCTACCAAGGAAGATGTAAAAACTAAAGTTTCGGAAGGAATCAAAGGTCTTTTTAATAAAAAGAAAAAAGAATAAACTTATAACTTGAAACAAAAAAGCCTGCAATTAAACATTGCAGGCTTTTTTTATAGAATATTCATCCCAATGACGTAGCCTTCAAAGCTTCGGACATTAAAAACTGTCCCATCTTCAAAAATCAAATATTGTCCTTTTATTCCTATCAATCGGCCTGTAAAATTAGGGGTTTTGTCTAGGTTCAATCCCGTTACTTTTTTAGGATATCTCAAGACTGGATATTTCAACACAAAGTGCTCGTCTAAGTCAGGATTAAAATAAGGCTTCACTTCTTCTGGAAGCTTATCAAAAATATTAGTTTTTTCAGCTATCAAATCCAAAGTCAACACTTCGTTCTGAAGCATTTTCCTCCAATTGGTCTTGTCTACAAAATGATTTTTCAAAGCCACCTCCGTAATTCCAGCCAAATACCGATTCGGAACTTCCACAATAGAAACCGCTTCACAAGCACCTTGATCGATCCATCGCGTCGGAATTTGTGTTTTTCGCGTCACGCCTACTTTTATTTCGCTTGATAAAGCTAGATATACCACATGTGGTTGCAACTGCACTCTCGTCTCATAATCCAAATCTCGGTCTGCAATTCCTAAGTGCGCAGTACTCAATTCGGGTCTCATGATCCAATCTCCGACCGCCGGACTGCTGTAGAAACAATCATAGCAGAATCCCTGGCGAAAAATCTTTTTCTTTTTGGAACAGTTAAGGCATTGGTAACCGAGAAAACTGATTTCAATATTTTTATCAAGAGCTTGGTTTACGTTCAAGAAACTGTTTTCAAAAGTCAGATAATATTGAATCTGAGCCGCAAATTCCGTTTCCATTTTTGTAAGAACACCTTCGTATTGCATTGTTTTTTTGAGTTTATGATTTAGACGATCGCTTTATGGCTTTTGGCACTTGACTTTCGACAATTTTTGTTATTTTTGGTAAAGTTAGAAATTCGTAACTCATAAATCATAACTCAAACCTAAAAAATGGCGTTACCCATAATCAATTCGGTGGCAACGTGGATTTTAAAAAAAAGAATCCATCAAATTGAATTGTTCCTGAAATACCCAAATGAAGTTCAGGAAGAGTTGCTTTTGAACTTGATCCGCACTGCCGAATACACTGTTATCGGCAAACAGTATGATTTTTCTTCGATAAAATCGTATCAAGAATTCACCGAAAGGGTTCCTGTTTCTACTTATGAAGATTTAGAACCGTTGATTGAAAGGACGCGAACAGGCGAGCAGAATGTTTTTTGGAACACGCCAATAAAATGGTTTGCAAAGTCAAGCGGAACTACTAACGCGAAAAGTAAATTTATCCCCGTTAGCACAGAAGCGCTTGAAAACTGCCATTATAAAGCGAGTAAAGATTTACTGAGCCTTTATCTTAACAACAACGAAGAATCGCAATTATTTACCGGAAAAAGCCTTCGCCTTGGCGGAAGCAAACAGCTGTACGAAGACAATAACACTTTCTTCGGTGATTTATCTGCGATATTGATTGACAATATGCCGATCTGGGCCGAATTCAGCAGTACGCCGAGCAATAAAGTATCGTTGATGAGCGAATGGGAAGCCAAGATTCCGGCAATCATCAACGAAACAATTCACGAAAATGTAACGAGTTTTGCGGGAGTTCCATCTTGGATGTTAGTTCTGATGAACAAAACATTAGAAGTTACTGGAAAAACAAACCTGCTTGAAATCTGGCCAAACCTGGAAGTCTATTTCCACGGCGGTGTTAGTTTTGAGCCCTATCGAGAACAATACAAAAAAATTCTTCCGAACTCTGGTTTCCAATATTATGAAATCTACAATGCCTCTGAAGGATTTTTTGCCATACAAGACCTCAACAATTCCAGTGATTTATTGCTGATGTTAGACTACGGTATCTTTTACGAATTTATCCCGATGGATACTTTCGGGACACCGGAACAGAAAATCATCCGATTATCAGAAGTTGAACTTGACAAAAATTACGCGATCGTAATTACCACAAATGCTGGATTATGGCGCTATATGATTGGCGACACTATTCGATTTACGTCTTTAAATCCGTATAGGATACGCGTAAGCGGCAGAACAAAACATCATATTAACGTATTTGGAGAAGAACTTATTGTTGAAAATACAGACAGAGCTATAGCCAAAGCCTGCAAACTGACCAACACCGAAGTCATTGACTATACGGTGGCTCCTGTTTTTATGGAAGGAAAAGAAAAAGGCGCTCACGAGTGGATGATTGAATTTAAAAATATGCCTGAGAACATCACAGATTTTAGGCAGATTTTAGACGATACCCTGCAGTCTCTGAATTCCGACTATGAAGCAAAGCGCCATAACAACATGACCTTAAATCCGTTGATTATCAATGTAGCAAGAACAAACTTGTTTTATGACTGGCTGAAAGAACAAGATAAATTAGGAGGACAGCATAAAATTCCAAGACTATCCAACCAAAGGAATTATCTGGAAGAACTAAAATCCATGCAATTTTCTATTACTACTTAATCTAAGACAAACACGATAAGCAGGCATACACAATATCAAAGACTTACTTCTTCTGAGTGTTAAAGTTGCTTGTGGTTATCAAAAAAATAAGCTTTTTCTGTAACAATTTTCATTTTGAAAAGTCTGATAAACATCATCATCAATCAAACTAATCAAAATGAAATCATTAATTGTCGCCTTTGCTTTATGCGTTGGTCAATTTGTATTTGCACAACAACCTCCTACTTATCTTGAGCTAAACAGTCCTAAAAGCGGAATTCCTTGTAAAAACGACTCTTCGGAAAGAGAAATTCTTTTAGAAAAAATTGAAGGAAACAGCAAAACCAAAATCGGAGCTTATCGAGGAAATGGTTGCAAATTTACGCTTACAAAAAAGCTAGAATTAGGAAACTATTCGTTTACCATTTCTGGACTGAACATTCAGGAAGCGAAAATTGCATTTGAAGTTACCGCAGAAAATCGCGAGAAAATCATCCAAAATATTGAACTGACAGATAAAACGAACGAACTCAGCGAAGTTACCGTGTATGGAAACCAGCGTCAATATATGAAAGTTGAGTCTGACAAGACCACGATTAACATCAAAGAAAACGGATTGCTTAACAGCGGCACAACTCTTGAAGCTGTCAAAAAGCTTCCTGGTGTGATTACATCTCCTTCTGGCTCGCTTACCTTAAACGGAAAAGGCGTTACGATTTATATTGATGGCGCTCCAAGCAATTTGACCGGAACTGACCTCCAGAATTACCTGAACAGCCTTCCAGCGAATTCAATCGAAAAAATAGAACTCATCTATGACCCAGGAGCTTCGTATGATGCCAATGCCAGCGGTTCAATCATTAATATTGTGACGAATGGCAAGAAAATGAAAGGCGTGAATGCCAGCTTCAATATCAATTACAACTTCAACAAATATCAAAAACCGAGTCCGCAGATTCTTTTGAATGGCAAAGAAAACAACTTGAGTTGGCAGACCATGTTTGGTGTGAATTACGTCGAAAGAGAAAACAGGAATCGTAACGGACAAGAATTTACTTATTTTAATCCGCCGGTACGCCTTGAGCAGGAAAGCTTTGACCTTATCACATACAGAAATCTTTATTGGAGAACGGGTATCAATTACAAATTGTCGAACCAATCCAATCTTCTTTTCAATTATAATATGAGTCTTGCCAACGACAGGAATGACAATAAAAGTTCTGCTTTGAGTAACACTATTGATTTCACGAATAATGGAATATCCAAAACAAAGGCCAACAATCAAGAATTAAGCTTACAATTCAAAACAAAACTCGACACCTTGGGAAGAACATTTGACATCACTGCCTATACCAATCTTTTTGATAGGAATCCATTGAACCAATCGACTTCTTTTGAAAACAATGTTTATACGTATAACAATTCAGATATTGATTTTGCACTGACCAATTACTATCTAAAATATGACCTTTCATTCCCTTTTGAAAAATATGCTTTTACAATAAATACTGGCGGTAAATACAACACTACAAAAGTGAAAGATTTTGGACGATATAATTTCGAAGAACCAAGCGATGCTATTTTCAATTCTAATCACTACGAATCAGAAATTGATTTTGACTATTCGGAACACAATTTGGCGTTTTATGTAGAAGCGAGAAAAAAATATAAAAAGTTCAATCTTACGGCTGGTGTGCGTTTTGAAAATTTTGAAGTAGAGCGAGAAGCCAGCTCGGTTGCTGATAAGATAAAATTCAACAATACTCGTTTTTTTCCGAATGCAAGTATTATGTTTGAAGCGACTGAAAACATCAATTTTAGCACTTCTTATTCTAAAAAAGTTTCCCAGCCAGGCTATTATACTATTGACCCTAACAACAGTTCGAATTTTAACCGATACAATACATCGGTCGGAAATATGGCATTACAGCCTATCTTTTATGACAATTACGGATTTAAGATTTCGGCTTTCCAATACGTCAATTTGGGAGCCAATTATACGATAGCCAAAAACGACACACAGTTTCTCTTTAGTGCTGAGGACGGCGAATTGGTAAGCAACAGAACCTTTGCTTCTTTTGACCGAATCAAGACTTTCAGTGCTTACTTGTCTTTCCCTATTCCGTTGGATTATTTCTTCAAGAGCAAGGAAGAGTTTGCGAAACGAATGAACGAGATTGATAAGATGAATTACATCTATGCCAATATCAACTATGTAAAAACAGATATTGAAGGTTATGATTTTACGTTTAAAAATACGGGAATCGTAAACTTTGGCGCGGAATCGCAAATTCATCTTCCTTGGGGTATCATCAATAATATGTCTTACTTTTTCCTTCCAAAAGGAAACTGGGAAATCTATCGAATCGAAAGGCCAATCCAGCAGTTTGATATTTCGTTCAACAAAACTTTTATGGACAAGAAATTGAAAATCGGCGTTCATTGTTTTGATGTATTCAATGCCAACGAAGTAAATGCCTTGGTAGAAGGAAAAAACCTGAGAACACTATTTTATGAAAAACAAGATTCCAGAACGTTTCGTATTTCATTGACTTACAATTTTGGAAACTTGAAATTGCAGACGGAAAACACCAACATTGAAGTAGAAAAAGCAAAAGAAGGAGGCAAAGGACTTTAATTTTCTAAACAGCGTATAACAAAAAATCCCGATTCTCATCGGGATTTTTTATTTCTATTTAATCAACTTAAGAAGCTGTTTTCAGACGCTGCAATAAGTTTTTGTCTAAAGCATTTTCAGCATACGATTTATTGATTACTAACGATTTATCATCTGAACTTGGCAAATCGTACATCGCATCGGTCAAAATTGCTTCGCACAATGAACGAAGGCCACGAGCACCTAATTTATACTCTAACGCTTTATCCACCACATAATCTAAAGCCTCATCAGAAATAGAGAACTCTACATCGTCCATAGCAAAAAGCTTTTGGTATTGCTTAATTAGAGCATTTTTAGGTTCTGTCAGAATGGCTCTCAATGTTTCTCTATCCAAAGGATCCATGTGTGTCAAAACCGGAAGACGGCCAATGATTTCAGGAATCAATCCGAAGTCTTTAATGTCTTTCGGGATGATATACTGCAAAAGATTGTCTTTGTCTACATTATCTGCTTTTTTAGAAGAGCTGTATCCGACAGCCTGACGATTCAGACGTTTCGAAATGATTCTTTCTACGCCGTCAAAAGCACCACCAGCAATAAATAAAATATTCTGAGTGTTTACCTCAACAAATTTTTGGTCCGGATGTTTTCTTCCTCCTTTTGGCGGTACGTTTACTACGGTTCCTTCAAGCAATTTCAATAAAGCCTGCTGAACGCCTTCTCCAGAAACATCTCTCGTAATCGACGGATTGTCGCTTTTGCGTGCAATCTTGTCAATCTCATCGATAAAAACAATTCCTCTTTCGGCTTTCGCGACATCATAATCTGCAGCCTGAAGCAATCTTGTCAGGATACTTTCCACATCTTCTCCAACATAACCTGCTTCGGTCAATACGGTCGCATCAACAATTGCCAATGGAACATCCAACATTTTGGCGATGGTTTTTGCCACCAATGTTTTTCCAGTTCCAGTCTGGCCTACCATGATAATATTACTTTTCTCGATTTCGACCTCATCGTCTAATTGCTGTTGCATCAAACGTTTGTAGTGGTTGTAAACCGCAACCGACATTACCTTTTTAGTTTGGTCTTGCCCGATTACGTATTTATCAAGAAAAGCCCTGATTTCTTTTGGTTTTTGCAAAACAAGATCCGAAGCCATGGCTCCATTTCTTTTATTCTGCCTTAGTTCTTCAATAACAATTCCATGAGCCTGCTCAATGCATTTGTCGCAGATGTGTGCATCAATCCCTGCAATCAGCAGATTTGTTTCTGGCTTTTTCCTTCCACAAAAAGAACACTCTAATACTTCTTTAGCCATATTTAATTTTAGATTTCAGATTTTAGATTTCAGATTCCAGCCTGTGACTGAAATCTGATTTCTGCCATCTGATTTTTAGCTTCTTCTCAAAACTTCATCAATCATTCCGTACTCTTTTGCTTCATCCGCTTTCATCCAGTAATCTCTTTCGCTGTCTTTGTGAACTCTCTCGAAGGTCTGTCCTGAATGTTTCGAAATGATTTCATACAATTCATCTTTCAATTTCAGCATCTCGCGCAAGTTGATTTCCATATCGGTTGCAACTCCTTGAGCGCCTCCCGATGGCTGGTGAATCATTACTCTTGAATGCGGCAATGCAGAACGTTTTCCTTCTGCCCCAGCACAAAGCAAGACTGCTCCCATAGAAGCGGCCATTCCAGTACAGATTGTCGCAACGTCTGGCTTGATGTATTGCATTGTGTCATAAATTCCAAGACCAGCATAAACACTTCCGCCTGGAGAATTGATATAAATCTGAACGTCTTTAGAAGAATCAACACTTTCTAAGAACAATAGCTGCGCCTGTATGATGTTAGCAACATGGTCGTCTACTCCTGTTCCAAGAAAGATAATTCTGTCCATCATCAAGCGAGAGAATACATCCAGCTGCGATACGTTCAATTGTCTTTCTTCAATAATATATGGTGTCATGCTGTTTACGATTTTATCGTAGTACATGCTATTGACACCTTGGTGCTTTGTAGCAAACTTTTTAAATTCTTTACCGTAATCCATTTTAGTTATAAGTTAAATGTTATGAGTCATAAATAACTCTAATTTATTCTTTTCTGTTGATTATTGCAAAGTTCGTGCAAATATTAAATCAGAACTTGTTGACATGAAAAGAACTTGAATAATCGGACAATCCGTCAGTAAGGGACAAAAAACCGAAAGGCTTCAAATAAAAAGAGCGCCAAAAAATATTTTTGGCGCCTTAAAGATAACTATTTTTTCAAGAAATTATTCTCCGTACATTTCTTTGATGAATTGCTCGTAAGAAACTTCTTTGGTTTTTGCTTTTACTTTTTCTTTAAACAAGCTAAGCATTTTTTCGCTCATTACTTGTTCTGAAAGTCTTTTCACTTCTTCTTGATTTGAAAGCACACGTGCTACAATTCCTTCTACATCTTCTTCGGTAGGATTCATCTGTCCGAATTGTGCCATTTGCTTTTTGATTACTTCAGAAGTATAGGATTTCAAATCTTCAAAAGTGATTTGAAGGTTGTTTTGCGCCAAAACTTTTCCTTCAATCAATTGGTAGCGAAGTCCGTTTTCTGATCTTGCATATTCTTCTTCAGCTTGCTCAGGAGTCAAAGGTGTTTCGCCAACAGTTTGAATCCATTTTTTCAAGAAGGTAGCTGGCAATTCAAATTTTGTATTTTCTAACAAAGAAGCCGTAACATCGTTCAAGAATTTCTGGTCTGCTTGAGAAGCAAATTGTTTCTCAGCGTCTTCTTTGATTTTTTCTTTTAATTGCTCAACAGAAGTCACATTTCCTTCCCCGAACAATTTATCGAATAATTCTTGATTCAATTCTGCTAATTCCGTAGCATTGATTTCTTCAATCTTGAAATCAACATCAATATCAAGGCCGTGAACATTGTCGTGATCTACTTTTAGGTAATCCATTAATTTGTGATCGTCATCAAAAAGACCTTTGGTTTTTAACGTAACGACATCGCCTACTTTTTTGCCAATGAATTTCTTGGCTGTCTTTTTGTCTTTGAAAACATCAAGAGAAATTGTTGCAGTATTATTGATTCCGTTTTCCTCGTTAGTAAAAGTTCCTGTCAAATCGAAACCTTCTTCAACAGTATTTTTAGAAATCAGTTTCCCGTATTGTTTTTGGATGCGCTCTACTTGATCATTAAGCATTTTATCGTCAGCAGTAATTTTATAGAACGTTACTTTATTTTTAGCCTCTAAGTCAACTGTAAACTCAGGAGCAAGACCCAATTCAAAGTCAAAAGAATAATCATCAGCATCCCAATCGAAGTTTTCATTCATTTTAGGAAGCGGATTACCAAGTATGTCTAATTTTTCTGAAGCTAAATATTTGTTCAGATTTTCTTGCAACACTTTATTTACTTCTTCCAGCAAAACCGCTTTTCCGTATTGTTTCTGGATCAGGCTCATTGGAACAGCGCCTTTTCTAAAACCAGGAATGCTGGCGTTTTTCAAATAATTTTTTAAAACCTTATCCACTTGAGGAGCATAATCTGCTTTTGAGATTTCAACCGTTACAATCGCATTTAAAGCGTCAACATTATTTCTTGTAATATTCATTTTTTTTACATACTAAAATTGGGTTGCAAAATTATAACATTTTTACAACCCAACCAAGTTTTACATTAATGTATTAATATAGGATTAACAAATACGATAACTATCTGCTATCAAATCTACTGTATTATTTATCACCTCCTGTCAAGGAGAACAGGGCAGACTGCAAAACAGACAAAATCAAGCTAAACAAAAGTGCCGTCCAAAAACTAGAAACAGCAAAGCCATCTACCAAATTGGCACAAAGCATAATAATCAAAGCATTGATGACAAGGAGAAATAATCCAAAAGTGATAAACGTCACCGGCAGTGTCAGTAGGACTAGAATAGGCTTCACAAATAAATTCAGCAGTCCCAAAACTACGGCTACAATAATCGCCGTTACAAAATTATCGGACGAAAGACCATGTGTTCCTTTAAGGGCTACGCCCGGCATAAAATGCGCTATCACCATTACTAAAACCGCCGTAAGAAGGATTCTGATAATTAAATTCATAATATCTTGTTTTATATTTACTCAAATATAGCAATTTTTATGATGTGTTAATTTATGCATAAAAAATATCATACGAACTTCAAGTATAAACATTTTTTTTATCTTTGGAATTCATATAATTCAATCAAATACACATTATGAAAAAAACATTACTATTTTTATCGTTACTAGCAGCGTCGGGCATGAGCGCTCAATGGGTTGAGCAAAACAGCAATTTCTCTGCTGCTTCAAGAGGAGTTAACAACTTCGAAATTATAGATGCAAATACCGTTTGGGCCTTAGGATATGACGGAACTGCAGCTGCAGCAACCGTACAAGAATTCACAAGAACAACTGACGGAGGCGCAAACTGGGTTACAGGTAACATCGAAATTTTTGACCCGAGTCTTACTATTACTAATCTTTCTGCAGTAAATGCAACTACTGCATATGCAGGAGCGGTGGACGCAGATCTTGGCGGTGGAGGTGTATATAAAACTACTGATGGTGGTCAAAACTGGGACAACTCTAACCCAGCGGGGTACACATCTGCAACTTCATATTTCAATGTTGTTCACTTCTTCAATGAAAACAATGGCCTTACGCAAGGAGATCCTGTTGGAGCTGGAAATGGAGAATTCGAAGTTTATTTAACAAACAACGGAGGTACTACATGGACAGCAGCACCAGCTGCTGCATTACCAGACCCTGCTGCAGGCGAATACGGATATAATGGAGGAAACGTAGCTGCAGGAAACTCTTTCTGGTTTGTTACCAACAGAGGTAAATTATATAGAACAACAGATATGGGAGCAACTTGGACAAAATTGGACACTCCTATTAGTGATTTCTCTGGAGCTAATACTGGAGGACAAATTTTCTTCAGCGACAATAATAATGGTATACTTATAGCTAGAACAGGAACTCAAGCAGCTGGAACCTACACTCTTTACAAAACTAATAACGGAGGTACTTCTTGGGGAACTGGCGTAAGTTATACTGCTCCTTACAGAAATGTATCGTATATCAAAGGAACAACTGTTTTGGTAGGAACTGGATTTACCGGAACTGGCGCTACTAGAGTTGACTCTTCTGCTTACAGCTTAGATAATGGAACAACTTGGACAACAATTGACACAGGAACACAAAGAACTGACATCGCTTTCTTAGATGGAAGCACAGGATGGGCAGGTGGTTTTACTGACCCTGTTAGTGGACTAGGGGGAGTTTTCAAATATACTGGAGCTGCTCTAGGAATAGGAGACTTTGCATCTAATAAATCTTTCAAAGTTTATCCAAACCCAACTAACAGCCAATTAAACTTAAGCGGTGCTTCTATCAACGAAGTTGCAGTTTATGATTTATTAGGAAAACAAGTGATGACTCAAAAATTCTCAGCTCAAGACCAAGTTAGCTTAAACGTTTCTGGACTTGAAACTGGAATGTATGTTTTGACAGCTACAAATGATAGCGGAGCTAAAGAAACTGTTAAATTTGCAAAACAATAATTAATAATAGTTTTTAATTACAAAAATCCCTTTCTGTTTCAGAAAGGGATTTTTTTATTTTAATAAGTACTGAATTGATTCGCTGTAAAAATCTTTAGGGTTTTCGGCATGAAGCCAATGCCCAGCATTAGGTATCGTTTTTATTTCAGAATTTGGAAAATGATGCTTGATTGTTTCGAAATCTTCATCCTTAATATAATTTGAATTTCCTCCTCTTAAAAACAATGTCGGTTTTTCGAAAACTGCATTTTCAGGAAGCGCCTTTCCTATATTATCAATTTGCTCATTAAAAACAGGAAGATTGAAACGGAAAGCCAACTGACCTGGCTCTATCCAATAAAGGCTTTTCATTAAAAATTGGCGTGTACCAAAATCCGAAACATATTCTTTCAAAATCTCTTCAACTTGAGAACGGTCTGGCTTCTGGGTTAAATCAACTGCATTTAATCCAGCCATGATATCTTGATGGTGCGGCCTGTAGTATTTTGGACCTATATCTGCCACAATTAGCTTTTCTACTTTTTCCGGATAAGTGGTTGCAAAAAACATGGCTACCTTTCCTCCCATAGAATGTCCTAAAATCGAAACCTTATCCAAATTATTTGCTTGGCAGTATTCCAAAACATCTTCAACCATCGCTTCATACGTAAACTCATCGGAATGAAAACTTCTTCCGTGATTACGCAAGTCTAAAATATGCAACTGAAAACCTTCAGAAGCCATTTGTCCAGCCAAAGTTTTCCAATTGTCCGACATCCCTAAAAAACCATGAAGAATAAGCAACGGCTTTCCTTCGCCTTCTATTTTTGAGTACAACATAAATCGCTTTTTAAATTTTTATTTCAACTTCTGAAGATACATATTGACTACGTTTTCAAGCCCTAGATATATAGATTCAGAAATCAAGGCATGTCCTATAGAAACTTCGAGCAGGTTTGGAATATGCTGCTGAAAAAACTGAATATTATCGAGACTCAAATCATGTCCAGCATTGATTCCGAGGTCGAGTTCGTTTGCCAGTTTTGCCGATTCAACATACGGCAGTATGCCATCTTTATTTCCTAAACCATACTGATGCGCAAAAGCCTCGGTATACAACTCAATTCTTTCAGTCCCTGTTTTTTTGGCGCCGTCAATCATTTCAAGAACTGGATCCACAAAAATGGAAGTCCTGATTCCGTTGCGCTGAAACTCTTGGATAATTTCCGTTAAATAATCTTGGTTCTTTATTGTATTCCATCCTGCGTTAGACGTAATTGCATCGTCTGCATCCGGAACCAAAGTCACTTGTGTAGGCTTGACTTCTAAAACTAAATCTATAAATTTTCGCTCTGGATTCCCTTCTATATTGTATTCTGTATATACGACAGACTTCAAATCACGAGCATCTTGGTAACGAATGTGGCGTTCGTCAGGTCTTGGATGGATGGTAATTCCTTGCCCACCAAAATGCTGAATATCTTTGGCAACTTGCAATAAATCAGGAACATTGCCACCTCTCGCATTTCGTAAAGTTGCTATTTTATTTATGTTTACGCTTAATTTTGTCATTGGAATACTTTTTGAGAATAATTATTTAATACAAAAATACAAAGTTAAACAAGGCGTTTTGTGCTATTTTTTGATTATTTTGCAACGGATTATCGACAGTAGGCTATGACAGAAATTACAGATTATATCAACAACGACATCAAGGCGATAGCCATTGGCGACACGATTGAATCAGTTCAAGATTTTTTCGCCGACCTGTCATTTTCACATTTTCCAGTTTTGGAAGAAGGAATATACATCGGAAGCATTTCGGGAGATGATGTAGAAACTTTCGATTCTGATAAAAAAGTTAACGACTATCGTTACACTTTGGAAGGTTTTTTTGCCAGAAAAAACATGATTTGGCTAGATGTCTTGGAAGTTTTTGCTAGAAACCATACGAGCGTTGTTCCTGTTCTAGATGACAAGAATAACTATATCGGTTATTACGACATCACTGACATCATCAAATTTTTCCACGAAACTCCTTTCCTGAAAGAAATGGGAGGAATTATTATTGTTGAAAAAAACATTAATGACTATTCTATGAGCCAGATCACGCAGATCGTGGAAAGCAATAACGGAAAATTGCTCGGCTTGTTTGTCTCTAATGTGGAAGCTGACAAAGTTCAGATTACTATAAAAATTACTTTGGGCGCGATGAATGAAATCATTCAGACTTTCAGGCGCTATAACTATGAAATTATTTCAGAACATCAAGAAGACAATTACCTGAATGCCTTAAAAGAGCGCTCGGACTATTTGGATAAATATTTAAACATATAAATCAGATCTTAGATTATCAGAAATGAAAGTAGCCATTTACGGTCAATATTATCAAAATAGCACGGAGCCAATTATCAGGGATATTTTTGTTTTCTTCAACAAAAACAATGTCGAATTAGTCATTCAGGATGATTTTCTAGCCATGCTCTACGAAAAACAAATCATTCAGAAAGAATACAGCACTTTTCATGATTTTAACGATCTTGACAGCAACGTAGAAATTCTGGTAAGCATAGGCGGAGACGGAACTATTTTGCGTGCGGCTACGCTTGTGAGGGATTCTGGTATTCCTATTTTGGGAATTAACGCAGGAAGACTAGGCTTTTTGGCAACCGTCCAAAAAGAAAATATCGATGAGCTGATGCAATATATTATCGATAAAAATTATTCCCTTTCTCCAAGAACACTGCTTAGCTTGGAAAGTTCCGAAAATATTCCAGAAATCGAGAATCTGAATTTTGCCATGAACGAAATTTCAGTAAGCAGAAAAGACACTACGTCGATGATTACTATCGAAACGTATCTAAATGACGAGTACCTAAATTCGTATTGGGCAGATGGCCTGATTATTTCGACACCTACAGGTTCAACTGGGTATTCGTTAAGTTGCGGCGGTCCTATACTAACACCTGCCGTCGAAAGTTTTGTCATTACTCCGATAGCGCCGCACAATTTAAACGCAAGACCTTTAGTCATTCCCGACAATGTCGAGATAAAGCTAAAAGTTTCCGGCCGTGAAGAACATTATCTCGTTTCGTTGGATTCTAGGATAGCTTCAATCAGCAATGACACTGTGCTGACTATCAAAAAAACACCTTTCCAGATCAACATGGTCGAGCTTCCAGAAAAAAGCTTCTTGAAAACTTTACGCACCAAATTACTTTGGGGAGAAGACAAGAGAAACTAAAGAAAATCCCTTACATTTTATACTATCGACACTTAAGTTTCGTTTACTTTAAATCGAAAGAGCCTAGCATTTGCCTAAAATTAAGGATATTTAATTATTAGACAGTTGATAAGTGCTCATAATTGTTATATTTGCACCCTTATTTTTTCATTAAATGAATCGAATAATAATTACATTTTTCTGCATTTTAAGTTTTGCCGTTTCTAACGCTCAGATTCACGAAATCGGAATTTTTGCTGGAGGAAATAACTACATTGGAGACGTTGGTCCGACCAATTATGTCAAGCCAAATGAATTTGCTTTCGGAGTGTTATACAAGTGGAATAAAAGTCCGAGACATTCTTGGAGAGTTTCTTATACGCAAGGAAAAATAACATCAGACGATAAGGATTCTGACATGCCAGCCAGAAAACAAAGAGGATTAAACTTTGAAAATAATCTAAAAGAATTATCTTTAGGCCTTGAATTCAATTTTTTTGACTTTAATTTGCATGAATCGGGATTTTTGCTGACTCCATACGTATATTCAGGAATAAGTTATTTTCGCTATACCGAATTATACTACCTGAACAATCAGTATGAAGAAGATGATAAAAAAAATAGTTTTGCAATCCCAATGACTGTTGGCGTGAAAACCAGAATTGCAGAAAAGCTTATATTAGGATTTGAAGTCGGAGCTAGATATACCTTTACTGATAATCTTGATGGAAGCAACCCGAAAAATGACAGTTTTGATACATTGCGATTTGGAAATTTAAACAGCAAAGATTGGTATGTTTTTTCAGGTTTCACACTAACCTATACCTTTGGGAACAAACCATGCTACTGTGCAGAATAAAGAATGAACTTACTAGAAACAATAAACAAAGACAACCTCCCAAAGCACTTGGCCATCATCATGGATGGAAATGGCCGTTGGGCTAAACAAAAAGGCCTGCTAAGAGCCTTTGGCCATGAAAATGGCACTAAAGCGGTAAGAGAAACCGTAGAAACTTGTGCCCGACTTGGCATTGAAAATCTTACGCTCTATGCTTTTTCTACTGAAAATTGGAACCGTCCAAAATTAGAAGTAGACACTTTGATGAAGCTTCTCATAAATTCATTGAAAAACGAGCTTAAAACGCTTACAGAAAACAACATAAAACTTAATACAATCGGCAATTTTGAAAAGTTGCCTTCCTCTGCTCAAAAAGAATTATCCCAAGTCATTTCTAAAACAAAAGACAACAACAGGATGACCCTGACTCTTGCGCTAAGCTACGGTTCACGGGAGGAAATTGTCTCTGCCATAAAGAATATAAGCAGTAAAGTTAAAAATAATATAATTTCAATAGACGCTATTGACGAATCAATTATTAATCAGCATCTTTACACGCAAAATTTACCTGACGTAGATTTATTAATAAGAACCAGTGGCGAACATAGGATCAGCAATTTCTTACTTTGGCAGATAGCTTATGCAGAATTGTACTTTACAGATGTATTGTGGCCTGACTTTAGAGAAAAAGATTTATATGAGGCTATCATTAGTTATCAAAAAAGAGAACGTAGATTTGGAAAAACAAGTGAACAAATTAAATAAACTTTTAATGTTAGACAAAAGCATTAAACTATTCTTAACCGTATTAGTTTTAGGAAATATTTTTCAAGCAAAAGCCCAAGACAGAGTCCCATTTGATCAAGGAAGAGAATATATTCTAGCCGATATAAAAGTTATCGGAAAAATCAGCTATAACGAACAAACAGTTGTTACATTTGCCGGCCTTGAAAAAGGACAAAAAATCACAGTTCCTGGTGAAGAAATCAGTAGTGCCATCAAAAAATTATGGAAACTAGGCTTGTTCAATGAAATTGACACCTATATCAATCGAATTGACGGCGACAGTATTTTTATCGACATGCATATCAGCGAATTGCCGAAATTAAGCGAAGTAAAAATACAAGGTGTTAAAAAGTCGAAAGTAGAGGGCCTTATTAAGGATAACTCACTAACAAAAGGCAAAATCGTTAACGAAAATCTTATCACTACGACAAAAAACTACATTGAAAATAAATACAAAAAAGACGGCTTCTACAACACCAAAGTAGTTATTACTACTATTCCAGACACTACAGCTGGTAATGAAGTCAAAATGCTTGTAAACATTGACAAGGGCAGCAAAGTAAAAGTTAGCTCAATAGAGGTCAATGGTAACGAAAAACTTTCTGATAGCAGAATCAGAAAGGCAATGAAAAACACAAAGACAAGATTTCCGCTCCGCTTCTGGAAAGGCTCAAAATACATCAAGGAAAAATATGCTGAAGATTTAGAGAACATCGTATCTGTCTATAAAGAAAAAGGATATCGTGATGCTCGAATCGTATCTGATTCTATCAACTACAACAAAGAAAAAAATACCGTTGCTATAAAACTAAATGTAGAAGAAGGAAATAAATACTATTTCGGAAACATTAAGTTCTTAGGAAACTCTGTCTACTCTGACCAAGGTCTTCAGAAAATGCTTGGTATCAAAAAAGGAGATGTATACAATGGCGTATTGCTACAAAAAAGAATCGAAGACAAGACTAAGCCAGACGGAAACGATGTTAAAAACTTATATCAAAACAGCGGTTACTTATTTTCGACTGTAAATGCAGTAGAAGTTAAGACTGCTAACGATACCATCGATTTCGAAATCAGGATTATGGAAGGTCCATTAGCTTACTTTAATAAAATTACTGTAGTCGGAAATGACAAGACGAACGATAAAGTTATCTATCGTGAATTAAGAACGCTTCCAGGGCAAAAATACAGCAAGGAACTTTTGATGAGAACGCTTCGAGAGCTTGGACAATTAGGATTCTTCGACCCTCAGGCTTTAGAACCAAAATTCAAAAACGTAGACCCTGCTGCAGGAACAGTTGATATCGAATACAATGTTGTAGAAAAAGGATCGAGCCAGATCGAACTTCAAGGAGGTTACGGCGGCGGCGGATTCATTGGAACATTAGGTCTTTCTTTCAACAACTTCTCCATAAAAAACATTTTCAAGAAAGACGCCTATACGCCGCTTCCAATGGGTGATGGACAAAAATTGGCTCTTCGACTTCAAGGAAGTTCTTACTTCCAGACGTATAGCCTTTCTTTCACAGAACCATGGCTTGGCGGAAAGAAACCAGTTCAATTTTCAGGTTCTATCTCCCATAGTAAGCAGTTCTTATACACAGGAAATAACGATGTAAACAGAGACAAGAGTTTCAACATTACATCCCTTTCCCTTGGTATTGCAAAAAAACTTAACGTTCCAGATGATTACTTTGTATTATCACAGGCAGTAAGTTTCCAATACTATGATTTGAACAACTATAATACCGGATTATTTACTTTTGGTGATGGTAATTCTAGAAACTTAGCCTACACTATAGGATTGCGAAGAGACAGTAGAGGTTTGGACCCAATTTTCCCAACTTTCGGATCTGAATTCAGCATAAGCGCCAAATTCACATTACCCTATTCTCTTTTCAATGGTGTTGACTACAAAGACCTTGAAAACAATCCAGAATATCAAAATGAAGACGGCACGCCAAACCGAGCAAAAATTGACCAGAAGAAGTTTAATTGGCTGGAATATTATAAAATTAAATTCAAAGCTGATTGGTATACAAAAATTTATGGTAAATTCGTACTTCGTTCTTTAGGTGAATTCGGTTTCCTTGGAGCTTATAACAATGATAGAGGCCTTGTTCCTTTTGAAAGATTCTTCCTTGGTGGAGATGGTTTAGCGAATTATTCGTTAGATGGCCGTGAGGTAATACAGTTGAGAGGATATCCAAATCAATCGTTGACACCGCTGGATGCTTTAGGAAACCAAAATGGAGCTACTATCTATAATAAGTTTTCATTGGAGTTGAGATATCCGATTACATTGAAAGGTGCGGCATCGATTTATGCCTTAACTTTCCTCGAAGCAGGTGCAGCGTATGACAATTTTAAAGATTATAATCCGTTTGTATTGCAACGTTCAGCAGGTTTTGGTCTAAGAGTATTCATGCCAGCCTTTGGATTATTAGGTATCGACTTCGGACATGGATTCGATCCAATCCCTGGAGGTACACAGAAAAATGGATGGGAAACCCATTTCATCATAGGACAACAATTTTAACAATATAAATTTGGCACGATATTTTCTAATATAACATCAAGAATATGAGAAAACATTTTTTTATACTATTTCTATTAGCCGCTTTACCAGCTACAGTTGGGGCACAGAGTCGCGGTATTCGTATTGGATACATAGACATGGAATACATTTTGGAAAAAGTTCCTGACTATGCTGAAGCCAAAAACCAGCTAGAGCTAAAAGCTCAAAAGTGGAAACAAGAAGCAGAAGTAAAAAGAAATGAAATCAATAAGCTGAAAGAAAATCTGAAAACAGAAAGAGTCTTATTGACCAAAGAACTTATTGAAGAAAGAGAAGAAGAAATCTCTTTCCTTGAAACTGAATTATTAGATTTTCAGCAAAAAAGATTTGGATCTACAGGTGATCTAATCACGCAAAAAGCGGTATTAGTAAAACCAATTCAAGACCAAGTCTTCACTATCGTGCAAGACATAGCTGAAAGTAAAAAATATGATTTTATTTTTGACAAATCATCAGATCTTACGATGCTATTTGGAGCTGAAAGACATAACATCAGCGACCTAGTTGTAAGACAGCTTACAAGAGCAGAAAAAAGAGAGCAACTTAGCAACAAGCAGCTGAAGGAAGAAGCCGAAAAAGAGCGCAAGCAAGACATGATTGATTCAAACCCAGATTTGGCAGAAAGACAAAAATTACTTGAAGACAAAAAAGCGGCGAGAGAGAAAATAATCGAGGATAGAAAACTTGCTGCTGAAGAAAAGAAAAGAGCATTTGAAGAAAAACGAGCTAAACTTATGGAAGAAAGGGAAGCAAAAAGAAATGCCGCTAAAACAAAAACAGAAGACGTTAAAAAGACAAGTTCTGAACCTGAAAAAGCGACTACAGAAACTGTAAAAGAAGAACCGAAAGACGGAAACGTAGTAGAAGAAAAAAATACCGCTGCAGCACAAGCAATAGCAGATAAAAAAGCTCAAGCAGAGCAAGCTAAAAAAGACGCCGCTGAAGAAAGACAAAAAAAATTAGACGAGCGTAAAAAAGCCTTGGAAGAAAAAAGAAAGAAAATTTTAGAAGAACGAGAAGCCGCTAAAAAAGAAAAAGAAGAGAAAAAAACTTCTGGAGAAAACAATAACGGGAACTAAAACTAAATTAATATTTAATACTTTAAAATGATGAAACAATTGAAAACTTTACTAATCGCCGCAGCTCTTTTCATTGGTGCAAGCCAGACTATGAATGCTCAAGCAAAGACTGCACATGTTGACGTTAGTGAAATTATGGCTAAGATGCCTGCTATGTTGGAAGGGCAAAAGCAACTTGAAAAATTGAACCAGACTTACAATGCTGATTACAAAACAATGGTTGATGAATATCAAGCCAAACTAAAAAAATACGATTCTGAATCTACAACTGTTTCTGAAAAAATAAACCAAGACAGAGCTGTTGAAATCCAAGACATGCAAAAAAGAATCAGAGATTACGGCGAAAATGCTCAAAAAGAATTACAGCAAAAAGAGCAAGATTTATTCAAGCCTATCCAAGACAAAATCAAAGCTGCTATTCAAAAAGTAGGTAAAGCTAAAGGATACCAATATGTTTTAGATTCAAACATGGTTCTACTTGCAGATGGTCCAAACATCACTGCTGACGTAAAAAAAGAACTTGGTTTCTAATCAATACAAAATATTTTTAAAAACTGCTCAAACTAATTGAGCAGTTTTTTTTTTTACTTTTGTTTCTATGATAAACTCAAACCCAATCGGACTATTTGACTCTGGAATAGGCGGAACTTCCATCTGGAAAGAAATTCATCAATTGATGCCTCACGAGAATACTATTTATTTGGCTGACAGCAAAAATGCACCCTACGGACAAAAATCTAAGGATGAAATTATTGCGCTCAGCATAAAAAATACTGAGTATCTTTTAGACCAAAATGCCAAAATAATCGTAGTAGCTTGCAATACGGCAACCACAAATGCCATAAAGGAATTGAGAGCTAAATATGACGTTCCGTTCATTGGAATCGAGCCTGCCATAAAACCGGCAGCAAACAACTCAAAAACCCAGACTATAGGAATCCTAGCTACAAAAGGAACGCTTAACAGCGAACTTTTCAATAAGGCAGCAGAACAACTCCAAGACACAAATATTATCGAGCAGGTGGGCTATAATCTCGTAAAGCTCATCGAAGATGGAGAAATGCATTCGGAAGAAATGACATCGCTCTTAAAAACATACCTAACGCCTATGATTGAAGCCAACATAGATTACTTGGTATTAGGATGCAGTCATTACCCTTATCTGATCCCACAAATAAAAGAAATCTTGCCGTCTCATATCAAAATTATCGATTCTGGTGAAGCTGTAGCAAAGCAGACGCAAAAAGTACTGGAAGAAAAAATTGGACTTAATACAGAGCAAGAAAACCCAAGTACTATATTCTATACCAATTCAAATCCAAAGGTATTAGAAACAATCTTAGAAAATAAATATACCGTACTTCAAAAGGATTTTTAAGCAAGTCTAAGACACTTACTTTTCTTCTTTTAGCCAACTTGAATACATCACATAATTATTCGAGATACGCTCTATTTCGCCAGCAAAATCCGATTTGTTTATATCCTTTACTTTCTTAGCCGGAACACCCGCATAGATTGCTCCCGATTCAACAATAGTATTCTGCGTGACTACCGCACCAGCAGCTATAATTGAATTGCTTTCAATTACGCAATTATCCATTACGATAGCACCCATGCCTATCAAAACATTGTCCTGCACCGTGCAACCGTGCACAATGGCATTATGCCCTATTGAAACGTTATTCCCAATTACAGTTGGGTGTTTTTGGTAAGTACAATGAATAACCGCTCCATCCTGGATATTTACTTTGTTTCCAATCTTGATGTAATGCACATCGCCTCGGATTACAGCATTAAACCAAATACTGCAGGAAGAACCAAATGTTACATCACCGATAATAGTTGCGTTTTCAGCCACATAGCAATCGTCCGGAATTAAAGGACTCTTGCCATTCACAGTTTTTATTAGCATAGGAATATAAAAAAGAATCCCGATAAAATTATTACAATTATCGGGACAGAATTAATATCAACTTTAAAATAATTAATTAACAGCAGGACAATTACAATCCCATTTTTCTCTCTTGCAGAATAAGTTCAGACCTAAAGTGATTTGGTGGAAACCTCCGTCATCAAACTTCACATCTCCTGTCAAATGGGAGTATGTATAGGCAACCATAAAGTTTTTATAATTCAAGCCCACGATTGGGGTAATGTATTGAAGTTTTTGATCAGAAACACTGTTTCCGTCAAGATATTGGGCTCCGTCGAAGCTTCTTCTATAAGACAAACCTCCCCAAAGCTTTCCGAAATCTAAATCTTTGTAGACTTTTAAGTTTACGTCGATAGATTTTTCTTTAGTCTCGTCAACAAGTTGGAATAAGAAAGAAGGCTCCCACTGTAATCTGTCTGGATCTCCGAAAACATAACCAGCACTAAACAAATATTTTCTTAAGTTATCAGACTCATAATCAGTATAGATTTCTCTTCTGATGTTTGAAACAGCATTTTTTACCGTGAAGTGAGCATAAAAATCCAAGTAGTTGTATGAAGCACCGAAATCTACGTTGAAATAAGAATCTTTTTGGTAAATTCCACCTACAACAATTGGATCAAATCCTTCAAACTCAGATTCATCTAATTTACTTTGTACCAATCCTGCACTCATACCGAATGACAATTGGTTCAAATCGTAATCTCCTCTTGAAAATTGGATATGGTGGGCATACGTAAGTTTTGCTCCTACTTGCGAGTGGTAACCATTTTTATCATTAAAAAGTATAATACCGACACCCGATTGTTCCCCTACTCTGCCGTTGAAACTCAACGTCTGTAGAGCTGGAGCATCATCCTGCCCAAACCATTGCTGACGAGCAGTTAAACGTAATTTAGCACAATTTGCAGCACCAGCCATTGAAGGGTGGATCAAATAATAATTATCGGATAAATAATCTGAATAAACGGCAATTCCTTCTTGTGAAAACGATATTTGTGACAATAACAATAATAATGCTAAATACCTCTTTTTAAAATTCATGGGGTCTATCTTTTTAATGAAAATGCTCTTAAAACAACCTATCAAAAACCTGCTACCCTTAGATTACCTATTAAACAGGCAGGCCGATTTGATCTAGTAATTTTTCGTAGCGGTCAAATATATAAATTTTTGTGTTAGGTTGGTATACTAATTCGTTAATATTACACACTCTTTTTATATAAACTTTAAGAAAAAAATTAAAAAGCTCTTAAATAATTATCCCGCCACTATTCACTTGGACTGTTAAACAAAAACGAAAGAACTGTTAATTTATTCTATAAAAAACCAAATATAATATTTCACGGAAAATTTCTTTGTTAAATTTGCTAAAAATAAAATCTAATGATAAATATTATAATAAAAGAAACTCAAAATCCGACAATATTAAAGTTCGAATTGCCTGATTTTATTACACAAAATGAAAATTTTGAGTTCAAAAATATAGACGATGCCAAAGATTCTCCTCTTGCCCAACAATTGTTCTATCTTCCGTTTGTAAAATCCGTTTATATCTCTGGAAATTTCATCGCCATCCAAAGATATAATATCGTAGAATGGGATGATGTAAAAGACGCCGTTGCGGAGCAGATTGAAAGTTTTATCAATAAAGGCGGAAAAATTCTAACTATTACGGAGAAAAAAGTCCAAAAGCAACCATTGACAGTTTATGCTGAAAGCACGCCAAACCCATCGGTTCAGAAATTTGTCGGCAGCAAGATGATGACAAAAACGGCAATGGAATTTAAAAACATCGACGAAGCAATATCATCTCCTTTAGCTTTGGAACTTTTCAAATTCCCTTACGTAAAAGAAGTTTTTATTGATGAGAACTATATCTCAGTTACGAAATATGCCGTAAAAGAATGGCAGGACATCACCTACGAGCTAAGAACTTTTATCAAAGAGTTCATTGAAAACGGAGGAACGGTTATCGACGAAGACGTAGCTGCGATGAATCCGAAAATTGAAAAACAGAAAATTGAAAATTTCGACAACCTAGATACAACTTCACAGCAAATCATAAATATTTTGGAAGAATATGTAAAACCAGCTGTAGCAGCAGACGGCGGCAATATTCTTTTTGATTCGTATGACGAAAAAGAAAAACGAGTAAAAGTTGTATTGCAAGGAGCGTGCAGTGGATGCCCTTCTTCCTCATTTACCCTTAAAAGCGGCATCGAAAACATGCTGAAAGACATGCTGAACGACGAAGAAATAAAAGTGGAAGCAATAAATAGCTAGCAAAAGACACATTTATTTGCTATTTTTATAAGATAAACAATTTAAAACTAGCAAATTATGTCTGTACTAAAAGTAATCGAGGTTCTTTCTAGCTCTGAGACAAGCTGGGAAGACGCTACAAAAAAAGCTGTTTCTAAGGCATCCAAAACCTTAAAAAATATCAAATCGGTGTATGTCCAAGATCAAAGCGCCACTGTAGAAAATGGAGCGGTTAAGGAATTTAGAGTAAATTTAAAACTTACTTTCGAACTAGAATAAAGAAACATAAATCACCTCAATCAAGCGTTTCGAATATCGAAACGCTTTTTTTATAAAAGAAAGCAGTCTTTCCAAATGAACGATTTACATAACGAAACCAGTCCGTATCTTCTTCAACACGCCAACAATCCAGTACACTGGAAAGCTTGGAACCAAAAATCTTTAGACTTTGCCAAAGAAAATGACAAGCTAATAATTGTCAGTGTAGGCTATTCGGCTTGCCACTGGTGCCATGTAATGGAACATGAAACTTTCGAGGATTCTGAAGCTGCCGCTGTCATGAACCAAAACTTTGTCAGTATAAAAGTTGACCGAGAAGAAAGGCCAGACATAGACGCTGTTTACATGAAAGCCGTTCAAATTATGACAGGCCGAGGCGGATGGCCCATGAATGTCGTATGTCTTCCCGATGGCAGGCCGGTCTGGGGAGGAACCTATTTCAGAAAAGGTGAATGGATGGACACTTTGCAACAACTAGAACAGCTCTATAGGTCTGATCCTGAAAAAATGATTGACTACGCCGAAAAATTGCATCACGGAATCAACTCCATAAGCCTAGTACATAAACAAGAAGATGCCGAACAATTTGATTCGAGCACTCTTGCCAATCTTATTGAAAAATGGAAAAAAAGCTTTGATTGGGAATTCGGAGGCTATAGCCGGGCTCCGAAATTCATGATGCCGGGCAATTACTCTTTTCTACTGCGCTATGCCTACCAGAAAAAAGATAACCAACTATTGGAATTCGTCAACCTGACGCTCACAAAAATGGCTTACGGAGGCTTATTCGACACTATTGACGGGGGCTTCTCGCGATATTCTGTCGATATGAAATGGCATGTCCCTCATTTTGAAAAAATGCTATATGACAATGGGCAATTGGTGTCGCTCTATTCAGATGCCTATAAACTCACGAAAAATCCATTATATAAGGAAGTGATTGAAAAAACACTGTCCTTTGTATCAAAAGATCTCACCAATCGTGATGGAGGATTTTATTCTGCCCTAGATGCAGACAGCTTGACCGTCGATAATCATCTAGAAGAAGGTGCATTCTATATTTGGACAAAAGAAGAACTGAAAGCCATATTGAAAGAAGATTTCGAACTATTCAGCATCATCTTCAATATTAATGAATTCGGATTTTGGGAAGAAGGAAACTATGTCTTGATCCAGACAGAATCTTTAGAAGAAATTGCTTCACAATATAAAAAAGATAGTTCTGAGCTTCATAGAAAGAAACATGAATGGGAAAACCTGCTCTATGCCGAAAGAGAAAAAAGAAAGAAACCAAGATTGGACGACAAATGTCTTACTTCGTGGAATGCGTTGATATTAAAAGGATTCGTCGATGCCTATAAAGCTTTAGGAAATAAAGACTATTTAAATAAAGCGTTGCAAAATGCTTCTTTTATAACTGAAAACCTCTGGGCTCCTGAAGGAAACCTGTTGCACAGCCATAAGGATGGCAAAAATACGATAAACGCCTATCTTGAAGATTATTGTTTTGTGATTGATGCGTTTATTTCCTTATATGAAGCTACACTTGACGAGAAATGGCTTCATCACTCAAAACAGCTTGCTGATTATTGCTTCGATCATTTCTATGATACTACAACTGATTTCTTTTCCTTTACTTCCGATATTGATGCTGCGCTGATTACAAAGCATTACGAATTAGAAGACAATGTAATTCCTGCTTCCAACTCTGTCATGGCAAATAATCTTTATAAACTTGCTATTTATTTTGACAATCCTTATTATGAATCGACGGCACAAAAAATGCTGGGCCATATTCTTCCTAATATCGATTATCCTTCAGCTTTTTCAAACTGGCTGCATGCTTTTCTGAATTTCTCGGATGAAAATAGAGAGCTTGCCGTTTGTGGAGAGCAAGCATTAGCAAATATTTTAATCTTGCAAAAAGACTACCTTCCCAACATTGTCTTTTCTGGAAATGACAAGCCTTCCGAACTACCATTCTTAAAATCTCGATTTGAAGAAGGAAAAAATTTATTTTATGTATGCCAAAATAAGACTTGTGATTTGCCTTCTGAAAATCTAGAATTAACTTTGCAAAACTTAAAGTTTTAAAACAAGCAGGACACCTGTCGCATTAAAATTATTATAATTTAAGAAAAATTTATTTTTTTAATCAGTAGATTTGATACTTAAATACGAAAACACTTTTTACCATCCAGCATGTTGATTGACACTCAAAAAATAGAAACGTATACAGATCGTTTTATCGCGGTTTTAGTCGATTATTCACCTCGATTAATCGGTGCCTTTTTAATACTCTTTCTTGGATTGTGGGGAATCAGACTTTTGAACCGTCTTGCCACCAAGATAATGATCAGCCGAAATCTAGAACCTACGCTGACTACGTTCTTGGCCAATATTTTGATTTGGGTATTGAGAGTACTGTTATTTGTAATTTTTATTTCTAAACTGGGAGTTGAGACCTCCTCGTTTGTAGCCATTCTTGGAGCTGCCGGTTTGGCCGTTGGTTTGTCATTGCAAGGATCTCTTTCTAATTTTGCAGGCGGTGTTTTGATTATCCTTTTCAAACCTTTTAAAGTCGGTGATACGATTGAAGCTCAAGCCGAAACTGCAAAGGTTTTAGAAATTCAGATTTTTACAACAAAATTACTGACTGCGTCTAATCAGGTTGTTTATATTCCGAATGGTATACTTTCGAACAATAAAATCAAGAATTTTTCGCAAAACAACAGTAGGAGAGCCGATCTTGTTTTTAAGATAAATTATGAGACCGACATAAAGCAGCTAAAAGAGATGCTGATGGAAATCATGAAAAAACACCCTCAAGTGTTAAAAAACCCTGCTCCAGCAGTAATTGTCAGTGATTTAACAGATACTGGCATAAATTTAGTGGCTAGACCATGGTCCAAGAACGAAAATTTTGGAAACATGAGCTCTGATATTTTGGAACAGAGCTTGGCAGAATTAGAAAAAATGAAGAAAAGTCCATTTGTAAAAGCAAGTACATAAAAATTAATCATAAAACTTAAAAAGATGAATTTAAAAACCATTTTACTCGTATCATTTTCATTAGCCGCACAAATTGGCTTCTCACAAGTAGCAAATTATGAATCAAACAATAGATTCGTTGAAGCAAATGCGAAAGCACCTGAAAAAAAACCAACTGGAAGTCAATATATAAATGAAAAATTCGTTCCTGGAAGTTATCTTAATAATAGCCAAATTATCTTATTAAGATATAATGCCTATGCAGACCAAGTAGAGTTTAAAGACTCCAATGATGAAAACAAATACCTTGTTCCGAATAAAGGTGTGCAATTAATCACTTCAGATAAGAAAAACATTTATGTATACGAAGATTATAGCACAGAAAAAGAAGGAAACAAAACTGGTTATTTAAACCTAATCAGCGAAAATGGGCAGGTAAAGATTTATTCAAGAACTAAAATCTACCTGAAAGCAGAAACACAGTCTACCAATGGCTATCAGACAGCTAAGCCAGCTGGGTATAAAAAAGCGGAGACTGAATATTACATCAAAGTAAAAGAACAGCCTATTGTTTTTCTTCCATCTAATAAGAAAGAACTGTACAAACTCTTTCCTGGAAAAGAAAAAGAAGTTACAGATTACATAAAATCAAATAAAATTTCTTTGGATAAAGAGGAAGATTTAAAAAGCCTAGGTTCGTTTTTAAGCACTATTTTATAATCATTTGATCATAAAATCTTTCAAATAAAAAGGCTCAAAGTAAGCGACATCTACGGTGTCGCTTTTTTTATGCTTTTCAAAAGAAAGAAGACTCATTTCTTTGGCAGAAGGATATGTATTTTCGGGATAGTAAACAAATCTCGCATCTTTCAATATATCGGCACACTTTAAAGCGCCGTCACCGATCAGATGAATAGTGCCTTCTATGTTTGAAAAAGATTCTTCGGTGATGATTTCTGCTTTGATATCTCGGATTTTTTGATGATTCTTGTCAAAAACAGCTTTATAGACTTCCATCCTTCTGGCATCAATCATCGGAACAATCAGTCCTTCAGAAACTGAAAGCTGAGCAGCCAACACCTCTAGCGTGTCAACCGCTATCAATGGAATATCCAAGGCATAACACAAACCTTTTGCAGCCGAAACGCCAATCCTAAGCCCTGTATAAGAACCGGGGCCTTGGCTTACCGCAATTGCGCTTAAATCGGAAAAATCTATTTGTAGTTCCTGCAATCCTTCTGCTATAAAAACATGAAGTTTTTCGGCATGTGAATAGCCTTGTTCAGCCATCTCCTTGCAAAGAAGTGTTTCTCCTTGCTTGGCAATGCTTATCGAGCAGTTTTTCGTAGCCGTTTCAATATTGAGAATATAGGACATTATTTTTTTGTCTTGCTGTCTTTTTTAACTTCGCCTTCAGATTTGACATGTACCATATCGCCTGAATTTAAATCTTTTGTGACTGTAGCATAAGGGCCAATAATTACGACATCGCCTTTTTTCAAACCGGAAGAAACTTCAATATTGGTATCATCTTGGATTCCAGTTTTTATGACTCTTATCTTTGCCTTATCACCTACTTTCACAAACACACATTCAAATTTCTTGTCTGATTTCGGCGCTTTTTGATTGTTATTTTCGTCTTCTTTCGTACTTATCACCACAGGTTTCGCAGTAGCAGAAGTATCCGATTTCACGACCACAGAACTGATCGGAATAGACAGCACATTATCTTTTCTTTTGGTCATGATATCGACTGTCGCTGTCATACCTGGCCTAAAAGGCGAATAACTTTCTGGCTTGCCTTCAAGCAAATCAGCATATGATTCTTTCAATATCCTTACTTTTACTTTAAAGTTTGTCACCTGATCTGCTGTCAATGCTGTACTGGCAGAATTTGAAATGCTGGTAACGATTCCTTTGAATTCTTTTTTAAGGTAAGCGTCAACTTCAACTTTTGCAGAATCGCCAACATTAATCTTAACAATATCATTTTCATTTACATCAACTTCAACTTCCATGTTGTTAAGGTTCGCTACTCGCAAAAGTTCGGTACCCGTCATCTGTTGTGTACCAAGTACTCTTTCGCCCAGCTCTACGCCTAATGAAGAAATCGTTCCGTCGGCTGGAGCATAAATTGTAGTTCGTCCTAAGTTGTCTTTTGCTTCGTTCACGGTTGCTGAAGCACTTTGAACGTTATAATACGCCGATTGTTTTGTCGCTTGAGCAACTTCATATGAGGAAATTGCCTTGTCCCAATCTGATTTTGAAATTATTCCTTTTTCAAAAAGCGTCTTGTTTCTTTCATAATTTGCTTTTGCTTCTTTAAATTGAGCATCCGCTTGACTTAAGCCAGCTTTCGTTCCCGAAAGGCTTGCTACAGAACGATTTAGTCCGGAAGTATACAAATCAGGATTGATGCGAACTAGCAGATCGCCTTTTTTAACGACCTGTCCTTCTTTTACAGGCAGTTCTATAATTTCACCCGAAACCTCAGATGAAATTTTTACTTCAATTTCTGGCTGAATCTTACCGGTGGCAGAAACTGTTTCGATAATCGTCATGGCCTCTACTTTTGATATTTCTACCTCTTTACCTTTCTCCTTATTTCCAATAGCACCTGTCTTGGAAAGTACCAATAAAATAATTATCAGAAGTATTGCACCTCCTAGTATATAATAAACTGTCTTCTTTTTCATAATTTATTGTTTTTGGATAATAGGAATGCCGAAATAGAATTCTAAAACTTTCACCCTAAAGATATAATCGAATTTTGTCCTTAATACTTCAGATTGCGCGTTGACATACAATGTCTGTGCTTGATTGAGCTCAAAGGCATTCATCAATCCTACTTCAAATTTTTCCTTAGCATAATTAAAGGCTTCTGTTCTCGCATCCAATGCTACCAAAGCCGATTCATAGGATTTCAAAGCTCCTTTGGCATCAGTAAAAGCTGTATAGACATTTCGTTCGAGATCCAGTTCTTGTTGGCTATATACGGTTCTTGAACGCTCCAAGGCTATTTTTGAACGCTCGACATTGTTTCTGGCTGACAATCCGTTTAGGATAGGAATGTTCAACTGAACACCGAAAGAGTGTCCTTTGTTATCACTGAATTGATCAAAAACTGGCGCTGGACTTCCTAATAATGGAGACGTATTTGGCGTTACTACATTTTGGTTCGTGCCTTCGACAACTCCTATCACTCTGGTAGGATTTTGAGGATTCAGTTCAAAACCAGTTACTCTATCCGAATAGGAAGCTCTGGTGCTAAAACTATAAAATCCTTGTAAGCTAGGTTGGTATGCTCCTCGCGCTATTCTTACATCTTTTTCTGCTATCTCTAGGTTTGTCTTGGCAATTTTCAACTCTGCTCTTTCTTCTTTTGCTTTTTCAAATATGGCAGAAGGTGACTGAAGCATTACTTCGCTTTCTCTTACTTCATAATCATTATCTGCGATATCAAAGTCCTGGAAATCTTCTAGCTGTAGCAATTGCGCTAAGCTCAGTTTTGAAATCAGCAATGTATTTTCTGCAACGATTACTGCCTGTTGGCTGCTTGCTACAGTGGCATTCATATCCAACAGATCACCTCTCGGCACCGAACCGGCATCGACCAAGGCTTCTGTTCGCTGTTTCTGTTTTTCATTATTCTGTAACTGTTCTTTTTGAACTTTCAGGTTTTCTTTATTAAAAAGGATTTGCAGGAAAGCATTGGCTACATTCAAAGAAACATCATCTTTCATCTTTGACAACTGATATTGTGCCGCAATCACTGAAAGGCGGGCTCTTTTAAGCCTGTTCATATTTTGCAATCCTTTGTAGATATCGATATTAGCATTTAGGCCTGCAGAAGTAAATTGAACCGTCTGATTCTCCAAAAGACCGGTAGTGATATTTTGGTTCAGACCGATATTCCAGGAATGCGAGGCGCTTGCGTTAATCGACGGTAAGAAATTGCCAAAAGCGTCTTTTTTATCAACAGCTGCAACTTGGCTGTCTAAATCCGCCTGTCGTATAGAAATATTATTATCTAACGCATACTGCACGCACTCTTGCAAGGTCCATTTTTTTGCCTGGGCATTTGATGCAAGCCCGAAGAAAAGGGCAAAAATTAAAACTAGTTTACTGACCAACGTTTTTTTCATAGATAATTACGTACAAAATGTGTAATCGATTGCAATACAAATTTAGTTTTTTTACTTACTTAATAAAACTAATTAGACTTTTAAATCGGGAATCTGTTACAGATTTTTTTTAGAAAGATATTAAAAAATAAATTTACATTTACTTCAAAATTAAAACATTAAAGATATGGGTAAATTCCTAGGCCTATCAATCTCATTACTAACACTCTTTCTCATCAGCGGCTGTTCTACTTCAAAGCAAATCGAGGCCTTAAAACCTGAACCAGATGATGCTTCGCCTTTGGTATATGAAAACTCGACCTCATTCATCAACCTGCCCGTAAAAATAAAACTCAAGGACATCGAAAATCAGACTAACAGGCTCTTGAATGACGTGATTTATGAGGACAAAAATATAGAAGATGATGATATACAGATGAAAGTCTGGAAACTTTCTGCCATAAAAATTTCAGAAGAAAAAGGAAAAATCAAAACGGTACTTCCTTTAAAAATCAACATCCATTACAGATACGGAATCAACAAGCTGGGGATAGAACTTTATGACACCCGAGAAATAAACATGAATGGTGTTGTCACATTGCTAAGTGATGTAGGACTAACCAATTGGAAGATGAACACTAACACGACCATAAAATCGTTGGAATGGAATGAAAGCCCGACTATAGTCATTGGTGGAAAAAATGTTGCGATTACGTATCTGATCAATCCAGCCATTCGTATTTTTAAGTCGAAAATCGAGAACAATCTGGACGAAGCCATCAAAAAATCAATGGATTTCAAGCCTAATGTGCTGGATGCCCTAGAAAAAATATGCACGCCGTTTCAGATGAGCGAGACATATGATTCATGGCTTCGAATTGTGCCAATCGAACTTTATACGACTGATGCCAAGCTTCAAAAAGAAATCATTTCTTTTGAGATGGGCTTGAAATGCATCATGGAAACAGTGGTTGGACAGCAACCAAAAAACAAGCTCGACAGAGACAAGATGGTCTTAAAGCCAGTAACCAAAATGCCGGATCATATTTCTGCCAATATTGCGGCTGTTTCTACGTATCAGGACGCTTCGAAATTAATGACTAAAAACTTTCAGGGACAAGAATTTGGTTCTGGAAAGAAAAAAGTGACCGTCCAAAAAGTAGACATCTGGCAAAAAAACAACAAGATGATTATTGCGCTGGACCTTTTGGGCTCTATCAACGGAACTATCTATCTTTCCGGATTTCCACAGTATAATGATGCTACGAAAGAAATTTATTTCGACCAGCTTGATTATGTGCTGGACACTAAAAATAAGTTGATCAAGACCGCAAACTGGTTGGCTTCGGGAATCATATTGAGGAAGATGCAGGAAAGCTGTCGTTATTCGATCAAGCCTAACTTAGAAGAAGGCAAGAAAAACATGATGGGCTATTTAAAAAACTACTCTCCAATGCCGGGCGTTTTTGTAAATGGCGCCATTGATGATATCGAATTCAAAAGGATACAGCTTACTAACAGAGCTATTATTGCTTTTATTAGCGTCAACGGAAAAGTAGATGTCAGTATCGATGGATTAAAATAAAAAAAAGCCTGAATTATTCTTCAGGCTTTTTTTTTGTTTTAATTTTATAGATTGCATATCCCAAGATTCCGACCAATATATAGGGAATAACCATGAGATAGACGATTCCGTCATTGACCGCTTCTGCTTTTATGCCGCCTTCTTCTGTTTCTAGAACTGCACGGCACATGGCACATTGGGCGTTTGAGTCCAATGAAAAGAACAGCAAAGCCAGAAACAGGAATATAGATATTTTTTTAGTGTGCATAATATGGCGAAATCATCAAGTAAACAATAACTCCGGTAACTGCCACATAAAGCCACATAGGATAGGTTATCCTTGCCAGCTTTCTGTGTTTGTCAAATCGTTCTGCCAACGCTCTTACATACGTTATAAGAACAAAAGGGATGATAATGATTGACAAAAGAATGTGCGTCAACAGTATGAAAAAATACACATATCTCAGAGCTCCTTCTCCTCCATACGGAGTACTATCGGCCGTCATGTGATACGCCACATACATCGCTAGAAAAGCTACAGAGCATCCGATAGCCGTTTTCATTAAATTTTCGTGCAATTGTCTTTTGCCTTTCTTGATTGCCCACACAGCCGTAACTAGAAGCACCGCAGTGATTCCATTTATCGTTGCATAGATCGGCGGCAGAAATGATAAAGGTTCTACATCATACCCGAAATCTTTCAGCTTTACGCCAAAAAGAATAGCTACTACGACAGGAATGGCTACAGACAATACGATAATCCATTTTCTATATTTCAGTTCAACAGCATTCAAATTATTCTCCATACTTATTCTTCTAATAAAATTGCTATATCTTCCTTGATGGCATGAATGCCTGGCTTGTATTTTCCTTGCAAATCATCTTGGAAGCCTTCTTTGTCTTTATAATTTAAGCCGGTATAAAAAATAATTGGATTTCCTGATTTATCTTTTCGGCTTCGGATATTACCTTTTTTATCGACTAAAGCAAAATAGCCTGAATGTTCAAATCCAGCATCACCTTCTTTCTTGCTTTTGCCAGCATAAATATTAAATCCTTTATTTGCGATGTTGTAAATATATTCTTGGTCGCCAGTGAGGAAATGCCAGTTTGGAGAACTCACTCCTAATTGCTCCGCATGTTTTTTTAAGACTTCAGGCGTATCATTTTCTGGATTGATGGTAAAAGAAGCGATTCCGAAATCAGCATTCTTCCCAAATTCGTCTTCAATCAGCAGCATATTCTGGTTCATCACCGGACAGATAGATGGACAGGTCGAGAAGAAAAACTCTACTACATAAACTTTACCTTCAAAATCTTTGTTTGAAATTGTTTTTCCGTTCTGATCCGTCAAGCTAAATTTTGGCGCCGCACCGATCTTGACAATGTTTTTAGCTTCGTCCGATTTTTTTTCTTTTACAGGAACATTCAGCCTGTCTTGTACCGAAATGTCATTGTTTTTTATCCTGTCGATGATTTTTGGAATCGCATAAATTCCGAAAACCAAAATAATAAACGAAATGCCGATGTATGATTTATTTTTCATCTTGTTAGTTATATCTTCCTTTTCATTTCTGTTTTTGGATTGTTCTTTTTCAAGGCAGCGCGATATTCGTAAAGAATAATCTTGACATCGTCGCTCATCTCGTTGTGCAAATCGGCAGCAGAAATAGTATTATAGCCTTCTTTGTACTCGTTTTTGCCTTCAAGGTTTTTTCCTTTTCTTCCTCTCAAGTTTCTTTCCTTGTCAACGATATAGACATTGGCAGTTCCTGAATTCGCATCAAGCTGCCCGACCAAATTTAATTTCGAATAATAGTCTTTTATTTCGTCTGGAGCGCCAAAAACAAAAATCCATTTAGAAATATCTTTGTCTTCTGCAATCGGCTTTAGCTTATCCATTAATTCCTGAACCTGGCCTTCGCTTCCTTTTGGAGCAACCATTACAAATTGGAAGTCCTTAAAATTTTTATTTTTATTGTAAATCTTCTGGTTTAGGTTAAAAAAGTTTCCTTCGTTATAGATGACCTTGCTTCCTGTAAAGCCTAAAATCGTAATCTTATCGTTAAGGGTTACGGTTTTCCCATCAGCCGTTTTCCATTGCGAAATGTCAGGAATTTTTTCAGTTATAGTCGGAAGTTTTGCAAAACTATTGATACCGGAAGCAAAAAAAAGATAAGCAACAATTGGAAGTATAAACAGCGTGAAAAGGACTATATTTTTTTTCATTGGAATGAAGAGGTTATTGCAGTGCAAAAATAAAAAAAGACGGTGTAATACCGTCTTTTTTTGTGATTTAATATGCTGTTAAAAATTCCATTTTATCTGAGAACTCTTGAACACATCAAAAATATAATTACCTTCAACTAGTAAGATGAACACTAAATAGATAATTAAGAAAACTAAAGGTGCCACAATACTCCACCTAAGATTACTTTTCTCGCCTTCAAGGTGCATAAATGCCCAAACGATATAATATGCTTTATATATTGTCAACGTGATGAAAAGCCAGTTTAGCAAATTCATTTGAAGAAACAATGTGTCGTGCAGAATAGCTGGCTTGAATATACCAAATGCGACCTCTACGATGGTTACAACAGACAATATTGCAAAAACCAACCAAATTCTTTTCGTATTAGAAACGTGCTCGTGTGCCATAATAATAATTCTAAAAAATTAAACTAAGTAGAAGAATGTAAATACAAATACCCAAACTAAATCGACAAAGTGCCAGTAAAGTCCAACTTTCTCAACCATTTCGTAGCTTCTTCTTTTTTCATACGTTCCAAGAACGACATTTAAGAAAATCAAAACGTTAATCAAGACTCCTGTGAAAACGTGGAATCCGTGGAAACCTGTAATAAAGAAAAAGAAGTTGGCAAATAATTTTTGGCCGTATTCGTTTCTGATCAAGTTAGCGCCTTCAACAACATAGTGAGCATCTGCAAGTCTTTTTAGAGATTCTTCTCTAGTCAAGATCGTCTTGTGCTTGTGAGTTGATTTATTTAATTCTGGATGTAATCTTGTATCTTTTAAATTGGCTTGTGTTGGGTGATAGATAATTTCAGTTCTAACCAAAAGATCTGGATGCGCTTTGAATCCTTCTACTACTTCATTCACAGAATATCTAGGCAATGAACTTTCGCTTGAAAACCAAACACCTTTATTTTTTGTCAATTGCTCTCTATCTTCGTGAAGCGTTGCTGCAAAATCTTCTAATTTTACTCTTTCGCCTTTTGCATTTACGAATTGAAGGATGCTTCCTCCTTTAGTCTCGATAGCGCCATATTCACCTTTGATGAAGTTTTTCCACTCCCAAGCTTGCGAGCCCAAGAAAATTCCACCACCGATAATGGTAAGGAACATATAGATTGCTACTTTCTGTTTTTTCATTTGGTGTCCGGCATCAACAGCCAAAACCATCGTTACAGAAGAGAAAATCAAGATGAATGTCATCAAGGCCACATAGTACATCGGAGCGTTCACGCCGTGCATAAATGGAAAGTGGTTGAAAACCTCGTCCGCCAAAGGCCAAGTTTCAATGAATTTATATCTTGAAAAACCATACGCAGCAAGAAATCCAGAGAATGTTAAGGCATCAGAAACGATGAAAAACCACATCATCATTTTGCCATAATTAATTCCCATCGGCTCATTGCCGCCTCCCCAAGTTTTACCTTCACTATTTGCAGTAGTAACAGTCGCTCCCATAAAAGTTATTAGTTAAAAAGTTCCCAAATTTACGTTTTTTTCTTATTTAAAGAAATATAAAAATAAAAACAAATACAGCCACAAGAAGTCGAGAAAGTGCCAAAACATCGCACCTAGCTCTATTCCAAGGGTTTGACCTGAATTGTATTTTTGTTTAAAATGATTATAAATTATGATTAAAAGCGATATCAAGCCCCCGAAAAGGTGGGCAAAGTGAACCAGCACCACAACATAGATAAAAGAAGTAGTCACGGTACTTGTCGGACCTGTAGGATTTAGGCCCATTGCAATCATCTGATTAAAGCCTTCAAATTGCAAGAAGACGAAAAGCAATCCCAATGCAAAAGTCACCAGCAACAGCGAAGTTGTCAAGCTTCTATTGTCTTTTTGGATGGCTTTCTTTGCAAAATGAAATGTCAGACTACTCACAATGATTACGATTGTACTAGCAATAAATGCGCTTGGTAAATCAAAATCTTTAAGCCAATCGGGTCTTGAAGCACTAACGACATACGCACTGGTCAAACCGGCAAACATCATCGTCATACTAATCATAGCAAACCACAAAATCAGTTTATACGATCTTGCCTTTCTTTCTTTATGCTCCGTAGCAGTCATTCCTTTAATTGCCATTTCCATTATCGTAAAAATTTATCTGCTATATAAACAATCTGTAGCAGGGTGATATATGAAACGCTCACAAGCATTAATGTTCGCGCCGCTTTTGTTTCTCTAGACTTGTATAATTTTACTGCGTAAACCAACATCCATATTCCTAATAGAAGTACAATAACCGCAGCAACCGGACTCAATTGCAGCTTGCTTCCTACCAATCCGATGAGCGGAAAGAAGGCCGGAAAAAGAGAGGCAACAATAAGCCAGATCGTATACAATATAATTTGAGTCGCAGTAGTCTTGTCTTTCTTTCCTGTCGGAAGCATAAAGAAGCCTGCTTTTTTATAATCGTCGAATAAAAACCAGCCTATGGCCCAAAAATGCGGGAACTGCCAGAAAAACTGAATCAAGAAAAGCGTTCCTGCTTCAATTCCGAAATCATCTGTCGCAGCAACCCAGCCCAACATAAACGGAATGGCTCCTGGAAAAGCACCTACAAAAACAGACAAAGGTGTCTTTGTTTTTAAAGGCGTATAGACACTGGTATATAGAAAAATTGAGATAGCCCCGAACATTGCTGTCTTAGGGTTGATATTGTAAAGAATCACCAAACCAAGAATAGTCAAGGCACAGGCAATGATAAAAGCTGTATTCACCGACATTCTTCCTGAAGGAACAGGACGGTTTTTAGTCCTATCCATCAAAGCATCTAAGTCTTTTTCGATGATTTGATTGAATGCATTAGAAGCACCAACCATGCAGTAGCCTCCTATCGAAAGCATGATCAAAAGCGACCATTGAAATGGATGGTTTTCATCAAAACCAAGCAGGTATCCGGCAATAGAAGAAAAAACTACGCTAACTGCCAATCTTGCCTTCGTGATTTCTCTGAAATCTATATAGAGGGATTTTAAGGAAAAGTTATTTGCTGTAGTGCTCAATGCTGCTTTCATTTGGATTTTGAAATCTTGCGCAAAGATACTGGTTCAGAAAGAAAATCACAAAAAACTAATCACAAAAAACAAAGGTTTTATAAAAACAGATTTTTTAATGAAAAACTATTTTTCTTTAAGACGCTTTAGAAACTCTAAAAATCAAAATACCAGTTAAAGATATCGGCTCTCAAACCTACAGAAAACCAAGTCGTATTTTCTTTAAAAGTAGTTTCCGTGTCCATCTTCGGGTTAAAGTTTCGATACACCAAACCGGCAAAAAGCTTCAGGTTTGTTGACGGATTGATAAGATAACCCGCCTGCAAGTCTGCAATAAGAATCGTTGTCTCGTTTCCTTGGCCCGTCTTGACTCCGGTATCAAAAGGTCTTCCGATTTCATAGTCCTTATAAATATTCCCTCCGTAATTGAAATTATTGTCTTCGGTATCGAAATCTAAGCCTCTTTTACCGTATGTCAATTTTGCATCGGCAAACCATCTTCCTTTGAAATATCTAGCCACTGCGATAAACTCCTTGAAATTGCCTCCCCATTGATGCCCCATGCTTTGGTTGCTATGCGCATAATTCGTCAAAGGATCGCTATGGGCATACACATACGGACGCACGTGATTGTATTCCAACTGTAGCAATAGGTTATCAATATTAAAAGCATCGAAATATTTCGCACTTAATTGGTAGCCAAACTTATTTTTCCAGCTTTTTTCTCCTGCTTTCATGTCTGAAACTGAAAATTCATCCAGCAAGAACTGTCCGTAGAACTGAATTTGATTACTGAATTTGTATTTTGATGTCAGCCCCAAAAGTGCATTACCGCTTTTTGACGACGATGAAAATTCAACCGCTCTGTAAAAAATTATCGGATTTATAAAACTAGCATCAAAACCACGGTCATTTTGGTTCGACCATACTACGGATTCAAAGAAACCAAGATTCCATCTTTTTGTTATGTTCCAGCTCAGGTAGTGGTTTGCCATGAATTTTGTGGCATAGGTATTGTCTTCCGTAGCTTCTTGGCGCACGTCCTTCAGCCACATATACGTATTTGTGTATTTTATCTTCCAAAAACGGGTATTGATTTTAAAGAAAGGATACGGACTAGTTCCATCGCCTTGCAATAGCGAACGGTATCCGTCGCCTAAAAAATTCCTGCCATAACCCAGCTGCAGATTAATGAATTCGCTCGGAGTATATGTAATGTTGGCTTCCGCCATTGGAAAATCATACGCATCTTCCTTGAATCGCTTGGCTATTCCAATTCCAGGAATAACAGCCGGATTTCCTCCAGAAGGCTTTATAGATTCGACATAACGATTATAGTAATCGGCAAAACGGCCTTGACTTTCGTAGATTGTTGTCGTAAAGCTTAACTCTTTACCTATCTCTCCTTGAACTTGAATACCGCGGGTGTTCTGATAGGTGTAATTTGCCTGGCTTGGATCGCTTTTCCCCAATCTCAAATCCAAGATAGGATTCATCGTAAACCAATAGCCTTCGCCTTGGATGGCTACGAGGTTTTCATTCCACAATTTTCTTCCCCACCAGCCTTGCTTGTTTTTTTGAATGGCTTGATTGGCCTGATTCAGATCGTAATATTTTGAAACATCAGCATACGTATATGGTTTAGACGCCGTATGGTTATTCGCTCCTACTTGATTCAAGGCTCTGTCGAATTGCGCATACAAGCTATGCGAAAAAGGAATATTCAGATGGCTTTCCAACTGCGGATTGTTGAATTTTTTATAGATGATGCTATCAAATTCCGTAAGCTCCTTGCTTCTGTCTTTGATAATAGAATTTGTTTTTTCTTTTTCAGCAGCAAACACGACAGCTTCTTGCTTTTCTAATGGAATGGCAATTTTGATCGTATATTTTGCATACGTAGGATTTCCGTTATACGTAGCCGGCTTTATCTTCGGCAGCTGGCCAAAAACCCTTTTGCTTTCGTCTGCCAAAGAAGCATGGACTGCATCTACATATTGTACTTTAAAAACTCCAGCCGTATCTACTTCAAAAAGCACGATGACTTTACCGACATACTTTTTATCTGTAACTTCTTGTGGTAGCTTGAAATTGTTAAACACAAAATCTTGCAGCTCGTTGTAAAAGCAAGCTTCTAGATCTTTAGACTGCTGTCCTTCACACTTTGGAAAAACAGGAAACTGCTCTCTTTCTCCAATTCTATTTTGGGCCAATAGGGAATGGCCGCATAAAAGCAAGATGGCAATCTTTAGGATGTTTTTCATGTCTCGTCTTGCTTGTCGTTTAATAATCGCTATCTGCGGCTTCTCCGTTTGCAATCGCTTTCGCAGAGGAAGTTCCGATTCTTTTCACGCCCAATCGAATCATTTCTTTGGCTTCTTCATAGGTTCTTACACCTCCTGCTGCTTTTACCGGAAGCGGCGACGCATTCTCCAGCATCATGATGATTCCAGAAACTGTGGCTCCGTTCGGAAGGTTGTTTTCTGTCTTATAAAATCCTGTTGATGACTTGACAAAAACAGAAGCATAGTTGTCTTCTGAGAAATTGGATATCACTACATTTTTCACCAAGCAGGAAAGATGCATAATCTGCTGGCTGTTCAAGGCCGCAATTTCAATAATCCATTTTACGACTTTATGATTGGAAAGTCCCAATTGGGTTCCTTTTAGTACTTCTTCTTTTACCAGATCGATCTCGCCTTTTTTAAAGGCTTCATAATTGCATACAAAATCCAGCTCGTCGGCACCATCCTCCACTGCTTTTTGGGCTTCTTCCAACTTATGCTCTAAAGAATAATTCCCTTCTGGAAAACCGATAACTGTTCCGACTAAAACTTTTGATCCGGCATCAACAATCATTTTTTTTGCCAGCTTGACTTGATCAGGGCGAATCATGATCAGCTTAAAGCCTTCATCAATTGCTTCTTGCACAAAGCCTTTAACAATCACTTCGTTTTCTGCTTCGCTGATTCCTGCCTGTTCAGGTGTCTTGAGGTAGGTTGAATCTAAATATTGCTTGATATCCATATGATAAAAATAAAAAAATCCCACCGAAGCGGGACATTTTCAGATTAATTTTTAAATCTTTTATTGTAAAGCGCCATTATTGCTAGTCCTAGTAACGCGCCGATCGTATTCGCAATAGCATCTTTCAAATCTGCCTGCCTGTTTTCTGTAAAAAGAGACTGGCATACTTCGATCAATATCCCGAAAGAAACAGAAAGAAAAAACACGGAAAGAAAAAGCGTCCTTGTATTTTGTATGCTTGATTTCAGGTACTGGAACCATAAGATTGAAAAAACGGCATAAAAGCAGAGATGTACAATCTTGTCAGCTTGGTCGACGTTAACTACTGGAACTTCTGTCATGCTCACCAAGCAGGCTACTGTAATGGAAATAGTCCAAAAAAGTGCCAAGATGAGAAACAGCGTTCTTTTTTTGTTAGGCTCCAATTAGGCTTTTATATGCTTCGCTATCCAACAAACCTTCCACTTCAGAAGCGTCAGAGATTTTCACTTTTACCATCCAACCGTCACCATAAGGATCCGTGTTTACTTTTTCAGGAGAAGTTTCAAGCGTTTCGTTAAATTCAACGATTTCGCCAGAAAGCGGCAAGAATAAATCCGATACGGTCTTTACGGCTTCTACTGTACCAAAAACCTCATCTTTATCTAATGTCTGGTCAAGAGTCTCAACCTCTACATAAACAATATCTCCTAATTCTTTTTGTGCAAAATCTGTAATTCCTACAGTTGCGATATCGCCTTCAATACTTACCCACTCGTGGTCTTTTGTGTACTTTAAATTTGCTGGTATATTCATTGTTTGTTGTTTTGGGCAAATGTATTATTAACTTATAAATTTTTAAAATGTTTTCGACATTAATTTCCAAAGTTATATCGCAATGTGAAACCAGAGCGGATATTGGTCAATGGGAAAGAAGTCGAGATTACTGCTTTTGAGAACGAATGGTCGTAATAGAATATCGCTGTCAGGTTTTTGCTGAATGCGTAATCTGCTGTCAGTTTCAGCGACCAGATATTCTGTCCTCCAGCAAGCTGGTTGTTATCATAGTCTAGATATCTTACGATTGTATTTGCTTTTCTTAAAGAGAAATCGGCTTTGATGTTGATATCGCTTCGAATCGTATTGGTAGGGTTGTCTGCCAATTGCGACGTAATCACGACATCTTTGAATCGATACCCTAGACCGATGATGTACTCCATTCCTTTTACTTCCGTCAAAAGGTTGTTATCAAAACTCATGGAAAGCGTTCTGTCTTTTTTAACCTCAGCCAATACTTTGAACGAATTCTTCATCTCGAAATCGACTCTTACCAGTGGGTTGAACTGCTCTACAAGGTTGACATTCGAAATGATTGTCTTGCTCAACAAGTTCCCGCTTGCATCAACCGCATCACGGTTTTGGTCGTACTCAAAATTAGAACGGAAAGAGTTTATCGTATACGATGCTCTATAGCCGTGCTGTAAAGAGAAACGTTTGAATCGGTCTTTGAAGAACTTATAACGCATCAATCCGTTGTATTTCACATTCCAGTTTGGAATCGGCACATTTCTGAAAGCACCTAACGAAATTCCGCCAGCATCTGCTCCTGTATAAGCTGCCAAGAACGAAGGCAATAATACCGACTGGCTGTTTTTTCCGAAACCGACAGGGAAACCGTCTGTTGTTCTAGGGAAATCAGAAGTTCCGTAATAGTTGGTTGCCAAACGATCTGCAACAACAAGTCGGTTGGTTCTGAAATCATCAAAAGCCGCTGATGAATTCTCATCGCTTTTTCCGAACGACGTCTTGATCATTACTGTCGAGATCGAGAAGTTACCATAGTTGTAAGGCGATCTCGAATGGTAGTTGCCGTCAGCCGCATCAAATTGCTCCGAGAAGTTTTCTGTATACGAACGGTCTGCCGTCAAGTCGATCTTAAAGTCAGGGAACAAATCTACGTTTGCAGTCATGTTCAACACTTTAGAAGAAACCTGCGTAAAGTTTTGGTTGAATTCTTCATAATTCGTCAACCAGCCTCTTTTTGCTGCTTCGTATCGAATATCAGCCTGGCTACCTAAAACGAATCCTAGTGAAGGTTTGGTCGTTCCTAAGAAACCTACGCCTGGCGTAAATCCTGGCAGTACTGTACCTTCATTTTGCGTATAGTTGATCTGTACGTTTTTAACGCTGGTCAAGACACCAATCAATCCATCCATGAATACGCTATTGCCAGATGTTAGTGGCTTATTCGTGTTCGTGATTTTTTCTCCTGGTTTTGGAGGTGCTTGTGTTGCTGGTCTTGTTGCTGTTTTTGGCTTTTTAGTCAGTCCGATATATTTATACAAGACATCCATATTTAAGGCTGTATTCAATCGGTGCGCTCCGGCATTTTGGATTGTATTTCCTAAACTAAAGATTTCACCACCAACCTCAATATTCGCCATCGCATCGGTTGCACGCTGCCAGCTGTAATCACCTGTATATGAATACGTCGATTTTATAAATCCAAGAGCTGGAATTTTGTTCAACGGCAGGTCATAATTGACAACCAACTGCTGCATGTGCTGGTTAGCCTCACCAATGTTCCAGAAATCATCCCAGATGGTAAAGTCTTCCATCGGAACACCATTCTCATCTAAATAATTACGGACAATATTATTAGTAGAAGCTGTATAATTAATCTTCAATGCTCTGGTCAGGTTATAGTTGAAACCGTACTGGTAGTTGAACATATAATTTCTTCTGTACAACGGTGTCAATCCAATTCCTTGAATATCTACGTCTCTATATTCTTGCTTGTTGTATTGTCTGATAATATTCGAGCTGAACGAAATCGTAGAAGGCAAGTAATTAAAGTTGAAATCGCTCAACAGTTTCCAATACTGACTTTTCTTCATGAATTTTGTCTTCTTGAACGGCTCGACTGCTTTTGGCTGGAAGGCAAAAGTATAATCGACAGACGTTCTTACTTGCTGGTCTAGCAAGTTCTCGATTTCATAATCATGGTGCTCTGTTTCGTTGAATGAATACGACAACGTCAAGTTTTCAGGGTCATAGAAGTGCGGCTTCTGCTCTGCTCCTCTTTCTTTTTTGACACCGATAAAGTTGATACTTTTTCGCTTCGTATAATCAATTGCTCTGCTTTCGATGTTGCTTCTTTCTGCAGCATCGGCAGTATTATCTAATAACTGATCCAAACGGATATCTTGGTTGAACGGATCGTATTCTGGAGTAATCTTTTCTTCACCGATCGCATAGTTGAACGGAAGGTTGATGCCCCATTTCTTAGGAAGCAGCTTGCCTAAATTCACGTTCGTCACGATATCGTATTGCTTGATGTCTTCACGGCTTCTTTCGTTCGGGCCTTGCTCTAAGGAACCGAAACCTTGCGTGCTCATTCTACCTGTTGCAGAAATGGTTGCAAAATCGGCCAAGTTACTATCCAAACTTGCGATAGCTGCCATTCCGCCTTTATTGTCCATATCTGCCAGACGAAGCTCATTGAACCACACCTCTCCGCGAATATCATCGGTATGGCGGTTTTTCAAACCAACCATCAAGGTTCTTACCAATCCGAAGTTAGGATTTCCTTTGATACCTAATCGCAATGGGTTCACTCTTCCTGCCAATGAAGGATCTAAGGCAAAATCGTCTACGTATTTAACTCCCAAGGCATCTTCAACCAACAAGGTGTTGTTCGGATCCATGGCTAAGATTTTCAGCTTGGTCAATAATGACAACGCCAAGTCAATCTCATTCGCTTCTGGCCAGACTTGTTCTGCTGAGAGCGATTGGCTTTGCGGCGTTACTTTCAACGGAATCTCTACTTGGTAGAAGTTCTGCGTAAAGTCATTACCAAAACGGATGAAGGCTACCATCTGGTCATCAATCAAAGGCTGTACGTCTGTAGGCACAGGAAGTGCTTCTGCGTGCAAGAACATTTTTAATTTCTTGAACTGACGCATGTCAACGCTTACGTTTTTAAAGACACCTCTAGAATCTCCTGGCTCCAAACCTCCCAATCCTGGAAGACCTGGGTTTGCTTTGGTCACTCGTAGAGAAAGCGACTGCTCGTTTTGGTTTATGATGGTGTTGCTGTTATACAACTGCTCTCTCACAACTCCCGGAGGCGTAACATATTTGATTGGAGAACGATCTCCATTTTCTTGAATGTTTACGGCCAATACATCCAAAGCGGTATCATCAGCATTGTTGATGTCGTCGTCTTGTTCGTTTGGATCTAATGTTTTCACATATCGTCTCCATTCCCCACGAACTAAGTCTAAAGCTCCGAAACGCAACGTCACTTGGTCGTTAAATCCGGTCACGAACATTCTCATAAAACGGATCGACCTGAAGTCTGAAATGCTTCCGACTGTATTTTCTGGCTGCGATACTGGAATCTTGAACTGAATCCAACGCGCTCCTGTAGTTTCTTGCCCAGGAATGCTTGCCGTAGTTTCTCTAATATCGGTAATGTATGGGTTAGAACCAACAACCATATTAGGCTGTACATCAATGCTGTATTCATAATACGCATTGATTTCGTTCATCGTATTGTCTCTGTTGATATCTTCTGTATCTGGCAAAGTCGTAGAACCTCTGTTCGTATCGCTCAAATCTACTGGCGAGTTTCCTTGAACACCGTTGTAGTTTTTGTAACGCTGGATAACATCACCCGTAGCGCTTAAGAAATACTGATAGTTATCTGCCGCTGGATCGGGATTAGAGGCAAAAGCAGGAAATTGCGCTGCTTCTTCTGCATCGTTCAAACCGTCGAAACCGACATCTTGGAATTGTCTGTTACCGTTGTTGGTATCAAATGCATAAATCAAAGATTGCGAAATCGGAATCTTACCCCAGATGGTAGAAAACGTTTGCTGTGTTGAACCGGCACCTGGAAGTCCATTCTCGTATTGCTTTCTTCCGTCTTTTAAGACGTCTTCCGAAATCTCTCCAAGGTTGAAATATACTTTTCCTGTATTGGCCGGATTGGCAGAACCTCTCTGGTCATTATAATACGGATCCAGAAGCCAGAATTGGATATACTCTACATTCGACTGCTCAAAGTTCGTAGAATTGATCGCCCTCATGATACCTCCAAAGTTATCGACCGCCTGTTCTGGCGTGAAACTATTGGTGGCCTGCGCTTGAGGGTTAAAGTTGTATGGACCTCTTTCGCGAGGGAAATACGTCAAGTCTAATGTATTGATAACGGTCTGTTGTCCTACGGCAATATCCGTTACAGGGAATAGCTCTCGGCTATAAATCCTTCTTGTGCTGTACAGTTTCAGGTCGTCTTCAGTAACGCCGCCCGGTCTTTGTACGTAGAAAGTCGGATCGATAGAATACCAAGCCAGTTTTGCTCTTTTGAAACCGTAGTTTATCGTCGTTAAAGAACCTCCAAAATCATTATAGTCGCTTATAGTAGGTTTTTCCGGTACGCTCGAAAGACTCCAAGCAAACGGAGAGCGCATATCGATTGTAGTCTGCGATCCCTCAAAGTCATCTACATATATAGTAGATTCTCCTTGGAATTGGTCTGCTTTCGGGGTATCTGGCTTTAAGTAAGCAATCTCTCCCCTAAACGAGATATTCGAAGGAACATCGGTATCCACATTCGGCAGCTTGTTTACCAATCGCGTCAAGAACGGAACTTCTGTAGAGAAGTTGGTATTTAAGCCTATGATTGTATTGTTTACAGATTCTTGTCCGTAGTTTGATTTTTGCGTAAACGGCCTTTCGCTCATTTTCAGCAAAGTCGCACCAACAATAAATTTATCATTGAATTTATGCTCTACATTAACCCCGAAGAATCTTCGCGTCTGCTGTCCGAAAACCGAATTGTTTTCTAACGAGATTTCAATCGGTGTTGATTGTAGTGACGCATCTAGGATGTTTACTCTACCCAACTGGTAGTTTACGGTATAGTCAACGCCTTCTACCAAAACTCTTCCTCCAGCGGTTACGGTAACCGAACCTTGCGGTACGTTGAACGCACCAATCGCAATACCGTCGCCGCTTGTCGATTTGAATTTTCCTTTTAATTGGAACTTGTTCTTGTCGCTATCTTGAAGCGCGGCAGCCTGCGTGCTGCGGTACATCGTTCTGTAAACGTATTTGTTTTGGTTGCCGTTGTAGTTTCCTAAAGCGGGCGCGTCGTAATCTTCCGTCGGGCTTGTTCTCAATTTGTTGAAAAGATGCTCCCCGAAAGGCTCAACCGTGGTAAAGATGATCCTACCGTTTTGTTGGTCGACCGTAAGTCCTGGCACGAAATCGAAGAATCCATCACCGTTAGGCTGCGGGTCATTCGTGTAATTCAGCCTGTCGACGTTGAAAACACGCAATAAAGGTGTTTGTTCTACATCGGGTGGCAATGGGTTAGACGCTGCTGGAGAAGCTGGCGTAATATAGTTCAACGGAGAAGGATCCGTGTACATGATGTTCAGTTTGAAATCTTCCTGCTCTAATTGGTAAGCACCCGGCAGCGAATAGATGTTTTTCATCATCAAGTTCCACACCGGTTTGTTTACGTTGGTCAGGTTGCTTTTCAGCATCTTTAAGATCAAGCTTTGTGTTGTCGGAATTCCGTCGCTTACTTGCGTAGCATCTACTCCATCCGTACCAAATTCACCGACTTGATACACTTGGTCACCTATCGTATATTGGTAGGCAACTGCCAAGACCTCATCGTTTGAAAGTCGTTGCGAAAGGGAGATATAACCCAATTGCGGATGGAACGTAAATTCGTTTGCTGCTAATTTTCTTGCATTCTCTAATTTGGAGTAGTCTGTTCCTTCACTTACCGTAACGCCTGTAAATCCAGAACTCGCTGTAGAAATCTCACGAATGTTAGGGTTTAAGACTCCCGTCGTTCCAATCTTTGCCGGATCGAATCGGTTGTTAGAGTTTTTTGACGGCGTATTCGCAGCGGCAGTAAAGAAGCCTGCAGGAACTGGCGTAACCGATACCACTTCGTTATCGTTTTGTCCCGTCAATTGTGCTTCTCCTAAATCTTGAAGCGCGATAATGTTTCTTAAGTTGTTGTCTGTAGTGCTGACTCTGTTTTGGCGGTTGGTCACCCAAACCTCAATTCTTGTAATCTGCACACGGCTGTCGATCAAAGGATAATTTCGAAGCGACCTGTCGTATTGGTTTCTAAAATATTGGGATAAGAAGAAGTGTCTGTCGGCATCATAGTCCAAAGCAAACAATTCATATTCTTGTACCGTTCCTCCACCTTGGGCCGTCACCGTTTTGGTTTGGGATTTTTGCTCAGAGAAAATTCCGGTAATCGTAGTCTTTCCAAACTGGAATTGCGCCTTAACCCCGAAAAGGCTTTGCGCACCACGAATCAACGTACTGTTTAACGGCAAGCTTACGTTACCGACTTCGATTTTCTGTATGATATCGTCTTCTGTCGGAGTATATTCTAATTTGATTAAGTTCTGGAAGGCAAAGGTCGATTCGGTATCGTAATTCGCATTCACATTCAGCCTTGTTCCTACTTTACCGGTAAGGCTCATGCTGATTCTTTGGTCGAAGTCAAAAGTGGTTGTCGACCTGTTTCTTGGTGACAAGGAAGGATTGTCTTGTTTGGTGTGGCGGATTCCTAGATCCATCTCCACAGAACCTGTCGGTTTTACGTCGATCGTGTTTCCTCCAAAAATAGTCTCAAAGAAACTGGAATTGACATAGTACCGGGGCAATAGGTCTTTTTTCTTGGCATCGCTGCCGTCTTTCTTGCCATCTATGGCATCTGATTTTTCCTTGAAATACTTGCGCATCGATTCTCTCAGCACCAATTCTTCATACTCTTCTGGCGTAAGTACTACAGGATAATTTATATTAAAACCGTTTACGGTATTGGTATAAATATAACGATTGGTAATCGGGTCATAAGTGTATGCCTCAATAATACTAGGTGGGTTTTTAAGTTCGACTTTTCCTACCGAATATCCAGTTTTAGTAGTATCCTGAACTTCCTCATCTTCTTGTGCTTGTATGGTTACACTAAAAAATAACGAAATCAGCCATAGGCTAATTTTCAAGTTACAGGTAATGCCTTTAGTATAGTTTGTTTTCAAGTATTATAAGTTTTTTAAGGCTTGTTTAATAATGTTTTCAATGCTTGCATTTGGATTTTCCTTAACAATCTTTTCTACAGTTTTTTCCGCCAATTTTCTGTTAAATCCAAGAACTTCCAAAGCAGATAACGCTTCGTCTTTGTTTGTATTGTACTCTGAAATAGAAACTTCATCTAAATCATACACTTTTAACACTTTGTCCTTCAAATCCAATATGGCTCGCTGTGCTGTTTTGCTTCCGATGCCTTTAATAGACTGTATGGTCGCTACGTCGCCCGAAGCTATGGATTGAATGATCTGTTTCGGCTCTAAAGAAGAAAGCATCGTTCTGGCAATGCTGGCTCCGATGCCGGAAACAGATAGAAGCATCTTAAAGATTTCTCTTTCTGATTTTTCGGCAAATCCAAACAGTGTATGCGCGTCTTCTTTGATCTGAAGATACGTGTAAAGCTTGATGTTTTCTGTGTCGGGAAGTAAAGAATAGGTATGAAGCGAAATATTGATATGATAACCCACTCCGCCGCAGTCAATAACTACGTCTGTTGGATTCTTTTCCACTAATTTTCCTTGTAAATGCGCTATCATCAATTGTTAAATAAATCCAAATGTAACGAAAAAGTTTTATTGTGCCTCATCTAATTGCTTATCAGCAGAAAAATACGCTAAAAATTCACTTTTATAGATTTGTGCTTTTTTTCTTTCTCTTGTGCATCCACGACTGCAACCGCTGCCATGTTCACCATTTCTTCCACACTGGCTCCCAATTGGAAAATATGCACCGGCTTGTCCATACCCATCATGATTGGCCCGATAGACACTACTTTATCTAATTCTTTCAGCATTTTGTAATTGATGTTGGCCGATTCCAAATTAGGAAAAATCAAGGTGTTGACTTTTTTGCCCGCTAATTTAGAAAACGGGAATTTTTTCTGCAACATCTCCGGATTCAATGCAAAGTCGGCTTGGATTTCTCCGTCTACGGTCAAATCTGGATAGTATTTGTGAAGGTACGAAACGGCTTCGGACACTTTTTGGGCGCTCTTGTCGTTAGACGAGCCAAAATTAGAGAACGACACCATCGCAATGACCGGCTCCATACCAAACAGGCGTACCGTTTTTGCCGTCATCAAGGCAATCTTTGCCAAATCGTCGGCGGTAGGGTTCGGATTGATGGCGGTATCCGAAAGAAAGATAGGGCCTCTCTTGGTCATCATCATGTTGGTGGTCGCAATTCTGGAAACGCCAGGCGCTTTGTCGATAAGCTGCATCATCGGCTTCACGACAGACGGATAGCTTCGCGAATAGCCGGTAACCAACGCATCGGCTTCGCCTTCATTGACCATCATTGCCGCAAAATAATTTCTTTCGCGCATCCACTTTTGGGCATCGAGCAGGCTCGTTCCTTTGCGTCTTCTGGATTCCCAGAACGAATTGGCATAGCGCAATCTTCTTTCGTCTTCTTCTGAAGTCTTTGGATCTATAATCACGACATCGGCATCAAAGCCTAATTCGTCTTTTAATTCTAGGATGATCTCTCGGTTTCCGAGAAGAATCGGGATTCCGATTTTTTCTTCCAAAACAATCTGAGCCGCTTTTAATACGTCCAGATGATCTGCTTCTGCAAAAACCACGCGTTTTGGATCGGTCTTGGCACGGTTGGCTAACAGACGCACCATCTTGTTATCAGAACCCAGACGTTCCATTAATTCTTCTTCGTATTTCGCCCAGTCGTGTATCGGATTAAGAGCGACACCTGATTCCATCGCTGCTTTAGCAACAGCAGGCGCTACAACAGAAATCAATCTCGGGTCAAATGGTTTTGGAATGATGTAATCTCTTCCGAAAATCAGCTTGGTTTCTCCGTAAGCAATGTTTACCTGCTCCGGAACGGATTCTTTTGCCAATAAGGCTAATGCTTTTACCGCAGCCATTTTCATGGCTTCGTTGATTTTTGTAGCACGAACGTCAAGCGCTCCTCTAAATATATACGGGAAACCTAATACGTTATTCACTTGGTTAGGATGGTCAGAACGTCCTGTAGCCATGATGATATCTTCGCGCGTATCGATAGCCATGTTATAATCGATTTCTGGAATCGGGTTGGCCATTGCAAACACGATCGGGTTGGCTGCCATTCCTAATAACATTTCTGGCGACATGATGTTTCCGGCAGAAAGTCCAAGAAACACATCGGCACCTACCAAGGCTTCTTGCAAGGTGATGTTTTTAGGCCCTTTTGAATATCTTTTCTGTAGGTCAGACAAGTCGGTTCTGTCAGAAGAAAGCACGCCGTCTTTGTCAAACATGATGATATGGTCTGGGTTGATGCCCAACAACACATATAAGTTGGCGCAAGCCAAAGCAGCCGAACCGGCTCCTGAGACTACTATCTTTACATCTTCTATTTTTTTGTCGGCTAATTCTAAGGCATTAAGCAATGCCGCAGAAGAAATGATTGCGGTTCCGTGCTGGTCGTCGTGCATTACCGGAATATTCAATTCTTCTACCAGCCTCTTTTCGATTTCAAATGATTCTGGCGCTTTGATGTCTTCCAGATTGATTCCTCCAAAAGTCGGCGCTATATTTTTTACGGTTTCGATAAACTTTTCGACATCTTTTGTATCTACTTCAATGTCAAAAACATCAATATCGGCGAAAATCTTAAACAGCAATGCCTTTCCTTCCATTACCGGCTTAGAGGCTTCCGGACCGATATCTCCTAATCCTAAAACGGCTGTACCGTTTGAGATTACGGCAACCAGATTTCCTTTGGCTGTATATTTATAAACGTTGTTTACGTCTTTTACGATTTCTAGGCAAGGTTCGGCAACGCCAGGCGAATAGGCCAATGACAGATCTCTTTGAGTTGCGTATGCCTTTGTTGGAACCACCTCGATTTTTCCCGGCGATGGCTTTGCATGATATAATAACGCTTCTCTTCTTTTGCTGTACTTGTTCATCTTTGTGTATTTTATTCGGACTTACAAAGGTAAAAGTCTGAATGAAACTGAGAAACTTTTAATGCTATTCTTTTATAAAGTTTATTGTTCCTGCTTATTAGGATTTTTTTTATAAAACTATAGAGGCTTCAAAAAGACTTTTGTTTGACAGCAACCCTTAATTGCTTTCTTAAGAGCGGCTTGTCTCTTTATGCTTATTTGCGGGAAGATGGGCATAAAAAAGCGCAAAACCCTGCATGGAACCGATGCGGTGCACTACTCATCTTATCCAATGCATACAACATTAGTCGGGTTCTGTATAGCATTTAGTAGGATGCCGTATGATAACGGCTACATTCCGTACAGCATTCTATAAAATGCTATACGGTATCGGCGTGATGCTATATAGCATGATGCGGGTACTATACAGCATTTGGTAAAATGCCATGCTGAACCTGAGTGATGTCATGCCGAAAGAAGTTATTGCAGTACTCCATCTGCAAGATATCCTATAGCACCCGTCCTATATAGCACTATACCGACGGATTGTTATAAAGATCCGCACGACTGCTACAGTACAAGCATCAGATATAGACGTCTTATGTAGGAATTATGATTAATATTTTCTAACATTGTGTCTAGAATAGGCCTTTGCCGATCGTCCACAAATTCGTTATCATTATGAAAAAACTGCTTTTAGTATTATGTGTCCTTGCTTCCAGCTTCCAGTCTTGCCAGAAAGAAAAGGGGGAAGCTTCTAAAAAAGAAGATGAAAAATTGAAAACAGTAGTAGAAAATTATTATCAGGAAAGGCTAAAGCTTTTTCCTTTGGAAGCGACAAGTGCGGGCGACAACCGCTACAACAATTTGCTCCCGAATGATATCAGCGACGATTATCTGGCGAAGGTGAAAGCCTTTTTCACGAAATATAAAGAGGAAATCGCGGCATTTGATGAGGCAGATTTGTCTGAAAACGACAAGCTGAGCAAAGCCATCTTGGCGTGGGAATGTGATGTGAATCTAGAAGCCTTGACTTTCAGAAAAGACCTGATGCCAATCAACCAGTTTGAAGGCATTCCGTTAACCATCGGCCAATATGCCAGCGGTTCGAGCGCCCAGCCTTTTAAGACGGTAGAAGATTATAATAATTGGCTGGAACGACTAAAGGGCTTTAATGACTGGGTGATTACGGCCGAGGCAAAAATGAAGGAAGGCGTTTCAAAAGGATATGTACTGCCGAAAGCGCTGACGTTAAAAGTAATCCCGCAGTTGAAGGATCTGGCTAAAGAAGATAAGACGCATATCTTTTATGCGCCGCTGAATGCTTTTCCGAAAACATTTACCGAAGCAGAGAAAAAGACAATTACTGACAACTATACGCAGTTGATTGCTGAAAAATTGGTGCCGTCGCTTAAAAATCTTTATGCGTATGTCAGCACTGATTATCTGGCAAAAAGCAGAACGACAAGCGGTATTGCTGCTATCCCACAAGGCGATGCGTATTACAGGCATTTGATCAAACGTTATACGACTACCGACTTGACTGCCGATGAAATCCATAAATTAGGATTGAGCGAAGTAGCGCGAATTTCGGCTGAAATGGAAAAGGTCAAAAATCAGGTAGGATTTAAAGGACCGCTGAAAGACTTCTTCAATTATGTCCGCGAGAAAAAAGAGCTGATGCCGTTTACGGAGCCGCAGCAGGTGATCGACAACTTTAATGCGATTCACGAAAAGATGAAGCCGAACTTGGAAAAGCTTTTCGACCTAAAGCCTAAAACGCCTTTTGTCGTGAAAAGAACGGAAGCCTTCCGCGAAAACTCGGCCAGTGCCGAATACAATCCAGGTTCTGTTGACGGAACAAGGCCGGGCGTTTTTTATGTGCCGATTCCGGACGTAAAAAAATATAATTTCTATGCTGATGAGGATTTGTTCTTGCACGAAGCGATTCCGGGGCATCATTATCAGATTTCTTTACAGCAGGAAAACACAAGCCTGCCGGAATTCAGGAAAACCATCTGGTTTAATGCCTATGGCGAAGGCTGGGCGTTATATACCGAATCACTCGGAAAAGAATTGGGCTTGTACCAAGATCCTTACCAATATTTTGGGATGCTGAGCGCCGAGATGCACCGCGCCATCCGCCTTGTCGTAGATACGGGCATGCACACCAAAGGTTGGACGCGTGAACAGGCGATACAATATTCTATGGAAAACGAAGCGGAACCTGCCGAAAGTATTGTGGCAGAGATTGAACGTTATATGGCAATACCGGGCCAAGCCTTGTCGTATAAAATCGGACAATTGAAGATTAGAGAATTGCGAGCGAAGGCTGAAAAAGAATTGGGTGCTGCATTCTCTATCAAAGAATTCCACAATCAGGTGTTGGATTCGGGCTGTCTTCCTTTAAAGGTGTTAGAGGATAAAATCAACGCTTGGATTGCGAGCAAGAAATAAAAACAGGAAAGCCTCAAGTGATTGAGGCTTTTTTATTTTTAATAGTACGGCTACAGTTTCTTTTATTCCTAATCAGATATAATCAAGTAATAACCGTCTAAGTCTCGTAATGTAAACTGATTTTTAAGCGAGTTTTCGTTGTAATGAATTTCTTTTTCAATGTTTGCTTTTAGCTTTTTTGCGTTTTCCATTACCTCGTTTAGGTTGCTTACTCTAAAGAAAAGTATTACTCCGTTCCCGACTTCGTTTCCAGCTTTCAACAGTGTTGGGTGTTCGTGTTCTCCCCATTTATGCAAGCAAAGCACGACTGTTTTTTCACTTGTCAGTATTTCAAAAGTTTCGCCACCGTGTTCACTTGTACAACCCAATAGATTCTGATAGAATTCAGAACTTTTCGGGACATTTTTCACAGCTATTATAGTTTCCGTCTTTACCATTTTAAAAAATCAATATTGCGTTTCAAGCCATCGTATTTAGTACGTTTGACAGCAGAGTTTTTAAAAACGGCACGAAACGTATCTTCTGTGATTTCTTCCCAGTCTTTTTTGGTCATGGAAAGCAATTCCGGATTCGGATTAAACAGGGGTTCGCTGTGCGGTTTTGAAAATCGGTTCCACGGACAGACGTCTTGGCAGACATCACAGCCGAAAGCCCAGTCGTCAAATTTCCCTTTCATCTCTTGCGGAATGTTTTCTTTTAGTTCTATGGTAAAATAGGATATGCACTTGCTTCCGTCTACTACATAGGGTGCTACGATGGCTTCTGTCGGGCAGGCATCGATACATTTGGTACAGGAGCCGCAATGGTCGGTTACGGCAGTGTCGTATTCTAGTTCTAAGTCGACAATCAATTCGGCAATAAAGAAAAAGGAACCGACCTGTTTGCTCAGCAGATTGCTGTTTTTTCCGATCCAACCCAAGCCGCTTTTCGCTGCCCACGCCTTATCTAGAACGGGTGCCGAATCGACGAAGGCACGTCCTGAAACTTCGCCTATGTTTTCTTGGATGGAAAAGAGGAATTCTTTTAGTTTTTCTTTGATGACAAAATGATAGTCTTGTCCGTAAGCGTATTTGGAGATTTTATAGGTATCAGAAACTTGGGTCTGCTCTGGATAATAATTAAGCAATAGAGAAATGACGCTTTTGGAATCATCTACCAACAAGGTAGGATCAAGTCTTTTGTCAAAATGATTTTCCATGTAGGACATTTGACCGTGCGCATTGTTTTTGAGCCAAGTTTCCAAACGAGGTGCTTCTTCCTCAAGAAATCCGGCTTGAGATATACCACAAGAAATAAATCCGAGGCGCTGGGCTTCGGATTTTATGAATTGCGTGTATTTTGATTTAGGATTTATGATTTTAGATTTATGATTATCATTCGTTTAGACGGGATTTTATCTTTTTTATTGTGCTGACGAAGATTGCGGTTAGTTCGTTGCCTTCTTTCCAGAGTACATTTAGTTCGGAGTCATCCATCCATTTTTTCTCTTGCATGATTTCCAGCCAAAATAACGTTTCGTCGGCTTCTTCAATAACTATAGCCATTTTAGAAATAAACTCCCTATCGCTTCTTGCCCTGCATACGGCTCTATAATTAGCTCCAACCGAAGTACCGCTTCTGACAATCTGGTTAGCAACAGTTCTTCCTGATATTGAATTTGGTAATTTTTCTACCACATCAATTATCCGCAAAGAAAATTTCTTTGTTCTTGTTTTTAATTCTTCCGAGGTCATGTATATTTTTTTTAAATGGCTTATATTTCAATCGTATTCTCTAAAAATGCAATCTTTTTACATCATCAACTTCAGCATAAATCAAAAATCTCAAATCTTAAATTAAAAAAGTCCTCCCTGAATATTCGTCCTGATTTTCCCTAAATGCTTATAGGCTTTCTCAGTTACTTCTCTTCCTCTCGGCGTTCTCATGATAAAACCCTCTTGGATCAAGAACGGTTCGTACACTTCTTCTATGGTTTCGCCGCTTTCGGAAACAGCGGTTGCCAAAGTAGACAGACCAACCGGACCTCCTTTGAATTTATCAATAATGGTCGTCAGGATTTTATTGTCCATTTCGTCAAGGCCATGGGCATCGACATGCAATGCTTTTAAGGAAAAGCGAGCTATTTCGATATCGATCTTTCCGTTGCCTTTGATCTGTGCAAAATCTCTCACCCTACGCAGTAACGCGTTGGCAATACGCGGAGTACCTCGGCTACGGCCCGCAATTTCGATGGCCGCTTCCATGGTAATCGGCATTTTTAGGATGGCCGAGCTTCTTTCGACAATAGCGGTCAGAAGTTCTGTCGTATAATATTGCAGACGGCTTTGGATTCCGAAACGGGCACGCATCGGTGCAGTTAACAGTCCGGAACGTGTTGTAGCTCCGACAAGCGTAAACGGATTCAGGTTCAACTGAACGGTTCTTGCATTCGGACCTGACTCAATCATAATGTCAATCTTGAAGTCTTCCATAGCCGAATAGAGATATTCTTCGACAATCGGACTGAGACGGTGAATCTCATCAATAAAAAGCACATCGCGTTCTTCTAGATTGGTAAGCAATCCTGCCAAGTCGCCCGGCTTGTCCAACACAGGCCCTGACGTAATCTTGATACCGACCCCTAATTCATTGGCCAAGATATTCGCCAATGTAGTTTTTCCCAAACCCGGAGGTCCGTGAAAAAGCGTATGGTCAAGTGCTTCGCTTCTAAGATTGGCGGCCTGTACAAATACTTTCAGGTTTTCCAATACCTGTTCCTGTCCTGTGAAATCATCAAAGGAGAGCGGCCTTAATTTTTTCTCTAAATCAAGTTCTTCGGGATTGTAGTTGCTGTTTGTTGGATCTAGATTCGTATTCATCTGGCAAAGATAGAGAAAATGTTGATTTGAGAATTTGCTAATTAGCCGACATTATAGCCTTTGGCTAAAATAGATTGCCATTCTGGATGTCTTTTTAGGTAAGCGGCTACAAACGGACAAAGGGGTGCTAAAGTATAGCCGTTGTCTTTGATGTAGTTCAGGGCTTTTTCGACCATGCTTCCTCCTACTCCCTTTCCTTCTAAAGATTTTGGAACTTCAGTATGGGTAAGGTACATGATATTGTCTTTGTTGATGATGTATTCAATAAAGGCGGTATGATTTTCGATTTCCATCTCAAATCTTCTTTTGTCTGGATTTTTCACTAATTCTATAGCAGCATATTTATCGCTCATGGTAAAAATTTTAAGTTTATAGGTATGAGGAAAGGTACACAAAAAATGACTTCTATCAAAATAAGGATTTTTTAATATCTTTAACAGAAATTAACAAGCTAACCTTAAACTTTTATATGGAAAACCCGCAAGAAGACAATCATTTAAAACGAGAATTAGGATTATTGGATGGAACCATGCTGGTCGTTGGTTCGATGATCGGTTCGGGAATCTTTATCGTAAGTGCAGATATCGCCAGACAGGTGGGTTCGGCTGGATGGCTGACCTTGATCTGGGTCATTTCTGGATTGATAACCGTCATCGCCGCCGTAAGCTACGGAGAGTTGAGCTCGATGTTTCCGAAAGCGGGCGGACAATATGTCTACCTAAAAGAAGCTTACAACAAGCTGATCGCGTTTTTATATGGCTGGAGTTTCTTTGCGGTAATCCAGACGGGCACCATTGCGGCCGTTGGTGTTGCCTTTTCTAAATTTGCGGCATATCTGTATGAGCCTTTGAGCGATGAGAATATCTTGTTCTCTATCGGTTCTTTTCAATTGAATGCGGCACAGATTGTTTCTATTATTACTATTATTATTCTGACGTATATCAACAGCCGAGGCGTCAAAAACAGCAAGACGTTGCAGACTGTCCTGACGATTATCAAGATCTTGTCTTTGCTGGGGCTGGTTGTCTTTGGACTGTTGCTTGCTGCCAAAGCAGATATCTGGAACGCGAACTGGGCGGATGCTTGGAATACCAAATCATTTGATACTAAATCGGGTTCTTGGCTGCCGATCAGCGGTACTGCCTTGATTACTGGAATTTCGGCCGCTATGGTGGGTTCTTTGTTTTCGAGCGATGCTTGGAACGGCGTGACGTTTATTGCTGGAGAGATGAAAAATCCGAAACGCAATGTAGGATTGAGTTTGTTCTTGGGCACTTTTATCGTGACGATTCTGTATATCTTGGCGAACCTGATGTATCTTGCCGTGGTTCCGTTTGAAGAGATTGCTTTTGCTAAATCGGACAGGGTTGCGGTAGTGGCTTCTACTTATATTTTTGGAAACATCGGTACCTTGATTATCGCGATAATGATCATGATTTCGACTTTTGCTTGTAATAATGGCTTGATTATGGCCGGCGCAAGGGTTTATTATACAATGGCAAAAGACGGATTGTTTTTCAAGAAAGCAGCTGTCTTGAATACGGCCAGTGTTCCGGCTTGGGCTTTGTGGGCGCAATGCATTTGGGCTTCGGCTTTATGCTTGACAGGAAAATATGGCGCTTTGTTGGACTTTGTGATGATTATTGTTATCATCTTTTACATCTTGACGATTTACGGAATCTTTATTCTTAGAAAGAAAATGCCGGATGCCGAAAGGCCTTATAAAGCTTTTGGCTATCCGTTCTTGCCGATGCTTTATATCATCGCGGCTTCTGCTTTATGTATTTCGCTTTTGATTACTAGGTTTGAGACTTGCGGCTGGGGTGTATTGATTATGCTCGCCGGGATTCCAGTGTATTACTTCACAAAACCGAAGCCTGTAGAAAACTAATTCTTGCTTTCAAGAAGATTTATACAGTCTGCTGATATTTTGAACTATTGTTGCTTTGTCTGCGGCCGATGCAGCTAATTTCAAAGCATTTTCGAAATGTGTTAGGGCTTTCTTATTATCAAGACCGGTATGCAGATGGCCTAAGAGCGAATGATAGAAGTGATTGTCTGTTAGCTGTAGTTTTTCTGCTTCTTGTATGGCTTGCTGCTTGCCGTGCACCTTTGCCAGCGCAAAGGTTCGGTTGAGTGCGGCTATGGGCGAATATTCTAAAATAAGCAGGCTGTTGTATAGTTGCAAGATGTTGTCCCACTTTTCAAGTGTATCTTCTTTCTGCGTATGCCAATAGGCAATTCCTGCTTCGAGATGGTATTTTGTTACGCTGTTTCCGGTGGAAGCTTGGTTTAGGAAATGAGTTCCTTGAAAGATCAGGTCTTGGTTCCAGCGGGTTTCATCTTGGTCTTCGTATAAAATGGTTTCGCCATTTTCGTTTGTCCGCGCATCAAATCGGGACGAATGGAAACTCATCAGCGAAAACAGTGCATTTACGGATGGCTTGTTGGTTGTTTTGTTTTCGATAAGGAGGAAAATCAGCCGCATCGCTTCGGCACATAAATCTTTGCGCAAGATGGTGTTTTGGGAAGTCGAATAATAGCCTTCGGAAAACAGCAGATATAAGGTCGTCAGCACAGGCTCTAACCTTTCGTTAATTTCTGCTACTGTTGGCTGTTCGATTTTGATGTTCTCTGCTTTCAGCTTTTCTTTTGCCCTGTTGATTCTTTTGTAGATTACTTCTTTATTGGTCAGGAACGCATCGGCAATTTCTTGAATTCCGAAACCGCAGAGCAGGTTCAAGGCCAAGGCTACTTGTGATTCTGCAGAGATATTAGGATTGCATACGGCAAAAATCATGGCGAGCTGGCTGTCGCTGATATTCTTGGCAGAAAGGTCGACAACTAGTTCTTCAGACTTTTGAGAAGCGTACTTTAATTCAGGCGAAAGCTTTTGGTCGAAAAAGGCATCCCTCTTGAGGTAGTTTTTGGTCTTATTTTTTGCAACGGTATAGAGCCAAGCGGTCGGGTTTTCTGGAATACCTTTTAAGCTCCAGGTTTCGGTTGCTGCCAAAAACGTATCACTGACAATGTCTTCGGCAATTTCCATATGCTTGATTCCAAACAAATAACAGAGTACCGAAACTATCTTTCGGTACTCTGTCCTGAATAAGTTGTGCAAGAGTTGGTCTTCCATTTATTCTGCTATTACTCTGTCGGAATTGCCATTCGTACTTCTACGGTAGCTCCCCATTTTAAGATCGGGCATCCTTTCGCGATTTCGACTGCTTCGTCATAATCTTTGGCTCTAATAAGAAACAAGCCTCCTACGGATTCTTTTATTTCGGCATAAGGTCCGTTGGTTACTAGATTGTCTTGTTTTACGACTCTTCCGTCAGCATCCCATCGTTTTGGAGGGCTTACCAATTTGTTTTGGGCGGCAATACCTCCAATCCAGTCTTGAAAAGGCTTTATAGCGGCTTGCATTTGTTCTAGGGACGGTACAGCGTCTTTGCTGACCATATCTCTTCTGATAATTAATACAAATTCGTTCATCTTGTTATTTTTTGTGGTTCTTAAAAGTAATAAATGTTTCTAACTTGGAATCACCCAAATTGACCGACTTTGTAAGTTCCTACACCGTGAGGGAATGCAATATTGATTCGGTTCCAAGTGTTGATTGTTGTAATCGCCAGCGTCAGGTCGATGAATTCTTGCTCTGAAAATTGTGTCGCTGCCTCAGCATACACGGCATCGGTCACCTCGCATTTTGTTACGGCTTCGGCCCAAGCAAATGCGGCTCTTTCACGCTCGGTGTAATAGGGTGCTTCTCTCCAAGCACTCAAACCATATAAGCGTTGTTCTGTTTCGCCTTTGGCACGGGCATCTTTTGAATGCATGTCTAGGCAATAGGCACAGCCGTTGATTTGTGATACTCTGAAGTACACCAGTTCTAAAAGCTGTAGTTCTACAGGAGATTTTTTCAGATAAGCTCCGATACCGAAAAGCGTTTTCATTGCGTCTTGTCCTTTTACATGGACGTTGATTCTTTGTTCCATTTTATATAAAGTTTTAATTGTTATATACTGTAATGACAATCGAGGTTTTAAAATTGGACAAAACTTCAGAAAAAAAAATACTCTTTTTTTAGAATTGTCCTGAACACGGGCGTTGGCGTCAAAAAAAAATCCGCTTCAATTGCTTGAAACGGATTTTTATAGTCTTTTTATATTGCTTATGAATGGTGAAGTTCTTCTTCGCCATCTTTCATCGGCACAGTTTGAGGAACAAAGTCATCATCAAAACCTGGCTTGCTGTAATCATAAGGCCATCTGTGAACTTCTGGAAGTTCTCCTGGCCAGTTTCCGTGGATGTGTTCTACTGGTGCAGTCCATTCCAACGTATTTGATCTCCAAGGGTTTTGAGGTGCTCTTTTTCCGTAGAAAATGCTTGAGAAGAAGTTCCAAAGGAAAACCAATTGGAAAGCTCCACCTACTAAAGCGAAAACAGTAATCAATACGTTTACGTTTTGCAAGTCATCAAACAACGGGAATGCAGTGTTTGTATAGTAACGTCTTGGAAGACCTGCCATACCGATAAAGTGCATTGGGAAGAATACTCCGTAAGCACAGATTGCAGTTACCCAGAAGTGAATATATCCTAAATTTTTGTTTAGCATTCTACCGAACATTCTTGGGAACCAGTGGTAGATTCCGGCAAACATTCCGTAAAGTGCAGAGATACCCATTACTAAGTGGAAATGCGCTACAACGAAATACGTATCGTGAACGTTGATGTCCAAAGTACTATCTCCAAGAATGATACCTGTCAAACCACCTGTGATAAACGTAGAAACTAATCCGATAGAGAAAAGCATTGCAGGGTTCATCTGCAGATTACCTTTCCAGAGTGTCGTGATGTAGTTAAATGCTTTTACAGCAGAAGGAATTGCAATCAACAATGTTGTGAATGTAAACACAGATCCTAAGAATGGGTTCATTCCTGAGATAAACATGTGGTGACCCCAAACGATAGTCGAAAGGAAAGCAATTGCTAATATAGAGGCAATCATCGCTCTGTAACCAAAGATTGGCTTACGAGAGTTGGTTGCAATAATTTCAGATGTGATACCAAGAGCTGGCAATAATACGATATACACCTCAGGGTGACCTAAGAACCAGAACAAGTGCTCGAACAATACTGGCGAACCACCTTGGTAGTGCAATACTTCTCCAGCGATATAGATATCAGAAAGGAAGAAAGAAGTACCGAAGCTTCTATCGAAAATCAATAATAATGCAGCAGATAATAATACTGGGAACGATACGATACCGATTACAGCAGTAATGAAGAAAGCCCAAATTGTAAGTGGCAATCTTGTCATAGACATACCTTTTGTTCTCAAGTTGATTACGGTTACTACGTAGTTCAATGATCCCATCAAAGAAGATGCGATGAAGATAGCCATAGAAACCAACCAAAGTGTCATACCTGTTCCTGATCCAGGGATTGCTTGTGGCAATGCTGAAAGCGGAGGATAGATTGTCCATCCTGCAGAAGCTGGTCCAGATTCAACGAAAAGAGAAATAACCATGATTACACTCGAAAGGAAGAATAACCAGTACGATATCATATTCATAAATCCAGAAGCCATATCACGTGCTCCAATTTGCAACGGAATCAAGAGGTTACTAAACGTACCACTCAAACCGGCTGTCAAAACAAAGAAGACCATGATCGTTCCGTGAATCGTAACCAAGGCAAGATATGCGTCGTTTCTCATAACTCCTCCTGGAGCGAATTTTTCACCAAGGAAAAATTTGAACACGCCAAAAGATTCTTCTGGCCAAGCCAATTGCATTCTGAAAAGCATTGACATTCCCACACCGATAACTCCCATGATGATACCAGTAATCAAATACTGTTTTGCAATCATCTTGTGATCGATACTAAAGATATACTTCGTGATAAAGGTATCTTTATGGTGGTGTTCGTGTTCCTGATCGTGTCCGTGATCGTTATCGTGACCTACTGCTGACATATATTATAATTTAAATTTTATTTAAAAGATATACTTATTATTAATTGGCTGCTACAACTTTAGTCGTGTCTGCTGCTGCTTTTGTTGTATCAAGTGGCGCTGTTGGCCCAACTGTTTCTGGTTTAGGCTCTTTTTCAGCTTTTACAGCAGAAACCAATGTTGGCTTGTCGCTTAACCATTTTTTGAAATCAGCTTCGCTTTCAACAACGATTTTCATCTGCATGTTGTAGTGAGAAGGTCCGCAAATTTTATTACAAAGCAAAAGGAAATCAAAGTTGTAAGGATCCAATCCTGGCTCGCCTTTTTTCACTAAATCAACACTTTTCTTCGCTCTAAGTTCATTGATGTGCGCTACTTTTTCAACGATATCTGGATGCTGACGCATTTCAACTGTAGTCTTGTTTGGCGTGAAGGCAAACTGAGTCACCATACCTGGAACACAGTTCATCTGCGCTCTAAAGTGAGGCATATAAGCAGAGTGCAATACGTCTTGAGAACGCATCTTGAACAAGATTTTCTTACCTTTTGGCAAATGCAGCTCGTTCACTACTTTATCATCTTGCGCATTTGGATCTGAAACGTCAACACCTAAAGTATTTACACCTTCAATGTATCTTACGTTTGCTTTTCCAAGCACATTGTCTTCACCAGAATATCTAGCTTCCCAAGAGAATTGTTTTGCATAAAGCTCCACAACAATTACATCTTCGTCTTCGTCAACAAACATGATGTTTGTCCAAGCGTATAGTCCATATAAAATCAAACCTGCCAAAACGATTACTGGGATGATAGTCCAGATAAACTCTAATTTATCGTTATCAGCAAAGTATAATGCTTTTTTTCCTTGTTTTCCTCTGTATTTGAATGCAAAGTAGTGCAAAAGAGCCTGAGTAATGAATTGAACTATGAAAATCAAAATCATCGAAATCCACATCAAATTATCTACATCTTGTCCGTGCTCTGAAGCCGAATTGCTCATTAACGGGAAGTGTCCAAACTCAATTATGCAATAAATTGTTGTAACATATATGAAACCTAAGAAGGCAAACATCATATATCCATTAATATTATTGTCTCTATCGTTGGCAACTTGTGAGTTATCACTTAGACCGCCAATTTGAGTCAAATCGAAAATTTTAGTTAATTGCCAAATTGCAACAGCTAATAAAACTAAAACTATAATTACCAACAAACTTGTCATCTGTTTTTTCTTTAAATATTAATAATGAAAATGTTTACTTTCTTCGATAAATGGATTTCTTTTCGCCAATAGAGGTGATTTTGTAAGTGCTGTAAAGACTACAAAGATAAATAACCCAAGGAAGAATAATACTGCTCCGATTTCGCCTGCTCCGATGAACCAACGGTCACCAACAGTTGCCGGCATGATCATGTTATAGAAATCAATATAGTGACCTGCCAAGATTACGATACCTGCCATAACAACAATCCAAGTCAGACGTTTGAAATCTGTGTTGATCAAGATCAATACTGGGAAAAGGAAGTTCATAGCAACCATTCCGAAGAAAGGCAAGTTATATTGCTCGATTCTTGTGATAAAGTATGTTACCTCTTCAGGGATATTTGCATACCAGATCAACATGAATTGTGAGAACCATAAGTATGTCCAGAATACACTGATACCGAACATGAATTTCGCTAAATCGTGGATGTGGCTTGTGTTTACATATTCTAAGTATCCTCTTGATTTCAAGTACAAAGTAACCATTGCGATTACTGTGATACCGCTTACGAAGAAACTTGCGAAAACGTACCATCCGAACAATGTACTGAACCAGTGAGGATCAACAGACATAATCCAGTCCCAAGACATGATTGATTCTGTAACGATAAAGAATACTAAGAATGCCGCAGACATCTTGAAGTTCTTTTTGTAGAAAGCGTTGTCGCTTGCTTCGTCTTGAGCCAAACAGTTTTTTCTAGAGAAATATCTGTAAAGGTTCCATCCGATGATGAAAACTGCAGCTCTGATTAACCAGAAGTATTCGTTAAGGTAACCTGATTTGTTAGCGATTAGTTTATCGTATTTTGGATTTGCAGGATCTAATAAGTCAGCATCCATCCAAACATATAAGTGGTGAACGTGGAAAGCTCCCAATGCTAAAAGAATAAATACGATAATAGAACCCCATGGCAAATAAGCCGTGATTCCTTGCATTACTCTAAACAAAACTGGAGACCAGCCTGCTTGAGCTACTTGCTGGATTGCATAGAATGCTAAAGCACCCAATGAAATCAGCATGAAAAACAATGCCGCAACGAAAACTGCTGCCCATGGCTTGTTTTTTAATTGGTGAAAAACGTGCTCTACGTGTTTTGCATGCTCTGCATGTGCCACATCGTGTCCGCCTTCAGCTTTGTCATGACCGTGAGCCGCAACAGCAACGTGGTCTTTATCTGAATGATGTTCTTCAGTTGCAGCAACTGCATGTGCTGTATCTTTTGAAATTGAAATTGTATCAACGTGCACTGAATCTGCCATACTAGCTTCAGGCTTTACTTCAGCTGTTGCAACTGGAGTTTCATGAACCTCAGTAGCAGCTGCATGAGCGTCATGCGTTTCATGGCCTGCCGCTTGATGATGCCCACCGTGCTCTTCTGCTTCTTTCTTAAGGATTTCCTCTACTTCAGCTGTATTTTTTGGTGCAGTTAAAAAACTATATCCTACCCCAAGGATACCTAACACCATAAGGATAATAGAAAGAGTTTTTAATTTGCTTGAAAATGTGTACATATCTATTAAGATCAGTTTGTTCTACAATTATAATTCGCTTTTTAGTTTCATCACATAAGCTGCAACCATCCAACGCTCTTCTTTAGTAAGTTGGTTAGCATGAGAACCCATTGCATTTAATCCGTAAGTTTCTACGTGAAAAACACTACCTTCAGTGATAACTCTATCGGCATAGCTAGGAACTCCCAAGAATTTCTCTCTCTTCACCAAATTTCCTTTTCCATCGCCTTTTTCACCGTGACAGATTGCACAATAAATTGCGAAAAGCTTTGCTCCTTTATCAGAATTCCTAGCAATAGAATCTAAAGGAGATTTCAAATTTGCTTTTGCCAATTCATAACCAGCAGTCGTATTTTCATATTCATAAGGTTCGAAGCCTCTTGGAATAGATCCTTTTGCAGGCAACTGTCCTTCTTTGCCATTTTTGAAAGCATTAGATTCAGAATAGGTTTCATAACCTACTGCTTCATACATATTAGGAAAGTATTGATAATTTGGCTTTTTCTTGTTGTGACAAGAAACGGCCGTTATCGCAATTCCTACCAAAAGTGTTATTTTATATAAACTTTTCATATCTCCTATTAATGCTTTTCTATTACTTTAACTTCTACTGCTCCAGTATTTTGGAAGAATGTAACTAATTCATTCTCGTCTCCGTGAACTGCAACTTCCATCAAGAAATGGTCATCAGTAGTTCTAACATCTGGATTTTCTGCTTTTTTGAATGGCCATAATTTACTTCTCATGTAGAAAGTAATAACCATTAAGTGGGCAGCAAAGAATACTGTCATCTCGAACATTACCGGCACGAAAGCTGGCATGTTTTCGATGTAGCTGAAACTTGGTTTTCCACCGATATCTTGCGGCCAGTCAGAAATCATGATATAGTTCATCATTGTTGTTGCCACAGACAGACCTACTAATCCGTATAAGAAGGCGCAGATTGCCAATCGAGTTGGAGATATTCCCATTGCTTTGTCCAATCCGTGAACTGGAAAAGGCGTGAAAACTTCTTCAATATGGTGATGAGCAGCACGTGTTTTCTTAACGGCATCCATAAGCACATCATCATCATTATAAATAGCGTATATAACTTTATTACTCATGGTGTGAATGTTTATTTTCTTCTCTTTGTTTTTTATAGTTTTCTCCAGAAGATTTCAAGATTGTTTTAACCTCTGCTTGAGCAATCACAGGGAAAGATCTAGCATATAGAAGGAATAATACAAAGAAGAAACCGATTGTTCCGACAAATATTCCAATATCAACGAAGGTTGGCGAGAACATTGTCCAAGAAGATGGAAGGTAATCTCTGTGCAATGATGTTACGATAATTACGAAACGCTCAAACCACATACCGATGTTTACCACAATCGAGATAACGAAAGAGAACATGATACTTGTTCTTAATTTTTTGAACCACATGAACTGAGGAGAGAACACGTTGCAAGTCATCATCGCCCAGTAAGCCCAAGCGTAAGGACCTGTTGCTCTGTTCAAGAAGGCATATTGTTCGTATTCAACACCTGAATACCATGCAACGAACAACTCAGTGATATAAGCCACACCAACGATAGAACCTGTAATCATGATTACGATGTTCATCAATTCGATATGTTGTAGTGTAATGTAAGCTTCTAGGTTAGAAACTTTTCTCATGATGATCAGCAAGGTGTTTACCATCGCGAATCCTGAGAATACCGCTCCAGCAACGAAGTATGGAGGGAAGATTGTTGTATGCCATCCTGGAATTACGGATGTTGCGAAGTCAAAAGATACGATCGTGTGTACAGAAAGCACAAGTGGCGTTGCCAAACCTGCAAGAACCAAAGATACTTCTTCGAAACGTTGCCAGTCTTTTGCTCTTCCGCTCCAACCGAAGCTCAAGATGGAATAAATTCTTTTTGTGAAAGGAGTGATTGCTCTATCTCTTAGCATTGCGAAATCCGGAAGCAAACCTGTCCACCAGAAAACTAGCGATACGGAAAGGTAAGTAGAAATCGCAAATACGTCCCAAAGCAACGGCGAGTTAAAGTTAACCCAAAGGGATCCGAATTGGTTTGGAATCGGCAATACCCAGTATCCTAACCATGGACGACCCATGTGGATAATCGGGAACAAACCTGCTTGAACAACCGAGAAAATGGTCATTGCTTCTGCAGAACGGTTAATCGCCATTCTCCATTTTTGACGGAATAATAAAAGTACTGCGGAAATCAGAGTTCCTGCGTGACCGATACCAACCCACCAAACGAAGTTCGTGATATCCCAAGCCCAGCCAACTGTTTTATTTAATCCCCATGAACCGATACCAGTAGATATGGTGTATATGATACAGCCGAGTCCCCAAAGGAAAGCGACTAGTGCGATTGAAAATACAATCCACCATTGTTTGTTCGCTCTACCTTCAACAGGTGCAGCTACATCTACTGTTACGTCGTGATAAGATTTATCACCTATAACTAAAGGTTTTCTAATGGGTGCTTCGTAGTGAGACGACATAATCCTTTATCTTGTTTCTTAATTAATTATTTATTGACTAGGTATTTCTAACTTTTACATGATAGAATACGTTCGGTTTTGTTCCAACGTGCTCTAACAAATGATACATTCTGTTATCTTGCTCTAAATCTGCAATTTTACTTTCTTTATCATTTACATCACCAAACATCATAGATCCTGATGTACATGCAGCAGAACAAGCAGTTTGGAATTCACCATCTTTAATCGCTCTACCATCACGTTTTGCTTTCAAGATTGTTGCCTGAGTCATTTGAATACACATAGAACATTTTTCCATAACCCCTCTTGAACGAACTACAACATCTGGATTCAACACCATACGACCTAAATCGTCATTCATGTGGTAATCGAACTCTGAATTTTTGTTGTACAAGAACCAGTTGAAACGACGTACTTTATAAGGACAGTTGTTTGCACAGTAACGAGTTCCAACACATCTGTTGTAAGCCATGTGGTTTTGACCTTGACGTCCGTGTGAAGTTGCCGCAACTGGACAAACAGTTTCACATGGCGCGTGGTTACAGTGCTGACACATTACAGGCTGGAATGCAACTTGCGGGTTATCTGACGGATGTTCCATTTCGCCAAAACCTCCTAAAGAGCCTTTGTCACCGAACAATCCTTCGAATCCTTCTTTTTTCTCGTTGTCTTGTTCGAAAGTATCCTCAGAAGAATAATATCTGTCGATACGCAACCAGTGCATATCACGGCTTCTTCTAACTTCAGCTTTTCCAACAACAGGAACGTTATTTTCTGCATGACAAGCAATAACGCAAGCGCCACAACCTGTACATGAATTTAAGTCAATTGATAATTTAAAATGGTGTCCAACTGAACGATCAAATGAATCCCATAAGTCGACAGTATTTGCTTTAACCGGGTTGTGATCTAGAGAAACCATCGGAGCAGGATTCCAAACAGAAGCATCTTCTTTTTCGAAAACATCAAGTGTTGTTTCTTTAATGATATCACCTCTACCCATCAAGGTTCTTTGCAACTGAACACAAGCAAATTCGTGATCGCCGCTTACTTTCGTAACTTTTGCAGCTTGATTTGCATTTGAATTTGCATATAATGTATAGGCGTTAACACCTATTTGCATTTCTTCTTTCAAAGATTCTTTACGGCCGTAACCAAGAGCTACACCGATTGTTCCGACAGCTTGACCTGGCTGGATGATTACCGGAACTTTTTCCAATTTCACACCGCCAACTTCAATATCAACATAGCTACCATTCAAACCACCGTTAGCAACATTATAGTTTTCTAAACTTAATCTTGTAGCATCAGCTTTTGAAATTGTAACGTAGTTATCCCAAGAAACACGCGTGATTGGATCAGGGAACTCTTGCAACCAAGGATTGTTGGCTTGCTGACCATCTCCCATTCCTGTTTTAGTGTACAATACCAATTCGAAATCGCCTGCCCTTTTAGCTTGCGCTAAAGTTGAAGCAGCGCCTCCGAAATCAGCTGAACCAGCAGTCGCACCAGTTATAGGTGTAGAATAAATTCCGTCATGGACTAATTTATTCCAAGTTGTTCCTGTGGCGATTGAAGTCGCAACCGCTTTAAGGTAATCGTAATATGCAGTACTGTTATCAGACCAAAGCAATAAAGCTTCCTGAAACTGTCTTGTATCGAATAAAGGACGAATCGTTGGCTGCGTGATGCTATAATTTCCTTTAGAAATTGTTACGTCACCCCAAGATTCTAAGTAGTGAGGCGCTGGAGCAGCAATAGAAGAAAGTACCGCTGTTTCATCTTCTTTTAAAGAAAATGCTACAGACAAGCTTACTTTTTTCAAGCCTTCAGCGAAATCTTTTGAAGCAGCTAATGTATACACTGGATTCACACCGCTCATGATCAACGTGTGAACACTTCCAGCTTTCATGTCAGCCACTAATTGCGCAACAGCTTTAGCATTTCCTTTTCTAGTCAATCTAGCACCAGAAGGATTGAATGCTTCTGATTTTAATGCATTGTTAATTGCAAATACAAGCAATTGTGCATTCAAATCATCTAAACCAGAAACCAAAACTCCTTTTGATCCTGCTGATTTAAGTTGCTGTGCCGCTTTCATCACTTCTTCTTCTCTTGCTACTTTTTGAGTTCCAACAGAAGATCCTGTAATGATATTATAAATTTTAACCAAAGCATGCTTTTGGTCAGTAATTGTCAATGGAATACGTTTATCAGCATTCGCTCCTGATAAAGACATGTTTGATTCCAATTGGATGTGCTTCGACATTTTTCCGTTTTTCGGAACACGTCCTTTTGCATATCCAGAATCAAATCCGCCACCTTGCCAGTCTCCTAAGAAATCAGCTCCTACAGAAACGATAACCTCTGATTTAGAGAAATCGTAATCTGCCAAAGCTCTTTCTCCATATACCATTTGGAAAGCATCCAAGGCATTTGATTCAGAAACAGCATCGTATATGATATGTTTTGCAGATGGGTTTTTTGCGATAAATTCAGCAATCAATTTATCTGTAGATGGGCTTGCCATAGTATTCGTAAGCAATACTACTTGACCGCCTTTTGCTTTAGCATCGTTTAGGCTCGCTTTTACTTTTGCATCAACATCAGACCAAGAGGCTGATTTTTTTGCAATTTTTGGCTGTTTTAAACGAGTATTATCATATAAAGAAAGAACAGAAGCATGAACTCTGGCGTTTGCACTAAGTTTTACTCCGTCGATTGTATTATTTTCAACTTTGATCGGACGACCTTCGCGTGTCTTGATTAAGATATTAGCAAAATCAAATCCGTCAGCCATAGTTGTTGCGTAGAAATCTGCAACTCCAGGAATAATCTCTTCTGGCTGTACCACGTAAGGAATCGACTTAATTACCGGACCTTCGCAAGCTGCTAAAGAGGCTGCTGCTGTACTAAATCCTACATATTTTAAGAAATCACGACGTGATGTTGATGATGCTGATAATGATTCTTTGTCTCCTAAAAACTCTTCGACAGGAATTGGTTCTGCGAATTCGTTATTTCTGAGCGTCTCAACAATAGAACTATTATCGTTTAGTTCTTCAACACTTTTCCAGTATTTTTTGTTTGATGACATCGTATATATATATTAGCTACTTAATAATTGATTAATAGTGACACTTACCGCATTCCAATCCGCCCATTTCAGCGGCAGTAAGTTTGTCTTTGCCATATTTCTTAGCAAGTTCTGCGTGGATTTTGTCATAGTAAGCATTACCTTCCATTTTCACATCAGTCTTACGGTGGCAATCAACACACCATCCCATTGTCAATGGAGAATGTTGTTCCATGATTTCTAATGTTTCAACTGGACCGTGGCAAGTTTGACACTCAACACCTGCAACAGAAACGTGCTGAGAGTGGTTGAAGTACACAAAGTCAGGAAGATTATGGATTCTAACCCATTTCACAGGCTGTGTTTTTCCAGTGTATTTTTGAGTTGCTTTATCCCAGCCTACTGCATCGTATAATTTTTGGATTTCTCCATCATAGAATGCTTTGCTGTGTTCTGGAGTTCCAGTAGTTTCAGCAACTTCAGAGATATTTTTGTGGCAGTTCATACAAACATTCAAAGAAGGAATACCTGCATTTTTACTAACACGAGCAGAAGAGTGACAGTATTTACAATCAATACCGTTATCTCCAGCGTGGATTTTGTGAGAATAGTGGATTGGCTGGATTGGCTGATATCCTTGATCAACACCAACTTGCATCAAATAACCATACACAAAGTATCCGCTAGCTAACAACAAGAAGATTGCAGTAACCAAAACCAAGAATTGGTTTCTAGCAAAAGCTACCCAAATTGGAGTTGTAGGCTCTTTTTTAACTGGCTCTACTCCGTTTGCTTTAGCAATCTTGCCTAGAACATTGTTCACCAAGAACAACATTACAACCAACATTACCATGACAAGGGCTAAAGCACCAAGTATAACGTTATTAGAAACACCTACACCGCCTTGTTCCATTCCACCTGTTTCAGATCCACCAGCAACAGCAGGCTTTTCAGCTTTTGGCTCAGAAGTATATGCTAAAATATTATCAATATCAGCATCTGACAATTGAGGAAATGCAGTCATTACAGACTTGTTATTCTCATTAAAGACTTTTACCGCAGCAGCATCTCCTGATTTGATCATAGCCTGGCTATCTTTAATCCAAGCATGAAGCCATTTTTTATCATGTCTTTCAGTCACGCCTCTCAAAGCAGGACCTGTCATCTTCGCGTCTAATTTATGACACGCAGCACAGTTGGCATTGAAAAGAGCTTTACCCGCAGCAGCATCGCCGGCACCCGCAGCAGGAGCTGCAGCTTCGGCAGCTGGAGCAGCAGCTGGTTCTTGAGCAAAAGATGAAACGGAAAATGTTAGCATTAGCGCTAAACTGAACAGTAATATTCTTGAAATCGAATTATGGTTACCCACCTTTTTCATATTTAAAATGATTATCGACTAAATTTGGTATGGTTTTTTCTCTACAGAAAAATGAGAAAATTCAATACGTTCTTTAAAACTTTGCACAAAAATACGACTTATGAACTATTCTCAAAACCTTAAATAAGTCTTAAATATCAATTTATATTAATTCTAAATAATTTTTTTAGATTTGGTTAAAAGCAGAAATATTACATTTGTATAAAATTAACTTCATTATGAGAATTTTAAGTCAAAAATCCCTATTCATAAATGCTTCTTTCATAGCGTTTTTAACAATTTCTGCTCATTCACAAGAAAGAAATATTAAGGTCACACAAGACCCAAAATTCGAGCAATTGTTGAATGAAAAGCGCAAAATCAACTCTTCTTTAACAGTTAACGAGCGTTATAAAATCCAAATTTTTAATGGTGACAGCGAGAATGCAAAAAAAATGCTTCAGGAATTCAAAAAGGAGTTTAAAAATCTCGACGGAACGATCGTTTTCAACACGCCAACTTATAAAGTTTGGATCGGAAATTTTAAGACAAAAATCGAAGCGGAACGCAATCTTATGGACTTGAAAAGGAAATACCCAAACGCATTGGTTATAAAGCCAAGTAAGTAATATAGTAGGTTTCTAAAGCCTATAAAACAAAAAATCCCGATGTTTCCATCGGGATTTTTTATTGGCTGCTTAACGACCTAATTATTTTAGTTTTTTCTTAACGGCTACTTCTTGGAAGGCTTCGATAATATCATACTGTTCAATGTCATTGTAACCTTTGATTTGGATACCACAGTCATAACCTTTAGCTACTTCTTTCACATCGTCTTTGAAACGTTTCAGCGTTGCTAATTCACCTGTGTAAATTACGACACCTTCACGGATCAAGCGGATTCTAGAGCTTCTGAAGATTTTACCATCTGTAACCATACATCCAGCAATTGTTCCAACTTTAGAAATCTTGAATGTTTCACGGATTTCGGCAGTTCCTGTAATCTCTTCTTTCATCTCTGGAGACAACATTCCTTCCATTGCATCTTTCAAGTCATCGATTGCATCATAGATGATCGAGTAGTTACGGATATCGATTTCTTCTTTGTCAGCTAATTGTTTCGCATTACCAGCTGGCCTTACGTTAAATCCGATAATAATCGCATCTGAAGCAGACGCCAACATAACATCGGTTTCTGTAATCGCACCAACTCCTTTATGGATGATATTGATTTGGATTTCTTCTGTCGATAATTTAGAGAACGAGTCAGACAATGCTTCTACAGAACCATCCACGTCACCTTTCAAGATAATGTTCAATTCTTTGAATTGGCCAAGCGCAATACGACGTCCGATTTCGGCCAACGTAATGTGTCTTTGCGTACGTACAGACTGCTCACGCATCAACTGCGTACGTTTTGCAGCGATTTGTTTCGCTTCTTTTTCGTCTTCAAAAACGTTGAACTTATCACCTGCTGTTGCCGCTCCATCCAAACCTAAAACAGATATTGGAGTCGAAGGTCCAGCTTCTTTAATTACGTTTCCACGTTCATCATGCATTGCTTTTACTTTACCGTGGTGTTTACCAGCAAGCATATAATCTCCTACTTTTAAAGTTCCGTCTTGAACTAAAACTGTAGAAATATAACCTCTACCTTTATCAAGGAAGGCTTCAACAACAGTTCCAGTTGCAGGCTTGTTCGGATTTGCCTTCAAATCTAAAAGTTCTGCTTCAAGCAATACTTTTTCTAGCAATTCTTTTACGCCTAAACCTGTTTTTGCAGAAATATCATGAGATTGGATCTTTCCTCCCCAGTCTTCTACAAGCAAGTTCATCCCTGCTAATCTTTCTTTTATCTTTTCAGGATTCGCCGTAGGCTTATCCACTTTATTGATTGCAAAAATAATTGGCACGTTAGCTGCTTGCGCATGGCTAATCGCTTCTTTTGTTTGTGGCATGATATCGTCATCCGCCGCAATTACGATAATCGCAACGTCGGTTACCTGAGCACCACGGGCACGCATCGCGGTAAACGCCTCGTGACCTGGAGTATCAAGGAAAGCGATTTTTTGTCCGTTTTCTAAAGTAACACCGTAAGCACCAATATGCTGCGTGATTCCACCAGACTCGCCAGCGATTACGTTTTCTTCACGGATATAATCCAGCAAAGATGTCTTACCGTGATCGACGTGACCCATTACGGTTACGATAGGCGCTCTGTAAACTAAGTCTTCTGGCTTGTCTTCAACAGTTTGGATTGCTTCTTCAAGTTCTGTCGTGATGAATTCAACATCATAACCAAACTCATCGGCAACGATTGTCAAAGTTTCCGCATCTAGACGCTGGTTCATGGTAACCATGATTCCAAGTGCCATACACGTTCCAATTACTTTTGTAATCGGCACATCCATCATGATGGCAACTTCCCCAACTGTAACGAATTCTGTTACCTTGATTGTTTTGCTTCCTTCTTCGAATGCTCTTTGTTCGTCATCTGATTTTTGACGGTGCGTATCTCTTTTGTCTCTTCTATATTTAGCCGCTTTAGATTTACTTCCTTTTCCTTGAAGTTTCTCTAAAGTCTCTCTAATTTGGTTTTTAACTTCTTCTTCCGTAGGCTCAACTTTTGCTACAATAGCCGGTCTGTTACCTTTTACGAAACCTGGCCTAGCGCTTCTGTTTGCATTGTTTCCGCCAGCATTATTATTGCTGTTCGGACGAATAGCATTTCCGCCACCTTGACCTGGCTGTCCGCCCGCTTGTGGCGCACCTGGTTTTCCTGGAATTCTTTTTCTTTTGTTTTTATTATTATTGTTCGCATTGGCACCTGCTGCTCCTGGAGCACCTGGTTTGTTTGGAACAATTTTCGGCTCTTCTTTTTTCTTTTTAGGCTTATTGAATTGAGATAAGTCAATAGTTTGTCCAGTAAAAGTAGTACCCGATAATTTTTGGTATTGTGTAGCGATTGCTTCTTCAGCAGGCTGATCACCTTCTGGTGTTGCTTTTGCTTCAGGAGCTTCTTTTTTGTCCTCTTTTTTGGCAACAGGAGCAACTTCAGGTTTCGCTTCTTCTTTTACGGTTTCGGCTTTTGGAGCAACAACTGGTTTTGGCTCAACCGGTTTTGAAACTTCTTGTTTTTCAACAGGAACTTCTTTGACAGGTTCAGCAGGTTTTTCTGGAGCTGGAGTCGGTTCAGTGGCTTTTGGCGCTGGCTCTACCGCAGGAGATTTTGGCTCCAAATCGATTTTTCCAACTTGCTTCGGACCAGACAAAACAGCCTTAGCTTTGATAACTTCTTGACGTTGGCGCTCTTCTTCTTGCTTGCGTTTCTCCTCTATTTCGCGCTCTCTTTCTACACGCAATGCTTCTTTCTCTTTCCTTTTTTCTTCTCCAACTTCTTTTGAAGCCTCTTTTTTCCCTTTGTCGCCAGCAAATTGACTTTGCAGAATATCGTATTCCTTGTCAGATATTTTCGCGTTTGGGTTTGCATCAATAGCAATCCCCTTATCTTTTAGATAATCAACGGCCCTATCTAACGAAATATTCAATTCCCTTAAAACCTTGTTAATTCTTATTACTCTCTCTTCAGACATAAAACCTTTTTATTATTACCTTTTTTGTTGTGTTGTTGTGAATTTAGTCTTCGAACTCTTCTTTCAAAATCCTTATCACATCAAGGATCGTCTCTTCTTCTAAATCGGTTCTTCTGACTAAATCATTCACATCTTGTTTTAAGATGCTTCTTGCGGTATCCAATCCGATTTTCGCGAATTCTTCGATTACCCAAGCTTCAATTTCGTCAGAGAATTCAGTTAATTCAACATCGTCCTCTTCTTCAGCGATATTACCTTCACGGATAACATCTAATTCATATCCTGTCAAAAGTCCAGCCAATTTGATATTATGACCTCCTCTACCGATGGCTTTCGACACTTCTTCTAACTTCAAGAAAACATCAGCTCTTTTGGTTTCTTCGTTGATTTTGATTGAAGAAACTTTTGCAGGGCTTAATGCTCTTGTTATAAACAGCTGCGTGTTTGTTGTATAATTGATAACGTCGATATTTTCGTTTCCAAGCTCACGAACGATGCCGTGGATTCTTGAACCTTTCATACCTACGCAGGCTCCAACTGGATCAATTCTGTCATCATACGAATCAACAGCTACTTTTGCTTTTTCACCTGGAATTCTAACCACGCCTTTGATCGTAATCAAACCGTCGAAAACCTCAGGAATTTCTTGCTCAAACAATTTTTCTAAAAACTTCTCAGAAGTTCTAGACATGATAATTTGAGGCTTGTTCCCTTTTAATTCCACATTTTCAATGATTCCTCTAACATTATCCCCTTTTCTGAAAAAGTCAGATGGAATTTGTTTTTCTTTTGGAAGCACGATTTCGTTCCCTTCATCATCCACCAAAATTACGGCTCTTGGACGAACGTGATGTACTTCGGCAGTATAAATATCGCCAATTAAATCTTTAAATTGCTTATAAAGATTCGTATTATCGTGTTCGTGTATTTTTGAAATCAGATTTTGGCGCAACGCTAAGATAGCTCTTCTTCCTAAATCGATTAATTTTACTTCTTCAGAAACTTCTTCTCCAATCTCGAAATCCGGCTCAATCTTTCTTGCTTCGGTTAATGTAATCTCTTCATTTTCGAAATCTAGATCTTCGTCTGCAACAATAACTCTTCTTCTCCAAATTTCCATATCGCCTTTATCAGGATTGATAATGATATCGAAATTATCATCAGAACCATATTTCTTTTTCAATGCATTTCTAAACACATCTTCCAAAATCGCCATAAGCGTTACACGATCAATTAGCTTGTCGTCTTTGAACTCTGAAAATGACTCGATTAATGCAATATTCTCCATGCCTATTCTTTAAATTAAAATGTTATTGTAACAATTGCTTCTTTTATGTCGGTATACGGAAGTTCTTGTCTTTTTTCAACAGTTTCTTTTCCTTTACCTATTTTTTTTGGTTCTCTGGCAGTCCATGTCAATGTGATAAATTCATCATTCGCATCAACAAGTTCTGCAGTTATGATTTCAGTTGCAGTCTTCACTTGTAAAGTCCTGCCGATATTTTTCTTATACTGCCTTACTAATTTCAATGGAGCTGAAACACCTCCTGAGGCTACCTCCAAAGAAAAATCTTGTTCTTCTCTATCGAGATTATGTTCAATAGCACGGCTGATATCAATACAGTCTTGCAAAGTTACGCCATTATCTCCATCTAAAGTAACAATAATTTTGAAAGCATCTGTAATTGTAAGATCAATAAGAAAGATCGATGGCTTTTCTTCAAGACCTGCATTTAATAACTCGCTAACTTTTTCTTTAAATGTCATATTTTTATAAAAAGAGGGGACAATTAGTCCCCTCATTATTTAAGTTTTAATAAATAACGGTGCAAATATAGTGTTTTTTTTCTATATTGAAAATCATTGTAGTATATTGTGCCATGTTAAATTAAATTCTTACCTTTATGTAAGAAAAACAAACTATCTTTCATACAACCTTACACTCAAAATTATGAAAAAAATTTTAGTTCCAACCGATTTTTCTGATCATGCAGAATATGCTTTAAAAGTTGCGGCACAGATAGCAAAAAACAACAACGGCGAGATCGTTCTCCTTCACATGCTGGAGCTTCCAGGACAAGGAAGCGATGCAATTGGATCTGGCAGCGACATCCCTGAAATCATGTTTTTCAAAAACAAGGCTATTGAAAAATTAGAAAGCCTGATGGACATCAGCTATCTTGAAGGAATCTCTGTTTCTGAAATCATACAGTTTGAAAAAACATTCGAAGGAATCATCAATATCAGCAAAAAAAATAACGTAGATTTAATCGTGATGGGTTCTCATGGAGCGAGTGGCTTCCAAGAAATGTTCATCGGATCCAACACTGAAAAAGTAGTGCGCTCTTCTGACATCCCTGTTTTGGTCATCAAAAAAGAAGAAGGCGAATTCAGCGTAGAAAAATTCGTGTTTGCTTCTGATTTTTCTGAAGAAATAAAAGGTTCTTTTTCAAAAGTTGTAGAGTTTGCCAATAAATTCAATGCACACCTTAATTTGGTTATGATCAACACTCCGAACAGCTTCAAGCCAACCGATGTGGCTAAGAAAATAATGCACGATTTTGTATCCAGCTTTAATGTGAGCAATTTTACGACGCATATCTATAACGACACGAATATCGAAAAAGGAATCCTCAATTTCGCAAAAAGTATCGATGCCGATTTGATTGGAATGAGTACTCACGGAAGAAAAGGTCTTTCTCACTTTTTCAACGGCAGTATCAGCGAAGATTTGGTGAATCATGCACAAAGACCGGTTGTCACTTTTAAGATCTAAAAAATACCGATTATAAACAAAAAAACCTCTCAATTTCTTGAGAGGTTTTTTGTTGGCTTACTAGGACTCGAACCTAGAACGACTGGACCAAAACCAGCTGTGTTACCATTACACCATAAGCCAATACTGCTTGATTGCGGGTGCAAATTTAGTACAAAAAATATATTGCGCAAATTTTTCTTCAATTTTTATTGAATATTTTTTTTTTGGCTTTTCGTTAAATAAAAAAGCATTTTCTTTGCAAGTATAAATTTTATTAGTTCTCTATGGTATCTTTCAACTTTAAAAAATGGAATACAATTTTGGGATGGTCGGTTTTTGCGATTGCATTGGTGACTTACTCCCTGACTGTTGAACCCACATTAAGTTTCTGGGATTGCGGCGAATACATCTCTACAGCAGCAAAACTTGAGGTAGGACACCCTCCTGGAGCTCCTCTTTATCAAATGATGGGCGCCTTCTTTGCCATGTTTGCTACAGATGCTTCAAAAGTCGCATTAATGGTCAATATGATGTCCGTTTTTTCAAGTGCATTTACCATTCTTTTTATGTTTTGGTCATTGACCATGTTATTAAAAAAGCTTGTTTCTAGGTTTTCAGAAATCGATACCAACAACGCTATTGCTATTTTAGGAAGTGCTTTTGTAGGTTCTTTAGCCTATACTTTCTCTGATAGTTTCTGGTTTAATGCTGTAGAGGCCGAAGTTTACGCCATGGCAAGTTTGCTGATAGCCGTATTATTCTGGCTTGGATTGCGTTGGGAACAAGATATGGATACGCCACGCGGAAACCGATGGCTATTGCTGATTTCATTAATCGTAGGACTTTCTTTCGGTGTCCATTTCATGGCCTTGCTTACGATTCCTTCTATTGGATTCTTATATTATTTCAAACACTACAAAACCGTTACGGTCAAAAATTTCATCATTGCAAATATCGTAGTAGTTTCTATCTTGCTTTTCATATTCAAGTTGCTTTTGCCATTGACGATGGGATTCTTCGGAAAAACCGAAGTTTTTATGGTCAACAGCCTAGGAATGCCATTTGATTCAGGGACAATTTTTGTAGCGCTTTTATTCGTTGCCGCTTTCTATTTCGGATTAAAATACACGAAGCAAAAAGGTTATGTACAATACAACACGATGATTTTGTGCATTCTGTTTATTTTAATCGGATTTTCAACATGGATGATGCTTCCGATTCGCGCCAATGCAAATACCGTTATCAATGAGAATAAACCTTCGGATGCTAGAGAGGTTTTGGCTTACTATAACAGGGAACAATACGGAGTAAATCCATTATTCTATGGGCCACAGTTTTCTGATACGTATGCCGGATTAGACAAGAAAAACCCCTATTTAGACAAAGCGCCTAACTACGAAAGAGATTACAAAACTGGGAAATATGTGATTGTAAACAATTACAAAAATGCCGAACAGAATACAGACGACAATCACAAGACATTCCTTCCAAGAATGTGGAGTCCGGAACATGCCGAAAACTATATGACATTCACGCATGTCTTGAATTTCAGGATGGATCCTAACTATGCTTACGAAGAAGAATTGCCAAGATATGGCATCAATCCTAATGATTTGTCTGAAGAAGAATTGGCACACTATACGTCACAATTGCGTGCCGAAATGGAGAAAAACGTGGCCGAATTCAGAAGAGCCTATGCTTCTGGACAAATTGATACGGAAGGATACCACAAATTCCTGAAATCCTATGGCGATTATCTGATTATTGACAAGCCGACAACTGCGGACAATATCAAATTCATGTTTGAATACCAATTCGGCTATATGTATTGGAGATATTTGATGTGGAATTTCACAGGAAGGCAAAACGACAACCAAGGAAAATATGACAATCTAGACGGAAACTGGATGAGTGGTGTCAAATTTATTGACGAAGCTCGTTTGGGTTCTCAGGAGAATCTTCCTGCAGATGTCTTAAACAACAAAGGGCGAAATTTATACTTTTTCTTGCCTTTTATACTTGGAATCATTGGATTAATCTATCACGCCAACAAAGACCTTAAAGGCTTTTATGTATTGCTTGCCCTGTTCTTATTTACTGGACTGGCATTGAAAATTTATCTTAACGAAAGGCCGTTTGAACCACGCGAAAGAGATTATGCATTGGTAGGATCGTTCTATGTTTTTGCAATCTGGATCGGATTTGGCGTCTATGCAATATTCGATTTTATCAAAAAATGGCTCAATCCAAAGATTGCAGGACCAGTTGTTATCGCCACCACGCTATTGGCAGCTCCAGTCCTAATGGCTTCTCAAAACTGGGACGACCATGACCGTTCTGGAAAATATACCGCAATTGCCATGGCAAAAGCCTATCTGAATTCTTGCGAACCTAATGCGATTCTATTCACCATTGGTGATAACGATACGTTCCCGTTATGGTATGCTCAAGAAATTGAAAAAGTACGTACAGATATCCGTATCGTAAACACCAGCCTTTTCATGACAGATTGGTATATCGACCAAATGAAGGCTAAAGCATATGAATCGGAACCATTGCCTATAACTTTCAAGCACGAACAATATGTCGGCGACAAGCTGGATTATTCTATCCACAGGCCGCAGACCGAGAAGAGATGGAACATCAACGACTTTATGAACTTCCTTTCTCTTAACGATCCTAGAGCGCTGTATGAGATTCCTAATGGGCAAAAAATCCATTATTTCCCAACAAACAAGATCAGAATTCCTATTAACAAAGAAGAAATTATAGCCAATAAAGTAGTTTCTCCTAAATATTACGATTCGATCGTGCCGTATATCGACATTGACATTAAAGATAATGCCTTATACAAAAACCGATTGATGATGTTGAATGTCGTAGCCAACAATAACTGGAAACGCCCAATCTATTTCACAGGCGGAAGCTTTGGAGACGACGATTACCTTTGGATGAAAAACTACCTCCAATTAGACGGAATGGTTTACAAGCTGGTACCGGTAAAAACATCTATGGAAAAAGCACCAAGTCCGATGGATATGGGACAGATTGATTCAGACAAGATGTATGACATTGTAATGAAATGGGACTGGGGCAATGGCGGAAGCACAAAAATCTACCACGACCCAGAAACACGCAAGAACAGCATCAGCTACAGAACGAACCTAGCGCGATTGATGGAACAGCTTATCAACGAAGGCAAACCTAAAAAAGCAAAAGACATTATTGATCTGGCTATGAAAGAAATGCCAATCGACCAATATGGTTATTATGCTTTTGTAGAACCATTCGCTGGCGGCTATTATGAAATAGGCGAAAAAGAAAAAGCCAGAGACATCTTGAAAAAACTGATAAAGAAATATCAAGAAAATCTGACGTATTTCAAAACGTTCTCAGCAACCGAACAAAATGATTATTACGTAGACATCGTTACCGATATCGAACGCTATAGAGGACTGTTAGAAGTCATGAAAGATCGTGGCGATAAAGAGTTTTATGAAGCAAGCCGAAAAGACTTCAACTCTTATAACACCATGTTCAAGCGTTTTGAACGAGACAATGAATAAAAATTAAAATCCTAAAATGTGCCAATTTGAAATTACAAATTGGCACATTTTTTCTTTAAAAAGATGTGATATGGATTTACTCTGGGTAAAAACAAATCGATTGATCAAGTGGCTTTTTCCAAAATATACTTGGGACATTCCAAACAATGCGAATAAGATCTATCTTACTTTTGATGACGGACCTACTCCCGAAATCACGGAATGGATTTTAAAACTATTGAAAGAGCAGGATATAAAAGCGACATTCTTCTGCATAGGGAATAATATAGAAAAGTATCCCGACATCTTTCAGAAAGTTCTTCAAGATGGACATGCTATTGGAAACCACACCTACAATCATCTTAAAGGCTGGAAAACAGCTAAGGAAGATTATATTGAAAACACCAAGTCGTGCGAGCGAATTATAAAAGAGTACACCAAAGATAGTGACCGAAGATCAAAGCTTTTTCGTCCGCCTTATGGGAAGATAAAATTCTCGCAGGCCAAAATATTGCGACAATTAGGATACAAGATTGTAATGTGGGATGTAATAAGCGTAGATTATGATAAAAACATCTCGCCGAAAAAATGTCTGAAGAATGTAATAAAAAACACAACTTCTGGGAGCTTGATTGTTTTCCATGACAGCATAAAGGCATTCGACAACCTTAAATTTGCATTACCCGAAGCAATACGCTATCTAAAAAATAAAGGATTTGTTTTTGACAGGATTGATTAAAGCTGTTCTTGAACCAAGCCGATAATGGTGTTCGCATCAAGTTCTCCAGATTGCCTCCAGATCATCTGTCCTTCTTTGTATATCATAAGCGTAGGGAGCCCTTTAATACGCAAAGCGTCTGCCAACTCTTGATTTTTGTCCACATCAATCTTAATCACTTTTGCCTTGTCACCCAAAGCAGCAGCTACGTCTCTGATAACAGGATGCATCGATACAGACTGTTCATTCCAATCTGTATAAAAATCAATTAAGACTGGTACTGAGGCGTTGATAAGTTCTCCAAATTTTGACATAATTGAAAATTTACTTTGACTTTATTCCTAAATTACAACAATTTTTAATACAAATGTAGCATATTTACTGAATTATGCTACATTTTCACCTTTTTTTAGCGTGATGACCGTAATTTCGGGTAAAATACCAACCCTGCCAGGATAAGCGTGAAACCCAAAGCCCCTATTTACATAAATATAGCGCCCTGCATTTTCGTATAAACCAGCCCATTGCTTATAAACATATTGAACTGGACTCCATTTGAAAAATCCTGGAATTTCAATCCCAAACTGAAGGCCGTGCGTATGCCCGCTCAATGTCAGATGGTATTTTGTCTGGTGGTTTTTTATCTCATATTCCCAATGTGAAGGATCATGGCTCATCAAAATCTTGAAATCAGAATCTTTCAAGCCTTCCGATGCTTTGGTTAAATCGCCTGCTTTTTTGAAATTATGTCCCCAGTTTTCTACTCCAACCAAAGCAATTTCATCTGTCCCGTTGTTAATTTTCACGTTTTCATTAAGGAGCAATTTAAAATCAATTTGACGGTGTAAGTCCTTAATCGCTTCAAAGTTGTCGTTTTTATCTTTTTCAGAAGGCCAGGTAACGTATTCTCCGTAATCATGGTTTCCTAAAACGGAATACTTGCCCAGCTTAGGAGTATGAATCTTCTTGAAAGTCTTAATCCACGGATCCATTTCCACAGCATGCGTATTTACGATATCGCCTGTAAAAAGAACAATGTCCGATTGCTGTTCATTAATCAAATCAATCGCATATTGGATTTTTTCAGGATTATCAAAACTGCCACTGTGCACATCTGAAATTTGAGTGACCGTAGTTCCGTCAAAACTATCCGGAAGATCTGGAAAAAATAACGTCTGTTTGATAACCTTAAAATTATATTTCCCGACCGTCATCCCATACAAAAGTGAAATAAAGGGAACAGCCGCAGCGCCCAGCGCCACTTGGCTCAAGAACTTCCTTCTGTCTGGAAGGAAATGCCCTTTGTCGTTATTGCCTAAAAAATGAGTAATAATTCCCGAAAAAACACGGTAGATATCTTCCCCGAATAAGAAAAATGTCACGACAAGTTTCGGTAAAAACGTCAGCAAGACTAAACCTAACGTAATTAATGACTGCCTATTTTGGCCTACGCTTCTGTCAAATTGCGTAAAAGAATAGATTACAAAGATGATTACGGCCAGCGAAATAAGTTGATACGGAATCAAAATCCACTTTGCTTTTGTAATGGTCTTAAAAGCCTGAAAAGCATAAAGCTCAACCAATACCACAAAAGCAATAAAAAATATCCAACGAAGCATAGTATGATTTAGAATTTAAGCAAAGTAAATAAATAATGAAGCTGTTGGTAATTTAATTGGATAAATTTTAACTATAACACCATATGACTAACAGAATCCACAGCAAATTTTATAATTGAATTATCACATAATAAAATTTGTATGTTAAAATATTTAGAAATCGAAAATACGAAAAGCAGTAAAAAGAAAATTCAGCAAAACTAAACCATTACTTATTTTTATTTAATCTAAATAAATAACTTTGCGAGCGTATTACAAATATCTCATTATGAAAAAAACATACTTTATACTAATCGCTATCCTAACCAGTGGCTTGATGCACGGCCAAATTTTCCAAGAAGTCAGCAATCAGACTTTTCAAGGCGTGTTTTACGGCGACTGCGCTGTAGCGGATTTTGACAATAACGGAAGAACAGATTTTATTATTTCAGGAGCCAAACCAGGATATACAGGATATTCAGGGCTTTTCAAAAATAACAATGGTGCTTTTACAGAAAATATAGGCGCTTCCTTAAGCCAGATCATGTACTCTTCGATTGCTGTTGGCGACCTTAACGGCGACAATAAAAAAGACATCATCATTACTGGGACAAAAACAGGAGAAAATTCGTCTGTCGTTTTTGAAATTTATTATAACAATGGGAACGGCACATTTACAAAGAATGAAAATTCTGGAATTCCGGGCGTGAACTTCGGTTCTGTCCAAATTGCCGATATGACAAATGACGGAGTTGCCGACATCATCGTTAATGGAAATCTAGGATCAGAATATATTACGAAAGTCTATCAACAAAATGAGGGCGGCACATTTACGGACCTAAACGCTGGATTGATGGGAACTTATTTTAGCGCCATCAAAGCTTTTGATGCTAATAGCGACGGAATTAACGATCTTCTTGTGACTGGATTCAGTACAAATTTCACTCCTGAAACCAAGCTTTATATCAATTCAGGAACTGGAACTTTTACCGAAAAGCTGATTACAATTCCGGGTATTTATTTTTCGTCTATTGATGCTCTGGACATCAATAACGACAGCCACTTAGATTTGCTGATTTCTGGAACGGACTACACTCCTACTACCAGCCTTACGATTTATACCAATGATGGTTTCGGAAATTTTACAGCGCAAGCAAACAACTTCGCAGGAATCTATAACGGCAACACAAAATTCGTCGACTACAACAAAGACGGCCTGATTGATATATTTGCTATCGGAAGCAATGCCGCTGGAGATAACACTGTCCTATTATACAAAAACAACCTTGACGGAACCTATACCGAAGATACCGCAAATAGCGCCTCAATTGTTGGCGTAAATATGTCAAAAGGCGAATGGCTTGATTTTGATAATGACGGCGATTTAGACCTACTTACTATTGGTTTTGAAGGAGCTGATGTAGCACAGACAAGGCTTTACAGAAATAGCACCATCAACCAAGAAACTTGTGCAGAACCAGGAAACAATACTGGCGATTTAGGCTGTGTGACTTTTAATTATGAAGGAACAAGCGTGACCTATATTACTGTCCGCGGAAGCGACGGAAATGTATGGCTACAACAAAACTTGGGCAGCGCCAGTGTAGCAACTTCTCAAAACGATGAAGCTTCTTACGGAGATTTATTCCAATGGGGACGATGGGACGATGGTCACCAAAAAAGAAACTCTGCTCTAGGCACAGCACCAACGCCAAACAATCCGGCCGGACTTGCTACAGGAAATGATACTTTCTATACCGGCTGGTGGTCGCCAAATGCTTTATCTGACAAATGGGAAGCAGCTACTCCAGCAGCAGCGACAGATATAAACGGTTGCGATCCATGCAAGGCATTAGGAAATGGCTGGAAACTTCCGACGGAAGCAGAATGGACCGCTATAAAAGATTCGCAAAACATCTCAAATCCGGCTACTGCTTTTCAAAGCGTCCTAAAATTGCCCGCTTCGGGATACAGAGCAGCATCGGGATCATTTAGCTTCGTTGGGACGAGAGGCTATTTCTGGAGCTCGACAACAAGCTCGTCTGGCGCAAAATATTTTTATGTAGGCACAACTATCGCAAATCCATCAGCGGGAGCACCAAGAAGCCAATCTGCCGCAATCCGATGCTTAAAATACCCACAGGCATCAAGCTATTGCAATGTATCTGTAGATTTTGACGTTGAGCCGATTACGATGGTAAATTTTTCAGACATCAACAACCTGACTTCAGAAACTGTAAATGGCACTCCTGCGTATGAAGACTTTACGGCAATAGTCGGAAATGTCGTAAGAGGAAACACCTACCAATTAACCGTAAAAGGAAATACTGTTGGACAGTTTGAGCACGACATAAGAGCTTTCTTTGACTGGAACAAAGACGGATTTTTTGACATGCAGACAGAATACTATCCAGCCGTACTGACTCCATCTACAGGAATCGATGCTGTAGAAGCAAGTGTGAATATTACTATCCCAGCGACAGCGACAATCGGTGATACAAGAATGAGAATCATCAAAGACCAATGGAATGTATATGAAGAAGGAGAATTCGACGCCTGCTTAAATGCTTATTACGGACAAATAGAAGATTACACTATAAACATTCAAGAAAGCTTGGGCGCGATTGATTTCAACAAAAATGACTTCAGGTTATATCCAAACCCGACAGAAGGCATCATCAACATCCAAGCAAACCAAGAAATCAAAAGCATCACTATCTATAACCATTTAGGACAGCTTATCGCCATACAAAAAGCTCCTCAAATAAACATAGCAAACCTTTCAAGTGGTATCTATATGATTCGCGTAGATTTTGAAAACGGACAGACTGCTACTAAAAAAGTAGTCAAAAAATAACTTCCCCTGCGATAGCTCCAACCGCAATTGGAGCTATCGCATAATTATTAATCCATTATTTTACATGCAAACAAATTACAAAAAAGTACTTACCTTACTAATCCTAGTACTTGTCTATGGATCAGCTTCTGCGCAAATCGTAAATTATCGTTTTTCGCAAAATGCTGGCACTTACACAGAACTAAGCAATCCAACATTAATTGCAGAACCAACAACGCTGACAAGCACGGGCTCGATAGACAGCCAAAAATACGATGCTGTTGCCATTCCTTTTAGCTTTCCATTTAACGGAAATTCATTTTCGGCATTAAACATCCATGCTGATGGCTTCATCAGTTTCGGAACAACCTCTCCTAACGGAAACACTCCTATTTCTAACAGCACTACTGCGTTTGACGGCGCTATTGCGGCAGTTGCTACCGATCTTCATGCGCTCTATAATATTGATGGAAAAACCGGAAGTATCAGCACTCAAGAAGAAGGAAGCGCTCCGAATAGAGAATTCGTAATCCAATGGAAACATTTCAGGCCTTATTTGAACTCGACTTCGATTACAAGCTACTTTGACTGGAGTTTTCAAATTCGTTTGAAAGAAAACGGAGAGATTAAAATCGTTTATGACATGCAGGTAACCGGAACTCCGACTTCGGCTATAGCTCAAGTAGGAATCCGTGGCGCTTCAAATTCTGATTACAATAACAGGTATTCTACAGGAACTGCTTCAAGCAACTGGATGGCTTCTGCTGCGGGCGCATCAAATACCTCTTCGATGACCTGCAATTCTATTGCGTTGCCAAGTTCAGGATATACATTTACGTGGTTGCCGCCTTCTCCTTGCGTCGCTCCTGCATCCCAGCCTACAAACTTGACATTTGACATTCAAGGAATCATTATAAACGGAAGTTTTGTGACATCAAATCCCGCTTCTGACAAATATTTAGTCTTGAGAACTTTGCAAGGAACTTCTCCAAATCTTCCTCAAAACGGAACAAATTATGCCACTGGAAATAACGCTGCACTTAATGCTTACGTAAGCTACATCGGTACTAATACGACTTTTACCGACAATGCTTTCAGCGGCGTTGAAGGAAACACAGCGTATACCTATACAATTTATGCGCTGAATAGCACTTGTACTGGCGGGCCAATTTACAATACAACCACGCCTTTGACTTCGACTGCAATAAGCTGCCCGGCTCCAATCAACCAAGTTACTTCATCTAATGCGACCTTAAACACGTTTGACCTAAATTGGACAGCGCCGACAAATGGCAACGCTGTAGCATTTAATTACGTCATAGAAATTGCCACCAATAACGACTTTACTAGCCAAATAACGGGATCGCCTTTCACGCAGCCCTCAACATCAACTGCATTTCAAGCCACTGGCTTATCAGGCAATACGAGATATTACTACAGAATAAAAGCGGTCAGCAATTGCAGCGGCGTTTATTCTTCTATTGGAAATATTGCTACATTATGCCCATCTATTACGATTCTTCCGTACCTAGAAAGCTTTAATGATGCCACGCTTTCTTGCTGGACAACAAGTTTGATTTCCGGAACAACCAATTGGGTAACATCGACAGGCAATTCAGAAGTACCAGCTAGAGTATCGGGTGAAAGACAAATGAACAAAGCCTACAATAACTCAAATGCTTTAGTTATTAGCCCGCAATTTGATTTTTCAGCACAGACATCGGAACTTATCCGCTTAAAAGTGTGGATTTACAGAAATACCAGCGGCCATACATCAGACGTCGTTAAATTCCATGTCAATACTATAAATTCATTAACTGGGGCTGCAGAAATTCTTTCGGTTTCGCTAAAGGCTTCTTTAGAGCCTACAGTGACTGCTTCGGGATGGTACAGCTACACAGCATCCATACCGCAATCATATTATGGAGCACCATTTTTTGTCATCACACAAGGAATTACTAACGGAAGCTCGTCTTCTTATGGATTAAGTTTTGACGAATTTTTATTGGAAGCTATTTCTAACACGACTCTTCCAACATCGATAACAATAGCTACTCAAAACAGCGTTCCTGCAGCAATCACTACATCGGGAGGAACATTGCAACTAACCGCAAGCGTTTTACCCCAAGCAGCAAATCAAAATGTGACATGGTCAATCGTAGAAGGCAATACGTTAGCAACAATCAATTCGGCGGGTCTTGTAACTGCTATTGCAAACGGTATCTTAAAAGTACGTGCTACTTCTGTAATTGAAAGTACCGTTTTTGGAGAAATCCAGATACAATTAAGCAATCAGCCTTTGGTGTATTGTACTCCGAATTTCTCACAAGGTGTAGAGCCTATCACACTAGTTGAATTTGCCGGAATAAGCAACACTACTCCTGATGCAACATCGAGTCCAGCTTATGAAAATTTCACGACTATGGTCGGAAATGTAATGATTGGAAATACCTATCCTATCCGATTAAAAGGTAACACCAACGGTCCCTACTCAAGTTATTACAAAGCTTATATCGACTGGAACAATAACGGAACATTTGAAGACAGCGAAGGACAGCAACTTGGCTATCATACTGCTTCAACAGGAGTAGACAATGTAGAACTAACTGCAGAAATTATCGTTCCGGCAACCGCAACTATCGGGAATATAAGAATGAGGATATTGAAAAAATACCAATCTTCAACAATTCCTGCTTGCAACACAGACAGCTACGGACAGGCAGAAGATTATACTTTGAACGTTCAAGAAAATCTTGGAATTGGCGATTTCGACAAAACAAATTTCAAGCTATATCCTAATCCAACAACAGGCATCCTTAATCTGCAAACCGATTTAGAAGTTCAAGACATCCAAATTTACAATCAGCTAGGCCAATTTATCGCCAGTCAAAAAACAACGCAAGTAGACCTGTCAAACGTTTCAAGCGGCATGTATATCATTCAAATCAATTTTAAAAACGGACAGACATCCAAACAGAAAGTAGTCAAAAAATGAAACAACCATTTGTTTATATCCATATCCTTTTTTAGTTAGTTTTTTGTTTTTTTGAGAAACCGATGCCGATTTATTTAGCATCGGTTTTTCTATTTTACATCTTAAGTTTTGTATTTTTGGAAGCTATACAAACAAATTCTTATGTCACAACAAAAACGCCTATTTCTTCTTGATGCCTATGCTTTAATCTTCAGAGGCTATTATGCATTTATAAAAAACCCAAGAATCAACTCCAAAGGAATGGATACTTCCGCAATCATGGGATTTATGAACTCCCTCTTGGATGTAATCAAAAGAGAAAAACCGGATCATCTTGCCGTGGCATTTGACAAAGAAGGTAGTCATGTAAGAACCGAAATGTTTGCCGAGTATAAAGCAAATCGCGATGCTACTCCCGAAGCCATAAAAATAGCCATTCCTTATATCCATGACTTGTTAAGAGCCATGCACATTCCTATCATAGAAGTAGCAGGTTGCGAAGCCGACGACTTGATTGGAACCATTGCCAAACAAGCAGAAAAGCAAAACTATCAAGTGTTTATGGTCACTCCTGATAAAGATTTTGCCCAATTAGTTTCGGAAAATATCTTCATGTACAAACCGGCTCGAATGGGTAACGGAATTGAAATTTGGGGAATTCCTGAAGTATTGGCAAAATTCGAAATCGAAAGGCCAGAGCAGGTAATTGATTTCTTAGGAATGATGGGCGACGCTGTCGATAATATTCCAGGTCTTCCTGGTGTTGGAGAAGTAACTGCCAAAAAACTACTGAAAGAATTCGGTTCTATGGAGAACCTGCTCGAAAACACGCACCAGCTGAAAGGCAAGATGAAAGAGAATATCGAAGCCAATAGAGAAAAAGGAATCTTATCTAAAAAACTGGCGACAATTATTACCGATTGTAACGTGACTTTCAATGAAACGGATTATGAACTTACACGTCCCGATATTGAAAAAACCGAAGCGATTTTCCAAGAATTAGAATTCAGGAGAATGGCAGAACAGTTCGACAATTTGTTCAGAATCGACCATAATGCTCCAGTCGCCAACAACCCGGCAGAAGCAAGACTGTATAAAAAACCGCAGGCAAAAAACGAAGACCAATTCGACCTTTTTGCTTCAGCAACTTCTGATGAGAACACAGGAGAAACCAAAACCAGTTTTTACAAAACACTAAAAAACACCGAGCATTTCTACCAATTGGTCGAAGGTGACATGGCGATCAAATTCCTATTGCAGAATTTATTAAAGCAGCCAAGCGTAAGCTTTGATACTGAAACTACAGGAATCGACCCTTTGACCGCAGAATTAGTCGGAATGTCTTTTTCATGGGAAAAAGGAAAAGGTTTTTATGTCCCAGTTCCAGAAAATCAAACTGAAGCACAGGCAATCGTCGACAAATTCATTCCATTTTTTGAAGCAGAAGGAATTGAGAAAGTCGGTCAAAATCTAAAATACGACCTAAAAGTATTAGCCAATTACAACATCGAAGTCAAAGGAAAAATTTTCGACACGATGATCGCGCATTATCTCATCAATCCAGATATGCGACACAACATGGATATTTTATCCGAAACCTACCTCCAATATTCGCCACAGTCTATCGAAGAATTAATCGGAAAGAAAGGAAAGAATCAAAAAACAATGAGAGAAGTTCCTGTCGAAGACGTCAAGGAATATGCTGTAGAAGATGCCGATGTGACATTACAGCTTAAAGATTTTTTCAGCAAAGAATTAGACACTACCAATACAAAAAAGTTATTTGAAGAAATTGAAGTCCCGTTGGTTCCTGTTCTTGCCGACATGGAAAAAGAAGGCGTAAACCTCGATGTACCTTTTCTTCATAATTTATCTCAAGAACTAAAAGGCGATATCCAGAAGCTGGAAAACCAAATTTATGAGAATGCCGGAGAAAAATTCAACTTGGCTTCGCCAAAACAACTAGGAGAAATCTTATTCGACAAGCTGAAAATTGGAGGCGCAAAACAAAAGAAAACCAAGACAGGACAATATGCAACAGGCGAAGAAGTACTTTCCTATTTAGCATTATCGAGCCCATTCGTCCAAGACATTTTAGACTGGCGCCAATTGGTAAAACTACAAAACACCTATGTGGAAGCCTTGCCGTTGCAGGTTTCTGCAAAAACAGGAAGAGTCCATACAGATTACATGCAGACTGTTGCCGCAACCGGACGTTTGAGTTCCAACAATCCTAACTTACAGAATATCCCAATTCGTACAGAAAGAGGCCGTCTGATTCGAAAAGCATTTATTGCTCGAGACGAAAATTATACTCTAGTTTCTGCCGATTACTCTCAAATAGAATTGCGCATCATAGCCGCGTTGAGCGGAGACCCAGAAATGGTCAAATCGTTCCAGAAAGGAGAAGACATTCACGCTTCAACAGCTTCAAAAGTTTTCAACGTAGCATTAGAAGAAGTAACCCGCGAGCAAAGAAGCCACGCTAAAACCGTAAACTTCGGAATCATCTATGGCGTATCGGCCTTCGGGTTGAGCAACCAGACATCGTTGTCGCGTTCTGAATCTAAGGATTTGATCGATGCCTACTATCTGACTTATCCAAGATTGAAAGCTTACATCCAAGAACAGATAGAATTTGCCAGAGAAAATGGTTACGTACAGACGATTTTAGGAAGAAGGCGTTACCTTAAAGACATCAACTCGCAAAATGCGGTCGTACGCGGCGGTGCCGAGCGAAATGCCGTGAATGCGCCAATCCAAGGAAGCGCTGCCGACATCATCAAAATCGCGATGATAAACATCCACAAACGCTTGAATGCCGAAAATTGGAAAAGCAAAATGTTGCTTCAAGTACACGATGAGCTTGTTTTTGACGTTCATAATAGTGAGCTAGAAAAAATTCAGCCTATGATCAAACACGAAATGGAAAATGCGTTTAAGCTGGATGTGCCTTTGATTGTTGACTTAGGAAAAGGACACGATTGGCTTGAAGCTCATTAAAAGAGTCGTAACACAAAACAGAAAATTACGTCAAATAAGCAACAATCAAAAGTCCATTATCCAGATAGGACACTATTCACTATGAAAAAGTTAATTCTATTCTTATGCATCAGTTTTTGCCTAAATTCTTTCGGGCAAAATAAAATTTCGAAAACAATAACGATTCCATTTACTTTACTGGAAAGCGGACATATTTTAGTCAAGGCCAAAATAAATAACCTAGAAGGGAATTTCATTTTTGATACTGGCGCCGGACTCAATTTAATGACGAAGAAATTTGCTGACAAAATAGAAAATCTGAAGAAAACGGATGGTTTTTATACAGGCCATAGAGCAACTGGCGAACAAATAATAGCAGATCTTTGGGATACTGAAAATTTTGAAATTGGTACTCTAAAAGTAAACCACGAAAAATTTACCATAATTGATTTAGATTTTCCTGTCGATGGCTTGATTTCATTACTCCCGTTTAAACACATTCCTATTACGATCGATTATAAGAATAAAATATTAACCTTAGAAACGGATAAATCCTTACAGCAATTAATCAAGACCGGCGCTTCAATTCCGATTCAAATTTCTGACGATTTAGAAAAGACATTGGGAATTGCTACTTATGTCAAGCTCAATGACCAGCTTACGGTACAAATGAATCTCGACAGCGGTGCTGGCTTCAACATCTTCCGATTCAATTCGAGATATATGAAACCTCTTGCCATTGATTCTTCGCAAGTAAAAACAAAATACCAAAAAAGTGATTTTAAGCCTACAGAAGGAAATACGTATTATTTCACTAAGCTTTCCAAAATAAACACACAAACAAACGACAAAATCAAAGCTACAGATTTCAACGCTACTTTTATTGACGGATTGATTTACGAAGCTATTGGAAGCATCAACTGGCTGGGAAATAAAATTACGATCGATATCCAGAAAAAAAATATGATTATCAATAATTAGGATTCTGTTTTTTAAACAAAAAATAATCTCATGAAAAAAATATTCTTATTTCTATTCTTCTCCTTATCCCTACATTCATTCGGGCAAAGTGAGACAAGGTTTGACAAAATCGACAGCCTTTTAAATTATCTGGCTTCGAACAATAAATTTATGGGAAGTCTGGCCATCCAAGAAAACAACCAAGTCGTTTTTGAAAAAAATTATGGATTTTCCGACGTAAAAAACAAAATAAAAGCTGGTGCAGATACCCGATATAAGATTGGCTCTATTACCAAAACATTTACCTCGGTTGTCATTTTGCAATTGGTTGAAGAAAAAAAACTGACGCTTGACACTAAGCTTTCACGATTTTTCCCGACCATAAAAAATTCAGAAAACATCACAATCGAAAACCTGCTGAACCATTCAAGCGGTATTTACAGTTTTACGAACGATGCTGATTATGCTGTATATGCAAAGTTGCCGAAAACCCGAAGCGAGCTGATGAAAAAGATAAAAGCAGGGAAGCCTGTTTTTGAACCTGGAGAAAAAGCAGAATACAGCAATTCTAATTTTGTGATTCTAGGTTGGATTATTGAAGATCTTACGAAAAAAAGTTATGCCGAAAACATCGACAGCCGTATAGTAAAGAAACTGGGACTTAAAAATACCGGATTTGCTTCTGGCGCTAAAAACGAAGCCATTTCGTATGCTTGGGATGGAAAAACTTGGCAGGAAGCTCAAAAAGAAGACATGTCAATTCCGGGTGGTGCCGGAGCTATCCTTTCCTCTGCTTCAGACTTGACCAATTTTATCAATAGCTTGTTTTCAGGAAAATTGTTAAAACAAGCTTCCTTAGACATCATGACAACTATGGACAAAGGTTACGGCAAAGGAATTTTTGCCATGCCTTTCGCGGAAAGAAAATTTTACGGACACGAAGGAGGAATCGAAAACTTCACGTCTTCCTTGACACACTATCCAAAAGAAAAACTGAGCATCGCCTTGCTCGATAACGGACAAGGCTACGAAATGGACGGAATAATGATTGGAGTCTTAAGCATCTATTACAAGATGCCGTACCGTTTTCCGAACCTAAAAACTGCGACCGTAGAACTCTCGATCTTAAAAAAATACGAAGGCATTTATTCTGACCCTAATTTCCCGATGAAAATCTCAATCAAGGAAGAAAAAGGCGTGCTTATCTGCCAGGCAACTGGGCAAAGCTCTTTTCCGCTGAATCCGCTAAGCGATACGAATTTTAATTTCGAGCCAGCTGGATTAGAATTGGTTTTCTCGCCAAATGCCATGACAATACTGCAAGGCGGCAACGAGTTTAAACTCACGAAAGAAAAATAAAAAAAAGAGCCCATCCAATCGAATGGGCTCTTTTTTTTATTTTCGAGTAGAATCTCTCTGGCGGAGTTCCGTCTTGATGACCGTAGTCCTATAAGCATATTCTTCGTCTTTGCTTTCCAGTTTTTCGATAAGCATTTTAGCTGCTTCTTCGCCAATCTCAATACCATGCTGGCTGATTGTAGAAAGACTTGGCGTCAGTCTTCGCGACCAGACTCCATCCGCAAATCCAATTACAGAAAGTTCTTCGGGAATCTTGATTCCTTTTTTGATAGCCATCTTCATAGCCATGGTCGAAGCATGTTCGTCTAAGCCAAAAATTCCGTCAATCTCCTGATTATCGATCAGGTCTTTCAGCCTGAAATCAAACTCATCTGGATTATCAGTTCGTATAATCAAATCTTTATTTATAGCAATATCATTATCATTTAATGCTTTCACGTAGCCTTGCGCTCTCAGTTTGGCCACGCTTAGATTGTCGATAGAAGTAAGCAATGCGATTTTTCTACATCCTAAGGTTATCAGATGGTTCACGGCATTTACCGAAGAATCGAAATCATCAACGATTACCTTGTCGCAATTTACTTCGTCAGAAATCCTGTCGAACATTACGATCGGGATACCTTCGGAAATAATCTCTTTAAAGTGCTTAAACTCCTGCTGTTTCTGAGTCTCTTCCGAAATAGACAAAATAAAACCGTCAATCGTTCCATTGCTGAGCATGTCCATCGTATGGATCTCTTTCTTTAGCGATTCGTTAGAAATGCAAGTAATCACATTATAGCCTTTTTCATTTGCCATCTTTTCGATACCACTGAAAACCTTCGCAAAAAACGGATTCAGAATATTAGGAATAATAACTCCGATAGTTTTGGTACTGCGATTTTTCAGATTGATGGCGATGTTATTCGGCTTGTAATTTTTAAGCTTCGCAAATTCCTGAATTTTAATTTTTGTAGGCTCGCTAATTTCCGGGCTGTTGCTCAACGCTTTAGAAACTGTCGAAACAGATACATTTAATTCTTTGGCTATTTGCTTTAAAGTTGCTTTTGGTTTCATCATTTTCAGTATAAAAGAAATGTAAAGTAAGTGAAAAAATAGAAAATATTCTTAAAATTTACAGTAAACTTAAAAACAGAAAGACAAAAACTACGGCACATTATTCGGAATTTTTAAATACTAAAGACTAGTTTATTTCATGCCAAGTACTGCTGGCATTCTTCGCACGCCTGTGCAAACTAAAAAATTAGCAATAAAAAACATCTTCATACAAACAATTACATATCAAAAACAATTTTCACATTGTAATTATATAAAATTTTATCAAAACCGCTAACATAATTTCAACGTAAGTAGTCTACATAGATTCCCAACGGGAACCTAAAATCAACCCGATTAATTATTAACCTTTTAAATGTCTACTTATGAAAAATGCAGTAACTGTAAAAGAACAGCTTACTTCGGGAACCAACCGAAGAAGCTTCTTAAAAATCAGCGGACTCACGATGGCGGCTACAGGACTACTCCTCACGGGCTGTAGCAACGATGATGATTCTGAAAACAACGGCCCGTATGCTCCAGGAATACGCAATGGCGTATTTGATCTCGGAAGCGGCGATCTGGGAGTCTTGACGTATGCGTATGCGCTGGAACAACTCGAAGCCGATTTTTATACGCGAGTTGTCAACCTCAATAATTTTGGAGCACTGTTCAATTCCGAAGAACAACAAGTACTTTCTGATTTATATGCCCACGAGGTAATCCACAGAGAATTCTTCAAGACGGCTTTGACAGGAGCCTTGAGCAATCCTTCCACACAATTACTGCCAACACTGGAATTTGATTTCAGCACCGTAAACTTTGGCAGCAGAGATTCTATTCTGGGAACCGCAAAAGCTTTAGAAGACACAGGTGTTGCCGCTTATAATGGAGCAGGAAAACTAATTACAAGCGCTGACTATTTATTATTAGCAGGGAAAATTGTTTCTGTCGAAGCACGACATGCATCCGCCATAAGAAGCTTGATCAATCCAAATTCGGGTGATTTTGCTGGCGATGATATCGTAAGTGCATCTAACGGACTGGATGCTGCCAAAAATCCATCGCAGATACTTCCTGTAGCGGGTAGCTTTATCACGACAGAATTTTCAGCCGTCTACCTACCTTAAATACTAACCAACAAAAATTTAGAAATTATGAATCTATTAAAATTTATAGAGTCCTTCACTGATGAAAACTTCATGAAAAGCACGGGCTCCAGAAGAGATAGTTTTGGGCAGTTCGGACAATTGGGTAAAAATTTAGCCCTTGCCTCTATTCCATTAGGATTGGCAGCATTCACTAACAAAGCCTTTGCTTCAGATATAGGTCCGACACCAAGCACGCCAATTGGAGCGCTGCAGCTTGCCCTCACGCTAGAATATCTTGAGGATGAATTTTATCGCTTAGGATTAGAATCTGGCGTTATCCCGACAGGAGGAAGAGATGAAAAAGTATTCATGCAGATTGCACAACACGAAGCCGACCATGTGGAATTTCTGATTGCCGGACTCGGAGCCAATGCTGTTGCCAAACCAATATTTGACTTTACGGTCGGAGGCGCGTTTGATCCTTTCAATGCGACAGGAATAGGAAATGCCGCCGCATACCAACAATTTTTGATATTGGCACAAGCATTTGAAGACACCGGAGTAAGAGCCTACAAAGGCCAGGCTGCCAATCTTATATCGACACCTGATTTACTTACAGCCGCTTTGCAGATTCATTCCGTTGAAGCGCGCCATGCATCAGAAGTAAGAAGACTACGAGGACTTAAAGGATGGATTACCGGAAATCAAAGAGGAACTGGAATGCCGTCTGCAACTCAAGCCGTTTATGATGGAGAAGAAAATGTAATGCAGGCCGGATTTAATACGAGCACAGTAAGCAACGGCTCATTAGGGCCTGCTATTCCAGGAACGGCAGGATCAGAATCTTATGATGAACCTTTGACCACACAACAGTCTGTCAATATTGCCAATTTGTTTATTGTATAAACTATTTACCCCTAAAATCTAGCAAACCATCTAAGCGTATTTTTAGATGGTTTTTTTGTTTTTAAATAAGCCGACACTTCTACTCAGCCATTAAACCAAAAATAATCCGTAGATTTGCCTTCTCCATTTATAGATTTTCAATCTGATAATCAGCCTCTAAAATAATCTTTTATAGGTGTTTGCATTTAAAATAAATTATTGTACTTTTGCAACCCCTTTATTGGGGATGGAATGTTTAATTAAAATAAATTATTGTGAACACATTAAGCTACAAGACAATTTCAGCTAACAAAGCCACTGTAACGAAAGAGTGGATTGTTGTTGACGCTGAAGGTCATAACTTGGGCCGTCTTGCTTCAAAGGTCGCTATGATCCTTAGAGGTAAATACAAACCAAGTTATACACCGCACGTGGACTGTGGAGATAACGTAATTGTTATCAATGCAGAAAAAATCAACCTTACAGGTAACAAAATGGATGACAAAATCTATATGCGTCATACAGGATACCCAGGAGGACAAAGAACTTTAACTGCTAAAGTATTACAGACAAAAAATCCAGCTACTTTAGTGGAAAAAGCAGTAAAAGGAATGTTGCCTAAAAATAAATTAGGAGCACAACTTTTCAGAAATTTAAATGTTGTTGTAGGTCCAGAGCACAAACAAGAAGCTCAAAAACCTAAAACTGTTAACCTTAACGATCTTAAGTAATGGCTACAATTCACAAAATCGGTAGAAGAAAAACCGCTGTTGCTCGTGTTTATGTTACAGAAGGAACTGGAAACATCACGGTAAACAAAAAAGAATTTACAACTTACTTCCCGACTGCAACTTTACAGTACAAAGTATTGCAACCTCTTTCTATGACTGAGAACGCATCTAACTTTGACGTAAAAGTAAATGTTTATGGTGGTGGTTCAACTGGTCAAGCAGAAGCTGTAAGAATGGCATTAGCACGCGTAATGTGTGAAGTAAATGCTGAAAACAGAGCTATCTTAAAACCAGAAGGTTTATTAACAAGAGATCCAAGAATGGTTGAACGTAAGAAATTCGGTCAGAAGAAAGCTCGTAAGAGATTCCAATTCTCTAAACGTTAATATTACCGTCTTTTCTGTATTGGAAAAGACCTCGTTCATTTATTATTTAAAAACAATGTTGTTATTCCCTGCCGAGGCAGGAAATTAGTTTAGCATCTAAATGAAGCCTAAAGCCTAAAGCTCAGCTTAAAGCCAAAAAGGAACATTGCTAATTCAACAGAACGTAAACTATTACATTAAAATGGCAAACAAAGTAGAAGTTAAAGAATTACTAGAAGCAGGTGTTCACTTCGGACACATGACTAGAAAATGGGATCCAAACATGGCTCCTTACATCTATATGGAGCGTAATGGAATTCACATTATCAATCTATATAAAACTGCAGCTAAAATCGAAGAAGCTAATGAAGCTTTGAAAAAAATCGCTGCATCTGGTAGAAAAATATTATTCGTTGCTACCAAAAAACAAGCAAAAGATATCGTAGCTGAAAAAGCTGCTGCTGCAAACATGCCTTACATCACTGAAAGATGGCCAGGTGGTATGCTGACTAACTTCGTAACTATCAGAAAAGCGGTTAAAAAAATGGCTTCTATCGATAGAATGAAGAAAGACGGTACTTTCATGACATTATCTAAAAAAGAACGTTTACAGGTTGATCGTCTTCGTGCAAAATTAGAGAAGAACTTAGGCTCTATCGCTGATATGTCAAGACTTCCTGCTGCATTGTTCGTTGTAGACATTAAAGCTGAACACATCGCAATTAAAGAAGCTCAAAAATTAAACATTCCAGTTTTCGCAATGGTGGATACAAACTCTGACCCAAGAGAGGTTGATTATGTAATCCCTGCAAATGATGATGCTTCTAAATCAATCGATAAAATTTTATCTTTAGTAACTACTGCTGTTATCGAAGGTCTTTCTGACAGAAACACAACTTCTGAAAAAGAGACTGAGCAGCCAGTTGGCGAAGTTGCAGACGCTCCAAGCGAAACTGTAGAAACTTCAACAGAAGAATAAATAAATATTTAAATTCCAATCTTAAGTTCCAAGTTCCATAAAAATCAAAAACTAAAAAGTTGATGATTTAATAAAATTGGAATTTGGGATTTAAAGATTGGAATTTCTTTTTTTACACTAAATTTTAATCTTAAAATAAAAAACAAATGGCAACAATTACTGCTGCGGACGTAAATAAATTGAGACAAATTACAGGTGCCGGAATGATGGACTGCAAAAAAGCTTTAGTTGAAGCGGAAGGAGATTTCGATAAAGCTATTGAAAACCTTAGAAAAAAAGGACAAAAAGTTGCTGCGAACCGTTCTGACCGTGAATCTACTGAAGGTGCTGCCGTTTCTTTTGTTAATGCTGACAAAACTAAAGGGGCTATTATTACTTTGAACTGCGAAACAGATTTCGTAGGTAAAAACGAAGCTTTCGTAACTTTGGCTAAAGAATTAGTTGAAAAAGCAATCAATTTCTCATCTAAAGAAGAATTTTTAGCTTCAGATTTCAACGGAATTACTGTTGCCGACAAACTAATTGAGCAAACTGGAGTTATCGGTGAAAAAATCGAAATCGGTGGTTTTGAAATCCTAGAAGGAGCTTTCATCGGATCTTATGTTCACGTTAATAAAATTGCTGCATTAACAGCAATTTCTGCACCAATTGACAACGCCGAGGTTCTAACTAAAGACATCTCTATGCAAGTTGCTTCAATGGGAGCTGACACATTATCTTACAAAGATTTTGATCCTGCTTTCATCGCTGCTGAAACTGATGCCCGTATTGCTGTAATTGAAAAAGAAAATGAAGAAGCTGTACGTTTAGGAAAAACTTTGAAAAACGTTCCTAAATATATTTCTTACGCACAATTGACTGAAGAAGTTTTAAAACAAGCAGAAGAAGATGCTAAAGCTGAATTAAAAGCAGAAGGTAAACCAGAACAAATTTGGGACAAAATCGTTCCAGGAAAAGTACAACGTTTTATCTCTGACAATACAACTTTAGATCAAGAAAAAGCTTTGTTGGATCAAAACTTTATCAAAGATGACAGCAAAAAAGTTGGTGATTATGTTAAAGACTTCAAAGTTGAAATTACAGGCTTCAAAAGAGTTGCTTTAGGATAATATTCTAAATGTTCTCATATATACATCCCGCTTCCAAACGAAGCGGGATTTTTATTTATATTTGGATTAAAATCTGAACAATGGAAGAAAAAGTAAGATGTAGATGGTGTATTGGCGATGCGTTATACGAAAAATACCATGATGAAGAATGGGGCGTTCCTGTATATGACGACCAAAAACTATTCGAATTCTTAATCCTAGAAACTTTCCAGGCCGGATTAAGCTGGATTACCATACTCAGAAAAAGAGAAAATTTCAAGAAAGCCTTTGACAATTTCGATTATAAAAAAGTCGCCAACTATGATGAAGAAAAAATCCAAGAGCTTCTCCAAGACACCGGAATCATTCGCAACCAACTAAAAATTCGTTCTGCCGTTACCAATGCAAAAGCTTTTATGGAAACCCAAAAAGAATTTGGAAGCTTCTCTAATTACATTTGGAAATTCACAGATGGCAAGCCCATCATAAACCGTCCAAAATCACTATCTGAAGTTCCAGCCATAACACCACTTTCTGACAAAATCAGCAAAGATTTAAAAAAGAGAGGGTTTAAATTTGTAGGCTCGACCGTAATTTATGCACACATGCAAGCCACAGGAATGGTCAATGATCACATTGAGGCATGCTGGACAATGAAATAAGTCATTATTTGGATTTTAAAATCGCAATAAAATCTTCCCTAGGAATCTCTCTTGCCCCCAAGCTTTCTAGATGGTCATTATGAACTTGGCAATCTAAAAGCTTATAATTTTCCTCCTTTAACTTTTTCACTAAGGAAACGAAGGCTACTTTCGAAGCGTTAGAAACTTTAGAAAACATACTTTCTCCGCAAAAAATATGGCCTAAATCGATTCCATAAAGTCCGCCAACAAGAATATCTTCTTGCCACACTTCGACAGATTTTGCAATTCCCATTTCATTTAGCTTTGAGTATGCCTCAATCATTCCGTCAGTAATCCAAGTTCCACGCTGTCCATCTCTTTTGATAGAACTGCAATTTGAAATTACTTCTTTAAAATTCTGGTTGAATGTTACTTTAAAAACACCTCTGTTCAGTATATTTCTCATGCTTTTTGAAACCGAAAATTCATTCGGAAACAAAACCATTCGTTCTTCAGGCGACCACCAAAGAATAGGCTCATCTTCATCAAACCATGGAAAAATACCGCTCTTGTAAGCCAAAAGCAGGCGTTCTGGTGACAAATCTCCGCCAATAGCTAAGATACCATCCTCATCCGTTTCATTTACTGGAGGAAAAAATAATTCTTTGGTAAGGAAATACATTTATAACTTATTTTACTTCATAAAAAAACCGCAAGAATTTCTGCGGTTTTTGATACTTCTGCTTTATTTATTAGAAAGGCAAATCGTCGTGCTCTTCTTCTTTAAAATTATTTGCTGGTTCAAAAGCTTCTCTTGCCGGCATTGGAGGAACTTGAGCAGAAGGAGCTTCAGCTTGCAGTTTTTCGATTCTCCAGCCTTGAATGCTGTTGAAATATTTAGTTTCTCCTTGAGGATTTACCCACTCTCTGCCTCTTAGGTTGATTGAAACCTTCACAGGCTCACCTACTGAATAATTATTCAATAGATCGCATTTGTCCTGCGTGAATTCAATCATGATATGTTGCGGGTATTGCTCCTCAGTAGTAACAACCAATTCTCTTTTTTTAAATGACGCACTAACTTGCTGTTCGGCATTTATTACTTTAACTTTTCCAGTAACTTCCATAATCTCTATTTTTTTGTTTATTTATATGGCTTGTAATTCAGCCTTTTCATTATATTTTTTCAGAGAGCAACACTTTCCATGCCGCAATCACTTCATTATTATCCAAGTATTCTTTTGCTTTCAAATGCACTTTTTCCTGATCATCGGAACTCAAAACGCCTTTGACGGCAAAATTCTGATTTACAAATATAGCAACTTCTTCGCTTGTAGGCAATGCTTCAACGTTGCCTAATTTACCTAAATCATTGCCGTCGAAAATCGGGCTGTTTTTTATAAAATCTGGTATTTGGTCAACACCAATTCCTAATGTGGTCAATGGCTTTTCAACTTCAAACAATCCCATATTTGAACGCGAATACCAATTGCCGCCTAACCTCGAGACCAAGTCAATTTTATGTTGGTCAACAGCACCATTTTCATCCAAAATCTTCTCATCAATATGCATTTTTACAATCTCACAGATAATTAGATTACCTGCACCGCCTTCGCTTCCAAGACTGATGATTTCTTGTATCTCACACTCAAATTGAACGGGAGATTCTTTTACACGAAAAGGCTTTACCAAATCAGATGGAATTGGCGTAAATCCAGCTTTTAAAAATTCATTTACACCATTGCCATATTCTGTACTCGACAGGGAAGCCTGCTGTACCATATCATAATTGACTACATTAATCACAACTTCACGAGTAGCCTCGGCATTGATCAAGGTGTGCTTTATCGTATTGTCGCGGACACGTCGGGATGGCGAAAAAACCAAAATTGGCGGGTTAGCGCTAAAAAGGTTAAAAAAGCTAAAGGGCGATAAATTCGGATTCCCATTACGGTCCACGGTACTTGCAAAAGCAATCGGCCTAGGCCCCACTGATCCTTGAAGATAACCCTGTAATTTTGCTGTCGAAATTTCTTTCGGCTCTATACTAATCATAAAATTCTCCGTTTAAACAAAAGTAATAAATTGAATCATAAGGAAAGAATGAAGTATTTAAGACTTATAAACAGTTTAAGATTTTGACTTTGTTTCTTTTGCTTATATTTATACCTCAAAATAAGATTTATGCAGTTTTCTGAAAAAAGAAATGTCACGCGATGGATTATCATCATGATCTCTTTCATCATAATTTCTCTCATCCTTTGGAATACCTATACTTTTTTCCAAATCTTTAAAAATGAAGAGCATCTAAAAATGCAGATTTGGGCGACTTCATTAAAGACAATCAATAAGGCCGATTTAGAAAACGACGACATTGAATTACCAAGGCAGATTGTAGACAAAAACACTACCATTCCTATTGTGCTTACCGATCAAGCCGGAAATATTATGGGAATGCGAAATATCGACGAAAAAATCGCGAATGATTCTATCAAAGCCAAAGCCTTTTTCAAGAATTTTAAAAATGAAAATGAGCCGATTCCGATAGAATACCTGCCAGGAGAAATCCAGTACATTTATTATGGAAATTCTTCACTTTTGAACAACTTAAAATATTATCCGATTGCGCTGTTTCTTATTTTAGTCTTGTTTGGATTACTTATCTTCAACTTTTACCGTGCCAGCAGAATGGCTACCCAAAACAAGCTTTGGGCGGGTATGGCGAAAGAAACCGCGCATCAGATAGGCACGCCGCTTTCTTCATTGCTTGGCTGGATTGAAATCATGAAAGCTGATAATGTTGACGAAACAACTGTGACCGAAGTCGAAAAAGACATTTTCAGGCTGCAGACCATCGCCGATCGTTTTTCAAAAATTGGTTCAGAACCTGTTTTAGAAGAAAAGGATATTATTGCGGAGACAGAACAGTCGTATGATTATCTAAAATCCAGATTTTCGAATCAGATTAATTTTTCTTTCAAAGCTCCAGACCACGCGATCATGACTTCTATCAACCCAATATTACACAGCTGGACGATTGAAAATCTTGTCAAAAATGCGATTGATGCTATGAAAGGAAGAGGAAATTTATCTATTGCTATTGAGGAAGATTCTCGTTTTGTAAAAATAAAAGTAACCGACACTGGAAAAGGAATACCAAAAAAACAATTCAAGAGGATTTTCGAGCCTGGATTTACGACTAAAAAACGCGGTTGGGGATTAGGACTTTCGTTAACCAAAAGAATCGTAGAGGAGTATCATGACGGAAAAATAAAGGTCTTTTCGTCAGAAACAGGAAAAGGCACCTGCATGTTGGTAAGTCTGAGGAAAATCTAAAAAGAAACAGCCGCAAATTTAATATTTACTGAATCTGCGGCTGCAAATATTTTAAAAAAAAAGATTATAAGTTGGCAGCTATCTCTTTTGCCAATACTTCAAATTCTTCTTGGGTTAATTTTACTTTATTCTGGAAACGCATTTCGTCCATTTCATTTAACGGAATCAAATGTACGTGCGTATGCGGAACTTCCAAACCAATAACGGCTACACCTACTCTTTTGCAAGGAACTGTCTTCTCTATGGCCTTGGCTACTTTTCTAGAAAATTTCATCAATCCCAAATAATGCTCTTCGTCCATATCAAAAATCTTATCGATTTCTTTTTTTGGAATGCATAACGTGTGTCCTTTCGCATTTGGATTTACATCCAAAAAAGCAAGATAATTTTCGTCCTCGGTAATTTTATAAACTGGAATTTCTCCGTTGATTATTTTTGTGAAAATTGAGCTCATTTGGTTCAGAATTCTGGGTTAAAACTTAGTCTCTTGATATTTCTAAAATCTCAAATTTCAAAATACCGTTCGGTACTGTAATTTCGGCTATCTCACCTACTGATTTTCCTAGCAATCCTTTTCCGATTGGAGAAGTAACAGATATCTTTCCTGTCTTAAGGTCCGCTTCACTTTCAGCCACCAATGTATATTTCATTTCCATCCCATTCGATTGGTTTTTGATTTTCACATTTGACAGCACCAATACTTTAGAAATATCAAGCTGTGATTCGTCAATCAGACGGGCATTTGAATACACTTCTTCTAATTTTGAAATTCTCATTTCGAGCAAACCTTGGGCTTCTTTAGCCGCATCGTATTCTGCATTTTCAGACAAATCCCCTTTATCTCTAGCCTCAGCAATTGCTTGAGACGCTTTTGGGCGCTCAATACTTTTTAGCTGTTCTAGTTCCTCTTTCAATTTTTTTAAGCCTTCTGCTGTATAATAAGATACGTTACTCATAATTTCATCGTTATATATAAAATAGAAAAAATCCCATCACGACGGGATTTCTTTCCACAAAGATAGTATTTTTAATTCAAATCGATATTTATATACTATTCGTATACAAAACCAAAGTTAATTAAATTAAATTTGTTTCTACAAATTATACAATGGAATTTTTAAGATGAAAAAGATTATTGCCCTTTTATTTATCAGTATCGCAATTGCAGCATGTTCTGACAGCAATTTCAATAATAGAAACCCTTATATCCCAAATTATTCTTTTAGCGTTGAGATCAATACCAATCTTCCTTTGTATAGTGATCTTCAATACACCGGAAATGGCAAGCTGATTACGCTAAATGGCGCAGGTGCAAACGGCATCATCGTTTTTAATGCCGGATCAGGAAATTTCAGGGCTTATGATGCTAGCTGTCCTAACCAGTACCCTAGCAGTTGTTCCCGTTTAGAAGTAGAAGGCATCAATGCTGTCTGCCCATGTGATGACGTGACATACAGCTTGTTTACAGGCCTTGCGGATGCCGATGTGGAATACCCGATGAAACCTTACCGCGTTGAAGTAAACGGAAACATCATCCGAGTTTATAACTAAAAATGCCTCGAATTTATCTTGAAACAAGTATTTCTGCACCTGTAGAGATTGTATTTGATTTGTCAAGAAGCATCGATTTGCATAAAATTTCAACTGAGCACACCAAAGAAGAAGCGATTGCCGGCAAAACTTCCGGATTGATTGCATTGGGCGAAACGGTCACGTGGCGTGCAAAACATCTAGGATTTACTCAAAATCTTACCTCTAAAATAACAGACTATAACTATCCGTTTTTCTTTGCAGACGAGATGACTCAAGGAGCTTTCAAAGAATTCCGCCATGAACATCATTTCGAGCCTCATGAAAATACGACTTTGATGATTGATATTTTTACGTATCAATCTCTTTTTGGATACTTCGGAAAATTAGCCGATTTCATTTTCTTAAAAAAATACCTCAGCAATCTTTTAGAAAGAAGGAATGTTATCATAAAAGATTTTGCAGAGACAGAAAAATGGCAACAAGTATTGAAAGAAAAAGCCTGACAAGTCATGATAGACTTGCCAGGCTTTGGGAAAAATAATTAAAAAACTTCTCTTTTAAAACTTCAAGGTCATTCCAGCCAAGAAATTGATTCCGGCTTGCGGATAATATCCAGCGCCTTCCATTGTCGTAATAGTACCTGGATTTGAAAAATCATCATCATACGTATAGAAATAACCATTAGACTCGTATTTGTAGTCAAAAACGTTGTTTACTAAACCTGAAAAGATGATGGATTTGAAAACAGAGTTGGTTTTGATTTCATAAGAAACATTAAAATCGCTCACAGAATAGCTTTCTAATTTTGACCCTTTAGAATCAATATTTCCCATATACTGATCTCCTACAAATTTCGTCAGAAGAGAAACTTGCATGTTCTTGATTGGTAAAAATGTAATTGCATTCCCAACGATCACGTCAGGCGAAAAGGCGATATTTGTATTTCCTAATTTCTCTAATGCGCCATCTCTTTGAAAGACAAAATCTTCATTTTTGTTTGTGCTTACAGTTACATTCGGGCGGAAAATCCATTTGTCTGCCACAAAAAGAGTCGCATCAATTTCCAATCCTAGCCTATAACTTTCTCCGCTATTTTGACGGATAGGCGCCCCAACATCATTCAAAGCTCCAGTCAAAACCAACTGGTCTTGGTATCGCATATAATAGCCGTTCACATTCAGTTTTGTTTTTGGCGCATTGTACCTCCATCCTAACTCAAAATCGTTGAGCTTTTCAGGTTTTGGATTTCCAGATTCGTAATCGCTTCTGTTGGGCTCTCTGTTTGCTCTTGCGTAAGAGAAATAGATATTATTTTCATCGTTAACGATGTAGGTAATTCCTGCTTTCGGATTGAAGAAATTAAAATTATCATCTACAGAACCTGTGTCTGCTCCTTTGGTCTTATAGCCTACATTTCTGTATTGCAAGTCTCCGAAAAGGCTCCAATTCTCATTGAACTTGTAATTTACTTTTGCAAAAACGTTGAAATCGGTTTTTGTAGAAAAGTCATCATAATATTTGAAATTGTATTCTGGCAAAATGAAGCTTCTTGTCCAAAGAATATTCCCGAAATGCTTGCCTTCATATTTGTTCCAGCCGCCTCCAAGTATGAAATCCAGCTTCTCATTTTTATAATTGGCAGAAAATGTCGTTCCATAAAAATCGTTATCAAGCCATTTTCTACGAATCAAGTCGCTTGACTCGATCAATTCCCCTTCAACAACTTGCGGCTGAATTCCATATTCGGATAAATCTTCGTCTACTTTATAGTTTTCATAATAGCCTTTCCCTTTAGTGTAGTGAAAAGCCAGATTCGTGCTCCAGTTCTCTGAAAAACGCTCATTCCAGTGTAATTGGTAGTGATCTTGGTTGTAATTATCCGTTTCATTATCATAGAAACGCGTCACGCCATTATCATCGACATATTCTCCAGAAGTATTATAAGTTCTGTCATTTTCAAGCTTATCTGGATCTTCCAGCCCATTCCAAGCTTGATATGTTTTTTCTTTTCCTCCAAAAACCAATGCTTTTATCAGGGTTGTTTTTCCTATATACGTTCCTTGAAAAAAGTAAGACTTCAGGTCTGACGACGCTCTATCGATATAACCATCTGATTTGATATTAGAAACGCGCCCAGCCAGTTCAAAATGATCTTTTATCAATCCGGTGCTGAACTTTAAGGTATGTTTCCTAGAGTTAAAACTTCCGAAAGAATTGGAAATTTCGCCATTCGCTTCTGTCGCATAGGAATCTGTCAGCAAGTTCAAGCTAGCGCCAAAGGCTCCGGCTCCATTTGTAGAGGTTCCGACACCACGCTGCAGCTGTATATTCTGGACTGAAGAGGCAAAATCAGGCATATTTACCCAAAAAGTACCTTGCGACTCAGAATCATTATAAGGAATTCCGTTAAGCGTCACGTTAACCCTTCGGGAATCGGAACCTCTCACACTGATGGCAGAATATCCGATGCCGTTACCCGCATCCGACGTAATTACTACTGATGGCAGATAGTTTAGCAAGGCTGGAATATCCTGACCTAAATTCCTAGATTCTAATTCTTTTTTGCTGATGTTGCTGAAAGTAACTGGCGTTTGCGCCGTAACACGGACAGCAGAAACCAAAACCTCATCGAGATTGTTGGTTTTTGTGGTATCAATAACCACTTTTTCTTGAGCAAAAAGAGATCCAGATGTAAAAAACGCAAGCCCTAAAAGAGTTCTTGCATGAAGAAAGGATCCAGACGTATAATTTTGACTACGGTTTTTATGCCTGTCTTTCTGTCTGGACTCATTTTTTTTGAATAAAGTTTTCATTCGTAAATTTTCTTACGAATAAAAGGGGCAATTATTCTATTGTTTAAATTAATTGATTGTACTTAACGACAAATTTTAAGCGTGCACTCGAAAAAGATGTCGTTTCATCCCTTGGCAGCATTACCCGCCCAGGTTCCTTGGGTATAATCTCAGCTCGTTATTTGGAGCACCCCTTTGAGACGGGGCAAAGATAGAAAAGTATTGAGACATAGTCTCTATAATTCATCTTTTTTAATCAAAAGTCAGGTTTTCTTCTGGATTGCTTCTTCTCGGAAAGATTTCTTTTGTTTTGGATGCGTTTTTTGATTACAGATTTTGGCACTTTCGTGGCTTTGCGCTCTTTTGGAATGATTAAATTCTCTCGAAGCAGTTGGAGAAATCTCTTAACGACAATCTCCTTGTTTTTTAATTGACTTCTGTCTTCATCGCAATTCAAAAGTAGTATCTTATCGTTAGTCAGTCTTGGCGCTAGTTTATCTTCCAGAAGGGTTATTTCTTCCTCTGAAAGCGCTTTTGAGTTCGATAGATCGAAAGACAGCACCACTTTTGAAGAAACCTTATTGACATTCTGTCCTCCTGCTCCGCTGCTTCTGACTGCTTTAAATTTTAATTCTGATATGATTTTTTCGGCATTCACTAGTATTGCGGCTGATGCGCTGGTTTCAATAAGTCATTAACTGTTTTTACCGGATTGAAAGTAATCAAAGGCACTTCTACAAAAATGGTAGTCCATTTTGCCATAGCGCCATTCCATAGTCCCGGCAGTTCATACGCTTTAATCGGCTTACCATTTTTATTTTTTTCTACGATAAAACCGCTATCAATATCAACAAATTCCTTGAGGTCAAATTTTTCGCCTCTATAATTTTTTGTACCGCAGACTAAGTCAACTGGATTAAAATGCGTCGAACTAGCCAGCAATTTGGCTTGTGTCGGGTTTTGAGTATCAATCTGCGATGATTCGACAATCTGCAAAGAAACAGTTCCTTTTTTATCTCTTACCCAAAACGGCCCACCTCCTGGCTCTCCTTCATTTTTTACCATACCGCAAACACGAATCGGCTTGTTGAGAATTTCTTGAAGATACACAACCTTATTCTCCCTAGTATATTTCTGAAAATCTGAAGTTATAGAAATCTGCAGCTTTGTCTTTACAAATTCTACAATTTCATCAATCATTTCCTTTTGGATATTTTCAGCAGACAAGATTTTAAGAGAGGCAAAAATTTTCTCCTGAAATTCCAGCAAGATGCCCGCCAAAGCTTTCTTATACAAACCAATAGTCTGTATATGGTTCTGGATTACGTTATCAATATTTTTTATGAAAATAATATCGGCATAAAGCTGATTTAAGTTTTCAATCAAAGCGCCATGTCCTCCCGGTCTAAAGAATAATCTTCCATCGTCTTGACGAAAAGGATTATTCTCTAAGTCCACCGCTAGCGTGTCTGTGATTTTATGCTGATAAGAATAATCGACGTGAATCTTTATATTTGAATTTGCTTCAACTTTAGGCTTGACCTCGTTTATAATCCGATCGAAAGAGTCTTGATGTTCTTCTGAAATGGTAAAATGCAGGTTGGAAACATCATTAGAAGAAGCGTAAAAACCGCTCTCATTTAAATGTTCTTCGATAGGCGTTGCAATATAATCTCCATATTGATGAAAAGGCAATACGGCTTTTGGTTTTGAAGCAAAATCAAAATGACCTAATGACAAGAGGGATTTTATAAAATAAAAAACTCTGGTGTCTTTGTCCCATTGCTTGTATTCTGGATATTTGGACTGGGTGTATTCTAAGACTGCTTTATGAAAGGGAAATTTTTCTATTCCGATTAAAAAAATAGAAATGGAGCTGCAATGTTTTCTGTTGATATACGCATTGATTGTTTCGTTTCCGAGCTTAAACTCATTAATAAATTCGCTTAAAAACTTGAACATTCTACTAGCAGCGCCCGATGCTGGTACAAATTTCTGAAGCTTGAGATTGTTCTTTTTAGAATCGAATAGATTAGAATAATATATCGCTTCACTTTCAGACAAAGGCATTATTCCGTTAGCAATGGAAGCCGGCTTTTCCAATATCGCTTTTGGAATTCCGACGTTAAATGTCTGTAATTGGGCCGCTACATCATCAACACTTATTCCTTGATTATAAATCTGAATGAAATCATAGGGAGTAAAGCCTAAAGCTTTTATTTTTGCTAAATCTTTAAGAATCGTAATCGCTTTTTCAAATCTTTCTTCCTTACTTCCTGTAAGCAAAATATAAGGCTTTTTATTTTCAATTAGCGCTTCTTCAAATTTCTGCAATAGCATTTCACGTTCGTCTGGCTTGTCGCGCAAATCGTCTTTTTCAAAAGGAACATCGATATCCGTGAGAAAAAACAGTTCGTATTTATGTTTTCGTGCAGCCTTATCCAAAGCAGGATTGCAAAAACCGTAATAGATTTCCGAAAACACTTTAGTGCACATCAGATTGGTATCTGCAAAAAGATAGTTACCTGTATTGGCCAAGGCTTGATTCTCGAGTTTCATTTGACCTATTGCAATCGGAAGCAAGTCTTCTGGTTCGCAAATTTGTTGCGAGCGGTCCCATTTTTCTTGTAGGTACTCGCGTGCGAACTCTGGAATCCAAGTGGATTGAAAGTGCTCTGCTAATTGTTTTGCTAATGTAGTTTTCCCGGTAGATTCCGGTCCGTACAATGCTATTCTGATTTTATCTGTTGCCTGCTGTTTAAGATTTTCCTCCATTCTATGTAAGCTAAAATAGCCAAAATTGTAAAAATTACATATTGCAATGCCAACATTCCCAAATCCCTATAGGCATACAATGGGACAGCGATGATATCTGCTATGATCCACAGCGTCCAATTTTCAATCTTTTTCATTGCCATATACCACATGCCCGTAAAAAACAATCCTGAAGTAAAAATATCGATATAGTTTTCAGGCTTGATTTCTTTGCCAAACAAATGGTACACAAAATATGTTACAACAATAGTAAGAAAAAATAATAATACTCCAATAGCTTTTTGCTTCCTATTCGTTCTCGAAATTTTTACGACATAATCATTTTCTTTCATTCTTGACCAGTTAATCCAGCCATACACACTCATTATCGAAAAATAGATATTAAGCGTCATATCGGCAAAATAACCTGCTTTATAGAGAAGATATACCGTGATGACCGTGGCTATAATTCCTGTTGGATATACCAAAATGTTTTCTTTCTTGGCATAATAGACGCTCAATATGCCAAAAACAAAAACAATGGCTTCGAGAATAACATCGAGGGTCGGCTTGTCTTTATAGGCTTCGAGAAAAAAATCAATCATTATATTTTGAGATTAGGAATTTGTAAAAAAATCAGAATCATTTTCAAAAGCTGTTCCGATAACCACCAAATCAGCACCAGCTGTGTAAGCATCCTTAATGCCCTGCATGTTTTTAATGCCACCGCCTACAATCAAAGGAATTTTTATATTTTTTGAGACTAAAGAAATCGTATCTAAAGGAACAGGGAGTTCTGCACCACTTCCCGCTTCCAAATAAATCAGCTTGTTTCCTAGAAACTCTCCTGCCAGCGATGTTGCTACGGCAATTTCCGTATTATGCCTTGGCAAGGGTATTGTTTTGCTGACCGAAGCCACAGCAGTCTGATTGCCACTTTCAATCAAAATATAGCCCGTAGAAATAATTTCGAGATTAGATTTTTTTAAGATTGGCGCTGCTTTGACCTGATGTTCGATCAAAAAATCTGGATTCCGTCCTGATAATAAAGTCAAAAACAAGATACCGTGGGCTTCTATCGAAATCTGAGACGGGTTTCCTGGAAACAGCACTATCGGAAGTTTTGTCTTTTGCTTTAATTCGCGAATAATTGCATCAATCGTATTTGTAAGCACAAGGCTTCCGCCAATGAAAATATGTGTAGCTGGAGAATGGTTTATTTTCGGGATGATATTTTCTAGTGAATCTAAAGCAACTTTATCGGGATCGAGAAGAATTGCCAGAAGCTTTTTGCCTTGAATTTTCGACTGGAGTATTTCGTTGTAGATATTCTGCATTTTTGTTTAGGGAAATTCGAAGATTTTCACAAAGCTACATTAAAGAAATAAACTTGAACGATTTTAGGATATAGATTCTTATCGATTCCCTTTTTGGAAGGCATAGACAAGGGTGTAGTTTTCAATTTCCTTGAAACAAATATCAAATTCTATGTTTAGATTCCCAAAAGTCAGAAGCGCTTTTGTTTTCTGATCTTTCATCTCGAATGGAGCGACAAAAATATGATCCTTGAAACTGATTCCTTTTTCATTCCTGATTTTAAAAATTGCTTCTTTCACGCCCCAGATTACGGTTAATCTTGAAACGTAATCTTCTTCCTTTTTTTTATCTAAAAAGCCAAATTCGCTATTATTGACAAACTTATTGGCAATCAATATTATTTTTTCACGTCGAAGCTCGATATCGATCCCCACGTTTTCATCACTCAAAATTATGGCAGAAAAATCAAAAGAATGCGTTATCGAAATATGGGTCTCGTTTTCAAGGTGGGGCTTCCCAAACTGATCATAGTGAAGCTGCAAATCATTATGTCCAGATTCTTGAAGTAATTTCCTGACGCTCAAAAAAGCTCTTTGGTGTACTTCCGATTTCATCGATTGAAGCCTGTCCAGCGTTTTTTCTTTTAGAATTACCTGTGAAAAAAGCTCATCAAAACTTTCCGTGATTTTCCAGATCAGGATTTTAGTAGTCGGATTATATTGGGTGATTTTGTAGAGCATTCTTTTTTGGATGACCGATTTTCGCTAAATATTGAGTATCAAAAAAAGGATTTGCTTCTTATTCAAACAATTACCATTATTAAACAAACCTTAAATAATTTTTTGGATTATTTTAATAAAAAGTAATTCCGTAAATTTGCAAAAATTTTGATTATACAAATATATACAAATAGATGAGTACAACGACATTACCTTTTGTGGCTTATAAAGTGAAAGATATTTCTCTTGCGGCTTGGGGAAGAAAAGAAATTGAATTGGCGGAAGCTGAAATGCCAGGTTTGATGGCACTTCGCAGAGAATATAAAGATGAGCAGCCATTAAAAGGTGCTAGAATTGCAGGTTGTCTTCACATGACAATCCAGACTGCAGTTTTGATTGAGACGTTGATTGCTCTTGGAGCGGAAGTGACTTGGTCATCTTGCAATATTTTCTCTACACAAGATCAGGCTGCTGCTGCTATTGCTGCTGCTGGAATCCAAGTGTATGCTTGGAAAGGCTTGAATGAAGAGGAATTTGACTGGTGTATAGAACAAACTTTATTCTTTGGTGAAGACAGAAAACCATTGAACATGATCTTAGATGATGGTGGTGATTTGACAAACATGGTTATTGATCGTTACCCAGAATTAGTTGCTGGAATCAAAGGTCTTTCTGAAGAAACAACTACAGGTGTTCACAGACTTTATGAGAGAGTAAAAGCTGGAACTTTACCAATGCCTGCAATCAACGTGAATGATTCTGTTACTAAATCTAAATTTGATAACAAATATGGCTGTAAAGAGTCTGCTGTTGACGCAATCCGTCGTGCAACTGACTTAATGTTGGCTGGAAAAAGAGTAATCGTTTGCGGTTATGGTGATGTTGGAAAAGGAACTGCAGCTTCTTTCAGAGGTGCTGGTTCTATCGTAACTGTTACTGAGATTGATCCAATCTGTGCATTGCAAGCTGCTATGGACGGATATGAAGTGAAACGATTAGATACTGTTATTGCTACAGCTGATATTATCATCACGACTACTGGAAACAAAGATATCGTTGTGGGAAGCCACTTCGAAAAAATGAAAGACAAGACTGTTGTTTGTAACATCGGTCACTTCGACAACGAAATCGATATGGCTTGGTTGAACAAAAACCACGGTGCTTCAAAAATCGAAATCAAGCCTCAGGTTGATAAATATACTATCAACGGAAAAGATATTATCATCTTGGCTGAAGGTCGTTTAGTAAACCTTGGCTGTGCTACTGGCCACCCAAGTTTTGTAATGAGCAACTCTTTCACAAACCAAACTTTGGCTCAAATCGAATTGTGGAAAAACAGCGCAACATACAAAAACGAAGTATATATGCTACCAAAACACCTAGATGAAAAAGTAGCTGCTTTGCACTTGGCAAAATTAGGCGTTGAATTGGAAACATTAAGAGAAGAACAAGCCGCTTATATTGGTGTTGAAGTTCAAGGTCCGTTTAAACCTGAATACTACAGATATTAATCTATTTCAGATTTCTGAATTTAGATTTAAGATAAAAAAACCTCGCCTAAAGCGAGGTTTTTTATTTTTATTAGAGCTTGGCAAATTTGCCGTCAGGAGTGATTTTATATTTGAGGTATTGGGCAAAAGTGACGCCCTCTTCATCCGACTTAAAATCTTTAAGATGGATCGTCTTATCTGAATCAATATAGAAATATCGTGATGATTGTCCTAAATCGCTTCCGTTAAGATAGGATATAGGCAATTTGTCTATCACTTTCCCGTCTTTGATGCTCAACAATACGTTTTGGGTTTGGCTTTCAGGATATTCGCAGGTCTTGCAGTCTATTTTTCCTTCGTATAGCACAGATACTATCTTAAAGTTTTTGCCGTCGAAAACTTGGGCGCTTTTTAATTCTATTTTTGATTTTTTATTCTTCATGTCTCCAGAAGGAACAAATTCTTTGGCTATAAAAGTTTTTGCTTCCGGATAATCGACTTTAAAAGTACTTCTGGCAGGATTATCTCTATCCTGAAATAAAAACAGACTCAATTTGTTGTATAAAGAATCTTGGAGAGAATTATCCTTTGACCAATCTGCAGGGAATTCATGAAGCACGTCTTTGTCGCCATACGGCAGGCTTACTTTAGAAAATTCGCTTATTCCTTTAACAGTACTTATTTGGCTAATGCTTTTACTGCAAGAAAGCGTGGCTAGAAAAACGAGTATGGGAATTATTTTTTTCATTCTATTGGTATATGTTATGAATCGAGTTGCCGTCAAAATCTCCAGAATGCAAATGGTCGTTGTGATCTGTAGCATACCTGTGCGCATTTCGCAACCAGGCTTGCTGCGTTGTTCCGGCAATTACTTGAGCAAAATTCCAATCTACAAAGGCATTTAATAAATTCTGTTCGTTTTGTCGATTAGCCAGATAGCTCGTGTCAACACTATCTCCGTTCGGGTGCGCCAAACTCGGGTAGCTCGTCGCATCGCCAAAACACATTCCTGTTGAGTTTACGCCTGCTAATCCGTATTGCGATAAAACACCGACAAATGCTGCAAAACAATCCGGGTTGCAGAATCGCCTTTGCGTATTGGAAAATCCATAAGCAATAACACGGCCATTTACGGCAACATTTAGCGTATCCGGCATTCTGACCAAAGGCACATTAGTTCCGGATGCTGTATAGCGGACAATTCTCAAGGCGCCTGGAAAAGCTCTGGCATTTCTATCATTTCTGTGTGTTCCAGTCGTTACGATAGCATTTGTAAAAATATGATTGGTTTGTGCCGCTCCACCGGCAGGAGCATTTTCTGTACGGAGCGCTCCTTGAGGCACTGCTCCAAGCTGCTGTCCATTATTCCTGCCCATGACAGAGGTTTTATTGCATGTTGCAATAAATATTTCATTACCATAAATATCGTAATGATAATAGGTTACTTGTGTAGAGCTTGGATTTTCAAGTTTGCTGATTTTCCTTCTGACGGTACCATTCATAGGGAGGAAATTATACGTTCCGTCTGTATAGGCAGTTCCCGATTGAACCCTAGCATAGATTTCATAAAAATTCCTGTTCCCTACCCTAAATCTTCCTTGTGCATCACTATTCAGGAAAACGCCTGCTTCTTTGACTTCTTCTGTGCTATCTGGACCATAAGCACAAGGCTCATTATCTGTTCTTTCTACCACTACTTCCAAATTGGCCGTGTGTGTTGCCGCAGCCGCTATATTGGTTGCCCAAGTATTGAAATCGGTTCGTAAGGATGGCCTAAGCTGTAGTTTTATAATCGCTTTATTTTCATGGTCGGCAAGATTCGTATAATGGTCATGTGTTCCCGTTGGATTTTCGGTTGTTCCTTTATTGTTTAAGGCATCGAAATTGCCGACGACAGCAGTCATTTTTCTCCTGACTTCAAAATTCTGGGTTTCTGGGTTAAACCACATCAGATTCAGGGTTTCTGTATTTCCAGTTAATGTATTGTCGCTTGGCCTGATGACAGCGTCAATGGATAAGGTTGCCATATTTTCCGTTTCGATAACCAGATAAACGGTCTTGCCTAAAACAGAATCAAATGGCGTGTTTTGTCCGCCTTCCTGCTGTGCATGAAGGGAGTCTATCCGAGTAAATGCCACATTCGCTCCTTGTTGGGTAACGGTCTTTTTTGCAAAATAAACACGGGTTATCTTTTGCAAGCTATCATCTGGCGTAACCGGAGAATAAGGCGGATTGAGCGTTACTGTTTGTCCTGTATCATCAATTGTTATCGGCATCGTTTAATTCATTTAATTGATAACTTATTGTTTTTTTATAATTCTCTCCGAATGAAAATTCAATCGAAATGCTTGCTTTTTTAACCGTTCCGGTATTCATATCAAAAATAAAACTGCCATCATATTTGTCTAGGTTGGGCCTATCTTTTGCTGAATCAAATAAAATTCCTTTATTTTTTATTGATTTAAAAATCATGTCGTTGTAAAATGGCGCAATCATTTTTCCCTTTACTACAACTTCAAGTTCTCGTTCTTTTAATTTTATTTTTTTTACCCGAGCTTCTTCTCCGATATTAATGACAGCATTTTCAACAAAATTCAAATATCTCACGCTTCTTTTTTTAATTGACAGAGGCGTATAGCTATCATAAAACGGATTTAGAAACAAGCCATGCTGTCTGTAATTTTTTATATCTAAAAGAATTCTCCTATCATTACTATAGAAATCCCTGAGATATTGAAACATTTCTTCTACTTTCGGCCCGACATTGCTTTTGGCTAATCTTTCTATTTTTTCTTCTAGCCTTTTTTGAATCTGATGTTGATTTACTAATTTATTGATATTTAAATGTCGGTCAGTTTCTAAAATTATATCATCATTTACCTCCGCAATTCGTGCTAAAAAATCTTTTTCTGCCAAAGAAACGGTTCTATTTTTATACTCAATATCAAAGACTTCTAATTGAATCAAATACGTTTCAAAATCTTTTTTTAATACTGTTGAATGTATTGTTTTATTAATTTCGCTTTTTAAAACAGTGCCGTTTTCTGTTGTTATTTCCATCATCGAAAATTCATAAAACTGCAAATGTTCTTCAAGGTATAAGCAGATATCTAACTCTTTTATGCCTTCAATTGTATCGGTAATATTTCGCATAGTAAGACTTTTGCTTTTTGAATTAGATTGAATTTAAAAATCAATTACTGCCAATCCATTTTAACACCTTTCTTTTTGTTGGCTATGCATTCTTCAATTGTATATTTTACCGGACAATCAAAACAATCTTCTTTTGCAAAAGCATAGCCGTCATTTAATGTAATTGTATCTTTAATTTTAATTTTCTTTTCACTTTGGCATATGGCATTGGCTTGAAATGATTCATAATCATTTTCTCCAATTTTTATGTCTTTCGATCCATAGCTGTAAGTAAGCAACTTAACAATATAACCGTCTTTATTATTCACTACCATCTCATACGCTTTGGAAGATGAAGTGCTTGAATATTTAATTACTGTATTGTTTTTATCCGTTACAATTTTATCAATTGCAAAATCATGCTGTAATAGGGGCTGATTATTTATCACTCTATTTGAAACTGGAACTTTAATTTTTATAGTTCCACTGTTGCTGGTCGTATAACATGCCTTGCAATTGTATTCTGTTGGCTGAGAAATTTTGCCAATAACTTTATTGTTTTCATAGACCAAAGTTGAATCTGCAGCAAGACTATTTTTCTCTGTCATGCTGTGATTCTGGGCTTTGCATGAAAGCAAAATCATACAAGTAATTAATAAGCTGCTCGTTATCTTCTTACGCATTCGGTATCGTATTTAAAAAATTCTTTGGTCCATTTCGTATAATTCTGTCTTTCTGCTAAATTAGTTTCGCCACCATTAATCGCTACAGTAACTAATCTTATATTTTCGTTTTCAAGTCCTTTATCCATTTCAGCTAGAGTGGTTGGCTTGTAGACCGTTGAAAACCATCCTGCCGAATTAAAAGCATGAAATAATTCTTGAGATATTTTTTTCGCAAACGTTTTTAAACCATCGTAAAAAGCCGTGTCTAATCCGGCAGTATTGGCAGCCGGTCTGTTGGCAACACATTCGCCAACGCTTTCATAACCACTTCTTGTGGTCATATACGTTTGAGAAAAGGTTGTTGTGTTTATATAATCATAATAGGCCAAATAATTGTAATCGTGCGTTATTTGCTTCATACCTCTACCTTGGAAATCTACTCCTCCTTTATAATTGCTCGGCACGCTGGATCTACTTTCATACGTATAGGTAAAGCTTATTGTTTCTAAATACATTTGACCGATAAAGTGAATTTTTCTTTTGCATGTATTTATGCCAAACTTTTTAAACATGGCATTCATTTCGTTGACGAATAATTGGATTTTATCTCTATTGTCTGAAATTTTGCCAGTAGAAATTGAAATTTCGGTTATTTTTTCGCCTCCACTATTAAAGAAATGATCTCTCTTGCTGACATAATTCTGCTTGTCTCTCAGATGATAAATCAGGTCTATCATTTCATCAACAGTAATATCTCTATTGCAATAACATGGCGTACCCAAAACTTCAAATTGTTGCTGTTGTTGATTTAAAAACTCTTGTGTTTCATCAGGAAATTTTATTTCGTCTGTGGTTTCTGTTACTTCGCCTTTTAAATATACAAAAGCATTTTTATCGGTTCTTTTTTCAAATTTTTCTACTAGCTTTTTTAAATCTGCATCCGCTTTCGGTCGTAACGTAATTTCTTGCTCGTATTCATTTTTATCTTTTGTAATTGAAAATTCAACTTTGTCTTTTTGTTGATCTCCAATCAGAAATTTTACTGGGGCGTCATAAACTGCTTCAGGATTTGCCAATTTGTTTTCATTGATTTGGACAGTCAATTTTGCCTTATCTCCATTGCATCTTACCACGATATAAACCTTATTGCCGATTGTTGCTTTTGGAATTTTCACCATTTCAAATCCATCTTCCTCTTGTTCTTCCCAAGTTACTTTTATTTGATCATTGGGTTTTAAAGCGGCCGTATGATCGGGATCGGTTGCTAAATTTCGGATGGTCTTTTTTTCGGTCTTAAAGGTATCTGTGTATTTTTTTTTAACATCCGCAATTTTTCCGCCGCTCTTTACCGTATACGTTTCTTCCTTTGGCGTCCATTTATATTTTTTCTTTTTTTCGGCAAAATAAATAGCAATAACGTCCACTAAATGATCAACAACATGTGGCGTATCATATACTTTTTGATTCGGATTTGCTGAATACGATTCGTTATTTTGTTCTTCACTTTGTGCCATTGCAATTTGGTTTTTTAGTTGAAGTCACTTCCTTTTTTATAGTGAGATTGGATTTTTTTTATGAGCTCCGTCTTTATTTTAGGATTCAAATCGCTCATGGACTTATTTAAATCTTCGTTCAAAACACAATCATCGTCTTCGGTGCATTTAAAAGGAATGTGATACAAATATTTTTTGTCGTTATATAAAATAATATACGAAAGCTTTTTTTCTGAATCGGAATTACTACAATACGTGAACGGAATAAAAACTACCTGAGTTTTTTTTAAGTTATAAAACCAAATATTTTTTTCGCTAAAAGCAATCATTTCCATTTGGTAATCGGGATCATCAAATTGTACATTTAATGAATGCTTTTTGTTTTTTAGACTTACATCAATCATTGTCTTATGGCCATCAAAAGGAGGCTCGTTAGGATTACATAAGGCATTTACGTTTACCGTTAGCCTATTCATTCCATTGCAATCTTTCCATTCTTTAGAAATTGAAATCGAATCCACTTTTACAACTTGTGATTCAACTTTATTTGGAAAAAAAGCAATAAGAAAGAAGAATCTAAGTAACACTTTCACTTGTAAGTTCTCTATAATAGATTGGTAATTCATAATCTTCCTCGTTTATTGTATATTCGATCGGATAAACACTTGAAACTCTGGCACTGTAAGCACTGATCTTAACGGCATCTCCTTGATTCCCGCCTAATCCAAATAAGTGCGTCCCTTCCTTATTTTTTGCTACAGCAAAAGTGACGTGCTTTTTGTTATTTACCACACATATTGAGCCTAATGCTAGTTTGTTAGCATCTGTATTTTTCGCCCAAACGGGATCATCAAAATGGTCTGGTAATGTGACTGTCTTTCCGTCTCTTACAACTCTTTTATTTCTATATCTTGTATTAATGTGTCCATAAGTATAGGCTCCAGGATCACATTGAGCCGAAAAACTGTTTTGAGTCAAACACCAGCCTATAAATGAAGCGCACCATGCATTTGTAATTGTTGCACATCCAGAAGGCTTGTGCTCTCGATTTACTTGATGATAATCGTTAATAATAGTATTACAATGCGTAGCTTCCGTTACTCCTTTTTCCATTTCTCCTCTCGCCGTGGTCAGCCAGACTTGTTCTTTATTTTTTATTTTGAAATACTTGCCTTCTTCTTTTAAAAAGGCATTTTTGGTACCTGAACCATTATCAATTCCCATATATTCTACATCCGGTTCTGAACAATTGATTTCTACATACACCAACGCTTCTTTACTGGTATCATTTGCAATGAGTTTTGCCAAATCAAACGACAAATTATCAGGCTTTTGGTTTAGCATTAATTTTAAAACAGCTTTATCTTTAAAACTGTCTTTATTAGATAATGAAGCATCAGACGCTAATTTTCCTACCTCAACTTCAAATTCCTCTTTTGCGGCTACATTTTTATAATTCGCAGGATTTGTAACCGCGTCAATGTCTTTTAAGTCAATAAAACTGATTGCGGCATCCACATCTGAAAGTACTTTTCTTACGCCACTTTTTATTTTTACTTTTAATTTTTTTCCTTCTAATCCAACGGTTTCAATAACCAATGCAACACCGTAACTTAATCCGCGTTCTTCTACTTTTGTTAAGTCTAAAGTGGTAACATTTCGAGCCGTCGTTAGATTAAATTTTGCGAAATAAGCATTTATAATTAGTGGAGCTGCCTTAATCGCAATGCTTTCAACATTGGGTATTGGACTAGCTACTGCCGTATTAAAATCAGGATTGCAAGTAATAGTAGATTCTTTGACTAAAACTTTCTGTTCTTGAACAATTGATGTTCCCAAATTTTCCCAAGGGCTCAATTTTATGACGCTCATGCAAGGTGGAGGCTGCATGTTCTGGGCAGGCCATTTAGGATGACCGCAGGTTCCTTTAAATTGAAGGTTGACCATATTGTTTCCATCGCCTTGAGTTGCCCAAAGCTTGTCTTGCAGCATAAGTTCATTTGAAGTAACTTTTAACTCGCCGAGTTGTTGCGCGTATTCGCACTTTAGCTTGGCGCCATGCATGACTACTTCTCTCTTCTCTGATGGAGAGTCTTCGGAATCTTTCTTTTCTCGTTCCGCTCTTTTTTGGTTGAGTCTAGCATTATGTTGTTGGGTAGCCATAACTTCTAATATAAAACAAGATTATCCTTTACTTACTTTCACATCTTTGCCTCCCTGTATTACGGTAAGCGTAGTTCCCCTCAGTTTTAGATCTCCTTTAGAAGTCTGGATATCGGAATTTCCTGTAATCTGTCTGTAGCTTTCTCCAACATTGTCGGTCTTGTCATTTTTAACCGTGACATTTTTATTTTCAGAAGATTGGACATAATTTTTTCCGATGGTTTCTGTCTTATTATTTCCAATAGAAATATCTTCGTTAGCTCCTATTTTGGTAGCCATATTTTCTCCTACGTTGATGTCCAAATTTTTACCAACAGTTATTTTCATATTGTTCGGAGCGTTCACGCTAATATTACCTTGCCCGTCCATGAGCCAAGTATTGCCGCTTGGGTCTTCGATAAAAACACTTCCGGCCGCATCGTCCATGATTACTTTGGTACCGGATCGAGTCTGGATTACTTTTTTATCGTTGCCCGAGGTACTATAGCCGCTAGAAGCACTTCCATTGTACATCGCTCCAAGCACGAAAGGCTTTTCAGCATTTCCTCCTTCAAACGCCACTAATACTTCTTCACCGACTTCTGGAACAAAATAAAAGCCTTTGCCGCCGCCCGAATGTGAATTCACCATCCTGATCCACGGCGTATTTTTTCCTGCATCCTTCTGCCATGCAAAAGCTACTTGAACACGACCCAATCCTGCTGGATCGCTATTTGAAATTACAGTAGCAGGCTGTGATTCTGCCGTAGGAAAGCTGTGAACATTTCCATAAGGTGGCGAAAGGACAGTATCTGGCACAGCATCAAAAGTATTGTGATAGGTACCTGATTCGTCGCAAACATGCATGATGTCAGTAATGATATAATTTCCAAAATTTTGTTCTTGAAGCCCGTCTAAAATATTCCCAGTTAATGAAAACGATGGCTCTTTGATGGAAATTACGTCGCCAATCCTCAAGCCTGTTTCGTCCGAATCGCCTTTGGCCGTAACCATATCGGCAGTTCGTGACTGAAGCTGGGTAGTCACTCGGTCAATAAGATGTGTTCTTGAATTTCCTTCTTCTAAAGAGTGCGAATATAGCATCGTAGAATTCGTTGGGAAAAGTTTTTTTGAAGATTCGAAAATAGCCTTTGAGTAGGCATCTTCTGGCTGGTAATTTACTTCCATCGAATTGGCTTTCTGGGTTTCGCCATTGGAAGGATCGTAACCCAAATATTCGAATCCGAGAGATTTTGCCCTCATTTCAATATTAAAAGAATGGAGGCTTCTGCCGTATTCTAATGTAAAATTTTTAGATTTTGGCTTTCCGAATAACAGTTCCTCACCATTATAGTAAAACCACTGTCCTTTTTTCTGCGCAATCCTGCAAAGGAACGCAAAATCGCTCTCGCCATATTGTACCGTATAAGGCAAGGAAGTATCTTTTTGAACCTCAACAGCAGGCTTTAGGCTATCACCAGAATAGTCTTTCAGGACTTCATTGACAATGCTTGACAGCGTCTGGTCGTTAAATGAGCGGATATTTGGAGGCCCTTCCATTAAAATTGTTGGACTGAAGCCATTGATGATTATGCCGCCCGAAGCTCCCGATGTTCGGACCATTTGTGCTTCTGTAATAATCCCGTTGAAAACCAATGGAGAATCAGTCATCATGTTGGTAGGATTGATGCTGATCTTGACTGACTGTCCTACATATTTTTGCGCTTTGTCAATTGCTTGGCTGACAAATTCTTTAGGCAGTGGCTGCAAAATTGAAAAACGATGGTGCGAATGTACCTTTTGGTTGATGACCAGTTTTGAAAATCGGGTAAGGTTTTCTCCCGCAATTTCTATTTTAATCTGCGTACTTATTGGCATGGCACTAGGATTTAAAAGTTAAAATAGATCTCGGGGGAAGATGCTGAATATGTTATAGTGAATTTAGTATTTTTCTTGTTTCAAAAGCCTTTCTTTAACATTAAATTAAGTTAAAATAATTTTTAATATTCTGATTTTAAAATCGATACTAAAATTGCAATTAAAATATATTTTATTTTAGATCATACGTTTTTTAAAAGAAGGCGCTATGTATTTTTGAATTTCTTTCCATGTAAAAACAACTTCAAATTGTTCATAGCCACTGTTTCTATAATTTTCTGAATCTGCTACCATAAAAGAAATTCCTGTGATTTTATTTTTAGAATCGGTTGTTATCTTAAAATCCTGAAGTGCTTTTAGGGTTGGCTGTAATTTTTCATTTTGCTTTTTTAGTCTTGACTTAATGCATTTCAAAAGTGCAGTATGGTTTATGAATAGTTGCGAGCCTATATTTTTTCCGGTATTTAAATCGAAGCAGTAATAACGAGTGGCTTCAAAAGGAGAACCATAGGATTGCAAATGAACAGAGAGGTTCAACAGCTGATTTTTATCATAAAAAATCTTGTACTGTTCAAATCCATAGTTGGCTTGGCGTAGCTCATTATTGGATATGAGTTCCAAAAGCGTGTCTTTTTTTGCCTGAATTCTTTTTTCTGGAGCCTCAAAAGAAGGCTTGTTGAATATATCAAACGCATTTTGAATTTCGCCATAAATAGCAATAGTATGCCGATTGCCAGCCTTAAATTTCACCTCTTCCAAAACATAATAGTTCGATTCATAAAGTACCGAATCTTTTAAAATCTGGACTGTCTGGCTTTTAAGACTGCCGGATAAAAGCAATAGAAATAGGGTTGCTATTTTAAGCATTTTATTTTTCATCAATTACTTCTTTTGTGGTGGATTTTTCTTTTCGTATTCTTCCAGAATTTTTGTCGCTTCTGGATCTTTTGCTGCTTTTTGTTTTTCTAGGTAGGCTTTTGCTTCAATCTTTTGAGCCTCGTTTCCGTTCTGAAGCATTAAATCAAAGTGCCTGATAATATCAAATACGCCTTTAGCTTTTCCTCTTGCGTAATTGCTTTTACGATTTTTCTTTCCGCTGGCCCCGTCATATTGGTTGACACAGTTGATTACCATGTCAATGTTGTCGTCTTGAGCGTGATCTTTGGCATATTTTTTATTCTTCTTCGTACCGTCATTCCAAAAATAAAGGGCCGACTGCGTAGCATACATGGCATTGCTTGAAAGCAACAGATATTTTCCTTGCAGTGCCACTCCTGGTTTTTCTTCTGTAAAATCGATGGCACCAGAAGTATCTCCTGTAAATGTGTTTTTATTTCTATAGTTCGTAAATGAGACATAGTTGCCGCGACCGGTCAATTGCTTGAGTCCTCTTCCTTTGAATTTCCAACCATCCCTTGTCAGCTCGTCTCCGTTTCCTAAACCACGCTTGTCTCCTGGATAAGGAGCATAGGCTCTGGACATCAGTGGGACTCCAAAATTAGAATGTGGTTTTAAATAGATATGATAGTCTACTGTTTTATCTGCCTTCAGAACTGTTTTAAGCAACTTGTCGTTTCGTTTCTTTTTATCTTTTGGATCAGCTTCGCCAGAATATTTTGCATACAGCTGAATATCTACAACCGTTGGTTTTTCGCTAAGCAATAATGTACTGAGCTGATCGTTGGTTTTTGCAACTTCAGCACCTTTAGCATCCACAATCTTGAAAATAGAAGTCAGATTGTCTTTTAATGATTTTACTATGGTTTCGTCAATAGTAATACCTTTTGAACTGAAGACTCCAGGCGGATTTGAATAGTCTTCATATTCTGAAAATGTTTTAAAATTAGCACTCTCAACGCCAATCTGAGCAATGAAATGTGCCTTTCTCAAACAAGTATCTAGACCAAAGTCTTTTCGGTATTGGTTCAAATATGGAAGAATAGAATCTATAATCTCTGTTTGTTTTGCGGTAGGTTTTTTTAATCCTATCGTATCTAAAATTAAGGCTGATGTAAATTCTTCCTCACAATGCTTGCATTTATACGGTTCGTCTTTTTTAGGCAGCGGCGCAGCAGGCGGGACTTGGGCAGGCTCGCTTTTTTGGCCGCTATCTGTAATTTCAATCGTACTTCCGCCATAATTGCACGGAATGGTGCTTTTCTTTAATAACGGAAATTGATCCTGCACTTTGAGCGTTCCGACATCTTTCCATTCTCCCAACTGCATTACCGAAGCGCATGGAGCGGCACTGTTCGGGCTTTTGGTACAGGTTCCTGTAAAAATCAAGCTTTTGAAATCTTTTTCGACAACCGTAGCGGTCAATTTATCTTGGGTTGTGGGCGTGTCGAAGTTGACCTTCAAGATTCCTTGAGGATTCGTGCAAAGTTTGCATTCAATTTTAGCCATATCGATGACAAGTTTTAGCTCTTCGGAAACTTTGTCTTCTTTTTCGCGTTCTTCTCGCTTTTCGGCTATTTCTTTCTTATTATTTTCTTTGACATCTTCCATGGCTGCATGTTTTTTACTTTTTTAACCTAAAAAAAGCGTGGCATATTTGATAGATTGCGTACTGTCTTCAAGCTCAATTAAAGCCTCTTGCAATTGATACTCTTTGTATACTAGTTCGCCTTCATATTTGTATAAGGCATTTGATCTGCCGTTTATTTTATATCTTACAAAATCTTTCTTTTCTGGATGGATCTGCTCAGTGACTTCGCTATTTTTAAAATCTTCAGCTATTTTTTTTCTGACAATCGGCATTTCCCATAAAAGATAATTCCCAAATAAGCCATGAAAATAAAGCCCGAACATTTTATAGCTTGACAAAAATTCAATCAGCTTGGCTTCGTCTTTCAGAATCATAGCAATCTCACTAAAATAGCTTTGTATAAAGCTTCCTTCGTATTCTTTTTCGAGCTCTCGGCTGGTCTTTTGCCATCGGGAACTTAGTTCTGCCTTATTAAAAATACGAACAATCTTTCCAGTATAATCAACGCCCGCTTCAATTTCGTCGAAAGCGTATCCAATCTGTTTTATCAAATATTCATCGGCTACGGCTACATTGCTTTTTATCGAGATTTTAGCTGTAAAAATCTGATAAACATCCAAATATTCTGCTTTTCCAATCGGCATAATCTGTACGTCCCTGATATACGATTTTTGTATAGGACGTTTTTCAATCGAAAAATCATCTACTATGGTTTCAAATCGGTAACTATATCGAGCTCCAACCTTTGGCTGAAGGTGGTATTCTTTTAATCCGTGGACTATAGAAATCATTGACTTTAATTCTTTTAATGTTCTCTTCGCTTTCTGTCGTTATTAGGCTCCATTCCAAACCAATCTCTGGATGCCGACCAATGGAAATATTCATTTCGCAATTTTCTCAAAAGCGTCTGAGGATGATAGGCTGTTACTACAACTTCTTCTAAAGTGGTTGTCCGTATATTTTCGTCTTGTTCTAGTTGTGGCTGTGGGTCTTCTCCTAATCCTGGAGGCATTGTAGGCCAATATTGTCTTTGTCCATCAAATCCAGATGAATTTTGCTCTTCATAGACTTTGTTCTTTTCCATTTCTTCGAGCATCTTCTCGAGATTTTCTCTATTGATTCTGTCCTGCCTTCTTTTTGCCAGTTCTTCATCGCTTACGAAATCCCATTCTGGAATTTCATCTTTCATATAGCCTTCCATATAGGATTTTGCGCTTACTAACAGCGGATGGCCTTCCACACTATATTGAATTGTCAAATCATCGATCAGGGCATTGCTTTTTTCTTTCGTCTTCATTATCTCCTTGCCGAATTCTTCCATAAAATGCAACGGCAAGTAACTGTATTCTTTTTTAAGATAGCGCGTTCCGCTTAGCTTTCTATACACAAGGCCGCTCGTCATGAAATTCCAAAACTTATTGTTTATTTCTATCTGATCATCCTTAAACCAGCCTCCGGCAATCAGTTCGTTCATATAACTCTTGAGCTGCCAAAGCGGCTTGTGGTTGGACGTTTCTATTTCGTCTTTATATTCCGTTTCCGTTTCATAAGCGCCGCCGATGTCGCAATGCACGCCTGGAAGATTTTTTTCAATCGCTCTGTCTTTAATTTGGCGGATTCTCGTCAGAGAGAAATTTTTTCGATGTTCGTCTTTTGCCGTAAAATGCACCATTTTTTGAAAATAGCCTAAGTTATTCAATTGCAGTTCTTCTACATCGTCATCGAAATGAGTTGAAACTACCTCTGTGGCCGCCTTCTTAAAAAAACCGTCGTCTTTCAGCTCGCCATTGACATCATATTCGCCTAGCCTTCCTCCAGATTCTCCGTAGGAAGAAACCGTGTCATAAATACCTACAAATCTTACGACGAGTGTAATATCTTCAAGTTCTTCGGGGGTTATGTCGGTATTTTTAAGAATACTGTATCCCAAATGTCCCATTCTTGGAAGTTTTCCTTCCACCAGAATTTCAGAATTTATTTCCAAACCGTCTGCATCGCCTATAGTTCTTCTGTATTTTCTAACCGGCATGCCTTCTGAATACGGGTTAATTGGATAATAGCCATCAGGCATACTAAACGGTTTTGGCTCGTATTCTTTTTTGACATTTACTTCATGGACAAAATTTCGGGCGGAAGCAGCACCACGGCTGAAACCAAACGCATCTATGGTTATTTTGGTCAGTACTTTATTTCGGTTATTTCCTTTTCTTTTTTCTTCATTAATCTTGTTGGACATGATTTCGCAGGCCTTTCTTACTTTGGCCCGAACTCCCGTCAATCCAGCTCCGAAGGCAAAACCATCTTGGCTGTCTTTCTGCTTGTCATCTGTACCCATACCTTCAACATAAATACGATATTCCTTGTCGCAATATTTCCACATTCGGGCTACATTAGTGTAATCGTTGCTATAGCTGTTATCAGTTCCCATCTTATCCATGTAGGTTCTATGGGAGCCAATCAAATATTGTTCGTATTCGGTAGGGTTTGCAGGAACGCCTCTTTTCATTAGCTTTTTGTAGGCTTCTTCGTCTCTTTTTACGGACTTAGAAATCTGGTCGTCGGTTAAATTTTCAACACCGCCATTCCTATATTTTCTTCTAAGCTCTGTGTTTGTCTTGTTGTTCAATGTTCCATCGATAAAGACACCAAAAGTCAGTTCCAGCTCTTCTTCAGGAGCTTTTGATTCGCCAGTGTTATATACAAAACTTTTACCCATGGTCATTCTATTAATTGTAGCAGTCCAAAATTTTCAATCTATTTTTTACGAGATTTAAAAATATTGATGTTGTTTTCTTTTAATGGTATTGTCTTATCGGCGGTTTTTAACGCTACAGTTACATACGTATTTGTCTTATTTACGGTAAGCACCAAGGTTGCTTTTGCATTCGGGTCGCTTTCATAAATAGATGCAAATGCATTGAAAATTTCTTTTTCATTAAAATCGAGAGAACCGCCGTAAAGCTGTCCGGCTTGATCGTGCCAGCCAAGACTTAACTGTTTTGGAATGGCTCTTTTGGCAACTGATTTTTCAGGCAAGTTTTCAGGAAAAATTTCATCGCGTTCGCCATTAAACAACGTATAGCTGAAATCGGCTACCTTTCCCCCATTGTCGACAACAAAATCAATTTTCCAATCGTATGTTTTTCTGTAGGTGTCCCATAATCCAAAAGGGATCGGTTTATTTTGGTTTGCTTTTTGGACTTCCAATGGCACGAAGCTTTCTTTCGACATAATCCTTTTGACATTGGCTTCATCAAAAAGAAGCTTATCATGGCCGTCAAGCTTGCTTATTTCTTCTTGAGAAATTTTGATTTTAGACGCTTGATATCGGCCTATTTCTACTTGTTTTGCAGCACCAGCCAGCCAGATGACAGCAACTCCGCCAGGAGCAAAACCCACGATTATGGTTCTATAATTTTCTTTTCTCCTACCCCACTTTTTATTATTTTCTTCATAACCTTCTTTGAACAACTTCACCATTTTGTCATGGTCAATTTCAGTATCGATATCGTAGAAAACGTTTTCTGCGTAAGAAATCCAAGTCACATTAAGTCGATTAGGAACTGGTTTTTCTCCAGAACTCATACCGCTTCCGAGTTCGCCCCAATTACCTGCATCTGGACCAAGGCTTAGGCTTACGTAGCTTCCGTCTTCTGCTTCGAGGCCGCCATTGTAGACTTCAATCGGATACCCTAATGGACTATTGATGTTTTCTTCCCAGTAAAATTTTTCTGTATCCATTATTTTTGTTCTATGATCTTTATTTGTGTTAGCTGTATTTGTATTTTTTGCGTTATTTTCTTTGCAGGAACTACTGCAGGCCAACAGCAGCAGTAAAATGAAAAAAGAAGGTCGTATTAGTTTCATTTTTTGCTGAATTAGCCTTTATTTACTTTGGCATCTATAGCTCCGAGCACCTTGGCAACGCCTGCGCTTTGGAAAAATATATCTCCTTGTTCTGCCTTGTGTGTCGTCGTTCCGGTATTTTCTTTCAGATCGCCGTTTACTTTGACGGTCTTGTTTTCGTTGATTGTCTCGAAAGCTTCTTGGGCTTGCAGTCGGTCTTTCATCGTAACGTTGGTAGTCCTGTTTTCGCCAATATTCGTAATCATATCTTTTCCTACGGAAATATTAAAGTTTTCTCCAATGGTAAATGTCATATTTTTGGGAGCATTCACATTGATATTGCCTTTGCCATCCATCAGCCACGTATTGCCACTCGGATCTTCAATAAAAATGCTTCCTTCGGCATCGTTCATGATTACTTTTGTGCCCGATCGGGTCTGAATTACTTTTTTATCATTTCCAGAGGTATGGTATTCGCTCAAGGCGGCTCCATTATACATTGCTCCTAATACAAAAGGCTTTTCAGCATTGCCGCTTTCAAAAGCCACGAGTACTTCTTCTCCGACTTCAGGGATAAAATAAAATCCCTTTCCTCCGCCAGAATGCGGATTTGTCATTCGAATCCAAGGCGTATTAGTCCCTGAAATTTTCTGCCATGCAAAAGCGACTTGTACTCGTCCAAGACCAGCAGGATCATCGTTTGAAATTACCGTTGCAGGTTGTGATTCGGCGACTGGAAAACTGTGTACGTTCCCATAAGGCGGCGAAGCAACGGAATCTGGAACGGCATCAAAGCTATTATGATAATTGCCCGATTCATCGCAAATGTGCATGATATCGGTAATAATATAGCTTCCGAAATTTTGCTCTTGCAATCCGTCAGACAGGTTGCCCGTCAGTGAAAATGCAGGTTCTTTGATATTAATGACATCGCCTATTCTAAGTCCGGTTTCATCAGAATCTCCTTTAGCAGTCACTAAGTCTGCAGATCGAGATTGCAATTGGGTTGTGACACGGTCGGTCAGATGTGTTTTAGAATTTCCTTCTTCCAAAGAATGCGAATACAGCATCGTTGAAGTATTTGGGAATAGTTTTTTTGAGGATTCAAATACAGATTTCGAGTAGCCGTTTGGCTCATAGTTGACTTCGGACGAGCTTGCGGTTTGGACTTCCCCATTTGAAGGATCATAACCCAAATATTCGAATCCAAGCGACTTTGCCCGCATTTCGATATTGAACGAATGCAACGTCCTTCCGTATTCTAAAGTAAAATCTTTGGATTTAGGCTTGCCAAAAACCAGTTCTTCGCCATTGAAATAGAACCATTGTCCTTTTTTCTGTGCAATCCTGCATAAAAACGAAAAGTCGCTTTCAGAATATTGGACAGTATACGGCAAAGTAGCGTCGTTTTGGATAGAAACAGCAGGCTTCAAGCTATCTGCAGAATAACTGCTCAATACTTCTTGAACGATATCAGAAAGTGATTTATCTGTATACGATTTGATATTTGGTGTTCCTTCTAATAAAATAGTCGGGCTGTATCCGTTGATAATTATGCCTCCCGAAGCTCCAGCTGTTCTGACCATCTGTGCTTCTGTGATAATACCGTTGAAGGTCAATGGCGAAGCTGTCATCATATTTGACGGACTGATCATGATCTTTATAGATTGCCCGATATAGTTTTGGGCTTTGTCGATGGCTTCGCCTACAAATTCCTTAGGCAGCGGTTGCAATAGCGAAAACCTGTGGTGCGTATGTACTTTTTGGTCAATCACTAATTTTGAAAAACGGGTAAGAGTTTCTCCTGCAATTTCTATTTTTATCTGAGTACTGATTGGCATGATGCTACTTTTTTAAACTTGTGTTATTTCTTTTCAGAAACTGTCTTTGAAATCGATTTCAGCTTCTCTTGGGCTCTGGCATAATCAGGCTGGATTTCTAATGCTTTTTTATAATCGGCAATCGCTTGTTCTTCTTTGCTTAGTTCTAACAAAAAGTCGCCTCTATTTGTAAATATCTGGGCGCTTTTGGGTTCTGAAATTATGGCAAGATCGTATGCTTTTAAGGCTTCATTTTGCTGATTCATATCGCGAAACAGAGAGGCTTTGAAATTATAGCCAATGCTCCAGTTCGGGAATTTAGAATTCAACTTTTCGATGGTCTTCATGGCTTCTTGGCTTTTATTATTTTCTGCCAAGGCTGTGGCTTTGTTTATATAAAACCATTTATTGTCTGGATTTATCAGTAAAGCTTCGTCAAAAAAGACTAAGGCTTCATCATATTTCAGTGCTTTGGCTTGCAGCTTACCTATGAAGTTTTTTATATCGGCATTTTTCGGAAATTTTTTATCCATCTCGATTGCGAGCTCTAAGGCTTTGGCGTCATCATTATTTCGGATGGCCATCGCTACTTTTTTATTTAGGTCTTGAATTTCTTGGGGAAAGGTTTTGATTCTCGCAGAGAGTTCTGAATTTTCCACTTTTATTTCTTGAAGATAAGCATTATCAAAATCAGAAACGACATATTTTTTTTCTTGACCATACGATTGCATAATCAAGAAAAGAAATAGGAGTGTATATATTTTTCTAATCTTCATAATTTATAATTTTTACCAACCTGGCTTCAAGTTTTCAAGCTCTGATTTTTCCAATGGAAGGAACACATACGTTGCTTTATAAAAATCTGTAAAATATTTATCATTCAGCTTGCCTTTACCTTCGATGGTTTCGGTAACAATTACCAGCTTCCCATTTTCTACATAACCATAGCTATAAACGGCCACATCTCTAGGAACCGTTATCCGTTCTATTACAATTTTATTTTCTTCTAAATGATAATATCCTTCCAAATGTGTCTTGAATCCACCTTTGTTTGTAGAAGCAATATGCTTCTTAATGCTTTCAAGATATTCTTGGTTTGTATTTATCGACTTATCCAAGTCGACCGTAAGATTTGCTTGTCCTGTATTATAAAATTTATAGAAAATATGTTCGTCAGCTTTTCGCTCTCCTGTGTCTTTATTCCAAACAGATTCTAAAACGTAAACCCCATCAGTCCGTAGGGGCGTATTTGGGGAAAGAAGAAAATTTTCTTCAAACAAACGGTAGTCTTGTTTGGTATACATGCTTTTTGAACAAGAGAAAAATGCGACTGCAAGCAACATGATTCCTATTTTTTTTTTCATCAAAATCCTGTGTTTATATTTGGTCCGGTCTGTACTTCCCAATAATTTGGCCTTTCGGATGGAATTAGATGAAAGTTAATAAATCGGTGGATCAAGTCTTGCGAATACATATGGCTTTGTCCAAGACCATTGATTCCGAAACTACCTTGCGGCGTTCTGGCATGAAAAGAAGTCCTTCCTTGGTTTAAATCAAAAGAATGGGCATTCGGATTCCAAGCGACTCCGCCTCTTTTTGCATTTAAAAATTCCTGACCTACTTCTGAAGCCGAAGTCGGAGTATAATTGAATGCTTTATCAGAGAATTTTTCAAATCCGCTGCTTCCGATATGTCGTTGCTCAAATTCTTTAAGGCTGCGATCTGCAGCTTCAGAATCCAGAACATTCTCAGAATCGGTATCAGCCGTAAAAACGTCGCTAGCTACTATCATTTGGTAGCTGCTTCTGTTGTTTCCGACAATGACTTTTCCGCCTCCTGTCCACCAACGATCATGTCCGTCTGCAATGCCTATTTTTTTGAATCCTCCAAAATCATTATAAAATTGGAATCCAAAATCACTGGCTCTTAATTGCAAAAAACCGACCTGCTGGTTTCTGTTATTATTGTTTAATATCAAGCTGGTTCCGAGTGTCGCCGAATATCTATAGGTATCTTCCATTCCCGTTCCGCTCTCCATATGCAAAGGATACACAGACATTGGGTTTGCATGTCCACCACCAGCCGTAATCTTGCCTGTCAAGACAGTGTCAAAATTCATGGCATTGCTGTCGGAGCGCGTACCGATACCTCCATTATAGGCATTGATAGCAATATTGATACCTGGTTCAACCGGGCCAAATCTTCGACTAACGCCAACGCCGGCCGTACCGCTGAAATAAGATTTTGGACCTCCGCCGAAATGCCAACTCAACCCTATAAAAAATTTAGTATTAAGTTCGTCCATAAAACTTTATTTTAGAATTTCAATGGCCAGTTTCTGGCAAATTGTGAACCGTTCATGTTTATTTCTTTGGCCGAAATCACGATCTCAATTTTCATAGACATCGTATTATAGGCAATGAAAAGTTCATCATATCGGATGCAATAGGCTTCTTTGAATTGGAGCTCGCGCATTTTTGAAATAGCATCTCGCCTGTAAAAGGTCAATTTTCCATTTTTGGTCTGCGAATTACTAACCATCCAATCAAACAGCATCGTGCTTTTTGTAGATTCTACAACAATTCGGATTTTTCCACCGGCCGGATCGGCAGATGGCTTACCGCTTTTATCAGTATCTTGACCAAGAGTGCATTGAAATTCTAGGACATTCAACACCTCTCCGTCAATTTCAAGCTTTGCTAAAAATGACATAAGTAGATAGATTTAAATAATTAAAAAAACTGCAAATAGTAAGATATAATGATAAAGGGAATGCAGTATTACAAACCCTTCATCATTAAAAACTTTAAAGTAATTCTAATTGAATTAAACCCATTCATTAATGTGCTCACCGCCGCCCATTGAAATTTCTTTTGCAGAAATTGTGAAAGTCTCGGTCAATGGATTACCATCTTGAGCATCGAAAGATTCTCTGTATTTTACCAGATATCCTTCCTTGAAGTTCATTTCTTTAAGTTTAGCGTCTGTATCGCGCTTTACATACTGGATTGATCCGTCTTTTCTTTCGAAGTTGTTGGTCATCCATTCAAAAAAGAATGAATCTCCAGTTGATTCGACAGTTAAATTGATTGTTCCCCCTCTGGTAACAGATGATGGGCGACCACTAGCATCTACTTCTTGATGCAAATCATACGAAGCGTTCAAAATGTTTAATTCCTTTCCGCCAACTTTTAGTTTTGATTTGAATGACATAATAAAAAAATTTAAAGATTAAAATTTATTAATTGTGATAGAAGTTGGGGGGATTTTCTATTCTATTTTACTTTTATATTTTGGTATTCTAAGATAGCATTTTTTTGATACAAATACAATTAATTCGACGTTAAATTATCAAAAATTAATCTGCAATACCCTGTATATTAATATTATAAAATTGTTATTTGAAATTTGCCATTTATTTTGATTCTGCATATTCAGTATCCCAATCGTTTCCGTCATCGCCTTTTTGTCCGTCCATTTTTATAAGGAAATTTTTAGCCGGGAAATACGGTTTCAATCGGATATCCAAAAAGATTCTGTCTTTTTGATTTGGATCTTGCTCAAATCTTTTGATTTCAAAATCTTCAATCAGCTTATCTGGTCCTGCAACGTTGTCTAAGAATTTCACGATCTGATTCAAAATTTCTTTTCTGGTTTTTGCATTGAAGTTTTCAAAAGCTCTACGGTTTAAGAAATCCATTAAAACTTTCGTCACATAATCAAAAACACGCACTACAGAATACGTCTGAAGTCCAAGGTTGTCTCCGTTGAAAAGCGTCTTTCCAGAAAAAGCCATTACTTTTCCATATTCGTTTACCATCGGAATCAATCCCAAGTTTTCAAGATTGGCAATTTCGCTTTTCTTCAAGTCAAACTTAACACCATCAACTTCGTTAATTCCTCCGTATTTTTTACCCGCCGTCACTTGCGACATCAAAGTATTATAAACTTTTCCTGCCAAAGCCGTGGAAGGCGGAATGTATAAGTGATCGGCTTCTTCAATCTCATCATGTTTGCCACGACCCACAAGCCAGTTGCACGCCATCATGACATTGGAACGGTAGGTATCACCTCCTGTTAAGTTTGCCGATTCGAACATTTCCATTACATCATCCGGTTCGTCTAAATGTTGGAAATCTGTAATCAGCATTACTTTATTGTCATAGGCAATTTTGGCCCATTTTTCAATCACTTTGTTGGAACCCAGATAACCTGGAATAACCAAAAGCGAGTAATTCTGACGCAAGTCTAAACGGTCAAAGCCATTTACCAATTCTTCTTGGATGTTATCGATGAATCGCGAATTGTCTAGATCTTTTAACTGATCCAGCTCAGCGTTCATGATGGAAATGTTTTTGACTTTGCTTTCTTCTGTATTTTTATAGAACAGAGAGATTGTTCTGTAGTTTTCTTCTAATTCTTTGGATTCAGCAACAGCGATAGAAAGATTTTTCTTTAAGGCTTGTTCTGCAAGTTCTGATTTTTTAGTGCTTTCAGAAACCAAGTCTAATAAATTGTCTGTCGTTTTTAAAGAATCAGCCCAAAGTTTCAAGACTGTTTTCAAAGCTTGGCGCTCGGCTTTTTTGCTGCTTTCGCTTAAGAAAATGTTTTTACGTGCCTTTCTTTCTGGATTTAAGTTTTGTACGCCTTCGATGGCGCCCTCCAGAAGGTCAAAGCCTCCGTACTGTATAAAAGATTCAACATTTTGCTCCAGAGTTCTCGTTGAACGTTCCTGACTCGCCAATGTATTATTCGTTGCTTTAGTGTTTTCTTGATTTGCCATGGCTTACTTATTTATCAGTTTGTTCGATTTCTTTTATTAATGCTTCGATTGTTTCGATGATTGATTGTCTAGCTTCCGGATCTTGAAGCGCGAGCTTTAGGACTTTGTTGGTCTTAAGCTGTTTGATCATTTTTTGGTATTGCTCATTTTTAGTTTTTAAGTCTGCCAAAAACGGACTTTGTGCAATGAGCCCATTGATTGAAAAATCGCCAATATTTTTAAATCCTAATTCTTCGCGGGTAATTCTTCCCTCGTCATCTTCAAAAGCCACATTGATTTTTGGGTCAAAGTGTTCGAAAACTTCGTCCATATTTTTTAATCCTGTAACAATTTCTGGCCGTACAGGCGTATTAGGTGTTAATTTCTGAGCGATTAAAGTTTTATTTTGAGGGATTTCAAGGATACTTTCCTGACCTTCTTGTCTGACTTCGTTACCCCCAATTCCATAACTGTTTGAAAATGAATTCGCCATGCTGTCTAGTATTAAATGTTAATGTTAGTATAGAAAAAGAGCTTTAAAAAATAGTCTTATATCTGTAGTTCAAGTTGATTATAGTCACACAACCATCTTGGTCTTTTTGCAATTCGATTTTTTTAATATTGATATTCCTGTCTCTGATTGCTTCATCTAAATCTTTTAAAGAAATCGTCTTGCCATTGCGTAGCTTGACTAGCGGCAGGTCGTCTTCACAGAAATATCTTTTTACGTTTTCAAAAGAAAGCTTGTCTTCGCTGATGCCTAAAAGTATTGCTTTAAACTTTTCTTCATTGAGGCCCGCAAGTTCCGGACTGCGTTTTGGAGCATCGGGCAATTGCTTGAAATAATCGCCAACGATATCTGCTCTAGAATTGCTTCTTCTTTCTAATCTTTCAGAAACGACATCTTTTACTTCTTTTTTGGCAGGCAGTACTGTTATTTTTACCTGCTTTACATATTTTATGTCGCCATTAACGACTAACGAAACTATTTTTTCGCCTGGAATTCTATATACATAGGTAGGATTCTGGTCAATCGCATCAATTTTGATTCCGTCTCCAAATCTCCATTCCCACGATTTAGCATGCGAAGTAGAGTCTTTGAATTGCACTTTTTCTCCTTCATACACCACTTTTGGGGCATAAAATTTAGGCAATAGACTTTCATCAATCACATCATTTTTCGGAAGAATTGTGATTGTTTTTTCAATAGTACAGTTGTTATTGATTAAAAGCTTTACAGTGTACTTTCCAGGTTTGGAAAAGGAATGCGCGACTTTTGAGCGGTACGAGATTTTACTTCCGTCGCCAAAATACCACCTCCACTCATACGAGTTAGGCGTATTATCTGAAAAGGTAATGAGCTCCCCTGCTTTAAAGGTTGGAGCATCAATCTTAAACTCTTTAACAGTACAAATCGCTTTGTTGTTTATTTTGAAGGCCAGTAAGCCACAAGAAATGACAAAAATTATAATGAAGAACAATATAATTTTTCCATCAAAGTGGGTTTTTATTTGATTACTCTTATTCATTTTATAATATTGGTAAATTATAAACTGCTGGGGGCGATAAATAAGCGAAATTTGTCTTATTCCAAATTTATAAAAATTTCCTTTCGTTTTTCATGTTAAAATACTTTATCAAAAAAATTATTGTTAAAGTGACAATGAATTAACATATATTTAAACCGTCAATGCTTGATTTTACTACCTTCATAATTAATGATAATATTTTGTTAAATTCGCTTTATCCAAATGTTAATTGTGAGTTTTGTGGGTAAAAAGTATTAATTTAACATCATAGAAAAGGATTTTAAATCCTAAATGTATAAATTAGTTCCCAAAATTTTTAAGTTTAAATAATCAGCTTCCCCCTTCAAAAGCACATAAAGATTATTTAGCTATTTTAGTAAAGTTTCTGAACTAAACCGCCGTTAATTATGTTTAAAAAGATTGTTTTTTTAAGCCTTATGCCTATATGTTTTGTTTCTTGTCTGCCTAAAAAAGACTTTGCTATCACCGATGATTTTGTGGCTTCGCAAGCTGGAAGCACAAAAAAAGGAGCTGGCAACAAACATACTTACAATACTGTTTTGAGCGATGAGGACAAAAAATATTTCGCAAAAAAATTAGAAGTCAGCGAAACAGAAATATTAAATGAGAAACTATATAATTTTATAAAAAGCTGGGAAGGCACAAAATATGTTTATGGAGGAGAAACGCGAAACGGAATCGATTGCTCCGCTTTAATGCAAGAGCTTTATACGTATGTGTATAAAAAAGACCTTCCGAGAACCGCTTCAGAAATGAGCATGGACAATAGGATTGAATTGTTTAAGTCTAACGAAAAATTGCGCGAAGGAGATCTGGTTTTCTTCAGAATTACTGAAGAAAAAATAATCTCTCATGTTGGAATTTATCTTAAAAACAACAAGTTTTTTGCGGCAAATCAAGTTGGAGGAGTTGAAATCTCAAGCTTAAAAAAAGCTTTTTGGAAAAAAAATTTCGTAGCCGCCGGCAGATTTAAACAATAATTTGGGTATGATAAAAAATCGCTTTTTTGTTGAAAATTACAGAAACTTGACGCCTTTTGACTTAAGGGTCGAGCTGTTATTTGATACGCTTTTAAAAAACAGGACTGACGACCTAGATGTGGTTCTTAAGCCGAATGGCGTTTTTTACAGGAAATTCAGCAAGGATACGATGAACATTACTACTGATGTAAATGATTCAGACATCTTGAACATCGATATCAGTCGTGATGGATTCTATGATATCTTGCCTGAAAGCATCACGCACAATTACAGAAATCGTGATCAAAGAAATGATGCTTCGCAAGAATTTAAAATCCGTAAAAAGGAAGAAAAAGAAGCCCGCCATTTCTATAATCCTTTAGAAAATGAGCTATTCCGATTCCGACACCAGATTGAACGATACGAGTCCGATTTCTTTTCAAAACTAAGCACGAACGGAATTGCCGATATCATCAGGATGATTCTTGGCGTAGAAAAAAACATTCCCGATCTCTTGACCGTAAAGATGTTTTACGCTTTGATGAAGCTCAAAGGAAATTCTGGACAGAATATTTCTGACATTACTGCAATTCTTGAAAAAATATTGGGCGAAAAGATTTCGTATACATCTAAAAACATCCAACTGGAAAACGGCCATGATGTCGTAGAAGATTCGGGAGAGATGATTATGGGAATTACGACAACCTTGCAGAGCAATCAGGAAATTTTTCTAAAGAAATATAATTTCACTATCGGACCTTTGACGAATCCCGACAACCTTCCTAATTATTTCAACGATCAAGTTCTAGAAAATTTTTTAACCACGTTCTTTAACCTTTTTCTTCCGTTTCAAGTACAATATTCTTTTGAAATCCAATTAAATTCAGAAGACGAGCTATTTGCAATGGATGACACAATTTATAAATCAAGACTAGGAATATCAACAGTAATATGAGAAAATATCTAAATCAAATTGGCGGGGGCGAAACGCTTGTCTATATCTTTTTAGCCATTGCAATAGCGATGATTATCAGCATGTTTATTGGCATGAAAACGCCAAAATTCAGACAAGAGAAAAAAAGCTTCTTCATCTATATTATTTGCCAAGGATTAATGTTGCTGATTTTCGGCGCGATTTTATTCAATTTAAAAGACACGACAGTTAATATCCGATTCATTTCATTTCAAGTATACCTGCTGATTGCCGGAGCCGTACATTTAACTTTTTTCTATTTGTATTTCAAGCAATTTGAAGCCAAAGAACTCTATAAAGAAATCTTCATTGCCATTGTTTCCGGGATTTTCTTGGAAGCCTTTGTAATCATGCTTATAGGACATTTCCAAGAGTTAGTTTACATGTACTATTATCTTGGGACGATGTTGTTCTTTTTAGTTCCAACATTTTGTTTTACGCTTTTCAAAACCGCTATTTCGATTCCGGCAAAGCTTCACAAAAGATGGTTTTATCCTGTAAATACGAAATATCCTGCGCCGCAAATTTCTGAAATGCGAAATATAATTATCGTAAATTTAGTATTCACGAAAAAAGCAAATGATTCAACAATCATAAATTTCAAAGTAAAAGCACCACGCGCTTTCGACTTTGGAAAACTTTTTTATTATTTTATAAACGATTACAACGAGAAAAATCCTAACAGCCAAGTCCGTTATCTGGACGACAAAAACCAGCCGTATGGATGGTATTTCTACACCAAGCCAAAATGGTTCAGCTCATCCGATTACATCGATCCTGATTTAGCAATAGACACCAATAACATCAAAGACGGAGCAACGATAATTTGTCAACGAATATAATTTTTTAATTATGGCTGAAAATATAAAACACTTTCCAGTAAACTGGATTGATGGAATGAAAATAAACAAAAATCACTTCATCACCTTGCAGGACAATATTGAAGATTTGGTCCGCGATGCGCGAAATTTAGGCGTAAACGAACTGAATTATGGCTTGATGTCTACCAACCTGACACGGCCTTTCCAATATTCAATTTCTATAGATGCGCATAATGAACTGAGCGTAAGCATCAAGCTTATCAAAGCAGTGACACCTGGCGGCGGAAGGATTGAAATCACCGATTATACAGGCGAGTTCAATGAGAAAATCGAATTGAAAGATTTTGACCTAAAAGAAAACAATTACTTTCTTTTGCTGAATGTTGATCCGTTTCAAAGAATTCCTACCGGCGAGCAGAACATGGAAGAAGTACCGCCACGATTTCCGAATGCGATGTCGCGCTATTTCCTGACAAGTGTTATCGAAAGCGAAGTAAACCAAAATAATATTGGCGCTTTGCAATTTCCTCTGGCGAAATTCAAGACTTCGGCCAACAGTTATGAAATCTTGACGGATTATATTCCGCCTAGCTTGACGGTCAACAGCCATCCGACATTGATTACCTTGTTTGAAAATTACGAATCGTTCTTCAAACAGATGGAGTTCAATGCCGTGCAGATTTCTCAAAAAATCAGATTCAGAAACAGTACCGAAGACGAAAACTTAATCGCGAACATGGTTTTTGAAGCTTGTGAAAAAATCCTGAGCTACGTAGCGCAGAATATCACCAGAAGCAAATGGGAAAACTTCTCTATGAAACCAATGGAAGTCCTAGAAAACACAGTAAGCTTGGCACGAATCATCAAGAACAGTTTTGACTCTTTTTCTGGAGATGGAAAAGAAATGCTTTTCAACTATTTTTCAGAATGGACAGAAATTTCCAGCGGGGATTATGAAAGGCTTTTTTCAGAAACCATCAACACCAAATACAAAGCGTATGATATTGAGCCAACCGTACACCAAGTGAATAATTTTATTTCAAAAATAGATTACCTGTTCAATATCTTAAACCAGCTAGACTATATCGGCAAAAAACGCGATGCCGGAATTTTTGTTAATGAAAATATCGTCAGAAACGAAAGAGTTAGCTTTTTCGGCAACGACGACAAAGACAACAATCCGCCAAACTCAGCGCCAACTTTTTTAGCAGAATAAACCAACCCAAAAATCTACACCAACAATGGATATCTTAAATAGAAAAGAACGAACTTCCGCATTCCTACTGTTCCTGCTGATGTTTATCATCACGACCGGAGTATTGTTTTTTGCGATATTTTTTAACTACAAATTGCCTCTAAAAGAAAATGAGGTCTTAAAAAGCGAAAACGACCGAATCCTGACCGAGTTTAACTTCCAAAAACAATTTTCCGACAAGATCGAGCATATCGGCGTGTTGATTGATTCGCTGGACAAGGCTCCTGAAAGCTTTCAGTTTATCGAACAGAACATCAGTTTTGAGCTGGTAGACCTAAAGGAAAAAATTCCTGCTGATTCTGACCAAAGCCTGAAGCTATACGACAATGTAATCATAACCATCAATGATTTGGTAAAAACCAAAAAGCTTCTGTTGCAAGTCAACGATTCTAAAAAAGAAATCGATTTGCTGAACAAACAATTGAAAGAATACGAAGAAGAAAACAAAGAATTACTCCGTGATCTGCGATTGACACAACAATTGAGAAGAACTAACTAAATTCGAGAATTATGATCACAGAAGACATCTTGCAGGCGATCCACATTGCAAAGCAATACGCTAAAGACAATTTCAATCAAAAATATTCTCCGGCACATTTGCTAAAGGCGCTTTTGAATCCGCAGTTCAACTTTATGAGAGAGCTTGATTCTAAAGGAATTGATGTTTTCTATCTTGACGAATGGGCTGATATCCGAATCAGTGAATATGCAAAAGCTTCAAAGCCAAGCGACGATCCGGCTCCAGACAGCGGCATGAATGCCATTCTTGCCGAAGCAGAAGAAATTGCAAAAAAATCAGGCGATGAAATCAGTTTTGTGCCTATTCTAAAAGCATTGGTGACTCCAGGCGTTGGCTTTTCGCACGACCAGCTAAAATCCTTGCCGCTGACTCCAACTGATTTATCATCACTTTATGGTTCCGGAACCGCAAACACGCAGCCCAATTCTGAAAAAACAAAAATCAATCCAACAGGAAATTCGTCCACATTAGACAAATACTGTACGGACAAAATAAAACATTATAAGTCGAAAGAATCAATTCCGATGATCGGCCGCGATGAAGAATTGAAAACAATTACAGAAATCCTGAACCGAAAATTGAAGCCACACGTAATCGTAATCGGCGAATCTGGTGTCGGGAAATCAACGCTCATTGAAGGTTTCTGCGGAAAAATTGCCGATAAGACTATATTGGCCGCTTTTACCAACGCCAATGTTTTTGAAATCAACATCGGTCCTTTATTTGCTGGCGCTTCCTACAAAGGAGAAGTCGAAGACCGCCTTCAGAAGATTTTCAATGAAGTAAAAAACTACGAAAAGCCGATACTTTTCATCGATGACATTCACGAATTATTCGACTCCAATCAAGGAAACGGAATCGGAAGCATCATTAAATCAGAGCTTTCCAAAGGCGACATTACCTTTATCGGAGCTACAACGACGGAAAAATTTAGAAAATCGTTAGGCAAGGATGATGCGCTTTCCAGAAGATTTGAAACGCTGGAAGTCCATGAACCGAATCAGGATCTGGCTTTAAGAATGATTAAGAATGTGATTTCCCATTATCAGACACATCACGATTTCAGCATAGACGAAGAAGGCTTGAAAGAATCCATTCGACTTTCAAAACGCTACCTAAAAGAAAAATCCCTCCCCGATTCGGCGCTAGACTTAATCGACAGGACGATGTCTTCTTTAAAAGTTGCCAAAGAAACTATTAAAAAAGAACTTCCAGAACTCAAAAAACAGCTTACGGAAATCAATGATATCATTGAAGAATTGGAGAGAGAAGAAAAAATCGTCTGGCTCCATTCCGATATCCAAAATAAGACTGGAAAGCTTTTCAGCGACAGCGAAGAAAACTTTTCATCCGTTGCAAACGAACAAAAAATCGCGCACCTAGAAGGGCTTTTGGCCAATATGGAACGATTGAACGACGAAGAAAATATTGTTTCTTCTTCTCACCTGTCGCACGTCGTATCAGGCATTACAGGAATTCCAGCAGGAAAAGTAAAGTCCGACGAACGTGAACGCTTGCTTGACATAGAAAACACGTTAAAAAAGAGAGTTATCGGCCAAGACCATGCCGTAAAAGTAGTTTCAGATGCCATATTAGAATCTCGTTCAGGATTAACCAAACCTGGACAACCAATCGGCTCTTTTTTCTTTCTGGGACCAACAGGAACAGGAAAAACAGAATTGGCAAAATCGCTGGCTGATTTCCTTTTCGGAGATGAAAATGCGATCATTCGTTTGGACATGTCAGAGTTCAAAGAAGAACATTCTGCCGCACTTTTATACGGTGCGCCTCCAGGCTATGTAGGGTATGAAGAAGGCGGACTTTTGGTTAATAAAATCAGACAAAAGCCCTATTCCATTGTGCTTTTTGACGAAATTGAAAAAGCACATAAGTCTGTTTTTGACGTCTTTCTTCAAATTTTGGATGAAGGAAAATTGCACGACAGATTGGGCAAAGAAGGTGATTTTTCGAATTCGGTGATTCTTTTTACGTCAAATATCGGTTCTGATTTTATCGTCAAATCGTTTGAAAAAGAGATCATTCCAAAATCAAATGATCTGATTCAATTGATGACCGGCTATTTCAGGCCAGAGTTTTTAGGGCGTCTTACCGAAATCATTCCGTTTGCGCCAATCAGCAGAAAAAGCGTTTCGAGGATTTTTGACATTCACTTAAAGAAAGAATTGTTGCAATTACTAGAAAAATTGGACATCACGCTGCATATCGACGAAAAAGACAAAGAACAGATTGCCTTGATGGGCTTCACGCCAGAATACGGAGCACGGCCAATCAAAGGAACAATCCGAAATCAGTTGAAAAGACCACTTTCACGCATGATTATTTCCAACGAAATCAAAAAAGGTGACACGCTCAAAGTCACATTGAATGAAGAAGGAGAAATTAAATTTACGATAGAAAATGAAAGACCTATTCTACAAGATTCCAATTGATTTCAAGCGATTATCTAGCGGCGAAGATTTGAGAAAAGTCACTATCGAAGAATCTCTGGCGCAATATATTTCCCTGATCATCACAACGATTTTCGGAGAATACAAATACGATGATGGGTTTGGAACTGTTATCTGGGAAACCGATTTCAATCTTTTGGCGAATGCCAATCAGCTAAAAGATATGATCAAAGAATCCGTTCATGAAAAAGTAAAAAAATACGAAAAGCGCCTTATTGTTACCGATGTAACTTTAGGCGTAAGCGAAGACACCGTAAGCTATGAAGCCAATATCCGGGTAAAAAAACGCTTGGACATTGTAGTTTATGGTGTAATCAAAAAAACAAACCAGCCGTACTATTATAAAAGCTCCTATTTTTTAGCGCCGTTTTCATTTAAATAAAAAGCATCGATGAACCAATTATCAAAAGACCAAATTAAGGACCGATTACTCAAGCGCGCCGCCAAACAATGGGGCTATTCCGATGTGGAGCTGGAAAACGTCTTTGACCCGATCGTTAACCTGCTTTTTGATGTCTGCGCCAAAGAATTGGAGAAAATTTCCAATGAAGTTTTTTCTAGCCGAAGACGAATTACCGAGCGTTTGGTAGACATCTTGACTCCGACAGCTTCGGCAAAAGCCACTCCAGCACGCGCCATTGTAAGAGCTTATCCTGTAGAAAATGAAGTGACTTTGAACGATTACCATCAGTTTTATTTCCAAAAAAAGGAAGCCAGTCCTTATAATCCTACCGAAAATATAATCAAGAATTATTTTTTTGGGCCTACAAAACCTGTAAAACTAAATCGCAATAAGCTCAATTATGTCATACTTCCAAACGGCGTACAACAGGTCGTAAAGGAGCAATTCAGGGAAACTGTAAGCAGTAATAATTATATAAAGCCTGCTCCTCACGGAACCATCTGGCTTGGACTGAAACATCAAGGCGACGGAATAATCAAAGACCTGATGTTTTATTTTTATTTGAAAAACATTCATGACCGCAATACTTTTTTCCACTTCCTGCCAAGAGCAAAATGGTATTTGGGCGACCATCAGCTAATGACGGTCCAAGGATACAATAATGACGAAAAGTATGACAACAATTATGGTGAATTGATTCAGGAAGAATTTTATCATATTGAAAGGACTCAAGAACACACGAATGATTATTACAGAAAGAATTTCATCACGATAAAAGACATCATCAATATCGGCGACAGTCACTATTCCATCCCATCAGAACTCAGCAGTTTTATCCCTGCAGAAGATTTGAAAGTTATGGCCGATGAAAAGCTGATCTGGATTCGTGTCGAGTTTCCTAACGTAATCGGAAAAGACATACTTTCTGAAGTTTTCTGTGCCAATAATTGCTTTCCGGTCATCAATAAAAAACTAAATGAAGTTCAAGGAAACATCAAAAGCCTGCTGAACATTTATCCTTTACATCTGAATGAAGAGTTTTTTCTAGAACTTTTTTCAGTGGCAGACGACAAGAACAAGGAATTCGATGTAATCAAAAATGATGATGAAAAAGGCGACAATGATTATGCGTATCTCAGATTTGGTGGAATAGCTCGTTTTGACGAAAGAAACGCGACTGAAGAAATCAACTATTTAATTGATCTGATTCGTGATGAAGCGGCAGCTTTTTCTAGGCTTGGCCATGATTTTACGGATAATAACCTGAAAGAGATCAATCAAATCATTTCGCGTTTTAGGAATAAGATGTCGCAGGTTGGCATGCAGAATATCAACAATCCTTACTTAATCCTGAATACAGCGAGCAATACGAACAAAGGCACCTTATTTGCCAAATATTGGACGACAAACGGAGAAAGCGCTAATAAAATCAATACGTTTTCAAGATTGGTTTCGCATAAAGGTTCTGATTTTGAAAGAGACAACATTATGTTCTTATCCACTACCCAAGGCGGAAAAGACGAACTTTCGAATTCGGAGAAAATCTATGCGTATCGAGAAAATCTGGTTTCCAATCAAAGAGTCGTAACGCGTCAAGATATCATCATTCTTTGCAAGAATCATTTTGGCGATGCCATTACTAGAGTCGATGTAAAAAACGGCATACAGACCAGCTTAGACAGCAACGTGGGCTACACGCCTACCATCGACATATATCTTGAACGAAAAGACAAGGAATATTATAATGAAGAAGAATGGTATTTCTTGAGCGAAGATTTAAAGTTGATGATTGAAAACCGAGCAATAAACATAGTTCCTTTCAGGATTATCTATTCTTAGACCAATAAGAATTTCGTGAAATTTATTTCATCTTATCGTTTTTTTGTTATTTTTATAAAAAACTAAATTATAACCTTATGAAAAAACTAATTTTTACGGTAGCGATAGGCAGTATGTTACTCGCTACATCCTGCAAAAAAGAAGAAACTGTTACAACCACAGATGGTGATGGCAATACAACCGTAACAACAACGACAACCAAAAGCAATCTGGATCTCGAATTGAGCGAAAAAGCAAAAGCGAATCTGGATGAAGCCGAAAAGAAATTAGCCGAGGCAAAAGCAAAAGGCGATAAAGAAGCCGAAAGAATTGCTCAAGCGGCTGTAGACAAAGCGAAAAGTGCTTGGGAAGCTACAAAAGACGGCATAAAAGAAACTTCTGAAGATATTAAAGAAGGAGCAAAAAAGGCCAAAGAAGATATGAAAGAAGGCTATAACAATACTTTAGAGAAAGCTAAAGTCGAATAAAAAAGAACAAACAAAACAAAAAGCCCATTCTTTCGAATGGGCTTTTTAATATCAAAAATCTTGTTCTTATGCTTCAAATGGAACAACAGAAACGAAAGATTTGTTATCTGATTTCTTTTGGAACTTAACAACTCCATCAACTTTTGCATGTAAAGTATGATCTTTACCCATGTAAACGTTTTCTCCTGGATTGTGTTTAGAACCTCTTTGTCTAACGATGATGTTCCCAGCGATTGCAGCTTGACCACCATAAATCTTAACACCTAAACGTTTCGATTCTGATTCTCTACCATTCTTGGAACTACCGACACCTTTCTTATGAGCCATGACGTATTAGTTTTAAATGTTAATTATTCTTGAGTTTCTTCTTTTTTAGCCTTAGCAACTTTTTTCTTTGGAGCTTCTACTGTTTCTTCAGTTGCAGGAGCAGCTTCTTTTTTAGCAGCAGCTTTTTTTGCACCTGGAGCAGTAATTCCAGAGATTTGGATTTGAGTCAAATACTGACGGTGTCCGTTTCTCTTTTTGTAACCTTTTCTTCTTTTCTTTTTGAAAACGATTACTTTATCTCCTTTTAAGTGTTGTAACACTTTGGCTTCTACAGAAGCACCTTCTACAGCCGGGGCGCCTAAAGTGATTGTTCCGTTATCATCCAACAAAAGAACTTTTGCAAAAGAAATTGCATCTCCTTCTTTGTCAGCCAAACGGTGAACATAAACCTTTAAGTCTTTGCTTACTTTAAATTGTTGCCCTGCTATCTCTACGATTGCGTACATAACAATGATGTTTAGTTAATTTTTAAGGATGCAAATATACAATTAAATATTAATCCTGCAATTCTCACGGAGAAAAAAAATTCAACCTTCAAAAAGACAGCCTTTTAGCCTCAAAAGAAGCGCTTTTAAAGGATAATCCTGAAAAGTACGGATTTAGTCCCGTTAAAAAGTTATCTTTTCTTAAAAAAATCTTGAAAAAAAGTTACATTTGGCGTAACAAAACACACATTTGACATACAAATGTCAAAATCAATAACAAATTATTAATCGTTATGAAAAAATCATTAATGGCTTTGGGTTCAGTTCTCATGCTCGGAAGTGTCGCTTCAGCTCAAAAAGTAGCTTTTGAAGAATATACACTAGAAAATGGTCTTCATGTTATCTTGCATCAAGACAAATCAGCTCCAGTTGTAATTACGTCTGTAATGTATCACGTGGGTGCAAAAGATGAAAACCCTGAAAGAACTGGTTTTGCTCACTTTTTTGAACACCTTTTATTTGAAGGAACAAAAAATATCGGTCGTGGAGAATGGTTCAAAATCGTTTCAGGAAACGGTGGTACCAATAACGCAAATACTTCTGACGACAGAACGTACTACTATGAAATTTTCCCTTCAAACAGCCTTGAACTAGGATTGTGGATGGAATCTGAAAGATTAATGCACCCTGTAATCAACCAGATTGGTGTTGACACTCAGAATGAAGTTGTTAAGGAAGAAAAAAGACTTCGTGTTGACAATCAGCCATACGGAAATCTTTTTACAGCTGTAAAACAAAACATGTTCAAGAAACACCCTTACCGTTGGGCTCCAATCGGTTCTATGGAACACCTTGATGCAGCTACTTTAGAAGAATTCCAAGCTTTCAACAAAAAATTCTACGTCCCTAACAACGCAGTTCTTGTTGTGGCAGGTGATATTGATTATGCTCAAACAATTAAATGGGTAAAACAATATTTCGGTTCAATTCCAAAAGGAAAAACTGATCTTACAAAACAAACTTTTACGGAAGACCCGATTACTCAACCTATCAAAGCAACTTACGAAGATCCGAACATTCAGCTTCCGATGTTGGTAACTGCTTACAGAACGCCATCAATGAAAACTCGTGATGCGAAAGTTTTGGATATGATTTCTTCTATCTTGAGCGATGGAAAAAGCTCTAGATTGTACAAAAAAATCGTTGACCAAAAGAAAATGGCTCTAGAAATTGGCGCATTCAACTACAGCCAAGAAGACTACGGCGTTTACTTCATCTACGGTTTGCCAATGGGAGATGCTACGCTTGAAAGCCTTACCAAAGAAATTGATGAGGAAGTTACAAAACTTCAGACTGAATTGATTTCTGAGAAAGATTTCCAAAAACTGCAAAACAAATTTGAGAATCAATATGTAAACAGCAACTCTTCTGTTGAAGGAATTGCCGAAAATCTAGCTACATACTATTTGCTTTATGGCGACATCAACTTGATCAACACAGAGAACGAAATCTACCGTTCTATCACTCGTGAAGAAATCAGAGACGTTGCAAAAAAATACTTGAACCCAAACCAAAGATTGATTTTGGATTACGTACCAGCAAAAGACAAAGCTCAAAACTAAGATATACATCATGAAAAAAACAATATTCATTTTATCAAGCTTGTTTTTAACAGTAATTATGCAAGCACAAGACAGACCACAGCCAAAACCAGGTCCAGCTCCAGTTATCAATATCGGGAAACCTGAGACTTTTGAATTGAAAAACGGATTGAAAGTAATGGTTGTCGAAAACAACAAGCTTCCAAGAGTTTCTTATAACCTGACATTAGACAATGCTCCTTATGCAGAAGGCGACAAAAAAGGAGTTGCTGATATCACAAGTGCATTGATCGGAAGCGGTACTAAAAAAATGTCTAAAGACATTTTCAACGAAGAAGTTGACTTTTTAGGAGCGAACATCGGATTCAGCTCTAACGGAGCTTATGCTTCTGGGCTTTCTAAATATTCTGACAGAATCCTTGAATTGATGGCCGACGGAGCCCTAAACTCTGTTTTCACTCAAGAAGAATTCGACAAAGAAAAAGCAAAACTTATTGAAGGTCTTAAAACGCAAGAGAAAAGCGTTCAAGCTGTAGCTTCAAGAGTTGAGGACGTTTTGGTATACGGAAAAAACCATCCAAACGGAGAATACCTTACAGAAGAAGGAATCAACAAAGTAACTTTAAATGATGCCATCTTAAACTACAATACCTATTACGTGCCTGCAAATGCATACCTAGTTGTTATTGGAGATGTAAAATTCAAAGACGTTAAGAAAGCAGTTGAGAAATATTTCGGTTCATGGAAAAAAGCAAGCGCTCCTGCAGTGACTTACTCAGATCCAAAAGACGTTCAATACACTCAAATCAACTTTGTAGACATGCCTAATGCAGTTCAATCAGAAATTGCTTTGGTAAATGTTTCTAACCTTAAAATGACTGATAAAGATTATTTCGCAGTTCTTTTGGCAAACCAAGTTATCGGAGGAGATTTCAACAGCTACCTTAACATGAACTTGAGAGAGGCTCACGGATGGACTTACGGCGCTCGCTCTAGCATCCGCGGTGACAAATATGTTGGGAAATTCAAATCGAATACTCAAGTTAGAAATGCTGTAACAGACAGTGCCGTAGTTGAATTCTTCAAAGAATTGAAAAGAATCAGAACGGAGAAAGTAGCTCCAGATATGTTGAAAAACGTAAAAGCGGGGTATGTTGGAAATTTCGTAATGCAGATCCAAAAGCCTGGAACTGTAGCACGTTATGCCTTATTGACTAAAACACAAGGTCTTCCAGCTGATTTCTACGAAAACTACATCAAAAACATCAATGCAGTAACTGCTGATGATATCATGAGAGTAGCAAACAAATACTTCCTTGCTGACAACACAAGAGTTGTAATTACAGGAAAAGGAAGCGAAGTATTGCCAGGTCTTGAAAAATTAGGAATCCCGATGTTCTATTTTGACAAATTCGGAAACCCGATAGAAAAACCAGTTGCAAAAAAAGAAGTTCCTGCTGGAGTAACTGCTAAAACAGTTTTTGAAAACTATATCAAAGCTATCGGTGGTGATAAAAACGCAAAAGCGGTAAAAACTGTATTCTCTACTTTAACTGGAAATGTTCAAGGAATTGCAGTGACTATGACTAGAAAATCTTCCGCTAGCGGTAAAAAAGCTGATGAAGTTACAGGCATGGGACAAACATTGAGCAAAGAAGTTTTTGACGGAACAAAAGGATACGAGTCTGCTCAAGGTCAAAAACAAGACTACGATGCGGCTAAAATTGCTGATGCTAAATTCTACGCTGCTCCTTTCCCAGAATTGACTTTGGCTTCAAAACCAGGAATCACATTATCTGGAATCGAATCAATTGACGGAAAAGACGCTTATGCGATCAAAGACGGTAAAAAGACGCTTTTCTACGACGTAAAAACAGGATTGAAAATCGCAGAATCAAACGTTGAAGAAGCACAAGGACAGCAAATGACGCAAGTAGTTACATTCTCTGACTACAAAGATGTAAAAGGCGTGAAAGTTCCTTTCAAAACAGTTTTGAACGTTGGTATCGAAATCGAATTAACAGCTTCTGATGTAAAAATCAACGAAGGTGTTTCTGAGACAGATTTCAAATAATCGAACTCAAGCATAAAAAGTAAAGGCTGTCATTTCTGACAGCCTTTTTTTATTTAACTATTTCCTAGCCGACAGATAAACACCGATTAAGACAATAAAAGCACCCAAAGCTTGAACCAAAGTCAGACTCTCGCCATCTAAAATTCCCCAAACGCAAGCCACTACAGGCAGCATATACGTAACTGAAGAAGCAAAAATTGGCGATGAAATCTGTATCAGCTTAAAATAAATCACATTTGCAACACAGGTTCCAAAAACAGCCAAGACTCCGACAAAAAGCATTGATGTTTTTACGTTCGGAAGATGCGCCACTTCAAAGAAATTCGAACAGCACAAAATAATAAAAGCCGGAATCAGCAGAACCGTAAAATTGCCGACTGTAATACTTAACGGATTCAGATCTGAAAGATATTTTTTAATCAAGTTTACATTAATAGCATAACAGATTGCACCGCAGATTGCCAAAGTAGCAAACCAATAATTCTGTCCAGGATGATTGACCGCACCGTTTAAAATCAGCAAAGCGCTTCCAAGCAAACCAATTATCACGCCGAAAACTTGCCTCCTTTGAAAACTCAGTCCAAAAACCAAGGCACCTAAAACAAGAGTCCCCAATGGTGTCAACGAATTTAAGATAGCACTGATCGAACTGTCAATCTGGGTCTGAGCGATGGAAAAAAGATAAGCTGGAAAAAAAGTCCCCATCATGGCGGTCAAAGCGATATATTTCCATTGATGCTGTTTGATATTCTTTAGACTTCTAAAGCCAACAGACAGCAAAAAAACAGCAGCAAAAATCATACGCAGCGACCCCAATTGAAAAGGTGTCAATCCAACCAAACCTCTTTTTATAAGGATAAAAGAACTTCCCCAAATCAAGGAAAGAAAAATCAAGAAAAACCATTTGGACTGGATTGCTTTCATAGCTATTATTTTGTTGCCCAAAATTCTGCTATTTTAATGAATTTCAGGTTTCTTTTTTTATTAATTTTGTAAACCTTTATAAGTCAAAGGAATTGTTAATTCAAATTTTAAACACAATACTATGAATTTCTCAAAATCATTATTAGTCCTTGCGCTATCTGGAATCATGTTCGTTAGTTGCAAGAACGAGCCAAAAGCAACAGAAGCTGGAGAGCCAACAGAAACTGCAAAAGATTCAACAGCTGAAAAAACAACTGCTGCCAATCTTCAGACAGCAAGCTTCCAAATTGATGGCATGTCTTGTGCTGTAGGATGCGCAAAAACAATCGAGAAAAAACTGGCCAGCCTTGACGGAGTGCAAGAGGCTAAAGTTGACTTCGAGAAAAAAACAGCAACCGTAGCTTACGACGCAGCAAAACAGACTCCAGAAACATTAGTAGAAACAGTAGAAGCTGTTGCTGGCGGGGAAACCTATAAAGTTTCAAACGTAAAATCGTCTGGAGACAAAGCAATGCTTTACAAAGAGAAAGAAAAGGAAAAAGAGAAAAAGAAAAAAGACGACAAAAAAGCTTCTTGCCACGATGAAAAATCAAAAGATGCAAAAGCTGGCGGATGCTGCTCAGGAAAAAAATCTTGCTCAGCTGATGAGAAAAAAGCAAAAAGCGCTTAAGTCTTAGCCCATATACAAATAAAAAGAGAACCGATTTGGTTCTCTTTTTTTATTGTTTCCATCGTAAGGTTTCCATCAAGACCTGCATGTCATTCTTGACATAACTCGAAGCAGGCATTATCGAATCAAAGTTGGGCTTTGCATAAAAATATACTGAACCCGTCACAAAATGCCTGGTACTGTCAGTAGCATAAAACAGCGCATTAGTAGCCGCATTACCTCCTACCTTATAAAACATACCATATACTTTATTCTTTTCATTTATGAAAGGCTGCTCCATAATATCATCTGCCTTAATTGTATGCTTATAAGTCAGAGTCTGGGCATCTCTTAAATGCGCTTCAATATCATTTTTTACCGGCTTGTACGTCAGATAAATGGTAGCTTTCATTTTAGGATAGCTGATCGTAAAATTACAAGTTCCCTTATCTGAAATAACAGCATCCTCGTTCATATCAAATGTAAAAGGGCAATTATTTTCAAAATGCACGTATTCAGCCATAGGATATTCCAGCCTTAACTGGCCAGCAGGCTTTGGAACCGTATCGTTTTGGCAACTAAATACCGAAACGACAATAAATCCAGAAATTAAAAGTGCTATACTTTTCCTAAACATTATTAGTATTGAAGATCTTCTTCTTGGGAGCTTGAATCAAAATTGGCAGATTTTACATCAACTGAAGATCCTTGTTTTCCAGCATCAATATCTTTCTTTGTGGTCAAGAAAGTAAATTCAGTTACCTGAATTTCTGTGGTGTATTTTGTAATGCCTTCTTCAGTCTGCCATTGACGGGATTTTATTCTTCCTTCAACGTATATCTTATCTCCTTTGGACAGATATTTTTCGCAGATTTCGGCGGCTTTGTTACGAACAACGAGATTATGCCATTCGGTAGAAGCAATCTTTTCGTTAGTTTGCTTGTTTATGTAAATCTCATTTGTTGCAAGGGGAAATCTGCCGATGCAGTTACCGCCTTCAAAATAGTGCATTTTGACATCATCGCCTAAATGTCCTATCAAAATCACTTTATTTAACGTACCATTCATTTTTCGTGGGGAGTTAGTAGAAACCCTCAAATATAATAATTTCTATCAAATTTGGCTTATCAAAGCAAATCTTTTTCAATAAAATTGTGAATTACTATCGGAAATGGAAAAGAAATCATTGATTCATAAGATATTGCATTTTCAGCCACACCTTGAATTTTCACCCTTAAAAAACGTATATACAAATGCTGATGTGATAATTTATGCAAGATACTCTCATTATTTAACGGCTTTATTGACAAGATTTCAAATTTTGAGCCATATTCCTCAGAAATCAATTTTGAAATTTCATCAAAATCGATTTCAGATTCGGTTTCAATAAGAGGAAACTCATATAAATTATGCCATATCCCTTTTTCTGTCCTTTTTCTTAAAACATACTGCTCGTTATCGTCAGAAAAAACCAAATAATTAAAATAACGATTTCTCACTTTGGTCTTTTTCAGCTTAACCGGAAGCTGATTTACTTTATGCTTCTGCAAAGCCATGCAGCCTGAATTCAAAACACATATTTCGCAGTCTGGATTTTTAGGAACGCATTGCAATGCACCGAATTCCATAATCGCTTGGTTAAATAGCGCCGGCTTGTCTTTTGGAATCAACGCAGCGGCCAATTCCGTAAATTCTTTTTTCGCGCCGCTGGAAGCGATATCTGTTTCAATATCAAAATATCTTGACAAGACCCTGAAAACATTTCCATCAACTACAGGAACTACTTCATTATACGAAAAAGAAGCGATAGCCGCGGCCGTATACTCTCCTACTCCTTTTAACTGTAGCAAATCCTTATAGTTATCCGGAAAAATTCCATCCAATTCAAAAGCCACATATTTTGCGGTATTATGAAGGTTTCTCGCTCTAGAATAGTAGCCTAATCCTTGCCAAAGTTTCAACACCTGCTCTTCATCAGCATTCGCCAAATCAAAAACAGTTGGAAATGAAGCGGTAAATGATAAAAAATAAGGCAATCCTTGCGCAACACGGGTCTGCTGGAGCATAATTTCCGACAGCCAAATATGATATGGATTGACCGTGTTTCGCCAAGGCAAATCACGCTTATTCTGTAAATACCATTGGATTAACGAGTTAGAAAAATTCATCAGATAAAATTGGTTAGCAAAAGTAAAAGTTTATGTTATTAAATTTTAATCGTTTATGGTTGAAATATTGTTTTTTTAATTCATATATTTGCAACCTCAAAATTTTACACAATAAATTTAAAATAAGAAAGAAAATGACGAAAGCAGATATCGTTGCGAAAATTTCAGAAAAATTAGGTCTTGAAAAAGGAGACGTTCAAGCAACAGTTGAGTCTTTTATGGACGAAGTAAAAAACTCTTTGGAAACTGGTGATAATGTTTACTTAAGAGGTTTTGGTAGTTTCATCATCAAAACAAGAGCTGAAAAAACAGGTAGAAATATCTCAAAAAACACTACAATTAAAATTCCTGCACACAATATTCCTGCATTCAAACCAGCAAAGGTTTTTGTTGAAGGAGTTAAAACGAATACTGAAGCAAAAGTAAACTAATTTATTAATCACTAAATTTTCAAAATATGCCAAGTGGTAAAAAGAGAAAAAGACATAAGGTAGCGACTCACAAACGTAAAAAGAGAGCGAGAGCTAACCGTCACAAGAAGAAAAAGTAGTCTGACTACTTTTTTCTTTTTTAAGAATATTTACAATAGTTCATTGAAATTTGAAAATAGACTGATTAAGAGAATAGAACAAAGACAAGGGCTAAGCTTCTTAACCCTTGGTTTTTTCTTCTCAAGCCTATTTTCTCCGGGTACAATACCTGTTAAATAATTGTTTAATCCATCTGTAAATAAGATTTTAGATTTTGGATTTTAGATTTTGGATTTTTTAAGTCTATACTCTTCTTTCTCTATTCTATTTTCTGAAAAAACAGATAAAAATTTACAGTGTGAATAAAGAACTGATCATCCGATCTGGTTCGGATGCCGTAGATTTTGCCTTATTAAAAGATGGAAAACTAGTTGAATTACACAAGGAAGAAGAAAAAAGCAACTTTCAGGTTGGCGATATTTTTATTGCCAAAATCAGAAAGCCTGTTGCAGGATTAAATGCTGCTTTTGTAAATGTAGGCTTTGAAAAAGATGCCTTTTTGCATTATCACGATTTAGGTCCAAATTTAGCTTCCCAATTGAAATTCATCAAACTTGTAAGCGCAGGTAAAATAAAAGATTTCTCCCTAAAAAGCTTTCCTTTTGAAAAAGAGATTGACAAAGATGGCGTTATCACTGATGTAATTAGTGCCAACCAGTCCATTTTAGTACAAGTCGTCAAAGAACCTATATCGACAAAAGGCCCAAGAATCAGCTCTGAGCTTTCTCTTGCCGGTCGATTTATTGTTCTCGTTCCTTTTTCTGATAGAGTTTCTATATCACAAAAAATAGAATCCAAAGAAGAAAAAGATCGTCTTAAACGCTTAGTACAATCAATCCGTCCAAAAGGATTCGGTGTTATTGTGAGAACAGTAGCAGAAGGCAAAAAAGTAGCCGAACTAGACAAAGATTTGCAGAATCTGCTCAGCAGATGGACTGCAATGTGTAAAAAATTACCAACTGCTCATCATCCGTCAAAAATATTAGGAGAACTCAACAGAGCTTCTTCAATTTTAAGAGACGTATTTAATGATACCTTTACCGGTATTCACATTGATGATGAAGAGTTGTACAACGAAACGAAGGATTATCTGCAAGAAATTGCACCTTCAAAACAATCAATAGTGAAGTTTTATCAATCAAAAGACACGCCTATCTTCGAAAAATATAACATAGAGAGACAGATCAAGACTTCCTTCGGAAAAACAGTATCGATGAGCAAAGGAGCTTATTTGATTATTGAACACACTGAAGCATTGCATGTCATCGACGTCAATAGCGGAAACCGTTCAAACAAAGCTTCGAATCAAGAAGATACTGCCCTGGAAGTAAACCTCATCGCCGCTGCAGAAGTGGCAAGACAACTCCGCCTGAGAGATATGGGCGGCATCATTGTTGTCGATTTTATTGATATGTCCAATCCAGAAAACCGTAAAGTCCTTTACGATTTCTTGAGAGAAGAAATGAGCGATGATAAAGCCAAACACAAAATCTTGCCACCAAGCAAATTTGGATTGATCCAGATTACGCGGCAAAGAGTACGACCTGAAGTAAATATCAAGACCAGAGAAGAAGATCCTAACAATGAAAATGGGGAAATTGAAGCTCCAATCCTGATTGTCGATAAGATTTCTTCAGATGTCGAACGACTATTGAAAGCCCATAAAAAAGTAGTGCTTAATGCACATCCTTTTGTGGCAGCATACCTTACTAAAGGTTTTCCATCATTACGTTCAAAATGGTTTTTTGAACATAAAAAGTGGGTGAAAATAATACCTCGTGACGCTTACACGTTTTTAGAATACCATTTCTATGACAAACATGGAAATGAAATTAGAGATTAAATAAAAAACCGCCTTTCGTGAGATTGGCGGTTTTTTTATGCTCAAATTTTCGATTATTTTAGCAAAAGGATTTATTTATTTTCACGTGGAGCGAAAGGTGGAGTCCAATTTTTCTTAGACATAATTCCTTTTACTTCCTGGTAAGAAATTGGGTAAAAATTATGACAATCCACACCCACATCAAAAGACAATGAAGTATTATCATCTGGCAATTCCCCGTGAGTGTGCCCATATAAATGCCAAGAGCCATAATGACTTGCATTCCATACTCGCATTGCATAATGGAAAAGGACGAGCAGTCTTTGACCTTTAAACGCATCAACATCCTCAATAATGAGCTCGCAATAATCTTGAATTGATTCAAAGTACTCTGCACATTCTCTTGCAGAAGTTTCGTGATTTCCAGTAACTAAATGAATTTTACCATTTAATTGAGATAAAATTTCTTTCAACTTTGAACGGGAAGTTAATCCAAAGTCACCGATGTGATATACAATATCGTCTTGTTTCACTTTTTGGTTCCAACGCTGAATCATTTCAAAATTCATTTCTTCAACATTTTGAAAAGGACGTTTAGAAAATTCGATAACATTTTTGTGACCGAAGTGATGGTCTGAAGTAAACCATAAATTATTTGATTTCATTGATAAAAAAATATCGCCGGAAGATACATTTTTTTACGATACGGAGAGAAAATTTTTTGACCACCTCTTTCTCTGCAAATTTGCTTTAAAAATCATTCGGAGATTTATTCTCGAACAATCTCAATTCTTCTGCTGATTTCATTGCCTGCTTCATCTGTCACTGTAATATAATATTTTCCTGTTTTTGCTTCTACAGACATCTCGTGAAACGTCTGCGTGGTTCCTAAAAACGTATCATTCAGATACCAGAATAGTTTTGCTCTTTCGTCAGAATGTGCCACTTTCAACACAAACGGCTGTATTTCTCCATTAAAATTTTTGGTCAGATAAACCTTTCCGTTTTCTTTCGGATAAATAAAATCCATCGTATAGGACGATGCTCCTAAGCAATCTGCTCGAAAGGAAGGCAATGAAACATAATCAATATGTTTGGTCTTGTAATACAGTTCCATTACAGGAGGCAAGACAAACCAAGGCTTTGTCACCATCTTGTCTACATCCTCGCAATTGCTATTCACCTGAAACTGTTGCGAAGCGTCCAGATGTATCATTTTATGGTACGGACAAACCGTAGTCTGCTTGCTTTTTAGCGGAATCCATTGTTTGATTTTAGGACAGTTTTCTCCAGCAATATGACCGCTCAATTGGCAGATTTCGGCTTCTTCCAAATCATCATAAGGTGTTGCAAACCATTTTTTTCGTGGCAATAGATTAAATACGTCAAACAAAATAGGCGCTGCACTTCCAACGCCTGTCAAAGAAGGTCTTCCTTCTCCGGAAGCATTTCCAACCCACACGCCTACGACATATTTCGAATTAGTGCCGATGGCCCAGCCGTCACGATTTCCGAAACTTGTACCTGTTTTCCAGGCGATTTCTAGCGAAGAATCGTAGAACTTCCAAGCTTCGTCTCCTTCTGGTCTATTGACTTCTTTCATGGCATTATAGGTCAGCCAAATTGATCCTGCTCCTAAATTTTTCTTGTCATACGATTCTTTTCCGAAATCCATTTCCTTGCCTAACGTCCAATTCAATTCTGTAAATTCATTGGTACGATATTTTGCAGAATGTGTCGTAAAATAATTCATTGTAGAAGTTAGTCCTGCGTAGGTTTTTGTCAAATCCCAAAGATTGCTTTCTGCACCGCCAAGAATCAGCGAAAGTCCGTAATGGTTCGGGTGTTTGTTAATATCTCGCAATTTAAACTGTTGCAATTGGTCATAAAATCGATAAACGCCGTGATCTCTCAACATCAAAACCGACGGAATATTCAGCGACCGCGACAAGGCCCGATGTGCTGGCACAGCTCCATCATACGTCAAATCGAAATTTTTAGGGCTATAACCTGCAATCTGCGTCGGAATATCTGGAACCAAGGTATTCGGCAATATTTCACCAGCATCGAGCATAGAAGCGTATAAAAACGGCTTTAAGATGCTTCCCGTACTTCTTGGTGCCGTTATAATATCGACATCTTTTTGATGGTCTTTATCCGTTGGCGAATTCCCAACATAGCTAATAATATTTCTTGTTTCGACATCTACAATAATAATTGCAAGATTGTAAATTTCAGACTGTCTATATTGATTGTAATATTGTCCTGCAATTTGATTTACCCTATTTTGCAACGCAAATTTGACTGTTGTTTTGATTCGTTGTCCTTCTTCCTTTTTGGCAACATTCTGTAGCAAATGCGGTGCAATTTGCGGCAAATCATACGGTTTTTGTGGCAAGTCTTCTAATATAGAAAGTTCGTAAGTCGTCTTGTCGATTACTTTTTCCTCATATAGTTTTTTGAGTAGTCCATTACGCTTATTCAAAAGTCGTTGTTGGTTTTTACCAGGATAAATCAGGCTTGGAGCATTTGGAAGCACCGCCAAAGTTGCGGTTTCAGCCCAAGATAATTGGTGCGGCTGTACGCCAAAATAACGCCAAGAAGCCATTTCTAAACCCACGACATTACCACCATAAGGAGCATGCGCAGCATACAATTCAATGATTTTTTCTTTAGAATAGCGAAATTCCAAACGCGTCGCCAAAACCAATTCGATCAGTTTTTCAAAATAACTTCGCTTTTTTCCGTCCCTGGAAAGTCGGATGACTTGTTGTGTCAGCGTACTTCCACCACGCACCACTTTTCCTGCTTCGTGATTTTGCTTTACGGCCTTTACCATCGCGACAGGATTGAATCCGGGATGCTGGTAAAAATGCTCGTCTTCAAAATAGACAATACATTTTTTGAATTTTTCGGGTATGGAATCTTGAGCCGGAAACCGCCATTGTCCGTCACGAGCTATTTTAGCACCTAAGAGCTCGCCTTCTTCACTTTCGATAACCGTTGAATAAGGTTGCTCGAAAAGCGTTCTTGGCAGGCAGAAATAATAGGCAATTAAAAGCAATCCGAAAAAAACGGATTTCTTCGGATTGCGTTTTATTTTATCAATAATGCGTTTCAGAAACGCTTTTATTTTACTCTTCAATTCTTACTTCATTATATAATTTCCCTTCTAAAAATCATTTTGTTAAAGGAAATCTATTTCACGACATTGACCCATTGTCCTCGCGTTCTCGCATAATAAGAGTTGTCATACATGGCTTCGCATTGCACGCCTGGAAGATAATATTTCCCAAGATACGAGGCATTTAGAAGAATCTTGAACGTTTTGGTTTCATTCGATTTCAACGTAAAATAGAAATTCGTACGGTCATCGCGAATATCTGTATAATCGACCTTGTTGTCGGCAAAACTTCCATAATCTGTGAAACGCGTATTGACGATTTCCCAGCCTGACGGAATAATCTGCGTCAATGCAACATTCTCGACAGATTCGCCTTTGGTATTGGAAACCGTGACTTCAGCTACAAATTCAGTGCCTTGCGCCAAAGAAGCTACGTTAATGGCATTTCCTTTTCTATCGCGGAAAACAATATCGGTAGCAAGACCTCTTTGTTCGGTTTGTTCTTGTCCGATAGGAAGAATACCGCTAGTGATCACTTTCACATAAAGCGTCGTGTTCTTGTTGTTCTTAACCGTTACGGAATTTCCGCTGCCTGAAACCTGCAATGTTCTGTCGGCAAATGTTTTTGCGGTCTTGATAGCTTGTGATTTGCCTTTGCTTGTGAAACTTATGTCAATGCCTTTCGTTCCATTTTGCTGTGCGAATTTCGACATAGCATACAAGCAATAGGCCGTAGTCTGTGTTGACATCCATTGGTTTGAAGACATTTGTTTTGCCAATTTGTTCGCCATCGTAAATGCTTCGCCTTTTCGTCCAAGTAACAATAATGTTTCTAATGCCATCGCGCGGTTTCTTTCGCTCGAGCCATAATAATAGTAATAACCGTATTGTGTTTCTTCGTCTATGCTGCTTTGGCTTAGCAATGTCATTCCAACATTTTTCTGTCCAGCCAATGCATAAGTCGCTGCCAGCCTTAACTTAGTTTCATTTGAAATACCGGAAGTTTCTCTCAATCGGTTCATCGAAGACAAATCTGGAGAACCTGCCAAGGCCAAAGCATACAATCGATACGACTGTGGAAAGTCATTGTGGTATCCTTCATTATAACGCCATTGCTTAGCCGTTTTCGACTGATAGGCAATCCATTGTTTTTTTAGATTTGCCGGAAGCGCATAGCCTTTTCTTTCTGCTTCAATTAAAAAGTGTCCCACATAAGTCGTGCTCCAATCGTCTGGCGTTTGATTTCCTTGCCAGTAGGCAAAGCCTCCATTTGCCAACTGAAATTGTGCTAATTTCTGAATTCCTGCTGTTATATTCTTTTGGATTTTGGCTTTACGTGTGGCATCGACATCGGCAATATCGGCCAAATACAATTGCGGAAAAACACTAGATGTTGTCTGTTCCAGACATCCATGCGGATATTGAATCAAATAATCCAGACGCTTGTTGAAATCCATAGATGGGAATGCGGAAACTTCAAGCTTAGCCGTATTTGTTCCTGCAACTCCAAAAGCATTCCAATTAATCGTACCTGAACTATTCGGTTCCAACACCAATTCTTTATAATCTTGCGTTACCGGATTTGGGTTCAAGATATCCAATTCAACATCAAAACTTGCTTTTTCTTTTCCAGAAGTGGCAACAACAGTTACTTTTCCGATACCTGTCAGATCTCCGACTTCCAAATCAAAGTAGGCAATTTTTTCATCAGGCTGCGTAAAAGACATCGCTTGTTTCGAAGCTCCGATTACACGGAAACCGTTGTTTGTTTTTAGCTGTAGGGAAACATTTTTGACATGTTTTTCCATCGCAAACACAGTCACCGGCAAGGTTACTTTTTCTCCTGGAGAAACCTTTCTTGGCAATGACGCCAAAATCATCAAAGGATTTCTGACCGGAGTTGCTTTCTCAACGCTACCATAAGCGCTGGTTTTGGCATCACCTGCTACTACCATCGTCCTAACAGATCCGACATATTTCGGAAGGGTAATTTCATGCGCTTTTGTCTGTCCTTTTGCTAACGCGAATGGCCCTAGGTAAATCACGACTGGCTTAAATCGGTTGGCTTTTTTAGCTGCTCCACCGCCTAAATCTTCATCACCACCAATACTAAAAATCTGATTTACTTTACCACCATAAGCTCCAATTACATCGTCATAAATATCCCAAGTTTTTACGCCCAAGGCTTCACGAGAATAGAAACTATTCCAAGCATTCGGTGTCTTGAATCGCGTCAAATCTAACAATCCTTCATCGACAATCGCAATCGTATAGGTCATGGCCTTGCCGTTTTTCTCGCTTATTTTTATTGTTGTTTTCTGTTCTGGTTTTAGAACATTCGGCATCGCTATCAGCGGTTCTAGAACCGTATTTTTATCGACAACTTCTATCGGAATTATTCCGTACAAACGAATCGGCGAATCATTTTTCGTTGAAGCATGCGGTTGCAATAACGTAATGTGAATGTATACGTTCGGAGCCATTTTAGCGGTGATTGGAATTTCTACCTGCGTTTCTCCTTTTTTAGTTTCTGCCCATAACGTTTCAACTACCTGCGAACCATTTTCAAGAGAAATCAAAGCACGGCCGCCTTCGCTTGACGGAAAGGAAACGGTTGCTTTTTCGCCCACGTTGTATTTTTCCTTATTGGAAGAAAAGACAAGCATTTTTGCCTCAGCACCAGTCGAATTTCTTGTTTTTCCAGACCAGATCGGCCAGTCTATCATTACGGTTTCTCCAGCAGAATGCCCACCATTCGGATCTGTTACCCTAACGAGATAACGTCCCCATTCGTCCTCGTCTGTCTTGAATTGAAAACGGGCTTTTCCTGAACCATCGGTATTTACTACTTGAGAATAAAAAGGCGTATTGGTTGTCGAACTGCTGTAGTTTGACAAATCATCTGTAGCGTCCCACCACCAGCGCCATTCTACTTTATAGACTCTTACTTCTAAATTTCTGACCGATTTTGGCCTTCCGTTTTCATCTACCGTAACCACATCAAAAGCATTGCTTTTTCCAGTTTCCAGCATGCCATATTTGTTTGGCTCTGGAGCTTTAACTCCAACATATGTCTGAAACGGAGAATAGGTCGCTGTAATCACATCAGTACTGAAATCACCTCCGTTTTCATAGACTTTTGTAATGAAAGCAGCTTTTAACATTCCAGGTGCTTGTGATTGCAATCTTGGCTGGATGCTTACGTTGGCTTTTCCAGTTTCGTCAATTTTTCCAGAATAGATATTTACTTCTTCTGTAGAAAATTTACGGGAAGGATCATCAAAAATATACTTGCTGTAGTTTTTGAATGTTGTTGGCTGTTGCGTAAATTTTGCCTGCATTTCTAGTTTCAAATCTTTTGCAACGGCACCGTGAAGCCAAGCTACATCAACTCTCGCGTCGTTTTTATGAAAGGCTGACAGCATTTTTCCTTCAAAACCATTTTTAATTCTCAATCGGTTTGGCTTGATGGTTTCGATCTTTACAGATTTATAGAAACGAGCACCTCCAACAGAAATAACTGCTTCATAATTCCCTGTCGGCGCATTTGGCTGGGTCTTGAAAGCAAATTTATAGTGGTTCTTATCTGAATATTTTTGGACTTTTTGATATACTACTTTTCCATTCGGATCGGACAATTTCAACTTGATCGGATGCGTATTTGGCAATCGGCTAGAATTATCATTCAGAAGAAACGATAAATAGATCGTATCACCCGGACGCCAAACGCCGCGTTCTCCATAAATAAAACCTTTCAGTCCTTTTTGAAGTGCTTCACCATCGACATTAAAATTGCTGACGGACTGGGAATTTCCATCGTCTAGCTTGACATAGGTTGTATTTTTATCTTTTTTGATAATGGCAAAAAAGGCTTTTTTATCGATACTGAAGTTGACAACGCCTTCACCATTCGTACTGTAAGAAGCTAATTTTTGCTTCTGGTAATTGTATAAGTCTACCGTTGCTCCTGAAACCGGCTCTGTCGTTACGATATTATTCACTGCAAAGAAATAGGAACCGTTTTCGCCTCGTTTTACGATGACACCCAAATCGGTAGCCAATATGTTTGTAGCTACTTTATTGTTAGAATAGTAGGACTTATGGCACGGATTTTCTCTTTCGTTCCAGTCATAATCATAATCGTAATAGTCATAATCATAAGAATCATACGTAGAAAAATCTTCTGGTTCTTGATCTTCTTCTTCCGCTGGTTCTTCTTCCGTAGGAGTATCGCAAGTATATAGAGAATAGGCTTTTTTGATGGAAAACTCTACACGATAAATAGCACCCTGTTCTGGCTTGATCAACGTAGACAAGTCCAAAGAATAGGTATTCCACTTTTTATAATTGGCTAGTTTGTTGGTCGTTAATTCCAATGTTTTTTTAGCGACTGGAAGGGCTACTTTTCTTAAATCGTAATTGCCATTCAATTCGTTGTCTTGCAAAAATTGAAGTACGTTATTTTCAAAAATGCGGAATACTTTTACATCTACTTTTTTCAAGTTCGCGGCTTCAAAATTCACTTTTAGGTTATTGGAACTTGGCAGAATCGTACCGCTTTTTACGAATCGCACTTCCGGCTTGATTTGTTCAAAGGTGATTTTTGCGGCATAACTTTTCTTCATCTTAAAGCCGTCCGTATTTTCAATTCCTTGGAAAACCTCTAGCAGTAATTTGCCATCTAACGCAACATCTGAAAAAACTTTCAAGACATTGCCATCAACAGCATAACGTAGATTATTGGCTGTTTCGAGCGCCACAAGACCGCTAAAATCTTGGCTTTTCTTTAAAGGATCTGAAAAATTAATATGAACCGACTGATTATTTTCATCACCAATTTTTATGTCAACAATCGTAAAGTTATTTTTGCCTGGAATTGCAAATTCTTTCTCTCCTTTTTGGTTTATATCAGCATTGCTTCCATCCCATTTGATGATAATCTTGCTGTCTTCAGTCCCTCTTTGAATCTGGTCGATGACAAAAGAAAATTCTGTTGCCGATTTGACCGATTCATTAAATTTTATCGGAAGTTCTTTTCCGTTCTGCTGTGCTGAAACAAGTTTTTTGGCTGTAGCCAAGTCCATGTTATCAGCAGTTTTCAAAAGTACATTTAGGAATTGCGTGTCTTTTGTATAGGATTGCAAGTCTTGGGTTTCTATTTTAAAATCCTGCTCGATAGTCTTCACTGTAAATTTAAAGTCAGCAAGTTCTTTTGGGACTTCAATAAGCTTATCAAGATGTAAGGTTACTTGGTATTGCTCGTTCTGCTTAAGCTTTTTCTTCGGCTGAAAAGCCAAAATATTATTCGGCAGTACGACTACTTTTCCGTCGACACTAGGAGAAATATCAAAGATATCCTCGTCCAACTCTTGATTTGGCTTCCATTCTGCTTTCGAGAATGCCAGTCCGACCTGAATATCAGAATTGGCGGAAATCATTCCCGATGAAAAACTGGTAACATAATCACGATAAAGCGAAAAATCAGAATCAAAATCTTCAGGCGAAGATTTTTTACATGCATTTAACAAAAAAAATACTGAAACCAACAGCATTAATTTTCCAGTTTTCATAAAATGATTGATTAGAAGTTGAACGTAGGTTTTGTCCTTAGTGACATTTCACCATAACTGAATATGGCTCGTCTTTATTGTAATAAATATAGGATTAATTTTTTAAATTTTTAGTAAGAAAAATTACGTTTTGATTTTCTTCTTAAAACAGAGGACTATTTACGTTTTTCCAGAAAAAAACGCTTCATCAAACTAGAAGCTTCTGCTTCCAAAACGCCATATTCTACGATTGTTTTTGGATGCAGTTTTGTGCCCAAAGCCATGAATCCTCTTTGTTCGTCTCTGGCACCGAAAACAATTTTTGAAATCTGGCTCCAATACAAGGCTCCAGCACACATCTGACAAGGTTCCAAGGTAACATAGAGCGTACAATTTTTAAGGTATTTCCCTCCCAAAAAATTAGCAGCGGCTGTAATCGACTGCATTTCGGCATGAGCCGTAACATCGTTCAACATTTCAGTAAGATTATGGCTCCTCGCAATGACCCGATTCTCAACGACAATAATCGCTCCCACAGGAATTTCGCCTTTTTCAAAAGCAATCTCCGCTTCTTGTAGCGCTTTTTTCATGAAATATTCGTCGGTGTAGGTATTTTCCATAGCCCAAAAATAGAAAACAATATCGTAAATTTGATTTTTAATCTAGAAATGAGCAAAACCATCCTTCAAAATATAAATTCTCCCGAAGATCTAAGAAAGCTGACAGAATTGGAATTACCTACTCTCGCCAGAGAACTACGTGATTTTATAATTGATATCGTTTCTGTCAAGGAAGGACATTTGGGCGCCAGTCTGGGCGTTATTGAATTGACAATTGCGCTTCATTATGTTTTTAATACGCCTGACGATTTATTGGTATGGGATGTCGGACATCAAGCGTACGGGCATAAAATTCTTACCGGCAGAAAAGATAATTTTGATACAAACAGGCAATGGGGTGGCATTTCTGGCTTTCCAAAAAGGAGCGAAAGTATTTATGATACTTTTGGCGTAGGACATTCTTCTACGGCAATTTCTGCAGCCTTAGGAATGGCGATTGCTTCCAATCTAAATGGTGATGGTGCCAAAAACCATATTGCTGTTGTAGGCGATGCCTCGATTGCTTCAGGAATGGCGTTTGAAGGATTAAACCATGCCGGAGTAACAGATGCCAACTTGTTGGTTATCTTAAACGACAATGCCATCGGAATTGACCCGAGCGTAGGTGCTTTAAAAAACTACCTGACAGCTGTAAAACAAGGAAAAAATCCCCGTGAAAACAACATGATAAAGTCGTTGAATTTTGATTATTCAGGACCCATTGACGGACATGATATTTTTGCGGTTATTAAAGAACTGAAAAGACTCAAAAGTATAAAAGGCCCTAAATTCCTGCATATCATTACGACTAAAGGCAAGGGTCTGGAACAGGCCGAAAAAGACCAAGTAAAATACCATGCTCCTGGCAAATTTGACAAACTGACGGGAGAGATTATCTTAAAATCAGAAGAAAACCTGCCTCCTAAATTTCAAGATGTCTTTGGACTGACTTTATTGGAATTGGCTGAAAAGAATCAGAAAATTGTTGGTATTACGCCTGCCATGCCTTCGGGAAGTTCGCTTAAGTTTATGATGGACGCCTTTCCGAAACGCGCGTTTGATGTAGGAATTGCAGAACAGCATGCGGTGACTTTGGCGGCAGGAATGGCAACACAGGGAATGATTGTTTATTGCAATATTTATTCAACGTTTTTGCAGCGAGCTTATGATCAGGTCATCCACGATGTGGCACTTCAGAATCTTCCTGTCATTTTTTGCTTGGACCGAGCGGGATTAGTTGGTGAAGACGGAGCCACACATCATGGTGTTTTTGACCTGGCTTACTTACGCTGTATTCCGAATCTGATTATCTATTCGCCGATGAACGAAATCGGCTTGCGAAATATTTTATATACGGCGCAGTTAGGATTGAATCACCCAATTGCTATTCGATATCCCAGAGGCCGTGGCGTCATCGTAGATTGGAAAAGACCTTTTGAAAAAATTGCCATCGGAAAAGGTAGATTATTGAAAGAAGGAAAGAGAATCGCCATACTTTCTAATGGATTTATTGGAAATAACGTCATACCTGCTTTGGCTGGCATAGCTAATCCTGAAGATTTTTCTCATTATGATTTCCCTTTTGTCAAGCCTTTAGATGAAGAGCTTCTGCATACTATCTTTAAGAAATATGAAACTATTATCACTCTCGAAGATGGAGTGGCAAAAGGCGGTTTCGGAAGTGCCATAACAGAATTTGCCGCATTCCACAGCTATACAAAAAGGATACAAATTTTAGGAATTCCCGATGAATTTATCGAGCATGGAACGATTGACCAACTACAACGTTTTAGTAAAATAGATTCAAAAAACCTGCAAATAATTTTTGAAAACTGCCAAAATTACTGATTTTTGCATATTCCTTAAATTTAATGCGCCTGTTATGAGATTATCTTCACTAACCCTAGGGTTATTCTTACTTTTTTCTATCAATTCTATCGCTCAGTCGGTAGATACTATTCAATCCAAAAAGCTAGATTCGGCAATAGTCAAAAAAGTGACGCACTGGGAAAAGAAAAATGTCATAGGATTTGACTTAAACGAAATTGCTTTTGTCAATTGGAGTGCGGGTGGAAACAGCGCTATTTCAGGACTTTTAAAAGGTACGTTTACCCGAAAATATGAAAACGGAAATGTAAAATGGCTTAACGAATTGATTGTCCGTTATGGCGTTAGCAAGCAAGATGGTGTCGAATTGAGAAAAACTGACGATGCTTTCCAGTTCAACTCTACTTTTGGTTACAGAAGAGATACTACTTCGAATTGGTTTCATAGTGCGAAATTCAATTTCAACACGCAATTCACAAGTGGTTATGCCTATCCAAATACAGATCTGGCGATTTCGAAACCTTTTGCTCCAGCCTACACTTTCCTTGGGGTCGGAGCCGAATACAATAACAAAAAGAAAAACCTGCAATTGTATATTTCGCCGCTCACCTTAAAAAACACTTTGGTTTTGGATCAAAGATTGGCCGACCAAGGAGCATTCGGGGTTGATAAAGCCGTTTATGATGAAGTGACTGGGGCAATGATTTCCGAAGGAAAAAACTCCCGAACAGAGCTTGGTTTCCTTTTTACCAGCGGTTATAAAAAAGAACTTTTCAAGAATATAAATTTTGAAAACAAGCTGAATCTTTATACTGATTACATCAATAATTTCGGAAATATTGACGTGGACTGGCAAGTACAGCTGGATTTTATCGTCAACAAATACGTACGTGCAAACATCAATACCCACTTAATTTACGACCACGACATCAAGGCCAAAGAAGAAATCAATGGCGAGCAGGTTATTGTTGGGCCAAAAGTACAATTCAAACAGATGCTTGGCGTCGGGCTGATTTACAGCTTCTAGGCTTATTACAGCTTCTTTCTTCCGTTTATCGTATTGAACAATTCGAGCGCGTTTCCATCCGTCAGAAGCGAGACGTAGTGGCAGATATGCAATAGCCTTTTATAGAGGTTGTCTTTTTCGTTGTGGAATTTTTCTGGAAGCATCTTTAAGAGCAATTTGTCGTAATTCGAGGCCTGGTCATGGAATTTATTGTTAAAAGCTGTTATGAATTTGTCCAATAACGTTTGGATAATTTGATATCCGACTAGCTCTTTCTCAATGACTTCCCTGCTTTGATAAATGTTTTTCACGCTCAAACTGATGATGTCATTCATCTGTGCCGTGTATTTGCTTTTTTCTGTCAAAGCATAATGGAATTTTCCTTGCAGGATCTGTTCTTCGTTTTCGATAAAAACTTGCACGACATCATTGATCAAGCTGCCTATTGCCAAAGCTCTCAAATAGCTTATTCTGTCTTCTTTAGTAATTAGCGCATTGAATTTTTTGGTATCGATACTGTCTTTGACTAGCTTGATAAGATATTCTAACGCGAAATCTTCCGAAACCAATCCGAGGTTAATTCCGTCTTCAAAATCAATAATCGTGTAGCAGATATCATCGGCAGCTTCGACCAAAAAGGCCAACGGATGTCTTTCGAAACCGATATCATTTCCAGATTTATTTGGAATCAATCCCAACTCATTGGCGACTTCAGAGAAGAATTCTTTATCAGTCTGGAAGAAGCCGTATTTTTTATCAGAAATATGACTTGTCGGCTTTTTAGGCAAAGATTCTTTTGGGTATTTCATAAAAGCTCCCAAAGTAGCATACGAAATCCTAAGTCCGCCTTCTATCCCTGGACGGGTTGCCGTTAAAAGCGAAAAGCCATTAGCATTGCCTTCAAAATCAATCAGATCTTGCCATTCTTTTTCGGAAAGCTGGTCTTTGAATTGCTTTCCGTTTCCGATCTTGAAATATTCGCCGATTGCTTTTTCGCCCGAATGACCAAATGGCGGATTGCCAATATCATGAGCCAAGGAAGCCGCAGCAACTATGGCTCCGAAATCATTCGGCTGATAGCCATGAACTTCCTGCAGATGCGGGTACTTTTCGATTATTTTTTTCCCGACAAGCCTGCCGATAGAACGTCCGACAACAGACACTTCCAAACTGTGCGTCAATCGTGTATGCACGAAATCTGTTTTTGAAAGCGGAATTACCTGTGTCTTATCTTGAAGACTTCTGAATGCTGAAGAAAATATAATCCTATCGTAATCGACTTCAAAGCCTAAACGCGTATCGTCTTGCTCTTTGCGCAATCTTTTTCCCTTATCGCCTTGCCTTTTCAGGGATAAAAGCTGTTCCCAGTTCATCATAATTCATTGGTATTATTTCCTATTTCATCTAAAGAATAAAACAGTTCTTTTTTCTTTTCTAATAGTTCTTTGTTTACGACATAGGTTTTGGAAATACTGTCATGCCAGCCTTTATTTGGGGCTCCCAAAAAAGAAAAAGCGTCAAAAGGAATCAGCCTGCAGAGCGAGCGTACTAATATTTCTTGGCTGTCTGGCTTTTCGCCGTAAATATCAACAACAACTGTTTTTGTGATAAATTTTCCTATCGTTCTTGAAAAAAAGATTTCGAATATATTATAGTAGATTAGTGCAGTCACAGCTCCTAAAGCATATTCTTCAATCATATTCATGCCTTCAATCCAAGCCAAGATATTTTCGTTTGCTGTAAAAAGCGAGATAATCGTCAACACTATTACAAGGCCAAACAGCAGTACGAGCTGGCAGACATAGTCTATCACATAATTTGCTAGACGAGTACCTTGGCTTGCATACAAATCATTATCCAACGTAAATTGCCTTGAAGTTCTATAGTCCATCTTTTGAAATTATTCTTTTAAGTTCGACAAAAAGAAATTCTTAGATTTCTTTGGATATTGCTGATAGGTCTTATCGCTAGGATTTTCAATTATCGACTTAATATTTACTTCGTCTCCAATCTTAAAATTGGCTTCGGTGTATTGGTAATCTAGAAGGTAAGGCCCGCAGAAATAATTTCCGTTTTCATCTTTTTCTATGATTCCAGTATAAACTCCTTTTTTTTCTTTTGACATTTTGTTTGAGATTAAAGTAAATAATTTGTTTTGATTAGGAAAGCTTCGACATTTCGTCTAGAATAATATTGTTTTTCACCTGACTAAAGAGGAAATCTTTAGCTTCGGAAAAAGAAATAGCATACTTTCTTTCTACATTTTGGTATTTTATTGGAAACTTCGACAATAACTTGTCGTAATAGCCGTCTAAAACTTGGTCTGATGGCGATAAGAACTCTAATTTGAGTTCAAATCTTCGAAGCAGTGCTTCGTCAATCATCTGGATTTGATTGGTTGCCGCAATCAATATTGAATTCTTTGGAAAATTATCAATCAATTGCAATAGGGCATTCACAACACGCTTCATTTCGCTGCTGTCTTTGTTGTCATAATCCCTAATCTGTCCTAAGGAATCAAATTCATCAAAAAACAGCACTGAGCTTTCGTGATTGGATTCTTTGAAGATATTATGAATGTTCTTTGCCGTCTCTCCTAGCTTTGAAGATACGATAGTCGACAGGTTCACGATAAAAATCTTCTTGTCCAATTCTTTTGCTATAGCCTTTGCCGTCATGGTCTTGCCACATCCTGTCTTTCCGTACAAGAATATTTTATTGGCAACAGGAAGCTCATAATGGTGCAAGATTTCAGAAAACTGATGTTCTTTTAGAAACTGACCGATCTGTTCAGACACAGATGCTTCGAAAACCACATCTTCTAAATTTACATTTTCCCGATCTCTGAAATATAAAGTACTCAAGCGCTCTTAATTTTGCAAGCAAATATACTAAGACTAAAACTATTGCTATAAAAAACAGCCATCAAATGACGGCTGTTTTCTTGAAATGGTATTTTATGCTATTATTATGAACCGCACATTTCACAATCGTCTGGTTCTGCATTTTTAGAACGTTCTAGCATCGCTCTGAATTCATCAACAGCAATTGCTGGTTCTGCAACAGCTTCAACCGCTACAGGCTCTGCTTTTTTATCATTATTCAATGTAAACTTAATCGCGTCTACCGCAGATTTAGTTCTCAAATAATACATTCCAGTTTTTAATCCAGATTGCCAAGCGTAGAAATGCATCGAAGTCAGTTTTGCATAATTAGCGTCTTGCATAAACAAGTTCAACGACTGTGATTGGTCAATGAAATAACCTCTTTGGCGTGACATGTCGATAATGTCTTTCATAGACATTTCCCAAACTGTTTTGTAAAGTTCTTTTAAATCTTGTGGGATCGCATCAATATTTTGAACGGATCCATTATGACGCATGATTTCTTGTTTCAAGTCTTCATTCCAAAGTCCTAGTTTCACTAAATCTTCCAACAAATGTTTGTTCACGACGATAAACTCGCCAGAAAGAACACGTCTTGTGTAGATGTTTGAAGTATAAGGTTCGAAAGCTTCGTTGTTTCCGAGAATTTGAGACGTTGAAGCTGTCGGCATCGGAGCTACTAATAAAGAGTTTCTCACACCGTTTTCCATCACTTCTTTTCTCAAAGAAACCCAATCCCAACGACCTGATAATTCTTCGTCTTTTAATCCCCAAAGATTGTATTGGAATTCTCCTTGAGAAATTGGAGAACCTTCAAAAGTAGAATATGGACCTTCTTCTTTCGCCATTTCCATCGAAGCAGTTACTGCCGCGAAATAAAGCGTTTCGAAAATTTCTTGGTTTAGTTTTTTAGCCTCATCCGACGTGAAAGGCATTCTCAACAAGATGAAAGCATCTGCCAAACCTTGAACTCCCAATCCAACCGGACGGTGGCGTAGGTTTGAGTTTTCTGCTTCTTGAACTGGGTAATAGTTTCTATCGATTACTTTGTTCAAGTTTCTTGTCACGCGTTTTGTTACACTGTAAAGCAAGTCATGGTTGAACTTTCCATTTTCAACGAACATTGGCAATGATAAGGATGCCAAGTTACAAACTGCAATTTCGTCTTTTGAAGTGTACTCCATGATTTCGGTACACAAGTTAGACGAACGAATCGTTCCAAGATTTTTTTGGTTTGATTTGCGGTTTGCTGCGTCTTTATAAAGCATGTATGGTGTTCCTGTCTCGATTTGAGATTCCAAGATTTTCTCCCATAATTCTCTTGCTTTGATGGTTTTTCTTCCTTTGCCTTGCGCTTCGTAAGATGTATATAGTGCTTCGAATTCGTCACCATAAATATCATACAATCCTGGGCATTCGTTTGGACACATCAATGTCCAAGTAGAATCTTCCTGAATACGTTTCATGAACAAATCTGATGTCCACATAGCGAAAAACAAGTCACGCGCACGCATTTCTTCTTTTCCTGTATTCTTTTTCAGATCTAGGAATTCAAAGATATCGGCATGCCAAGTTTCGATATAAATCGCAAAGCTTCCTTTACGTTTTCCGCCGCCTTGGTCTACATAACGAGCCGTGTCATTGAAGACACGCAACATCGGAACGATTCCGTTTGATGTTCCGTTAGTCCCGCGGATATATGATCCTGTCGCACGAACGTTGTGGATTGACAAACCAATTCCTCCTGCCGATTGCGAGATTTTTGCGGTTTGTTTCAACGTATCGTAGATCCCGTCGATACTGTCGTCCTGCATTGCCAAAAGGAAACAAGAAGACATTTGAGGTTTTGGAGTTCCAGCATTGAATAATGTAGGAGTCGCGTGCGTAAAGAATTTTTTCGACATCAGGTCGTAGGTTTCTAACACCGCATCCAAGTCATTTAAGTGAATTCCGACAGCAACACGCATTAGCATATGCTGTGGTCTTTCTACAATCTTTCCGTTTATTTTCAACAGATACGAACGTTCCAAAGTCTTGAAACCGAAATAATCGTAGTTGAAATCTCTATTATAAATCACGTGAGAATCAAGGAAAGCCGCATTTTCTTGGATTACGTTATACACTTCTTCCGAAAGCAGAGGCGCTTCTTGATTGGTTCTTGGATTTACATAGAAAAACATTTCTTTCATCGTTTCTGAGAACGATTTTGTGGTATTTTTGTGCAGGTTCGAAATTGCAATCCTTGCTGCCAATTGGGCATAATCCGGATGGGCAATCGTCATAGAAGCTGCTGTTTCTGCTGCGAGATTATCTAATTCTGAAGTTGTAACACCATCATACAACCCTTCGATAACGCGCATTGCTACTTTTACCGGATCAACAAGATCGTTCAAGCCGTAGCATAATTTTTTAATTCTATCCGTAATCTTATCAAACATTACCGGCTCTCTGTGGCCATCTCTTTTTACTACATACATAAGTTTACAAATTTGGTTAGGGAATGGAAGACCATTCGGGATTATTAAAAAGGTTAAGAAAATCCATCGAAATGGATTCTTGGTCTTGATGAAAGAAGAATTATTTTCTCAAAAAGAAAATAGTCTGCATCATCCAGAAAATGGTTTAAAGGACAAAAGGGTGTCTGGCTTCTAAGTATCTAGAAATCGGCGTCGAAACTAATTTTTTGCGATTCGCTGTCGTTCCCTGTTCCGCTGTTTAAAACTCCAGCTTTTTGGTATTCTGACACTTTCTTTTCAAAGAAGTTAGTTTTTCCTTGAAGCGAAATCATGTCCATGAAATCGAAAGGATTTGCCGTTCCGTATTCTCTTTCACATCCTAATTCTACTAATAATCTGTCAGTTACAAACTCCAGATATTGTGTCATTAGTCCCGCATTCATTCCGATCAAACTTACAGGAAGCGATTCGGTAATGAATTCTCTTTCAATGTTTAATGCCTCAACAATTATCTCTCTGATTCTGGCTTTTGAAACTTTATTGACCAAGTGGTGATTGTGCAAATGCACTGCAAAATCACAGTGAACACCTTCATCACGAGAAATTAATTCGTTTGAGAATGTCAAACCTGGCATTAAACCGCGTTTTTTCAACCAGTAAATCGAACAAAAAGCGCCTGAGAAAAAGATTCCTTCAACAGCTGCAAAAGCGATTAGCCTTTCGGCAAATGAGTCAGATTCTATCCATTTTAGAGCCCAGTCTGCTTTTTTTCGTATGGCTGGAAAAACTTCCAAAGCATTGAATAATTCGTCTTTTTCGGCTTCATCTTTAACGTAAGTATCAATCAGGAGCGAATAGGTTTCGCTATGAATGTTCTCCATCATAATCTGAAAACCGTAGAAAAATTTTGCTTCTGCATATTGCACTTCGTTCACGAAGTTTTCGGCAAGATTTTCGTTTACAATCCCGTCAGATGCGGCAAAAAAAGCTAGAATATGCTTGATGAAATATTTCTCTTCATTATTAAGCTTGTTATTCCAGTCATTTAAATCTTGTGACAAATCAATTTCTTCAGCTGTCCAAAAACTAGCTTCCATTTTTTTATACCATTCCCAAATATCGTGGTGTTTGATAGGAAAAATGACAAATCTATTCTTGTTTTCTTGTAAAATTGGTTCTATCGCTGCCATACTATCTTGACGTTTATTGTTTTATAGGAAATTATTCTTTGATTTCTTTACACTACAAAGATTGTCATTTGTATTGGTAAATGAAAGTCAAACTTATCCACAATTGGACATAGTTTTTAACAAGAGGTAATTTAATTCTTACTTTTTCACATTTTTTCAATTAACTGAAAAACAAGCAATTACAAAGTAAAAAACGCTGTAAACTCCTATAGAATATAGAAACTGGCACATCCGAAAATTTAAAATTTGAGATTAAAAAAACTTATTGATTTTTAAGTTCTTGAGCGACCTTTTCGAGCTCCATATACCAGTCTTCTCCAAAGCGGCGAATCAACGCTTCTTTCACGAATTTGTAAACGGGCACTTCTAATTCTTTACCCAAAGAGCAAGCATCGTCACAGATTTCCCATTTATCATAATTGACAGCGGCAAACTCGGTGAAATCCTTGATCCTTATCGGATATAAGTGACAAGAAACTGGTTTTTTCCAATCTACAACACCTTGATTATAGGCTTGTTCGATACCGCAAAGCGCGGTTTTTCCGTCAAAGATCACATAGGCGCAATCTTTATTGTCAATTAGCGGCGTTTCCAAATCGCCATCCGTGCCTTTTACCCAAGTGCCTTGCGCCTCGATTGCTGCAATTCCTTCTTTGCGAAGAAACGGCTTTACTTTAGGGTATATAGCTTCTAAAATTTTTGTCTCTTCTTCATTTAAAGGTGCACCGGCATCGCCATCAACACAGCAAGCCCCTTTGCAAGCCGAAAGGTTGCACACAAATTCTTTTTCTAGTATGTCTTCAGAGACAATGGTTTTTCCTAATTGAAACATGTTGCAAAGATACAATTTGGATTTCAGATTTCAGATTTTAGACTTTAGATTTGATGTTAAACTTTTAAGTATCTAATTTTCAGAATATAATGCCAACAAAAAATTAACTTATCGTTAGCGTATTTCCATTTTAAATAAAATAATTTTGCAGCTTCAAAAAGCATCGTTATGGGATTCGATTGGAAAGAGATTTTTACTGTTAGCATGGTTTTGTTCGCTGTTATCGATATTGTCGGAAGCATTCCGATTATTGTCGATTTGCGTTCCAAAGTAGGGCATATTCAATCTGAAAAAGCTTCAATCGTAGCCTGTGTTATCATGATTGCTTTTCTTTTTGTAGGCGAGGAAATCTTGAAACTGATCGGCATCAACGCAAGTTCATTTGCTGTGGCGGGTTCTTTCGTATTGTTTTTCCTAGCTTTAGAAATGATTTTGGGAATCCGTCTTTATAAAGAAGACAATCCCAGCACCGCTTCTATCGTTCCGATAGCCTTTCCATTAATTGCCGGAGCTGGAACTATGACTACTATTCTTTCCTTAAGAGCGGAGTATGAAAAAATAAACATAATTGTTGCCATAATCATAAATATAATCGTAGTTTTCGCCGTCTTAAAGTCGTCTTCAAAAATCGAGAAACTGCTTGGCGAAAATGGCCTTGGTGTTATCCGAAAAATTTTCGGAGTGATTTTGCTGGCTATTGCTGTTAAATTATTTGGCGCCAATGTTAAAGGACTTTTCATCTAAAATAGATTTTATTAATTTCACAATTCATAATTAGACAACCCCTTCTTATAATGAAAATTTTTACTTATATATTAATATTTTTAGCGTTAGCATTAATCATTTTCAACATCACGATCCTAGATTTCGACCACTTATTCGAAGGAGACAGCGTGGTTGGATTGATTGGAATTGCAGCTTCTTTCTGCGCTATCTTTATCCTTTTGATATTCAGGATGTCAAAAATGATTGAAGAAAAAACAAAAGACAAATAGTGTATGTTTGACGTTTTAATCATTGGAGGCGGCGTTTCAGGAATGTCATGCGCCTTGGTTTTGGGTTCTGCAGGAAACAAAGCTTTTGCGGCAGATAAAAAAATCGGAATTTTTACGCACCAAAAAGCATCGAATCTTCAAGATGCTGTTTTTAATAATGCTTACGGAATTCCGGCAGGGAAATTGGGTTCGGAATTATTGGAAGAAAGCAAAGCGCAACTGGCATCGCTTTATCCTCATGTAGCGCAGATTGAAAACGAAAAGGTCATGAGCGTGGAAGGCGAATATCCAAACTTTACGGTTACGACCAACAAAAATTCTTACCAGACAAAAATCATCGTAGTCGCGATTAACGCTACCAATACTTTTGCGATTGAAGGCTTAATGGATTATGTAATACCGCACAAAAAAGCGATTGTAGAAAAGAACCGAATCCAGTTAAAAAACGAAGACCATCTGGTTGCAGAAGGAATTTATGTTGTAGGAACTTTGGCAGGACTGAGAAGTCAATTGTCTATTGCGGCAGGAAGCGGAGCTTCAGTAGCTACCGATATCTTGACATTGTGGAATAACGGTAATCATTCTCAAGTACACGACAGCATTCGAAAATAAATTTATGATTTATATAAACAGAAAAAGCATCCATAACGGATGCTTTTTTATTTTGTTTGATGAAATTATTTTCTTTCCAAAACGGCCTTAATCATGGCATCTTCTTTCAGGACAATTTCATAATATTTATCATCGCCATACAATTGTCGCGCAAACTCGGCAGCCAGATAGCGTTTTACAAGATTTTTGGTATGTTTCAAGTCCAAAAGCACGCCGTTTTTAATCAAATATTTCTGAAATGTATTGAAATAGGCATCGGAATTATGCATTTTTGCTTGGAATTGCTCAAAGCTCAAGCCTTTAAAATCATCGCGCTTTTTATCCAATTCTTCGAAGGCAAAATAACCTACCAGACCTGACTGCATCATATAAGCGATGCTTTCTTCGCCATGTTCTACTTCTAAAGGCACAAAAATATCCGGAACGATTCCGCCGCCGCCATATACAATGCGTCCTTTTGGCGTTTTGAATTTTAAAGTATCGGCTACCTTAATGCTATCCGACTTATATAATTCTCCGGATTCGAAGCGTTTTTCAAATTCCTTAAAGTATTCTTCACTTCCTTTTTCGTAGGATTTCTGGATCGAGCGTCCTGTTGGAGTATAGTATCTCGCCACGGTCAAACGTACGGCAGATCCATCGCCCAAAGGCATTTCGCGCTGTACGAGTCCTTTTCCGAAAGAACGTCTTCCGACAATCAGTCCGCGATCATTATCTTGAATGGCACCTGCAAGAATTTCGCTGGCAGAAGCACTGTTTTCATTAATCAGGATATATACTTTTCCGTTTTCAAAACTACCATCGCTTGTAGCATAGGTCTTGTCGATTCTTCCTTTTTTATTTTTGGTGAATACGATCAAGGCGTCGTCTTTCAAAAAGTCATCCGCAATATCGATTGCCTTATCTAAATAGCCGCCTCCATTATCGCGTACATCCACAATAAGCGTCTTGGCTCCTTGCCTTTTGAGGTTTAAAAGTCCGGCTTCGAACTCATCGTAAGTAGTTTCGGCAAAACGATTCACTTTTATATAACCGACCGTAGGATTTACCATTACGGCAATATCAACGCTTTTTATCGGAACGATATCGCGCTTTACTTTTACCTTCAGCTTTTTATTTTCGTTTTTTCTGTAAATCGTCAGCTCTACATCAGAACCGACGCTTCCTTTGAGTTTGGAAAAGAGCGTATCATTGCTGATTTTTCTTCCAAAGAGCTTATAGTTGTTGGCAAAAAGAATCCTGTCGCCCGATTTAATTCCGGCTCTTTCAGAAGGCCCGCCTTCCACGGGTTTTATTACAGCAACAGTATCATTATACATATAAAAATTGACGCCAATGCCTACAAAATCGCCTTTCATGCTTTGAGAAACCTGCTCAAATTCGTTTTTCGCTATGTAAACAGAATGCGGATCCAGCCTGTCCAAAATACCTGTTACCGTCAAATCGACGATTGAATCGGTATTCACATTATCGACATATTCTCGATCAATAAAATCGAGGAGCTTGTTGAGTTTATTTTTAGGATTGGCTTTGGAAAACGCTACGCCTTGAGACGGAAAATTGAGCATTCCTCCCAAGACCACTCCAATCGCCAGAGCGGCAAAAATGATAAAAGGCAAATATATCTTATTGTTTTTCATTCATTTCGGTTTCAGAGATATGAACTACCTCAACGCCTGCATCTTTCAAAAATTGTATTCCTGAATCGTCTTTATAGCCTTCTTGATAAACGACGCGTTTTATTCCTGATTGGTGAATCAATTTGCTGCATTCCTTACAAGGCGACAACGTAATATATAATGTAGCACCTTCGCAAGATTGTGTCGAACCGGCCACTTTCAGAATCGCATTAGCTTCGGCATGAAGCACATACCATAATGTCAGGCCATCGGCACCTTCGCAGGAATTTTCAAATCCAGATGGCGTTCCATTGTATCCGTCAGAAATAATCATCCTGTCTTTCACAATAATTGCGCCAACTTGTTTTCTTTTGCAATACGACAGCCGACTCCATTCTTTTGCAATACGAAGATAGGCCTTATCGTATTTATTTAACTTATTCAGATTCATACGTTTGAAGAAAATTTATTACAAAGATTTGCTTCCAGCACAATTAATTATCGCTTTGGAACCATTCTGCAAATGAGGTTTCTGTTTCTTGAAGCCTCAAGGAATGCAATGTAATGTTTTCGGGCAGCCTGCTTTTGATTTTCGCGGCGAAATCAATCACCATATTTTCGCTTGTCGGCTGATAGTTTACTAAAATGACATGGTGGTCGCGGCTTTTGAGTTCCTCGGCCAGTTCGATATGGGGCGTATTTTTATTAAAGACAGTAGCGTGGTCAAAAACATCTACAACTTCTTCGCGGACAATCTTTTTCAAGTCCGAAAAATCAATCACCATTCCAAATTTCACGTTTGTATTGTCTGAAATTGGAGTTCCGATAACGGTTACCGATAATTTATAGCTATGTCCGTGCACGTTTTTACATTTTCCGTCGTAGCCATAAAGTGCATGTCCCGTTTCGAAACTGAATTGTTTGGTAATTCTGATTTTGCTCATTCTATTTTATTTAGATGCAAATTTAGTTACTTTTTGAATTGGTTCAGGGCATTTCTGCTAAAATCTGACAAAACCAACTTGCCTGAAATTGAAGCTCTTTCATAGAGAAGCGTATCCCAATTTTCAGTTCCTTCCCAAAGTACTTTTTTCATTTCTGACAATGCTTCAGGGTTGTAGGATGCTAATTTTGAAGCAAAAATTTCGAGTCCCTTATCCAGTTCTTCTCTAGTCTCAAAAACTTTGGCATACAAACCTTTTTCTTGAGCCCAATAGGCGTTTTTCCATTCATGAGCGGCTAAAGTCATTTCGCCCAAAGCACTCTTCCCTATTTTTCTAGAAACGGCTGGCTCGATGACGAATGGTCCGATACCTATTGCCAATTCTGAAAGTTTTATGGCGCTGTCTACAGTTGCAAATGCATAATCGCAAGCAGCCGCCAATCCTACTCCCCCTCCTACTGCTTTGCCATGGATACGTCCGACAATCAGCTTGGAACATTTTCGCATCGCATTGATTACGTTGGCGAAGCCTGAAAAAAAGCTCGTTCCTTCAATTAAATTGGAAACAGCCAGCAGCTCATCAAAAGAAGCTCCGGCACAAAAAGCGCCTTCGCCTTCGCTTTTAAGAATTATCAGGTTGACTTGTTGATTACTGCTTAAATCATTAAGTTCTTTTGTCAGTCGCTGCAGCAGCTCGCTAGGAAAAGAATTGCTTGCCGGATGTCCAAATTCAACGGTTGCTATTTTATTTTCGATAGTGGTATAGAGCGAACCGTTTTGCCTTTCTGTTGTCATAAAAAAATATTTGCCCGTAAAGTTACGGTTTTGAGAAATAAATTCACTCGAAGGCATTTGCTTTTTGAAAATTAATTGCCTTAATTTGCCTCAGCTTTGGGGATGTAGCTCACTTGGCTAGAGCGCTTGGCTGGCAGCCAAGAGGTAGTGGGTTCGAATCCCATCTTCTCCACAACAAAAGATGATTTAGTTTGATCAAACTAAATCGTCTTTTTTTATGATGTCCTTTTTCGGGTACTATCGTAAAAAATCCTTTGAAACAATATCCAAATCATCAAGCATTGATGAATGTTTGAAAACCATAATCCGAATCTACTCAATGCTAAAATAATACTTGTACCTCCAAAATTGTAAAATTCTTTTTCTCATAAAAACGATTTTACTCTAATTCGCTACGCTTATATCCAAAAAAGCTTCGCTTATTCATTAGCTGAAATTATGATTTTTCTTTGATTTATTATTGCATGCGATTAAACTGTAAATAATGAAATCAGATTGCTTTACTATCAAAATCATGTCGGTTTAATTTAGCATTTAAAAAAATTAAAAAGCAAACCTTAAATACAAACTATGAAAACAAAAATTACTTTTCTGTACCTTCTGGCACTTATATGCTTTATCCAGAAGGTCAGTGCGCAATGCACTAGCGGAGGTCCATCTTCGTCACAAGCATACACCCCCATTCATGACAACAATGAACGCATCATCAGCGGCAATACCCATCCGGGTGAATACTTCCGGGTGAATACATTTTCAACGGCTACCCGATATACTTTCAAAAGTGACCGCCCTACAGAGTATATCACGATTACCGATGCTAACGGTTCACAGATATTTGCAAGCGGATTAAATGGTTCGAATGGAGTAAGCTTTACACCACCTTATCCTCAAACGATTCGTTTTTACGTTCACACCAATGCACAGTGCGAAACTAATCCGTTTATAACAACGGATCTAGTTTTAAAGACTACAACAATAGACAATTCTTGTGATTCTCCTAATACACTTTCGGTTTCGAATATCACGTCGAACTCTTGTAAAGTAAGTTGGAACGCTCAAATTATAGGGCAGATTACATCCTACGATGTTTATGTAAACACTACGGGAGTTGCTCCTGTTGAAAATACAACTCCAACTGTACAGGCAGCAGGTTCTAGAGAAGCTCAAGTGTCGGGATTAGCCGCCAATACAACACATTATTATTGGGTACGAACTAGATGTGTTGCCAATGGTGGAATTTGGGTTCCTGGCGGTTCTTTTAGGACCAATCCTGCTGGTGCTGGCTGTAACGGCGCTCCTTACGGACTGTATCCTCAAGCTACTGTCAATGTAACCTGTAACGGAACTGTGCAGCAAATCGCTACCGATGCCCATGCAGGAGAATATACAAATGTTTCTGTAAGCAGCAATCAGCAATACACATTCAGCAGTTCTGTATCGACAGACTTTATCACTATTACCGATCCTACCGGAGCTACCATTTATGCTTCCGGACAAACACCATTTGTATGGGTTAACAACTCCAATTGGGCAAGCATCAGATATTATCTGCATAGTAATGCTTCTTGTGGTACTGAGGCTTCACCAAGAATCAAATCAATTAAATGCGGTGGTGTTGTAGGTGGATGCACGAGTGGAGATCTTCATCCACAAGCCACATTTACTCCAGCTTGCACCGGATCTACTGAATTGGTTGTTAACAACGCCTATGCTGGCGAATATTCCAATATCAATGTAACGGCTAACAAAGACTATACTTTTTCAAGTTCGAAAGTAGGTGATTATATCACTATCTCGAATCCGGTTGGAAATGTAGCGTTGGCTACCGGTCCTTCTCCACTGGTTTGGAATTCAGGTTCAACATCTGGTGTCATCAGATATTACATACACACTAATTCAAGCTGTGGTACACAGGACATCAACAGACAGCGTTATATCCAATGTGCCGCTACTCCAACTTGTGGTGTACCTAGCGCTTTATCGGTTACTAACATAACCTCAAATTCTGGCCGATTGAACTGGACGGCACCTGCAACTGCACCTGCTTCATACGATATTTATATCGTTACTACAAATACTGCTCCGAACGACAATACTGCTGCTACTGTTACAAGTACTGCTGCAGGCGTGGGCACTCTTAACGGATTGGCAGCTGCTACAACTTACTACTATTGGATCAGATCTAATTGCGGTACTGCAAAAAGTGCATGGGTGTCTGGTGGGAATTTTACGACCCTTGTTGCCCTAAATTGTAACGGTGCTATCAACGGGTTGTATCCTGATGCGACTTTCACGCCAGCGTGTACAGGAGCTAATGAACAAATAGCTAATGACTCCTGGGCAGGAGAATATTCCAATGTAAACGTAGTGGCAAATAAGCTATATACATTTACGAGTTCAATTGCCACAGATTATATTACGATTACAAATGCTCAAGGAACGGTAGTTTTGGCAAGCGGAGTAACGCCTTTAAACTGGACTTCTGGGTCTACTACGGGAGTTGTAAGATACCACTTGAATACTAATGCAAACTGCGGAACTGTAAACGCCGTGAGAACACGTTCTATTAAGTGTGTTGATGCTCCGGCAGGAAATTGTGGTGTCCCAACTGCATTATCAGTTACAAACATAACATCAAATTCAAGCCGATTGAACTGGACGGCACCTGCAACTGCGCCTTCTACATACGATATTTACATCATTACTACAAATACCGCTCCGAATGCCAATACCACTGCTACTGTTGTAAGTAATAATGCAGGTGTGGGTGTTCTAAACGGATTGGCAGCTGCTACAACTTACTATTATTGGATCAGATCTAATTGCGGTACTACAAAAAGTGCATGGGTATCTGGCGGGAATTTTACGACCATTGCGGCTCTAAACTGTAATGGCGCTACCAACGGATTGTATCCTAATGCGACTTTCACGCCAGCGTGTACAGGAGCTAATGAACAAATAGTTGCTGATGCGTGGGCAGGAGAATATTCTAATGTCAATATAATGGACAACAAGCAGTACACGTTTACGAGTTCGGTTGCCACAGATTACATTACAATTACAAATGCTACAGGAACAGTAGTTTTGGCTAGCGGAGTAACGCCTTTAAACTGGAGTTCAGGCTCTACTTCAGGTGTTATAAGATACCACTTGAATACCAATGCAAGCTGTGGAACTGCAAACGCAGATAGAATACGTTCTATTAAGTGTGTCGCTGCTCCTGCAGGTTGCGGTGTACCAAGCGACCTTTCAGTAACTGACATAACATCAAACTCAGCTCGAATTAACTGGGCGGGGCCTTTTCCTGCACCAATGGGATATGATTTGTATGTTGTACAAAGTAATACTGCTCCTACTGCAAATACTGCTCCTACGCATCTATCTTCTGACATTACAAGACTTATCACTGGATTGAGTCCTGCAACAAATTACCACTATTGGGTACGTGCAAATTGCGGTTCAACAAGAGGAAACTGGGTGTATGGCGGAAGTTTTGATGCTATTCCTGCTGTTGGTTGTAATGGTGCTATATACGGATCTTATCCAGTAGACACCCTTCAGATCGCTTGTACTGGAAGCCCTGAAATAGTTGCTGAAGGTCTTGCCGGTCAGTTTACAAAAATGTATATCAATTTCAGTCAGTATTATGTCTTTTCAAGTTCAATAGCAACGGATTATATCACGATCACGGATGCCTCTGGAATGACAGTGTATGCAAGTGGAACTACGCCACTAAGCTGGGCATCAGGAACCAATTTGGGGTCTATCCGTTTTTATGTACATAGCAATGCAAACTGCGGGGCTCAAGATGCTATCAGAGTAAAATCGGTTACGTGCAGCAGCACCCCTATTGGAGGTTGTGGCTTACCAACCAATGTTACGGCATCTAACACAACTTCAAACTCTGCTCTAATCAGCTGGACACCTCCAGTTCCAACACCTTCTGCAGGATATGATTTGTATGTTGTAAACAGCAATACTGTTCCTAATTACAATACCACTCCTACGCATACAGTTTCTAACAACTACACTTCAACGGTTGTGAGCGGACTGAGCCCTGCAACAAATTATGCTTATTGGGTACGCGCTAATTGTGGTTCTACAAAAGGAGACTGGGTTTATGGCGGAAGTTTTGATGCTATTCCTGCTGTTGGTTGTAACGGTGCTGTATACGGACCTCATCCTGTAGAAGCTGTGCAGATTGGCTGTATGGGAACTGCTGAGATCATTTCTGAAGGCTATGCTGGAGAGTATGCAAAAGTTTATATCAATTTTGGTCAGCAATATACCTTCTCAACTTCAATAGCAACGGATTATATTACTATCACGGATGATAATGGAATGACAATTTTAGCTAGCGGACCTTCGCCTCTGAACTGGTCATCAGGCAACAATGTAGGTGTTATCCGTTATTATGTACACACCAATGCAAACTGTGGTTCTCAGGATTCTGTCAGACTAAAATCAATTACATGTAGAAACTCCTTAGGTATTGATGAGCAATTTGCTCAAAATAACGTTACCATCTATCCGAATCCAAGTTACGGGCAATTTACTGTCGAAACCGGAAGTGTAACGGCTGATACTATCACAATTACAGATAATCTTGGAAGAGTTATCACTACTTTCAAACCCTCTTTATCAAAATCGGATTTATCGATAGATACTTTTGCAGAAGGTATTTATTATGTGAAAATAGATTATCAGAATAAGACGGTCACTAAAAAACTAGCTCTTAAAAAGAACTAAATTTTGATAGATTACTATAGTGTTTTTAAACTTAAAACCCCGCCTTTAGCGGGGTTTTTTATGTTCTATCGGTACTATATCAGCTGGTACCTTTTTTACCAATTATGGAATAGATCAGAAAAACTATATGGAAGAATTCACAATTTTGTCCTTTTTTATCTCTCAAACCTTCCAAATGTATTTATTTACCTAAAAATAACTATTTTGGCCTCATAATTTATATTTTATGCGTGTCCGAATCTTTATAGTAGCGTTGCTGTACTTTATCCAAGGTTTTGGACAGGAACTTGCTTTAAAGGAAGCGCAGATCAGAGACAAAGACAATACCTATCTTTTAAGCAGCGCCCCGTTTGTTGATAACAACAGATTTGTCTGGTATGCTACCAATCGTGATGGCGATTTCTATAGGTTTGACGGAAAGAATAAACTTCAATACCGATTTCATAAAAACGAAGACAACTATTATGATAGCTTTTATATTTCCAGCAAAGCCTGGATACAAGATATCAATAACAGGATCTGGGTTGCCGAGCTGAATAAGGCATACATCATAACGCCTAGCAAACTTCAGGTCGAATGTATCGAATATCCTAACGAGGGTTTCAGAGGCAAATCTTCGATTGCCCAAGACAAAGCAAACAACCTATGGATCAGCAATGGATCGCGATTCTTGATCAAAATAGGTCCTGACCGAAAAGTGGTTCAGGTTACACATCCTATATTAAAAAACAAAAAAGAAAGCTTTGATATAATGAAGGTCTTAGACGATGGCAGGATCATTGCCAAATTAGGGTTTCATCTTTTTTATATCGACGCCAAAGGATTACAGTATTTTGGCGACCTCCAGACTATAGACAAAGAAATCAATTATGATTTTGCGCTTTTTGAAAATGGTAAAATCGTTGCAAAAAACAGCAGCGGTTATTATAAATACAATACTGTTGCCTATAAGTACATCTATTTAAAAGAATTAGACCTGCAGCTGTTCAATTATTCGTATGGCGAAGGAGAATGTTATCTAGGCAATTGCGATTGGAATAATAATGTGCTCATAGCCGATTCTAAGCTTTTTATTGCAGATGACTCCAATCTCTTCATTAATCAGATCGATAAAAATACTAACGAGATTCGTACCATCGATACCCTGCAATTCAAAAAACCAATCTCTATAGCTTCTAACAAGCACTATCCCAATTTTATATGGATATCAACTCATGATGAGCTTTATAAGCTATTAATAACACCTAGCAATTTTAAAAGAATTTTACAATTCCGAAACAGACAGCTCAGCACTAGGGGCCTTGTTTCCGATTCAAAAAACAATCTCTATATCGGAACCTATGAAGGTCTTTATAGGCAAGAGAAAGGAGATAAAAAGGCGAAAGAATTTTTAGTCAAGGGTAAAGAAAATGCAGTGTATGATATTTTATTGCTAGAAAAAAATGATTCCATCCTATGGACCACACAAGAATATCACTGGATCAAAAGAGTGAATTTGAACACGCATACAAAAAAACAATTTCGACTGCCAGATAGCTTGGGAATAATTCAGTTCCTAAAAGAAAAATCATCAGATACATTTTGGATAGGAGCAGTAAAGGGTTTGTATGTTTTTGATAAAAAGACTGGAAAAATAAGTCCTTATGTAGAAGATGGCTATTTCTTGGGAAATATTTCCGTATTTAACCTTATAGAAACAAAAAACAGAAAAAAATGGATAGCAACCCGAGATGGATTGTTCTTGAAGGAAAAAGGCAAAGATTTTATCAACTACCATACCCTGAATCCGTCTTTTGACTATAAAAACCTACTCATTTTGCACGAAGACGAGAAAGGAAATTTGTGGATTGGTACCGATGGGAAAGGAATTGTTTTCTTAGATCCTAAAACAAATCGAGTCAAAAACCTGACCCAGTCAGACGGGCTTTCTAACAATATCATCTGCGGAATATTGGAAAACCCTGACGCGCTCTGGTTTTCTACCTACCACGGATTGACACGACTAGACAAGCAGAAAGGCTTTTTTACAGTTTATTATAAAGAAGACGGACTGACTGACAATGAGTTTAATCAGAGGTCGTTCTATAAGGAAAACAATAATTCCTTTTATTTTGGAGGCCTCAATGGCGTTGTAGCATTTGATCCCGAAACAATAGAAACAAATACCAAACATCCGCATACTATTTATTTATATAGTGCCGACTATTTTTCAAAAGACAAAAATAAAAACGTAACCGATTATTTAAATCTTGAGAAAAAAACCATCAGTCTTCCCTATAACAAGAATTACTTTTCAGCAACCTTTTCCATAAATGAGCTATTTTTTACTGACAAGAATGCCTATCTATATAAGATTGAAGGGCTCACGAACGGTTGGGTTAACGCTGGCACATCGGGAACTGTAGCACTCTTTGGGCTGCCACCAGGAGATTATATCTTAGAAGTAAAAGGGAAAGACACCAAAGGCATTGATACCATCAATGAAATAAAAATAAACATTCATGTAGCGCAGATTTTTTTTAGGACACCCCTTTTTACAATCTTTGTCTTGCTTGCAATAGTAGGCTTTATCTTCTATGTTTTCAGAAAAAGAAGCCAAAGGCAGAAAAGAATTTTCGAAAGAGAAAAAGAAATTGTCGAACTCAAAGCCAGCGCGCTAAAGGCCCAGATGAATCCCCACTTTGTCTTTAATATTCTCAACAATATGCAGAGCGTACTTATCTTGAAAGGCGAACGAGAAGTCAACAAATACTTTGGTGCCTTCTCCAAACTGCTCCGACTCACGCTAGACATGTCGAAGCAAGAATTGGTAAGTCTTGAAAATGAATTGGACTATATCAGCAATTACCTCCTGCTTAACCAGCTCCAGCTAAACGATACGCTGACCTATACGATTACGGTTGAAAACAGCATAAAAACAACCGCCAACCTGCTGCTTCCTGGCATGCTGTTGCAGCCTTTTGTCGAAAACGCCATCCTACATGGACTACCTTCTATAAAAGACAAAAAATTGCAGATCCGATGCGCGATCGAAAACGGCTATCTGGTAATAACTGTAGAAGACAACGGTATCGGGAGATCTGCTTCGGCTTTGGCTGCCAAAAACAAAAAGAGTTATAAATCTTGGGCCACAGCCATCGTCAATGAACGTATCAAGATTATGAACGACTCGCATAAGGATGCCGTAAGCCTAGAAATCATAGACCTAAAAAAAGAAGAAAAACCGGCAGGAACCAAAGTTATTTTACGCTTGAAAATAAATTGATTTAATGTATTGCCATCTGTTATATTTTTTTAATTTTAAAAAACAATTGCCCAGCTTTTTAAGAACCTAATTTCGTACAGTATGGATATTTATAGAGCATTGATAGTAGATGACGAGGTCAATAATAGTGCTATCTTGCAGCATTTTGTTACTACCTATTGCCGAAATGTTGATGTAATAGGCCAAGCCGCTTCTGTAGCTGAGGCCATTTCAGAAATTAATAGCCAGCAGCCCGATATTATTTTCCTGGATATTCGGCTTAATGAAGGTGATGCTTTTGATATTCTTGATAAAGTAGAAAATATCAAGGCGCAGGTCATTTTCGTCACCTCTTATAATGAATATGCCATAAAAGCATTTAAATACAATGCAGTTGACTACATATTAAAGCCTATCCTGATTGAAGATGTGGTATTATCTGTAAACAAAGCCATAAAAAACATCGAGCAAAAACAGTATTTTGATTTCCAAAAAAACATCTTATCGAAAGATTTCCCATCGCTCGTGACCGAAAACAAAGACTATCTAGCCATACCCTCTGTCGATTCGGTCGATCTCGTACGAACCAACCATATTGTCTACATTGAAGCCGATAACAAATACACCATCCTCCATACTACCACAGAAGGCAAGAAATACATATCAAGCAAAAACCTTCAGTATTTTGAAAGCATCGCAGACCCCCTGTTCTTTTTTAGGATACACCACTCCTATATCGTCAATATCCAGCACCTGATCCGAATACTAAAAAGAGACGGCTGCTATTGCGAAATGGCAGGCGGCATATTATTGCCTATCTCCAAAAGAAAACAAGATGATTTTAACATATTTCTCAAGATCAAAAACTAGCTAAAAAAATATAATTCCCTTTTTTTTGACAAAAAAAGAAGCCATCAGACACCAAATTTGATGGCTTTTTTTATGGTCAAAAAAACAGTTACACCAAAAAACTGACCACTTACGCCCATATTTGACCACTTATTACTTCCCGCTTGTCTTTTATACTACAATCACCAACCTTTGTCATAAGTAAATTGATTAAAAAAAAGCATCTCCACCATCTTCATATGGCTAGTTTGGTTAATACAAAAAAAACTTAGGAGATGCTTTTATAATAAATGAGATAAGGAAACGGTTATTTTTCCCTTTTTCTGTACCAACAGTTCGAGGCTTTCTTACTCTTTATTCAGTCAAAAATTTGAGGCCCATTATAGGGCTTGCGATATAATTCAAATTGAAAGGTTAATTACGATAAGAATTTAATAAAGGATGCGGGTCTGTTTTTTTCATTTAGAGTATTTGATTAACAACTAATTATTGCTAAAAATAAGGACCCCGCCTTTTTTAATCTTCTTTCTTTTAGAATAGTGCCTCTCATAATTATTGCCCGGTGGATATGAGGTTACAGTTTCATATGCATTAAATAGGTTTGGGGAAATTCATTGTGGTCGCAAAAATTATAGAGGCACTTGCATTTTTTAGGTGGCTCTCTGGCTTTCCTTTTTGGTGGTACGTATCAATATTTAGTTTATATGGAAAGTCTTTGCAGTATTTTACAACTCGCAAATCAGAGAGCCCCTTTTTTTAAGAAAATACCCTTTGCCTGCTGCCTGAGCAAAAGTGGTTGTTCTGCCATGGCAGACAGGACCCCTATATTATTTTGTCTGTCATGGCTTTTTATGAGTAGCATATCAAACCCATAGCGCTGTGATAGCGCCTATTTACTTTAATCAATAATATATTAATCATGAAAAACATTACATTTTCTCATCGGGCACGATCCCGAATGAAGCGATGGATGGCACTGCTGTCCATCGCTGGTATGAGCTTAGGGCTTCATGCAAATCCAGACATCGGCAAAGGTTCACTCGCCTATTGTACGCCTGCAGCTACTTCAACAAGCAGTTTTATCAAGGACTTCTCTACTACCGGCGGCAGTACCAACATTACCAACCTGAATACGGGACAGGGTACCGGGGGATATGCCAACCATACAACCATGGTAGTAGGCCAATACGGAGGCGCCTCTGTCAATTTCAGGGCGGTCTACAACAGCGGAACCTTTGGCCTCGCTATCTGGATCGACTGGAACAATAACGAAACATTTGAGGCTTCGGAAAGGATGTTCAACACTACCGCATACAGCTCCTCACAGAACGGATCGATCACGGTTCCTGCAGGAACTGCTGTGGGCAGCTACCGCATGAGGGTATTGGCCGATTTCAACAATAACAATCCTACTAATCCTTGCAGATTCAATAATGGAAACGGAGAGGCAGAAGACTATACTTTTGAAGTGACTGCCACTCCATCCTGTCTGCCACCTACCAGTCTTGGTGCCGGAAACGTGACCTTTACTACTGCGCAGCTTTCATGGCTGGGCAACGGAACCGTGTTTGACGTAGAATACGGTCCTGCCGGATTCGCGCAGGGTACCGGAACCATGGCATCATCCGTTGGAAATCCGTATGATGCTTCCGGACTGACTCCTGATACTGCCTACCATTTCTATGTACGCAGGGACTGCGGTGCCGGAGACAAGAGCCCATGGGCAGGCCCGTTCCGCTTCTATACCGGATACTGCGTGCCGGCAGCTACCGGAACTACCAATTTTATCAAGAACTTTTCTACTACCGGCGGCAGCACCAACATCACCAACCTGAATACAGGACAGGGTACCGGCGGCTATGCCAACCACAGCACTATGTCCGTTAGCCAGTACGAAACCGGCATAATCAACTTTGCCGTGGGCTACAACAGCGGTACTTTCGGATGTTCCATCTGGATCGACTGGAACAGGAACATGGCTTTCGAAGCTGGCGAAAGGGTATTCAATACGACGGCCTATGGATCTTCTGCTTCCGGAACTATTACCGTGCCTGCTGGAACGGCGGTAGGAAACTACCGCATGAGAGTATTGGCCGATTTCAACAGCACCAATCCTGCCAATCCTTGCGGGCCATTCTCATCAGGAAACGGGGAAGCCGAAGACTATACCTTTTCGGTAATTACGCCTCCTTCCTGCATGCCTCCTTCGGATCTGGGTGCCGGAAACGTGACCTTTACTACTGCGCAGCTTTCATGGCTGGGCGACGGAACCGTATTTGACGTAGAATACGGCCCTGCCGGATTCGCGCAGGGTACCGGAACCATGGCATCATCCGTTGGAAATCCGTATGATGCTTCGGGACTGACTCCAGATACTGCCTACCATTTCTATGTACGCAGGGACTGCGGTGCCGGAGACAAGAGTCCATGGGCAGGCCCATTCCGCTTCTATACCGGATACTGCGTGCCGGCAGCTACCGGAACCGCTAATTTTATCAAGAACTTTTCTACTACGGGAGGAATCACCAATATCTCCAACCTGAATACGGGGCAGGGTACCGGCGGCTATGCCAACCACAGCACTATGGCAGTAAGCCAGCACGAAACCGGTATAATCAACTTTGCCGTGGGATATAACAGCGGTACTTTCGGATGTTCCATCTGGATCGACTGGAACAGGAACACGGCTTTCGATACCGGCGAAAGGGTATTCAATAAACCAATACTTGATTATTGCCTGCATTGGCAATTTTTACAGGTGTAATAGCGTCATCTGCTACATGGCGGGTTTGTATTGCTAGATCCGCTATTTTATTTGTTGTTATCGCGTTATCTTGGATATTACCCGTTGCTACTGCATTAGTGGCCAATTTAGCAGTAGTAATACCTCCAGCTGCCACTTGTAAGCTTGTAGCAACCAAGGTTGCGTTAGTTCCGCCAGTTACTACTTGTAACGAACCATCAGCTGCTGTAAGATTTCTGCCAATACCTGTAGCGCCAGTATTTATAGAAAGCGTACCATCAGCAGCAACATTTACCGTAGGGTTTGCTGCGGCCTGCCTTACCACTCCTAATGTTGTGCCATTGGCGGTAGGTACGTTAACGGTATAGGCCGTGTTTCCAATAGGACTTGGTGTCGCTGGTGTTATGCTAACATTGGTACCCGCCACTACCGTAGTGGTTTTTTGGTTCGCGGCTATGATCTGCGCCATGTCTAGTGAAGTGGTCTGGCCGTCCTCGTCCCTGTAGGTCAGCTTCTTCGTGCCCGGGTCGTAGG